>ERZ827101.34-NODE-34-length-202105-cov-7.794105_pt1 | contig 202105 bp, 197 predicted proteins | sample MGYA00519869_ERZ827101 | MGnify/ENA primary metagenome ERZ827101 (study PRJEB31778, sample SAMEA3449256) | human gut metagenome | biome: human gut; feature: human-associated habitat; material: faeces | place: United Kingdom | collected 2010/2012 ...
CTACTTCCTGCCGCTGAAGGGCATGGCTTCCATGCACTGCTCTGCCAACACCGACATGAACGGCGAGAATACCGCCATCTTCTTCGGCCTGTCCGGCACAGGCAAGACCACCCTGTCCACCGACCCCAAGCGCCTGCTTATCGGCGATGATGAACACGGCTGGGACGATAACGGTGTCTTTAACTTCGAGGGCGGCTGCTATGCCAAGGTCATCAACCTGGACAAGGAATCCGAGCCTGACATCTACAACGCCATCCGCCGGGATGCTCTGCTGGAGAACGTTACCGTGGACGCCAACGGCAAGATCGACTTCAGCGACAAGTCCGTCACCGAGAATACCCGCGTCAGCTATCCCATTGATCATATTGACAACATTGTCCGTCCCGTTTCTGCGGCGCCTGCTGCCAAGAATGTGATCTTCCTGTCCGCTGATGCCTTCGGTGTGCTGCCTCCTGTGTCCATCCTGACTCCGGAGCAGACCCAGTATTACTTCCTCTCCGGCTTCACCGCCAAGCTGGCCGGCACCGAGCGGGGCATCACCGAGCCCACCCCCACCTTCTCCGCATGCTTCGGCCAGGCCTTCCTGGAGCTGCATCCCACCAAGTACGCCGAGGAGCTGGTCAAGCGTATGCAGATGAGCGGTGCTAAGGCCTACCTGGTGAATACCGGCTGGAACGGTACCGGCAAGCGCATTTCCATCAAGGATACTCGCGGAATTATTGACGCCATCCTCAGCGGCGCCATCAACGAGGCTCCCACCAAGACCATTCCCCACTTCAATTTCCAGGTGCCTACGGCTCTGCCCGGTGTAGATCCCGCCATTCTGGACCCCCGGGATACCTATGCCGATGCCTCCCAGTGGGAGGAGAAGGCCAAGGATTTGGCCAGCCGCTTCGTAAAGAACTTTGTCAAGTATGAGTCCAACGAGCACGGAAAGGCCCTGGTGGCCGCCGGCCCCAAGGTGTAAATCAACCGAACTGAAAAGCGCCGGAATGATCATATTCCGGCGCTTTTTATAGTATTAAGGAGAAAACCATGATTGAACTGAAGATTCTTATCGATGAGCTGGACTACGACTCCATCGCAGACTATCTGATTCCGGCCTTGGCCGAGAGCATGGCAAAAGAACGGAAGGGAGGCGTGCTGGGCGGCGTCCTTGCCGGGAACCCGGAGGTGTTTACCTCCATGGCACGCACACTGCTGCACACCATGAGCCAGGAAAAACGGGATGAGCTGCTGGTGCAGCAGCTGAACAAGAATCGGGACAAGCTGCTGCAAAAGGGGAGAAAGGTCGCTGCCGACAAGGGTATCCGCGTACAGCTGTGCGACCTGACTGCCAGAAGGTTCTGATGGGGGAAAATTACAACTGCAAATAAGGGCGGGGGTTATCCCCGCCCTTATTTGTGGAATGCTGGTGCGGCGCAGGGGGATACGGATTGCCGCACCGGTGACATCGGTCACTGGTTCGCAATGACAGAGCTTTGCAGGCAGTTCGGAGCAGAATCGGCGGCGGGGTGAGGGCACCCCGCCCTACCATATAGGGATTTTTGCCCCTTCAGCCAAAAGATCCGGCCCACATGGGCCGGATCTTTAATCAAACGAAAAAATCACTTTTTCAGCGCTTCTACAGCCTGACGCAGGGCGGATATGTTATCTTCTGTGGTGGCCCAGCTGGAGGCAAAACGAATGGCGGAATGAGTCTCATCGATACGCTCCCAATATTCATAGCCGAAGCTTTGTCCCAAAATAGCCAGCTCCGCATCACTCATAATAGGGTACTGCTGGTTGGTAGGGGAGTCAAAGAGGAACTTATAGCCGCAATCCTCAAAAATAGCGTGAATCTTCTTGGCCATGACATTGGCGTGGCGGGAGATTTTGAAGTACAGGTCATCGGTAAACAGGGTATCAAACTGCAGGCCCAAAAGCCGGCCCTTGGCCAGCATACCGCCTCGCTGCTTCATCATGAAGCGGAAGTCCCGCTTCAGGGCCGGGTTCATAATCACCACAGCCTCACCGAACAGGGCGCCCACCTTATTGCCGCCGATATAGAAGACGTCACACAGCTGGGCCAGCTCCGGAAGGGTCAGGTCACAATCGTCGCAGGTGAGGCCGTAGCCCATCCGAGCCCCGTCGATAAAGAGGGGCAGACCGCACTTCTGGCACACCTGGTACAGCGCCGTCAGCTCCGCCTTAGAGTACAGGGTGCCACCCTCGGTGGGAAAGGAGATATACACCATACCGGGCATGACCATATGCTCATAGTCGGGGTTGAAGTGGTGCCAGTTATAGTAATCCTCCACCTGCTGGGCGGTAATCTTGCCGTTGTTCGTGGGCAGGGCCAGCACCTTGTGGCCGGAGGACTCAATGGCGCCGGTTTCGTGACAGTTGATATGGCCGCTGGCAGCGGTGAGAACGCCCTGGTAGGGCCGGAGAACGGAGGCGATCACCGTGGTATTGGTCAGTGTGCCGCCTACCAGGAAATGCACATCGGCCTCCGGGGCCCGGCAGGCCGCCTTGATCTTTTCCCGGGCGGCGGCGCAGTATTCATCCTCGCCATAGCCTACGGTCTGCTCCATATTGGTCTGCAGCAGACGCTCCATAATGGCGGGATGTGCGCCCTCCAGATAGTCGCTGTTGAAATAGATCATCTGAGATTGCTCCTTTCTATACCTTAGCTGTATTCTATCGCAAAAGATTGGCCCTGTAAAGCCTGTATGGAAGAATTCTTTTGCCTTGCCAAATAATGCGAAATCCGGTATAATAAATCAAAAGGGGGCGGCAGCATGAAGAATAAAACCGGGAAAAAGGTCCTCTATTATGCCATCCTGGCCATTCTATTGGGGGTATTTTGCTTCTCAGGCTACCAAATCTACAGCTATTACTCGGAGCAGAATGCCAGCACAAGTCTTAACCAGGAGATCGTCCGGGAGTACACCATCCGCAAAACGGGCGAGGCCAAGGAGTACTTTGAGGTGGATTTTGACCAGCTGCGCCAGCAGAACGAGGATGTGACGGCGTGGCTCTATCTGCCGGATTCGGTGATAAACTATCCCGTGCTGCAGCATGGGGACAACGACTACTATCTGACCCGGCAGATTGATGGCTCTTATAATAAAAACGGCAGCATTTTTATGGATTATCGCAACGCATCGGACTTTTCCGACCGCAACACCATCATCTATGGCCACCATATGCGCACGGGAAATATGTTCGGCAAGCTGGTGAACTTTAAAAGCGACAGCTACTATCAGAAGCACGATCACATGTTCATCATGACGCCCCAGGTCACCTGCCGGCTGGAGCTGCTGTGCGGCGCGGTGGTGGAGCCCGATGACCCCATCTACTCCATCGACCCCACGGAGGAGGCCCTGGCCGCCTGTATGCGGCGCTCCACCTTCCAGACCAAGCTGGATCTGCCCGGGGAGGAGGCAAGGCTTGTGACCCTGTCCACCTGCAGCTATGAGTTTGAGGACGCCCGGTACATCGTCATCGGTGTGCTGACACCGCTGGAGGAAACTGTGAAAAACTGAATCATGCTTTTCCATCGGGGGCCGGCGCTATGCGCCGGCCCCCGATTTTATGTCGGGAATTGCCATATTTTACCTGGGCGAATAGCGCCGCGTCCGGCGGGCCATACTGTTTTCAACGACAGTTGGAGGCGGTTTGGATGCGGGGAAGAGTCGAGATCTGCGGGATCAACACGGCAAAGCTGCCGGTCTTGAAGCACGAGGAAAACATGGCCCTGCTGCGCCGCGTGAAGCAGGGAGATGAGCAGGCCCGGCAGGAGCTGATTTGCGGCAATCTGCGCCTGGTGCTGGCGGCGGTGAAGCGCTTTGCGGGCCGCAGCGAGAACGTGGATGACCTGTTCCAGGTGGGCTGCATCGGCCTGATGAAATCCATTGACGCCTTCGACCTGTCCTACGACGTGCGGCTGAGCAGCTACTCGCTGCCCATGATCATCGGGGAGATCCGCCGCTATCTCCGGGACAACAGCCCCATTCGGGTCAGCCGCAGCGTCCGGGATACAGCCTATCGGGTGCTGCAGGCCCGGGAAAGGCTGCTGGTGCAGCAGCAGCGGGAGCCCACGGTGGAGCAAATCGCCCAAGAGCTGGGCATCCGCCGGGAGGAAGTGGTCTTTGCCATGGATGCCATGGCCGATCCTGTATCCTTGTATGAGCCGCTGTATGATTCCGGCGGCGACGCCCTGCGGGTCATGGACCAGATCGGGGATGAAAACAGCTCAGACAGCTGCTGGCTGCAGCAGCTGGCCCTGAAGGATGCCATCTCCCGGCTGACGCCTCGCCAGCGGGAAATATTGGCTCTGCGTTACAGCGAGGGCAAGACGCAGATGGAGGTCTCCCGGGAAATCGGCATCTCCCAGGCCCAGGTGAGCCGATTGGAAAAGGGCGCCATCGGGGAGATCAAGAAAAATATGTGAGTGCTAAGGCGGGCTGCTTTGCCCGCCTGTTTTGGCCTATAAATCATGGATGAACGGAATAATTCTGCCTGGTCAGAGAAAAAAGCGCCTTTACTTGCAGCGGGGGGTTTGCTATACTTTTTTAAAAAGGATCAGGGGGAATGGGGACCATGATTTATTTGGATAACGCTGCCACAACCATCCATAAGCCGCCCCAGGTGCCGGAGGCGGTGCTTCACGCCATGACGACCATGGGTAACGCCGCCCGGGGCGCCCATAGCGGCGCGCTGGAGGCATCCCGGACGGTATTTGACGCCCGGGAGAAGCTGGCCAGGCTTTTTGCTTGTCCGCGGGCAGATCATGTGGCTTTTACGGCCAATTCCACTGAGGCGCTGAATATTGCCATCAATGGGCTCCTCCACAAGGGCGACCACGCCATCTCCACGGATTGCGAGCACAACTCCGTCCTGCGGCCACTGTACCGGTTGGAGGAGGAGCGGGATGTGCGTCTGGATTTTGTGCCGGCGGACAGGCGCGGCTTGGTGGATTATGAGGATTTTGAGCGGCTCATGCGGCCCAATACACGGGCAGTGATTTGCACCCATGGCTCCAACCTGACAGGCAATCTTTTGGATATTGCCCGCATTGCAGACATCGCCCACCGCCACGGGGCGCTGCTGATCGTGGACGCATCGCAGACGGCGGGCACTGTGCCTATCCATATGCAGGAGATGGGAGTGGATGTGCTGTGCTTTACCGGCCACAAGGGGCTTATGGGCCCCCAGGGGACCGGCGGCCTGTGCGTCCGGCCCGGGGTGGAGATCGATCCGTGGAAGGTGGGCGGCTCCGGCGTGCACTCCTATGATCGACACCAGCCCCGGGAATATCCTACCCGCTTAGAGGCCGGCACGCTGAACAGCCATGGCATCGCGGGGCTTTCCGCGGCGCTGGATGTGATCCTGAAGCGGGGGGTGGACGACATTTACCGGGTGGAGCACACCCTGATGCGGCGGTTTTATGAGGGTGTATCCAACATTCCCAGCGTCACGGTGTACGGCGATTTCTCCGCCGACCGGCGCTGCGCTATCGTGGCCCTGAACATCCGGGACTATGACTCCTCCGCTGTGTCCGACGAACTGGCCGTGACCTACGGCATTGCAACCCGGCCCGGCGCTCACTGTGCGCCCCGGATGCATCGGGCCCTGGGCACAATGGAGCAGGGAGCCGTGCGCTTCAGCTTTTCCTGCTACAACACGGAGCGGGAGGTGGACGCCGCCATAGAGGCCGTTTGCACCATTGCGGAGTAATTTCATGGGGAAATAAAAACGACAGGTTTCCATAGTAACCTGTCGTTTTTTCAAAGAGCTGCTGCGGGAGGAAGCAACTGAATAAAATAAAAAGCGGTAAGTCTCCACAGAAACTTACCGCTTTTTGGTCGGAGTGGGGGGACTTGAACCCCCGGCCTCTTGGTCCCGAACCAAGCGCGCTACCAGCTGCGCTACACCCCGTTTTTCACAGCTTACTTATTATATGGATTTTTCTGCCGGATGTCAAGTGTTTTGCCGGATCCCGGGGCAGAAAAATGCGATGGAGGCTATTTGCACCACGGGAAGTCCTATGATATAATCAGTATAACGCAAGCAAATAGGGGGGGAGCAAGTCCATGCTGCATCTGTGGATCGGCCGGGCCGGCGCCGGAAAGACGGCCCGGGTCCTGGAGACTATAAAGAAAAATCGCACCCGGCGCGGCCAGATCCTGATCGTGCCGGAGCATGTGTCCCACGAGGCGGAGGTGGCGCTTTGCCATGCTTTGGGGGACACGGCCAGCCGCAATGCGGAGGTGCTGAGCCTGCGCAACCTATCCGGCCGAGTGCTGGGAGAGGTGGGCGGCCTGTCGGACTTCACCCTGGACGGCGGAGGCAAGCTTCTCACCATGCGCATGGCGCTGCAGGAGGTGGGCAGCAGCCTGCATGTGTTTAACAATCCTTCCCGCCGGGCGGCCTTTTTGGAGCAGCTGGTGGCCCTGGTGGATGAGCTGTACGCCTACGAGATACCGCCCCAGGAGCTCTATGCCCAGGTGCAGGATGTCCCGGGCCAGGAGGGGGACAAGCTGCGGGATGTGGCGCTGCTGTACGCCGCCTATGACGCTCGCCTCCGGTCTGGTGGGCGGGATGCCCGCTCCCGGGTGCAGAAGCTCCGGGATGCACTGCCGCAGGCGTCTTATCTGCGGGGCAAGGACGTGTATTTTGACGGGTTCTCCTATTTTAACAAAACGGAGGAGGGGATCCTCCTTACGGCGCTCACCCAGGCAGAGAGCGTCACTGTCACTTTGTTGGGGGATCGGTCTGCCACGGAGATCTTCCAAAATGCACTGCGGCAGCGGCAGCGCCTGGTGCGTATGGCGCAGCAGACGGGATGCCGCTGTACCATGGAGTTTATGGAGCCGGCGGGGAACACGCCCCTGGCCCATTTGGAAAAATACTTTTTCGGTGCTGCGGCGCCCACCCGAGAGGGCGGCGGTGATCAGGTGCGGCTGTATGAGGCCACCTCTGCCTATGCCGAGGTGGAATATGTGTCTGCCCAGATCCGGCAGATGCTGCGCGGTGGGTACCGATGCCGGGATATTGCCGTAACGGCTCGTGATCTGACAGAGTACGCCCCTGTGCTGGAGCATATTTTCGCCCGGGACGGAATCCCGGTGTATATGAGCCGCCGCAGTGATATTCTGCAGAAGCCGCCGCTGCTCCTGGTACTGGGAGCGCTGGACGCCGTTACCGGCGGCTTTGAGTATGAGGACATGTTCCGCTATCTGAAAACCGGACTGGCCGGCATCGACCGGGCGGAGTGCGATAAACTGGAAAATTATGTGGTGCTTTGGGAGATTCGGGGCAAGATGTGGCTGCGTGACGTCCCCTGGACGGCCAACCCAGACGGCTACGGCGCAGAAATGACCCCGGAGCGCCGAGAGCGGCTGGAGGAGATCAACGCCATCCGGGAGAAGGTGCGCCTGCCGCTGCTGCCCCTGTATGAGAACATGAAGTCGCCCTCTGCCGCCGCGGACAAGGCCGCAGCTCTCTACCGGTTTGCCCGGCAGGCAGGTGTGCCGCAGCTGCTGGGGCAGCAGGCACAGGCGCTGATGCAATCCGGCCGGGTGCAGACGGCGGAGGAATACCGTCAGCTTTGGGAGATCTTCTGCACTGTGCTGGATCAGTTTGCCGAGATTTTGGGGGATACCGCCCTGACCGGGGAGGAGTTCTGCCGGATGCTGCGTCTGGTACTCACCCAGTACAGCGTGGGCACCATTCCGGCCACGCTGGATCAGGTGAAGGTCAGCGAGATGACCCGGGCTGACCGGCGCACCGTCCGGGCGCTGTTCCTGTTGGGCTGCAACGACCATCTGCTGCCCCGGGTGGATCAGGCGGGGGGCATTCTGGACCGCCGGGACAGGGCCTTTCTCCGAGAGCATGACCTGCCCCTGGCAGACGCCACCTTTGACGAGCTGGATCAGGAGCTGCAGAATATTTACTCCACTCTCACCCGGCCCACGGAGCTGCTGCATGTGAGCTATCCCACCGTCTCACTGGACGGCTCGGCTCTGCGCCCGGCTTTTGTGGTGGAGCGTATCCGCCGCCTGCTGCCGGACGTGGCCCTGGTGCGTGAGGACGGGGAATACCGGCTCACCGTGCCCGCCACGGCTCTGGAGGCCGCAGGACGCTCCCCGGACAGCGCCCTGGCCGCTTATTTCCGGGCAGATCCCCGCACGGAGCCTGTGCTGGAGGCCATAGGCCGGGCTAAGCTGCTGGATCGGGGACGCCTTTCTCCGGCGGCTGTTCGCACCCTATACGGCAATCAGGTGCAGATGTCCGCTTCTCGTATGGACCGCATGAAAAGCTGCCACTTCGGCTACTTCATGGAGTACGGCCTGCGGGCCAAGGAGCGCAAGGCTGCCGGGTTCCAGGCTCCGGAGATCGGCACATTCATCCACTATCTGCTGGAGAATGTCCTCCGGGCGGTGCGGGACCGGGGCGGATTCGACAGCGTCACCCAGCCGGAGCTGGACGCCCTGGTGCAGCGGTACATCCGGGAATATGCCGACACAAGGATTGACCGCTACAGCGAGAAAAGCGCACGCTTCCGCTACCTGTTTGAGCGATTGCAGAGGACGGCCTGCGCTATTGTGAACAACGTGGCCGACGAGATGCGCCGCTCGGATTTCAAGCTTATGGAGTTTGAGCTGAGCTTTGGCGGCCGGGAGGCGGACCTGCCTGCCGTGTCCGTGGAACGGGAGGACATCTCCCTGCGCCTGGTGGGCAAGGTGGACCGGGTGGACGGCTGGGTCAAGGACGGCAAGCTCTATTTGCGGGTGGTGGACTATAAGACCGGGCGGAAGTCCTTCAGCCTGTCCGATGTGCAGTACGGCCTGGGTATTCAAATGCTGCTGTACCTGTTTGCACTGGAGCGGGAGGGGGAGAAGCACTTCGGGATGCCGGTGGTGCCGTCGGGGGTGCTGTATCTGCCAGCCCGGGACGTGATCGTCTCGGAAAAGCGGGATGCGTCTCCGGCTAAGATCGAATCCGACATTCAGAAGGAGCTGCGCCGCAGCGGCCTGGTGCTGGAGGATGCCCAGGTGCTCCGGGCCATGGAGCACGATGCCCTGGAAAAGCCGGTGTATCTGCCTATTACCCTGAAAAAGGACGGTACCATCACCGACGGCGTGGCCACGGCCCACGAGCTGGGCCGTTTGGGCCGGTACACGGAGCATCTGCTGGAGCAGATTGCCGGGGAGCTGGCCCGGGGCAACGTGGACGCCGACCCGGCTTACCGCACACCCCAGGACGGCGCATGCCGGTGGTGTGCCTATGCATCCGCCTGCTATTTCCGTCCCGGCAGCGGCACGGACCGCCGCCGCATCCTGAAAAAGGCATCTCCGGCGGAGGTATGGCAGAATATCGATGAACAACTGGGAAAGGAGGCGCGCCATGATCGATCCTAATCTGACCGACGAGCAGCGCCAAGCTGTTACAGATGGCGGCGGCAGCCTGCTGGTATCCGCGGCAGCCGGTTCCGGTAAGACGAAGGTGCTGGTGGAGCGCCTGTTTCGCCGGGTGGAGGAGGAGCATTGCAGCGTAGACGATTTCCTCATCATCACCTATACCCGGGCCGCAGCCGCAGAGCTGCGGGGTAAGATCGCCCGGGAGCTTTCACAGCGAGTGGCACAGCAGCCGGAAAACGTCCATCTGCGCCGCCAGCTGTTCCGGGTTTACCAGGCAGATATTAAGACAGTGGATGCTTTCTGCGGCAGCCTGCTCCGGGAGCACATCCATCTGCTGCCGCCGGTGAATGGCCGTAGCCTCACCCCGGATTACCGCCTGCTGGATGAGCAGGAGGGCGCTGCACTGCGCAGCCGCGTGCTGGATCGGGTCATGGACCGGTTTTATGAGGCGCTGGAGCAGGGGGACGAAAATGCTGCCCTCCTGGCCCAGACCTTGGGTGCGGGCCGGGATGACAGCCGCCTTACGGAGTTGGTTCTTGAGCTGTACGAAAAGCTTCAAAGTCAGGCGCATCCCCTGCAATGGCTGCAGGAGACACGAAAATTTTGGCAATCCGTCCCTAATACGCTGACGGATACTCCCTTTGGTGAGCTGCTCCTGGCCGACCTGGGCCAGTGGGCGGAGTTCTGGAGCCGCCGTCTGCGCCGGGCTCAGGGGGAGATGGGCGAGTGCCCCAAGGTGGAGGCGGCCTACGGCCCTGCCTTTGCCGCCATGGCTGATGCGGCGGAGCGCCTGCGCCGGGCTGCGGCCACAGGCTGGGACGCTGCCGGGAAAACGGACCTTTCTTTCCCCAGCCTCAAGGCAGTCCGGGGGGCGGAGAATGAGGAAGTGAAAAGCCGCATGAAGGCCCTAAAGGAGCGCTTTGGCAAGGAGCTGAAGGAGGTTATGGAGCCGTTTTCTACCTCCCAGGCAGAGCATTTAATGGACCTGCACGTCATGGCTCCGGCCATGTTGGCGCTGCTGGACCTGACGGCGGAGTTTATCCGTGCCCTGCAGCAGGAGAAGGTGCGCCGCAACGTAGCGGATTTCTCCGACCAGGAGCACTACGCCGTGGAGCTGCTCCTGACCGCCGACGGCAGCCCCACGGAGCTGGCCCGGCAAATCGCAGAGAGCTATGTGGAGATCATGGTGGACGAGTACCAGGACACCAACGAGGTGCAGAACTGCATTTTCTCCGCTATTTCCCGTAAAGGGGGGAACCTTTTTACTGTGGGCGACGTCAAGCAGAGCATCTATCGCTTCCGCTTGGCACAGCCGGAGATATTCCTGGAGAAATACCAGAGCTATTGCCACGCGGATACTGCTGCCCCAGGCCAGGCCCGCAAGATACTGCTTACCCGCAATTTTCGGTCCCGGCCGGAGGTGCTGGAAGCTACGAACTTCATTTTTCGCCATATTCTTTCCCGGCAGATGGGGGAGATGGATTACGGCCCGGAGGAGCAGCTCTATCCCGGCGCCCGATTTGCCGCCGCGCCGGACCGGGAGACGGAGCTGCACCTTGTCAGCGTGGAGAACACTGAGGACGAGGACTTTGACCGCACCCGGGTGGAGGCTGACTTTGTGGCTGGCATGGTGCGCAGGATGCTGGACGATGGCTATCCCGTGCAGGGGGAGGACGGCGCGCTGCGGCCTGTGGAGCCGGAGGATATTGTGATTCTCATGCGCTCACCCAGGAGCCGCATGGCGGACTTCGGGGCGGCTATGAGCCGCTGCGGTATTCCGTATTCCGGCGGCGAAAGGGAGAGCTTTTTCGAGACCTTGGAGATTTCCACGGTCTATTCGCTTTTGCAGATTATCGACAATCCGCGGCAGGATGTGCCCCTCATTGCCGTGCTGCGCTCACCGCTGCTGGGCTTTACGCCGGATCTGCTGGCCGCTATTCGCAGCTGTGGCAAAGGAGATTTCTATGACGCCTGCTGTGCCTGCCCGGAGGAGCCGGTACAGGATTTCCTGGCGCAGCTGCAGCAGCTGCGGGACCTTGCAGCGGAGCTGCCCGCCGACCAGCTGCTCTGGCAGATTTATGACAGACTACATCTTTTGGGTGTCTTTGGCGCTATGGAGGACGGCGAGCTGCGGCGCAGCCGCCTGCTGAACCTGTGCCGGTACGCATCGGACCTGGCCGGGCAGGGGAAAATCACGGTTTTTGAGCTGACGGACTATCTCCGCAGCCTCATGACCCGGGAAAAGGAGCCGCAGATCGCCTCAGAGCAGAACGCTGGGGGCGTGCAGATCATGAGCATCCATCGGTCCAAGGGCTTGGAGTTTCCGGTAGTGATCCTATGTGACCTGAATCATAGGTTTAACGGCGCAGATCAGACCAGCCCGGTGCTGGTGCATCCCCGGCTGGGCTTGGGCACGGAACGGGTGGACACGGCCCGGCGGGTGCGCTACCCCACCATTTCAAAGATCGCGCTGGCGCAGGAGATGGAAAAAGAAATGCTCTCCGAGGAGATGCGCCTGCTCTATGTGGCTATGACCCGCGCCAAGGAAAAACTGATTTTAGTGGATTGCCTGAAGAATGCCCGCTCCCATGTGCAGAAGCTCTCAGCCCTCACGGAGCTGCCGGTGCCGCCCCAGGTAGTGCGCAGCGCCAAGACCATGGGCGATTGGGTACTACAGGTGCTTTTGTGCAGCACCGAGGCCGGGGCGATCCATGCTTGGGCCGGTATTGCGCCTCCTGTGCGGGAGAGCGCTGCGGGCTGGCGGGTTTATCTCCACGAAAACCCTGCCACGCCCGCAGCCGCTCGGGTGCAGGAAGGGGAGGGTGCCCGGGAACCGGCCTTTTATCCCCAGCTGTTGCAGGGAGAATATACCCATTTGGAGGCTGCCCGTATCCCCACTAAGATTACAGCTACCCAGCTCAAGGGTCGGGAGCTGGATCAGCAGATCGCCGAGGGAGCTGCACAGCGTCTGCCGGTACAGACGGAATTTGCCGCGCCAAAATTTATGCAGGAGCAGCAGGGCCTCACCCCGGCAGAGCGAGGTACCGCCATGCACCTGGTGATGCAGTATCTGCCCTTTGACACCCCGGCCCGGCCCGATGCGGTGAAGGAATATGTGCATTCGCTGGTGCAGCGTCGGCTTCTGACCACGGAGCAGGGAGAATGCATAAATGCTTCACAGATTGCAAAATTTCTGGCATCCGACCTCTGCCGGCAGATGCGCGGGGCTTTACAGGTCTGGCGAGAGTTCCGCTTTGCGCTGCTGGTGCCGGCATCTATATATGATCCTCGGGTCCAGGGGGAGGAGATGATGCTGCAGGGTGTGGCGGATGCATGCTTCCGCACGGCAGAGGGCCTTGTGGTGGCAGACTTCAAGACGGACCGTTTGCAGCCCGGTGAGGAAATAGAACGAGCGGAGCGATATCGGCCGCAATTGGAGGCTTACAGCCTGGCATTGAGCCGGGTACTGGAGGAGCCGGTATGCCGCCGGGTGCTGTATTTCTTCTCCACTGGAGTTCAGGTGGATCTGTGAGTGAAAACAGAAAAACTTCCACAAAAAAATGCTTGCATTATGCGGTTATATGTGTTATCATGTAATCTGCCTTTAGGATTTCAGAGGACTTGTGTACCGGAAAGGGGTGAACCAGAGCAATGAAGGAAGGAATCCATCCCAATTATCAGCAGACTACTATTAAATGCGCCTGCGGTAATGTAATTGAGACAGGTTCTACGAAGAAGGATATTCGCGTAGAAGTCTGCTCTAAGTGTCACCCGTTCTTTACGGGCAGACAAAAGCTGGTGGACACCGGCGGCCGTGTGGCCAAGTTCAACAAGCGCTTCGGCCTGGACAAGTAATTTGTCAGAACACCAAGCCCTGCACCCTTTCGGTGCAGGGCTTTTTTCAAGGAGATTACAGTCTGCTGCGCACACAATTTCATCGTTAGCGCCTTGCGCCGAAATTCCACTACTGCTTATTTGCATGTTTTTCTCAAGCATATGTTGCAAGAGAAAATGACCTCAGTGATTTGTCGCCGGGCAGCAGTTTCTGCCAGGACTTTTGCTGGAATATAAGGCAGTTAATTTTTGAAAAAGAGCTTATTAAGAGTTGGGATCCATTATGCACTGATTTACAAAGCTAATCGAACAGAAATAAAAGCCGGGCTGTATTTCACAGCCTGGCTTTTACAGTTTTACGGAGACCCACAGATAAACCTGCGGAGCTTTTACTTGAAAGGATAGAAAGGCGGATAGGTAAAAAAATCTGTTAGGCGGCGGTGCGGCGCTGGCCAAAATACAGTGCGCCGTACACCAGGCACAGAATCAGCACCAGTGCTGCCAGCGCCACGGTCCCGATGGCACATACCGTTCCGATGCCATGAGGCAGGAAGAAGGCAATAACTGCCAAACCGAAGCAAATAGCTGTCAGCAGTACGATCAGGCTGCGAATGGTTTTCATCTGTTTCATGTTACATTCCTCCTGTTCTTATTTTATGTACTTAGTATAGCATACGCAAGGAGATCATTCATTACAGCACCGCTACAATACTATAATGATTCGACTACAAAACAGTAACATTTATGGGTTAAAAAGTATAAAATGTAACCTTTCCCCTCAGACCCTGTTTTACGCTTGAATTGACCCTGTTTTTTTGGTATAATCCATATGTTATGAAAGAGTGAAGATGGGGGAGTATCGACTTGCACTATTTGAGCAACTTATGGTCGGCGCTGGACTTTGGGTCAATGCTTGATATGGTACTGCGCTTGGCAGCGGTTCTGCTGTGCCTGACGGTGCATGAGACCTGCCACGGTCTGGCGGCCTATGCCTTGGGCGACCCCACGGCACGGCGGGCCCATAGGCTGAGCCTGAACCCCCTGCGGCATATTGATTGGTTCGGATTGCTGATGATGTTTGCAGCGGGCTTCGGCTGGGCTAAGCCTGTGCCGGTGAATCCAAACTACTTCAAAAAACCCAAGCAGGGAATGGCCTTTACGGCGCTGGCGGGGCCCGTGAGCAATTTTTTGCTGGCGCTGCTCACGCTGCTTGCTGCCAGGATATTTTGCGACGTGGCGGCCTATTCGGAGACGAACCAAAGAATTTTGGATTTTCTGCTGATGGTGGCGGTGCTGTCCATCGGCCTGGGCCTTTTTAACCTGGTGCCTATCCCGCCGCTGGACGGGTCGAAGGTGCTGTTTGCGGTGCTGCCGGACCGGGCCTATGATTGGCTTATGCGCAATGAACGGTACGGCATGCTGCTGCTTTTTGCGTTGGTTTTCTTCGATGTGGGCAGCAACGCCCTTTCTAAGACGATCCAGTGGGTATTTGATTTATTCTGCCGCATGGTCGGCCTATAAGGGAGATAGCATTTTGGATAATCCCATTTTTAAATTGGAAAAGGTGGTGCAGACCAGGGCGGCGGAGTCAATGGAGGATTTCGAGGGGCCGCTGGATCTGATCCTGTTCCTGCTGAGTAAAAATAAAATTGAGATCCAGGACATCCCTATTGCACTGATTCTGGATCAATATTTGGAATATCTGGAAAAGCGGCAGCAGATGGATCTGGAGGTAGCCAGCGAATTTGTAACCATGGCTTCCCACCTTATGTACATTAAGACGAGGATGCTCCTATCCATTGAGGACGAGGAGGCCCAGAGCGAGATGGACGCCCTCATTCAGTCCCTGCAGGATCGGCAGCGGGGCGAATGCTACCAAAAGATCCGCAGGCTGACGGAAAAGCTGGGCCCTATGAGCGAATTCGGGCGCAACATCTTCACCAAAAATCCGGAGCCCGTGAAACGGGGCAAGGTGTTTGAATACGACCACGAGCCGGGAGAGCTGGCCATCGCCATGCAGGAGCTGCTGGACCGGCGGGATATGGCGCTGAATCCGCAGCTGACGGTGTTTGAGGACATCGTGAAGCGGGAGCCGTACTCTGTGGAGGAGAAAGCGGAAGAGATCGTGCAGCGTGTAAAGCTGGCGGGCATTACTCGGTTTCTGCTCCTGTTCAAGGGCAGCCGCAGCCGCAGCGAGCTGGTGGCTACCTTTATGGCGGTGCTGGAGCTGTGTAAAAAGCATGTGCTTCGCCTGGCCGGCGGGCCGGAGGATTGCATGGTGTCCTGCAGTAAGGAAAACGAGGTGTAATCGGAGAGAATATGGAAATACTGGAAATGAAAGAGATCGAGGCGGCTCTGGAGGGCATCCTTTTTGCCTCCGGCGAGCCGGTGCACATCGACCGCATTTGCCTGGCCCTGGATCTGGACAGGCCCACGGCGGAGCTGGTGCTGCAGAAGCTGGGAGACTACTACAGCTTTGAGCGGCGGGGCATACGCCTGGTGCGTATGGCGGACACCTGGCAGCTGTGCTCAGCACCGGAATATGCGGAATATATCCGCAAAGCCTTTGAGATACGCAAGCCGGCCAAGCTCTCCCAGCCGGCGCTGGAGGTGCTGGCCATCATTGCCTACTACCAGCCCACTACCCGGGCCTATATCGATCAGATTCGGGGCGTGGACAGCTCGTATACTGTGGGGCTGCTGCTGGATCGGCATATGATCGAGGAGTGTGGTACATTACAGGTGCCGGGACGGCCCAGGCTGTACCGCACTACCAAGGAATTCCTCCGGGCATTCCATCTGAACACTCTGGAGGATCTGCCGGAAATGCCGGGGCTGGAGAACGATGGGCAGCTGCGGCTGGAAAACGACGGGACCATCAGCGAGGACATGAACACCTGACAGAAGCATCTGAGAGGAGGCGGACACGGCTTGACGGCACTGTGGATAGTGGGAATACTGCTGGCAATCTTTTTGGTTGTGCAGCTGAGCCGTGTGGGCGTGCGCCTTGCCTTCGGCGAGGAGTTCAGAATAATGCTGCGGCTGGGGCCCATACGCATGCAGGTGGTGCCAAAGAAGGAAACGGCAAAGAAAAAGCCGAAAAAAGATAAAGCAACCAAGAAGAAAAAGGAAAAACCCAAAAAGGAGATGCCGAAGATCACGGCCCGGGCGGTGCTGGATAGCCTGCCGGAGCTATGGCAGATTCTGAAAAAGGGTTTGCGGATGACCTTTCACCGGGTTCGTGTTGCGCCCATGGATATCTCGGCGGTCATAGGGGGGGACGACCCGGCGGACACGGCGCTGCTCTACGGCCGGCTCAGTGCGGCCATGTATACGGCGATGCCGATGCTGCAGGAGCTGGTGGATATGCCGGACCCGCATATCCACCTGGAGCCGGAGCTGCAGGGAGGGGAGACGAGGATTTCGGGAGAAGTGGGCGTGTCCTTTTTAATATGGGATCTGACGGTTATCGGCTTTGCCTGCGGCGTGCCGCTCATTCACTGGCTCCTACGACTTCGCAAACAGCCGCCTAAGGCGGAAAACGATATTAAAACGCAATCTGGAAAGGATGAACAATATGGAAAACAAGGAAAAGACCAGCCTCAGCGAAATGATGGAGACCTCCATGAGCAAGGTGCGGGAAATGGTCAGCAGTGACACAGTCATCGGCCAGCCCATTACCACGCCGGACGGTGTAACATTGGTACCGGTATCCCGGCTGAGCTTTGGCTTTACCTGCGGCGGCAGCGACTTCGGCAAGCAGGTGGACGGCAAGAACTTTGCCGGCGGCACCGCCTCTGCCGTGAAGGTGGATCCGGTGGCGTTTCTTGTGGTGAAGGATGGTGTGACACGGGTGATGCCGGTGGCGATCCCTGCTATGGGAACAGCGGACCGCATCATTGAAATGGTGCCCCAGGTCATGGACCGGGTGGAGAGCTTCCTGGATAAAAAGAAGGAAACTACCGAATTCTAACTGCGTATACTGTTACCATCAACTGTAAAAAAGGTGATGGGGATTGAAATTTGCGCAGGTGATTGCCGCCGTGCTGACGGTATTGCTGCTGCTGACGCAGCAGGTGTGGGCCGTGGACTTGTCTGCCACGGCGGCGGTGCTCATGGATTGCGATACGGGGCAGATCCTCTACCAGAAGAATGCTGACAAACAGATGCGGATTGCCAGCACCACCAAAATCCTTACGGCCCTGGTGGTGCTGGAGGAGTGCGGGCTGCGGCAGGAGGTCACCGTGATGCAGCGGCATATGGCCGAGGGCTCCTCCATGTATCTAAAGCCCGGGGAAAGGGTGACGGTGGAGACCCTGCTATACGGCCTGCTGCTATGCTCCGGCAACGATGCGGCCCTGGCGCTGGCGGACGCCTGCGGCGGCGAAAAGCAGTGCATCCGGCGGATGAACGACCTGGCCGGACGGATCGGCATGAACAACAGCCACTTTGAAAACCCCAATGGGCTGGACGGAGAGACACACTACTCCACGGCCCGGGACATGGCGAAGCTGGCGGCTTATGGGGCTAAAAACCCTACGCTGATGCGCATATGCTCCACCATTGCCGCCCAAACCGGCGGACGCAGCATGAAAAACCACAACCGGCTGCTGCGGGAGCTGGTGGGCTGCGTGGGGATGAAAACGGGCTATACCAAGGCAGCCGGGCGGACGCTGGTATCCTGCGTGGAGCGGGAAGGGCGGATGCTGGTGGCTGTGACGCTGCAGGATGGCAACGATTGGGCCGACCATGCGGCACTGTATGCATATGGATTTGGTCGGGAAATCGGCGCGGAAACGGCGATTGCACCCGGAGAGAAAAAATATTTATAAAAAAGGCAGGTGACACCGGTGCGTCAGCGTGTACAGAAGATCATTGCCCAGGCGGGGTTATGCTCCAGGCGGACGGCGGAGGAATGGATGCTCTGCGGCCGGGTCACGGTGAACGGCGATACGGCCCGGCCCGGAGATCAGGCGGATCCGGATACGGATTGCATCGCTGTGGACGGAAAGCCATTATCCGGCAGTAAAGAGATGGTCTATCTGATGCTGCACAAGCCGAGAGGCTATGTGACAACCCTTTCAGATGAGTTTGGGCGCAGGACTGCTGCAGAGCTAATAGAGAGCTGCGGCGCGCGGGTGTTTCCTGTGGGACGACTTGATATGGATTCTGAGGGACTACTGCTGTTTACCAATGATGGCGAACTTATGCAGCAGCTTATTCACCCCAAATATGAAGTGGACAAGCTGTATCGGGTGACGGTGCGGGGGAATTGGAATAAGGGCGTGGAGCTGCTGCAGCAAATGCGCCTGCTGGAGGGAGAGCCCATTGCCCCGGCACGGGTGGAGGTGCTGTCCGGCCAAGGGGAAAAGGCTGTTCTGCAGGTGACCATCCACCAGGGAAAGAACCGGCAGATCCGGCGCATGTGCCGGCAGGCGGGATTGACCGTTCTGCGACTGGAGCGTATAGCGGAACACGGAATTTTATTAGGAAATTTGCCGTGTGGCAAGTGGAGAGCCTTGACAGAAAATGAAGTCAAAACGCTGAAGGGAAGCGATGAATTATGAGCCATAATGTGCTCTATCTGATCCGCACCGGGATGGATGATTTTTCCAAGGGACAGAAGCGGATTGCCAACTACATACTGTCTAACTACGACAAAGCTGCCTTTATGACGGCCTGCCGCCTGGGCCAGATTGCCCAGGTCAGTGAGTCCACGGTGGTGCGCTTTGCCTCTCAACTGGGGTATGACGGCTATCCGGCCATGCAGAAGGCGCTGCAGGAGCTGATCCGGGGCAAGCTCACCAGTATTCAGCGCATTGAGGCATCCGGAAAGCAGATCAACGGCGGAGACATCGCCGGCAGCGTTATGCAGCGAGATATGGAGACCATCCGCAGCACCATCGAATGCATAGACCGGACGGAGTTCGACCTGGCAGTGGAGAAGCTGGTGGATGCCAAGCACATCTATCTGCTGGGTGTGCGGTCATCGGCTTTTTTGGCGGGCTATCTGAATTTTTATTTTCATCTTATCTTTAAGAATGTGACCCTGGTGCAGAGCGCAGCAGGGGAGATATTCGACCAGATGCTGCGCATCGGTCCGGGGGATGTGCTGGTGGGCATCAGCTTCCCCAGGTACTCCCAAATCGCGGTGAATGCCGTGCGCTTCGCCAGGGACAGAGGGGCGGATGTGATTGCCGTGACGGACAGCAAAATGTCGCCTATATACAAGATGGCCAGCGCTTCCCTGCTGGTGAGCAGCGATATGATCTCGTTTGTGGATTCTATGGCAGCGCCTGTGAGCCTGCTGAACGCACTCATTATGGCGGTGGGACAGCAGAAAAGTGAGGAGACCGCTGAGTCGTTCTCGGAGCTGGAGCGTGTGTGGTCCCAGTATGGGGTTTTTGGGGATGCAGAAGATGAATAAGGAGATCGTGGTTATCGGTGGTGGTGCGGCCGGCATGATGGCAGCCATTGCTGCGGCAGAGCGGGGGACTGCCGTGCGTCTGCTGGAGCCCAACGAGCGACTTGGCAAAAAATTGAATATCACCGGCAAGGGCCGGTGCAACGTGACCAACAACTGCACCGTGGAGGAGCTGTTGGCGCATATTCCCCGTAATGGCAAGTTCCTTTACAGCGCTTTAGTTCGCTTCACAAGCGCCGATGCTATGGCGTTTTTGGAGGGGATCGGTGTACCGCTGAAAACGGAGAGAGGAAACCGGGTGTTTCCTGTGTCAGACTGCGCGTTTGACGTATCCGGGACGCTGAAGAAGCGGATGGAGAAGCTGGGCGTCCGCTGGGAGCATGACCGGGCGGTGTCTCTATTGGTGGAGGAGGGCGCAATCAGTGCCGTACAGGGGGAAAAGAAGGAGTACCCGGCTGCGGCGGTGATTTTAGCCACGGGGGGCGTGTCCTATCCCGGGACGGGCTCTACCGGTGACGGCTACCGGATGGCCGCCCAGCAGGGCCACACCATTGTGGAGCCCCACGGCTCCCTGGTGCCGCTGGTGAGCGATGATTCCTGCTGCGAACAGATGCAGGGGCTGGCGCTAAAAAACGTGCTGCTTTCCGCCCAAAATGAAAAGGGGAAAACTGTGTTCAGCGAGTTTGGCGAGATGCTGTTCACCCATTTCGGCGTATCGGGGCCGCTGGTGCTGTCGGCCAGTGCGCATCTGCGGGATTGGGACAAGCATACCTATAGGCTTTCCATCGACCTGAAGCCGGCTCTTTCAGAGGAAAAGCTGGAGGAGCGGCTGCTGCGGGAGCTGCGGGAGCAGAGCAACCGGAACATGGAAAACGTGCTATCCTCGCTGCTGCCCCACAGCATGGTGCCGGTGATGTGCCGGCGGCTGGGGCTTTCCCCGGAGCTGAAGGCCAACTCACTGAAGAAGGAGCAGCGCCGGGCGCTGCTGCAGGAGCTGAAGCATTTTAAGCTGTCCATTACCGGCCCCCGGCCGGTGGCGGAGGCCATCGTCACCTCCGGCGGCGTTAAGGTGGGAGAGGTAAACCCCAACAGCATGGAATCCAAAAAGGTCCGCGGCCTTTTCTTCGCGGGAGAGATTTTGGATGTGGATGCTTACACGGGCGGGTTCAACCTGCAGATCGCCTGGTCTACGGGCCGGGCGGCAGGGATCGCCGCCGCAGAAATAAAAGGAGAGGGAAAACTATGAGCGTATATTCCGTGGCCGTGGACGGCCCGTCCGGAGCAGGCAAAAGCACGCTGAGCAAGGCTGTGGCCAAGGAGCTGGGCATTGTATATGTGGACACCGGCGCCATTTACCGCAGCATTGGCTACTATATTTACAAAAACGGCATGGATCCCAAAGACGCCGCGGCGGTGGTGGCCGTGCTGCCGCAGATCCGGGTGGACATGCGCTACAGCGATGATGGATTGCAGCATATGCTCCTCAATGGAGAGGATGTAACGGAGCAGATCCGGCTGCCGGAGATCTCCATGTATGCCTCCGCTGTATCCGCTATCCCGGCGGTGCGTACTTTTTTACTGGAAATGCAGCGGGATATGGCCCGGCGCAGCAGCGTTATTATGGATGGCCGGGATATCGGCACCGTGGTGCTGCCTCATGCCCAGGTGAAGATATTCCTCAGCGCCGACGTGGAGGTGCGGGCTCGCCGCCGGACTATGGAGCTGGAGCGGCGGGGGACGCCAAAGCCCTATGAGCAGGTGCTGGAGGAAATGAAGGCACGGGATTGGGCGGACAGCCACCGGGCGGCAGCACCGCTGCAGGCGGCCGCGGACGCCGTGACAGTGGACACAACCCATATGGATTTTCAACAGAGCATGGACGCCATTTTACAGGAGATCAGAAAGCGGGTCAGATAATGAGCAGCAAGTATTTTGCCACCGTATATGATATTGTGAAGCCTATTGCCACCTTCCTGCACCCTATCCGGGTGGAGGGGCTGGAGAACGTGCCCAAGGAAGGGCCTGTGCTGCTGTGCCCCAACCACAGCAGCAACTGGGATCCTATTTTGCTTATTTGCGCCCTGGGGCGGGAGGCAAACCTGCAGATCATGGGGAAGAATCAGCTGTTCAAGATCCCCATTCTGCGCACGTTCCTGCGGAAAATGGGTGTATTCCCCGTGGACCGGGGCCACTCCGACATCGGCGCGGTAAAAAGGTCCATCCAGGCCCTGAAGGATGGGTTTATGCTGATGGTGTTTCCTGAAGGGACCCGGGTGCGCAAAAAGAACCGTGGGGCACGGCCCAAGGGCGGCGTGGCCATGATGGCCATCCGGGCCGGAGCCAAGCTGATGCCCATTTATATCGGCACGAAAAAGCGGCTGTTTGCCAAGGTGCCTATTATTTTCGGCAAGCCCTTTACACCGGAATACACAGGGCGAAAGGGAACTGTTGAGGAATACCAGGCCAACGCCGACGAGGTGATACGCCGGGCGTATGAATTAGGGGGAGAGACATGGACGTAATGGTGGCGCAGAGCGCCGGATTCTGCTACGGCGTAAAGCGGGCGGTGGACATGGCTCGGGACACAGCGCATCGGGGAGAGCCCTGCGTGATGCTGGGCAGCATTATCCACAATGCCAACGTGGTGGCGGAGCTGGAGGCACTGGGGATGCGCAAGGCGGAATCCTGGCAGGAGGTCCTGCCCGGCGAAACGGTGGTCATCCGCTCCCACGGGGAGAAAAAAGAGGTTTTTGAAAAGCTGGAGGAACTGGGCGCCCGGTGCGTCAACGCTACCTGCCCCAATGTGCTGCGTATCCAGCAGCTTGTGGCCCAGGCCCAGGAGGAGGGGAGGACGCCCCTTATCATCGGCGAGCCCCATCACCCGGAGGTCATGGGTGTGGCCAGCTGGTCGGATCGGTCGGTAATCCTGCCGGGACCGGCAGAGCTGGAAAAATGGCTGGCGGAGGACGAAAGCCGTCGGGCTTTACCCCTAACGGCGGTGGCACAAACTACCTGTGTACGAACAATTTGGGAAAGTTCTAAAGAAATTTTAAAAAAACAGTGTACAAATGCAAAAATCTTTGATACAATATGTAATGCTACGCATAGGCGTCAAGCGGAGGCGGCCGATCTGGCGGCCAAAGTAGACGTTATGGTCGTTGTTGGAGACCGGAAAAGTGCCAATACCAAGCATTTAGCGGAGATTTGTAGGGAGAAATGCGGACGGGTTGTTCAGATTGAACGGGCCGGTGAGCTCTCGTCAGACCTTTTTGAAGGATGTCTTGTGGCAGGTCTAACGGCCGGTGCATCTACGCCTGCGGGCATCATTAAGGAGGTATATACAACGATGAGCGAAGAAATCAAGAACATGGAATCCACCGAGGAGAGCTTCGAGGAACTGCTGGAAAAATCTTTTAAAACTTTAAATACAGGAGAGAAGGTAACCGGTATTGTGACGGCAGTCGGCCCCACCGAGGTCCAAGTTGACCTGGGCTGCAAGCAGGCTGGCTATATCGCCGTGGATGAGTTGAGCGCTGATCCCAACGTCAAGCCCGAGGATGTGGTGAAGGTCGGCGATGAGATCGAGACCTACATCATCCGCGTTAACGACGTGGAGGGCTACGCTATGCTCTCAAAGAAGCGTCTGGACGCTGTGAAGGTTTGGGAGGATATCGAGAAGGCCCGTGAGGAGAAGACCACCCTGGAGGGTAAGGTCACCGAGGAGAACAAGGGCGGCATTGTCGTCAATGTCAAGGGCGTGCGCGTGTTCGTGCCCGCTTCCCAGAGCGGCCAGCCCCGTGGCGCTGATCTCAGTGAGATGATCGGGCAGACCGTTTCTCTGCGTATCACCGAGGTCAACCGTGCCCGCCGCCGCGTGGTGGGTTCCATCCGCGCGGTGCAGTTTGAGGCCCGTCAGGCTGCCCAGGCTGCCATTTGGGAGAGCATCGAGGTGGGTAAGCACTATACCGGCACCGTGAAATCCATGACCAGCTACGGCGTATTTGTGGACATTGGCGGCGTGGATGGTATGGTACATATCTCTGAGCTGTCCTGGTCCCGCATTAAGAATCCCGCTGAGGTGGTTTCTGTGGGCGATACCTTGGATGTGTACGTCATTTCCTTCGATCCCGAGAAGCACAAGATATCCCTGGGTGTGAAGGATCGCTCCTGCAATCCCTGGGATAAGTTTATGGAGACCTATCATGTGGGCGACGTGGCCAACGTGCGCATCGTGAAGCTGATGACCTTCGGCGCTTTTGCTGAGGTCGTTCCCGGTGTGGATGGCCTGATCCACATTTCCCAGATCGCTGACCGCCGCATCGAGAAGCCCGGTGATGTGCTGTCCGAGGGCCAGATGGTGGATGCTAAGATCACCGCTATCGATGAGGAGAAGCAGAAAATCTCCCTGTCCATCCGCGCCCTGCTGGGCGACCATGAGGCCGAGGCCGAGGACGAGGAATAATCCAGGATTTGTAAAAGAATCCGGCACCTGTTTGGGTGCCGGATTTTTTGCGCTTTTTGCGGTGTCACCACCTCTGCCCGGCACATAAAATATGGCATGAGGAGGAATGGCAGCATGGAATATGTGATCTTTATTGCCCGCTCCGTGACCCAGGCGCAGCGCATGATGCGCACCCTGGAGGCGTATGGGATCTGGGCAAAAATATTCCGGGCTCCGGTGGGGCTGACGGAGTTCGGCTGCAGCTATGCGGTGAAAATTCGTAAAGATAAGCTCGGCCAGGCCATGGATTGCCTGCGGCAGGGCGGCCTGGCACCGCTGTCTGTGCACGAGAAAACGGAAAGCGGTTATCGCGAGGTGAGGGCATGATCTATCTGGACAGCGGGGCGACTACCCTGGAGAAACCGCCGGCCGTGGCCCGGGCCATGGCTCAGGCAGTGGGGGAGATGTCCTCTCCGGGGCGGGGAAACTATCCGGCCTCCCAAAAGGCGGCCCGGACGGCCTATGATTGCCGGGAAGCGGCGGCAGAGCTATTCCATGTTCCGGCGCCGGAGCAGGTGATCTTCACCTGCAATGCCACTCATGGATTGAACATCGCTATCCGCACTCTGGTGCGCCCGGGCTGCCGAGTGGCAGTGAGCGGATACGAGCATAACGCTGTGACTCGGGTGCTGCACAGCATCCCGGGGGTGGAGATCATGGTGGCGGATGCCCCGCTGTTCCGGCCGGAGCAGACGCTGGAGGGGTTTCATACAGCCCTGCGGCGGGGAGTGGATGCGGTGATCTGCAACCATGTGTCCAATGTATTCGGGTGTGTGCAGCCGGTGGAGGAACTGGCGGGCCTGTGCAGGCGGACACATACACCGTTAATAGTGGATGCCTCCCAATCGGCAGGCATCCTGCCGGTGCTGCTGGCGGATTGGGGAGCGGCCTTTGTGGCTATGCCCGGGCACAAGGGGCTCTATGGCCCACAGGGTACAGGCCTGCTGCTTTGCGGCGCGGAAGCAAGTCCGCTGCTCTACGGAGGCACCGGGAGCGCCTCCCGCAGGCAAACTATGCCTATCGATCTGCCGGACCGGCTGGAGGCGGGGACGCACAACATGCCGGGCATTGCGGGACTACTGGAGGGGCTCCGGTTTGTCAGCCATGCCGGGGTGGAGCGGATTGCCCAATGGGAGAGGCGGCTGACACGGCGGGCAGAGGAAGGGTTGGCTCGGCTGCCGGGTGTGGAGGTCTTTGCGGATAAAACAGGGCAGGGTCAGACGGGAGTGCTGTCCTTCTGCGTAAAGGGGATGGATTGTGAGCAGGTCGGGGAGGAGCTGGCCCGGCGGCAGATCGCCGTGCGGGCAGGGCTGCACTGTGCGCCCCTGGCTCATCGCACTGCCGGAACACTGGAATCGGGAACCATACGCATCAGCCCATCGGTTTTCAATACGGAGGGACAGATCAACTTGTTTTTGCGGGAAATGAGGGAGATTCTGCGGGAAAATACTAAGAAATCCGTATAGTTTCTGTTGCTTTTTTCGGAGAATATATATATAATGAATATTACCTATGGCATTTAATTGTACCGGAAAGGAGCAGACTGTGGATTCTATCATTTCTGTGCTGCAAAGCGCATGGCGATACATCATGCTGGTCCGGATCACGGATGTGCTGGATGTGGCTATCATGTCCTTTGCAATCTACAAGCTGTTGAGCCTGGTGCGTAGTACACGCGCCGAAAATATATTCAAGGGCATTGTGATTTTCATTGTGGCCCTGTGGCTGTCGTCCCTGCTGAATTTGCGGGGCATCAACTATATTCTCAGTTACGTGGTTGAGTGGGGCGTTTTGGCCCTGTTCATTGTTTTCCAGCCGGAGCTGCGGCGCGGCCTGGAGCAGTTGGGCAGTAAGAATATCCGTCTGGTACGGCTGCTGTCCCCGGAGCAGCACTCAACAGAGCTGGAAAAAGCCATTGACCAGACCGTGCTGGCCTGCATGGAGATGTCAAAGACCCGGACGGGCGTTTTGATCGTTTTTGAGCGCAGCATGATGCTCAACGATATGCTCCGCAGCGGTACAACGCTTGATGCGGCGGTATCCAGCGAGCTGCTGAAGAATATTTTCTTCGTAAAGGCACCTATGCACGACGGCGCCGTTATCATCCGCAATGGGCGAATTTTAGGCGCCGGGTGCATGCTGCCGCTGTCGAAAAATGTGAATCTAAGCCGGGATCTGGGCATGCGCCACCGGGCGGGCATTGGTATGAGCGAAAACTCCGACGCGGTGGTGGTGATCGTTTCCGAGGAGACAGGCTCTATTTCCGTGGCCATCGGCGGGATGCTCAAGCGGCATCTAATGCCCGAAACCCTGTCCAAGCTGCTGAAAAACGAGCTGATGCCCGCCCCGGAGCAGGAGACGGATACCCGAAAAGACTCACCATGGCTCTTGCGGCGTATCCGCCAGAAGAAGGGAGGCGACGAGAATGAGTAAGAAACGCAAAGCGGTGCGCATCGCCTTATCCATTTTGGCCGCCATCGCCATCTGGCTGTATGTGGACCTCGTGCGCCAACCCAGCGTGCCTATGAAGGTGAAGGACATTCCCGTGGAATTTGCCGGGGAGAGCACCACCCTGGCAGACAAGGGCTTAATGCTGCTGTCGGGCTATGACACCACTATCGACCTGACATTGAAGGGTCCCCGCCGTCAGCTTTGGCAGATTGACAAGGATGACATTCGCATTGTGGTGGACACCAGTACCATTACCGAGGTGGGCTCCCAAAGCCTGACCTACCAGGTGGTCTATCCGGACGGCGTATCGAAAAATTCTATCTCCGTGGATTGGGCCAGTGCATACCGGGTGACGGTGACGGTAGGTGAGCTGTACTCCACGGAGGTGCCGATCCAGTGCGAGGTAGTAGGCACTCCCAAGAAGGGATTCTATGCCGAGGAGCCGATCCTGGATATAGACAAGGTTCTGCTCCACGGCCAGCGTGACGATCTGGTGAACATCAGCTACGCCAAGCTGACGGTGGATATAAGCGACACGGATAAATCCTATGAAAACGCAGTGGGCTTTACCCTATATGACTACAATGACATTGCTGTGGATAATTCGGCTATTCGCCCGGCTGTGAAGCTGGTGCAGGTGAAAGTGCCGGTGAAGACCACCAAGGAGGTGCCGCTGGAGATTGTGGTGAAGGAGTCGGCAGGCTCTACGCTGGAGCAGACCAGCTATACCATCTCGCCTAAGTCTGTTACCCTGGCGGGCGAAAAGGACGTATTGGACGCTATCAACTCCATTGCGTTGGATACTGTGTATCTGCAGGATATTTCCCAGTCGCAGACGCTGTATTATGAGATTATCCCACCGGAGAATACGGAGCTGGTTGGCGACAATCAAAGTGCTACGGTGACATTCACCGTGACGGGCGTTACGGAGAAAACCGTGACCGTGAATCAGTTTGTTGTGGAGCGGGTGCGGGAAGGCTTTAGAGGCCAGTGCACCACAGAGAGTATTCAGGTGACTATCCGGGGGCTGACAGATGAAATCGCCGCTATCACCGATGGACAGGTTGTGGCGGTAGTGGATTTCAGCAAGCTGAGCACAGCCGGTGAATATACGCTGCCGGTGAATATCGTGGTGAACGGCTATGACCATATCAGCGCCAAGGGCAACTATCAGGTGAATGTGCGGCTGGATCCCGACGGAGCCGGCGAAAGCGAAAGGGACAATACATGACTCAGATTGCAACTGTAAAAAGAAAGCTGGAGCCGGGCTTTGTGGAGATATCCGTGCCCCGCAAGTCCGCCTGCGGACATGATTGCGAGGAGTGCGCCGGCTGTGGCATGACCGGGGCGGCTATTCAGGCCCGGGCCAGCGACCCCATTGGCGTGGAGACGGGGGATAAGGTGGTGGTCCAGAGCGAGACAAAAAAGCTGCTGGGCGTTGCGGCACTGGTTTATTTGCTGCCGGTGATCGGTTTTCTGCTGGGATACTTCCTGTCGGCGGGGCTTGCGGAGGGCACACGCTACATCATCGCCATTGCCGCTGCTGCTGTCAGCTTCATGCCCAGCGTATTCTATGACCGATATGCCAAACGGCATGAGGTATTGACTTATACCATTGTGCGCCTGTTCTGATGTTTGGATATGTACACATCTCTCCGGATAAGCTAAACGGAGAGGAGCAACAGCTATATCGGGCGTGCTACTGTGGTCTGTGCCACACGCTCGGAAGGCGCTATGGTTTGTTTGCCCGGATGATCTTGAATTACGACCTGGTATTTCTGGCGATGCTCTTGTCTGACGGAGAGGCACCGGGGTGCGGCCGAAGACGGTGTTTGATCCATCCGATTCACCCCAGGTGCTTCTGTGAAGAGACGCAGGCCCTGGACGCGGCGGCAGATGTGAGCGTGCTGCTGACCTGGTGGCAGCTGCGGGACGGCGTGGCAGATCATGGATTTTGGGGCGGATGGAAGTACAGATTTCTGTCCCTGCTTCTGCACCGGGCGTACCGAAAGACAAAAGCGCGGCAGCCGGAGCTGGATAAACGAATCCAAACGAATCTGGACAAGCTATCGGCTTTGGAGCGAGAAAAATGCGCCATTCCGGATGAGGTGGCGGACACCTTTGCGCTGCTGCTGCGGGACATGGCAGCCTTGTCACCCCCGGGTATAAAGCGTCGGGTGCTGGAGGAAATGCTGTACCATTTGGGGCGATGGATCTACCTGGTGGATGCGCTGGACGACCTGAAGGAGGATAGCAGAAGCGGCAGCTACAACCCCCTGCTGCAGCGCTATGGGACCCGGGACGGGGCCTTGCGGCCAGAGGATCGGGAGCGGGTGGCGGCGACGCTGGATGCGTCTATCCGCACCATGGCAGCGGCCTTCGAGCTGGCTGATTTTGGCTGCTGGAGGAGGATTATTGAAAGCGTTGTTTATGAGGGACTGTATGCGGTGGGCAACGCCGTGCTTAACGGGACCTTTCAAAAGTATACAAGAAACAGAAAAAGCCAAAGGAAAGGCAGGACCCAATAATGCGTGACCCCTATGAGGTGCTGGGTGTACCCAGCTCCGCTACAGATGAAGAAGTGAAAAAGGCCTACCGGAACCTGGCCCGGAAGTATCATCCGGACAATTATCATGACTCGCCCCTGGCCGATGTGGCCCAGGAAAAGATGAAGGAGATCAACGAGGCCTACGAGGAAGTGCAGTCCATGCGCAAAAATGGCGGCGCAGGGCAGAGCTCCTATGGCGGCTACGGGCGCAATCCTTATGGACAGAACCCCTATGGCGCCTATGGCGGCGGCTACGGCGGCGACCCGGCCTTTGCCCGGGTGCGCATGAGCATCGCCCAGGGAGAGCTGAACCTGGCCGAGGAGCTGCTCAACGCCATGAGTGACCACAACGCCGAGTGGAATTTCCTAAAGGGCGCCATTTGCTACCGCAGGGGTTGGATGGACGAGGCCAAGCGATACTATGAAACTGCCGTGCAGATGAACCCCAACAATCCGGAATATCGGCGTGCGCTGGACATTCTGGAGGGGCAGGGGACTACCTATCGGCCCAATGGCTACGGAAACCGGTCCACCGCCATATTCGGGGGCGACGCCTGCACCCGGATATGCGGCGCGCTGATTTGCGTGAACTGCCTGGCCAGTGCTGGCGGACGGTTTATCTATTGCTGCTGAGATAATGGAGGAGGAGTGAATATGGTCAGAAGTATGACCGGCTATGGCCGCGCAAAGCAGGAGCGCAACGGACGTAGTATTACCGTGGAGGTGCGCTCTGTGAATAACCGCTATTTGGATTGCACGGTGAAAATGCCGAGGGCTTATATTTTTGCCGAGGACGCCATGAAGGCGCTGGTGCAGAAGTCCATTTCCCGGGGAAAGGTGGACGTGTTTGTCACCATGGACGCCGTGGAGGCGGATCAGACGGTGGTGCAGGTCAATGAGCCGCTGGCAAGGAGCTACTATGAGGCCCTAACCCGGCTGCAGAAAATGTTTGTGCTGTCCAATGACCTGTCACCGGTGGCACTGGCGAAATTCCCTGATGTGCTGACGGTAACTAAGGCGGAGGAGGATCTGGAGATGATCTCTGCCGACATTTGCACCGTGCTGGAGGAGGCCTTGGCCGCCCACCGGCAGATGCGCTCCGTGGAGGGCGAAAAGCTATGCCAGGACATTGCGGGCAGGGCGGACACCATCGAAACCGTTGTGGGCAAGGTGGAGGAGCGCTCCCCCCAGACTGTGGCTGAGTACCGGGATAGGCTGGAGACAAAAATGCGGGAGGTGCTGCAATCTACAACCATTGATGAGAGCAGGATCCTGACCGAGGCGGCTATTTTTGCTGACAAGATCGCCGTGGACGAGGAAACGGTTCGGCTGCGGAGCCATTTGGCGCAGCTGCGCACCATGCTATCAGGAGATGAGCCGGTGGGGCGAAAGCTGGACTTCCTCATCCAGGAGGTGAACCGGGAGTGCAACACCATCGGCTCCAAATGCAACGATCTGACTATCGCCCGGGATGTGGTGAACATGAAGGCTGAGGTGGAGAAGATCCGCGAGCAGGTGCAGAACATTGAGTGAGGGACGACGGATGGATCTTATTAACATCGGATTTGGCAATCTGATCTCCGCCCAGCGGCTTATTGCCATCGTCAGCCCCGACTCGGCACCGGTGAAGCGACTGATCCAGGAGTCTCGGGACAGCGGGATGCTTATTGATGCAACCTATGGGCGAAAAACAGCGGCGGTGCTTATTATGGACAGCGACCATGTGGTGCTTTCCGCACTGACTACAGAGAAAATGGCACCCCGTTTGGGGATGAAGGTAGAAGACTTTACACAGGAGGAATTGCTTTGATCAGGGGAAAAACATTCATTATTTCGGGCCCATCCGGGGTGGGCAAGAGCACCGTTTTGAACGCGCTGCTCAAGGAATATCCGGACCTGTATTTTTCTGTTTCCGCTACGACCCGGGAGCCCCGGGAAGGGGAACTGGACGGCATACATTATCATTTCATCGAGCCGGAAAATTTCCACAAGATGATCGAGGAGGACGCCTTTTTGGAGTATGCCGAGTATGTGGGTAATTTCTACGGTACACCCAAGAAGTTTGTGGATGCCGCTATGGACCAGGGCCGGGATGTGATTCTGGACATTGAGATCCAGGGGGCGCAGCAGGTGTGTGCCAAGCGGCCGGAGACCGTGCGCATTTTCATTGCGCCGCCGTCCTGGGCCGAGCTGGAGCGACGTCTCACCGACCGGGGAACGGACGATGAGGATAAGGTACAGAAGCGGTTGCTGCGCGCCAAGGTGGAGCTGAAAATGGCTGACCGGTATGACTACTTTGTGGTCAATGACACGGTGGATAACGCTGTATTCCAGTTGAAATCTATCCTCTGTGCCGAGCACTGCAAGTCCGTTGACAGGATCGAAAAGCTCCTGGTTGAGTAAATTATATTTTTCGCCGAAAGGCAGATAGGAAGTTGATTATTATGATGCTGTATCCCGCTATGACAAAACTTACTGAGTACATTCCCAACCGCTACATGATGGTGAATGTGGTGGCACGCCGCGCCCGTCAGATCGCCCAGGAGGCGGAGATGAATGGGGAGATCCTGGAGGAAAAGCCCGTAACCATGGCCATCAATGAGGTGGCGGAGGGCCTGTATGATGCATCTACCATTAACACGGTGATCGACACCGATAAGTAATCACCCGCTGCAGGAGGCTGACATCATGGCGCAGATTGCCAAAATCGCAATAGAAGCGGCTACCTTTGCCATTGATAAGCCTTATGACTATTTGGTACCCGATGGCATGGAGGTCCGAGCCGGGATGCGGGTCATCGTACCCTTCGGCCGGGGAAACCGGCGCTCGGAGGGGATGGTGCTGGCTGTGGAGCCCGGACTGCAGGATCGGCCACTGAAGGCGGTGGAGGCACTGCTGGACGAAACACCACAGCTCTCCCGGGAGCAGATCCGATTGGGACTATGGATGTGCCAGCGGTACTTCTGCACCTTTTATGACGCACTTCACGCGATTTTGCCCATTGGCTTGTGGTATCAGCACCGAGAGATTTGGACGCTGCAGCGTGAGCCGGAGGAGGAAGCTCTCTCGGATAAGGAACGGGTGCTGCTGGATATGCTGCGGGAGAAGGAGCAAACCTTCTCAAACCTGCAGGCGGCGCAGCCCCGGGCACGGGAATTGCTTCAGAAAATGGAAAGGCTGGGTTTGGTTGCCTGTCGCAGGGAATCCAGCCGCCGCACATGCGACAAGACGGATAGTCTCGTTTCCCTGGCTATTGCACCGGACGAGGCGGCGGAGCTTATCCGGGAAAAGAAAAGAGCGCCCCGGCAGGCTGCAGCACTGTCATTTCTCCTGCAAAACGGGGAGACATCCCTGCATGAGCTGCTGTATTTTACCGGCGTGAGCCGGCAGGCAGTAACGCAGATGGAAAAGGCAGAGATCCTGTCCCTGCGGGAGCAAGAGGTGTTTCGGGTGCAGCTGCGCCCGTCCGATAAGCAGGTACCGGAGATCCGGCTGAACGAGGAACAGCAGGCTACCTATGAGGAGATCCTACGGCACATCCACGGGGGAAGGCCCGGAGTGACACTATTGCAGGGCGTTACGGGAAGCGGAAAAACGGAGGTTTACATCTGCCTGGCCCGCCGATTGCTGGAGGAAGGAAAACGGGCCATGATTCTGGTGCCGGAGATTGCCCTGACCCCACAAATGATGCAGAGGTTTTCCATGTATTTCGGGGAGGACGTTGCGCTGCTGCACAGTGCGCTGGGCATTGCCGAACGGTATGACCAGTATAAGCGTATCCGCCAAGGTTTGGTAAAAATCGTGCTGGGTACCCGGTCAGCGGTGTTTGCTCCGCTGCCTGAGTTGGGTATGATCGTGATTGACGAGGAGCAGGAGAACTCCTATGAATCGGAAAAGCCGCCCTGCTACCACGCCCGGGATATTGCCAAATATCGCTGCGCCAAGGAGGGTGCATGGCTGGTGCTGGGATCGGCGACGCCTACAGTGGAGACGGCTTACCTGGCCCGGGAGGGCGATTACCATTTGTCCCTGCTGCGAAAACGGTACAATGAAAACGCGCTGCCCCAGGTGTCCCTTGTGGATATGCGCCAGGAGCTAAAGCAGGGAAACTATACCTCTATCAGCCGCCGCCTGTACGAGGAGATTCAAAAAAATCTGGAGCTGGGACAGCAGACGATCCTGTTTCTGAACCGGCGGGGCAACAGCCGGCAGATGATCTGTCCCGGCTGCGGCTATGTGCCCCAGTGCCCCCGGTGCAGCGTGTATCTGACCTATCACTCTGCCAATCGGCGGATGATGTGCCACTACTGCGGATATTCAGAACCCTTTGCGCCGGATTGCTCGCAATGCGGCGAGCCATTTAAGCCCATTGGCTCCGGTACGCAGAAGGTGGAGCAGGAGCTACGGGAGCTGTTTCCGGAAACGCCCATCCTGCGGATGGATGCGGATTCTGTGGGAACGCAGCATGAAAAAATGCTGCAGAAATTTGAAAAGGAAAGAATTCCTATTCTTTTGGGCACACAGATGGTGGCCAAGGGATTGGATTTTGATAATGTGACGCTGGTGGGTGTTTTGGCGGCGGACCAATCACTTTATGTTGACCACTATCGGGCCGCGGAGCGCACCTTTGTGCTGCTGACGCAGGTGGTAGGACGGGCCGGGCGCGGCAACAAAGCGGGACGGGCTATTATCCAGACCTATACACCGGAAAATGAGGTGCTTCGCAACGCCGCTGCCCAGGATTATGATAGCTTCTACCAACGGGAGATCGACCTGCGGCGGATCCGACGGGAGCCGCCCTTTGCCGACGAGGTGGTGCTGACGGTGACCGGACCGGAGGAGGCGAATGTGCGCCGGGCTTGTACACAGGTGCGGGACGGTCTGCGCCGGGCCGTTTCTCAGGTGCCCTATGCCGGGATGGACCTGGAGGTGCTGGGCCCGGCACCGGCCAGCGTTGTCAAGGTGAACAACCGCTACCGCTACCGCATCACGGTGGTTGGAAAATGCACCGCGCCGGTGCGGAGGCTGCTGGCGGCCTACATGAAGGAATTTGCCAGGAGAAAGGAAAACCGTACACTGCATATTTTTGCAGAGTGCAATCGTATGAATTAAACGCAAGATGGAGGATGAATTATGGCACTGCGAAAGATCGTTCTGCAGGGCGACGAGTGTTTGACCAAGGTTTGCCGCCCGGTTACTGATTTTAACGGCCGTCTACACACACTGCTGGACGACATGACGGACACGCTGCTGGATTCCGGAGGCGTAGGATTGGCCGCACCCCAGGTGGGTATCCTGCGCCGCGTGTGCGTGGTGCTGAATGAGGACGACGAGGTCATTGAGCTGGTGAACCCCGAGATCATTTTCACTGACGGAGAGCAGACGGGACTGGAGGGCTGCCTGAGCGTACCGGGGAAATACGGCGTGGTTACCCGCCCGGAGGTGGTGCGCGTCCGAGCCCAGGATAGAAACGGTGATTTCTTTGAGGTGGAGGATTCCGACCTGACAGCCCGATGCTTCTGCCACGAGATCGAGCATTTGGACGGACACCTGTTTATTGAGCACACAGACCGCCTGATGACGGAGGAGGAGCTGCAGGAGTTCATCCGCCAGCAGGAGGAAAGTGAGGACTAAGGATGCGAATTCTATTTATGGGAACGCCGGAGTTTGCTGTGGAGCAGCTGAGGCGCCTTGTGGAGATGGGCCACGAGATCTGCGGCGTGTTTACACAGCCGGATAAGCCCAAGAACCGGGGTATGAAATTGACCTTCTCTCCTGTAAAGGAATATGCCCTGACACAGGGCTTGGAGGTTTATCAGCCTACCAAAATGCGAGATGGAACAGCCCTGGCCATTGTGGAAAAGCTGCAGCCGGAGCTGACGGTGGTGGCAGCCTACGGCCGCATCCTGCCGGAGGACATTCTGGCGGTACCGCCGCTGGGGTCCATCAACGTACACTCCTCCATCCTGCCCCAATACCGGGGGGCTGCGCCCATCAACTGGGCTATTTTGGACGGCTGTAAGGAAACCGGCGTTACCATTATGCACATGGCCAAGGAGCTGGACGCGGGGGATATTATCTGCGTGAAGAAAACGGAGATCCTCCCGGACGAGAATGCCCAGGAGCTGACCTATCGGCTGGCACTGTTGGGTGCGGACGCCCTGGAGGAGGCTGTGACGCAGCTGGCAAACGGTACAGCGGCCCGCACACCCCAGGATCACAGCACTTTTACCTATGCGCCCATGCTGAGTAAGGAGCTTTCTCCCATGGATTGGAACAAGCCGGCCCAAAAGCTGCACGACCAGGTGCGGGGGCTGATCCCCTGGCCCTGTGCCAGCACAGAGCTTGGCGGAAAAAAAGTGAAAGTATTCAAAACGAAGCTTGGCAGAGAAACAAATGCCGAGGCCGGGACGATCCTGACCGCCGGGAAGCAGGGGTTAGAGATTGCCTGCGGCGACGGGTGCAGCCTGTGGATCCTGGAAATGCAGGCCGAGGGCGGCAAGCGTATGATGGCAGCGGATTATCTCCGGGGCCATCCCATTGAGACGGGAAAATGAGTGAGAATAGAAAAATGACCGCCCGGGACACGGCGCTGGAGGTACTGATGCAGGTGGAGCGGGCCAATGCCTGGTCCGACGGCAGCCTCAAGCGCACCATTGCCAAAAATGGGCTGGAGGGCCGGGAGGCTGCCTTAGCCACAAGACTTGCCTATGGTGTGATCCAAAATCGCACACTGCTGGACTACTATATCTCCTGCTACTGTGTGCAAAAGGCCCATAAGCTGGAGCCGGTGATCCGCAATATCCTGCGCATCGGCGGGGATCAGATCCTGTTCATGGACAAGATCCCCCATCGGGCTGCCGTAAATGAGGCGGTGGAGATGTGCCGGCGGAACGGACGGCCCAGGGCGGCCGGCATGGTCAACGCTGTGCTGCGGAAATTTGTGACAAACTGGATGAATATGCCGGAGATACGCTGCAGCGGTACGGCGGAATATTTGTCCATCCGATACAGCCACCCGCTGTGGCTGGTGAAAAGACTACTGGAGATTTTGCCGCCTGAGGAGGCGGAGCAGTTCCTGCGGGGGAACAACGAGATCGTTCCCACTACCATTCACACGAACCTGCTCAAGACAGATGACGAGACCCTGGTGGAGGAGCTGAAGCAGGCGGGGATCGCGGTGGAGCGCCATCCGTGGCTGGAGCACTGCTTCACGGTGAGCGGCACGGGCAATCTGGAGCGATTGCCGGCCTTTGCGGAGGGGCGCTTTATGGTGCAGGACGCTGCCGCACATCTGGTATCGGTGGTGGCCGAGGCCAAAAAAGGTGACTGGGTGCAGGATGTATGCGCTGCACCGGGAGGGAAGTCCTTTGCCGCTGCCATTTCTATGGGGGGAGAGGGCGAGATCATCGCCTGCGACATCCATCCGCACAAGCTGAAGCTTATTGACAGAGGGGCCCAGCGCCTGGGTATCGGATGCATCCGCACCATGCTGGCGGATGCTCGGGAGCACCATGCGGCCTGGGATCGGGCGGCGGATGTGGTCATCGCAGATGTGCCCTGCTCGGGCCTGGGCATCATCCGCAAGAAGCCCGACATCCGTTACAAGGATCCTAAGGAGTTGGGGCGGCTGCCCGGTATCCAGCGGGCGATATTGGACAATGTATGCGAATATGTGCGGCCGGGAGGTGTACTGGTGTACTCCACCTGCACGGTGCTGCCGGAGGAGAACGAAGCCGTGACGGACGATTTCTTGCAGGCACATCCCGAATTTGAAATGACGCCATTTGCCCTGCCGCTGCCCATCGGGCGCTGCGGGGGCAGGCTGACACTGTGGCCTCAGCGCAACGGGACGGACGGCTTTTACATCTGCCGCATGCGCAGGAAGGACTAAAAACGCAGAACGGGAGGGAGACTTACTTGGTTGACATAAAATCCATGACTCTGGAGGAAATGGGAGAATATCTTCGCCAGCTGGGTGAGCCGACCTTCCGGGCTAAGCAGGTGTTTTCCTGGCTGCATCAGGGGGCACGATCCTTTGACGAAATGAGTAATCTCTCCAAGGCGCTTCGGGCCAAGCTGGCGGCCACCTGCCGCATTACGGCCCCTACCGTGGTGAGGAAACAAGAATCCCGGCTGGATGGCACCATCAAATACCTATGGGAGCTGCAGGATGGAAACTGCATCGAGACCGTACTCATGCAGTACCACCACGGCAACACCGTGTGCATCTCCTCCCAGGTGGGGTGCCGCATGGGCTGCGCCTTCTGCGCATCCACCATTGCCGGGCGGGTGCGGGATTTGGCTCCATCTGAGATGCTGGATCAGGTGCTGTTTACCCAGATGGACTCCGGGAGGGAGATATCCAACATCGTGCTCATGGGCATCGGGGAGCCCCTGGATAACCGGGACAACGTGCTGAAATTTCTGGGGCTGGTAAACCATCCCGACGGGATGCACATTGGCATGCGGCATATAAGCCTGTCAACCTGCGGCGTGATTCCGGGCATCGAGTTTTTAGCGCAGCAGCATCTGCAGCTGACACTTTCTGTGTCACTCCATGCGCCGGATTCGGAGACGAGATCCCGCATTATGCCGGTAAACCGAAAGTATGATGTGGAGGAGCTGTTTGCCGCCTGCCACCGATATTTTCAGGCCACGGGGCGGCGAATTTCCTTTGAATACGCCATGATCGACGGCGTGAATGACCACGATTGGCAGGCGGACCTTATTGCCAGAAAGCTGGTGGGCATGCCGGGCCATGTGAATCTGATCCCGCTGAACGATGTGGTGGAGAGCCCCTTTAAGCCCAGCCATAGGGTGGCGGCCTTTCAAAAACGGTTGGAGTCCCACGGCGTCACCGCTACGGTGCGGCGGAGCTTGGGCGGAGATATTGACGCATCCTGCGGCCAACTGCGCCGCAAGGCCATGGAAGAAAAGGAGGGAGCCGGAGAACCATGAGAATCTGGAGCATATCGGACATTGGTCTTGTGCGCCATGAAAATCAGGACGCCTATGAGACGATGCTGATCGGCGAATACACCGCAGCGGTGGTCTGCGATGGTATGGGCGGAGCGGCCGGTGGGGCAGTGGCCAGCCAGCTGGCGGTGCAGACCTACCGAAGGCAGATGGAGGAAAATCTCCGAAGCCACATGACTATGGGCCAGCTGAAGGAGGTTTCCGGCTTTGCCATTGCGGCAGCCAATGACGCTATTCGCCGCCGGGGGCAGGAAGAACCCTCCGTGCAGGGTATGGGTACCACACTGGTGGCCGCCATCATTCGGGGCGAGGATATTCTCATCAGCAATGTGGGCGACAGCAGGGCCTATCTGCTCTCGGAAACGGGTATCCGGCAGATCTCCCGGGATCATTCCCTGGTGGGCTCCATGGTGGAGCAGGGAAATATGACCGCAGAGCAGGCTAAAAAGCATCCGGGGCGGAATCTGATCACCCGGGCTCTTGGGCCGGAGGAGAGCGTACAGGATGATGAATTTACCTATAAATGGAAGCAGGGAGACTATCTGCTTTTATGTACGGACGGATTAGTGAACACGGTCAGCGACCAGGAGCTTCTGTTCGAGGTGGTTCATACGGAGGAGCCCGAGCACTGCCTGAAAAGATTAGTTGATCTGTCCGCAAGCCGCGGCGCGCCGGATAATGTTACGGCGATCCTGCTCAAGAACATTTAAAGGAGATTGCGTTATGGATAAATACATAGGAAAAATGCTGGATAACCGCTATGAGATCATCGAGCTGATCGGCTCGGGCGGCATGGCTAATGTATATCGGGCCAAATGCCACCGGCTTAACCGAATGGTAGCCATCAAGATCCTGAAGACTGATATGGCTGAAAATGAGGAGATACGCCGCCGCTTCCGGGATGAGAGCCAGGCTGTGGCGCAGCTTTCCCACCCCAATATCGTGTCCATTTATGATGTCTCCACCAGCGGTGACACAGAGTATATTGTCATGGAGCTCATCGACGGCATTACCTTGAAGCAGTATATGGCCCGCCGGGGTGAAATGGATTGGCGGGAGTCCCTGCACTTCATCATTCAGATCATGCGCGCCCTGGAGCACGCCCACAGCCGCGGGATCATTCACCGGGACATCAAGCCCCAGAATATCATGGTCCTGCGGGACGGCAGCGTGAAGGTGGCCGATTTCGGCATTGCCTGCCTGCAGAACAACGCACAGACTATGACCCAGGATGCCCTGGGCTCGGTGCATTATATTTCTCCGGAGCAGGCCCGGGGAGAGCATATTGACGCCCGTTCGGACATCTATTCCGCCGGTGTGGTGCTCTATGAGATGCTGACGGGCCGCCTGCCCTTTGAGGGGGATTCTGCGGTATCTGTTGCCATCCAGCACCTAAGCTCTGTGCCGCTGGCCCCCAGCGACATCCGGGAGGATGTACCTAAGGCCCTGGAACTGATCTGCATGAAGGCCATGTGCGCCAACATCAACAAGCGCTACAGCACAGCCACGGAGATGCTGGAGGACCTGGAGAGCTTCCGCAAGAACCCCAACCTGGATCTGGAGTATATCCGGGAGGAGCTGACAGAGCAGGAGGACACCGAGCCCACCCGGTATATCAGCAAAAAGGAGATCCACGAGGCTGTGCAGGGCAAGAAGGAAGCCGCTGTGAAGGAGGAGAAACCGGAAAAGACGGGCATTGCAGGCACTAAGAACGAGAAAAAACGCATGGCCATTCTCATTGGCTCCTTTGCCGCCGCACTGCTGGCGATTTTCCTGATATTTACGCTGATCTTTGACGGATTCGGCGGCGGAGGGGAAAAGGATGGCTACAAGGTGCCGAACATCCTTGGCATGACCGTGGAGCAGGCCGAGAATATGTCTGAGATCAAGGGGATTTTCAGCATCGAAGTGGTGGGCACCAAGGAGAGCAGCAAATACACCGAAGGACAGATCATTTCCCAGGATCCCACCGAGGGCACAATGCGGAAAAATAACCTAACCATTCAGGTCTATGTGTGTGCCAAGGAGGAAAAAGCCTTTATGCCTACCGTGACCGGCTCGAGTGAATCGGATGCAAAGGAGCTGCTGAGCAACATGAACATGAATCTGAGTGTGCAGGTGCAGCCCAAGAGCTCGGATACAGTGGAAAAGGGATTGGTTATCAGCACCTCTCCCGAGGCCGGCAGCCAGATCAAAAAGGGCAATACCGTGATCCTGTATATCAGCACCGGACGGGAAATCAAGCCCGTGACCGTCATCAACTTTGTGGGTATGACGGAGGAAAAGGCTATGACCGAGGCCGAGAAGCTGGGCCTGGTGGTGGGCGCCAGCTCCAGCGAATACAGCGATGAGCCTGCAGGTACGGTCATCCGCCAGAGTATTTCTGTGAGTACTGAGGCCAAGACCGGCGATAACATCTACTTCACCGTCAGCAAGGGCCCGGAGAATAAAGAGATCGATGTGCCCAATGTGGTGGGCGCCAGCGAGAATGCTGCACGGAAGCTGCTGGAGAGCTATGGCTTCCAGGTCGAGGTGCAGTGGGAGAATGGCGAAAAGGTGGATAACGCCGTGGTGAAGAGCTATTCGCCCAATGGCTCTGCGGAAAGCGGCAGCACCGTCACTATCGTCCTGGGTACTGCATCCCAAGGCCCCGGCACATCTGACCACACAGATGGCATGGGTAACTGATGAGAGGACGTATAGAGAAGGCACTCAGCGGGTTCTACTATGTGAACGTGGGACAGCAGGTGCTGCAGTGTCGCGCCAGAGGAAAATTCCGCAGGGAAGGCACCAGCCCCCTGGTGGGGGATTGGGTGCAGGTGCGGGAGTTGGGCGGCTGCGAGGGCTTTGTGGAGGAGATCGAGCCGCGTACCAACTGCTTTGCCCGGCCGTCGGCGGCCAACATTGACCAGCTGGTCATCATCGCCTCAGCCGCTATCCCGGTGACGGACCCCTACCTCATAGACCGCATTGCCGCCATCGCTGCGCTGAAGGGATGCGGCGTGCTGGTGTGCCTGAACAAAACAGACCTGGATCCGGCAGACGAGCTGTTCGCCATCTATAGCCAATCGGCAATCCCTGCGCTGCGAGTCAGTGCAGAGACGGGGGAGGGAATGGATGCGCTGCGAGAGCAGATTCGCGGCAAGCTCAGCGTGTTTACGGGAAACTCCGGTGTGGGAAAGTCCAGCATTTTGAACTGCCTGTGCCCGGGACTCTCCCTGCAGGTGGGCGAGGTCAGCCAGGCCCTGGGTCGCGGACGGCACACCACCCGCCATGTAGAGATGTTCTCGGTGGAGGAGAACACCTGGGTCATCGACACACCGGGCTTTTCCTCCTTTGACACAGAGGAGCTGAGCCTGGAGCTGCAGGCACACCTGCCGGAGACTTTTCCGGAGTTTCTGCCGTATCTGGGGCAATGCCGCTTTGTGGGCTGCAGGCATATCAAGGAAAAGGGCTGCGCCGTGCTGCAGGCTGTGCGGGACGGCGACATCCCTAAGGAGCGCCACAGGAGCTACGTGCGGCTGTGGGAGGAGGTCAAGGACCTTAAGCCATGGGATAAAAAATAAAAAAATGCTGCTGCTTCCATCTTTGGAAGCGGCGGCATTTTTTTCGGGCACCTATGGCAGCAGGATTGCGTATACTGCCAATAGAGGAGGGTTATTATGAGACGGTGGAATTGCGGGCGCGGCATCGGGATCTGCGCGCTGGCATTGGGCTTGGGAATCCTTGTCGCCGCCATATTCCCGGTGGGCTGCCTGATGTTTATTGTGGCGTTTCTGCTCATTGCCTGCGGCATATGCTGTATGCGGCAATGAAAGGAGGGAGAGAATTGAAGATCATCGTTTGGAAGGCTCCGGCTTTTTTGCGCGGGATTTTAAAATGCATATTCTGCTCAAAGGAATAGGAGAAGGCTCCCTCTCATACAATGAGGCAGGTTACAATATGAGAGGGTGATAGAAGTGGACACAGAACTGGAATTTGAGCAGATCCTATGCTATGATTTGCTGACAAAGGCGGCTACGACCCACGAGGAGACTACGGAAACAAATCTGCCGGACTACTGCGCCACGGCTTCCAGGATTCTTGATGCCAGCGGGCTGCTGCTGGTGCGGGAAAAGCAGCCGGCAGAGGGAATGATACGGGGCGAGGTGCGAGTGAGCATACTGTACCTCTCCGAGGAGACGGAGGGCCTGCAAAGCGTCACGGTGATGGTGCCTTTTTCCTGCGAACTCAGCGACCCCAAGCTGCGGGAGTGCCAGATGCTGCAGGTACATAGCAGGCTACTTCTGTGCGAGGCAAAGCTCATCACAGGGCGAAAGCTGTATCTGCGGGTGATCCCGGAGCTGACGGTGCTGGGCTTTGGCAGAAAGACCCTGCGCCTGTGCCGCGGGGCAGAGGGAAAAGGTCTGCAGCTCCGACAGAAAAAGCAGCAGCTTTCGCTGCTGAGTATGGTGGAGGAGCGATCCTGCACCACGGCGCAGGAATTTGACATCGGACCCAACGGCGCGGAGGAGATCCTGCTGAACCAGGTGCTGCCCCGGGTCACCAGCAGCCAGCAGATCGGCAGCAAGCTGGTCATTAAGGGCGAAATTGACATCTCTGCTCTGATTCGGACGTCAGACCGCAAGCTCCAGGGAATCGTGCAGACGGTGCCGTTCTCCCAGATTTTAGATGGTATCACAGTGCCTGACGAGAGTACCATCCAGGTGGAGGCCGCGCCGATGGAGTGGGATCTGCGGCTATTACGCGGGGAGGGCGGCTGCCGCATGGGCCTTACAGCCCGGATCACGCTGCAGGTGTTTGCCTATCGGAGACAGGAGGTCTGTTATATTACAGACCTTTACAGTACCTGCTGTACAATGAAAACTCAGGTGGAAGCGGTATCGGTCACCCAGCGTGGCAGGCCTGTATGCGTCCGGGAATGGGCGGAGGAGCTGTTGGAATCCGGCCGAGGCTCCCTGTTTGCCTACGTCACCTCCTTCGATTGCGGCAGCGCCATTACACGCTGCGATAGCGGGCGGGCGGAGCTCTCCGCCATGGTACGGATGAGGATCCTATATCAAGACGAGAACGAAGCGCCTGTCACTGCAGAGCGTAGCCGAGAAATAAGAGCCGGTATAGAGGGCTGCCCGGATACCGTTTGGCTTGGTAGCGGGCTGCCGGAGCTGCGGAGCAATGCCGGGAGGTGCCAGGTGCGTATACCGGTTTGCTTTTACGGATGTACAGGGGAAACTACGGAGCTGCAAACCGTATGCGCTGTGGAGGAGGTCACGGAGGAAGACCCGCAGCCTCGGCCATCCATTGTGCTGCGCAGGCCCCGGCCCGGGGAGTGCCTGTGGAACATCGCCAAGGAGCACAGCAGCAGCGAGGAGGCCATCCGTCAGTGCAACCATTTGGAGGATGACACGCTGCCGGAGGGGATGCTGCTCATTCCGGTACTGAAGGCATAAAAAACCCCGCCCGACGATTTCGTCGGGCGGGGTTTACTGCTTACTGTTAGTGCTGAGCAAAGCGGGAGAGGAACTGCCGGGTGCGCTCCTCCTTGGGGTTGGAGATGACCTCCTTGGGGTCGCCCTGCTCCACAATAACGCCGCCATCCATGAAGATAACGCGGTCGGCCACATCCCGGGCGAAGCTCATCTCGTGGGTAACGATGACCATGGTCATGTGCTCCTCAGCCAGCTGGCGGATGACCTTGAGAATCTCACCGGTGAGCTCCGGGTCCAGAGCGGAGGTAGGCTCATCGAAAAACAGGATCTCCGGCTCCATAGCCAGAGCACGGGCAATGGCCACCCGCTGCTGCTGGCCGCCGGAGAGCTGACAGGGATAGGCGTCCGCCTTGTCCGCAAGACCCATCTTCTCCAGCAGGGCCATGGCCTTTTTCTCTGCCTCCTCCTTGCTGCGGCCCAGGACCTGGATGGGCGCATCCGTGAGATTCTTCAGTACCGAGAAGTGGGGAAAAAGGTTAAAGTTCTGAAACACCAGACCGAAGCGGCTGCGGATTTTTTTCAGCTGCTGCTTATCGGCGTATACGGCCACGCCCTGCTCATTGGTTTTGGCGGCATAGTCGCCGGAATAAAGCAGATCGCCGCTGTCCATCTCCGTGAGCAACGTGGCGCAGCGCAGGAGGGTGGACTTGCCACTGCCTGAAGGGCCGATGATGGCCACCACCTCGCCCTGGGCCACAGTGAGGCTGATGTCCTTGAGAACATGGAGCTGGGAGTCGTTGAAGCTCTTTTTTACATTTTTGATTTCCAATACGTTCATTTCTCGCAGCCCCCTTATTGATAATAATCCATCCGCTTTTCGATGCGGCCCATGACCACATCCACGATGCCGTTGAATACGAAGTAGAAAATACCCGCAATGAGGAAGGGCATGAAGCTGGTCTGGGAATTGGCGATCTGTTTACCGATAGTGAACAACTCCTCGTAGGACACGCAGAAGGCGATGGAGGTGTCCTTCACCAGGGTGACCACCTCATTGGTGATGCTGGGCATAATGCGCTTGACCACCTGGGGCAGAATGATGCGAATAAAGGTCTGGATCTTGGTATAGCCCAGGACGCCGGCGGCCTCATATTGACCCACGGGCATGGAATCAATGCCGCCGCGGTAGATTTCCGCGAAGTAGGCGGCATAGTTGATGGCAAAGGCAATGACCACGGGAATGAGTTTATTCCGGGCTACGCCCAGGTCCGGAAACAGATAGTGCGGGCCATAGGTGACCGCCAGGAGCTGCAGCATCAGGGGAGTGCCGCGCAGAACGGAGATGATAAAGCGCATCACAGAGGACACGACCTTATTCTTGCTCATGCGCAGCAGGGCAAACAGCATGCCAAGGGGCAGGGAAAACAGCAGGGTCAGGAAGAAAATGGCGCAGGTATTGCCCAGGCCCTCGCTCATTTTCAGGATCATGGTGGGTAATGTCATAGTCTCTCCTCAACTCTATAGTAGGCACACGAGCCCGGAAGCCCCGCAGGGAGGGGCTTCCGGGAGGTGCGTTGGTTACATTTTATACTGCGAATGGCTTAGTTCAGGAACAGGAGGTTATTGACGATGTCAGGATACTTCTCAGCGATCTTGGCATAGGTGCCGTTATCCACCAGGGTCTTGACGGCGCCCTCGATGGAGGCGCACAGCTCCTTGTCATCGGCGCGGAAGGCGATGCCGTATTGCTCGGCGCCCAGTTCCTCGGAGAGGATGGTGAAGCCGGCGTTCTTATCGGCATAGGCGGTAGCAACAGGCTTATCTACGATGACGGCATCCACGGCGCCGCCGCTCAGCTCAGTGAAGCACTTGAGGAAGCTGTCGCTGCGGACCAGGGACTTGAAGGTGGCGGTCAGGGATTCCAGATCGCCATCCTCGCTGAGCAGGGTGTCACCGGAGGTGCCCAGCTGCACGGCTACGACCTTACCGGCCAGATCAGCAGAGGACTTGATGTCGCTGCCTTCCTTGACCATGATGACCTGGGTGTTATCATAGTAGGGGGCGGAGAGAGTGTAGCCGGCTTCCTTCATGCTGTCGAGGATGGTCATGCCGGACCAAATGCAATCGCACTCTTTAGCATCCAGCTGCGTCAGCTTCTGCTCCCAGTTGACGGGAAAGACCTTCATCTCCCAGCCCAGCTGATCGCAGGCCGCCTGGGCAATCTCAATGTCAAAGCCGGTGTAGCTGCCGTCATCGCCCAGGTAGCTGAAGGGAGGATACTCGGCATCGATGCCGACCGTAAAGACCTTCTTGCTGTCGGCGTTGTCATCGACCTTCTTGCCGCAGCCGGCCAGCAGGGAAACGGTCATCAGCACTGCCAGCAGCAGGCACAGGGTTTTCTTCATATTCTTCATATCTGTTTGCTCCTTTTTCCGGCCGGTTATTTGCATCGGCCAATTTCTTATTGCACTATCATACTACCACTTTAGCGCGATAATGTAAAGAAGTAAAAATTACAAATACTGCACAAATTTGGAGAGCCGTATTGTTGGATATATACAAATAGGACGAAGGATTGGGAAAATATGCAGCAAACGGAGGGGAGAAGCAACCTGTGAAATAGGCGTAAATGGGCGGCACAGAAGTGAAACGGCGAAGCAGAGGATGGAGGAGCGGTAGAAAAAGAAAGGCCGCCGCCTGCGTTTTGCGCAGACGACGGCATATATGAGCAGATCTGTAAGCCGGGTTCTGTTATCATACGGTCATCTATCTAGGCGTACCGTTGCCGGCACGCTCCAGCCACCTCGGGAGCAGCCGGGCCAGCCTATTGCTCCCATACCGGTGTTGCTCCGGATAGAGTTTACAGCGGCGGACGCTTTCACACGCCGTCGGGTGAGCTCTTACCTCGCCTTTCCACCCTTACCGGCTGCACCACAATCGCCACAGTCGGCGGTATATCTCTGTTGCACTTTTCCTGAAGTCGCCTTCGGCGGGCGTTACCCGTTATCCTTGCCCTGCGGAGCCCGGACTTTCCTCATGGACAGGCTTTCGCCTTTATCCCCGCGACCGTCTGATCTGCTCATATGTTATAATAAAGGAATGGAGCCGGAAAGTCAACTGCGCTTTTCTGCGGAAAAAGGAATTGAACTGCATTATAAAATGGGATATAATAAATAGATACAAAATCGGCGTCTATGGAGGCACTAAATATGACACTGCATCAGTATTTGGATACACTGAAAAATAAGACCGTTGCCGTGGTTGGCATCGGTGTGAGCAACACCCCTTGGCTGCGGCGGCTGCTGCAGGAGGGAATCCGCGTCACCGCCTGCGATAAGCGCAGCCGCGACGCCTTGGGCGCCCTGGCGGAGGAGCTGGAAAAGGCCGGCTGCCGCCTGCAGTTGGGGGAGAACTACTTACAGGGCCTAAATCAGGATGTGATCTTCCGCACCCCGGGTCTGCGGCCCGATGTGCCGGAGTTGCTGGCGGCTAAGGCCCGGGGCAGCGAGATCACCTCGGAGATGGAGGTGTTTTTTGAGGTCTGTCCCTGCACACTCCTGGCCGTGACCGGGTCAGACGGAAAGACCACCACCACGACCATCATTGCAGAGCTCTTGAAGGCCGCCGGGAAAACCGTTCATGTGGGCGGCAACATCGGAAATCCCCTCTTGTGCCGGGCAGACGAGATGCACCCGGAGGACTATGCGGTGCTGGAGCTCTCCAGCTTTCAGCTGATGACCATGACCCATAGCCCCCACATTGCCGTGGTGACGAATCTGGCCCCCAACCATTTGGATATGCACAAGAGCATGGAGGAGTATGTGGCGGCCAAGGAGAATATCTTCCGCTATCAATCCGCCGGGGATGTGGCCGTTTTTAATCTGGACAATGCCATCACCCGGGAGCAGGGGACCAGGGCCCCGGGGCACGTGCGCTATTTCAGCCGCCGGGAGGAGCCGGCAGACGGCGTGTTCCTGCGGGGCGAGGAAATCATCAGCCGCCATAACGGATGGGAACAGGTCATTATGACCACGGAGGATATTCGCCTGCCGGGCGTTCACAATGTGGAGAACTACATGGCCGCTATCGCCGCCGTGGACGGCCTGGTGCCCTATGAGGTGATTCGGAGGTTTGCCCGGGACTTTAACGGCGTGGAGCATCGCATCGAGCTGGTGCGGACCTATCACGGGGTGCGGTTCTACAACGATTCCATTGCCAGCAGCCCCTCCCGAACCATTGCTGGACTGCGCTCATTTAAGGAAAAGGTGATTTTGATCGCCGGCGGCTACGATAAGCACATCCCCTTTGACGTGCTGGGACCGGAGGTGGTGGAGCGTGTGAAGCTGCTGGTGCTGTGCGGTGCCACGGCGGGAAAGATCCGTGCCGCTGTAGAGAAGGCGCCGGGATACAGACCGGGCCGCCCCGAGATTGTGGAGGTCATGCCCTTTGAAAAGGCGGTTTTGTACGCCCGGGACAAGGCACAAAGCGGAGACATTGTGACACTGTCGCCGGCCTGTGCGGCCTTTGATCAGTTTAAAAACTTTGCCGAACGGGGCAAAACCTTCAAGGCTATTGTGAACGGCTGGGCGGAGTAACGGCGGACACGCACCCTGCATACACTGTATGCAGGGGGTGTGTGCTATGCGTAGGCTTCGGTATGTCCGCTTATCCGGGAAGCAAAGAATTGCGGTTTGGCTTTCCATCGTTTTGGTTTTGCTGCTGGTGGGCGCAGCGCTGATTGTGGTGCGCCTGCGGCCCATGGTCACGCGGCTTGCGGAGTCACGGACCACCAACCGGGTCAATCGCATGGTGGCCGATGCCGTCAGCGATGCTGTAGCCAGCGGACAGGTGGATTGCTCGGCACTCATTACCTTTGAGAAGGACAGCAGCGGCAAGGTGTCGGCTTTGCGGAGCAACATGCCGGAGTTTAATCGGCTGCAATCTCTGATTTCCGATGCGGTGTTGGACCGACTGTCTGAGATGACGTCATTGGACCTGGCTATTCCTCTGGGTTCTTTGACGGGTTCAAACCTGCTGGCGGGCCGGGGCCCGTACATCCGAGTGCGGACCCAATCGGTGGGCTCGGCCACAGCTAAGCTGCGCAATGCCCTGACGGCGGCGGGGATCAATCAGACCAAGCACCAGGTGCTGCTGGATGTGGAGGTGTATGTGACGGTCCTGCTGCCGGGCTTTGCCACCTCAGTGAAGGTGAACAACGAGTTGTGCGTGGCGGAAACGGTCATCGTGGGCAATGTGCCCCAGACGTATACCTATTTCAGCACCACCGAGGATAAGATAGAGGACTACGCGGACGAATACATCATGAACAATGGATAAGGGGAGAGACAACATGGATTACCGCACGGAGATGAAGCAGCTGCGGGATACGCTGAACGAAAATGCCCGGCTGTACTATACGCTGGACGCTTCTACCATGTCCGACTATGAATACGACCGGCTGTATCGGCGGCTACAGGAGATGGAAAAGCAGCATCCGGAGGAGATCACGCCGGATTCGCCCACCCAGCGGGTGGGCGACGCTGTGCTGAACGATTTTGCGGCGGTGGCGCATCCCGTTCCGCTGGAGAGTCTGGAGGATGTGTTCGACAGCAATGAAGTGAAGGATTTTTTGGCTAAGGTGCTGGATACGCTGCCTCAGGCGGAATACAGCGTAGAACCGAAGGTGGACGGCCTATCCGTGGCGCTGGAGTACCGGGACGGCGTGTTCTTCCAGGGCGCCACCCGGGGCGACGGCCGGGTAGGGGAGGATGTAACGGGCAATCTGCGCACCATCCGCTCTATCCCCATGGTGCTGCCGGAGAAGCTGCCCCGGCTCATCGTCCGGGGCGAGGTGTATATGGCTCGGTCGGTTTTTGAGGAGATCAACGAGCAGCTGGAGCTGGAGGGAAAGCCCTTGATGGCCAATCCGCGGAATGCGGCGGCGGGCTCCCTGCGGCAAAAGGATCCCAGAATCTGTGCCCGGCGGAGGCTTGATATTGCGGTATTCAACCTACAGCTGGCGGAGGGACGACACTTTACAACCCACGCCGAGACCATAGACTATCTTGCTGCCCAGGGGTTTCCGGTGATCCCCCATGCGACGCTTTCCGACGCGGAGGAGATCCTGCGTCAGATTGAAAAGCTGGGGGACACAAGGATGGAGTTTCCCTTTGATATTGACGGAGCGGTTGTAAAGCTTAATAACTTGTCAGACCGCGAAATATTGGGAAGTACGGCCAAATGCCCAAAGTGGGCGGTGGCGTATAAATATCCGCCGGAGAAGAAGGAATCCAAGGTGATGGACATTGTGGTGCAGGTGGGACGCACAGGGGTGCTGACGCCTAAGGCCGTGCTGGAGCCGGTGCGCCTGGCAGGTACCACCGTGACCAACGCCACCCTGCACAACCAGGATTACATCACGGAAAAGGACATCCGTATCGGTGACACGGTGGTGGTGCAGAAGGCGGGGGAAATCATCCCGGAGATCGTGTCAGTGGTCAGAGAGAAACGGCCCGAGGGCACCACAGCATATCATTTGCCCGAAACGTGCCCGGTGTGCGGCGCGCCGGTGGAGCGTGACCCGGACGGAGCGGCTATCCGCTGCACAGGCGCTGAATGCCCGGCCCAGCTGCTGCGCAACCTGATCCACTTTGCCTCTCGGGATGCCATGGATATTGATGGTGTCGGCCCGGCGGTGATGCGGCAGCTTATTGAGAGCGGGCTGGTATCCAATCCGGCGGATCTGTATGATCTGCGGGCAGAGCAGCTGGCCGACCTGGAGCGTATGGGCACAAAATCGGCACAAAACGCCGTGGACGCCATTGCCAAATCTAAGGAAAACGACCTATGGCGGCTGATCTTTGCCCTGGGCATCCGGCAGGTAGGGGCTAAGGCCGCCAAGATTTTGGCGGCGCACTTTGGCAGCATGGAGGCATTGCGCCGGGCTGCGGCGGAGGAGCTGACGCAGATCGATGACGTGGGCGCGGTGACAGCGGATTATATCATCCGCTGGATGAGCAGCGATCAGGCGGTGGATCTGCTGGAGCGGCTGAAGGCGGCCGGTGTGAACATGGAGAGCCGGCAAAAGCTGGTGGACCGACGCTTTGCTGGGATGACCTTTGTACTCACCGGGGCCCTGTCCCACTTTACCCGGGAGGAAGCCGGGGAGATGATCGAGCAGCGAGGAGGCAAGGCATCCGCCTCTGTTTCCAAGAAAACCACCTATGTGGTGGCCGGGGAAAATGCCGGTTCCAAGCTGAAAAAGGCCCAGGAGCTGAACATTCCCGTGTTAAGTGAGGAGGAATTTTTAGCACTATTATAATTTGTTATAATATATAATTACCGTGCCGTTTCGGCACGGTAATTTTGTTGCTTTTTTATACAAAAATGGGCTTGGATGTTGGGAATAGTTCCAAATTTTATTGCTTCACATTGACGTGAGAAAAGAAAGTGCTACAATATAAATTGTATTGTTACGAAACAGATTCGGACAAAGGGCTGGCCGGGTCTGCACCCTAAAAAGCCCAAGAGGAGGAAGTATAATGAGTAAGATCATGAAGATCTGCGATGGTAACGAAGCGGCGGCCTATGTGGCGTATGCGTTCTCTGAAGTCGCAGCAATTTACCCCATCACGCCATCTTCGCCTATGGCGGAGCATACGGATGAATGGTCCGCAAAGGGAAGAAAGAATATCTTCAATCAGCCTGTCCGCCTGGTGGAAATGCAATCTGAGGCTGGCGCATGCGGCGCTTGCCACGGCGCATTGGAGGCTGGCGCACTGGCCACCAGCTTCACCGCCTCCCAGGGTCTGATGCTGATGATCCCCACCATGCACCGCATCTCCGGTGAGCGTCTGCCCGGTGTGCTGCATGTGGCATCCCGTACCGTGGGCACCCACGCATTCTCCATTTTCGGCGATCATTCTGACGTGATGAACTGCCGCCAGACTGGATTTGCCATGCTGAACTCAGGCAGCGTGCAGGAGATCATGGACCTGGCCGGCGTGGCACACCTGTCCGCTATCAAGGCCCGGATCCCCTTCCTGCATTTCTTTGACGGCTTCCGCACCAGCCACGAGATTCAGAAGGTGGAGGCCCTGGAATATGCTGATTTTGCCAAGCTGGTGGACTATGACGCCCTGGCCCGGTTCCGCGCCAACGCCTTGAACCCCGAGGATCCCCGGATGCGCTCCCTGGTGGATAACCCCGACATTTACTTCCAGCTCCGCGAGGCTAACAACAGCGACTATAACAAGCTGCCCGACATCGTGGAGGACTACATGGCCCAGATCTCCAAGCTGACAGGCCGGGAGTATCACCTCTTTAATTACTATGGCGCCCCTGATGCCGAGCGCGTCATCGTTGCTATGGGCTCTGTGGCCGGCTGCGTGCAGGAGACCGTGAAGTATCTGAACGACCGGGGTGAGAAGGTGGGCTTCCTGCAGGTGCATCTGTTCCGCCCGTTCTCTAAAAAGCATCTGCTGGCGGCTATGCCCAAGACCGTGAAAAAGGTGGCTGTGCTGGACCGCGTGAAGGAGATCGGCTCCATCGGCGAGCCCCTGTATGAGGATATCTGCGCTGCCTATATCAACGACAAGAACCGGCCCGAGATTTTTGCCGGCCGCTACGGCCTGTCCAGCAAGGACACTACCCCTGCTCAGATTAAAGCCGTGTATGACAATCTCCTGCTGGATGAGCCCAAGAACCACTTCACCATCGGCATTGTGGACGATGTGACCAACCTGTCCCTGCCCCTGGGCCCGGCACTGAGCTGCGAGCCGGAGGGCACCATTTCCTGCAAGTTCTGGGGCCTGGGCTCTGACGGTACCGTGGGTGCCAACAAGAACTCCATCAAGATCATCGGCGAGACCACTGATATGTACTGCCAGGCGTATTTTGAGTATGACACCAAGAAGTCCTTCGGCATCACCAAGAGCCACCTGCGCTTTGGCAAGAAGCCCATCAGCTCTACCTATTATGTGAGCCACGCAGATTTCATAGCCTGCCACAACCAAACGTATCTGACCAAGTACGACATCATCTCCGAGCTGAAGCCCCATGGCAGTTTCCTGCTCAACTGCGAGTGGAGCGAGGATGAGCTGGAGCAGAAGATGCCCGGTGACATCCTGAAGTACATTGCCGAGAACGACATAAAATTCTATATCATCGACGCCAACAAGGAGTCCCAGTCGCTGGGCCTGGGCAACCGCTCCAACATGGTGCTGCAGGCAGCCTTCTTCAAGCTGGCCAATGTCATCCCCGTGGAGGACGCCGTGGAGCACATGAAGGATGCCGTGAAAAAGACCTACGGACTCAAGGGCGAGAAGATTGTGAACATGAACATCGCCGCCGTGGACGCCGGCATCAACGCCGTGAAGCAGGTGCAGGTGAAGGAGAGCTGGAAGAATCTCTCCGGCGCTGCTATCCAGCCCGCCCCCGCCGATGTGCCCGACATTATCAAGAACATCCTGGTGCCCATTAACGCCCAGAAGGGCGACCTGCTGCCGGTTTCCGCCTTTAAGGGCATGGAGGATGGCACCATGCCCTTGGGCACCTCCCAGTATGAAAAGCGCGGCATCGCCACGCACCTGCCGGTGTGGGATTCCAGCGAGTGCATCCAGTGCAACATGTGCTCCTTTGTGTGCCCCCATGCGGTAATCCGCCCCTATCTGCTGGATGAGAAGGAGGCTGCTAATGCCCCCGCAGGGATGAATCTGGTGGACGCCAAGGGTCCCAAGATGGACGGCCTTAAGTACACCATGGGTGTATCCACCTTGGACTGCACCAGCTGTGGCAGCTGCGTTTCCTCCTGCCCCAAGAGCGGCAAGGCGTTGAAGATGGTTCCCACCCACGAGGTTTCCCTGGATCAGACAGGCTGGAAGTATCTGCAGACTCTGTCTGAAAAGAACGACCGCATCGACAAGTTCACACTCAAGGGCAGCCAGCTGCGCCAGCCCCTGGTGGAGTTCAACGGGGCCTGCGCCGGCTGCGGCGAGACGCCCTACATCAAGCTCCTGACCCAGCTCTATGGCGACAAGATGTACCTGGCCAACGCCACCGGCTGCACCCAGGCCTGGGGCGCCGCCATGCCCTGTGTGCCTTACTGCAAGAATAAAGAAGGCAAGGGCGTGGCATGGTCCAACTCCCTGTTTGAAAACAACGCCGAGTTCTCCTATGGTATGTGCCTGGCTGTGAAGCAGCTGCGTGCTGCCGTGACGGAGTTCGTTAAGCAGCTGGACGGCATGACCCAGGATGCCGCCGTGAAGGCCGCCATCGCCAAGTGGCTGGAGACCTATGACGACCTGGATGCCTCCTCCGTGGCTACCGACGAGCTGCTGGCCGTGTTGGAGAGCACCAAGTTCAGCGCTGAGGAGCAGGCTGTGGTGGCCGAGATCCTCAAGCGCCGCAAGGATATGTCCAAGAAGACCATGTGGATGTACGGCGGCGACGGCTGGGCCTACGACATCGGCTACGGCGGTCTGGATCATGTGTTCGCCATGGGCGAGGACGTGAACGTGCTGCTGGTAGATACCGAGGTGTACTCCAACACCGGCGGCCAGTCCTCTAAGGCTACTCCTGTGGGTGCTGTGGCCCAGTTCCAGGCCAGCGGCAAGAAAACCCGCAAGAAAGACCTGGGGCTGCTGCTGATGACCTACGACAATGTCTATGTGGCCCAGTGCTCCATGGGCGCTAATCCCAACCAGCTTATCAAGGCTATCAAGGAGGCCGAGGCGCACAAGGGCCCGTCCATCGTCATCTGCTATGCCCCCTGCATCAACCACGGCATTAAGAAGGGCATGAACAATGTCCAGCAGGAGATGAAGGATGCTGTGAACTCCGGTTATTGGAACCTGTACCGCTACAGCCCCGAGACCAAGAAGTTCACTCTGGACTCCAAGGAGCCGTCCATGCCGCTGTACGACTTCATGAAGGGTGAGGTACGCTACGCATCTTTGGAGCTGAGCTTCCCCGAAAACGCCAAGGTCCTGTTTAAGGATGCCGAGGAAGCTGCCAAGGAGAAGTACGAGTACTACAAGCGTAAGTCCGAAAACTAATCGCCTGATCTCTGCAGAAGTGCTGCGGGCGGGGCTTCAAAAACCCCGCCCGCTTTTCCTTAGATTTCCTGTTAAAGCATTGACAAAGTGTTAGGAAAGTGATAAAATTAACAATGTAAAATAATTAAGAGAGGCGAAGAAGCTATGGCCATTCCGTTTGATTATTCAGCTGAATATAAACGTAAGCTCTGCACTCCCGATGAAGCGGCGAGAGTCGTCAAGAGCGGAGACTGGATTGATATTTCCATGGGCGGCGCTTTTCCGTCTTTGATGGATGCCGCTATTGCCCGGCGCAAGGACGAGCTGCGGGGTGTGAAGGTGAGAGGGTACCTAATCTTTCAGCCTATTCAAATGGTGGAGAGCGATCCTACCCGGGAGCACTTTATTTATAACAGCTGGCACTTGTCCGGCTATGAACGCAAGCTCTGTGACCGGGGCCTGTGCAATTTTATCCCCATGGTGTTCCGCAATTTGGGCTGGTATTACACCCAGTTCCTCACGGTGAACGTGGCCATCATGTGTGTGACGCCCATGAATGAGCATGGGTATTTCAACTTCTCTGTCAGCAATGCCTCGGCCCGCGCGGTGCTGGATAAGGCGGATATTGTGATCCTGGAAGTGAATGAGAACCTGCCGTGGGTCTATGGCGGCCAGGATGAATGTATCCACATCAGTGATGTAAACATGATCGTGGAGGGCGAGCATAGCCCACTGCCCAATGTGAAATCTCCTGCAGCCTCTGAGGCGGAGATGAAAATCGCTGAATTTGTGGTGCAGAACATGGCAGACGGCTCAACGCTGCAGCTGGGCATCGGCTCGCTGCCCAACGCCGTGGGGCAGATGATCGCTAAGAGCGACTTAAGAGACTTAGGTATCCATACGGAGATGCTGTGCGACTCCTATTTGGATATGTACAAGGCCGGAAAGATTACCAATAATAAGAAAACTCTGGACCGGTATAAGAGCGTTTTCGGTTTGGCCCTGGGTTCCCAGGACCTATACGATTGGATCCGTGAGAATCCGGGGGTAGTTACTTACCCGATTTCTTACTGCAATAATGCGTCTGTGGTGAGCCAGCTGGATAATTTTGTGTCTATCAACAACTGTATCTCCGTGGACCTGTATGGACAAATCTGTGCCGAGAGCTCCGGCATTCGACAGATCAGCGGAACCGGAGGCCAGCTGGACTTTCTGGAGGCGGCGGCTGTTTCCCGGGGCGGCAAGGCGTTTATCTGCCTGACATCGTCCTTTACCAACAAGCAGGGGGAGATGGTTTCCCGCATCAATCCCACACTGGTCACCGGTGACGTGGTCACAGATCCGCGCAGCTTGGCCTACTACATCGTTACCGAGTACGGCGGTGTGAATTTGGTGGGCTGCAGCACCTGGGAGCGAGCAGAAAAGCTGATTTCCGTGGCGCACCCGGCATTCCGGGAGGAGCTGATTGCTGCAGCGGAAAAGCAGGGCATCTGGATCCGGTCTAACAGACGGTAATACATAACAGCCATAAAAAAACTGCGGCATCTGCCGCGGTTTTTTTATGGTTTGCATCAGTGGAATAAATATGATAAAATATAAAAGAAATAGTTATGAGGGAGAGAGTATTCCTATGGCGATAAAGAGAAGGTTTCCCATCCGTGTAGCAACTGTGTATTGCAGCGGCGGCTGCCGCGCTAAGCGCGATGAGAAAGGCATTATGCTCTGCCGGGATGGCTGCGTTACCTGCGGAGCTTGCATGAACGCCTGCAAGTTCGGTGCTATTGGCATGAACGAGTACGGCGTTGCGGAGGTGGACGAGGAAAAATGCATCGGCTGCGGCGCCTGTGCTAAAGCCTGCCCTAAGAAGCTGATCCAAATTCGTCTGCAGGATAACAGCATCCTGCCCCTATGCTCCAACAGAGACAAGGGGTATGATCCGGCCACCAGGATCGGCGCACGCACCCAGTGCGACGTGAGCTGCATTGCCTGCGGCCTGTGCGTGCGCAGCTGCCCGGCCAATGCCATCCAAATCCAGGAGCAGCACGCGGTGATCGATCAAAACACCTGCCTCAACTGCGGCATGTGCGCCACCGTATGCCCCCGGCATGTGATCGTGGACAGGCGGTGCATCGTGGCAAATTGCAGGTAAAAACCTATATTAGATAAAAACCGTTCTGAACACACTGTGTTCAGAACGGTTTTGTTTTAAGTATTACTTTTTTGTCTCAGCATTTTCCAGGTCATAGACCAACACACGCCGGAGATCGGCACTTTTGAAGCGGTCCAGGCCCACATAGTAGTCAAACAGGTCCAGAACCTCCCGCTTTGTGAAGTCGGGCATCATTTCCCGGAGGTGTTGGGCTTTTGGATCGACCTTAAAAACGTGCCCGGTTTCCAGTTCATAGGTGCAGGGAGTACCTCGGGTCTCGGCATAGCTGCCTATGCCCTCGGACCACATGTAACTGGCGATCTTACGCTGAATGCGGCCATCCTTCAGAATTTTGAAGTAGCCGCCGGGGCCGTCAGAGGCAAACACATAGCTGGTAACGCCGGGAAATTTCCGCTGCAGGTTGAGAAACAAGTCCGAGCGGCGGTGATTGGTGAAAACGAAGCTGCCCAGTCCATTGACCTCCAGGATCATGCAGCGACCGGCTTTCAGCTGTTTTTTGCAGCGGTAGGGGGCCAGGGGGGCCGCATATTCTTTCCGCAGAGTGCAGTAATAGGTCTGATCGCTGTAATAGCCAGGCACACAAATCTGCTTCTCAGCAGGAAAAAGCGGCAGCAGCGGCAGAAACATGACGTGAAAGTCACCGCTGAACAGGCCGGGCAGATCGCTGGCCGTGCGCCAAAAAACGCGAAACAGGGAGGACATATCAGTTCAGGAAGTCCTTCAGCTTCTTGCTGCGGGAGGGGTGGCGGAGCTTGCGCAGGGCCTTGGCCTCGATCTGGCGGATGCGCTCACGGGTGACGTTAAATTCCTTGCCCACTTCCTCCAGGGTACGGGTGCGGCCGTCCTCAATGCCGAAGCGGAGCTTCAGCACCTTCTCCTCTCGGGGAGTGAGGGTGCTGAGCACATCCACCAGCTGCTCCTTCAGCAGGGTGAAGCTTGCGGCCTCGGAAGGCTCGGACGCACCTTCATCGGGGATGAAGTCACCCAGATGGGAGTCCTCCTCCTCACCGATGGGAGTCTCCAGAGACACAGGCTCCTGGGCGATCTTCAGAATCTCCCGGACCTTATCCACGGGCATATTCATCTGCGCGGCAATTTCCTCCGGGGAAGGATCATGGCCCAGCTCCTGCAGCAGCTGGCGAGAGACACGGATGACCTTGTTGATGGTCTCCACCATGTGAACGGGGATGCGGATGGTGCGGGCCTGATCGGCAATGGCCCGGGTGATGGCCTGACGGATCCACCAGGTGGCATAGGTGGAGAACTTATAGCCCTTGGTGTAGTCAAACTTCTCCACGGCCTTGATGAGGCCCAGGTTGCCCTCCTGAATCAGATCCAAAAACAGCATGCCCCGGCCGGCGTAGCGCTTGGCGATGGAGACCACCAGGCGCAGATTGGCCTCGGCCAGCTTCTGCTTGGCCACATCGCCGTTCTTCACCAGCTTGCGAAGGTGGGCCAGGTCCTCCTCAGACAGGTTTTGGATCTCCTCGTCGGAAACCTCGATCTCGCCTACGGGATCCTCGGCGTCCAGCACCTGCTCCACGGCTTGTCCGTTGGCTCGCTCCCAGGCCATAAGCGTGGCTTTGGCCTTGTTCCCCTCGGCGATGGCGGAGGCCAGCTCTACCTCACCCTCGGCTGAGAGCAGAGAGACCTTGCCGATCTCCTTGAGGTACATACGGACCGGATCGTCAATATTAAAGCTGTCTACCAAGGTGTTGGGGTCGACCAGCTCTTCCTCCTCGATCTCGGCAATCTCCTCCAGGGGAGGGTCAATCTCCGCATTGACATCCGGCAAAAATGCCTCGGTGGTTACCTCAATGGAAAGCTTCTCCAGGGAGTCATAAATCATATCCAGCTTATCGCTGTCCAGATCCATAGCATCAAGAACCTCGGACAGTTCGTTGCTTTCAAGCTTGCCGTGGCGCTTGCCCTTGATGAAAAGCTCCTTCAGACGCTCATTATTTTGAATGAGCTGGGCAGCGGGCAGGGAAGCGATGGTTTTTTCGTCCAACTGTCCCTTATTGCTCTTGATGACTTCTTCTTCAATTTCGTGCTGCTGTGCATCGGCCTCCTTTAGGAGCGCGTCTGCCATTTCCTGCAATTCTTTTTCAGTGTATTTTGTCTCGGTCATGGATTCTTTCCTCCGTATCCCTTTTTGAATTTGAATTTATCTTTTGCGGCCAGCAGCGGATCTATATTTTCCACGCCACTGCGCCGTGATGACTCCTCCCGGATGATGCGAATATAGTCCTCCAGTGCCTGTTTTGCCCCGGATACGGACTCCGGTTTCTGCAAAGTATCCACAAAATGGCTCATTTCCTCCGGCGATAGCTCTCCCGCCAAGGCATCCATGCTGTGCCTGCGTCCGGCAGCCCTGTCCGCCGACAGAAGGGCATATATTTTCCCCAATACCGGCGAGGAGAATTCCTCCGGCTGCAGGGAGATGCCATTCAGCAGATCGTCGTCCCTCATCATCAGGCGCAGGATGCCCTCCTCTGCCAGAGCGCTGCGGAGATTGGCGTAACGAAGCTCTCGGCGCTCAGGCTGCAGGGTAGCCGACGGATTCAGCTCCCGGCGGATCTGGGCTTTTTTTTCTTTGTATCTGCGGCGCTTGCAGGCGCGCTCCACCTCGCTGCGCAGTGCCTCCGGTGTGAGGCCGGCGGTCTCCGCTGCCCGAACGGTGTAGACCTCCCGCTCCACGGCATTTTGCAGCGTGGAGAGGACCTGACTGATCTCACCGGCATAGGCAATGCGGTCGTCGTCCTTAGTCAGGTCAAATTTGCCTGCCACCTGGGCCATGCGGAATTCAATGCCGTTTTCACTGCCGGAGAGCAGATTTTCAAAGGCCTGGGACCCCTGGAATTTGATGAAATCATCTGCATCCTGCTTTATGTACTGCCCATCCACCAGGCGGCGTGGCAGCTGCAGCACCCGGACATTGAACTCAGAATTCTTTAAGATATCCAGGGCCCGCTGCGTGGCCAGCTGTCCGGCGTTATCGTTATCGTAGCAGAGGACGAGCTCCTTGGTATATCGGCTCAAAAGGCGGGTCTGCTCTACCGTCAGCGCTGTGCCCATGGACGCCACCGCGTTGTCAAATCCGGCCTGGTGTAGGGTGACCACGTCCAGATTGCCCTCGCAGAGGATGATATTGGGGCGCTTGGTCTTTTTGGCTAAATTTAACCCGTACAGCACCCGGCGCTTGCTGTAAACCGGGGTTTCACTGGTGTTCATGTATTTCGGCTCAGATTTATCGATGACGCGGCTGCCAAAGCCCACCACATCGCCCCGTACATCAACCACCGGTAGAATGAGACGATTGCGGAATTTATCATAGAAACCGCCCTTTTTATTTTCAACGATGAGACCGGCCTTCAAAAGCTCCTGCTTGGTGTATCCCTTGGCGGTCATAGCCCGCAGCAGGTAGTCCCAGCCGTCCTGTGCGGCACCCATGCCGAACCGGGTGGCCACACCCCGGCGAATCTGCCGGCGGTCCAGATAGGCCTGCACCGCCGCACCCTCCGGCTTTTGCAGGGTGTCGTAATAGTACCGGGCGGCGTCCCGGTTCAGATCCAGCAGGCGCCTGCGCAGCCGGTCCGCCCCATCCGATTCCCGGTCCTCCGGAACGGGGATATTAGCCCGTTTGGCCAAAAAACGCACCGCATCCGGGTAGGAGAGATTTTCGATCTCCATGATGAAGCTGATGACGCCGCCGCCCTTTTTGCAGCCAAAGCAGTGATAATACTGCCGATCCGGAAGCACATGAAAGGAGGGGGTCTTTTCGTTATGAAAGGGGCAGCAGCCCCAATAGCTCCCGCCTTTGGGCTGCAGGGACACATAGCTGCCTACCACGTCCAAAATATCATTTCGCGCGGCCAGCTCGTCCAAAAAGCTCTGGGGAAACGCCATAAACCATCCTCCTTTCCCGGCTGTTGCACAGGCCTGTGCAACAAGAATCTAATATCTTATACGAGAAGAAATTGACTTTTCCTCTTTTTTTGAAAAAAATTTACCCCGCAGAAATACCTGCAGGGTAAATTTATAGAAATCACAGGTCCACGATTATCGGCGTGACGCCGATGTGCGGCAGGAAAACATGGAGCAAGTCTTTGGTCTTCAGCCGCAGGGAGCTGGTGTTCCGGCAGGGATGGCAGCCGAACCATTCTGCCTCGGCCACCCGCCGCTCCAGCGCCAGGGTGACACGGCGCTCTGTATCATTCATAAGCCCCAACACCGAGGCAGAACCCGGCTGCACACCCAAAAGGGCCTGCAGGTCCTCGCCGGTGGCAAAGCTAAGACGGGAGGAGCCGATGATTTTGGAAAAATCCGCCGTGCGGAAGGGCAAATCCTCCGGCATGGCCAGCAGGTAGAAGGCACTGCGATTCCGGGGCGTCAGGAGCAGATTCTTGCAGATATGTACACCCAGTGCCTGGCTGATGCCGGCGCAGGCATCCATGTCGTAGGCTGGATCGTGGTCTACACGCTGATAGGAAATCTGCAGCGCGTCCAGCAGGTCATAAACCCGCTGCTCCACAGGCTCCCGGGTCTCCTGGGGGCGGCCAATATAAACAGGTGAGAGGGTCATTGGTCACTTCTCCTTTGCCAGCAGCTTTTCTCCCGCACGAAAAATATCTCCAGCGCCTACGGTGAGGATCAGATCCTCCGGCTGGGCAATTTGCGCCAGCGTGTCTGCCACCTGATCCAGGGTGGAGCAGTAGATGGCGCCGGGAATCTCAGCAGCCAGCTGGCTGGAGGAAATGCCGATGTCATTGGTCTCCCGAGCGGCGTATATCTCCGCCAGCACGGCGATATCCGCCAGCTTCAGCTCCCGGACAAAGTCCTCAAACAGCGCCTGGGTGCGGGTGTACGTATGGGGCTGGAAGGCACAGATGATCCGCTTATAGGGCATGGAGCGGGCGGTGGTCAGCAGTGCGTGAAGCTCCCCGGGATGATGTGCGTAGTCATCGAACACATCGGCGCCGTGATAGGTGCCCTTGAACTCAAATCGGCGCCCGGCGCCGTGGAAGCTATGAAGGCCTTCCTCTACAGCCTTGCCGCCAATGCCCAGCACATAGGCGGCAGCGGCGGCGGCCAGAGCGTTGGAAATGTTGTGCTTACCAGCCACAGCCAGGGCGACATGGGCATAGAATTTGCCGTGGATCATAACGTCAAATTCGCCGCAGCCGTCGTGGAAAGCCACATTTTCCGCCCTGCAATCGGCGCCGTCATCTCGGACGGAGAAGGTGAACACCGGGTGAGCCAGGCCCTTTACCGCCGCCATAGCGCCGCTGTCATCGGCATTGGCAATGACGAAGCCCCGCTGAGGCACCAAATCTGCAAAGGCATGGAAGGAGTGCTCCACGTCTGTCAGATCCTTGAAGAAATCCAAATGGTCCGCCTCTACGTTCAGGATCACGGCCACTGTGGGGAAGAAGTTCAGAAATGAGTTGCAGTATTCACAGGATTCCAAAATAATAGTGTCGCCCTTGCCCACCCGGTAGCCCGAATGCAGCATGGGCAGCGTGCCGCCGATCATCACCGTTGGGTCGGCCTGCGCCGCCATGAAAATATGGGTGGACATGGAGGTGGTGGTGGTTTTACCATGGGTGCCGGAGATGCATAGGGCGTTGCGGTATTGCTGCATAATCGCCCCCCACGCCTGGGCACGCTCATAGACGGGGATGCCTCGGGTCACCGCGCCGGAGATCTCCGGGTTATCGTCGTGAATGGCAGCCGTGCGGATGACCAACTGCGCATTTTGCAGGTTATCTGCGGAATGGCCCACGGCAACGGGGATGCCCAGCGAACGAAGGTGCTTCACAGTATCGCTGTCCGACATATCCGATCCCTGCACGCAAAGGCCCATGCCATGCAGCACCTCGGCCAAAGGACACATGGACACGCCGCCGATGCCGGACAAGTGGACCCGGACACCGGGCTTGAGAAAGTTTTTGAAATCCACTGTGGGATGCATCATATCAAATTGCCTCCTAAAGACGGAATCGCTCTGAAATTGCTTTTTTTCATAAAATATATTATAATACGAATCAAAGGGAAGTGCAACACCCAATACCTGCGTCGGAGGATAGATTATGAGCCGAGAACAAGCGCAAAGCATCCTTAAAACCATCGAGGGATGGGGTTATCGCGCCTATTTGGTGGGCGGCTGTGTCCGGGACCTGCTGCTGGGCCGCGAGCCTGAGGATTGGGACATTGCCTCCGCCGCCCGGCCCGAGCAGATCATGGAGATTTTCGGCGCGGCGGCTTTCCCAACGGGGCTGAAGCATGGCACCGTCACGGTGAAGGCCGCAGATGGAGCTTATGAGATCACGACCTTCCGCACGGACGGAAGCTATTCCGATGGCCGCCACCCGGATGCGGTAAAATTTGCTAAAACCATTGATGAAGACCTGGCCCGGCGAGACCTGACCATCAACGCCATGGCCCTGGACAGCGCCGGGAATATTGTGGACCCCTTTGATGGGGCAGGGGACCTGAAGCGCCGAGTGGTCCGTTGCGTGGGCGATGCCCGGGAGCGTTTCCGGGAGGATGCGCTGCGCATCCTGCGGGCTGTGCGCTTTGCCTCGGTGTTGGGCTTTTCTGTGGAGGAAGCCACAAGCCTGGCCATTCACAGTCAGGCAGAGCTATTGGAGCGGATTGCCGCCGAGCGCATCCTGGTGGAAATGAACAAGCTTCTGTGCGGTCAGCGCTGCAAGGAAGTGCTGCTGGATTATCCGGATGTGCTGGGAATTTTTATTCCGGAGCTGCTGCCTTGCGTCGGCTTTTCACAGCAAAACGTTCATCATTGCTATGATATTTATACGCACACGGCTTATGCCGTAGATGCCATCCGGCCGGAGCCGGTCCTGCGCTGGACCATGCTGCTGCATGACATTGGAAAGGTAAATACCTTTACAGTAGATCCCCGGGGCCAAGGTCATTTTTACGGGCACCCCAGGGTCAGCGGCGATATGGCGGAGGAGATCTGTGCCCGGTTTAGGATGCGAAAAAGGGATCGGGAGAACATCGTGACCCTGATCCGCTGGCATGACAAGAATATCCCGTTAACAGAAAAGGGCATCGGCACAGCTATGCTTGCACTGGGGGAGGAGAATTTCCGGCGTTTGCTGGAGGTGAAGCGAGCGGATAACCTGGCACAGGCACCGGAATACCGGTGGGTTGCGGAGAAGATCGACGCAGCGGAAAAGCTGTTGGATGAGATGCTGCGGCGGGAGCCATGTCTGCAGCTGAAGGATCTGGCCGTCAACGGAAATGATCTGTTGGCTCTGGGCTACTCTGGGCGGGAGATCGGGCTGGCCCTGCAGCGGCTGCTGCAGAAGGTTGTCGCCGGGGAGATCGAGAATCGACGGGAGGCCCTGCTTACGGCGCTGAGGCACTGAGGGGGATCATTTCCACAGGTGCAGATAGCCTGCGTCCTGCAGCTGCTTGAGAAACAAAAGTGCAACGGGAAACAGGATCATACCCGTCACACCCATGGTACAAAAGCCGATATACATTGCTATCAGCGCCGCCAAAGGCGGAAGATTGACCTGAGCTGCCATGACCTTAGGCTCCAAAAAGCTGCGCACCAGGGTAATAACGGCATAGATTGCGCCCAGGGCTATAGCCTTGGGCGTTTGCTGCAGCAGCAGGCACATGACGGCCCAGGGTAGGAGGAACGTACCTGTGCCGAACACAGGCAGAGCGTCGATAACAGCGATGATGGCAGCCAGCAGCAGGGCATAGGGCTGTCGGATGAGCAGTAATCCCAGCAGCAGCTCGACAAATGTAACGCTCAGCAGAATACACTGGGCTTTGAACCATTTGGCCAGGGTGGACAGGAGATTTTCTTTTACTCCGCCGGCCTGCCGCAGCTTTTGTGGTGGGAGTTGCCGACGCAGAAAGCCCATAATGCGTGGAAACTGCGCCGCTGTAAAGAAGATTGCCAGTACAGTAGTAGCGGTGAAAAGGAAGAAGGAAGGAAGCTCCATCACTGCCTCTGCAGCGGCGCTTACACACCGGGCGGAGAATCGTGAGAACCAGGTCGTTAGCTGCTGGGAGCCATCTGACAGCGCACGCTCCAACCAGGATTGCAGGCTCTTGGGACAGGCGGCACAGAACTGCTCCAGTCGTTGCCGGAGCGCCGCAAAATAAGTCGGCAGTTCCGCCAGATACTGCGGCAGCGCCTTGAAAAGTCGGACGGATTGCTGCAGCAGGTTCAGGCACAGCACCGTTAGTACTGCTAAAATCAGTGCAAGGAGAAGCAGAGCAAGTACGGACGATATAAACCCGCGCCGCAGGCGCAGCTTTTCACGGAGAAAGCACACGGATGGCTCCATTAGATAGGCCAGACCCAAGGCGATGAGAAACGGCAGCAGCCACAGCAGCACATACCGCACGCCAATCCAGCACAGGAACAGAACAATGCCCCAGTACAGAACAAACCCTATGAATTTTCGGCGTTTATCGGACATAATGGCCTCCGTTTTCGCAGTCACGCTTGCATATAGACTTATTGTATGTTATCATGGTGTCATCGATTAACAAGGAATCTTGTTTTGTTCGGGAGAGAGATATGAGCAAGAAAAAGTACTATATTGTGTCCGAGGATGCACTGCCTGATATTTTCATCAAGGTCGCCGAGGCCAAGCGGATGCTGCAGGTAGGTGAGGCGCAGACGGTGGGCGAAGCCGCCCGGCGCATGAATATCAGCCGCAGTGCTTTCTATAAATATAAGGATGCCGTGCAGCCCTTCCAGGATATGAAGGCAGGCCGCATCATTACATTCTACGCCCTGCTCAAGGACAACCCGGGAGTGCTGAGCAACTACCTGTCTATTTTTGCCAATTCCGGCGCAAATATTCTGACCATCAACCAAACTATCCCCACGAATGGCTGCGCCGGTGTAACCATTTCAGCCGAGACCAGCGATATGAAGGAAGGGCTTGATGAGATGATGGCCGGCATATCCGCCGCCTTTGGCGTGCTGAAATTTGAAGTATTGGCCGGATAAAAACATCGGGAGGGTAGCTGCGGGTTCATAACGAGGTATTAAAGAAGGCAGGTTATCCCCGGCATCGTATGGATAAGAAAAATCACCGAGATGAGTCTATTAAGGACTTTTCTCGGTGATTATATTTTATATCTGCACATTCAATTATAGGCGATTATCCTGGGCAAGGTGATTCTTAAAAAATTCGATGAAGCGTGCGGCGGCAGTGAACTGCACCGTATTCAATATAAAAGCTTTGTTACCCGTCTGTGATTATATGTTATTTTACTTAGTGGGGAAGTGCTTCAGCGGTATTGCCAGGTCTCGGGCGATTTGCTTTGCATACCGGTCCTCCTCGCTGAAGATGCAGCCACAGTATTTCTGCATATACAGCCCCAGCTCCCGGGCCTGCTGCTGGCCGCCGCGGAATCCGGGCCGAAAGTCACGGTACAGGAATTCAACGCCCCACTTTTTGCCGGCCCGGGCAGCAATCTCTGCCATGCGTTCATGCTGCTGATAGGGGCTGACGAACAGAGTGGAGGTGAAGGAGGAAAAGCCGTTTTCCGACGCAAATTCGGCCGCCTGCTCCAGGCGCATTTCGTAGCATTTTTCACAGCGGTGGTCAATATCCTCCGCCACGGCGCAGACAAATCCCCGTAGTCCGTAGTCCTCCTGCACGATCAGCTCCATGCCGATCTGCTCGGCATAGCCGATGAGTGTGTCACGCCGGGCCTTGTACTCCTGATAGGGGTGGATGTTCGGGTTAAACCAGTAGGCGATCGGCTCGATACCCTCCGTGCGCAGCTGCTCCACGCAGGATACAGAGCAGGGAGCGCAGCAGGTGTGCAGTAGTGTTTTGCTCATGCTTCGTCCTTTCTTCCGGATTTGATACGGCGGATGAAATTGCGCAGCTTGCCATCGTTGGCCACCCGGTACGACCAATCGGATATGGAGAAAAAGCGCTGGTAAACCTTGTGGAAGGGCTGGTTGACATAGGCGTCGAAAAACGCGGCACGCTCCTTGGGTGACGCCGGATTGCGCGAGAGCGCCGGATTGCTCTCCACGGCCTCCTGCAGCGTGCGTTTTTCCCGCTGCAGCGGAATTATGTCAAAGAAATGTGCGCCTTTTACCGTGTTGATGAGCAGCATGGAGATGCCTTTTTTTTGCTGGTTCGGTCTGAAATCCGCCGGCAGGCCGCGAAAAGTACCCAATGTAAGGTCCGCTGCCCGATTTGTGCTGCAATAGGGGCAGTGATAGCAGGCGGGCCGCAGAAACAGCCCCCGAAATAGTCCTCGCCCATAGTCAGATTTTGTCAGCGGCGCATCATACTGGCCTCCGCCCTCAAAATCCACCACGAAACGGGAATCCGCGCCTGAGGTTTTTTTACAGAACTGCACGGTCTTCACACGGCGCTGCTTGATGTAGTGCATGGCCTCAACCGTCTTGCTCCATACACCCGGGGACGGAACACCGCTGCACAGGACATCAGCGGTAAGAAGCCGCTCCGGTGATTCACCAAGAAATCTGTAAAGGCCATCCACTTGACAAGGGGTGCCTGTGAAGAAAACGTCCATACCTCGATCCAGATAATAGCGCACCTGCTGGAAGCATTCGCCCATATCGCTCTGGACCAGCTTGGCACCCATGAGCCGGGGCAGGTCCTCTTTTGCCTGAATAGCCGTGTGGACTACACGCATATCGCTGTCCATAGCGGCGCCGAAAACAACTCCGCCGGATTCCAGCACAAAGGATGCAATGGCCGCAAAGGCACCGCCTGAGGTAGAATGTCCGCGCATCTCGTCATTCTCATTCCACACGGCGAAAACCGTGGGATCAGGCCGCTGCTCCCGATGCTTCAGCATGGGGCAGATATGGGTGCAGTGGCCGCAGTGAACACAGGCTTCCGTAACATCGGGGTATAAAAACCCTTCCTTATCGGACACCATTTTTATGGCACCCCGGGGACAGCCGCTGGCGCAGGCGCCGCAGCCGGTGCAGTGCTCTCTGGGAGCAAGATGAGGCGACGCAGAAGATATCATGCCCATACCTCCAGATTTTTTTGCTATTATACCACTTTGCTTCTCACTTGGCAACCGACTTTGCACTGACTGTGGGGGACTTGCTATTTTCTTTGGGTTCTGCTATAATGTGAAAAGCTATTTGGTGGAGGTTTGCTATGCGGATTTTGGGCATTGATCCGGGCGTTGCCATTGTGGGCTTCGGCCTTATCGAGTCAGACCACGGCAGCCTGCGGATGCTGCAGTATGGCGCCATCACCACTCCCGCCGGACAGCCCCTGGCCGCCCGCCTTTTGCAGATCAGCCGGGATATGGAGGAGCTGATTGATGCATTCCGGCCCGATGAAATGTCCATTGAGGAGCTGTTTTTCTCTAAGAATATTACCACCGGCATCGCCGTAGCCCACGCTCGGGGGGTGATCCTCTGTGCGGCGGAAAAGAAACGATTGCCTATCTATGAATATACCCCCATGCAGGTGAAGCAGGCCGTGGTGGGCTATGGCCTGGCGGATAAAAAGCAGGTCATGGACATGACGAAACGTCTGCTGAAGCTGAAGGCCGTGCCCCGGCCGGATGACGCCGCTGACGCCCTGGCCATCGCCCTGTGCCATGCCCGCAGCGCCACAAGTCTTCTGCGGCGGACGAATCCGGGCGTGAAGGAGACTGTATGAGAGGAAGAATCCTATGTATTATTATGTGAACGGAACCGTGGCGGAAATTGGCCCCAATCTGGCAGTCATTGATTGCGGCGGAGTAGGCTACGCATGCGCCACCACCAACTATACCCTGGCCCAGCTGAAAAAAGGGGAGAAGGCCAAGCTCTACACATACCTCCATGTGCGAGAGGAGATTTTTGACCTGTACGGCTTTGCCTCCCAGGCGGAGCTGAGCAGCTTCAAGATGCTTATCAGTGTTTCCGGTGTGGGGCCCAAGGCGGCGCTTGCGATCCTCTCCTCCGGGACACCGGATCAGTTGGCTCTTAGCATCGTCACGGGGGACGAAAAAGCCCTCACCGGCGTGCCGGGCATCGGCAAGAAGATTGCCCAGCGCATTATTCTGGAGCTGAAGGACAAGCTGGCCAAGGAGCAGGGGAGCTTTGACACCCGGGCTGGCGTCCTGTCGCCGGTTTCCACCGGGGGTAAGACCCAGGAGGCAGCCTCCGCTCTGGCGGTGCTGGGCTATTCCTCCCAAGAGATTTCCGCTGCCCTCAAGGGTGTGGACACGGCGCTGCCTGTGGAGGAGATCATCCGAATTGCCCTGAAAAAGATGGTGCGCTGAGGCACGGCGCACAAAGGAGAATGAAGTGTGAGTATTGATTTCGGCAACGATATATTCGATGATTCCCTGGTGTCCACCACCTTTCAGCCGGAGGATAACGGGGAGCTTTCTCTGCGCCCGCATACTTTAAAGGAGTATATCGGACAGAGCAAGGCCAAGGAAAACCTCTCTATTTTTATTGAGGCTGCCCGCCGCCGCACGGAGTCGCTGGACCATGTGCTGCTTCACGGCCCCCCGGGTCTGGGCAAGACCACCTTGGCGGGTATCATCGCCGCAGAGATGGGCGTGAACATCCGCATTACTTCCGGGCCGGCTATCGAAAAGCCCGGCGATCTGGCGGCGCTGTTGACCAATCTACAGGAAAACGACATCCTGTTTGTGGATGAGATTCATCGGCTGAACCGCTCCGTGGAGGAGATTCTCTATCCCGCCATGGAGGATTATGCCATCGACATTATCATCGGAAAGGGCCCGTCAGCCAACTCCATCCGGCTGGACCTGCCCCATTTCACGCTCATCGGCGCCACCACCCGGGCCGGACAGCTTTCCGCGCCTCTGCGGGATCGCTTTGGCGTGACGCTGCGGCTGGAGCTGTACTCCCCGGAGGAGCTGGCGCAGATCGTTACCCGCAGTGCCGGCATCCTGCATGTGCCTATTGAGCCCTCCGGGGCTATGGAGATCGCCCGGCGCTCCCGGGGTACACCCCGTATCGCCAACCGGATGCTCCGCCGGGTGCGGGACTTCGCCGAGGTAAAAGCGGACGGCACCATCACCGATACCGTAGCGGACCAGGCGCTGCAGGCCCTGGAGATCGACCACCTTGGCCTGGATCCCGTAGACAGGCGGATGCTTCGGGCCATCATTGAGAACTACGGCGGCGGTCCGGTGGGGCTGGAGACCCTGGCGGCCACCATCGGGGAAGAATCCGTCACCTTGGAGGATGTATACGAGCCGTACCTGATGCAGCTGGGCTTTCTGACCCGGACGCCCCGGGGCCGCTGCGTCACAAAAAAAGCATATGACCATCTGCACATGGCCTATCTGGGTCAGGAGCAGATGACACTGTAAATTTAACGGAGGAAGATTGAAAATGGGTAAACTTTTCGGAACCGACGGCATCCGCGGCGTAGTCGGGGAGACACTGACAGCAGAGCTGGCCTACCGGGTGGGCCAGGCCATCACCATCGTTCTGACGGAGCAGAAGGGCAGCGCCCCCACCATCACCATCGGCAAGGACACCCGCATTTCATCCGATATGCTGGAGTCGGCGCTCATGGCAGGCATTTGCGCTATGGGCGGCAGCGTTATGCCCTTTGGCACCATCCCCACCCCGGCGGTGGCATTTCTTACGGTGCAGGAGGAGGCGGATGCCGGCATTGTCATTTCCGCGTCTCACAACCCCTATGAGCACAACGGCATCAAGATTTTCGGCGCTCAGGGCTATAAGCTCTCCGACGAAATGGAGGAAAAGGTGGAGGACATCGTTCTTTCCAAGGAGTCATTGCCCGTCAAGACCCGCGATCAGATTGGTATGCGCCTGCACGGTATGCGGCAGATGAAGTCCGACTACATCGACCATCTTCTCTCCACGGTGGATTGCGATATGCGTGGCCTGCGGGTGCTGGTGGACTGCGCCAACGGTGCGGCCTCGGCCACGGCGCCCGGCCTATTCGGCAAGCTGCCGCTGCATGCGGACTTCATCTTCGATAAGCCTGACGGTATCAATATCAATAACGGTTGCGGCTCCACCCATATGGAGACCCTGTGCCGGGGCGTAGTGGCAGGGAAGTACGACTTGGGCATCGCCTTTGACGGCGACGCCGACCGCTGCCTGCTGGTGGATGAAAAGGGCCATATTATCGATGGCGACAAGGTACTGGCCGTGTGCGGAAAAGCCATGAGACGCAAGGGAAGTCTCAACGGAAACGCTATCGTAGCCACAGTTATGTCCAACCTGGGCCTGCATGAATTTTGCCGTAAGGGGGATTTCCTGCTGGTCTGCACCGATGTAGGTGACCGCCATGTGCTGGAGAAGATGATCGAGTGCGGCTATATGATTGGCGGCGAGCAATCGGGCCACACCATTTTCCGGGAGTATGCCACTACCGGCGACGGAGAGCTGACAGCCCTGCAATTCATCCAGGCGTATTGTGAGGCCGGGGTTCCTGCCTCGGAGCTGGTATCCTGCTGCGCTCAGTATCCCCAGGAGCTCATTAATGTGCCGGTATCCGCTGTGGGCGGTGCCAAGGAGCGCATTATGGCCGATGACCGCCTGTGGGAGCAGGTGCGAAGCCAGGAGGAAGCCCTGAATGGGGAGGGTCGTATTTTGGTCCGTCCCTCCGGCACGGAAGCGCTCATCCGGGTCATGGTAGAGGCGAAAACCGTCGAAATTGCTCACAATGTAGCCAAGACTTTGGCTGAATTCATAAAAACCCTGTAACATTTTGCATAGTATTAACAAAGTTTTATAGATTGCTTGACAAACAATTCATAGAAAAGGTATAATTGCGGATGGATGGATATATGCAGACACAGTATAGTGAGCTGGAACAGATGTCGGACGAGGCGCTTTGCACGGCGCTGCAGAATGGTACCTCTGCCGCCGGTGACATCTTGGCCCACCGATATCGCAAGCTGGTCCGCTGCTGTGCGCATCCCTATTTTTTGGCCGGGGGCGACAGCGAGGATCTGCTGCAGGAGGGAATGTTTGGCCTTATAAAGGCCATGCGTGAGTTCCGGGCGGATCGGGAGGCCAGCTTTCAGACCTTTGCAGAAGTATGTATCCGCAGCCGCCTATGCTCGGTGATTCGAGCGTCACGGGCGGGTAAGCATAGCCCATTAAATGAATCCGTACCCCTGAATGCATTTTTGCTTGATGCGCAGCCACAGTACAGTCAGCTCGATCCGGAGGATCTGCTTATTGACCGGGAAAAGGCTGCGGCACTGCTGAATCAGGTACGTAGTCAGCTTTCTGAACTGGAGGTTCGTGTGCTGGACCTATATTTGGATGGCTGTAGCTGCGGAGAGATTGCAGCCACGGTTGGCAAATCCTATAAATCCGTGGACAATGCCGTTCAGCGTATCCGTCGCAAAATTGGGCGACAAATTTCTTCCGGCGAGATCAGCAATGGCTGAGCGCAATATATTTCTCAAAAGAGAGGGTAAAAACATGTACGAAGATAAGACTTTAGTTTGCAAAGAATGTGGCAAGGAGTTCGTTTTCACTGCCGGTGAGCAGGAGTTCTATGCTGAGCGCGGCTTCCAGAATGAGCCCCAGCGCTGCAAAGCCTGCCGTGACGCACGCAAGAACGCTGCCCGCGGTCCCCGGGAGTATTTCACTGCTACCTGTGCTGCCTGCGGCGGTGAGGCCAAGGTGCCCTTCGAGCCCAAGAGCGATCGTCCTGTTTACTGCAGTGATTGCTTTGCCAAGATGAGAGAGAACGGCTGATTCTTTGCTGAATTAATATAAAACCGGCGCAGTTTAGCTGCGTCGGTTTTCCTTTTGGTGCCTGAAGGCGCCAATGAAATCAGCGTGTCGAAAAAAGCTTCGACACGCTGAAGGTGCCGGATCGCTAATCCGGCATTATTTATGCTCATCATTCCAAAAACAGAGCTGCAGGGCGATTTACGACCATCATATTATAGTATTTCAGCAGGTGATAGTCATCCTTATCCAACTTAATGGTGTTGAGCAGGCGGTCATTTTCTTCCAGCGGCTCCTTGGAAATGAGCGTCTTCAGCGCAATAGGAGCAAAGAACGGCGTACTGCCAATGCCGGAGAGCAGGCCGATGGCCGGGGTACGGGTCTGCATGGGATTGAGCATGCAGATGTACATTTTTTCCGCGTCATTGATCTGGTTGTTAAGCACCATATGGGTGATGGTGTCAAAGGCCTTCATTTCGCCGGTAAACAGATGCTGACACCGGTCGGGATTGCCAAAATCCTCCACTCCTACATAGAGCATCACATCCACCGTCTCGCCCGTCGCGGAAGGGGAGAAGCAAAGCAGCGAACGGACGATCTGCCGGATGCGCCCGTCATAGTAGTACATATAGGCCCGGGGCTGGTTAAAGTAGAAGTTTTTGGGCAAAACAGGCTCGGTGTTATGCGGCATCGGCGGCTGATAATCTAAAAAGCACTTCAGGTCAATATCCAGCTTCTGAGAAATATCATACAGTGTATCAATGTCAATGGTAATGGTCCCGTTTTCGTATTTAGAGACCGTCGCCTTGCTTTTATTAATCATAACCGAGAACTGCTCAATGGTATAGCCGCGGCTTTTCCTGTATTTTTTTATGCGCTGACCTACATGATAACAAAATGCACTCATGTGTCCCACCTCCCATTTGCCTTAATTATAACAATCTTTTCCCGGGAAGTCAACAAAAAGTTTCACAGTGAGAAACTGTGTTTAAAAAGACTTTCTGTAAAATAAACGAAAAAAAAAGTTGCACAAAAAATTATTTTCTTTTTAAGTAAAAGGATGAAATCGCATGGAAAGCCGTCTTAAGGTGGTGGAATCCGTTGACTGCGGCCTTTTTTTTCGTTATAATAGCTATATCCGGTGGAAGTGGTTTTTCCGCCGGAAAACAGTAAAGGAAGTGAGTCAAGTGGCAAAGAAAGGAAGATTGGTCTTCAGAACAGACCGCTGCAAGGGCTGTGAGCTGTGTGTAAACGCATGTCCTATGAAGATTCTGAAGCTTGATGATGAGGCTGTGAACATAAAGGGCTATCATCCTATCAGCGTAACGGATCCTGACAAGTGCATTGCTTGTGCCAGCTGTGCAATGATGTGCCCCGACGGCATCATCAATGTCTATGTTGAGGAATAAGTAGGAGGGTAACAGAGAAATGGCAGAAAAGAAATTAATGAAGGGTAACGAAGCCTTCGCTGCCGCCGCTATTAACGCCGGCTGCAGATACTATTTCGGTTACCCCATCACCCCGCAGAGCGAGGTTCCCGAGTATATGTCCAGAGAGCTGAAGAAGGCCGGCGGTGCATTCATCCAAGCCGAGTCCGAGCTGGGTGCCATTAACATGGCGTACGGCGCATCCGCCGCCGGCGGTCGCGTGCTCATCACTTCTTCTTCTCCCGGTATCGCCTTGATGCAGGAGTCCATCGGTCTGCTCTGCTCCGTGGAGCTGCCTGTGGTCATCATCAATGTCATGCGCGGCGGCCCCGGCATTGGCTCCATCCAGCCCGGCCAGGCCGACTATAATCAGGTCACCCGCGGCGGCTCCAACGGCGACTATCACACCATCGTCCTGGCGCCTAACTCCATCCAGGAAGCCATCGATATGATCGGCAAGGCCTTTGACCTGGCAGATGAATATAGAAATCCCGTCATCATCGCAGCCGACGGTATGCTGGGCCAGATGATGGAGCCCGTGGTGATGCCCGAGCCCAAGCACGCCCTCACTGAGGAGGAGATTCCCGAGGTTAAGCCCTATGCCTTGACCGGTCACAAGAATAAGAGAGACCGTCACGCTATCAACTCCGTGTGGCTCAAGCAGGAGCTGCTGGAGAACTACATCAATGAATATTGGCCCAAGTACGAGAAGGCCGAGCGCGAGCTGCAGGATTGGGAATCCCGCAATCTGGAAGGCGCCGAGATCGTATTTGTGGCTTATGGTTCCACCTCTCGTATCGCCATGGAGGCCATGGAGATGCTGGCAGACGAGGGTATTAAGGTCGGCCTGATCCGTCCCAAGACCCTGTGGCCCTTCCCCGTGAATGCCTTTAAGGAGATCGACTTCAATACCACCAAGCAGATCATCTCTGTGGAGCTGTCCCAGGGTCAGATGATCTACGATGTGAAGCTGGCCGTGGAGTGCAAGCTGCCCGTTAGCCTCATCAACCGTGTCGGTGGTATGCTGCTGGATCCCCAGGAGATTGTTGATCGGACCAAGAAGATTATGGAGGTGAAGTAAGTTGAAGCCCGTATTTGAATATACAAAAGGTATGCGTGAGACCGAGCTGCACTACTGCCCCGGCTGTACGCACGGTATTGCTCATCGACTGATTATGGAAGTGCTGGAGGAGCGTGGCGATTTGGGCAACTGCATCGCCGTTTCCCCCGTAGGCTGCTCCATTGTGGCTCATCAGTACATGAACGTTGATATGATGGAATCCCCCCATGGTCGTGCTCCCGCTGTTGCCTCCGGCATCAAGCGTGTGCATCCTGATTCCCCGGTGTTTACCTACCAGGGCGACGGCGACTTGGCCTCCATCGGTACCAATGAAATTATTCACGCCGCCGAGCGCGGTGAGAAGTTCTGCACCTTCTTCATCAACAACGCCATTTACGGCATGACCGGCGGCCAGATGGCCCCCACCACCCTGATCGGTCAGAAGACCACCACCTGCGTGGATGGCCGTACTATTGAGCAGGCTGGTATGCCCATGCGCATGTGTGAGCTGATTTCCTGCCAGGACCGCGCCGTGTATGTGGAGCGTGTTTCTCTGGATTCTCCCGCCAATGTGCGCAAGGCCAAGTCTGCTATCCGCCGCGCCTTCAAGGTCCAGGATCTGAAGCTGGGCTTTGCGTTCGTGGAGTTTCTGTCCATCTGCCCCACCAACTGGGGTCTGACCGCTCCTAAGGCTATGGAGTGGCTGCGGGAGAACATGATGCCTTACTATCCTGTGAAGCAGTTCAAGTGCCCCGAGGAAGTCAAGGAGGTAAAGTAAATGGCTACTAAAAAAGTATTTGTGGCCGGCTTCGGCGGCCAGGGCGTGCTGCTGATCGGCCAGATGCTGGCCTACGCCGCCATGTATGAAGGCAAAGAGGCCACTTGGATGCCCTCCTATGGCCCCGAGATGCGCGGCGGTACTGCCAACTGCACCGTCTGCATTTCCGATAAGCCCATTGCTTCTCCTCTTGTCACTGCCTGTGATGTTCTTGTGGCTATGAACGGTCCTTCCTTGGATAAGTTCGAGGATATGCTGGTTCCCGGCGGTCATCTGTTCGTGAACGCTTCTGTTATCCATTATAAGGCTCGCCGCACGGATGTACATGTACACTATGTGGATTGCACCCACATTGCCGAGCACGAAGTTGGCAACGGCAAAACCGCCAATATGGTCATGCTGGGCGCTATCATCCGTGCTTCCGGCGTAGTGAGCTTGGAAATCATGGATAAGGTTCTGGCCAAGACAATGACCGGCAAGAAGGAAAAGCTGATTCCTGCCAACAAGACCGCTCTGTCTGCCTGGAAAGAGTAAGAAGGAAGAAATATCTTGAAACGAATTACGCTTATAGTGGGTCATTACGGAAGCGGTAAAACCGAGTTTTCCGTAAACCATGTTATCAACCTGAAAAAGCAGCATGACAAGGTAGCCATTCTGGATATGGATATTGCCAATCCTTACTTCCGCAGTAGGGAAAGGCAGGAGTTTTTGGAGGATATGGGTATTGCCATCCACTTCAATTCCTTCGGCTACGATATCACCGAGGACCTGCCGGCCATTTCAGCTTGCATGAAGGCTCCGTTGGAAAACAAAGACTATATGGTGGTGGCCGATGTGGGCGGCGACAATGCCGGCGCTCGTGTTCTGAACCAATTCAAGAAGTACTTTGTAGACGAGTCTGATTGTGAGATGCTGATTGTGGTAAATGCTAACCGGCCGGAGACGACCACCCTGGAAGGCGCTCTATACCACATCCGCACCATCGAGGCGGAAACCGGCCTGAAGGTTAAGGGCCTTATCAATAATACGCACCTGCTACGCGAAACAAAGGTGGAGGATATTATAGAGGGTTATCAGCTCTGCCGTGAAATATCCCGGGAGACGGGCATTCCCATCACCTATACTACCTGCGTGGAAAAGCTGGTGCCGGAGCTTGAAAAGGCCAAGACCGAACAGGGCCTTGATGACATGGTGATCTACCCCATCAAGCTCTATATGCGGCCCACCTGGCTGGATAGAAAGTAAAAACGGATTCGTGAGAGCCTCTGCCATAGGGCAGAGGCTCTTTTTCGTTGACAAAGTCCGGATTTAAGTTTATCATAAATCAAACAAGAGAGAGGGAGGCGTAGCCATGAGTCAAGCAGTGCAGGCCGCTCTGCCGTGGATCGTATGTGCCATTGCAGCGGCAATACTGATCCCCGGAATCATAGATTTTCTCCGCAAAAAGAAGCCTGATGCCAATGCTTCCGAAAAAGAAAAAACCGAACAGAACAGCTGGATGATGGAGGGAATCGGCGTTGGAATGTTGGCTGGATATTGGCTGGGAAAAGTCTTAGGCAACGCCGTGCTTGGCCTGTCCTTGGGTGTTCTGTTGGGGATGCTTTTGGGCAGTAAGATCAAGAAATTCAAGTAGCGCTGTAGGCTATCGGCATATTTTTAAAATATATACACAAATAAATGTAAAGTCATATTACTTAACAGAAGCTCCTGCCTAAAGACGGCAGGAGCTTCTGTTAATATCTACATGTCGAAGGATGGATTGGTGAAGTACACATTTTTCTGATCCATTTTTTCTTTTGCCAACCGCAATCCCTCTCCAAAGCGCTGGAAGTGGACGACCTCCCGGGCTCTCAGGAACTTGATGACGTCATTCACATCCGGGTCATCAGAGAGCCGCAGAATGTTGTCATAGGTAACACGGGCTTTTTGTTCTGCGGCCAGATCCTCCGTCAGATCTGCAATTACATCGCCCTTCACTGCCATAGATGCGGCATTCCAGGGAAAGCCGGAGGCTGCTGCGGGATATACGCCTGTGGTGTGATCTACAAAGTAGGCGTCAAATCCCGCTGTCTTGATGTCCTTTTCCGATAGGTTTCGGGTAAGCTGATGCACGATGGCGCCGATCATCTCCAGGTGACCCAGCTCCTCTGTGCCAATATCCGTCAGTAAGCCCTTTAATTCAGAATAGGGCATGGCATATCGCTGGCTCAAATATCGCAGCGATGCGCCAAGCTCCCCGTCCGGGCCACCATATATCAATAAACTACGATGAAGCATATAAGAATTAGGGAAGAACAAACCGATAATGAACTGCGAGTGTGTTTTTGGCTTTATCCCAATCAATCCTATCGCATATAGAGTGGATGGCTTCACATTTCTGCTCCAGAGTAGAGGAGCTGTTGGTGAGAGTCTTCGCAGCGGATCGGATAGCAGTGCATATCGGTTGGGGCGTGGCACTATCAGTGATTTTTTTCTCGGCTTCAGATATGCGCTGGTCTGCGTCCTGGATTTGCTGGAGCGTGATGGCCTTGGCGGCGGCATACTCCTCCAAGGATTCCGCGCCGGCGAGGTATGCGTCCCGAAGGCGTTCCATACGTTTTTGTATCCCGGCCTTATGCTGCTGCAAAAGGGATAGTTCATCGGCAGCATTTGAACTTGTCTGCCTAATATGAAAGCTCAACGGCTCAGAGGCTGTGGCATCGGCCCGGAGCCTGGCAAGGATAGATTCCTTTAGGGTATCACCGGAGATATGCTGAGAGGTTTTGCAGCGGCCACGTACATAGTTGTTACATTTCCAGTAGTTGGGCTTTGCAAAAATCATAGTGCCACCGCAGGTGGCACAGCGGACAACACCCGAGATCCAATCCCTGCCGCTGCCCAGGGGACGGCCATGGTACATGTGCATTGCCTTGAGCTGGGAAATGCGGTCTTGGGCGGCGTTCCAGATGTTGCTATCCACAAGAGGCGGATGCTTTCCGTCCACCACCAGAATATTGGGATCATCGTAGTTTCTGCGGGTACGTCCGGCAGGGTTCCAGCGCAGCTTTCCTATATACACGGGATTGCGGAGTATGTATTCCACGGCGCGGTTATCAAAGGCGGAGCCGCGATGGGTTTTGATGCCCATATCATTGAGCCAACGGGCGATGGGAAAGAAACCCTGCCCGGAGAGAAAACGGCTGAACATCTCCCGGACATAGGATGCCTCCGGCTCCAAGGGGACAAGAATGCCATCCTGAGCGGCATAGCCAAAGGATGGGGTAGACTGCAGCTCACCCCGGCGGTGCTTTTCCTCCATGCCGCGCTTGACATCCTCCGCCAGATTGATGGAGTAGTATTCGTCCATGGCCTCGATCATGGCCTCCATGATAATGCCCAGCTTGCCCTCAGCAATGGGCTCCTTGATGGAGATAACCTCAATGTGGAGCTGCTTGCGTAGGATGGATTTGTAGAGCACGGCGTCGTCCCGGTTCCGGACGAAGCGGGAGAACTTCCACAGGAGAATGGCGTCGAAAGGCTTAGGCTTCTGCTTAGCCGAGCCGATGAGACGGCGGAATTCATCGCGCCCGGTGACCCGGCGGCCGGACTTTGCCTCATCCACGAATACAAACTCATCCGGTACAATATAGCCGTTGGCGGAGCCCCACCTGCGAATCTCCACCAGCTGGGAAGCGGGGGAGATCTCCACCTGATCGTCGGTAGATACGCGGATATAGGCGGCGGCCAGGCGGCAATCCTCAGGAGACATGTATTTTGCTCCCTTCAAATTGCCTGCGTTCCTCGGCTCTATCTATTTCCCGGCAGAGCTGCTTTACTGCCGCTGCGGTGAGGTGCAGGCCATGCCGCCTGTTCAGCACATGAGTGATGAGGCCGGGGAGCCAGCCGTATGCATGGAAGCGGCGAAAATCCTCAAGGATAGAGGGGGAGAGCGTGTCTTTCATTCGAATCACCTCAAACTGGTAATATTTATTTAAAGACAATTATCCGATGTACCTCATTTATTCATAAAGAATCTTTTTATGCTGCCATGGTTGTTCCGCAATTGAAAAAGGATACTGCCAGACGTTTCTATAGCTATCTTTTTTGTGGAATATATACAGTTTATCACAAGAAAAAGCGAAATGCAATCGAAAAAATGATGAATTGATCGAACAGAACAAAACACGCAGAAGTTACTGGTGGAGCCGGTGGAGAAAACGGAGGATAAATCTGAATGCTCCTGCCATGGCGCCAGGCGCGTGTGAAGGGGAAAAAGCCGGAAAGTATGGGTTGGGAACGGCATAGGAATGAAGGAGGTGATTTTGCATGGCAAGAAAGCAATGGGAACCCATCATTTTAAAGGCTTATGTGAAGACAAGGGACGGCATTGAGGTGGATGTGGACACTCTCACTCCGGAGCAGAAGCGAAAATTTGCCACGCATATGAAAATTACCTACTTGAACGCTCTGTTCCGGGGCCAGGCGGTGTTTTGCCGGGCGGGACACCGTGGGCATGACCGAGACGGCCATCCTGAAGACCGCCCTGGAGGGCCTGCAGGCGGACCGCACGGAGAGCCGGGCCATGATGCAGTACGCCCGGGAGCTGCAGGAGATTTGGGACAACGCCCTGATGGACGCCGCCCGGAATAACCGGGGGACGGTAGAGAAGACCGCTCCGGCGGAGAGCCGGCAGCAAGCGCAGGCCGAATCCGGCGAGAGTATCGAGCCGGGTGAAAAGCCCTTGAAAGGTAAGCACGACAATGATAAAATGGGTGCGGTAAAGGATTCGTTGAAGGAGGACTTGAAAAATGGAAAAGCACGAAAAGAAGACAGAGGAGCTTTCCTACGCAGAGCGACTGGCGAAGGCCTTAGAGTCTTTGAAGGGGACTCCATTGCCTACGGATACCGATCCGTTCGCAGGGAATCTGCCAGAGAAAATGCCAGACAGATTCAAGAAGAACTAACTGCACTTGGCATTGACGCAGAGATTACCGATGGATATGTTCATTGGAATCTCGATGGAATCTCCTGCAAGAGAGCAATCTCGCAAGCTGTCACGATTGAGAGGAGAAGGATCCTCATCAGCAACCGTGTGTCTCTGCCTTCTAAAAATGCCGCTGGACACGAAGCGTTCCATTTATGGGGTAGCACTCAGGCAAGAGAGGCTTATGCCAACGAGGTAGCTGACAACCTGAATTATTCCAGCAGGGAGTTTGTGGAGTATCAGGCAGTAATTGCGGAGGCATATCTTGGCGGGGAGGCGGATCTGTCCGACAGTACACAGCTCCAGAAGCTAAGAGAAGAACTGTTCGCCTACATCAGCGGAGATATCCACGAAGGTGTGAACGATGACCTGCTTTGGCCCATGTTCCATGACTACGACGCAGTTAAGGCTGCATGGGAAAAACTGTGTAAAGGCAACTCTGGCGGCGAGGTACGGTTCTCTGTGCGGGAAGTCGGCGGGGAGACCATGCCGGTGCTGGATATACAGAACGACACGCGGGACTATAAGGTGGCGGAGACGTACCTCAAAACGCTGGTGGATACCGAACATCCGTTTGCCACTATCCTTGTGGATGCGCAGCCGGTGTATATCGGGAAGGATTTGCCGGGAGAGTACAAAAGCTCCGAATACACAAAGAGCCTAAGAAAAGCAACACGTGCTGTAAAAATGCAGGCAGCCACCAACCTGGACGAGATGCTCCTGCTGGCAGAGAACGGCGAGTGGCGGGGAAATGTTAAGGACAAGCACAAACTGGATGCGAAAAACGGGTGGTATCGGTACAGCACCCGGTTTGCCGTACCTGTACTGGACATAAAAAAAGCTGTAGACCATTACACGGTATACAGCGGAACGCTCCTCATTCGCAATGAAGCAGACGGGAAATCTTATCTCTATGACCTCTTGGACATAAAAAAAGAGAAGGTGATCAGCTCAACCTCCTTCTCCGCCCAAGAGCGTTCGGAGGTATTCGAGCCAAAACCTTCCCAAGAACAGTATATGCAAAACTCACGGGAAAGTCAAGCGGAAAATATTGAGAAAAACCAGCAGCGGGAACCGCGGCTATCGGACCGGGACGTGCTGCGCATGGCGGCGGACATGGCCCAAAGGGACAGAAACCAGCGCTGGAGCGTGGAGGACCTGAACCGGTTTGACCTGCTCCAACGGAAGCTGCTGCAGCTGGACGAGGCCAACGCGGAGCTGGAGACCCTGAAGGAGGAGCGAAAGGTCCTGCTGGCCGGCCGGAAGGTGAAGGAGCTGACCCGGGACGAGCAGTTTGACTTGGCCCAAAACAGAAACCGCACCGAGACCCAAAAGGGCAAGATGTTCGTGAACCGTATTCAACGAGTAGCTCGCAATAATATATCCTGATGCTTCTTTTCTCTATAGATACAATCCGTATTGCTTCTGCGGTGTCCATACCACGGTTTTTTCTTGCCAAAGGTGTATTGTATTTTTACAGGCAACCGGGTTTTCTAAAAAATACAGTTGAAAATTGTAGAGAAACGGGGTATAATACCTCCATAAACGAACTAACGGAGGATCTCAATATGATCGAAATCACAAAAGACACCATTATCGGTGATATTTTGGACGTTGCTCCCCAGACGGCTCCCATTTTTCTGTCCATCGGCATGCATTGCTTGGGCTGCCCCTCGTCCCGCGGTGAGACGGTGGAGGAGGCCTGCATGGTACACGGCGTGGATTGCGAAAAGCTGCTGGCCATTGTGAACGAAGAAGCCAATAAGTAATCAATTCGGCAAGCGCATACGGCTATAGCCGTATGCGCTTCTCTATGTCCGGAGGTAGAGAACTATGATTGAGAAACTTCATCTGCAGCCCCGGCTGCACCTTTTGGCCGATTTGGTGCCACAGGGCGCCAAGCTGGCCGATATTGGAACGGATCACGGTTACCTGCCGGTATATCTGCTGCAAAAGGGCAGGATCGCTTCCGCCATCGCTGCCGACATCGGCCGGGCGCCCTTGGAGCACGCCCGGCGTACTGCGCGGCAGTATGGTGTGGAAGATGATATGCGCTTTCTCTGTTGCGATGGGCTGCAGGGCATCGGCCCGGAGGACGTTGATACGGTGGTTGTTGCCGGCATGGGCGGTGAAACCATCATACACATTCTATCTCAAGCCTCTTGGACAAAGGCGGGCAGTACGCTTCTGCTGCTGCAACCCATGACGAAGCAGGAGGATCTGCGCCGCTGGCTCAATGAAAACGGCTATGCCCAGTGTGCGGAGCGGCTGGTGCAGGACAAGGAGTACTTATACCCCATTTTCACCGTCTACGGAGGCCCTCAGCCGCCTCTATCCGTGGCGGAGATATACGGTGGTGTAGATATTGAGGTGGACCCCCTGGCAAGGGAATATCTTACCCAGCGTATCCGCCGCCTGGAGCAAGCGGAGCAGGGACTTGCGAAAAGCAGCGCAGGTGAAAATCACCTGCAGTCCCGGGAATTGGGAAGAATCAAGCAAGCACTTATAGAGAGGAGGGCACAGCTATGATAACCGTTCGGGATGTGGAAAGCACCCTTTATAATTGGGCTCCGTCTGGCCTGGCAGCAAGCTGGGACAATGTGGGATTGCTGGTGGGGGCCCCAGACCGAGAGGTCAAAAAAATCCTAACAACCTTAGATATTACGGAATCCGTGGTGGACGAAGCCGTGCAGACCGGCGCTGACCTCATCGTGGCCCATCATCCGGTGATGAACTGTACCTGGCATCCGGTGCAGACCCTGCGTACGGACGACCGCCAGGGCCGCATCCTCACGGGACTGGTGGAAAACCATATTTCCGCCATCTGTATGCACACGAATCTGGATGCAGCCGATGGCGGTGTCAACGATGCTTTGGCGGAAAAGCTTGGCCTTTTGCGGACAGAATACCTGACTGATGAAAAAATTGGCCGCGTGGGCACATTAAAATGCCAAATACCCCTTGTGGAGTTCACCCGGTTTGTGGTAAAATCATTAGGATGCAATGGGTTGCGCTATACAGATTGCGGCAGACCCGTACACCGTGTGGCGGTGGGCGGCGGTGCCTGCGGCGAATATATCGCACAGGCTATTGCATTGGGCTGCGATACTTTTGTCACGTCCGATCTTCGTTACCACGATTTTCTGGACACAAAGGAGCTGAACCTCATCGACGCCGGGCATTTTCCCACGGAACAGGTCATTGTTCCGGAGCTGTGCCGGCGGCTGCAGGCGGCATTTTCCGCAGTTTCCGTTTCCACTTCGATCTCGCATCAAAGCGAGGTCATCCAATACTGCATTTGAAGGAGAGAGTAAACTATGTCCGGACATTCCAAGTGGCACAATATTCAAAAAACAAAGGGGGCGGCTGACGCCAAGCGCAGTGCTGCCTTTACCAAGATCGCCAAGGAGATCATCGTGGCGGTGAAGCAGGGGGGCAGCGGCGACCCTGCCAATAACTCCCGCCTGGCTACCGTTATAGCCAAGGCCAAGGCTGCCAATATGCCTAATGACAACATCAAGCGCACCATCGACAAGGCCCTGGGTGCCGGCAATACCGACAACTATGAGTCTGTTACTTACGAGGGCTATGGCCCCTGCGGCGTGGCTGTCATCGTGGAAGCCCTTACCGACAACCGCCAGCGCACAGCTCCGGAGATCCGCCATTACTTCGACAAGTATGGCAAGGGAATGGGCGCCCAGGGCTGCGTCAGCTGGAGCTTTGACCGCAAGGGCGTCATCGTTATCAGCAACGAGGATGAGGAGTTGGATGAGGACACTGTGATGATGGACGCTCTGGATTCCGGTGCGGAGGATTTCTCTGCCGACGGCCCTGTGTTTGAGATCACCACCGACCCTGATTCCTTTAACGACGTGGTAGCCGCCCTGGAGCAGAAGGGCTACACCTTCGAGAGCGCCGAGCTGGAGATGGTGCCCCAGAACTATGTTACCATGACCGGCGAGGACGATGTGAAGAACATGGAAAAGCTGCTGGACATGCTGGATGACAACGAGGATGTCCAGAATGTGTGGCACAACTGGCAGCAGGATTGATTTTACCGCAATAAAACGCACCCCGATGTGGGGTGCGTTTTTTTCGTCTAAACCAGTTCATTCCCTCATACAGTAGAGCAAACGACTATGACGGCCTTGCCGTTTGCAGGAGAAAGGAATGGTTGGAAATGATAAGTCAGGTCACGGACATTTATGAGAGCATAGCCCAGCGAACGGACGGCAACATCTATATCGGCGTAGTGGGGCCGGTGCGCACCGGCAAGTCTACCTTTATCAAGCGTTTCATGCAGACCCTGGTGCTGCCCCGGATGGAAAATGGCTTTCGCCGGGATCGAGCCACCGACGAGCTGCCACAAAGCGGCTCTGGCCGCACCATCATGACGGCCGAGCCGAAATTCGTACCGGAGGAGGCCGCCCATATCAAACTGGCCGGTGGAGCGGAGTTCGGCGTCCGGCTGGTGGATTGCGTAGGGTACCTGATTCCCGGCGCCATGGGGCAATTTGAAGATCTGGCGCCCCGAATGGTCATGACACCGTGGTTCGACCACGAGATCCCCATGGCCGAGGCGGCGGAGATTGGCACCCGGAAGGTCATCTCTGAGCATGCTACCGTAGGCATCGTCATCACTACCGACGGCACCATAACGGAGATTCCGCGGGAGGATTATTTGGAAGCGGAGGATCGAGCCATCCGGGAACTGCAGGCCATCGGAAAGCCTTTTGTAGTGCTGGTCAACAGCGCCGAACCGGGGAGTCCCGAGGCAGCGGCCATCGCCAAGGAGCTTGCTGCAAAATACGATGCCAAATGCTTACCGGTGAATTGTCTGCAGCTTGATGAAAAAGAGATCCAACGGATCATTCTGGCGCTTCTATACGAATTTCCCCTACAAGAGCTGGATGTTTTTTTCCCGTCGTGGGTAGATTCACTTCCGAAGGAGCACCCCATCAAAAAGGGGCTGGTGGAGCTGGTTTCCAAGCAGGGAAACAGACTCACACATATGCGGCAGATGGAGGGGATTGGATCGGAGCTGGAGACCAGTGACCTGGTAGCCGAGACTAAAATGCTGCAGATGGACTTGGGACAGGGAAAAACGGCGCTGGAAATCCATCCACCCCGCAGCTTATTTTACGAAACTGTTAGTAAGGTAATCAGCTTTACAGTTAAGGATGACGGCGACCTGATGAACTTATTGACCGATTTATCCCAGGTCCGACAGAAATATGACAAGGTTGCTCCGGCCCTGCAGGATGCCTACCGCACCGGCTATGGTATCGTGGCTCCCGGGCTGGATGAATTGGCTTTAGAGGATCCGGAGATCGTCCGGCAAGGGGGACGCTATAGCCTTAAAATGAAGGCCAGTGCGCCCTCCATCCACATGATTCGGGCAGACATCGAGACCACAGTCTCGCCTATTGTTGGAGACGAAAAGCAATCCGAGGACATGGTGAATTACCTGCTGCAGCAGTTTGAGGGGGACACCAACAAGCTTTGGCAATCCAATATTTTTGGCCGCAGCTTTAATGAGATCGTGGGGGATGACCTGCAGGCCAAGCTGAAACGGATGCCGGAGCCTGCCCAGAAAAAAATGCAGGAAGCCCTGGAGCGTATCATCAATGAGGGAGGCGGAGGCCTGATCTGTATAATACTGTAAAGGCAAGTAATTTTACAGCATACAAGACGGATGCATAAGGCGTCCGTCTTGTATTTTATAAATAAACGTGGTATGATATGAAAAAAGGGAGGAGGACGCTTATGCTGCTTGCTATTGACATAGGAAATTCCAACATCAGTGTGGGCCTGTTCGGAAAGGGAAGGGACCTGAAGTTCCTGGCGTCTATCGACACGGACAGCCGCAAGACAGCCGATCAGATCAGCATTGATCTGATGAACCTATTCGCCCTATACGGCTATGACATCCATAAAGTCACCGGGGCCATCTTTTCCAGCGTCGTTCCCGGAATAAATTTTATGATGCACAAGGCTCTGACTCGCCTGCTGGGGAAGGAGCCCATGGTGGTGGGCCCCGGCATTAAAACGGGCCTGAACATCCGCATGGAGGTCCATAATCAGCTTGGCACCGACCTGGTGGCCAATGCCGTGGCCGCCGTGGAGAAATACCAAGCCCCCATTATTATGATCGAGATGGGCACGGCCACCACCATTTCCTATATCTCCCGGCAAAAGACCTACGAGGGAGGCATGATGTTCCCGGGGGTGCGGCTGTCGCTGGATGCACTGTCGGAGCACTCGGCGCTGCTGCAGAATGTAGCCCTGCAGCACCCTACCAGGAATCTTATCGGCAAAAACACCGAGGATTGTATGCGCAACGGCATCGTCTACGGCACAGCGGGGATGCTGGACGGTATCATTGACCGCATGAAGGAGATCATCCCCGGTGAAAACCCCACCATTGTAGCCACCGGCAGTAACGCCCCCGTCATTGTGCGCTACTGCCGCAATCAGATCATTTACGATAAGTACCTGCTCATGGAGGGCTTGCAGCTGATTTATCTGAAGAACAGGGAAAAGTAAAATACGAACAGGGCTCAGCAGCCAAACGGCTGCCGAGCCCTGTTCGTATAAGTTTATTTAATGCAGATCACTTTGCAAGCACTTTCTTCAGCTTGGCAAACCGGGGCAGGGAATCCTGCTTGGGCAGATCCGGCTCTCCCTGGATCAGCGGCAGAGCATACTCAATAAAGCGGTGGGTGACGCCGGTGCCATCCTCGTTGATCCACTCCCGAGGGATCTTCTTCTCCACGTTGGCCACCTCCATCAGCGGTACCAGCTTGGTTTTGCAGGCGTAGTGCCCGTTCTGAATGCCACGCTCGAAGGCGATCATGCGGCCATTGATGCCTGCAATGGCGTTCTCCACGGCGGCCTTACCGGCCATAAAGGACTCCTCAATGTCTGTTTCGGAGGCCAGGTGTGCGCCGCAGCGCTGCAGCAGATTCAGCTCGATTCCACGGACCTTGGCGCCGGTCTCCTCCTTAATGACCTCCGCCAGGATAGCAGCCAGACCACCCATCTGCGCGTGGCCGAAGCCATCTGTTTTCTCCACCTTGGCATCGGATACAAAGCCGCCATCGGCATAGTGGATGCCCTCGGACACCGCCACCAGGCAGTTGCCCTTTTCGGCATAGACCCGCTTGACATCCTCAATGAACTTAGGCATGTCAAAGTCCGTCTCCGGCAGATAGATGAGGTCGGGGCCGGCGCCGTATTCACCGGCCAGGGCGGAAGCCGCGGCCAGCCAGCCTGCGTGGCGGCCCATGATCTCCATAATGACGATCATGCCGGTGTCATACACATGGGAGTCCAGATACACCTCCATAATAGACGTGGCGATGTACTTGGCGGCGGAGGCGTAGCCGGGGCAGTGATCCGTGCCGTAAAGGTCGTTGTCAATGGTTTTGGGTACGCCCATAACTCGGCACTCATAGCCCACGGACTGCATGTACTGATTGATCTTGTTGCAGGTGTCCATGGAGTCGTTTCCGCCGTTATAGAAGAAGTAGCGCACATCGTATTTCTTAAATATTTCCAGGATCCGCTTGAAATCCGTGTCGTCCACAGCGGGGTCTGCCAGCTTATAGCGGCAGGATCCCAAAGCAGAGGAGGGAGTGTACTTCAGCAGGCGCAGCTCCTCGGGATCCTCCTGACCCATATCGAATAGTCGGTCGTTCAATACACCTTTGATGCCGTGCTCGGCACCCAAAACCCTGGTGATGACGCCACTTTTCAGCGCCGTGTCAATGACACCGTAGGCACTGGCGTTGATAACGGAAGTGGGGCCACCGGATTGGCCGATGATACAGGCGCCTTTGAGAACATTCATGAAATAAACTCCTCCTAAAACAAAATGTATTGGAATATTTTACGACTTTTTATTTAATCTATATTACCATAAAACTTCCAAAATGTAAACGCATAACCCTTGCAAAATTAAATTTCTGTGGTAGAATTAAAAAGGAAATTATAGATTTAAAATAATGCTGGCTATGATGCTATGCAAATAGAAAGTGTAAGCTTGAAAATAAAAGCTATCGGCCATCAGTTGGAAATTCCACTGGAAGCATGGCAAGTCGATATCCTATCGAGAATGCTTGGATTATGTGTCGATACAAAGAGCTTAGCGAATTATAAAATGGCAAGTAAAGAAACCGTTGATGCGCATATGGAAATGTATTATAAGGCAATTAGGGAAATGGCTTGCAAATCAGAGTTTTAAAATTTATTGAAAAGGAGATATATCTATGCCACTGGTTACTTCTAAGGAAATGTTTGAAAAGGCCTATAAGGGCGGCTACGCCATCGGTGCATTCAATGTAAACAATATGGAGATCATTCAGGGCATCACCGGTGCCGCCTCCAAGCTCAATGCCCCGGTGATTCTGCAGGTGTCCAAGGGCGCCCGGGCTTATGCCAACCGCACCTATCTGATGAAGCTGGTGGAGGCCGCCGTCATTGAAACGGGTCTGCCTATCTGCCTGCACCTGGATCATGGCGACAGCTTTGAGCTGTGCAAGAGTTGCATTGACGACGGTTTCACCTCTGTGATGATCGACGCATCCTCCAAGCCCTTTGCTGAGAATATCGCCCTGACCCGCCAGGTGGTGGAATATGCCCATGATCATGGCGTGGTGGTAGAAGCTGAGCTTGGCACTCTGGCCGGCATTGAGGACGAGGTAAACGTATCCGCCGAGGATTCCTCCTACACTCGCCCCGAGGAGGTGCAGGAATTTGTGGATAAGACCGGTTGCGACTCCCTGGCTATCGCTATCGGTACCAGCCACGGTGCTTACAAGTTCAAGCCCGGTACTAAGCCCCAGCTGCGCTTTGATGTGCTGGAGGAGGTGGAGAAGAAGCTTCCCGGCTTCCCCATCGTGCTGCATGGCTCCTCCTCCGTGCCCCAGGAATTTGTGGCGAAAATCAACCAGTACGGCGGCAATATGCCCGGCGCTATCGGCGTACCGGAGGATCAGCTGCGCAAGGCTGCATCTATGGCTGTATGTAAGATTAACATTGACTCTGACCTGCGTCTGGCCATGACTGCGTCCATACGGGAGTACATGGCACTGCATCCGGATCATTTTGATCCCCGCCAGTATCTCAAGCCTGCTCGCCAGGCCATTGAGGACATGGTAGCCCATAAAATCGTGGACGTGCTGGGCTGCGATGGCAAGGCATTCTGATCCAAGCGTTATTAAAAAATGTCCCTCGCCTTTTTGGGGCGAGGGACATTTTTTTCTTGCCCGAATTTGACGTATTTCACACCCTCATAGCGATATAATCAAGCAGGAGCAGGGGAGGTGAGACCCATGTGCATCTACATAGACCGGGTGTTTGCCTTAAATCTGGCGGTGGATTATCTGCTGCTGCTAACAGCAGCCAGGTTGGCGGGTACACCTTTGCGGCGTCTGCGGTTTTTGCTGTGCGGCGCAGCAGGCGGGCTATACGCAACCGCCGTATTCCTGCCGGGCCTGAGCTGGCTGGCCCATCCGGTCGGGAAAGCTATCGCAGGCGCAGCTTTAGCCTGGGCAGCCTTCGGCCGGGAGCGGCATACGCTGAAGCTTGTGGGACTATTTTTCCTCCTTTCCGGAGCGTTGGCCGGTGTGATCCTTGCGTTGGGATTCTGCATTGGTGCCCCGGAGCTCCTTTGGAAAAAAATCTATCGGGCGGAGATTGATTGGAAGCTGCTATTAGGCGGCACAGCGACGCTGTCCGCCGTGCTGCATCTGCTGTTTCGACAGGGAGCCAGACATGGAGGGGAATTAATGAAAATTCGGGTGGCAATCGGTGGAAAGGAAAGTAGCTTTACAGCACTTCATGATACAGGAAATACTCTGCGTAACCCTGTGGATGGCCGGCCGGTTTTGGTGATGGAACAGGCAGCGGTCATGGATCTGCTGCCAGCGGCGGATGCGGCGATCCTGCGGGAAAAACCTACACCGGAGATAGCCATGGCAAGGCTCTACGCCGCAGGAAGCAGGCTTCATTTTACACTGCTTCCGTTTCGCAGTGTAGGGACGAAATCCGGCTTGCTGCTTGCGGTACGCAGCGACTACATCGCCCTGCACCGCAGAAGGATCCCCCGCACGCTCATTGCCCTATCTGTCGGGCCGTTGAGTGACGGCGGCGGATACTGCGCCCTGTGGGGCGGCACAGAAAGGGGGAGGGAACATGAAAAAGCTCCTGCTGCAGCTTCGGATTTGGCTGCTTCGGATCGCCAGGCCGGATAAGATTATGTACATAGGCGGCAGTGACACGCTGCCGCAGCCACTGTCACGAACCGAGGAGGCCCAGCTCATTGCGCAGATGGACCAGGGAGATTTTTCCGTCCGACAAACGCTCATTGAGCGGAACCTACGGCTGGTAGTATACCTGGCCCGCCGGTTTGAAAACACGGGGGTCAATATGGAGGACCTTATCTCCATCGGTACGATCGGGCTCATCAAGGCCATCAACACCTTTCGGGCGGATAAAAACATCAAGCTGGCCACCTATGCCTCCCGTTGCATCGAAAACGAGATTCTTATGTTTCTACGCAAAAACTCCGCCCAGCGGACGGAAATCAGCTTTGACGAGCCCCTGAGCACGGATTGGGATGGAAAGGAGCTGCTGCTCAGCGATGTTTTGGGTACAGATGGCGACACAGTGATGCGCCCTATCGAAGCTGATGTAGACCGGAAGCTCCTGCAGGACGCCGTAGGAAAGCTCTCCTCCCGAGAGCAGGATATTATCACCCTCCGATTTGGGCTGGGCGGGAAAAAGGAGATGACACAGAAGGAGGTAGCCGATCATATGGGCATCTCTCAATCATATATCTCCCGGCTGGAAAAGCGGATCATCCTGCGCCTTCGCCGTGAAATTCTGAAAATGAGCTAAAAAAGTGCCGGATCAGTGATCCGGCACTTTAAGCTTGTCAAATAGGCGGAAAAACACTATAACAGAAGGAACAGAAGGGAAAGATGTGCGAGAGAATCGCAAAAAGGCTGTCCCACACTATTGGATCTATCTCACTGAAGATGCTATAGTTTATTGGAATAAGGGCCACCATACTGGCTGATTATAACAGCTGCCAGCTTAGGGTTGGGGTTTGCGATGCGCACGGGGTACTGCAGCTTTTTTTCATATACAAACATCAGCTATTTCCTCCTTCATCCCAGGGCCACGGATCATGGAGCCAGCGGTAGCTCCCGGGCGTTATATCGGTTTGCAGCACCGGTCCATAGGTCTCCTGGTAGCGCTTGCGTCCCTCTTGAGCCAGAGCAATATAGCTCCAATACAGCTCCAGCGCTTCCTTGTCGTCGGCATGGGTCGTCAGGTATAGCCCCAACTCATCCACGGCAAAATCCAGGGCCATCAGCTCAGAAAGCGCACTGTTTACGGCTGGAAATCGGCTTTTTAATTCCCGATGAAATGGCAGGTCCAAACCGGGAAACAGCGTTCCCTGCTGCAGCGCCTCACGCCGGTCATACTGCTTGGGATTCTTGCCCTGCATGGGGATATAGGGAAAAGCCAACGATGCGCAAGCGCCGGGCAATGATCCCTGCTGCGTCGAGCAATTGGCCGTCTCTATCCCGGCAACTGATTTTTCCGAATACAAATATTTCTCCTCCTCATAGGCTTTTGTTCCCCTTGGGAACAATCCATTTTATGCCGCTGCGAAAGAATAGGGGACAGGGGATTCCAAAATGCCGCCCAATATGATAGAATAGCTTTGAATCAAGGCGCATATATTGACCCGAAAGGGGTGCTGCGCTGTGATCGTGTTGATGAAGAAAAGGACGGCCGCTGTGATTTGCGGGGCAATGGCTTTGGTGGCTGCCGTGGTGTGTGTTTTTGCCGCGCATCGGGACAAGCCGGTGGTCTCTCCGGAACCGGTCACCGCGCAGACGGTACTGGTGATAGACGCCGGCCACGGCGGCGAGGATGGCGGAGCCGTGTCCGCATCCGGCGTACCGGAAAGCAATATCAATTTGGCCATTGCGCAAAAAACACAGCTGCTGCTTGCCTTTGTAGGCCAGGTGACCATCATGACCCGGGAAGGGGAGGAGGCCATATACTCTCCGGATGCGCAGACCCTGCGGGAGAAAAAGGTATCCGACCTGTCCAACCGGGTCAAGCTGGTGAATGAAACCGCCGGGAGCATACTCCTCAGCATCCATCAAAACAGCCTGCCCGGCAGCAAGGTGCGCGGCGCGCAGGTCTTTTATAACGCCGTGGAGCCGGCCCAGCAGCTGGCCGTTTCCGTGCAGCAGGCGCTAAACAGCGCCGTTAACTATGGCAGTGGAAAAAATGCAAAGCAGATGGATGATTCCATATATCTCATGAAGAATATCTGCAGTCCCGGGATCCTGGTGGAGTGCGGATTTCTATCCAGCCCTGCAGAAGCGGAGCTTCTGCAAACGGACGATCATCAGCGGCGCCTTTCCGCCGCTATCGTGTCCGGATATTTACAGAGCAGAACGGAGAAGCAATCATGAAGGCGAAAACTATATTCTATTGCACAGAGTGCGGAAATGAGACGCCCAAGTGGGCGGGGCGCTGCAGCGCCTGCGGCGCTTGGAACTCCATTGTAGAGCAGCCGGAGGAAAGGCGCCCCTCCGGCAAGGCAAAGAATCTCTTAAATAGATTACCTGTAAAGGCAGAAAGCATTACAGATTTGTGTGAGGATGAGGAGATCCGATTCTCCACCGGCATGGGCGAACTGGATCGTGTTTTGGGCGGCGGCGCCGTAAAGGGATCTCTGGTTCTGGTAGGCGGCGCTCCGGGTATCGGCAAATCCACCCTGATGCTGCAAATTTGCAAGAAGCTGGGAGAGCAGTTTCGTGTATTATATATATCCGGAGAGGAATCCGTCCACCAACTGAAGCTGCGCGCCAAACGGCTGCAGGCAGAGAGCAGCAGCCTTTACGTCCTTTCCGAGACGAATTTAGGCGATGTGCTGGAGTGTGTGCAGCAGGAGCAGCCGGATGTCCTTATCGTGGACTCCATTCAGACCCTGTATAACGACGAGTTGAATTCTCCGGCGGGCAGTGTGGGCCAGGTGAAGGATTGTACCATGAAGCTGATGCAGCTGGCCAAAGAGGGAAACGTGACCGTTTTCGTTATAGGCCATGTGAATAAAGACGGATTCATCGCCGGGCCAAAGGTCCTGGAGCACATGGTGGATTGCGTCCTATACTTTGAGGGGGAGCAGCACATGGCCTATCGAATCCTCCGTGCTGCCAAAAATCGTTTCGGCGCCACCAACGAGATCGGCGTATTTGAGATGTTGGATATCGGCTTGCGAGAGGTAGAGAATCCCTCGGAAATGCTGCTCTCCGGTCGTCCCGAGGATGCTCCCGGCTCCTGTGTTACCTGTGTGATGGAGGGCGCACGGCCGGTCCTTGCCGAGGTGCAGGCCCTGGTGGCTCCGTCCAATGCCAATTATCCCCGCCGCACCTGTAACGGCTTGGACTCCAACCGGGCTGCCATGCTCCTGGCGGTACTGGAAAAACGCGGCGGGCTAAAGGTCTCCCAGTGCGATGCATACTTCAATATCATCGGCGGACTAACCTTGGACGAGCCCGCCTCTGATTTGGCTGTTCTGACCGCCGTTGCTTCCAGCTATCTGGATAAGCCTATCCCCACAAAACTGGCAGCCATGGGTGAGGTGGGGCTTTCCGGCGAAATACGCAGCATCAACCACATAGAGCAGCGCCTTGCTGAGGTACAGCGCCTGGGCTTTACCCGGTGTATCGTCCCGGCGCAGCAGGCAGACAAGCTTCGTACATTAGGAAAGCTGCAGCTGATCCCGGCAAAAAATGTTGGTCAGGCCCTCCGGCTCCTTGCCCACGACAAATTATAAGTAAGGCGCGCATACCCTAAGCACAAAAACTGCTCCGTATGGCAATGTCATACGGAGCAGTTTTGCTTACTTTTTTTCTTTTAAATTCTGATCCAGCGGCTTCTTCCCGGCCACGGCACGGTAGTGGTTGATCTTATCCACCCGGCGCTGGTGCTTCATGGCCTTAGCCTTGTCCTTGGCCTTCTTTTCACGCATCTGCCGGTCCTTTTGCTTTTTGTCCCAGTATTCATTTTTTTCATCGTTTTCGAGATCCTTATACTTTTCCGGATGGCGGGCCCAATCGATCCGGTAATAGAGCAGGCCAAAGAAAAGCAGCGCACCCACCCCGATAACAGCGTAAAAGAATATATCCCACATAGCCCAACCTCCTTAAGTATTGTTTATAGTATACAGCATGGGCAGGCAGATTACAAGACAATTCTTATATTCCTCAATAGTGGAAGAATTCCTGTTGTTTTTATCGTAAATTGGGCGTATAATCAGCTTATACCATCGATTGACAGGGACAGAAACAGCTTTGCACCTGCCGGCGTATTTGCCCTTGTCAATCGATGGTAATAATCCTGCACACAGGGAGGAAGAAAGTATGTTTACAACCTTTAAGGAAATCGAATCCTATGTTCTGTCTCAGAATATGAAAAAGCGCATTGCATTGGCCAATGCTCATGACGAGCCGGCACTGAGCGCCGTGGTCAATGCCAAGCGCAGAGGCGTGGTGGAGGGTACACTCATCGGTAAAAAGGCCGAGATCATCCAGATGCTCCACAACATGGGCGAAAGCGAAACTGACTATGAGATCATCGACTTTGATGGTGAGGAGCTGGAATCCGCTAAGATTGCCATTAAGCTGGTGAAGGAAGGGAAGGCCGACATCCCCATGAAGGGTATCCTGCAGACCTCCAACTTTGCCCGTGCCATTCTGAACCGTGAGACAGGTCTGATTCCCGCCAGTGGCCGCCGTCTGGTGAGCCAGTGCGGCATTTTCGAGTACGAGGGCCGCTTTATCATGATCACCGATGCCGCTATCAATATCAATCCCGATGTGGAGACGCAGATCGGCATCGTAGAAAATGCCCTGCCCGTGGCCAAGGCCCTGGGCAATGACTGCCCCAAGGTGGCCGTCCTCTCCGCCGTGGAGAATGTCACCGAAAAGATGGCCAGCACCGTCACCGCCGCTGAGATCGCCAAGCGCGGTGTTCCCGGTTGCATTATCTCCGGCCCTCTGGCCTTGGACGGCGCTATTTCCATGGAATCCGTGAAGCATAAGGCTATCCATGACCCTGTGGCCGGCCAGGCGGACATCCTGTTGGTTCCCTTCATCGAGATCGGCAATGTGCTCTACAAGGCCTGCACCTACATTGCCGGCAAGACCATGGCCAGCACCATCTGCGGCGCCTCCTGCCCGGTGGTCATCACCAGCCGCGCCGACACCCCCGATAGCAAGTATTATTCCATCCTCATGGCTGTCCTGCGCTGCATCAAGGGCTGCTAAAGAAAAAATATCGGGAGACGTTACGCCTCCCGATATTTTTTTATAAAAGAGGAGGGTAAGACCTCATTACACGAAACACTGGCCACTCTCCGGTCGGTGCTTTCGGCTTTTTTGATGTTGCAGAGGGTAGAGGTCTTGCAAAAAGAGGTGCCCAATGAGCTGTCCCGATGCGGTAAGAAAAACCAGCGTGTGTGTACACAGGCACACACGCTGGTTTCGATAAACGTTGCTATCGTTGAGTAACTATTCCGGTAGACGCTTTGCGTTCGTAGGCCACCGCGAATAACAAACTCAACAAGAACAGTTATTTTGTTTAGTTGATGCTTGGGAAGCTGCATGGTAGAATTGAATCCAGCCGGGGGAGCCACAGCAGCCCCCGTTTCTTTTCACACTGTTAATTAAACAAAATGCTTATATGTTTTGTTTAGTTAGTTGCATCATATAGCCTTGCGTACCCTCGTTAGGCGTTTTTTAAGCCTCTCTGACGCTTTTTAGCACCTCTGCGCTGTCCCTATACGGGAATACCCCTTAAAATCGCTCCTGTATGCCTTTCTGTTTGATTTTGTAATTTTAATATAAACAGCAGTTCGGAGGCAGGCAGGTAAAGGCGTATCACCTCCGAGCGTTCGCCCTGCGCCCGCGTGCGGCTATGCCGTTCATGCAGCAGGGCATGGAACGCCGGACGGTGATACGGCTTTAAGGGCTGCGGCTGCGCCGCCTCGTCTCCAGCCCTGGCCCTGCCGTAGGTCCCTGCGGACTGCGGCTTTGAAAATGCACTTTCAATTTCCTGTTTTTCCCGCTCAAACATCTGTTGCACTTTCGATATTGACATTTTTTCATCCGTGTGGTATAATATTTCTATACACCTTTTCCGAACTTCTGTGAATTTGTGATTCTTCGTTTCGGTTTTCACAATCTATATCTATAGTATTACCCCCTGTAACTTCTGAGAATTTGAGAGACTTAGTTTTTACTTTCACAATCTCCCGTGAGATTGCACAATGAATGTCAAAATTCGTTGTAAAAATCTCACAAGGGCAGGGGGTCAGTATTACCCCCCTGCACTTCTGTATCTTGTAGCACTTAATTTGATTTTTCACAATCTTTTCATTTCGTTCACTCCTTTCAGATTGAAATACTTCGCCCGAAGCACTGGCCGCTCTCCGGTCGGTGCTTTCGGCTTTTTTGATGTTGCAGAGGGTAGAGGTCTTGCAAAAAGAGGTGCCCAATGAGCTGTCCCGATGCGGTAAGAAAAACCAGCGTGTGTGTACACAGGCACACACGCTGGTTTCGATAAACGTTGCTATCGTTGAGTAACTATTCCGGTAGACGCTTTGCGTTCGTAGGCCACCGCGAATAACAAACTCAACAAGAACAGTTATTTTGTTTAGTTGATGCTTGGGAAGCTGCATGGTAGAATTGAATCCAGCCGGGGGAGCCACAGCAGCCCCCGTTTCTTTTCACACTGTCAACTAAACAAAATAAAAATTTTGTTTAATTGGAGGGAGGAGAATAGTACATATAGCTGGAAAAATGAAATATAACATGATATACTATAAAATAGAACATATAGCACAAATGATATAAATAATCCGGAGGTTTACCTATATGGCTATGGATTACCGCGCGGATTCGCCCAGGATCCTGCTGGAGTTTTTATCTTACCACGAGACGGTTAAGGCACACTCACAAAAAACCGTTGATGAATACTATCTGGACCTTCGCAACTTTCTGCGGTACATCAAGCAGCTCCGCGAGCCGGAGCTTTCAGGTTATGAATTGGATCAGATCGACATTCGTGACATTGGAATTGAGTTTATCCGATCCATCACGCTGACTGATGTTTACAGCTACTTGGCATATCTCAGCCGTGAGCGGCCTCAGCGGCCCAACAGCGAAAATTCTGCCAAAGGTCTTTCGGCGGCATCCCGGGCCCGGAAAGTCGCTACACTTCGTTCATTTTTTAACTATCTATGCAATAAGGTACACCTACTTCCGGAAAACCCAATCCGGGATATTGATTCGCCGAAAATAAAAAAATCCCTTCCCCACTACCTAACTCTGGATGAAAGCATACAGCTTTTGGAAAACGTGGACGGACCAAATCGGGAGCGCGATCTTTGCATCCTCACCTTTTTCCTGAACTGCGGGCTGCGGATCTCCGAGCTCATCGGTCTGAATCGATCCGATATTCAGGATGATGCTCTCCGAGTGCTGGGCAAAGGCAACAAAGTACGCATTGTCTACCTGAATGAAGCCTGCAAGGATGCGCTGGACGCATATCTGAAGGTGAGGCCCGTTATTGGCGGAAAAGATCAGGATGCTCTGTTTGTTTCCCGTAATCATCAAAGAATCAGCAGGGCCACCGTACACAACCTGGTAAAAAAACACCTGACAGACGCCGGGCTGGACAGCCAGATGTATTCCGCACACAAGCTGCGCCATACCGCTGCTACTCTCATGCTGCAAAACGGCGTGGATGTGAAGGCCGTGCAGGAGGTTTTGGGGCACGAACACCTGAATACCACGGAGATTTATACGCATATTGACAACGAATCCCTGCGAATTGCCGCAAAGGCAAACCCCTTGTCACACGTTAAAATCAAAGGAAAAATCGAGGATTAACCACTCTTCCTTTACGCTCCTCCCTGCTGCCGGAAATATTATGCGGGCAGACACGGTCAAATCTTGACTTTATTCTTTAAATGATGTACCATATTTTTGTATGCATTATATTGAATTGGAGGTTTCTCATGAATACGGCTGAACTTTCCAAAATCTGCAGGCAGGTGCGCCGCGACATCATCACCATGACGGCCAATGCCGGCAGTGGGCATCCCGGTGGGTCCCTTTCTGCCGTGGAGCTTATGACCAGCGTTTTTTATAACCATATGCGGCTGGACCCCAAGAATCCCAAGTGGGATGGACGGGACCGCTTTGTGCTCAGCAAGGGCCACAGCGCCCCTTGCTACTACGCGGTTTTGGCCAGCCTTGGTTTTATTGATCGCAGCGAATATGCCAATTTCCGCCAGCTCCACAGCATCCTTCAGGGGCATCCGGACTGCAAGAAAGTCCCCGGTGTGGATGCTTCCACCGGTTCCTTGGGACAGGGCTGCTCCATTGCTGTGGGTATGGCCCTGGGCGCTAAGAAGCTGGGCAAGGACACACAGGTCTTTACATTGCTGGGTGACGGCGAGTGCCAGGAAGGGCAGATTTGGGAGGCATTTATGTCAGCCGCCCATTATAAGCTGGACAATCTGACGGTTATGATCGATAACAACGGCCTGCAGATCGATGGCAGCAACGACGAGGTTATGTCCCTGGGCAATTTGCCCGCCAAGCTAAAAGCCTTTGGCTTTGACCTGTACGAGATCAACGGCCATGACCTGGATGCCATTGAGGCAGCTTTGGCCGCACCTCATACGCCCGACGTGCCCAAGTGTATCCTGGCGCACACGGTCAAGGGTAAGGGCGTTTCCTTTATGGAAAATCAGGTGGGCTGGCATGGCAAGGCGCCCAACGCCGAGCAGCGCGAACAAGCATTGAAGGAACTGGAGGGCTGAAACCATGAGTGAAAAAATCGCAACCCGTGAAGCTTACGGCAAGGCTCTCGTAGAGCTGGGTGCCGCCAATGACAAGATCGTTGTTCTGGATGCTGATTTGGCCGGCGCTACCATGACCAAGTATTTCAAGGCCGCCTATCCCGACCGTTTCTTTGATTGCGGCATTGCTGAGTGCAATATGATGGACATCGGTGCAGGCCTTTCCACCATGGGTCTCATCCCCTTCTGCTCCACCTTCGCCATGTTCGGTGCGGGCCGGGCCTACGAGCAGATCCGCAACTCCATTGCCTACCCCAAGTTCAATGTAAAGATTTGCTGTTCCCACGCCGGCGTTTCCGTGGGTGAGGACGGCGGCAGCCATCAGTGCCTGGAGGACATCGGACTTATGCGGCTGATTCCCGGGATGACGGTCATTGTTCCCGCCGACGCCAAGGAAGCCCGCAAGGCTACCTTTGCCTTGGCAGAGTTCCAGGGACCTGCCTATATGCGCACCGCCCGCCTGGCCACCCCGGTGTTTGAGGAGGACTATCCCTTTGAGATCGGTAAGGCCAATGTGCTTCGTGAGGGTAAGGACGTGGCTATTTTTGCCTGCGGCCTGATGGTAGCCGAGGCTTTGAAGGCGGCCGAGCTGCTGGCCGATGAGGGTGTCGATGCGGCTGTCATCAACGTACACACCATCAAGCCCATCGATACCTCCTGCGTCACGGAATACGCGCAGAAGTGCGGCAAGGTAGTCACCGTAGAGGAGCATAGCGTCATCGGCGGTTTGGGCGACGCTGTGGCCGAGGTCCTCATGGGCAAGGTCAACTGCAAGTTCAAGAAGATCGGCGTAAATGACCAGTTCGGTCAATCCGGCAAGGCAGCTGACGTACTGCGAGAGTATGGGCTTACCGGTGAACAAATTGCGGCCTCCATCAAGGAAGTTCTCTGAAGTATAACCAAAAACTCCCGACGGATTTTATCCGTCGGGAGTTTTTCTGCGTTTATGCGCGGGGGTGTGCCTTTTGGTAGACATCCTTCAGCTGTTTATTGACAATATGCGTATAGATCTGCGTGGAGGAAATATCCGCATGACCCAACATCTCCTGAATGGAATGAAGGTCAGCGCCGTTTTCCAGCAGGTGTGCCGCAAAGGAGTGGCGCAGCATATGTGGTGTGATGTCCTTTTTGATATCTGCCTTTTCCTGGTAGTATTTGATGATTTTCCAGAAGCCTTGGCGGGTCATACGCTCGCCATTCATATTGACGAACAGAGCTTTCTCCTCGTCATTAGTGACGATGCGCTCCCGAATATGCTGCACATAGTCCTGTAGTGCTTTTATCGCACCGGGATATAGGGGGATACTCCGCTCCTTCCCTTTGCTGCGGCACACAATAAAGCCCGCAGGTAGGTTCAGATCATTTACATCCAGGGCAATCAGCTCTGAAACCCGGATGCCGGTGGCATAGAGCAGCTCCAGCATGGCATGATCTCGAAAGCCCTTTTCATCCACGCATTTCGGCTGTTCCAAAAACAGCTCAACTTCCTTGTTAGTCAGAATTTCCGGATATTTTCGCTGCACCTTCTTCGCTTTCAGCGCAGCGGTTGGGTTGGTTTTTATGTAACCCTTGGAAAACATGTAGGCATAAAAAGATTTGGAGGAGGCTAAAAATCGGCTCATGGTGGCCGGGGACTTGCCAAGCTGCTCCAGCCGTTTCACATACTCCTGTAAAAGGACGTTCTTGGCACGCTTCAAATCTGTCTTCTTCTGCTTGAGCCACTCGTCATACTGGCTCAGATCCCGCATATAGGAGCTGACAGTGTTTGCGGACATGCGCTTTTCAGTTGTGAGATAGCTGCGATAGAGCGCCAAATAATCCGACACACGTTCACCTCCCTTTCACGAAATATGCAGCAGCGCAAAAGCTGCCAGCTTGGGCACTAATGTCAACTCGACCATAACGCCCAGCGCCAGGATCACAGGATAAACAAATATAAAGCGGAGCCGATTGGTCTCGGGTTTTCTACCAGCTCGCGTCATTCGCCGCCCGGATCCTGACTCAGCAGAAGATCGGCCACACAGCGCCAAAGAAAGTGAGACCGGCAAAACAAAGAGATACCGGACACCGAAAACACACAGAGAAACAAGCACTCCCACCTGTCCCAGCGCCAGAGCCAAACTCGACACGGCGAAAGACAGAAGGAAGCCCTCAAACAGAAAAACGCCGCAATGCCAATAAAACGCACGGCGGAATGACCGACATAGAAACACCATGCAGGGCACCCGGTAATAGGCGGCGGCAACGCTCAAAGCAGAAGCGGCCGTAACCGAGCCTCCGGAGGACAAGACCTCTGCATACTGGGTCAGGTAGGTCCGTATCTCTGCGTCGATGCCCATGCCGCAACAGGAAAAATATCCCGCGATACCTCCCAACAAAAAGGAGACACTAAAAAAGAAAACTGCCGGATCCATCTGAGGCCTGACTCTCACAGCCCTGGGCAAACGATTTTTTCTCATGTGATACTCACCTCGTAACATTCTATGAGACGAGCATCTCCTTTAGAAGAAAACATCTATACTATAAGCCTTTTTTCTCAAAAGAGCAAGGGAATTGCGGCAGATTCCGCATTTTCTCTATTTATGCCAAAATATTATGTAAACTGCGTTATGTAAACTATTTAAACTGGAGTATGAGGCAACTCACCCAGCCCGTTTTTTCTCCAAATATTGTTTCCTCCGGTGCGCTTCACACAACATCTTGCGTCCCATAAGAAAACAATTGAATTCTGGGAGTAGAACAAAAATATTCGTCAATTTTGCATTTTTGGTAAAATTGACTATTTGTGTTCTTTATGCGCTCTCCCTCTCCGAGATTTAGACTTTCTTTTGGTGCGCTTTCTTTTACTGCCCGGTATCAATGCCGCCAATGCTGCACCGCCCCATACAGCGCCTGTTATATGCCATCCGTTCGATTGAAAATTCGGCACCGCACGGATGGCCAGTGCCGCAGCCCATACAATAGAGTACAGAAGTACCGCTTGTTCTGCGGCGTGTGGCAGCCGGTTCTGTTGTACATTCTGCAGAGCGACTTTGCAGCCAACAAATGACGCCGACAACCACATAAATGCCATCCACTTCCCTGCCGACTCCACTGCCAGCAGCTCACGGTCCATCAGCATTGCTCCCAGTGCCGCACCGGCTCCGCAGAGGAGCAGACTTATCAGCAGGCCCAGGCCCACATTCCTGTTGATCCAATCTCGAATACGCATAAAAAACCTCCCCCAACTCATGCTGTTTCAGCATATTGGGGAAGGTTATGATTTATGAAAGGATTATTCCTCAGTCTTGTTCTCCTCAGTGGGAGCGGCTTCCTCGGCAGCGGGGGCCTCCTCAACAGCGGGAGTCTCGTCCTTAGTCTCGGCAGCAGCCTTCTTGCCGCGACGGGGAGCGGCAGCAGCGGCAGCCTGCTCTTCCAGAGTACCCACAGAACCAATGGCGGATTTCAAAAACTCCACACGCACGCGATCCTCGCTGGTCTCGATGACAACGGTACGGTCGGTAATAGTGACAACGCGGCCGTACACACCACCAATGGTGGTAATCCAATCGCCCTTTTTCAGGGAGCTGCGCATTTCCTCAGCCTGCTTTTTACGCTTGTTCTCGGGGCGAATCAGCAGGAAGTAGAAAATGGCCAGCATGACGACGATCATCAAAATGGAAGTCATTCCGCTGCCACTGGAGGTGGTGCCGGAAGTAGACGCATATGCGATTTCAAACATGGGACATAATCTCCTTTTTTACAATATGATTATATTATACAGAATTATTCAGAGTATTGCAAGAGTTTTTCGGGTTGTTCACGGATTCTTTTCATATCTTTTGTGAGAGCTTCTCACTGAACTCCGCGCGAAAAGCGGCAAACCGTCCCTCATCCAGTGCATCCCGAATCTTTTGGGCCAGCTTGTTGTAAAAATACAGGTTGTGCATCACCGCAAGACGCATGGCCAGGATCTCCTCTGCAGCGAACAGATGCCGAATATAGGCACGGCTGAAATTACGGCAGACGGGACAATCACACTCCGGATCCAAAGGACCATCATCCAGCTTATATTTGGCGTTCTTGATATTCATAGTTCCCTGCCAGGTAAAAAGCTTGCCATGGCGGGCATTGCGAGCCGGCATCACGCAATCAAAAAAATCCACTCCCCGGGCCACGCCCTCAATAATATTGCTGGGCGTACCCACGCCCATGAGGTATCGGGGCTTGTCGGCCGGCATATACGGCTCTACCGCCTCAATTATTTCGTACATGGTCTCTGTGGGCTCCCCTACCGCCAAGCCGCCAATGGCGTAGCCGTCACAATCCAGCTTGGCAATCTGCTGCATGTGCCAGATGCGAAGGTCCGGAAAAGTGGCTCCCTGGTTGATGCCAAAGAGCAGCTGCCCGGGATTTACTGTGTCCGACAGGCTGCCCAGCCGGTCATGCTCCTTTTTGCACCGCTCCAGCCACCGCAGCGTGCGCTCACAGCTGGCCTTGGCGTATTCATAGGTTGCCGGGTTTTCCACGCACTCATCAAAGGCCATGGCGATGTCCGAGCCTAAGTTGGATTGGATCCGCATACTCTCCTCGGGACCCATGAAAATGCGATGGCCGTCCAGGTGGGACGCAAAGGTTACGCCCTCCTCCCTGATTTTGCGCAGGCTGGCCAGGGAAAACACCTGAAATCCGCCGGAATCCGTTAGGATCGGCCCGTCCCAGTTCATAAACTTATGCAGGCCGCCCATCTGCTTCACCACATCGTCGCCGGGGCGCAGATGCAGGTGATAAGTGTTGGACAGCTCAATCTGGCAGCCGATGTCCTTTAGATCAAAGGCGCTGAGCCCGCCCTTGATGGCCGCCTGGGTGCCCACATTCATAAATACAGGCGTCTGCACCACTCCGCCATGCGCACAGCGGAACTCGCCACGCCGGGCATCTCCCTCTTTTTTAATGATCTTAAACATAAATTAGCTCCTCAAATTTGATTGGAGATCACATGAGTGACACGAGCTGCAAGCAGCCTAAAACGATGAGCTCAATCACCATTGTGAAATACCGATTAATGGATGAACATGGCATCCCCAAAGGAAAAGAACCTATACCTCTCCCGCACAGCCTCCTCATAGGCCCGCAGCACATTCTCCCGCCCCGCCAGGGCTGAAACCAGCATGATAAGTGTGGATTCCGGCAGGTGAAAGTTGGTGATCAGTGCATCCAAAACCTTGAACTTATAACCGGGATAAATGAATATGCTTGTCCATCCGGCGGAGGCTTTCATAGTTCCGTTCTCTGCCGCCCAGGATTCCACCGTGCGGCAGGATGTGGTCCCCACGCATATGACCCGACCACCGTTTTTCTTTGTCTCGTTGATAAGGTCCGCCGTCTCCTGGGGAATCACGCAGTATTCGCTGTGCATTAGATGATCTGTAATGTCATCCTCCTTTACAGGCCGAAAAGTGCCAAGCCCTACATGGAGCGTAACATAGCCAACGTTTACACCCATTTCCTGCACCTTTTGCAATAGCTCCTTCGTAAAATGAAGGCCGGCCGTGGGGGCAGCAGCAGAGCCGACTACCTTGGAATATACGGTCTGATATCGCTCCCGGTCCTGCAGCTCCTCCTTAATATACGGAGGCAGAGGCATCTTGCCCAGCCTATCCAGCACTTCCAGGAAAATGCCTTCATAGTTAAACCGCACCAGGCGGTTGCCGCCCTCCAAAACCTGGGTCACCTCCGCCGTCAGCTCCCCATTTCCGAAGCTGAGCTTAGCGCCTTGGCGCAGGTGCTTCCCGGGGCGCACCAGGCACTCCCAGGTATTCTCTCCCCGGTCAATAAGCAGCAGCACCTCACAGGCGCCGCCGCCAGGCAAACGCTGACCCAAAAGTCTGGCCGGAAGCACCCGGGAATCGTTCAAAATCAGACAGTCACCCGGGTGCAGATACTCCGGCAGATCAAAAAAATGCCGGTGCTCCCAGGCGCCGCTTTCTTTATCCAGTACCAGCAAACGAGAGGCATCCCGCTTTTCAATAGGTGTTTGGGCGATCAGCTCCTGTGGGAGATCAAAATTAAAATCACTTGTTTTCATACAGATTCAATCCTGTTCATATAAATGTTGATTCATGCCGATATATTGTACTATAGGATTCAGTTTTTTTCAAGCAAAAAGCATCTTGTCCGAGCTAAAGGGCTTGCGGCCTGCTCTTCACAGGCTGCAAGCCCTTTCGGCTGCTTAAACATTTTTTCTGAAAGCATTTGTTTAACTTCCGGAAGCACTTCATTGGTGCTGTGCATTTTTTTAATTTATTGCATATGGAATCAGCCGTTCATATGCCTGACAAGCCTAAGCTACACTAAGGCTTTTTTAAATGCATCCGCCGCTGACAGGAGTTCTTCAGCACTGTCTATCATAGTCTGAGAAGTCTGCCCGCTGCCGGTAAGCCGGGCCAGCTCCTCCCGGCGCTGCTGCCGTGTCAGCTCCTGTACACGGGTAAAAGTCCGGCCGCCGGAAACGCCCTTTTCTACAGAAAAATGAGTATCCGCCATAGCTGCCAGCTGCGGAAGATGCGTCACACACAGCACCTGCTTTTGGCGGGAAATCTTTGCCATCTTCTCTGCCACCTTCTGCGCCGCTCGACCAGACACGCCGGTATCCACCTCGTCAAAGACCATAGTGCCCAGCTTTTCCTGCTGAGAAAACACATTTTTCATGGCCAGCATAATCCGGGCCAACTCACCGCCGGAGGCGATCTTCTGAATAGGACGAAGCTCCTCCCCCACGTTGGCAGACATCAAAAAGCGAACCTCGTCCATGCCGGTGGCATCCAGCTTCTTCTCCGCAAATGCAACCTGAAACCGGATAGAGCCCATATTCAGTTCCTGCAGCTCCGTCAGGATCTGTTTTTCAAGCGATTGGGCTGCAGCCTTACGCTGTTGAGACAGCTCCCGGGCAGCAGCCAATGCCTCCTTCAGCGCTTTTTCCCGATGCTTTTGCAGCTGCGCCAAAGTGTCATCCGCAAAAGCAATTTGATCCAACTCCTGCCTGCACTTTTCCAGATACGCCATCATATCCTCTACAGTTGCGCCATATTTTTTCTTCAACCGATAGAGCTGATCACAGCGGAGCTCTACTGTATCCAGCTCACCCGGGGCAAAATCAAGCTCGTCCTTCTTATCCTGCACCGTATAGGCGATGTCATATAGCTCACTGTATACGGCATTTATCCGCTCGGTCAATTGGGCAAAGCTATCACCCAGGCCCCTTACAGTGGACAACTGCTCCTGAGCCTGACGGAGCAGAGATAGAGCGCCCTCCCGCTGGTCATCTCCATTGAGGCAATAGTCCGCCCCCTGAACGGCAGAAATGATTTTTTCACTGTTGCGCAGCAGATTCCTCCGTTCCAGGAGCTCCTCTTCTTCACCGCTTTGCAGATTGGCGCGCTCCAGATCCTGGATCTGAAACTGCAGTGTGTCAATCCGCCGGGCCTTTTCCGCCTCATCCATCTGCAGGGCAGAGATTTGGTTTTCGATCCTCTGCAGGGCGGAATACTTCTCCTGGTAGGCGGCCTGTAAAGGCATGTACCTTCCATACTGATCCAGGTAAAGGATGTGCTGTGCTTCATCCAAAAGCTGCTGACCGTCGTGTTGGCCGTGAATATTCAGCAGTCGGCTTCCCAAGGTGCGCAGCTGGGTCACGGTCATAGGCCGACCGTTCAAGCGGCAAACATTCTTGCCGTCAACATATATCTCACGCTGTAGGAGCCATTCCTCCGCATCGGCAACGCCCAAATCCGCGCCAAGGCCCTGGGGAATCCCAGAAAAAACAGCGCTGACAAAGGCGTGGTCTGCCCCGGTCCGAATCAGCTCACGGGATGCACGCTGGCCTAAAACGGCGCTCAGAGCATCTATCACTATGGATTTGCCTGCACCGGTTTCACCTGTCAGCACATTAAAGCCCGGACGGAATGAAATGTCTGCCTGCTCAATGATGGCAATATTTTCAATATGCAGCAAATCCAGCATATTGTGTTCCCTCCTTATCAGCGCAGCATCGATTTGACACTGGTAGCAAGTTCGGCTGCGCTCTCAGAGTTGCGCATAATCAGCAGCACCGTGTCATCGCCGGCCAGGGTACCAAGGAGCTGGTCGATCTTCATGCCATCCAGTGCAGCAGCCGCACCATTGGCCAGGCCGGACATGGTGTGAATCACCACCAGGTTCTGGGCGTAATCCACATTCACAATGCTCTCACGGAAAATGGTCTGCAGCTTATCCGCCACATGGATCTTGGTGCCGTGGTCCGACACTGCATAGCGGTACTTTCCCTGGCCCGCCGGGGCCTTCACCAGGTGCAGCTGCTTGATATCTCTGGAAATCGTGGCCTGTGTACCGGAAAAACCCCGCTCCTGAAGCAGAGAAAGAAGCTGCTCCTGGGTCTCCACAACCTCCTGGGCAATAATATCCAGGATCATTTTTTGACGGTCATTTTTCATATTTCGCAGCCTCCATGGCCATTTTTTTATCAAGAATCTCGCAAAAGCTCTTTTTGGACAGGCGCACCAGCTTCATGGTGTGCCTGGAGCGGCTCACCTGTACCAGGTCGTTATTCTTCAGAGAAAATGCTTTGCCGCCGTCGGAGGACAGGTACACAAATTTCCGATTTGCATCCGGAGCGGTCACGCGGATTACATGGGACGGATCCAGCACATAGCTGCTGGAACGGGTGGAATGGGGACAAATGGGCGTGATAAGAATGTTGCGGGCCGTGGGCTCCACGATGGGGCCACCGGCGGCCATGGAATAGCCAGTGGAGCCGGTGGGACTGGACACCACTACTCCATCGCCGCTGACCCGGGTCAAGAAGCCCTCCTCCGTGAATATCTCCAGCCGCACCACACGGGCAATGGAGCCCTTGGAGATAACGGCATCATTCAGCGCAACGGTGCTGTAAACCGTTCGGCCATCCCGCAGCACGGATACATCCAGCATCATACGGTCCTCCATGGTGAGGCTCCAATCCTTCAGATCTCGCAGGCGATCCAGTTCATTGGGCTCCAGCTCAGACATAAAGCCCAGGCTACCTAAATTGATGCCCAGCACGGGGACATTATTCATGGCAACGGTCTTTGCCAAATGCAGGATCGTTCCGTCGCCGCCGAAGGCAATGAGCAGGTCGGCCCGCTTGATCTCCTGGGGCAGCTGGCCGATGGGCAGGCCCATATCCGCGCCATAACCCTCCTTTTGAAAGGGAAGGCACACAATAGTCTCAAAGCCCGCCTCATCCAGGATCGCTTTGGATTGGGCTGCCACATGCATATCCTTATCCCGATACGGATTGGGGCACAATATGATTTTTCTCTTTTCCATAGCCTTCACTCCTTCAGTGTACTATGTGAGGCCTCTACAATGGCGTTTAGATCAATCTGCGCACTCGGCTCCTCCGATTTACGTAAAAAGCCAAGATATTCAATATTCCCCTCCGGCCCGCGAATGGGGGAATATGTAATTCCAAGCACTGTAAAGTGATTTTCCTTTGCATGAATCAGAAAGTGCTCCAGCACCTCCAGGTGCACGGCAGGGTCCCGAACAACGCCCTTCTTGCCAACCTTTTCCCGACCAGCCTCGAACTGTGGCTTAATCAGGCAGGCAATTTCGCCGCCCTCTCGCAAAAGACCGTAAAGGGCCGGGAAAATCAGCTTGAGGGAAATAAAGGAGACGTCGATAGATGCAAAATCCAATTCATCCGGAATCTCCTCTCGGGTCAGATACCGTGCGTTGGTGCGCTCCATACAGACCACGCGCTCATCATTGCGCAGCTTCCAATCCAGTTGGCCATAGCCAACATCCACGGCATAGACCTTCTTTGCGCCGTTTTGCAGCATGCAATCCGTGAATCCCCCGGTGGAGGCACCGATGTCGGCGCAGATCTTGCCGCGCAGGTCTAAGGGGAAGGTCTGCAAGGCCTTTTCCAGCTTCAGGCCACCCCGGCTCACATATTGCAGGGTCGCACCGCGGATCTCGATCTGCGCGTCATTTGCTACGGCGGTGCCGGCCTTATCCACACGTTGGCCATTGACAAAAACAATTCCGGACATGATTGTGGCCTGGGCTTTTTGCCGGGAATCCAGCAGCCCACGCTCTGTAAGCAAGATATCCAAGCGGGTCTTATTGCTCATGGAGTACCTCCTCAATAGATGTCGCCACAGAGGCGGCATCCAGCCCAAGGGCGTGATCCAACTCCTCCACGCTGCCCTCATTGGGCAACCGATCACCGCAGTTCTTCAGCACGAGCTTGTCCAAACGGACGCCCGCTAACGCCGCCAGGCAGCTGACCTTTTCACCCACGCAGCCAGCAGCGATGCAATCTTCCAAAACCAGCAGGCGCCGTGTGCCGGACAGCATAGACGCCACATCCGCTTCGCTCAGCGGCGCAATGCGATTCAGCTTTATAACTCGGACAGAGATGCCCTTTTCTGCAAGCAGCTCTGCGGCCTTCAGCGCCTCATTAATCAGAATCCCATAGGATAAGATAGTAAAGTCGGCCCCATCCCGCAGCGTTATATAGCAGCGCGCAGGATCGGACGCAGCCGCATAGTCTCTTTCCCCACCCCGGGGATATCGAATGGCCACGGGGCCGCTGACCTGGCAAATGGCATAGCGAAGCATGTCCTGAAGCTCCGCAAAGCTGGCGGGACACAGAACCGTCATACCGGGGATCTGGGTAAGATAGGCCGGATCAAAGCAGCCGTGATGGGTTTGCCCGTCCGCACCCACAAGGCCTGCGCGATCCACGCAGAAAACAGCGTGAAGTTTATCCAGTGATATATCATGGATGAGCATATCAAAGCCTCGCTGCAGAAAGCTGGAGTACACCGCAAACACCGGAATCAGCCCCTGTTTGGCCATACCGCCGGCCATTGCCACAGCGTGGCCCTCCGCAATACCCACATCGAAGAACCGGTCCGGCAGCTCCTTGGAAAACTCTGTAAGCCCTGTGCCGGAGGTCATGGCAGCCGTGATGGCACAGATACGAGGATCCTGGCGGGCAAGCTCCAGCAGCGTGTCTCCGAAAACGTTGGAAAAGGAACGAGTGGAAGCCCGCAGAGGCTTGCCGGTGGCGGTATCAAAGGGGGGCGTACCGTGAAAATGCTCCGGGTCCTGCTGGGCATATGGGTACCCTCTCCCCTTTTCCGTGAGCACATGAAGCAGCACGGGCTCATTTTTTTCCCTGGCCCAGCTGAGCATCTGCGTCAGCTTTTGCACGTCGTGGCCGTCCACAGGCCCCATATAGGAAAAACCCATCTTTTCGAACATGGTACTCTCCGGCAACAGGGTGTTTTTAAGCCAGTGCTTCACATGAGAGCTGGCTCGATACAGATTCTGCTTGGCAAGAGAGTTTCCCTGAAGCTTTTCCTTATACCATTTTTTGAAATTATTATACCCTTCCTCCGAACGGATCCGGGACAGGTGGCGACTGAGACCGCCTACATTTGCCTCGATAGACATGCCATTGTCATTAAGTATGACGATCATAGGCTCTCCCGACGCACCTGCATCGTTGAGGCCCTCAAAGCTCAAACCGCCGGTCATGGCGCCGTCTCCGATCAAAGCCAGAACACTATAGTCCTGATGCAAGAGCGTTCTTGCGTGGGCCATGCCCAGAGCCACGGACACAGAATTGGATGCATGGCCGGCTACAAAAGCATCGTGCGCACTTTCATAGGGCTTTGGAAAGCCGGAAAGACCGCCCAGCTGCCGCAAAGTACCGAAAAGTGATTGACGACCCGTGAGGATCTTATGCGGGTAGCACTGATGCCCCACATCAAAGACCAGCCGGTCCTTAGCGGTATCAAACACCCGGTGGATGGCCACCGTAAGCTCCACCACACCCAAGTTGGAGGCCAGATGCCCACCGGTCTTGGCAACGCTCTTGATGAGAAACGCGCGAAGCTCCCGGCAAAGCTGCTCCACCTGTTCATTATTCAGATTTTTTATGTCCTCCGGATTATGGATCTTTTCTAAAACCAACGTAAATCCCTCCGTTAATGGAACAGATGCAGCGCATTCATAATACGGGCAACACGATAGACCACCTGTGTGGATTCCTCGATGGCTACGCGCTTAAAAAGGGCCTTGCCTCCAATAGTCAGGCCCGAAATAAGTGCCGTGATACCGATGGAGATAAGGATCGTGGTGGTGGAAAAGCTGCGCTGCAGCTCCGCAACAATCACAGCCGCCGTTGAGCCGCTGACAATACCGCAAATATCACCCACCACATCATTGCAAAGGGAGGAAACCTTATTGGACATATTCAGCAGACGAATGGCCTCCCGACCGCCCTTTTCCCCATGGGCCGCCATAGAATGAAACGGCCTGGGGTCCGCCGCCGTGACGGCCACGCCAATCATATCGAACACAATGCCCAGTGCGATGAAGATCACCAGCACCAAAATCGGGATCCATATGCCGCTATCCTCCAGCGCTGCCGAGGAACAAAAGCTCATAACGGCAGAAAGGGCCACCGCGATCAGAAAAACGCGCAGGGGCCACCGGTCTTTGGATTTTTTGTTTTTATTTGGGTCAGCCAAAAATATCCCTCACTTATTAATAATAAAAAACTGAATGACGGCAGCACCAATGGTAAATCTTACGGCTTAGGTACGGGTTGGATTTCCCCGCGGCTTACCTCTCGTTGCCGATCAGGCGGTTTCCCATTAAACTCCGCGCTGCGGTGTTACCCTCCGCAGGACCCGACTGCCACTTAGTCCGCACTGCAACCCCATTGGTGCCCTTTATGGGACAGCCTAGGTGATTTCCACTGCAGTCAAACCGTCTCTTAGCCTCTTTTGCAGAGGGGGTTTCAGAGGAATATCGGACAGCATCCCTGGCCGGGGATGCTTCCGCTTGACTCCCTCATTCACCCACTCCACGCAAGGCAGGCTACTCTGCACACAGCGTTCACAGCACAAGGGCTGGGTAGCACCGCATTGCAGGTTCTCAATCTGCTTCGTACACAGGTCGCTTACCACCAGGGGAGTACGCCTATGCACAAGAGCAGGTCTCCACGAAAGCAGGGTCGGGACTTCCATGCCATTGGAAGGCGCCCTGAATCCGCAGGTGTGGTATTTGGCCACACCTCCCTCCAGCACCCACCCCAAACTGGGCGTAAGAAGCAGGCACCAGAGGCTTCACAGTTGTGCCCTTAAAGGGATTTTTAGGCCCCTCTTACAAGGCGGCAGATCTGACTAGGATACTGCACCGTCATTCAGTAATTTAATATTTTAGCATAGTTCATTCAAATATACAATAGTTTTATGCAAAAACTAACAAAATCAAAACAATACCTCCCGCAGGTGCGGGAGGTATTGTTTTGATTTTCCGTTACTTGCTCCGGCCCACCATGCGGTCTGCCAGCTCCCAAAGAAATTCATGGTCAGGAATGTCCCGGATGGCTTCCTTGGCGGCGAGGGTGCATTTCTCGACCTCTTGGGCACAGCCGTCCAGCCCCTTGAGATCGACGTATGTGACCTTGCCCTCGTCCTTGTCCGAGCCGATGGGCTTGCCGAACACGCTCTCATCCCCCATGACATCCAGCATATCATCCCGGATCTGGAAAGCCAGGCCCAGCTGCTCCGCATACTGCACAGCCTGCTGCCGCCAAAACATGGGCATTTTGGAGGCCACGCAGCCCAGCTCCGCCGCGGCGGAGATCATCACGCCGGTCTTCAGACGGTTCAGCGTGCTGAGTCCCTTCTCATCCCTCACATGGCACAGAGTATCCAGCACCTGGCCGGCCACCATGCCATCAGCACCGCAGGCCCTTGCCAGGATTAAAGCTGCCTCAATACGGTTTTCGGCAGAAAGGCCCCGTGCCTGCAGGATTATTCGGAAGGCCTCCGGCTGCATGGCGTCTCCCGCCAGCACTGCAAGCGTTTCCCCATACACCTTATGGTTGGTGGGCTTGCCGCGGCGGAGGTCATCGTCATCCATGCACGGCAGGTCATCGTGGATCAGAGAATAATTATGCACCAATTCCAAGGCGCAGGCATAGGGCAGGGCCAGGTGCCAATCAATGCCGCCCAGGCGGGCAAACTCCAGCGTCAGCACAGGGCGGATCCGCTTGCCCCCGGCCAAAAGGCTATAGCGAATGGACTCCTGGAGCTTGCCATAGGGCTTGTCCTCCGCAGAAAAAATCGTATTCAGATAGGTCTCAATAGCCTCCTGATAGGCGGTATATCGTTCTTGATAGCTCATTGATTTTCCTCCTCGGATAAAAAGTCTTCTTCAGCAGGTGCGCCGTCCGGTCCCTTGGAGAGCTTGACAACCTTTTGCTGGGCGGTATCCAGCTCTTTTCGGCAGGCAGCCAGGAGCTTACTGCCCTCGGAAAAAAGGGCCAGGGATTCACTCAGGGGGGCATCTCCCTGCTCCAGCAGGGAAACGATCTCTTCCAAACGGGTCATATTTTCCTCAAAGGTTGCTTTCTTCATGTTCCTCTCCCCTTTTCATTACTTGACATTGCAGGCTGCCCTCCGCCAAACGCAGAAAGATATTTTCCCCCCGCTCCGCCTGGGTGCTGCTGCGCAGAAGGGTCTTGTCCGCCTTTTGCGCCACGCAGTAGCCCCGGCGCAGCACCCGCAGCGGGCTCATAGCATCCAAGGACGCAGCCGCATGGGTAAAGCGGCGGGTGTTTCTGTCGATCACGCGCTCCATGGCGGACACCAATCTCTCCTGTGTGAGATCCAACTGCATGCTGCGGTCCTGCAGAAAGGCCATGGGATCCGTCAATACACGCTTGCGCTGCAGCTCCCGGAGACGGCGGTCATACCCGTCTATTTTGTGCTGCTGGCTCTTGCACATACGTTCTGCAAGCATTTGCAGCTTGCGCCGCAGCTCCGCCTGGTCCGGCACGGCAAGCTCCCCAGCGTTGGATGGCGTGGAGGCACGGCGATCCGCCACAAGGTCGGAAATGGTCACATCCGGCTCATGGCCTACGGCGGAAATTACCGGAATATCCGATGCATAGATAGCCCGGGCCACGACTTCCTCGTTAAAGGGCCACAGATCCTCAATAGATCCGCCGCCCCGCCCCACTATGAGCACATCCGCCAGCTGAAAGCGGTTGGCATAGGCGATGGCACCGGCGATCTCCCGGGCGGCTCCCTCCCCCTGCACCCGGACCGGCAGCAGCAGCACCTTACTCAGTGGATAGCGGCGGCGAAGGATGCGGATCATATCGTGGACAGCAGCCCCGGCAGAGCTGGTGACCACGGCGATGCGCCGGGGATAGGCCGGCAGGGGCTTTTTATGCTCCGGAGCAAACAGGCCCTGGGCGTGGAGCTTCTGCTTCAGCTGCTCAAAGGCAATATGCAGATCGCCCATCCCATCGGACACCAGACGGGTGCAGTAGAGCTGATAGGCACCATCCCGGGGATAGACGCTGATGCGGCCGGCGGCGATGACCTGCATACCGTTTTCCGGGCGAAAGCGCAAGTATTTAGCATACCCGACAAATAACACGCAGCGCAGGGCGCTCTGCCCATCCTTCAGGGTAAAATAATGGTGTCCAGAAGGATAGACCTTATAATTAGAGATTTCTCCCCGGATCAGAAGGTCATTCAGTGCGGGCTGCTGATCTACCAGCTGCTTCATATATTGATTGACCTCGCTGACCGTAAAAACACGCTGCTCCAAATACTCACCTCCACCGAAAAACAGGCAGAGCATTTCTGCCCTGCCTGAAATGCAGCCTTATTCCTTGATTTCCTCCCGCAGGAAGCTGCCAAGAATCCCGTTGACAAACCTTGCAACCTCCGGGGCATCATACTTTTTGGCGATGGTCACCGCCTCGTTAATGGCGACGCCATGGGGAATATCCGGCATATAGAGGATCTCAAACATTGCCACCCGCATGATGGCCGAGGCTACCAGGCTGATGCGCTCAAAGCGCCAGCCCTGGGCGTATTTTTCAATGTAGGAATCCAGCTCCGCCGCATGTTCACTGACGCCGCTGACCAGACGGCGGATATAGAGCCGCTGCTTTTCGTTGGGCAGCTCGTTATATAGGTCATACTCCCCGGCCAGGTCGGCAAAGACCTCCGGCGAGAGCTGCTGATCCAAAAACTCATCCACGGGCAGCTCCGAAAAGCTGAGCTCGTAGGCAAGATGGACGGCAATCTCTCTGGCTGTGTTTCGTGTCATACAGGTTATTTCCTCTTCTCTCTTTGGTGGGGTTTTAGTCGAAGCAAATGCCGCCGATCATCACGTTCACGGCACGAATAGAAAAGCCCGTCATGTCGTGCAGAGCGGCCAGGACAGCCTTCTGCACCTTGCCGGCCACCTCGGCCATGGCAAAGCCGTAGCGAATCATGACATACAGGGTGATGGACAGACCATCCTCCTCCGGCTCGATGACAACGCCTTTGGCAGACATCTTGCGCGCCGGCTTCAGGTCACCGCTGGTGGGACCCATCATGGCACTGACGCCCTCGGTCTCCAGTGCGGCCGCCGTGGCGATGGATGCCACCACATCCTCAGAGATCTGAATAGCCCCGGCAGACTCCTGCTGGGTGATATACTCTTTATTTTCAGCCATAGATTAAGCGCTCCTTGCAAATATAATGATACATTCTATTCTTTAGAAGTATACCATCCCGCAAGGAAAAATACAACCCCTTTTTATTGGCCCTTTAATCGGATTCCAAGACCTTAATCTGTGTAGGCTCATAGCCGGTCTCCTGCACCACTATGTCCATAATGCGGGCCACATCCGTGGCGTCCAATCCGTCTGGATCGTCCACCACTACGCTGACGCTCTCGGCGCCCATGAAGGCCACACAATCGGCATAGCCCTTGGCCGTGACCAGGTTCTCGATCTGCGACTCCGCCACAGTATAGCTCGCCAACACCTGCAGCGTTTCGGAGGCCTCGTTGAGCACCGATTGATCCGCATTTTCATCTGTGGACGCATCCTTGAGCATGTTGATGGCGTTGTCCCGGGCCTGCTTGCGGCTGAGCCGGGCAGTGGCAAAATAGTCGTTTTCCTTTTCCTCCGGCAGCGCGGCAGTGGCCGTCTCGCCGGCTTTTTCCCCGGATACCAGGGTGGATTCGCCCAGTACCTTGGAGGTATCCTCCAGGGAGCCGGCATAGCGCCAGTTCATATACACTGCTGCACACACGAATAGCAGCACCGCCCCCACGACTGCCCGTTTTCTCCAATTCTTCTTCATTCTATGTCCTCCCGTTACGATGTCCACTTTGCCACCTGGATCCGATCGGACGGCAGACCGGTCAGCGCTTGCACCGTTTCCGTAATGGCCAGACGAACGGCGCTGCTGTCGGCACCCTGACACACCACCACTGCGCCCTGATAAACCGGATAATACCGATTTGTGACTACGACCTCCTGGCTGCTGCCTCGGTTCAGCGTTACCGTCTCTCGCTGCGTGCGATCCTGGTCTTTTTGGCTGTCCTCCGCCAGGGTCAGCCGGGTCCCGCTTTGCAGCGTCAGCATCAATCGGAGCTTCCCAACGCCATCGATCCGACCCAGGAGCTCCTCCATGCGCCGCTCCTCCGCCTCCAGGTCGAAGCTCTCCTCCGAGGCCCGTGCTTCCGCCGTCGGTTCTTCCGTCCCGGAGGAGACCGGAAGAAGCATCAGCATGACGCCCACCAGAACCACCAGCAGAACAAATTTGTACTTTTTCCATAGCTCACTCCATCTTACCTTTCCCATCATTTTTACCCTTCCGATGTCAACCATTTCTGGTGCTGTGCATCGATCCCCATGTCTTCCGCCACGATTTGAGACAATCCGGCGTGATAGGGGATATCCATGGTGACAGAGACCGGGACGAAAACATTTTCCTCCGTCTGCTCCGTTTCCACCTGGGGACTGCACACAAGTCCGAACGTCTGCGCCTGTTCCGATATATATGCACTGCACCGCTCCTGTATGAGCAGATCCATGTCCCGGGAATTTTTCTCCTGAAATGCCTTGATCTGCTCGTTAATCTGCCGGGAATAGTCATCGTAGGATAGCTGTAGCTTGCCCAGATCCAACCGCTCGGCTCCCTGCAGGATGACCATAAGCAGCACCAAGCCACCGGTCACCCCGGCAATCTTCTTAACGCTGCCCTCCGGTAGGACAGAAGAGAGCACCGTGAGGATCAGAGCCACCGCCATCAGACCCATCAGCCAAACTCGAAATGCATCCATCATACGCTCACCACCATCACAGACGATGCCACGGAGATCAGCAAAAGTGCTGCCGCTGCACCGGTCATCCCAAGCACTAAGCCGAAGGCGGTGCTCAGAGCTTCCACCAGCTTCACCAATGGCTCCGGCGCCACCGTGGCCGCAAAAAATGCCGAAAGCTTCAGCAGCAAATACTGCACACCCAATTTCAGAAACGGCAGGATACAGGCCGCCAAAATGGTCAGTGTGCCGAGAACGCCCACAGATTGCTTCAGCACACCTGCCCCGGCCAGAATGGTATCCGCCGCATCGGATATAATGCTGCCAACCACGGGGATTGCCCCACCGATGGCTGAACGGGTCATCCGCAGGGTCAGGTTATCCGCTGATGAAGCAAAAGCTCCGGACAGGGTCAGATAGCTCGTGAACAAAACCAGACTCCCGGACAGCAGCCAGGTAATGCCCTTCTGCAGCCCATGGGCTATACCGCCCAGCCGCCCGGAGGGCAGTATGGCATCCGTAGCGGAGAGCGCCACGAAAACCCACACCAGAGGCAACAGCAGGCTATGGATTAGGCTCATGAGGAGGTCTGAAAAAAACACAGTAGTCACTTGGCGCACGCTGGCGGCCACCGCACCCCCGCCGGCGGCTGTGGCGGCGGAAAGCGTTGGTAAAAGCGCTTTGGAGAAAATGTTCAGCTCCTGGATGGTCTCCTCTCCAAGACCCATGAGATTTTTCATATTGCTCCCCACCGCCAGAAGAATCACCAGTGTGCCTACCAAGGGCACCGGATTAAACAGCTTACCGCCTCCGGCAGCGCTGAAGCAATCCTCCGCCACAGAGCAAAGTAAAATGGCGGACAGCACCAGGATTACTCCGCCCAGACTATCCTGCACGATCACAATCAGCAGCTTGCAGGTCCGGTTCCATAGGCCGGATAGGCCATCGTTCAGTGATGTAAAGCTATCACCCTTGTCGGTATCATCCAGAAACTCCCGGGCGCTGTCCGGGATGGCATCCGTCAGATCCCGGGGGATCTGCGCGGCACTAACCGGCACAATGCACCACATCAGAAGCAGCAAAACCAGTATTTTTCGCATTACAGCATCCCTCGCAGCAGCTCCCACACAGCGCCTAAAAGCGGAATAGACACGACCACGGCGCTGAAAGCGCCGACCGCTTCCACCACAGAGGCTATGGCCTTTTGATTCGCATCCCGGCACAGCTCTGCACCCGTGCGGCTGATGAGAGCTATTCCAACGGTTTTCATCAACGGCTGCAGCAGATCGGATGACAGGCCCCCGGCCCGGGCCATCTGCTCCAGCATAGCCAGGACTCGTTTCATATGCCCCAGCCCGAAGACCAGTGCCCCCGCGCAGACCGCCAAGGCCAGTAGAATAGCCAGCTCGGGGTTATTTTTCTGCAGCAATAGCGCAAGCAAGATGCCCACAAGGCAGATGGCGACTATCTTCCCCAGCTCCGTCATGGCTACAGGGAAAACAGGGACTTGATCAGGTCAAACAGGTCGCTGATCTGCCGCACCAGCATCATCAGCACCACCACCAATCCCGCCAGAGTGGTCATCATGGCCTGCTCCTCACGGCCACTGCGGGCCAGCACCAAATTCAGCACCGCCACCAGGATCCCCACGGCAGCAATCTTGAAAATCAAATCAACATCCATGTGTTCTCCTCACAGTAAAAGAATCACCAGTAGTCCGCAGCAGGAGGCCGTTATAGCCAGAGCCATTTTTTGACGCTGCTGCTTATCGGCCTGCCTGCACCTTAATACCGCATGCAGGGATTCGGCACAGGCACGCAGGTTTTCCCCGAGCCGTTGCCCATCACCGGATAGTTCCAGAGCGCAAAGCGTGTCCGCCGCCTGCGTCCATGGTATGGATCGGGCGGACAGGATCCAGGAATCCTGTAAAGGCTCTCCCCTTTCCATATGCTGTAAGATCAAGGAAAACATACTCCCGCAGTACGACCTCTCCGCCTGCTCCCGCAAAAGCTCCGGCATGGGCAGGCGGCGAAAGCGAATGGCGGCTTCCATCTGTTCCAGGGCCGAAGCCATATCCTGCAGAAAGAGGATTTCCGCCCGGGATTGACGCCAAAGCTGCACAAGCAGCCCTCCTCCCGCTCCCAGGATAAGCAGCGCGCCTATCACCTTGCTGCTCATAGATCCTTGAGCCGGTAGCGGCGAAGCCTGTCCGCCATTTGTATACAGATGGCTTTTTCAAAAATCTGTGTACGCTGCAGCTTGCGCAGCAAGGGCCTCCGCTGCAGGTCGGCGTCTGAGTCCGCATGGATAGTGGCCACAAAACGAACGCCGCAGTGGGCGGCTTCCTCCATGGCCAAAAGATCCTCTGCCTGGGTGATCTCGTCCACTGCAATGATCTGCGGATTGGCCGAGCGCAGCAGCATCGGAATGGCCACGGCCTTGGGGCAACCATCCATGACATCCGTATGGCAGCCAATCTCCATTTGCGCCATGCCCTGCACCATAACTGCCACCTCCCCCCGCTCATCCACCAAGGCAACCCGATGGGCCGGGATATTTTCCGCCCCATCGGATAAACAGCGAACTAAATCCCGCAAGAGCGTGGTTTTGCCAAGGCCCGGCGGAGCAATGATGAGTGTGCTGCGAAACGCGCCATCCTGAAATAGTTGGGGTGCCAGGTCATCTGCCAGGCCCAGCATTTCCCGGGCAATGCGAACGCAAGCGGAGGACAGGCTGCGAAGATTGGTGCTCCTGCCCTCCTGCACGACGGCAGTGCCGCACAAGCCTATGCGAAAGCCGCCTTTGGCGGTTATGTATCCCCGGGCCATGGTCTCCGCGGCAGCATAGCGGGAATAACCCGTCACCGTATCGCACAGCAGCTCTATGTCTCCCTGAGTCACCACGGCCTCCTCCCCCACGACCTGCTCCCCCCGGGGCAGCAGAACCGTCATGGGGTGGCCCGCCCGCAGGCGCAGCTCCTCCGCCTGTTCCTTCTGCCAATCCGGCAGCTGCAGGGCGATGCGCTGCCACCGCACCGGTAGCAGACGAGCCGCCTGCTCATACTGACTAATTGCATAGCGCTCCACCAAAGCGATCACGCCTCCTTTTCTCGGTTGTCCTACTGTATGAGAGGCTGTCCGCTTTTATGCAAAAAAATCCCCCGTGCCAGCAGCACAGGGGATGTAAGGCATATATTATTGCGGGCCAAACAAGGCGTTCATAAGCTGGGTATAGACTTGCTCCGGATTTTTCTGGAAACGTGCAGCCAGGTCTCTCGCCAGTTCCTCGGTGGCGGCCATTAGCTCCAGGTGCATCAGCTGATCCACATCATCGCTGAAACGAAGCTCCACGGTGAATGTACCGTTCTCCCGGGGGACGACCCGGGAACGGACCTGTGCCCGACGCAGTAGCATTTGATTATAGGCCGCCACGTTGCGATCCGTCAGCAGGCGCACGGACATGGGCAGGCTGCTCTCGCAAATTTCACTGTTACGCAGGCCCTTGGGTGTGATGGCGTACAGCCCCTCCGGAGAGAGTGTCAGATGCTCCGTCTGCACCAAGTCGTTCAGGCACTCGGAGAAAGAAAAATAATCAATACCGCTGTCACACAGGGTCAGCTCCTGCATCCCCTCCATGGGGATTGGCTCCGAAACCCGGGCAGCAATGTACAGGATCAGGAATTTGATCTCCAATTTATCATGAATGAATGATGCGTCCATATTTCCGCCCCCTTTTCTATGCACATTATACGGCAAATCCGACCATTTGTACAGGGAAAAATCAGCGTGCCGCTTCCCTTGGCACACACTCGCGTTCCCGCTGCATACACTGAAGTGAAAGAGGCTTCTTTCAGTACTTAATAGGAGGTTATCTGGATGCCTGAAAATGGAATGCCGGGCCCGGTCTGCGACTTGAGCAGCGTGAGAGAGTCCGTGTGTATTCACACTAAGAAAATCTTTGACAGCTGCAGGGATAAAGACTGTGTTGAGAGTCTAAGATTTTATCCCACACAGGCGGCACAGGAGGTGCTAAGCACCGCGCAGATCATCAAGGGTGGGTGCGCAGAGCTGCTGTACGTTTACACCGATGTAGAACCGATCACCTTTAACCGAGGATTTTACTCCATAGATATGCGGTTTTTCTACCGGGTGACGCTGCAGGTAGGTACCGGGACACCTCGATCCACCGAGGTGGAGGGCCTGTGCGTATTTGACAAACGCTGCATACTCTTTGGCAGTGAGGGCAGTGCCAAGACCTTCTCCTCCGGCACCGCCCTGGAGAATATTGCGCCGCAGAGGAGTCTGCCTGCGGCTGTGGTGGAGGCTGTGGATCCCATTGTACTGGATACCCGCATCACGGAGGACGGAAGCTCCTCCGGCACCGGCGAAGGTAGCGTTTCGGAAATCCCGGCCGCTATTGCCGCAGCATTCGCCAGTCCGCTGGTTTTAGACCCAACCGGGAATCGGCGTTACTATGTGACCCTGGGCCAATTCTCTCTGGTGCGGCTGGAGCGAGATACGCAGCTGCTGATCCCCGCCTACGACTACTGCATCCCGCAATCCGAGTGCAGCGGAGGCGATCCGGAAGATCCCTGTGGATTGTTCAAGAACGTATGCTTCCCCATGAGCGAATTTTTCCCACCCAACACTGTTGAAATGCCTAAGGACTATAACGGCACCCGAAGCTACTGCGCCTGCCACTAATAATAAGAAAACCGATGGAACTCCATCGGTTTTCTTTTTTGATGCATTTACAATATGTAATTTGCTGAAATGGCTGTTATTATTCTATGCATAGAATTTTGCCTACGGACAGATACTGAAAATGATGCGAGCCAACAGAAGGATAAAACAATGATGAAGAACACTTCAATATTCTGCTGGTAGTATTTTTTTAGGGAGGATATACCGATGAAAGCCATTGTAAATCAAGATTCCTGCATCGGCTGTGGGCTGTGTATCAGCACCGTGCCGGAGGTCTTTGAGGTCAATGCCGACGGCAAAGCGGAGGCATCCGGCCACACCACCACGGAAAACAAGTCTGCTGTCCAGGAAGCCATTGACGCCTGCCCTGTGCAGGCCATTTCCTGGGATGACTAATCTGTTTGTGTATAAGAAAGCAAACCCTCCGGTATTAGACGGAGGGTTTGCTTTTCACTCTATATAATTTGTTATCCTACGCTTTTGTCCGAAGGACTACATTATCTTTACCAAGCCATTCCTCGCACTCCTGCACAAGGGCCGGATGGTTCATACAGGTGGTACCCAGCAGCTTGCCGGTGTCCGCCAGACGGATCTTCACGGGCATCTGCCCTTCAAACATAGTCATCACCAGCTTCAGGTGCCGAAACTCCGGACTATCCAGACCGGGGACCTTCAGATACAGGACCGATTTCTCCTTTTTAATATCCGCCTTACCCGTCAACTGCTGCAGAGGATCCTGCTGGTATTCCAGCGGATAGATGGTGTCACACAGGATCTGCGGCGGCTTTTCATCCCGCACGGAGAGCCGCCCGGTCACCAGCACCGGGAGATTGACCTGCATATAGGAGCCGCACTGGTCAATGGAACGCTGGAAGCACAGCACCTCAATGGAGGCGATTTCGTCCTCCACCACCACATAGGCCATGAGGGAGTTGTTCTTTGTGGGCCTGGTTTTATTGGAGGTCACCACGCCGGCCACCCGGATACGCTGATCGTCCGCAAAGCGGGTGGGACCGCCCTCCTGCTCGAAATCCTCCAGAATATCATGGATAGGCACAGCGTGTGCCGCCTTGGCCAGATCCCGGTAATCGTTCATAGGATGGCCGGAGAGATACAGACCGGTGGTGGTCTTCTCCATGTTCATCTTTTCCACGGCGGAATACTCCGGAATATCCGGCAGCTGGATCTGATGGAGCTTGGCTGAAGCCGAGGGCCCCATGCTGAAAAAGTCCATCTGCCCCTCCAGATTTTGCTTGCGGGAGGCGGAAACGCTATCCATCACCGTTTCAAACACCGCCACCAGCTGCGAGCGCTTTGCACCCAGGGAATCAAATGCACCGCTGCGGATAAGATTCTCTACGGCGCGTTTGTTCATGTCCGTGCAGTCGTCCATGCGCTGGCAGAAGTCCAAAAATGAGGTAAAGGGGCCTTCCTTGTCACGCCGCCGGATCAGCGTTTGTATAAAGCCTCGGCCAATGTTTTTAATGGCCACCAGGCCAAAGCGGATATTCTCCCCGTCCACGGTGAAGCCGCCGTAGGAATGGTTGATATCCGGCGGCAGGACCTGGATGCCGCAATCCCGGCACTCGGCGATATACTCGGCCACCTTGTCCGAATTATGCAGCACTGAGGTCAGCAGGGCCGCCATGTACTCCTTGGTATAGTGGCACTTGAAATAGGCCGTCTGATAAGCTACCACCGCATAGCTGACGGCGTGGGCCTTGTTAAAGGCGTAGTTGGCAAAGTCGTAGATTTCGTCGTAAATAGCCTCGGCCGTGGCCTCGGGAATTCCGTTTGCGATGCAGCCCTTGATGCCCCGCTCCGCATCACCGTGGACGAAGGAGTAGCGCTCCTTTTCAATCTCCTTGGCCTTTTTCTTGGAGATGGCACGGCGCACCATATCTGCCTGGCCCAAAGAGTACCCGCCCAGCTGTTGGAAAATCTGAATGACCTGCTCCTGGTAGACAATGCATCCATAGGTCACGGACAGAATTGGCTCCAAGGACGGGTGCTTATAGGTGATGAGCCCGGGGTCCTGCTTGCAGGCGATAAAGCGGGGGATGGAATCCATGGGGCCAGGACGGTATAAGGCTATGATAGCCGTGATATCCTCAATGCTTTGGGGCTTGAGACCCAGGCATACGCCTGTCATGCCCGTAGATTCCATCTGGAAGACACCGGAGGTCTTTCCCTGGGTAAGCATCTGAAAAACCTGCGGATCATCCATTGGGATCTTCAGCAGGTCAAAGTGCTCGCTCTGGGGCAGCATTTTAATGGCGTCATCCAGCACCGTCAGATTTCGTAGACCCAAAAAGTCCATTTTCAGCAGGCCCAGCTCCTCCAGCGTCACCATAGTGTACTGGCAGACGATGGACTCATCGTTCCGGGCCAAAGGTACATATTCATACACCGGCTTCTTGGTAATGACCACGCCGGCAGCATGGGTGGATGCGTGACGGGGCATGCCCTCCAGGGCCTTTGCCATATCGATGAGCCGGCGGATCTTTGGGTCAGCCTCATACTGGTCCTTCAGCTGCTTGGACAGCTTCAGGGCATCGTCCAGCGTAATGTGAAGGGTGGCCGGCACCAGCTTGGCCACGGAATCTACTTCGTTATAGGGTATGCTCAGCACCCGGCCCACGTCCCGGATGGCGGCACGGGCAGCCATGGTGCCGAAGGTGACGATCTGGGCCACATGGTCATCGCCGTATTTGCGGCGGACATAGTCCACCACTTCCTCGCGGCGGGTATCGCCGAAGTCCATATCAATATCGGGCATAGACACCCGCTCGGGGTTTAGAAACCGCTCAAAGTAGAGGTTGTACTCCATGGGATCAATGTCCGTGATGTGCAGGCAGTAGGACACCATGCTCCCGGCGGCGGAGCCGCGCCCCGGTCCCACGGGGATACCCGCGCTCTTGGCATAGCGTACAAAGTCGGAAACGATGAGGAAATAGTCGGTAAAGCCCATTTTCTCGATCATATCCAGCTCATAGGTCAGCTGCTTGCGATAGTTCTCCTTTTCCTGCCCGTAGCGTTCGGCAAAGCCCTCGTCGCAGAGCTTGCGCAGGTAGGTAGGCGAATCATAGCCGGGAGGGAGCTTGAATTCCGGCAAGTGGTACTTGCCGAAGGTAAATTCCATCTGGCAACGGTCAGCAATGCGCTGGGTGTTTTCCACCGCCTGGGGATAGGCTGAAAACAGCGCCTCCATCTCCTCCGTGGAGCGCAGGTAGAAGTTCCGCGGCTCGTAGCGCATGCGATTTTCATCATCCACGGTCTTACCGGTTTGGATGCAAAGAAGAATATCGTGGCTCTCGGCGTCCTCCTTACGGATATAATGGGCATCGTTGGTACAGACCAGGGGGATGCCCGTCTCCTGATGGATCTTCAGCAGGCTCCGGTTGACCTCCGCCTGCTCAGGGATGCCGTGGTCCTGGAGTTCCAGATAGAAATTATCCGGGCCAAAGATCTCCTGCATCTGCAGGGCGTACGCCTTGGCGCCTTCGTAATTGCCGTGGAGGATGCGCTTGGGGATCTCCCCGGCCAGACATGCGGACAAGGCGATTAGTCCTTGGGAGTGCTCACGCAGCAGATCCAGGTCGATGCGGGGCTTTATATAAAAGCCCTCCACAAACGCCTGGCTCACCATGTATGACAGGTTTCGGTAGCCCGTTTCATCCTTGCACAGCAGCACCAGGTGCCGGGACTCGGCATCAAACTCATGGAGTTTATCAAATCGAGTCCGGGCCGCCACATAAACCTCGCACCCGATAACCGGATGGATGCCCTCCGCCTTGCAGGCCCGATAAAAATCAATGGCACCGTACATGACGCCGTGGTCGGTGATGGCGCAGGCGGTCTGGCCCAGCTCCTTGATGCGCCGGGGCAGATCACGGATGCGGCAGGCGCCGTCCAGCAGGCTATACTCCGTATGTACATGAAGATGCACGAATGACATATTATTCCCCTTTAAGCTCTGCAATATAGTCGCACAGGATCTCCACGGCTGAGACGATGAGGATACCGCAATGATCTGCTACACCCAGGTCCCGGGATTGTCCGGTGGGCATCAGATCCTTGCGCTTGAGCAGGTCGGCGCAATCGCGGTCAACGAACCGCTCCCGGAAGCGGCGGATATACTCCTGGGTCTGCTGGGTAATACGCCGCTTCCCCGCCGGACCCTCAGCCGCTGTGGCGGGAAACAGCATGCCCAGCACCAGGATGCCGCCGCTGATAGCGCCGCAGATGCTGCCGCAGCGCATCCCGCCACCCATACCTCCAGCCAGGGCCATACACTGATCCTCGGTAAAGCCCATATCCTCATGGAAGGCGGCCAGGATACTCTGGGCACAGTTGCAGCCGTGGGTATGATAGTCTCGAGCTGCCTTGCATTTTTCGATTTTATTCATAGCAGTTTCTTTGCCTCCTCGTTGAGCTTTCTCATACGGTGATTCATGCAGGATTTGGAGACCGGTGGGTCACACAGCTCCGCCAGCTGGGCAAGAGACAGCTCCGGATGCTCCAGGCGAAGCCGGGCCGTCTGCTGCAGCTTTTCCGGCAGGCGGTCTAATTGGCCGCTTTTAGCCAAGGCTTCAATAGCCGATTGCTGCTCCGTGGCGGCCTCCAGAATTTTATTTACATTGGCAATGTCGCAGTTCATAGCGCGGTTGGCGCCGTTTCGGATGGCCTTGTCCACCTTTGTGGTCATGATGTCCATGGCGGCCACCGGTGCCCCCAGCTTGGTCAGCAGATCCTCGATATGCTCGCTCTGCTTGAAATAGATCACCGTGGCCGCACCCCGGGTCACCATCCGGGGCAGAAAACCCATCTCCGTCAGTAGGGCGCACAGCTCCCGGCTGGCCTGGCGGTGATTGCCGGCAAGCTCCAGGTGGTAGCGCTTTTCCGGGTCGGTGACGCTGCCGCCGGATAGAAACGCACCTCGCAGAAATGAGGTGCGGCAGCAATCCTCTTCCAGCACACCGAAGTTGATGTGCAGCGCCAGGGTCTGCTTTGCCTCATAGCCGAACTGGCTGATGATACGCTCCAGCTTGGCCGGGTCTGTGATCTGAAAGATCAGCTTTTCCCTCCCCGCCTGCTCCCGGGGCAAACGGTCAAAGCGCAGGCTGAAGGCCCGATGAAAGAGCTTGGGCAGACGCCTTGCAAACTCGGGGTTTTCCGTAATGATGCGGATCTCCCGGGCATTGAAGGTGTTGCAGTAGAGCAGCACGCCGTAGGCCTCCGCCCGGGCGCAGCAGACCCGCTGCACCGGCACCCGACACAATTCACTTTTCACCTGATAGGAAAAGGATTGCATACTTCCTCCTATTTCTCCATTCGATTGCGTACGAAGCCGGTATCCTCCTCCACCACACGGATAGTCCGCTGGCGGTACAGAGTCATCAGCTCCGCGGCCACATGTCCCGGATTATGGCGGATGAGCTGGTTTTCCACCGCGCAGATGGGCCGGGCGATCATCTCTACACCCAGATGTTCACACGCCCGCTCATCGCAAAACACGGGGATGCTCCCCTCTCGGGCGTAGTGCTGGGCTATCAGCCGGGGCAGCGGTGCTGAATTGACTAAGCACAGATTAAATAGGCATGGGCAGGAATGGTTGAAAATGGCTTGGATATGGTCGCTGGCCGTATACCCCTCAGTCTCGCCGCTCTCCGTCATCACGTTGCAGATGTATATTTTCATGGAATCGCTGGCAGATATGGCGTCTACAATGCCGTCCACCAGCAGGTTGGGGATGATGCTGGTATACAGGCTGCCAGGGGCAAGCACGATGAGATCTGCCTGACGGATGGCCTCCACCGCCTCCGGCAGGGCCTTGGCCCGATCCGGGTGCAGCCTGACCCGGCGGATACGGCAGCCCTCCTGCCGCTTCATTTGGCAGATGCTGGATTCGCCCTGAATCATGTGTCCATTTTCAAATTCCGCCTCCAAGCGGAGATTGGCATTGGTCACCGGCAGAACCCGGCCCGTGATGGCCAACACCTGACTCAAGCCCGCAACCGCTTGATCGAAGCTGGGCATGATGCCATTCAGCGCCGCCAGGAGCAGATTGCCAAAGCTCTGCCCCGCCAGGCTCCCCTCGGTGAAGCGATAGCTCATGAGCCGGGTCATAATGGGCTCAGCACTGGCCAGTGCCTCCATGCAGTTGCGAATGTCCCCTGGTGGCAGCATTCCCAAGTCCCTCCGGAGTATGCCGGAGCCGCCGCCGTCATCAGTAACAGCCACAATAGCTGTGAGATTCTTGCTGTATAGCTTCAGCCCCCGCAGGAGGGTGGATTGTCCGTGTCCGCCGCCGATGACCACGATCCGCGGCCCGTTTTCCGGCGCGACACGATAGTAATCGCTTACCATAGGCCGCTCCCCTATCGGGTAATATCCCGGTGGATTTCCGTAACGGGATAGCCGATGCTTTGGATATACTCAGATAGGGCGTGGGCCACAGCCACAGAGCGGTGGTGCCCGCCGGTGCAGCCGATGCCAATAACCAAGATGGTCTTGCCCTCTTCGCTGTAAAGCGGCAGCAGGAAGGACAGCAGATCCTCCATTCTCTTCATAAAGTCGTTGGTTTGGCTGAAGCTGAACACGTAGTCCCGCACTGCATCATCCAGACCCGTCTTGCGTTTGAGGTCCTCAATGTAATAGGGATTTGGCATGAAGCGCACATCCATCACCAGATCCGCCTCTACGGGGATGCCGTTCTTAAAGCCGAATGACAGCACATTCACGTGCATCCCATCCTCCAACGTAGCATCACTGAACAGGTTTAATATCTCTGCGTGGAGCTTTGTGGTGGAGAATCCTGAGGTATCCAGCACATAATCTGCGTGGTCCCGCACCGGCTGCAACAGTATGCGCTCTTTCTGCAATGCCTCAGCCACGCTCACTCCATCCCCCGCCAGGGGATGACTGCGGCGTGTCTCCTTATAGCGGTTGATGATGGATTGGGTGTCCGCCTCCAAAAACAGCATACGGCAGTTTATGCCAGCCGACTTCATATGCTCCAGCGCATCGATAAGCTTTTGCGCCGGCTCACCGGTGCGCACATCGTACACCAGCGCCACCCGGTCATATCGGCCCTTAGATGCGGCGCAGAACTCAGCGAACACGACCATCATCTCCGCCGGAAGATTATCCACGATATAGTAGCCGATGTCCTCTAAATAGGACGCAGCCTTGCTTTTTCCGCTGCCGGACAGCCCGGAAATAACCAATATCTCCATATCTGACTCCTTTCAATTCTCTATGATACGGACCTCCGGCTCCAGGTGTACACCGCTACGCTGCATCACTCGGTCCTGCACCTGACTAATCAGCGCCATCACATCCGCACAGGTAGCTCCGCCGGTATTGATGACGAAACCCGCATGCTTTTCGGATACCTGCGCGCCGCCTACGGTAAGGCCCTTTAGCCCTGTTTCCTGAATCAGAGTCCCGGCGTAATAGCCCTCAGGCCGCTTAAATGTGCTGCCGGCGCTGGGATACTCCAGGGGCTGGCTGGCTTTGCGCTTTGCCATCAGCTCTGCCATCTTGTCCCTAATCTGCGCCGGATCTCCCTTTTTAAGGTGCAGCTTTGCGCCGAGGATCACCGTCTTTCCATCGGAAAAAGCACTCTTTCGGTAGCCGAAGGCACATTCCGCCCCGGGAATATGCCGGATGCCGTCCTCCGTGAGGACGATGACCTCCTGCACCACCTGCTTCATCTCCCCGCCATAAGCGCCAGCGTTCATAAACACGGCGCCGCCCAGGCTCCCGGGGATTCCATGGGCAAATTCCAATCCGGTAAGTGCCTGGCTCTGGGCAAAGAGCGCCAACCGCGACAGAGAAATACCGGCATCCGCTTCGATAACCGTCTCACCTGTCAGCCTAACATCACTCATCTCCCCCGCCGTGCGGATAACCAATCGGTCCAGTCCCCTATCGGGAATCAGCAGATTCGTCCCGTTTCCCATAATAAAGGGCCGTGCGCCGCACTCCCGGGCCAGGCCCATAAGGATCACCAGCTGCTCCCGATTCTTCGGGCAGGCCAGCCGCCGGGCAGGGCCACCAATGCGGAAGGATGTGAATCTGTCCATAGGCACATCCCGCTCCATGGGCAGATCCGGCAGATAGTCCCCGATGACTTTGTCCAGCTTTTCATACCAAGTCATATTTTGCTCCTTCAAATCCGCTTTTTCTTTCCCAGCAGTGCCGCACCGATAATCCCGGCGGCAGAGCCAATCTCTGCCTTGACGATACGTGTACGGCGCTCCGGCTCACAGGGAATACTCTGCTGGGCCACGATACGCCGCACCGGGAACAGCAGCTGCTCGTCCTGCTCGTTGCTAACACCGCCGCCGATGGCCAGCGTGTCCGGCTGGAAAATATTCACCAAATTCACTATACCCGCACACAGATAGTCTATGTATGCGTCGCACACGAATTGCCCGACGGGGTCTCCTCGGCGAGCAGCGATGAAGGCCGATTGGCCGCTGACATGACCGTCGTTTTCGTCCACCACCTGGCGCAGAATGCTCTCGGGATTTTCCTCCATCACCCGCTGGGTCAGCCGCTTGAGGGCCGAGGCAGAGGCATACCGCTCCCAACAGCCCTTTCGACCGCAGGGACAGCTTTTGCCGTTATACTCAATGCTCATGTGGCCCACCTCACCGGCCATGCCGTTGGATCCGTGATAGATCTTGCCGTTATGGATGATGCCCCCGCCGATACCCGTGCCGAGAGTGATGGTCACAAAGCGCTTGCTGCGGCGGCCCGCTCCGGCATAATACTCGCCAACCGCAGCGCAGTTTCCGTCGTTTTCCAGGTAGAGGGGCTTGTTCATATATTTGTGGAACAGACGCCGCAGCGGCACCCTGCGAAAGGGAAGGTTACAGCTATATTGCAGGGAACCGGAGCGGATCTCCACCACGCCGGGCACACCCACGCCGATGGAAAAAATTTCGTCTAAATCCACGCCAACCTCCGCCGCCAGCTCCTCCGTCATTCGGGCCAGGTGACGCGCCAGTAAGTCCGGCGTCTCAATCTGCGCGATCTTCATCTTTTGCTTGGCCAGGATCTGCCCTGCGTCATCCACCAACCCGGCCTTCAGATTGGTGGCGCCGATGTCAATGCCGATGTATTTCATTGATTTTTTCTCCGATTTGCCTCATTCAGTGCGTCATAGTGCTGATCAAGCCGGGTCACAAAATCCCGGGCAGGGTTGTAGCCGTATTTCATTTGGCGGTTTTTCATGGTGGCGATCTCCACGATGCCGGCCAGGTTTCTGCCCGGACGAACGGGAACAATCATGTACGGCAGCTTCACACCCAGTATTTCGTAGGTCTCCTCACCCAGACCCAGGCGATCGTAAAATTTGCCGTCCTTCCACTGCTCCAGCTGGACCACCAGGTCGATCTCCGTGTCAAACTGCACCGCACCCATACCGAAGAGCTGCTGCACATCAATGACGCCCACGCCGCGGATCTCAATATAGTGGCGAATCAGCTCCGGGGCAGTGCCGTAAAGAGAGGTGGAAATGCGGCGTATCTCCACAGCGTCGTCCGCCACCAAGCGGTGGCCGCGCTTGAGCAGCTCAATGGCGGTCTCACTCTTGCCGATGCCTGACTCGCCCAAAATCAGCACACCCTGGCCGTTGATATTCATGAGCACACCGTGGCGGGTGATCTGCGGGGCAAGCTTTTTATTCAGATAGTCGATGATCTCACTGGTAGCATCCACCGTTTTCCGGTCCGTGCGCAGCAGAGTGCGGCCATGCTTCTCTGCAAGCTCCAGCAGCTCCGGCGGGACCTCCATATTCCTGGCGATGATGAGGGCAGGTATCTCGCAGCGCAGCAGATCCTCCAGTACCTTTCGGCGGTGCTCGGTGGTCATGCCTTGGAGGAACACCATCTCGGCCTTGCCTAAAATTTGCAGGCGGATGGGCTCAAAATACTCATAAAAACCCACCAACTGCAGTGCCGGACGGTTGACATCGGAGATGGCCACGGTTTGAATATTGAAATTAGGGGCCTTATTCAGCACCTCCATGTTAAACTCCGCCACCAGCTCCGGAAGCTTGGCCGGGGTACGCTTGACCTTTTCCATGGTTGATCCTTTCCGACCGCAATAGTGTCTTGCAGCGGTCACAAAAATTTTGCCCTTGTTCACTTATATTAATAATATATTATAGCTCAAAGGCCCTGTCTGCGCAACAGTTTCCTTCGATTTGAAATTTTTTCATTTTTTTGTCAAAAGTACTTGCTTTTTTCTGTAGCATCTGTTAAACTATCAAATGCTTGCGAAAGCAAAGCAGTAAGTCACACACAGCAAGGAGGTGCAACGGATGGCTAAGTGCGAATTTTGCGACAAGGGCGTGACCTTTGGCATTAAGGTTTCCCATTCTCACCGGCGTTCCAATCGTCCCTGGAAGCCCAATGTCAAGCGTGTTAAGGCGATCATCAATGGCACGCCCCGCCATGTATATGTTTGTACCCGGTGCCTGCGTTCCGGTAAAGTAACCAGAGCGATCTGATTTCAGGACAAACAAACGCCCTGCTCATTTTGAGCAGGGCGTTTTACATTTCCCTTCATTTTTTCCATCCACTGACCACAGGCAAAAGCGTGCGGAAAAGCTCCTCCCGGTTTTCCGGGTTAATAGGGACCACCTCTGCCCGGGGGTGTTCGCATACCTGCCGCAAAAACTCCACATCCATCCGATTCTTCACGGCAGCCAGCACCGGCGTCTCCCCGTCCAGCGTCTGCAGCACCGCACGGCGAAACGCCTGGGCGTCGGACTCCATGAAGCCCAGCTCATCCATAACGATTACCTGGCAGGACGATGTGCCTTGCAGGTAAGCTGTCCCAAGAGCATTGAAAGCCTCGGGAAAAATCTCCTTTTGCCGACCGAAATTGCCACAGCGTCCCACCAAATTCTCCATTCCCCTTTTGCGCTGATCCGTCGGCAGTGATGCGGGATAGATGTAGATAGGGCGCATGGCTCCCTCAGCATTTTCATCCATTTTCGTGCAAAATCCGCCCACTGTTAGCCGGGCTTCCTCCACCAGACGGCGGATCAATGTAGACTTGCCCACACCCTTTTCGCCACAAATTAGGATATGCTTTTTCATATTTTTCTCCTTAAATGGAGATACCCGGGCTCTGCCGGGTATCTGATACTGTCAAAAAAACTCCGGTTTTTCCGACAAAAGGTTTGCAGTCTGCTGCGCGCATAATTTTGAGCCTATGGCTCAAAATTCAACACTGGCAGCCTGAGCGGTATTTTCTCTCACGCACATGTCGCGAGAGAAAATGATTGGATTTCTTTGCCGCCTGCGGGCGGCAAACTCTGCGAGGCTTTTTTGACACGCTGAGATGCCCTGCTCTGCCGGGTATCTCTTTTTTACCACCAATAGCGGGGCATCTTAGGCCGCTCATAGGGTGTTTTCATCAGCGGCAGGCTACAGCGCATTTCGCCATCCAGCGCAAAGTAAGCGCCGGCCACGGCAGGAGCTGTGGGGATGGTAGTGATCTCGCCGATGCCTATGGCGCCGCAAGCCATATCCTGGCCCTTTTTTTCCACCAAAATGCTGTTTATGGGCGGAACCTGATTGGCTCGGAATAGGCCCAGTGTGCCGTATTTGACGTTGGGGATGCAATCATACAACGGATAGTGCTCCGTCAGTGTAAATCCAAGGGCCATGGCCACGCCGCCTTCGATCTGCCCCTCACAGTTCAGCGGATTTATGGCCTTGCCCACAAAGTGCGCTGCATCAATCTCCTTTATAGTGCCGTCATCGTTCAGTACACAGACCTGGGTGGCGTAACCGTAAGCCACATGGCTCACGGGATTTTCCACATTCTGCGCACCCAGGGGATCTGTCTTGGCCAAATACTCGCCGTAGAACTCCTGGCCCTCCAGCTTTTTCCAATCCACCTGAGCATTTTCCGCCAATTCAGTCCCCACAAGGCCATCACCGCAGTTTTCACCGGGCAGATCCTTCATTTCTGCAATATTAGAAATGCCTGTATAGTCAGATACCTTTACATCCGCTCCGGCGGCTTCCAGCAGTTTCTGACAGGCGCGGCGGCAGGCTTCACCGGTTACAAGCGTCTGCCGGGAGCCGGATGTAGTACCGGAATCCGGTGAATCCACAGTGTTGGCCGCCTGGTAGACGATATCCTCCCGGTCGCAATGAAGCATGGTGCCCACGATCTGAGTCAGCACCGTACCAAGACCCTGACCGATGCAGGATGCGCCGCTGCGGATATGAATTTTTCCGTCCTGCACCGCCACGATACAGCGACCGGTGTCGGGAATGCCCACACCCACACCTGCGTTTTTCATGGCGCAGGCAATGCCCACGTTTTTATTCTTTTCACAAATGTCCTTCACGGCCTCCAGCGTCTCCACCAATCCTGTGGAGGGCGGTGCGATCTGCCCATTGGGCAGCGTCTGACCGGGCCGAATGGCGTTTCTATAGCGGATTTCCCAGGGGGAAATGCCCAGCTCGTGGGCCATTTTCGTGAGGGTCATCTCCATGGCATAGCAGGTCTGCGTCACGCCAAAGCCGCGGAATGCGCCGGCAGGCGGGTTATTGGTATAGTACGCCCGACCGGTAATCTCAAAATTCTCGTAGTGATACGGCCCGGCGGCATGGGTACAGGCCCGCTCCAGCACGGGGCCGCCCAAGGACGCATATGCCCCGGTATCTGCGGTGACCTCTGCCTTGACTCCCTGAATCAGACCGTCGTTATTGCAGCCCATAGTGATGGTCACCTTCATGGGATGGCGCTTGGGATGGACGAGGATGCTCTCTTGCCGGCTGAGCTTCACCTTTACCGGCCGACCGGATAGATATGCGATGAGCGCCGCATGGTGCTGCACGGTCATATCCTCCTTGCCACCGAAGCCGCCGCCCACCAGCATATTGGTCACATGAACCTTTTCCTTTGGAATACCCAGCATAATGGATGTTTCCCGGGCGGTGTCGTAGGTGCCCTGATCCGTAGAAAGGATAGAAACGCCGTCCCCATCTCGATAAGCCACGGCACACTCCGGCTCCAGGAAGGCGTGCTCGGTATAGGGGGTCTCGTAGTGATACATCAGCACATAATCCGCATCGCGGATAGCCTGGTCGGCGTTGCCGCGGGATACATGCTTTTCGCACAGCAGATTACCGGATTCATGGACCAGCGGTGCAAAGGGCTGGGCGGCATAGGTAGGGCTGAAAACCGGCTTCAGGGGCTCGTACTCCACCTCCACCAGCTTTTTGGCTTTTTCCAAAATCTCCGGAGTTTCCGCCGCCACCAGGCAGATGGCATCACCCAGGTAATGTGTAATCTTCCCCACGGGGATCATAGTGTCCCAATCCTGCATCAGGTGGCCCACCTTCACCTTACCCGGGATATCGTCGGCGGTATACACGCCCACCACACCCGGCAAGGCCTCGGCCTTCTCCTTATGGATGGCCAGCACACGGGCCCGGGGATATTTACTGCGCACGGCGCTGCCGTAAATCATACCGTCCAGGTAAATATCATCCGGATATTTACCTGTGCCCAGGACCTTCTCTCGGGCGTCGATGCGGGGCATAGCCTCGCCCACCCGTGCGCTATCCTTTTCCAAGGGAAGTTCTCCGCCATTGCGGAAAAGCTCCGCCGCCAGCAAAATGGCATCAATGATCTTTTTATAGCCCGTGCAGCGGCAGATATTGTTCCGGATGGCAAATGCCACCTCCTCCCGGGCAGGGGCTGGGTTCACATCCAGCAGCGCCTTGGCTGAGATGACCATACCGGGAATGCAAAATCCGCACTGCACCGCCCCTGCTTTGGCAAAGGCCCAGGCATAGACCTCTTTTTCCGTATCGCTGAGACCCTCCACAGTGATAATATGCTTCCCCTCCAGCTTGTCCGTGGAGGGAACACAGGCCTTGGTGGCTTTGCCGTCAATGAGTACGTGGCAGGTGCCGCAGGCCCCCTCACTGCAGCCGTCCTTCACTGAGGTCAGGCGCAGCTCATCCCGCAAAAAGCGAAGCAGCTTTTGGTTTTTATCAGTGGATACCGCTTGTCCGTTGACATAAAATGAAGCCATTTCTTCTTCTCCTTCGGTTTATATACTCCGCTGGATCTGTGTGCTGCATATAAACAATTATAAGCGGTTTTATTATACCTTATTCCCGCTTTCTCTGCAAGAAGCTCCCCCTCTTTTCTTTCTTCTTTTTTCAGATAAACGCCGCAAAAGAAATGTGAAGGTATATACCTTCACATTTCTTGCAATTATTTATATAATTGTTCAATAGCGGATAACAGCTCACCCTTTCCGAGCCCCTTCTCCGCAGAAAACGGGATCAGAACTGCCTCCTCAGGCAAATCCAGTGTCTGCCGAATACGCTGCAGATTCGGCTCCACCTCACTCCTTTTCAGCTTGTCCAGTTTGTTGGCCACCACGATCAGCGGACAGCCGCTCTCCTTGAACCAAGTACACATGGTCTCATCATCCGCCGTGGGCTTGTGCCGGGCATCCACAATGAGAACGCCCAGGCTGATAAGGCCTTGCTCCTGGAAATAACTCTCCATTAGCCGCCCCCAGCGATCCCGCTCTTCCTTGGATACCTTGGCATAACCGTATCCGGGCAGATCGGTAAAGTAGATTTTTCCGTCGATAAGAAAATAGTTCACCTGGGTGGTTTTGCCGGGGGTGGCACCCACCCGGGCAAAATTCTTGCGATTCAGCAAACGGTTGATAACCGAGGATTTCCCCACATTGGAGCGGCCGGCAAAGGCCACCTGGGGCCGGCCATCCCGGATAAATGTGCCTTGGTTGACAGCAGAGAGAATAAACTCTGCCTTATTAAAGTTGATACCCATATTGGCTCCTTATACACGCAGCTCCGTCCGGGAGGCAGGCTGCACGGGAATCAGCGGCAAATCGTCTGCGGTGGACCCGGTCTTTCGGCTTTCCTCCGGCACAAGTGCAACAGGGAAAACATCTTCCACCGTATCCACGGCTACAAAGTACAGCTTTTTGCGCACAGATTGGTCGATCTCCTCCAGGTCCTTCTCATTTTCCCGGGGAATGATGACCGTCTTGATGCCATTTCGCAGGGCGGCCATGGTCTTTTCCTTCAGCCCGCCGATCGGCAGCACACGGCCCCGGAGGGTGACTTCCCCGGTCATAGCCACATCCCAGCGGACCTTCCGTTTTGTCAGGGCAGACAGCATAGCGGTGGTTATGGCGATGCCGGCGGAGGGACCGTCCTTGGGTACGGCGCCCTCAGGAAAATGAATGTGGATGTCCTTGGTCTTGTAAAAATCCCGCTCGATGCCCAGATGTGCAGCCCGGCTGCGCAGGCAGCTCAGAGCTGTCTTGGCGGACTCCTGCATTACGGCGCCCAGGTTACCGGTGAGCTCCAGCTTACCGGTACCATCCATGACGTTAACCTCTACCTCCAGTATCTCACCGCCCACCTGAGTCCAAGCCAAGCCATTGACCACACCTACCTCATTGTGCCGCAGGTGCGCCGAATCCGTATAGCGTACAACGCCTAAAAAGTCTTTTAGATCAGAAGGTGTAACGGTAATCCTCTTTACACTCTCTGCGGCGATCTTCATGGCAGCCTTGCGGCAAATTGCGGCAATTTCCCGCTCCAGCACACGCACGCCGGACTCCCTTGTATAGCCGCTGATGATGCCGCGGAGGGCATCATCAGAAATGATAAGCTGGCGCTTTTGCAGGCCATGCTCCTTCAGCTGCTTGGGGATCAGATGCCGCCGGGCGATCTCCACCTTCTCCTCGTCGGTATAGCTGCCCAGCTCGATGACCTCCATGCGGTCCAGCAGCGGCCGGGGGATGGTGTCCGTGGTGTTGGCGGTGGTAATGAACATGACCCGGCTCAAGTCTACGGGGATTTCCAGGAAATGATCCCGGAAGCTGCTGTTCTGCTCACTGTCCAGCACCTCCAGCAGTGCGGAGGCAGGGTCTCCGCGCATGTCGCTGGCCAGCTTGTCGATCTCGTCCAGCACCAACAGCGGATTCATGGAGCCGCTGTGGATCAGTCCATCAATGATGCGCCCGGGCATGGCGCCTATGTATGTCTTGCGATGGCCGCGGATATCCGCCTCATCCCGCACGCCGCCCAGGCTGATACGGTAGAGCTTGCGGTTCATAGCCTTGGCAACAGAGATAGCAATAGAGGTCTTTCCCACGCCCGGAGGGCCTACCAGGCAGATAATCTTGCCCTTGGCCTGGGGATGGATCTGGCGGACAGCTATGTATTCCAATATGCGCTCTTTCACCTTTGTCAGGCCATAATGATCCTTATCCAGCATAGCCCGAGCCTTTTCCACATCGGCCCGCTCCTTGGTTTCCTTGCCCCAGGGCATCTCCAAACAGGTATCCAGATAATTGCGGATCACCGACGCCTCGGCGCTGCCGTATGGCTGCTTGGCCAGGCGCGAGACCTCCTTCATCAGCTTCTCCTCAATCTCCTGGGAGACCTTTAGCTTCTGAACCTTCTCGGTATACTCCTGTATTTCATCGTCGCCGTCCTCGCCCAGCTCATGCTGCAGGACCTTCACCTGCTCCCGCAGAATCATGTCCTTCTGCACCCGGCCCACACGGTCCCGGACCTTTTTCTCCATCTCCACTTCCAGCGAGATCACATCCAGCTCACGAGTGAGGATCTCGTTCACCAGCTTCAGTCGCTTCACGGGATGTAGCTCCTCCAAAATCCGCTGACGATCCATATGCCGGAGGGTAATGCTATAGGCAATATAATTGGCTATCTCGCCGGGGTCCTTGCTGTCCAGCACGGTGGCCATGACCTCGTCCGGCAAATCCGGCACCATGTCCTTATACTCGCCTAAAAGGGCGTAGGTCTGCCGCATAACGGCCTCCACCCGGCTGGTCATTTTCCCGGGAAACTCATCCTCAATCAAGGTCACATTTGCCTGCAGAAAGGGCTTCGTCTGCCACAGGCGCTTGATGCAGCCCTTTTCCATACCCCGGACCACCACCCGGACAGTGGAATCTGAGGTCTTAATAATCTGCAGCACATGGGCTACCGTGCCCATGGAATAAAGGTCATCTTCCTCCGGGTGCATCACAGCCAGCTCTCGCTGGGTCACCAGGAAAATGTCCTTTCCCTCCTCCATAGCGTTGTTCAGCGCCAGCATGGAGATCTCACGTTCTACATCAAACCCGGTGGTCTGACCGGGGAAAACCGTCAGCCCGCGCAGGGCTAAAACGGGAACATTCATCGTTCTTTGTTCCATTGGGTATTCACTCCTTTCGGCTGCCATACGCAGCAAGGGAAAAAGGGGAGGGACGAATCCTCGCCTCTCCCCTATCGCTCATTTAAGAGGCCGGCGCAGACGAGCTGTCTGCCTTTCCGGTCTTTAATTTTGCCGCACGGGACTCTTTTCCAGCGTCATGCACAACCTCAGGCTCTGCCTTTCCCGTCACGCAATCAGCGGTAATGGTCACCCGCCGGATAGACGGATCTGAGGGAATATCAAACATCACCTTAGTGAGGATCCCCTCCATAACGGCCCGCAGGCCCCGGGCACCGATGTTCCTCTCAATGGCCTTGTCAGCCACAGCCTCCAGCGCATCCTCTGTGAAGAAAAGCTGCACATTATCATAGGAAAACAGCTTTTGATACTGCTTGACCAAGGCGTTCTTCGGCTGGGTAAGGATCTGCACCAGATCCTCCCGGGTTAGTCCGTCCAGCGCAGCAATCACAGGCAGACGGCCCACTAACTCCGGAATAATACCGAACTTCAGCAGGTCATGAGGTTGAACCTCCTTGAGCAAAGCCCCGGTCTGCCGCTGTGCCTTGCTCTCCACCACAGCATCAAAGCCGATGCCCTTGCGGTCCGTGCGCCTTTCAATGATCTTCTCCAGGCCATCAAAGGCACCGCCGCAGATGAAGAGAATGTTGTGGGTGTCCACCTGAATAAACTCCTGGTGGGGGTGCTTGCGTCCGCCCTGAGGCGGGACATTGGCAACCGTACCCTCCAATATCTTCAGCAATGCTTGCTGTACACCCTCGCCGGACACATCCCGAGTGATGGATGTGTTTTCGCTCTTGCGGGCGATTTTGTCGATCTCATCCACATAGATGATACCCCGCTCCGCCAGCTCTACGTCAAAGTCTGCCGCCTGAAGCAAACGCAGGAGGATATTCTCCACATCGTCGCCTACATAGCCGGCCTCCGTAAGAGTGGTGGCATCGGCAATGGCGAAGGGCACCTGCAGCACCCGAGCCAGAGTCTGGGCAAACAAGGTTTTGCCGCTGCCGGTGGGGCCGATCATGAGGATGTTGCTCTTTTGCAGCTCCACATCCTCACCGCCGCCGTAAAAGATGCGTTTATAGTGGTTATATACGGACACGGAGAGGGCGATTTTCGCAGCCTCCTGCCCGATGACATATTCGTCCAGCACCGCCTTGATTTCCCGGGGAGTGGGCAAACGATCCGGCGCTTCGAATTTGTTTTCCGCAGCTGGGCTGTAATCATCCTCCAGAATGGACATACACAGCTGGACGCACTCGTCGCAGATCCGGACGCCGGGGCCCTGGATCATGCGGTGTACCTGATTTTCGCTCTTGCCACAGAAAGAGCAGTGGAGCTCTTTGTTTTTTTCCGCCATGTTTACCTCTTATAAATGACCTTGTCCACCAGGCCGTACTCCTTGGCTTCCTCGGCGATCATCCAATTATCGCGCTCGGAGTCCAGCTTCACCTGCTCAGGTGTCTTGCCGGTGTTCTCGGCCAGGATACGGTTCATCCGCTGCTTGATCTTCAGGAAATGCTCCACGTCGATCTCCATATCGGTGACCTTACCCTGGGTACCGGCGGAGGGCTGATGGATCATCACCTCGGCATTGGGCAGGGCAATGCGCTTACCCTTGGCACCGGAGGACAGCAGGAATGCACCCATACTGGCAGCCATACCAATGCAGATGGTAGACACATCGCATTTGATATACTGCATGGTATCATAGATTGCCATGCCGGCCGTGACGGAACCACCGGGGCTGTTGATGTACATCTGAATGTCCTTGTCGGGATCCTGTGCCTCCAGATACAGCAGCTGCGCAACTACCAGGCTGGCAGTTGTATCATTCACCTCTTCGCCCAGGAAGACGATGCGGTCGTTGAGCAAGCGGGAGAAAATATCGTAAGACCGCTCTCCCCGGTTGGTCTGCTCCACAACATAAGGAACTAAACTCATAGAAATATACCTCCTGTTCAAATGGGGCCTTGCGCTGCAAGGCATAATACAGAATTATACCCGCCCATAAGTGATTTTAACAGTTGAGATTACTCTTTATCTTCTTTCTTCTCTTCAGCCTTGTCTTCGGATTTCTCCTCGGCCTTCTCCTCGGGCTCCACGGCCACGGCACTGTCGGCAACGACCTTGATGACCTTCTCCCGGATGACCTGCTCCTTCACTTCGGAGGCGGGCAGATACTTCTTAATGGACTCCAGATCCATGCCGTACTTCTCGGCGATGGTCTTCATCTCATTTTCCACTTCCTCGTCGGAAGCCTCCAGGTTCTCAGCCTTTACAATGGCGCTTACAGCAAGATCCATACGCACCTGCTTCAGAGCGGGCTCCATAGATTGCTTCTGAATGGCGTCCTCATCCATGCCGGTCATCTTCACATACTGGTCAAAGGGGATACCTTGGGCAGCCAGCTGCTGCTTGAAGTTTTCCATCATTCTCTGGGATTGCAGCACCACCATATCCTCGGGAATGTCGGCCTCGATGCCGTCGGCCACCTTCTGCATCAGCGCATCCTCAAAGGCGTGCTGGGCAGCGGTCTTGCGCTCGTCGGTAATCTTCTTCTTCAGGTCGGCCTTCAATTCCTTCAGCGTGTCAAACTCGGACACATCCTTGGCAAACTCATCGTCAATGGCGGGGACTTCCTTCACCTTGACCTCGTTGACCTTCACATGGAATACCACGGGCTTGCCGGCAAGCTCCGGAGTGTAGTCCTCGGGGAAGGTGATGTCAATGTCCTTCTCCTCGCCCACCTTCATGCCCATGAGCTGATCCTCAAAACCGGGCACGAAGCTGCCGGAGCCTATCTCCAGGTCAAAATTCTCGCCCTTGCCGCCATCGAAGGCCACGCCGTTGTCAAAGCCCTCAAAGTCGATGTTGGCGGTATCGCCCTTCTTTACAGCGCGCTCCACGCTCACCAGGCGGCTGTTGCGCTCGGCCATTTCCTTTAGCCGTGCGTTCACATCGGCGGCCATGACCTTTACATTGGCCTTGGGAGCCTCCAGGCCCTTGTACTGGCCCAGCTTCACCTCGGGATATACGGCGACGGTGGCCTTGAAGGTAACACCATCCTTACCGCAGTTCTCCAGCTCCACCTCAGGATAGCCCACAACCTCCAGCTTCTCATCGCTGACAGCCTTCTCATAGGCGTCGGGCAGGACAATATTCACGGCCTCCTCATAGAAGACCTCTGCGCCGTACATGCTCTCAACAATCTTGCGGGGAGCCTTGCCGGGGCGGAAGCCGGGGATGTTCATCTTGCCGCGCATCTTCAGATAAGCCTTGTTGATGGCAGCCTCAAAGTCCTCGGCGCTGACTTCAATGGTCAATGCAACCTTGCTCTTTTCCAGTTTTTCACAGGATTTTACACTCATTTTTGTTTTTCCTCCGTTCAGCATTAATAATGCGAATCAATGCAATTAAATATGATAACAGAAAAGATCTGTAATTTCCACACCTTTTTGCACTATTCTAAAATTTTTTTTGGTTTGAACCGCAGATAGTCGGCGGAGACCAGGGAAAAATCCGTTCCATCCCGCTCTCCCTGCACCGCTCGGCTATGAGCCATACCACCATGAAGGTGTCCGTAATAGCACCTTTTCACGCCGTACTGCCGCAGAAGCCGCAGCATTTCCTCACAGCGGTAGCCGGTGTAGAGGGGCGGATAATGCAGAAAGCAAAGCTTTTCCCGCTCTCCCGCTGCCCTCAGTGAGGTCTCCAGCCGCCCGGCCTCCCGGTTACGCATTTTCTCCGTGTGGCTGCCCGGCTCCTCCAGCTCGTAAAACCAGCCCCTTGTGCCGCACAGGGCCACATCGCCGTAAAAAGTGCAGTTGTTGTGGAGAATTTGCAGGGAGTCCAGCCCGTGCTCGTCAAAAAATCGCTGCATTTTCGCCGCCGTGTTCCACCAGTAGTCGTGGTTGCCCTTCATGAGAATCTTTTTTCCCGGCAGGGCGTGGAGAAACTCCAAATCCCGCAGGGACTCCTCCAGGCTCATGCCCCAGGAGAGGTCGCCGCATAGGACCGTCACATCCTCACTTCCCAGCTCCGAAAAGCCCTCCCGGATCCGCTCCACATAGTTGCTCCAGCCCTCGCCGAAAACATCCATGGGCTTATCCGAGCCCAGGGACAGGTGCAGGTCCCCTATGGTATATAACGCCATCGTGTACTCCTTTGCCTTTGCTAATCACAACGCCACCATTTTCCGGTAACGCTAAGAACCTTTTTTAATTGACCTGCAATCTAATCTGTGTTTTCAATGGCTTTATTTTTTCATTAGCTTTTTCTAAATAACGAACACATTTTGCAGGCATCTCATATTTGCATCTAACATCGATAATGAATCTTTTGAACGCAATGTTTGAATATGTATTTTGATATTGCCTTCCTTCAATAAAGTCAAGGTATGCATTAATCTTTTTTGACTAACATATTCATATGAGTTTCTTCGTCAATGGAAATCCAATCCAAATGATCTGTTATCATAAGAATTAAACTATCATTCTGAACACCTGCTCCATCGACAACATCAATTTCACAAATTGACATTGTATTCCTCCCATTGCTTATGTCTAATTACCTTATATTAATATTATAATATACTCCGCAGGTTGTTCCAGAAAATATCCTCCAGCAGGGCCTCACTGTAGCCCCGGGCCTGCAGGGCCGCATACAGTTTCGGCACATCCTGCACCCCTTGCATCCCGGCGGCCAGGGCCTCGCAGCCGTCCAGATCACCGCCTATGCACAGAGTCTTTTCTCCGCCCAAATTCAGAAAATGCTCCACATGGGCCACAAGCTCCTCTATAGTTCCCTGTGGGCCTGCAAAATCCCTGTAGAGGTTCAACCCCACAACACCGCCACTATCCCGGATAGCCCTGAATTGATCGTCCGTCAGATTCCGCCGATTTGGGCAGAGGGCCCGGGCATCGGAGTGGGAGGCTACCACAGGCCCGTGGGTCGTTTTGATCACATCCCAAAAGCCAGCATCGGAGATGTGGGACATATCCGGGTAAATATGCATTTCTTCCATTCGACGTACGAAACTCTTTCCCTTTTGGGACAGGCCCCGGTCCGGCTCCTCACAGTTGGTGCCGCAGAGGCTGTTGGCTCGGTTCCAAACGGGATTCAGCAGCCGAACACCCCAGGTCCGGGCTGTTTCCAGGTTCCGCTCCTCGCAATCCAGCAGATCGGCCCCCTCAATGCTCAAAAGTGCCGCTATCTTTCCCTGGCGCACCGCTTCATCTACCTCTGAGCCCGTGCGGCAATGGGTGATGCAGTCCCGGTTTTCGTTTATTTCATGCAAAAATCGGTCGTGCAATCGCCGACACTGGGCCGGCATCCCATCTGCGGGAGCGTTTTTCGCATCCCAATACAGGGCGAAAAACTGGCCGTACCGGGCAAAATTTCTTCCTCGCACCAAGTCAATATGTCCGCCGTTTTCCCGCAGGCAGCCGCAGGCAGCGTAATATGCCTCCTGTGCTTCCTGGTCCGTCCCCATTTCCAGGGCCGCTTCGCTGCAGCCGGTTTCCTCGCAGCGGTAAATAGTGTCGCAGTGGGCGTCAAAATAGGGTATCTTCAATTTGCTTCCACCTCAAATGCGTTTTTCATATAAACTATGCGCGCCAAGCCACCGTCAGTACCCCGATAGACCTCCGCCACATCAAAACGTACCGGGCAATCCAGCTCCTTCTCACTGAGATAGAAAAGAGCCGTCTTACGAATGCGCTCCTGCTTAGCGGCCGTAACATAATCTCTCGGCAGGCCCACGGCCAGATTGCTCCGGGTCTTCACCTCCACAAAGCAGAGGGTATTTCCGTCCATGGCGATGAGATCGATCTCTCCGAAGCGGCAATGATAGCTGTGCGCCACCAGGTGAAATTTCTTTTGCCGCAGGTAATTTGCCACCTGTGCCTCGCCCCAGGTCCCTATACAGCGGCTCATATGCGCTTTTCCTCCCACTTCTTCAGGAAGCTGCGCCTGTGCTCCGGGCAGGGGCCGAATTTACCCAACATTTCATAATGCAGCTTGGTGCCGTAGCCCTTGTGTTTGGCAAACTGGTACTGGGGATAACGCTCGTCCAGCTCACCGGCCACGAACCGGTCCCGGCTCACCTTGGCCAAAATGGACGAGGCGGCGATGCTGGCACTCTTGCCATCGCCGCCCACCACCAGCTTATGGGGCGTGGTGATGGCTGCGCTGCGGCCCTTGTCCCGGTTGCCGTCTATGAGGGCTATCTCGGGCTGAATGGTCAATGCGTCCATGGCCTGCTGCATGGCTTTCATCCGGGCACTTAAAATGTCCGTGGCGTCGATCTCCGCCGCCTCCACCCGTGCCACCGCCCAGCAGACAGCCTTTTGGGTGATAACCTCGTACAGCGCCTCCCGCTTTTTCTCCGTGAGCTTTTTGCTGTCGTTGAGGCCCTCGATCCGGTAATAAGGCGGCAGGATCACCGCCGCGGCGTACACCGGCCCCGCCAAGGGCCCGGCACCGGCCTCGTCGCAGCCGCAAATAATCCCGATCCCCTGCTCCGTTAGATCTCGCTCAATCTGCCACAGGTCTGTATTTTCGGCCATTTATTTCACATCCTCCACCGTTTCCAGTGTAAAGCGTCCTAACTTGCCACCCCGGAATTCGTCCAGCAAAACCCGGCTCATACGCTCGGTGTCTACTTCGGCCCCACGCATGAGAAAGCCCCGCTTGCGCCCGGCCCGAACCAGCAGGTCGTAGCCCATTTCCTCCTCCTGGGGCTCTACCTTGTACCGCTCCCGAATGGCCTCGGCATAATGCCCCCCCAGGTACTCCATAAGGCAGCTGCCCAGCTCCTCAATGTCCATCACATCGTCCTTGATGGCGCCGGTGAAGGCAAGGTGCATCCCCACATTCACATCCTCGAATTTCGGCCAGAGCATGCCGGGAGTATCCAGCAGCTCCAGGGTGCTGTCCACCGGGACCCACTGCTTGCTGCGGGTGACGCCGGGCCGGTCCTCAGCCTTGGCAGTCTTGCGCTTGGCTACCTTATTAATAAAGGTGGATTTACCCACATTGGGAATACCCAGCACCATCACTCGCACCACACGGCCCACCTGGCCCTTGTCGGCGTAGGCCTGGAGCTTATCCTTCAGCAGCTCCCGAACGGCGGCGGCAAACTGGGCTGTGCCCACGCCGTTTTTGGCATTAGACTCCAGCACTGCGTAGCCCTTTCCCCGGAAATACGCCGCCCAGCGGGCCGTCTCCTTTGGATCAGCCTGGTCCACCCGATTCAGCACCACCAGCCGGGGCTTCCCCGCCGTCATTTCATCCACATCGGGGTTGCGGCTGGAAATAGGGATCCGTGCGTCCAAAATCTCGCACACGGCATTCATGTGGCCCATTTCCGCCACGATCATCCGCTTGGTTTTCGTCATGTGTCCCGGATACCAGGACAATCCTTCTATCTGCATGGCTGCCTCCTTACAATTTGGTCAGATGGGCCCCGGCGGCCTTGAGCATCAGCTTCTTGGTGCCCACCTTGTCAAAGGCCACCTCAATGAGTGCGTCGCCGCCCATGGGCCGCACGCTGAGCACCATGCCCTGGCCAAAGGCGCTGTGGCGCACCTGGTCCCCGGCGCTTAGCTGCATCAGCGGCGCGGAAGCGGCCGCAGGCGCCCGCCGGGTCGCCGCAGAATTCTGTAAAGGCTTTTGCCTTGTCTGCTGTTTGATCTCCTGCGTTTTATATGTCCCGCGCGTGGTGCTCCCCCAGCCGCCGGACCAGCCATCATTCCAGTTATCGTCCCACTGGAGCGCCTTTCTCGGCTCCGGCTTTCCGAGCCAGCGCATATTCTCCGCCGGGATCTCCTCCAGGAATCGGGAGGGCATCTTCGGCTCCGTCTGGCCAAAAAGCATCCGCTGGCGCACATTGGTCATGGTCAGGGTCTTGCGGGCCCGGGTCATGGCCACATAGCAGAGCCTGCGCTCCTCCTCCATTTCCTCCTGCTCGCCCATGGCCCGGTTCCCGGGGAACACACCCTCGTCCATGCCGGTGACATACACATGGTCAAACTCCAGTCCCTTGGCGCTGTGCATGGTCATCAGGGTCACGCAGTTGTCGCTGTCGGATTGTCCGTCCAAGTCGGTATACAGGGCCACATCGTTGAGGAAGCCCGCCAAAGATGGGTCATCGGGGTCGTTGTCCAAAAAAGCGCTGATGCTGGAGGCCAGCTCCTGCACGTTCTCCAGCCGCCCCCGGCTCTCCATGTCGTTCTTTTCCTGCAGCATCTGCACATAGCCGGACATTTGACAGACCCTGCCGTAAAATTCCACCAGCTCCAGCTCATCGCACAAGCTCCGCAGTTCCATAATCAACTGCCCAAAGTCTTCCATCCTCCCAGCGGCGGACTTCAGCTCCGGGTATTTCCGGGCAACGCGGATAATATCAAACAAAGGTCTTCCCTCCGCCGCTGCAATGGTCTGGGCCTTTTCCAGGGATGCCCCGCCGATTTTCCGGGAGGGCACATTGATGATCCGCCGCAGGCGCAGGTCGTCCGCCGGGTTGCAGATCACGCACAGATATGCCAGCATGTCCTTTACCTCCGCCCGGTCGAAGAACTTCACACCTCCCACAATTTTATAGGGTACGGCGTTTCGCTTGAAGGCATATTCCAAGGCGTTGGACTGGGCGTTCATCCGGTACAGAATGGCGTTATCCCGCCAGTTGGCGCCCTGGTTGTAACGGGACATAATGTCCCCTACAACGAAGTTTGCCTCATCGCTCTCGTTGTAACAGGTCTTAATGGTTACCGGATCCCCGGCGCCGTTTTGTGTCCACAGGGTCTTGCCCTTGCGGCCCTGGTTGTTGCGAATCACCGCGTTGGCAGCGTCCAAAATGTTCTGGGTGGAGCGGTAATTCTGCTCCAGGCGGATGGTCCGTGCGTTCTTATAGCGCTGCTCGAAGCTGAGAATGTTGGTTATGTCCGCACCCCGGAAGCGGTAAATGCTCTGGTCGTCATCGCCCACCACGCAAATGTTGCCGTGAGGGCCTGTCAGCAGGCCCGCCAGGAGAAATTGCAGGTGGTTGGTATCCTGGTACTCGTCAATGAGTATATAACGGAACTTATTCTGATAGTATGCCCGCACTTCCTTGTCGCTCTGCAGCAGGGTCACCGTATGCAGGATGATGTCGTCAAAGTCCAGGGCGTTGGCCTCCCGGAGCTTTTGGTTGTAAAGCTTATATACTTTACCGATCCTGGTTTTTCGCCAATCTCCCCGCTGCTCCCACAGCTGGCAAAACTCCTCCGGGGAGAGCATCTCCCCCTTGGCGGTGGAAATCACCGACAGCAGCTCCCGAGTGGGAAACTGCTTTTCCTCCAGCCCCAGGTCCTTGAGGATGTCCTTGATGACCCGCTTGGAGTCGTCGGTATCATAGATGGTAAAGTTGCGATCGTAGCCCAGCTTATCAATATCCCGACGTAGGATGCGCACGCAGGCAGCATGGAAGGTGGCCGCCCACACATCCAGCGCCTCCTCTCCCAGCATCCGCTCCAGGCGCTCTTTAAGCTCCCCGGCAGCCTTGTTGGTAAAGGTGATGGCCAGCACCTCCCAGGGCCGGGCCGGCTGCACGGCACACAGATACTGCATCACGGGCCGCATTTCCTCCTGGGGATCCTTGATATACTGCTCAAGAAACGCCGCCTCATCCTCGGAGATGGGAATGGGGATCTCCTCCGTGTCGCTGCCCCGCCCATAGCGAAGCAGGTTTGCAACCCGGTTAATGAGCACCGTGGTTTTTCCGGAGCCTGCCCCCGCCAGCAGCAGCAAAGGGCCCTCGGTGGTCAGCACACCCTCCCGCTGCATAGGATTGAGCCGCTGATAGTCCAGCTCAATAGCCTTGCGCCGGGCGGCTATAAATCGTCTTTCTAATTCGTTCATATAGGCCTCTCTCTATTGAATTCTTTCCTATTTTATATCAATTCTTTCCTTCGGTCAACCGCCTAAATAAAAATTAGAATTTTTGTTCGATTCCCTATTGACAAGAACTCTTGTTCGATTTATAATCCTTAGTAGAACAAAAGTTTTATATGGAGGAGCTTACTATGACAACTTTCGGATGGATCATTACAATTATCGGCGTGGCTGCCTTTTCCGGCCAGCTCATGCGTCTGATTGAGCGGGTAGATCAGCCCCGCAGGCGGCGCAGTGCCACCTGAAATGAATCTGCTGGATAAGCTGACCATCCTTACCGATGCCGCAAAATATGACGCCTCCTGCACATCCAGCGGCGTTATACGCGGCTCTCGCCCCGGGATGATCGGCAACACATCTTCTTCCATCGCTGGCTGCTGCCACAGCTTTTCCGCTGACGGGCGCTGTATCTCGCTGCTGAAGGTGCTCATGACCAATTACTGTGTGTACGATTGCAAATACTGCATTAATCGCCGCAGCAATGATACCCGTCGCACCGCCTTTACCCCCCGGGAGCTGGCCGAGCTGACCGTTCAGTTCTATCGCCGCAATTATATTGAGGGGCTTTTTCTCTCCAGTGGCGTCCTGCGTGACCCGGACTATACCACCCTGCGCATGATTGAGACGCTACGCCTTCTGCGGCGGGAATTTGCCTTCAACGGCTATATTCACGCCAAGGCCATCCCCGGTACAAGCCCGGAGCTGGTGCAGCAGCTGGGCTATCTGGCGGACCGGCTCAGCGTGAATATCGAACTGCCGTCCCAAAAAGGATTGGCTGCGCTGGCCCCGGACAAGAGCAAGGCTGCCATTCTTGCGCCTATGCGGCTCATTGAGGCTCAGGGTCGGCAAAATAAAGAGGAGCTTGTGAAGTACCGTCACGCCCCTGCTTTTGCTCCGGCTGGGCAGAGCACACAGCTCATTGTGGGCGCCACGGAGGATAGCGACCGGCACATCTTGCACCTAACGGAATCGTTGTATGACCGTTATCGGCTGAAGCGGGTCTTCTATTCCGCATATGTGCCCGTTGTGGAAAATCCGTTGCTTCCCGCCCTGCACACTAAGCCGCCGCTTCTGCGGGAGCACAGGCTGTATCAGGCAGATTGGCTCCTGCGGTTTTATGGCTTCCGGGCCGATGAGCTTTTGGATGACCAGCACCCGAATTTTGACCCTATGCTGGATCCGAAATGCTACTGGGCCATCACCCATCCGGAGCAGTTTCCTGTGGAGATCATGACCGCCGACTTAGGCCGGCTTCTGCGCGTTCCCGGTATCGGCCCCACCGGCGCCCGGCGCATACTTTCCGCCCGGCGAACGGGCCTTCTCCACTTTGATGACCTGAAAAAAATGGGGATCGTACTCAAGAGGGCGCAATTTTTTATCCTATGCGGCGGACGTATGCGGGAAGGGCTTCATTTCACCGCCGATACCCTGGCCTTTCAGCTGCAGGCCGTAGAGCGCGGCAGTCTGCCTGCTTCAGCCGCCCAGCAGCTGTCTCTCTTTGACGCAACGGGGTGAACACAATGCCTTGGATCAATATGGTTTATGAATATGACGACAGCTACGAAGGATTTCTTTGCTGTATTTACGAAAGTTATGTAAACAAAGAATTCCCCATCGCTTTTTTCAGCAATGAGGAATTTTCTGTTCTCACTCTTTATGCCGTTCGCTGTGTGAAAACAGATCTCACACACAGCAGCCGTATCCTGCGCAGCATCGAAAGCCGCTCTGCCCGGGCGGCGCGCCTGCTCTACCGGGCCTTTCATACCTGCATGGCGGACAGAGAAGCCTGTTTGTACCGTTTCATCCAAAAGCTCTATGCCGATGGCCCGCAATTTTTGCGCCGCACCTCCGATGAAGCCTGCTTTCCATTATATAAGGCTGTCCGTCATTTATCCGGTGAGCTGGAGAAGCTCCGAGGCTTTGTGCGATTCTCCGACTTTGGTGGCATATTAGGCGCTGAGATCGAACCCAAAAATCGGGTGCTGCCATTTCTGCGGGGCTACTTCTGCAGCCGCTATGCCAATGAACCCTTTTTTCTGTATGACCGCACACATGGGGAACTGCTTTTATACTGCGGAGGCCGATCTCGCATCATGCAGGTCGATTCCATCACTCTTGCACCACCAGATGCACAGGAAGCTCAATACCGCAAATTGTGGAAGACATTTTTTGACACCGTTGCCATCGAAGATCGGTATAATCCGCGCTGCCAAAACACATTTTTACCCAAACGCTACCGCTGTACCATGACGGAGTTTCAATCGGAGAGCTCTTTCACTCCCGAAGCATCTCCCGCAGATGTGCTACCCCCTTCCGTTCCAGACGAGATATCTGCACCTGCGACACTCCCAGGATACGCGCTGTCTGCTCCTGGGTCATGCATTTGAAAAAACGCAGATAAATTGTTTCCTGCTCACGCTCCGGAAGGGTCCGTATGGCCTCCCGGAGCGCAATTTTTTCAACCAGGGATTCCTCCGGTGCATCCGTCCCCAGAGTGGATTCCAGTGTTAGTCCACCAGCCGTCTCCTGCTGCAGCGACTCCGGTGTGGAGACGGCCAGCTCCGCTGTTGCAATCTCCTCGACGCTCCATCCGGTCTCGGCTGCGACCTCCGATAGTTTCGGCTCCCGGCCCAAGGAGGTGCGCAGCCTCTGTCGGGCTGCCCAAATGCCTTGCCCTCTCTCCCGCAGTGTGCGCCCCACCTTCATCGGCCCATCATCCCTTAAAAATCGTCGAATTTCTCCCGCGATCTTTGGCACCGCATAGGTGGAAAACTGCGTTCCATATGTAATGTCAAATCCCTTTACAGCCTTTATAAATCCAATACATCCAAGCTGGTACAGATCCTCCGGATCTGCCCCAAGGCCGTAGTACCGCCGCACCACAGACCAGATCAGCCCGCTGTTTTCCATCAGCATCTTTTCGCAGGCATCGCTGTCCCCTGACTGCGCCCTATCCAGCAGGGCCAATCTGCTGTCACTCATTTTCGATCCCCCACCCGGGTGGAGATCCGCTTGCGCATAGTCACGGTAGTCCCCTTCTGCGGTGCAGACCGCACCCGCAGCGTGTCCATAAAGCTCTCCATAATGGTAAAGCCCATGCCGCTGCGCTCATCGTTCCCGGTTGTAAACATGGGCTTTCGAGCCTGCTCCACATCCGCAATACCCACACCCCAATCCTTGACCACGATCTCCAGAATGTTTCCCTCTCGGATCCGCAGCTTCATGACGATCCGTCCAAAATTCTCCGGATAGCCATGAACAATGGCGTTGGTCACTGCCTCACTGACCGCCGTTTTGATGTCACCCAGCTCCTCCAGGGTGGGGTCTAACTGCATGGCAAAGCCCGCCGCCGCTACTCGGGCGAAGGCTTCATTGCTGCTGCGGCTGGGAAACTCCAGTACCACCTGATTTTCACTTTTCATATGCATCCTCCATTCCGATCATTCTTTGGATCCCGGCTGCAAAAAACACCTTTTTTGCCTGTTGCGATGGATTTGCAATCCACATTTTTCCGCCCAATCGCTTTACCTGCTGCAGTGTATGCAGCGCTACTGCAATGCCGGAGCTATCCATAAAGGTCACACCGGAAAAATCCAATACCACCTCCAGCGGCAGCGCATATTCCAGTTCGTCCGCGATGCTTTTCATAAGCTGTCGGGCGGCATGGTGATCCAACTCGCCATACAGGCGTAGCCGCAGCCTGCGATCTGCGCTCTCTGCTTTCACTTGCATTCTTCATCACTTCCTGTATAAAATTCACCGTAGGCATCAGCCTACGATGATTATACTTTTTTCTCCGGTATCTTTTTGTCGAAGAACCTTGTTGCCGTTAAAAAATACATTTTTCTTATATGGCTCTCAGTTGTAAGTGTTACTGATATTAATTATAATGATTTGGCGCTTTACTTTTCTTGTTAATAATCCTACTATACAACTGCAAACAGAAAATAGTTTTAAGTTGATCCATTTTTTAGGAGGCATTATTATGAAAAATATGGACGCTTATATTATGATTTCTATCGTTTCACTAATCCTTGTTGTTGCCACCGCTTTCCTGATGATAGCTGCTGACGCACCCATCCGTGAGGCCGGTATGTATCTGCCCCTGATTTTTGGTGCCATCGGCACTTGGGCTGCCAGTAAGGCAGGCCTTCTGGAGATGCACCACGAAGAGCGCTCCGCTCACCGTAATGCTCACAACGCAGCATAAATTTATTGCCTTTCTTTTCTCTTCTCAAGATTCCATACAGAAAAATGGCCGGCATGGTTTGCCGGCCATTTTTCTATATCTCTGTCATTATTGCCGCTGCAGGAATACAAATAGTAAGGGAGGCACAAAAATGTGCCTCCCTTATTATAATATTTAAATATCTGATTACATGTACCGGTTCTCACCCTCTCATAGCAGCGGCGGATTCGTCCAGCTTGGCGATGAGGGCCCGGGCCTTCTCTGCCTTTTCCCGCTCTGCATTCACCACTGCCTCAGGGGCCTTAGACACGAATTTCTCGTTGCTGAGCTTCTGCTCGATGCGTGCCAGGTTCTCGGCAGCCTTCGCTCGCTCCTTAGCAATGCGCTCCAGCTCCTTTTCAAAGTCCACCAGCTCCGCCAGAGGCAGATAGACATTGGCACCATGGGTCACCACAGTGACCAGGCCCGTGAGGTCCGCAGGCGACGCATCTGTTACAGTAAGTTCGCTGGCGTATGCCATACGCTTAATGAAATGCTCACCCAGGCGATAGTCTTCTGCATGGTCGGAGACGATGATCATCTGCGCCTTCTTACTCGGCGGCACGTTCATCTCAGCTCGGCGAGCACGGACGGCAGAAATGGCGTCCTTGACCGCCTCCATAGCCTGCTCCTCAGCACGGAAGTCAAACGCAGAATGGTACTCGGGCCACTTGGCGCGGATCAGATAATCCCCTTCATGAGGCAGAGCCTGCCAAATCTCCTCCGTGATAAACGGCATGAAGGGATGCAGCAGCTCCAGGATGCGCAGCAACACATAGCACATCACATTCTCCGCCGCCAGCTTGGCGCCCTCATCCTCACCGTTAAGCCGGGTCTTGGTCAGCTCAATATACCAATCGCAATAGGTGTCCCAAATGAAGTCATAGATCTTGGCGGAGGCCACACCCAGCTCAAAGGCATCCATATTGTCCGTGACCTCGCGGATAAGGGTATTAAGCTTGCTGAGGATCCATTTGTCCTCCAACTCCAGCTTCTCGGGCAGCTCCACCTTGTCGATAGTCAGATTCATCATCACGAAACGGGATGCGTTCCAGATCTTATTGGCAAAGTTCCGCATGGCCTCGCACTTTTCCACATAGAAACGCATGTCGTTACCGGGGCTGTTGCCGGTGATGAGGTTAAAGCGCAGGGCATCTGCGCCGTACTGCTCCGCCATCTCCAGGGGGTCAATGCCATTGCCCAGAGACTTAGACATCTTGCGGCCCTTATCGTCACGGACCAGGCCATGGATGAACACGGTCTTGAAGGGCTCCTTCTTCATCTGCTCCATGCCGGAGAAGATCATCCTGGCCACCCAGAAAAAGATGATGTCGTAGCCGGTGACCATGACGGAGGTAGGATACCAATACTTCAGGTCCGTCGACTCCGTATTGGGCCAGCCCAGAGTAGAAAACGGCCACAGCGCCGAGGAGAACCAGGTGTCCAGTACGTCCTCGTCCCGAGTCAAGTGGGTGCTGCCGCACTTCTCACACTGGGTGGGATCCTGGCGGCTGACATTGATGTGGCCGCAATCATCGCAGTACCAGGCAGGAATCTGGTGGCCCCACCAAAGCTGGCGGGAAATGCACCAATCATGGACGTTTTCCATCCAATTGATATAAGTCTTGGTGAAGCGCTCGGGTACGAACTTAATGGTTCCGTCCTCCACCACACGGATGGCCTCCTTGGCCAGGGGCGCCATCTTCACGAACCACTGGGCGGAGATTAGAGGCTCCACGTCGTTGTGGCAGCGGTAGCAGGTACCAACATTGTGAGAGTAGGGCTCAGCCTTAATGAGGTAGCCCTGCTCCTCCAGGTCCTTCACAATGGCCTTGCGGCACTCATAGCGGTCCATGCCGTTGTAGGGACCGCCGTTTTCGTTGATGGTGCCGTCATCGGCGATGACCCGGATCACCTCCAGGTTATGCCGCAGGCCAACCTCAAAGTCGTTGGGGTCATGTGCGGGAGTCATCTTCACCGCACCGGTACCGAAACCGATTTCGCAGTATTCGTCGCCCACAATAGGGATCTCCCGGTTCATAATAGGCAGGATACAAGTCTTGCCGATAAGATGCTTAAACTTCTCGTCTCCCGGGTTCACAGCCACGCCCGTGTCTCCCATCATAGTCTCGGGTCGGGTGGTGGCGATGACAATGTCTCCGCTGCCGTCGGTAAGCGGATAGCGCACATACCAAAGGTGGCCGGGCTTATCAGTGTACTCCACCTCAGCATCAGACAGGGCCGTCAGGCAGTGTGGACACCAGTTAATGATACGGCTGCCCTTATAAATGAGGCCCTTGTCATATAACTCGCAGAAGGTCTCCCGCACAGCCCGGGAGCAGCCCTCGTCCATGGTGAAGCGGCTGCGGTCCCAATCACAAGAGGCGCCCATCTTCATTTGCTGCTGCACGATACGGTTGCCGTATTTCTCCTTCCATTCCCAGACTCGCTCTAAAAACTTTTCGCGGCCCAGGTCGTGGCGGGTAAGGCCTTCCTCCTTGCGCAGGTTCTCCTCCACCTTTATTTGGGTGGCGATGCCGGCGTGGTCGGTGCCGGGCAGCCATAGAGCTTCATACCCCTGCATCCGCTTGAAGCGGGTGAGGATGTCCTGCAGGGTGGAGTCCATAGCGTGTCCCATATGCAGCTGGCCGGTGACGTTAGGGGGCGGCATAACAATGGAAAACGGCTTCTTATCAGGATTTGGCTCCGCCTTAAAGCAGCCGCCGTCCATCCACATCTGGTATATCCGGGGCTCCACATCCCGGGGGTCATAGACCTTGGGTAATTCTTTTCTCATAGTGAACTCTCCTTTTCCGAAATTCGGCAAAACAAAAGGCCCGCTCTGTCTTGCCGCAAAAGCAAAACAGGGCGAACCATAAATATAGTCCGTGGTACCACCTGTGTTCGGAGGGGACCCCTCCGCACTCAAAACCTGATAACGGCGGCTGACCGCTGCCGCTTGCTCTCGCTGGGCGGCAAAACTCCGGAGCGACTTCCTCCCTGCCGTCACAGAAACTTACACCGACCGTTTCCTCTCTGGGCATCCCGCACGGGAGTACTACTCTCCATCATCGTTTGTTGTAATATAGCGGTATTTTACTGTATCTTTTGCCAGAAGTCAAGAGAAAATGCATCGCCATGCCTGTCTCACGCAGAGGATATCTGCCATCTTTTTCCTGGGTCAGCTGCTAAAAATCATACCATATTTTTATGATTTGCAGTGCGCTATTCTTCCTTTCTTCGTATGATGCTCATTTTTTGCAAGATTCATTTCACGCAGTTGCAAAATAATGAAAGATTTTTCGCAAAAAGCTTTTTTATATTTCAATACTATTCTTCACCAATTTATGTTATTTAAGCGGAAGCTTTTATTATTTCATAACAAATACGAAAATATTGTTCAAAAAAGCTCTTTTAATCCAAATCCGTCATAAGAAAAAATATAATAAAATCGAAATTATAACTTGCAAATCGTCAGGAAGTGCGATACAATAGCGGAAGTGTGATCCGCCTTGCGCGGAAAAAGAGGATAAAAAAACGTAAAGGGAGAATTACTATGAAAAAGCTTTTCGCACTGATTTTGGCCTTGGTTATGTCCTTAAGCCTGTTTGCCTGCGGCAGCTCCAAGACCAAGATGCGCTTCGTCACCGGTAGTGAGTCCGGCACCTATTACGCCTTTGGCAGCACCATCGCCCAGCACGCCACCAACAACGCCGGCATCGACGTCGTGGGTCTGGTGGGCAACGGCTCCAAGTCCAACGTTGAAGAACTGGACGCCGGCAATGCCGAGCTGGCCTTCTGCCAGTCCGATGTGATGGCCTACGCCTACAACGGCACCAACATCTTTGACAAGAAGATTGATTGCTTCTCCACCGTGGCCGCCCTCTATGCCGAGCAGGTGCAGATCGTCACCGTGGATCCCAGCATCAAGACCGTGGCTGACCTGGAAGGTAAAAATGTCTCCGTGGGTCAGGCCGGCTCCGGCGTGTACTTCAACGCTGTAGACATTCTGAGCGCTTATGGCATCGGTGATTTGGATGCCGATGGCAAGTTCACCAAGATCAACGCCACCTATCAGTCCTTCGGCGACAGCGCTGACGCTCTGAAGGACGGCAAGATCGACGCCGCTTTCATCGTGGCCGGCGCCCCCACCACCGCTATCGTGGATCTATCCACCACCAAGCCCGTGTCCCTGGTTTCCCTGGATGACGAGCATATCGACGCTCTGCTCAAGTCCTCCCCCTACTACTCCAAGTGCACCATCAAGGCTGACGTGTACGGCCTGGATTCCGACACCACCACCGTGGCCGTGGGCGCTGTGATCCTGGCCCGTGACGATGTGCCCGCCGATGCCATCAAGGCTCTGTGCGCCGACATCTTCGATAACGCCTCCAGCCTGGTCAGCAGCCATGCCAAGTACGGCGAGCTGAACCTGGAGTATGCCTCCTCCATCACCTCCGTGCCCTATCACGCCGGTGCTGTGGAGTACTTTGCTGAGCACAACATCACCGTGGCCGGTAAGTAATTCTGTTCGACTTCTTAACGAAAATGTCAAGTGAGATGACTACGGCGGAGGCTATCCGCCGTAGTCCTCACTGTCTATAACAAAATAAGCCTAAAGGAGGACGCTCCCGTTGAGCATCTTTAAAAAGAAAAGCCAGACGGCACCTGCGGTAGATACTGCACCCGCTGCTGAAAGCAGCAGTGACATGGAGACCGATCTGGACGAAGTCATGCGTAAGTATGACCGCGAATCTGCCACCCGCATTTGGGAAGGCACCCCCAAGATCATCATTACGGTGATCATGACCCTTTTCTCCCTGTACTGCCTGTATATGACCCTGTTCTCCACTGCCCTGCCCGAGGTGCGCCTGACCCTGTTTGTGGGCTGCATCATTATCTTGGGCTTTTTGACCTACCCGGCCAAGAAGGGCCATGTGAGGGTCAATTCCCTGCCCTGGTACGACATCGTGCTGATGCTGGTGGGCTCCGCGTGCTTTTTCTATTTTGCCATCAATGCCTTTACCCTGATTCAACTGGCCACCCGCATTGAGCCCATCCATGTAATCATCGGCGTCATCGGCATTTTGGTGCTGATAGAGCTGTGCCGCCGATGCGTGGGTATCCCTATCCTGTGTGTTGTGGCTGCGCTGCTGATCTATACTTTCTATAACCAGCTCAGCTATAACCCCAGTTTCTTCAGCGCGCTGAAAAATGTGGTGTATAAGCTATTCTACACCACCTCCGGTGTCATAGGCACTCCCATTAACGTGTGCTTTACTTACATCGTTCTGTTCATTATCTTCGGCGCGTTTTTGGAGCGCACCGGCATCGCCAGCTTCTTCATTGACTTTGCAAACCGCGTGGCCGGTTGGTCCAGCGGCGGCCCCGCTAAGGTGGCTGTTATCTCCTCCGCCCTGTGCGGCATGGTGTCCGGCTCCTCCGTGGGCAACACTGTGACTACCGGTTCCGTGACCATTCCCATGATGAAGAAAACCGGCTATAAGCCCGAGTTCGCCGGCGCGGTGGAAGCTGCCGCCTCTACCGGCGGTCAGATTATGCCGCCCATTATGGGTGCCGCCGCCTTCCTTATGGCGGAATACATGGATCTGCCCTACGCTGAGGTCGCCGTAAAGGCTATTCTCCCCGCTATTCTGTACTTTTCCGGCATCTTCATTGCTGTGCATCTGGAAGCAAAGAAGCTGGGTCTGCAGGGTATTCCCCGCACAGAGCTGCCGAAGTGGGGCTATTTGCTCAGAAATCTCTATCTGATACTGCCCCTGGTGCTGCTGGTATGGCTGGTGTCCTCCGGTGCAAAGACCATGGCTACCTCTGCTGCCCTCTCCATCTTGGCCTCCTTTATCATCGGCTTTATCCACCTGCTGGCCACCAATATCCGTCAGATGAACGGCCAGGGCTTTGGAAAGATCCTGTGGTTGACTGTGAAGGCCAGCCTTCTCTCCGCCGTCGATGCTCTCGCAGCCGGCGCTAAGGGTGCCATCACCGTGGCTGTGGCCTGCGCTATGGCCGGTATGATTGCCGGGTGCATTACCGTTACGGGCCTGGCCTCCATCCTCATCAACGCCATCGTGCAGCTGGCCGGCAATGCAACCATCATCGGCCTGGTGCTGACCATGTTGTGCTGCATCGTGCTGGGCATGGGCGTACCTACCACCGCCAACTACTGCATCATGGCCTCTACCTGCGCCCCCATACTGATCCAGCTGGGCTTCTCCCCTGTGGCGGCACACTTCTTCGTGTTCTACTTCGGCATTGTGGCGGACATCACGCCGCCTGTGGCCTTGGCTGCCTATGCCGGCTCCGCCATCGCCAAGTCTAACCCCATGAAGACCGGTATTAACGCTACAAAGCTGGCTATAGCAGCCTTCATCGTGCCGTATATATTCGCCTATAATCCGAGTATGCTCTTTGTCGGCAATGTAGAGTGGTACGATGTGCTGCTTATCTCCGTTACCGCCCTGTTGGGTCTGTTCGGCATCGCCGCAGCCCTTAACGGCCACCTATTTCGTAAGATTCCCATGGTGCTGCGCCTTGCCCTTGTGGCAGGTGGTCTCGGCATGATGATCCCTGGCCTGACCTCTGATCTGATCGGTTTGGCCGTTGTTGCCGCTGTTGTCGTATTCCAGTATATCTCCGGCAAAAAGCAAGCCGCATCTGCTGCGTAAACTCTTTTTCTCTCATTCTTTATGATCCACCGATCCCCCAGGGGGTCGGTGGATTCTCTATATTGTTATGCCTTTTATCAGCATATTCAATGACTCCCACGCCAAAAACACTTGCAACCTGCACGCAAAAGTTTTATAATGCAGATATATGCACAAAAACATAATCAAGAAGGTGATAACTATGGAACTTCAAATTCAGGACCTCGTTTCATCCATCAAGCAAGATGGCATTGACAGCGCCAACAGGGAGGCCGCCGCCATTGTGGCGCAAGCCAAGGCACAGGCGGATTCCATTATTTCCCAGGCAAAGGCCGACGCTGATAAGCTACGTCAGGATGCAAACGCCGAGATCGAAGTGTTCAAAAACAGCGCCCGTCTCAGTGCGGAGCAGGCCAAGCGTGACGCCGTACTGGCTTTCCATCAGGAGATTCAAAAGGAATTTGAAAAGATCCTGGCTGCCGATGTGTGCAAGGCACTGGATCAGCAGACCCTGGCTACCCTCATTCGTGCCGCTTTGCAGGGTGAGGATGTGTCCGCCTACACGGTGGAGGTAAGTCAGGTGACAGATGCCATCCGTCAGGAGCTTGCCCAGGAGCTGAAAAATGGCCTGGAAATCCGCCCCTCCAAGAAGGTAGGCGCCGGCTTCCGCTTGGCCGCTAAGGACGGCTCGGGTTATTTCGATTGCTCCGATGAGGAGATCGCTGAAATGCTCATGCCCTTCTTCCGGGATACTCGCCTATAAGGAGGTGCCTCATGGCTTCCTACTACTATCTCATCTCAAGTCTGCCCATGCTCCGCACCCAGGGTGAGCCGCCCATGGACTATGCCACGTTCTTATCTCAATGCAGATCTGCGGTGAGTGAGGGGACGTATAAGACTCTGGAGGAGCTGACGGTACGCTCCGGTAAGGGGCCGCTTCTGTCCGAATGGGGCGAATTCTACCAATCTCTCTCACGGGAGCTGACCTATCAGCGCAGTGTGAAGCTGGGCCGGGTCTGCCCTGTCCCCTCTGATCGGGACTCAGGCATTGTCCAGGCGGTAACAGCGGCAGTAAATGCGGAAAATCCCCTGGAGGGTGAGCGCCTATTACTGGACCTGGAATTTCGCCGTTTGGATGACATGATCGGCCTGCACAATTTTGACGAATATGCCCTTTATGGCTACGCCATGAAGCTGCAGCTTCTGGAGCGCCAGCGCACCTTCCGGTATGACCGGGGCAAGCAGGCCTTTGACGGGCTGATGGATAACATCCGGCAGCAGATTTCCAGCCTATAACAAAACAGGAGAATCAATATGGACAAAGTAACAGGATTTGTGACCGGAGTAAACGGGAACCTGGTATCGGCCAGCTTCTCCGGCTCCGTGCGAAAAAATGAAGTGGGCTATGTCCTGGTGGGTGACGAACGACTTAAGGGTGAGGTCATCCGCATAAACGGCGACACAGCCAGCATGCAGATCTATGAAATGACAAACGGCATCCAGGTGGGCGACAAGGTAGAGCTCTCCGGCCAGCTTATGAGCGTAGAGCTGGGGCCGGGCCTGCTGACCCAGGTGTTCGATGGCCTGCAGAATCCCCTGCCCAAGCTGGCGGAAAAATGCGGCTTTTTCCTGGAGCGCGGTGTGTATCTGGATCCCATTCCCGACCGGGATTGGGAGTTCACCCCCAGGGTCGCTCCCGGTGATGTGGTCACCGCAGGCGATGCCATCGGCAGCGTGCCGGAGGGTCTGTTCACCCATTTGATCATGGTCCCCTTTGACCTGACAGACGAGTGGACGGTCAAATCCGTCCGGGAAAAGGGCGTATACAATGTACGCGACACCATGGCGGTGCTGGAAAACGAAAAGGGCGAGCAACGGGAGCTGACCATGGTCTTTTCCTGGCCTGTAAAGCAGCCCATCCGCTGCTATGAGGAGCGTCTGCGGCCCGATGAAACGCTTGTGACTCAGATCCGCTGCATCGACACCTTCCTGCCCGTAGCCAAAGGCGGCACCTTCTGTGTGCCCGGCCCCTTCGGCGCCGGAAAAACCGTTCTGCAGCACATGGAGGCCAAGAATGCCGATGTGGACATCGTCATCGTGGCCGCCTGCGGCGAGCGTGCCGGCGAGGTGGTGGAGGTGCTGACGGAGTTTCCGGAGCTTACAGACCCCCGCACCGGCCGTTCCCTTATGGAGCGTACCATTATTATCTGCAACACATCCTCCATGCCCGTGGCCGCCCGTGAAGCATCGGTGTACACCGCTGTGACCATGGCGGAATACTACCGGCAGATGGGGCTGGATGTGCTGCTGCTGGCAGACTCCACCAGCCGCTGGGCTCAGGCTATGCGTGAAATGAGTGGCCGTCTGGAGGAGATCCCCGGCGAGGAAGCCTTCCCCGCCTATTTGGAATCCGTCATCGCCTCTTTCTATGAGCGGGCTGGCAAGGTCCGCCTCAAGAGCGGTGAGATTGCCTCCGTGACCATCGGCGGCACCGTCTCCCCTGCCGGCGGTAACTTTGAAGAGCCTGTGACCCAGGCCACACTGAAGGTGGTAGGCGCGTTCCACGGCCTGTCCCGTGAGCGGTCCGATGCCCGCAAATACCCCGCCATCCATCCTATTGATTCCTGGTCCAAGTACAAGGGCGTGGTGGATATGGAGCGAGTAGAACATGCTCGGTCCATCCTCAAGCGCAGTAACGAGATCAATCAGATGATGAAGGTCATCGGTGAGGAGGGTACCTCCGCCGAGGACTACATCATTTACCAAAAGGGTGAGCTGCTGGATGCGGTCTATCTGCAGCAGAACTCCTTTGATCCCATCGATGCCGCCTGCGACCCCGAGCGCCAGGTGTACGAGTTCGATATACTTTACGATGTGCTGACCCGGGATTTCGACCTGGAGGACAAGAAAGAGATTCGCGCCTTCTTCAATCAGGTTCGGCAGGAGTTTCTGGATTGGCACAACACCCATTTCCGCTCGCCGGAATTCGAGGCCCAGGAAAAGAAGCTGAAGGACTTTTACCTGAGCAAGGTCCAGGGCTGAGGAGGGAAGCAATATGCAGAAAGTTTATACAAAAATCGAATCCATTGTGGGAAACGTGGTCACCGTCCGGGCCTCCGGCGTCCGTTTGGGTGACCTGGCCCTGGTGGGCAAAAGCTATGCCAACGTAATCAAGCTGAATAAGGACCTGGTTACACTCCAGGTCTTCAGTGGTACCCAGGGTGTCAGCACCACGGATCCGGTCCGCTTTTTGGGCCGGCCTATGATGGTATCCTTCTCGGATCATCTGCTGGGCCGCATTTTTGACGGCGCCGGTGTGCCCCGCGATAGCGGACCCGCCCTGACCGAGAATATGATCCCCATCGGCGGCCCATCCGTGAACCCGTCCAAGCGCACTGTTCCCAATAAAATGATCCGCACCGGTATCCCCATGATCGATGTATTCAACACCCTGGTGGAGAGTCAGAAGCTGCCCATCTTCTCCGTGTCCGGAGAGCCATACAACCAGCTACTCTCCCGCATTGCCATGCAGGCGCAGGTGGATGTGATTGTCCTGGGCGGCATGGGCCTGAAGTACGATGACTATCTGTTTTTCCGGGATACCCTGGAAAAGAGCGGTGCCATGGGCCGCACGGTGATGTTTATTCACACCGCCTCCGACCCCACGGTGGAATGTACCCTGGTGCCGGACCTGGCTCTGGCCGTGGCCGAGCAGTTTGCGCTGGACGGCAAGCGGGTGCTGGTCCTCCTGACCGATATGACCAACTACGCAGACGCGCAGAAGGAAATGGCCATCACCATGGAGCAGGTGCCGTCTAACCGTGGCTATCCGGGTGACCTTTACAGCTGTTTGGCTGCCCGCTATGAAAAGGCCGTTGACTTTGAGGATGCCGGCTCCATCACCATCCTTGGTGTAACCACCATGCCCGGCGATGACGTGACCCACCCCGTCCCCGATAACACCGGCTATATCACCGAGGGCCAGTATTATCTGAAAAACGGCCACATTGAGCCCTTTGGCTCCCTGTCCCGTCTGAAGCAGAACGTCAACGGCAAGACCCGCAGCGACCACCGGGCGCTGATGGACGGCATGATCCGCCTGTACAGCGCCTATAAGGAGAGCCTGGAGAAGAAGTCCATGGGCTTTGCTATGTCCGAGTGGGACGAAAAGCTCCTGAAGTACGGCCATCTGTTTGAAACAAAGCTGATGGATCTGAGCGTGAACATCCCCCTGGAGGAGGCGCTGGATCTGGGCTGGGAGATCTTGGCTGAGTGCTTTGAGCCCAATGAAACGGGTCTGAAAACCAGTCTCATTCAGGAGAGATGGCCTAAGCCCTCCGCCCAGGAGTGAGGAGGCGCTATGGCTGTTAAACTCACAAAAAATGAGCTGAAGGTGCAGAAGGACCGCCTGAAGCAGTTTCAGCGTTATCTGCCCACCCTACAGCTGAAAAAGCAGCAGCTCCAATCTGTGGTGATGCATGTAACCGCCCAGCTGGAGGAGGTGGAGCGGCAGCGCCGGGCCGCCGTAGACGGGCTGGACGATTGGGTGGCCGTCTTTGCGGAAAATGAGAGCTTTCCGGAGGGCAAGCAGCTTCAATCTCTCGTCCGCCCCAGCCATGTGGAATGCGGCCAAGAGAACATCGCCGGCGTCACTGTACCTGTTTTCCGAGATTTAAGCTTTGAGGAGATCCGATACGACGTGGCGGACTATCCCCTTTGGGTCGATACGGCCGCTGTCCGCCTGCGGGAGATTGCCCGATTGGACGCCCTGGCCAAGACTCTCCGCCGCCAGGTGGAGCTGCTGGAAAAGGAGCTGCGCTCCACGGCCCAGCGGGTAAACCTGTTCGAAAAGGTAAAGATTCCTGAGGCCAAGGAAAATATCCGTGTCATCGGCATCTATCTGGGCGATCAGCAGACCTCCGCCGTGGTGCGGGGTAAGATCGCCAAGAAAAAGCTGCAGGAGGTGGGCCAATGATCGAAAAAATGAAGGTGGTCCACATTGTGACCACTGCGGCCGAAAAAACTGCATTACTGGATCGTCTGCAGCAGCTGGGTATCGTCCATTTCTCCGAAAAGGCCTCTGCGGATCAGCAGCATCTCCAGCGCTTTGCCGATCTGTCCCGGATGGTCACTGTGCTGCAGGAGTACGGCAATGTTCCCCCGGAGAAGGTCCCTCTGTCCAATGATGAATTTGAAGTCTTTTTCTCCGAGCTATCCGCCTGCATGGAGCGCAAAAAAGCGCTGCAGGAGGAGCAGACCGCCGCTCATGCCGCCGCGGAAAGGCTGGCCGAGTGGGGCCGCTTCTCCCCGACGGATTTGCGTTCCCTCAAGGACGCAGGCTGGGACATCCACATTTACCGCACGGATAAAAAGACCATGGCCGCTCTGCTGAATGCTCCGGATGTGCAGATCATCCGCCTGTCTCCTGTGGGCAAGATGCAGACCTTTGCCACCCTTTCCCCTCTACCAGGCGAGTATTCTGCCACAGAGTTTCCCATACCCGATAAGGGTTTGGAGGAGCTGGAGCAGGAGCAGCAGCGCTGTGCCAAGGGCCTTTCCGATTGCGAAGTTGCCCTCCGTCAGGCGGCTTCCCACCTGCCCAGCATCCGTGTACAAATGCTCAAAACCCAGAACGATGCCGAGTATTCTGCCGTCAGCAATACCTCCCAAAGTCAAGACGGCCTGGTGTGGCTGCGGGGCTATCTGCCCGCCGCCCAAGTAGAGGACTTCAAGGCGGCCGCCGCTCAGGCCCACTGGGCATGGGCTCTTGAGGATCCGGATGCAGATGATGACCAGGTTCCCACTAAGGTTAAATACAATAAAGTGACCAAGCTGATGATCCCGGTGTTTGATATTTTGGGCACTGTTCCGGGCTACCGGGAATACGATATTTCCTTTTGGTTCCTGGGCTTTTTCACCCTTTTCTTCGCCATGATCATCGGTGACGCAGGGTACGGCTGCCTGTTCCTGCTGCTGGCCCTGGTCCTAACGCTGAAGGGCAAGAAAAAATCCAATGCCGTGCAGTTGCTGTGGGTGCTGTCCATTGCCACCATTATATGGGGCGCGCTCACAGGTACCTGGTTTGGCCTGGAGCAGGCCATGGATGTGCCGCTGCTGCGAAGTCTGGTGATCCCTACCTTTGCCAACTATCCGGCATACTTTGACGTATCCACCACCACCCAGCAAAACACCATTATGAAGTTCTGTTTTATTCTGGGCACGGTGCAGCTGTCCTTGGCCTGCGTTATGAACATTCGGCGCAAGCTGAAGGAGAAGGATCTGAGCTGGGTGGCCGATCTGGGCTGGCTGGCCGCCATTGATGCGCTATATTTCGTGGTGCTGTATCTGGTCATCGGCCAGGAGGTTAATTTGATTCCTGTGGCCTGCGTGGTCATCGCCGGCTTCCTGCTGGTGGTGTGCTTCGGCGGCATGGCGCCGGGTAAGAGCTTCGGTCAGGGCCTCAAGGCAGGGCTTGGTGATGCTTTCACGGTGTTTCTTAACACCATCAGCGCTTTCGGCAACATCATGAGCTATATCCGCCTGTTTGCCGTGGGCATGGCGTCCTTGGCCATTGCGCAGAGCTTCAACAACATGGCCTTCAGCTTCAAGGGCCCCCTGGTGGTGGCCGCTGTGCTGATCCTGCTCATCGGCCATGGGCTGAACATTGTTATGGGCCTGCTTTCCGTAGTGGTCCACGGCGTCCGGCTGAATCTGCTGGAGTTCTCCGGTCAGTTGGGTATGGAATGGGCCGGTATCGCATACGATCCCTTCAAAAAGGGTGACAAAATAAAAAAATAAACGGATAGGAGATTAATTATGAATATCGCATTTATTGGTATGGCGTGCGCTCTGGGTCTGTCCGCCATGGGCTCTGCATTCGGTTCCGGCTTTGCCGCACAGGCTTCTGTCGGCGCGTGGAAAAAATGCTACGCCAACGGCAAGCCCGCCCCCTTTATCATGGTGGCTTTCTCCGGTGCTCCCCTGACCCAAACCATCTATGGCTTCTTGCTGATGAACTTCATCCGCAGCGCCGTGGAGGGCGGCTGTGACTCTCTGCTGGCTATGTTCACCGGTATCTTTGCGGGTCTGGCCATCGGCTTGTCCGCCCTTTTCCAGGGCAAGGTAGCCGCGGCCTCCGCAGATGCTCTGGGTGAAACCGGAAAGGGCACGGCCAACTACTTTATCGTCATCGGTATTATCGAAACGGTGGCTCTGTTCACCCTGGTGTTCAGCCTGCTGCTGCTGCAGTAAAACTGAAAAAGGATCAGGGCCAAGAAGGCTCTGATCCTTTTTTTATGCCCGCCCCTGTGTGGATATGCTGCATAGGGGCGGATTTATTATTCCTGTCGCGCGGGCCGAATCATGCTTCAGCCCAGGTCCACGTCGATGGCGAACAGCCCTCCAGCACCGCCGGAATATAGGTACAACACGTTATCATCAGGCTTGAACTTCCCTTCCCGGGCGAGTTTGATTAAACCGGCAAAGGCTTTACCGGTATATACGGGATCCAGGAAAAGGCCCTCATTGGCCGCCATCATGCGGATGGCAGCGTTGCCCTCCGGGGAGGGAATGGCATAGCCAGGGCCACACATATTCACCAGGTGCACATCCGACTCGGTGGGCACAAAGTCCAGCTCCAGCAGCTTGGCTGTCTCCTGCATAATACGTGTAGTGATTATCTCAAAGGGATCGCTGTCCACCATCAAGCCTACCACCTGGGTCTTCGGCATAAAAAGCTTAGCTCCCAGTGCCACGCCGGCGTGGGTACCGCCGCTGCCCTCAGCACAGCAGACGTAATCGAAATGCATACTTGTGTCGGCAATTTCCTTCATGCAGTTTACATAGCCCAGGGCGCCGATGGCGTTGGAGCCGCCGCAGGGGATTTTATAATACTTCTTGCCACTGGCTTGGCCCACGCGATCCATCTCGGCGTAAATGTCGTCATAGCTGTCCGTGTCCATAAACCTGACGTCGGTATCCATGAGATACTCCAGCAGCTGGTTGCCCTTGCGCTCGGTAACGCCGCGCTTTTTCAGAATTAGGATGGGCGTCATGCCCAGCTTTTTGGCGCAGGCTGCCGTCAGCATTGCGTGGTTGGATTGTGCGCCGCCGGTGGTGAACACGATCTCTGCGCCCTGTCGCTTGGCGTCTGCCAGCAGGAACTCCAGCTTGCGCACCTTATTGCCGCCCAAGCCGATACCGGTCAGATCATCGCGTTTGATCCACACATTGGTTCCCAGCAGACGACTAATATTCTCCAGCTTCTGAATGGGGGTGGGCAGCACCGCAAGGGGAATCCGGGGAAACTCCTGTAAACTCTTCATATTTGTTCTCCTTTCATGGTATCAAAATATGTATGGATTCGGTCTGTCAGTGCAGACCGTACTCCTTCAGCCTTTCGTAAAACACGGACCGAGACAGATCCAGCTGCTTCATAGCTTTCTGCCGATCTCCTCCGCACTGAGCCAGTACCTGCTGGATAAAGCGCTTTTCCTCCTGTCGTAGGTGCTGCCGCAGCGTCAGTGGCGCAGACTCCGTTGGCAGGTGGATATGCTCCGGATAGATGATGTCCGAATCTGACAGCGCCGCCGCTCCCTCCAGCACGTTTTCCAGCTCTCGCAGATTGCCGGGCCAATCGTAGTTGATTAGCTTGCTGAAAGCCTCTCCGGACAGTGTTTTTTCAGATATATGATAGCGCTGGCAAATCTGCTCTGTCAGCTGGTTGGCCAGCAGATAGATGTCCTCTTTATGGTCACGCAGGGACGGCATCTCCACCGAAAAGGCTGAGAGCCGGTAATACAGGTCCTGGCGGAACCGACCGGAATCTACCTCGTCCCGCAGTTCCGGCCCGGCAATAAAGAGCAGCCGCACATCCACAGGAATCGGAGTAGATGCGCCCACCGGCATAATCTCCCGCCGACGAATGGCATACAGCAGCTTGGCCTGTACATTCATAGGCAAGCCGCCCACCTCGTCCAACAGCAGCGTACCTCCGTCGGCCTCCAGGAAGGAGCCGGGTACGCCGCCTTCTCTGCCGAACAGCTGCTCCTCCAGCAGACCCGGCGCCACGGCAGAGCAATCCGTTCGAAGAAAAGGACCACCCCTGGGCTGCACTTGCTGGATGCTCTTGGCCAACTTCGTCCGCCCTGTGCCTACCTCGCCGGTGATGAAAATATTACAATCCATCTGGCTGAGCTTATAGGCCCGCCGCCGGACGGCGCGCATGGCAGCGGAGCTGCCGTAGGTCTGCAGAGAGCCTTCTTCCTCCGGCAGGCTGCGCTCGGAGGACTCCCGGTATTTCCGCTCCGCCGCGGCAATGGCTGTGTTGCGCTCCATAATCGTGGTGCGTATGTCCTCAATATTGCGGAACTTGACGATGATCCCCGCGATCTCCTTCCCATCCCGAATGGGCAGGATGGAGGCCAGCAGGGCAAATCCGTTGATTTCATAGGCAACATCCGAGAAGCCGGGAGCCTGCCCGTCCAGCACCTGCCGCAGGTGCTCCTCGAAAAGCTCGCCCTCAAAAAAATCCTTGAAGTGGTAACCCACCACGCAGATCTCCTGATCCGGGCCCTTTGCAATATAGGTGCTGCCCCGCAGCAGACTACCAAGGCCTTCTTTTCGGGCGGAGTAGCCTTTTTCTTCCCAAAACTTCACCTGCCGGGTCCGGTGGTCCAAAATGACCGCCTGACAGATGGAAACAAAATAAGAAATGGAGTATACCTTCTCCCGTACCTCCACGGCAATCTGCTTGTCACCAATGTGTACGGAAATAGGAACGCCCTGAAAGGTTACATCCAGGTGCAGCCCCACGGATTCACCGCCCCGCAGATATTTGTACACAGGCTTGACGCCCGGCCCCTTGTATACGCCCACCGCCGCCAGAATATCATTCGGCCGCAGGCGCGAATCCCGGATGCCAATCACCGCCAGATCCTCCGGCGTCAGATTGCCGTCATCGGCGCCCATGGCGGTGGTGGCCAGAATCACCAGATCACCCGGCTCCAGCCGACCGGCTGAATGGGCGTACAGGCTGTGGTTAAACAGGCCAAAGCGTTCCTTGGCCTGCTGATTGATATGAGTTACAATCCCCTGTCGATCCATGGTGAACATGGCGTGGGAGGATGAGTCCATGACATTTTGCAGTATATCCATCCTGCATACCTCTTTTCACCCATTTCTGCGGTGTTCGTTCCTCTCTGCCCTGCTGTATCCGCAGTTTACACAATAATTTTACACGATTACCGCAAAGTTTTCAATGGGTATAAAATCAAAGCCCGCCTGGGCGGGCCTTGATTTTATTGCTTTGGCTTACAGGTCACAGGCGCACAGATCCTCGAAGGTTTCCCGCCGAATGGCTATATAACTCTTGCCGCCGCTGAGCATTACTGTAGCGGGCCGCGGCAGGCGGTTATAGTTGGAGGCCATAGAGTAGTTGTACGCACCGGTGGTACACACTGCCACAGTGTCGCCGCGGCCCACGGAGGCAGGCAGCATCACATGCTCCTGGATAATATCGCCGCTCTCGCAGCAGCGGCCCACCACAGAGGCCTCGAAGTCGCACTTCTCATTCATTTTATTAGCCAGCAGGCAGGTATAGCTGGCTTTATACAGCGCATAGCGTGGATTATCCGGCATGCCGCCGTCAATGGAGACATAGTTTTTATAGCCGGGTATCTTCTTCACCGTGCCGCAGGTATACAGAGTCATGCCTGCCGCGCCCACAATGCTGCGGCCGGGCTCCATATGGATCTCAGGCATTTCAATGTTCAGCCGCTTGCAAGCCGTCTGGATGGCTGCTGCCACCTGACTCACCTTGGTGTCCACATCCAGGAAGGGATCACTCTCGACATAGCGGACGCCATAGCCGCCGCCCAGATCCAGCTGCTGCGCCATATAGCCGTGCTTTTCCTTCATAGCGGCAATGAACTCCAGCATAATGACGGCCGCACGCTCAAAAATATCCTCACCGAATACCTGGGAACCCACATGACAGTGGAAGCCCATCAGCTCCACATGGGGCTGGGCCAAGGTAAACACGGTGATTTCCTCCGCTTGTCCGGTCTCCACGGCAGAGCCGAACTTACTATCCACCTTGCCGGTGGAAATGGCCTCATAGGTATGGGGATCAATGCCCGGGGTCAGGCGCAGCAGCACCTTCTGCTTGATGCCCCGGCGGCCGGCCTCGGCCTCAATGGCCTTGATTTCCTCCACATTGTCCGCTACAAAGTAGCCAATATGGTTATCCATACCGTACACGATATCCCCATCGGTCTTATTGTTGCTGTGGAAGTAGGCGTGGGACAGGTCATAGCCCGCCTGCAGGGCGGTGTAGATCTCGCCTGAGGATACCACATCGATGCCCATGCCCTCCTCCTTCATGATCTCGTAGATGCGCTTGAAGGCGTTGGCCTTGCTGGCATACAGGGGGCGGCTGGAGGGACCGAAATGCTTCTTGAAGGCATTCTGATACACGCGGCACTGATGGCGGATATAGTCTTCATCCAGCAGATACAGCGGTGTGCCGTACTGCTTAGCCAGGGCCACTGTATCCTGGCCAGCAAAGTGGAGGTGGCCATTGGCTCCGATAGTAATATTCTCACAGATCATAGCGATATCCTTTCTTTTTCCCACTGATTCGATTCTAATGTATGTGTAAGGCTCACATCGAGCCGGATATACAAATTTAAAGCTTTTGTTTGTATTTAAGGCGGATAATATCTTGTATGAATGTGTCAGTGAAATTGGGCGCAGGGGCTGCGGCTCAACCACACCACAGCCCCCTGCCCATTCTGCCGAGAGCAGAGGAGATACTGAAATAGATTACTCAGCCTTCTCGGCGACAGCAGTTTCCTTCTTCTTGGCCAAAGCTTTTTCCAGCCAATCCTTGCCGTCCGCAAAGCGGGAGACGATGTAAGTCACCACATAGTCGCCGGCAGAGTTGATCATGGTGGCGGGAGGATCGACCAGGTTGCCGATGGCCACCAGAATGGGGAATGCCAGTTCCATCTGATTGGGGAAGAAGATGGAGCAGATGATGTACTCGCCGATGTAGCCACCGCCGGGCACGCCGGACATACCGACGGAGGACAGCACAGCCACCAGAACGATGGGAATCAGCTTGCCCCAGCTCATATCCTGACCGAATACGCCCCAAACAAAGGCGATCTTCAACACGCAGGAGAAGCAGGAGCCGTCCATGTGCATGGTAGCGCCCAGAGGCACGACCATCTCAGCCACGTCCTTGCTGACGCCGGTATCCTCAGCCTCTTCCAGGTTGGTGGGGATGGTAGCGACAGAGGAGCAGGTACCCAAGGAGACCACAGCGGGCTTGGTGATGTGCTTGAACATGGTCTTCACGCCGTGCTTGCCGCCGCCGAACCAGGCGAACAGCGGGAACGCAGTAAAGATGTAGACAAAGCACAGGGGATAGTACACAGCCATGGCGCGGCCATAGGAGCCGGCGATCTGGGGACCATAGTCAGCGACCAAGCCGGCGAAGATGGCGAAGAAGGCCACGGGAGCGTAGTAGGTGATGATCTTGATGAACTTCATCATGACATCGGTCATGCTGCTGAGCCACTTGGCGACCAGGGTCTCAGAGCCGCCCGCCATGTTGGTGGCGAAGCCGAACAGCACGGAGAACACGATCAGGGGCAGCATGGCCTTGCGGCTCAGCAGACCCACGAAGTCGCTGGCGGTGAAGAAGTTGACGATCATGTCGGAGATGGATGCGTACTCGCCCATTTCCTCAGAGGGGATGTCGTTCCAGGGAACCAGTACCGGGGGGAAGATCTTCATCAGCGCGAACATGATGACAGCAGCGATGGCACCGGTGATGACGAAGGTCGCCACCGTGGTGCCCATGATCTTACCGGCACGCTTCATGCTCTTCATGTTGGCGATGGAGCCCGCGATGGACACGAACACCAGGGGAACCACCACGCAGAACATCATGTTGATGAACACGGTGCCAAGGGGCTTTACGACAGGGGCCACACTGGGGGCCAGCCATCCCACCAGCGCGCCAATGATCATTGCGCCCAGCATGATGCCAAGGAAAATATAATTCTTGACGACAGCTTTCTTTTCCATAAGTTTTTACTCCTCCTAACTGATTTTGGTTGATTTGACTGCTCTCTATGTAAAGCATATGCTTACATACCTTAGTTAAATAGTTGTAATTAATGTCAGATGGTCAGGGCCTCGTCGGTAATCTCGCCCTTGCAGACGATGTTGGTGGGGCCGGTGAGAAATAGATCGGTGACATGTCCGCTTCCGTCCCACTCTACATCAATATACAGTGTACCTCCGGTCATATCCACCCGGACGTTTTTCCCGGAGACCTTGCCCAGCAGCGTCAGCACAGTTACCACAGAGCCGGTACCGGTGCCGCAGGCATAGGTGAAGTCCTCCACCCCCCGCTCATAGGTGCGCTCATATACATGGTCCGGACCAATGATCTCGTAAAAGTTCACGTTAGCGCCCTTGGGGAAATCCTTATAGAACCGCAGCTTACGACCCAAACGGAACAGTGTCTGCGTGTCGAAATTCTTCAGGTCCTTCATGGGCACTGCCGCATGCGGGATGCCGGGGTCTCCCAGCTCCACATAGGCGCAATCATAGGTCGCGCCGTCCACCTCCGCCTTGCCATCCAGGCGCATGTTGCAGGGATCGTTGAGCCGCACACGGTACAGCCGACGATCCACCCGCCAACCAGTGACCAGGCCCGCCGTGGTCTCCACCTTCTGCACCTCGCCGGCCAATCCGTTTTCATAGCCATATCGGCAGATGCAGCGGGCACCGTTGCCGCACATCTCCCCCATGGAGCCATCGGAATTGAAAAACAGCATCTTGTAGTCGCCGCCGTAGGTGGGCTTTTTCACCACCATGAATCCGTCGGCACCGATGGACATATGCCGCTCACAGACAGTGCGGATGATCTCCGGCCACTTCTCATCGGGTATAGCATCCTGTCGGTCATCCACCACAATAAAGTCGTTGCCGGCACCGTTCATTTTCCAAAACTCCATGGCGTAACGCCCTCCTTTTTGCTTATAATTGCATTGTACATGTCCTCTATAAGCTTGTCAAATTTTTGTCATAGTCCTGTTTTTCGGATGTGCCGTCCTAAAATCAGGACTATCGCGCATATTTTATGGCACTTTCCTACCAAGAGATAGGCTATACGCAGTGGCCGACATATGCAGACCCCCGGCTTCCGCGTAAAGCAGATCCCGGGGGCCGCCATCCTATAATTCTCTTTTCCCTTCTGCTGGCGTATTCCGTTTTATCGGCCCCTTCCCTCCTGCCTCAAGATCCTCCTGTAAAGCCATAGAGCTGCCAACATTGAGATGCAATCCACAATGGGCTGCACCATGGTACAGCCGTACATGGGGAGTAATCCATTCAGCAGAAACAGCAGCGGGATATCCAGTACGCCCTTGCGCAGCACGGAGCAAATCAGGGATTCCTTCACTCGTCCCATAGCCTGAAACTGGGTGATCATAGGGTAGCACACGGCCATCATCGGCATAGCCAGCACCATGATTCGCAGAAAGGACGCTCCGTAGGCAACGGTGGCTGGTGTGTCAATAAATAGTCCCACCAGCATCGGCGCCAGCAGCTCATAAGTCAGCACACACACCAGCGAAAATACAACCGAAACGCCGCAGCCCAGCTTAAATACCTGATGCCGCCGCTCCTGGTTGCCGGCAGCGTAGTTATAGGCCAGCAGCGGCAGTATGCCGCCGGAAACGCCTATGGAAAAATACAGAGGCAGCATGTCCAGCTTTTTGACGATACCCAGCGCAGCCACTGCATCGGTGTCGTAGGCGGACATGAACTTCATCAGTGCCCCTACTGCCACCATGGTCAGCAAATACTGGGCACAGGAGGGAAAGCCGATTTTCACTATGCTGCCCATGTGCTTAGCGGTATATCGCATGCTGCCGGGCCGCAGCGATACCACAGAGCTGCGGTGCCTGTTAAAAATGCAGAAGAGCAGAAACAACGTACCAATGCCATTGGAGATGGCTGTAGCCAGCCCCGCCCCCTGGGCTCCCAATCCCAAAAACTGCGGCAGCACGAATAGCGGATCCAGGGCAATGTTGATAAGGCCGCCCAGAGATACGCCTGCCGACGCTATCCCCGCACTGCCCTCTGCGCGCAAGAGGTTTGCAAGCAAAATGTTGATGATGGCGCAGGGACCACCCCAAATAACTACCCATTTGGCATAGTGGAACGCCAACGCATACGTCTCCGACGTAGCTCCGCACAGATGCAGCAATGGTGATGCAAGCCAAGCGAAGACAACGGAAAACAGCACCGCCGCAAGCAGACACCACCAAAAGGAGATGGCCGCAATGCATCGGGCATCCGTGTCTTCATGCCGTCCCAAGGCCCGGGCCATGCAGCTGGCCCCACCTACGGCAAACAGATTGGCAATGGCCGTCATCAGTACGGTAATGGTGTACGCCACCGATACCGCCGCCGTCTGCAGCGGGTCATTCAGTAATCCTACAAAATAGGTGTCCGCCAGATTGTAGGCCAACAACACCATCTGACTGGCGATAGCGGGTAAAATCTGCCGCCGCACCGCCTGGGACGCGGGCATTTGCTCAAATAGATAAGTTTTATCGGTTGAACGATCCATATCGTGCCTCCCGCATATTATTCGGAATCATTTTACACCGGATAAAAACAGATAGCAAGCAAAGAAGCTGTCGTATGAATCGTATTCTTCAAGTATTCCTCTAATCCCGCCCCTCCCACCTATTCATTTGCACATTGAGCTGTCCCCTTGCTTCAAATGAATCTGCGCAGGGCATTTACACGGTTATTGGGATTCTGTCCCCATGATCTCAAAAAGCTTTCCCGCTTTTCTGTGCCGGACAACGATTTTCGTTGTGTTTTTCTCCTCAGTATGCTACCATAAAAGAAACAAAGCAGCAGCGGCACAGTAAGCCGCATGAAAGGAGTTCCCATGAAGAAACCACCCAAACCTAAAGATACGGCTCGCCGGCTCAAGGCCACAATCCGCCAGCAGCCGGCTGTTTTTGCCGTTTATGTAGTTCTGCGGCTGATTGTGGTGGCAGAGCTGGTTCTGTCCATCCTCCGGGGCGAATACGAGAGCGCCTTCATCTGCCTGCTGGTACTGATTTTGTTTATTTTACCTTTTTTCATCCAGCAAAACTTCGGTATCCAACTGCCGACCACCCTGGAAATCATCATACTTCTGTTCATATTTGCGGCAGAAATACTGGGCGAGCTGGAGGGTTATTTCATCACCTACTCCAACTGGGACACCATGCTCCACACCACTACAGGCTTTCTCTGCGCAGCCACCGGCTTTGCCCTCATTGATATTCTCAACCGAAACAGCCGCATCAAGTTTCAGCTCTCCCCCATATATGTGGCTTTGGCTGCTTTCTGCTTTTCCATGACCGTGGGTGTGCTGTGGGAATTTTTCGAATTTGGCATGGATCGGCTCTTCCAGCTGGATATGCAAAAGGACACGGTGGTTCAGAGCATCACCTCCGTGATGCTGGATCCCACTAACAGCAATACCCCCATCACGATAGACGGTATCCACTCTGTGGCGGTCAACGGCAACGACCTGGGCTTTGACGGCTACTTGGATATCGGCCTGTATGATACCATGGAGGATCTGTTCGTCAACTTTATTGGCGCCGTGGCCTTCAGCGTTATTGGGTATTTCTATATCAAGCACCGGGGCAAGGGAAAGCTGGCCCGGGCTTTCATCCCGACTCTCAGCGAGCAGGAGGAGCAAGGCCCCGCCGCGCCGGACTCTTCCCGGGAAAACTCTAAATAACACACCGCGGCCCACCACTATTCTGCCCTCCCCTGCATCTGTTTTTACAGTTGTGCCAGTCTGCTGTTGTCCAACGGCTTTTCCCTAAAGGTCGTGCAGAGGTGGCTGGGCCATTCGGACATAAAAATGCTAACTTCTACGGCCATTTAGATGCAGCTCGGAAGCAATCTATAGCGGACAAAATGAGCAGGCTGTTTTCCACCGCTGCGAATGAATGATGGTGTTAGAAAACTGTTAGAAATCAGACGATTTTCTGGTCCGCAACAAAAAAAGAAAAAGTCCCGAAACCCTTGTAGTTTCAGGACTTTTTTGGTCCGAGTGTCGAGATTCGAACTCGAGGCCTCTTGAACCCCATTCAAGCGCGATACCAAACTTCGCCACACCCGGATATTTTATTTTTTGCGTCTTCGGAATCGAATCAGCTTATTTATAATACCACCGAGCGCGGCAAATGTCAACATATTTTTTCCGAAAAAACCATCTTTTCTTCTTTTGTTTTTATTGACAAAGCTTTCCCCCTATGGTAAAATAATTCTTGCGTTTGGGTTGAGCGCACTTTCACACACGGAGAGATGGCTGAGTGGTCGAAAGCACCGGTCTTGAAAACCGGCGATGTGAAAGCATCCGTGGGTTCGAATCCCACTCTCTCCGCCAAACCGCATTATATGGTTTTGCAGAAGTACCCAAGTGGCCGAAGGGGCTCCCCTGCTAAGGGAGTAGGCGGCTTAAAAACCCGCGCGAGGGTTCGACTCCCTCCTTCTGCGCCAAATAAAGCCTCCGGCATAGCCGGAGGCTTTATTTTTATTCCGCCCATACAAGTTTCGGCTGTATCATGCTGTATAGATACCTCTGTGCATCTCCATCCTGATTATATAGTCCGCAGAAGATGCCCCGGGCATACTCCAGGCCCTTCTCGGAGTAGATCTCCACCAGGGTCAATCCATCGTAAAGCCCCGGGTCGTTCCAGGCAATGGCCAGCTTGCCGTCCTGCAGCGCCATGGACATGGCCTCAAAATCATACCTTGAATCCCCTTCGCCGGGATTATGTCGCTGCATGATCGCGTCCCTATCTACCTCCTCGTCCTCCCAGCCATAGCGTATCCCATCCAGGGCGGCCAGGGAATACAGATCCGGCATGTGGCAGGAGAATACCTGCTCCAGGCCGCTCTCCCCATTCTGCAGCACCGTCAGCTGCTTGCCCACAGCCACGGCATAGAAGTCGATGCCCCTGTTCACCTGCACAATGTCCTTATAGGTCCACTGATTCACGACCTCTTTGCCGCTCATGTTGTAGTAGCGCTGCTCCAACTGGTGTTCGCCCAGCTCTCCCTCTATGGGGAGGGTCTGCAGCAGGGTAAAATCATCGCCCCGGAGCATCTGCAGCATCATCTGTCCATCCTCCTCAAAAACCAGCAGCAGCTTATCCCCGTCGGGGCTGGCAGACAGCTTTGTCACATGCTGCTTTTCGATGTCCAGCGGATACACCAGGTCCAGCCGCTTTTGGGATTTCTCGTCTCTTACCAGCCACAGACCGTAGCCCTCCGGCGCCCATTCGGCCCGGGGTTGCGCATCGGCTTCAAATCCGGCCGTCACCACTGTTCCGCCGGTCACCGCCACAGCCCGGGACTCAAAACTTCTTTCGGTCCGGTATTCCCCGCTCACATAGTACCGCAGTCCGTCACCGGTGCTGCAGGCTGAGATGGTAACGCTGTCGCCCGGGTCCACCGGGATCTGCAGCACCGGGAAATCCCGGTAATCGCCGTTTTCCTTCACATCCTGGGCTGTGAGCATAGCACCCGAGCCCCCATAGCTCAGACACAGGTCGTAGCTTTGGGCAAAATCCGCCAAATTGATCGTCACCTCATCCGCCGAACTCTGTATATGCTGGCGCAGATATTCCATCAGCTCCGGCGTTTCCGGGAGCAGGCGGCGGATGGTGTAGGGGGCAGACGCACCGATGGAGTTATACTGATAGTCGGTCTTCTGCCCGCAGGTAGTCTTTGTCACCCGGCTCTCCGTGCCCAGGTCATGCTCCGTGGTCCACAGTAACCGGCTGTGGAGCAGGTCATACTCCGTCATGTGCAGCCCCCGGGCCACGGATTCATCCCCCCGGGCCACGATGTTGGTAAACTCCACCTGTTCCTGGGTCCGGCACATCCAAGCCGTCACCGCGGTGAAGCCGCCCAGTGACAGCAGAAACAGCACCAGCGTCATGGCAATGGCTCGCTTCATGTCTCTCCCTCCTCCGTCAGATCCCGGATGGTCTTTTGGATCCGGTCGCCCCGATAGTCATAGGTCCGCTTGATGCAGCTCATCAGATCCTCTCCGGCGTCCTCCAGCTCGTCGACGGTGTGGTCGCCCACAATACGTCCCTCCCGCAGCAGCACCGCCCGGGAGATGAAATCCTTCACCTCCTCCAGCAGGTGGGTGGACAGGATCACCGTCTCCTGCTCCGTGAGGATGCCCAGCAGCACCTTGTAAAAGTCCTCCCGGTTGAAGATGTCGTTGCCGGCGAAGGGCTCATCCATGAGGATGTAGTCCGCCCCCTGTGACAGGGCCAGCACTACCTCAAACTGGTTCTGCATACCCACGGAATAGCTCCGCAGTGTCTTGTCCATGGGCAGGCCGAAAAAATCCATCAGAGCCTCAAAGCGTTTATCGTTGAACCGGGGGAAATGCTCCCGGTAGAACTCCCGGTGCGCCTTGGGCGAGAGCCGGGGGAAGAAGCTGTGCTCGCAGGTGGCAAAGCTGAGCCGTGCGATGTTGCCGCAGCCGATGGCCTCCCCGTCCAGGGTCACCTCCCCCTTGTGACCTATGAGGCCCAGGATGCACTTCATCAGCGTGGTCTTTCCCGCGCCGTTTTCGCCGAAGAGGCCCACGATCTGCCCCGGCGCAAAGGCCACGGACACATCCTGCAGGGCGGCTTTCTTTCCATATACTTTTGTGATGTTTTTCAGTTCCAGCATGGTCTGTCCCTCCTCAAAACGGCAAGCAGCTCTCCGGCGTTATGAACCGCCAGATGATATAATAAACGCCCAGCAGCACCGCGCACAGCATAGCGCCGTACACCATATACCTGACCGGTGCCCGCAGCACATAGGCAAAAAGTGGCTTTCTTCCCTCCGGCAGCCGCCGCATGAGGTACAGGCTCCGGCTCCCCCGGCTGAAGCTGCCATACAGCAGCACCGCCCACACGGCGGCAATAATGGCGAAGTATACCAGCAGCCACAGGGCGCAGCCCTCATAGTCTGTAAAGGGTGCGATCCTCGCCCCTGCGACGAGCGTTTTCTTCCTCAGCACGCTGTCATAGGTGAACAGAGCCTGGTAGTCACGGGAATACTTGGTAACAAACCAAAGCATGGAGCCCGTCAATCCGCCAATGAAGGCACCGTTGAGGCTGGATAAGGTGCTGCCCGGGTCCACATTGGGCGGCAGCAGGCTCTCAATCCTGCCCTGTATACAGGAAATCTTCATCCTCGTAGCCTCCCTTCCAGCTGTAGATGGTAAGCCCGATCACAATAGCCTGGGCCACTATGAGCAGGATATAATATGATGAGTGCTGAAGATCCACGCAATAGACTGCCGCGGTCAGTATCACGGCGATGGCCATGGCGATACCGCCGAGCTTCTCCTGCCAGCCCTTCACCGCCACGTCCACGCAGCCCACGGCGCAGGCCGCCATCGCCACGGCGTGGCTGACCCAGGCCAGGGCATCTCCCGCCGGCAGGAGATTGTGCAGCAGGGCGCTCCCGTAATAGGCTAAAATCAGGCTCTGGGGGCCGATGCCATTGGGCTCCGGCATGTTTTTCATCCGCAGGGTCATCACTCCAAAGATCACCAGCGCCGCTAAGGCCCAAAAGAACAGCAGCATCATGAAGTCATACACCACCCACAGCAGGCAGGCGGTGCCTTCCCGCACCTGCAGCCGCCGCATGGTGTAGCCGGTCTTTGCGCCCTTTCCGCCGCCGCTCTTGGCAAGGACAGAGCACAATCCCCCCAAGCCCCCGGCCAGCGGCGCAGCCATTTTGCTGGCCTTGGGCAGCTCCGACAGGGCCAGGTCGTCCTCATAGGTCTGATCCGCACCGTATTCATCCACATAGTGTACAGGCCCGCTGCCCGGCGTCAGATAAAGCAGGGCACCCGCCAGGGCCACCGAAACTATCATCAGTGCCAATCCCTGCCAAAAGCTGCTCCGGGCCGCCAGACCGAACACAGACAAATATCGCTTCATCATTCTTCCTCCTCGTCATACAGCCGCCGCAGCAGCTCCACAGCCTCCTCTTTTTTAAGGCCCATCCCTTTCATGGCCGCCACCGTCTCCTGCACCTCTGTGCGAAACAGCTCCGAACGAATCTGATCGATCTGCTCCCGGGATGCTGTGATGTGGCTCCCCGCACCGGGCCGAGACTGGATCAATCCCTCCTCCTCCAACTGCCGGTACGCCTTCTGCACCGTGTTGGGATTCACCGCCAGCATTGCGGAGAGGATCCGCCGGGACGGCAGCTCGTCCCCATTCTGCACAGTGCCCGCCGCAAGCCCCTGCTTCACATGGCGGATCATCTGCAGGTAGATGGGCACCCCATCTACACTATGGAAATTCTCAAATGAGATCATGGCATCCTGGCACCTCCCGTCTAAAACAAAATTGTACTATGCGTATAATACAGTTCCTATCTGTATTATACGCATAGTACAGTTCTCATGTCAATATGTTTTTCAGAAAAATTTTACCGCCGCTCCACCAATGCCACGGCGTGGGCGGCCATGCCGCTGCCGTCGCCGGTGAAGCCCAGGCCCTCCTCGGTGGTGGCCTTCACCCCCACCTGTTCGGTGTCAATGCCCAAAGCCCCGGCGATATTGTCCCGCATCCGGGCCCGATAGGGCGCCAGCTTCGGTGCCTGGGCCAGAATGGTGGCGTCGATATTCACCACGGTGACGCTCCGCTTTTTCAGCTCTCCGGCCACTCTTTCCAGCAGCACCAGGCTGGAAATGCCGCGAAACTCCTCGCTGCTGTCCGGGAACAGGCAGCCAATATCCTCCAGCCCCGCTGCGCCCAACAGGGCATCCATAACGGCGTGGACCAGCACGTCCGCGTCGGAGTGACCCTCCAGCCCCTTTTCATAGGGGATGTCCACCCCGCCCAAAATCAGCTTCCGCCCGGCCGCCAGCCGATGCACATCATAGCCGTGGCCGATTCGTAAATTCGTCATGCCCTCTCCTCCCGCTTCTCCAGAATCGCCTCCGCCACAGTGAGGTCCAGGGGCCGGGTGATCTTGATGTTCTCCCCATCTCCGGGCACCAGCTGCACCTGCTTGCCCAGCCGCTCTACAGCGGCGCAGTCGTCGGTGATATTCACCCCGCAGGTAATGGCCGATTGCAGGGCGGCTTTTAAAAGCTCCGCCTGGAACACTTGGGGCGTCTGCACAGCGAACAGAGTTGTCCGCTCCGGTGTGGAGCGCACCACGCCGTTTTCATCCGCCACCTTGATGGTGTCCGTCACCGGCACCGCCGGGGCCGAGGCATTGGTGATTTGGGCGCTCTCCGCCACCGCGTCAAACAGCTCCGGGGTAATCAGCGGCCGGGCTCCGTCTTGCACCGCAATGAGCTCCGCCCGGCTATCCGCCGCCAGGGCTCCTGCCAGCACGGATTCCGGCCGGGTCTCGCCGCCCCGCACCACCTTCACCGGCTTTTGAAGCCCGCATTTCTTGCACAGGTCCGCCAGGGGCATCATCAGATCCTCCCGGGTCACCAGAATGATCTCGTCCACCCGCTCCGCCGCATTCACCGCCCGAAGGGTGTGCTCCAGCACCGGCCGATTTCCTAAGGGCAGGAGTAGTTTGTCCTGTCCCATCCGCTCCGAGCGGCCCGCAGCCACAACCACAGCCGTACAAAATGGCCTGCCGGGCTTGTGCAGACCCCGAATTTTATCCAAAAGCTTTCCCATGCAGCAGCCTCCCGTTTTTAGGAATCCTCAGGCGCCGGGCGGCGCCGTAGCTTCATTCAATCTTATCGCCAGTGTACCACAGCGGCGATTATTTTGCAACAAAAGGCTCCCGACCGAAATCGGGAGCCTTTTGACTTCTCAGGTGTCACATCGCTCATAGGACGTCCGGGGGCTCTTCCAGCCAATCTGTACCTCACCGTCTGAATAAGTATAGATAACTTGTGTGTTTTCTCTGATGCCGTCATCGGCCAGCAAATCATATTCGCCGTCCTTACCCAAATCCACGATTCCGTACCCATTCGTCAAATAATAGGATGGCATACGCAAAAGGATCTCGGCAACGGGCTGTCCAGACCACTCGCCCTCCACCTCTCGGTAAAAAAACAGGTCGCCGTTTTCCCCTTGTGTCACAAAGGTTTCCTCAAGCCCGAATAGTGGCAGGTCTGTTGGCTTTCCTTCCCCAGCGTACACATATTTTTCGTGGTAGACCTCCGATTTCAGCTCTGTAATTTTTCCTTTATTGGTACGGTCATCATAGGTAAAATCCGCATGTATGGTCCGCCAGGCAATTCTGTTGCCGTCGATCAGATCGGCGGCGCCTGCATCTTGGCTCCATGACTCCTCTAAACGCTGTAGTCGCAGATACTGCCCTTCCCAGGATACCAATGCCCAATCATAGTCATCCGTGTGGCCACGGTACGAATACAGCGCCTCAATTTCCGCATCCTTAACGGTAATAAAGTGCCTATTCTCCTGCCACCTGCGGCTGAACTCTACACCCAAGACGATAAGCGCCGCCGCCACGACCACCACCAGGGCGGTGATGAGCCGCCGGATGTCACGCCGCTTCTGCTGCACCGTGTCCTTGGAAATTTCCACCACCGCCTGCAGGCTCTCATCGGTCTGCACGGTCTCTTTCCTCTTTTCTTCTGTCATAGGCTGCTCCCTTTCTTCCGCCGCGGGTACCCGGCAGCTCAGAAGCTCTCCAATACTGACGGACAGCGCCTCTGCCAGCGGCTCCAGCAGAGTCACATCGGGGTAGCTAAGCCCGCGTTCCCACTTGCTGACAGCCTTGTCCGTCACATGGAGCTTTTCGGCAAGCTGCATCTGGGTCATACCCAACTGTTTTCGGTTTTCAGCAATATATTTGCCAAAGCTTTGTTTATCCATAGGTGTCACCTCGCTTTCATCATAGCGGTATAGTGATTTTTTGGCAACCGACCGGCGGTAGAGTGCAAGAAAAAAGGGGCGGACAGCACTGTCCGCCCCCTACATTTCATTGGTTCATCTTCTGTTGTGGGGATACCAGATCTTCTGCTTCTCCGCTTCCCGGATCAGCTCCTCCCGGAAGTCGGGGTGGGCGATGGAGATGAGCCTTTCCGCCCGCTCCCAAACGCTGAGCCCCTTGAGACACACACATCCGTATTCCGTGACCACATACATGGTGTTCACCCGCGTATCCGTGACTACAGATCCGGTCTGGAGGGTAGGCCGAATGCGGGAGGAGCGGGTACCGTCCTTGTTCTCGTGGGTAGAGGACAGGCAGATAAAGCTCTTGCCGCCCTTGGACAGGTATGCGCCCAGGACGAAATCCTGCTGGCCGCCGGCGCCGGAAATCTGCTTGATGCCCGCCGTCTCGCCGTTCACCTGGCCATAGAGGTCCACATCCACAGCGTTATTGATGGAGATAAAATTGTCCAGCTGCGCCACGGTGCGCACATCGTTGGTGTAGCTGATGGGTGCCGCCATGCAGGCTGGGTTGTCATCCAGGTAATCATAGAGCTTTTGGGTTCCGGCGGCAAAGGCATACACCTGGCGGCCCCGATCCAGATTTTTCTTCATGCAGGTGACCTTGCCGGCCATGGCCAAATCTACATAGGCATCTACATACATCTCCGTATGCACGCCCAGGTCCTTCAGGTCAGACTCGCACAGCATGGCACCCACGGTGTTGGGCATGCCACCGATACCCAGCTGCAGGCAGGCGCCGTTGGGGATCTGCTCCACAATGAGCTTGGCCACTGCCTTATCCACCTCAGTAGCGGGGTTAGAGGGCTGGATGCCCATGGGGTCGTTGCGCCCCTCCACGATCATGTCCACCTCGGAAATATGGATGCAGTTGTCAAAGCCGCCCAGGCACCGGGGCATATTCTGGTTGACCTCCACGATGACCACCTTGGATTTCTCAATAACAGCCCGCAGGTGAGAGGCAGACAGGCCGAAATTGAAATAGCCGTGCTTATCCATGGGCGTCACCTGGAACATAGCCACATCCGGAGGCGTAATATGATCGGTGTAGTACCGAGGCAGCTCGGAATAGCGCATGGGCTCATGGAAGCCGGCGCCGCTGGCAATGTGGTGCCGCTCCACGGCGCTCATATGGTGGGAATTGAAAATAATGTGGTGAACGGGATCTTCGATATCAAAAATAGCCGGCTTCCACAGGCTGATGCCGCCTCGAACCTTTACATCCTCCAGCTCCGGCGCACGCCGGGCCAGGGCCTCGTCCAGCACCCGGGGATGAATGGCGCAGAAACCGTAGTCCACCCAATCGCCGGACTTGATGACCTTTACCGCTTCATCCGCTGTGGTCAGCTTTTGCCGGTACATTTCCATGTAATCCATACCTTAACTCCTCCAAATCTTCGTGTGCTCTCGGCACTTTTTTACATTATAGCACTGCAAAAAAACAAAAAACAGCGTCTTTGTGAAAATAATATCATTATTGGAGAAATGCCTAATTTTTTTAGGTTTTTTTGTTGCACATTGTATGTGTTTAGCAGCCATTGTATGTTCCGGACCAGTGCGCGCACTGCCCCGGCAACCCACTCTCTTTGCGGAGTGGACGGCTCAATTCGTCTGGTGTGGGCTCCCCTAAAGTCCTTGCCGGGCAGGGCTTATACCTCGTCGCTGCGCCTCCACCGGGTACAAATAAGGAGGCCGAGAGCTTTGTGCTCTCGGCCTCCAATATACTTTTACTATTCCTCACCGCAGCCGGCGGAGGGTCTCCACAACCAGGTTCCAGGTACGCTGGACGGAGGAAATATACATCCGCTCCCGAGGTGTATGGATCTGGCTCACCTCCGGACCCATGGCCACAGCGTCCAGGCCGGGAAGCTTATCGGCCAGCATGCCGCACTCCACGCCGCCGTGCAGCACCTCTATCTTGGGGGCGTGGCCGTACTGCTCCGTGAACACCTCTACGATCAGGGCCCGCAGAGGAGAATCCTCCCGGAACTCCCAGGCCGGATAGCTGCCGCTGACAGACATCTTGCCGCCCAGCAGGTCACACAGCAGCTCCAGCTTCTGCAGGAGCATCTCCTTCTGCGTGTTCATATTGCTGCGCACACAGAAGGTGGCCACCACGGAATCCGCCTCCGTGGCGAGAATGCCCAGGTTCAGGGAGGTCTGGACCAAGCCCTCTACCTCCCTGCTCCGCTCCAGCACACCGTTGGGAGCGCACTGCAGCAGGGCCAGGACGCGGTGGGTGGAGTCAGCGTCCATGGGCAGAACATCACTCCGGCAGGGTGCTACGGTGACAGCAATATCACTGTCGGCCACGGCATACTCCCTGCGGAAGATCTTTTCCATCTTTTGGCAGATAACCGTTGTCTTTTCCGCATCCGCCACGGTCAAAACAGCGCTGGCAGAGACGGGAATGGCGTTATCCTTGCCGCCGCCGGAGAGAGTGACCAGCCGGCCGTCGTTCTCCTGCAAAAATGCGTACAGGATCCGGCCCAGCAGCACCATGGCGTTAGCCCGGCCCCGGTCGATGGCAGCGCCGGAATGGCCGCCCAAAAGGCCGGAGACAGTGATCTCCACCGTTTCTCCCGGGAAGGTATCCCGCTTTACAGGCACTGCAATATCAACCCTGGCAGCACCGGCGCAACCGGCGGTGATCTCACCCTCCGTCTCGGAGTCCAGGTTCAAAAGCAGGCGGCTCTTAAGGCCCGACAGGTCGATGCCGGCAGCACCCTTCATCCCGACCTCCTCGTCCACCGTAAGCACGACCTCCAGGGGCGGATGGGGAATATCCTTGCTATCCAGCAGGGCCAGGCCCATAGCCACGGCGATGCCGTCGTCTGCGCCCAGGGTGGTGCCTTCGGCGTAGATCAGGTCCCCGTCCACCACCAGATCCAGGCCCTCACGAGCCATGTCCTTGGTGCAATCCGGGGCCATTTCACAGACCATGTCCATGTGACCCTGGAGCATCACGGCGGGGGCGTTCTCATAGCCAGGGGTACCGGGCTTGCAGAGGATCACATTCCCCAGCTCATCCTGCTGCACCGCAAGGCCACGATCGCGGCCAAACTGCACCAGATAATCGCTGAGGGCCTGTGTGTTTCCGCTGCCGTGGGGAATACGGCACAGCTCCTCAAACCAATGAAGTACCCCACGAGGCTCCAAGCCTTCCAATACTGCCATAACTTTTCCTCTTTTCTTTTTTATTTTTTGCAGGTATTGCTTTTCCTTCTTTTTTACTTTCCTGTCAGGCGGCGGGCCACATACACACCGCTGGCAGAGGCATGGGACAGGGAGTGGGTGATGCCACTGCCGTCGCCGATAACATACAGCCCCTTGCAGCAGCTCTCCAGATTTTCGTCCACCGCCACCTCCATATTATAGAACTTCACCTCCACGCCATAAAGCAGGGTGTCGTCATTGGCGGTGCCGGGGGCAATTTTATCCAAAGCGTAAATCATCTCGATGATACCGTCCATCAGGCGCTTGGGCAGAACCAAGCTCAAATCGCCCGGGGTAGCCTTGAGGGTTGGGGTCACCAGCCCCTCCTCGATACGCTTTTGGTTGCTGCGACGGCCCCGAACCAGGTCGCCAAAGCGCTGGACAATAACGCCGCCGCCCAGCATATTCGACAACCGGGCGATGCTCTCGCCGTAGCCATTGCTATCCTCAAAGGGCTCAGAGAAATGCTTCGCCACCAGCAGGGCGAAGTTGGTATTCTCGGTTTTCATGGCGCTGTCTTCATAGCTGTGACCGTTTACGGTTACAATGCCATTGGTATTCTCGTTGACAACGATACCGTTGGGGTTCATGCAGAAGGTGCGGACATTGTCCTCAAACTTCTCCGTACGGTAGACAATCTTGCTCTCGTAGAGCTCATCGGTGAGGTCGGAGAATACAACAGCCGGGAGCTCCACCCGGACACCCAGGTCCACGCGGTTACTTTTGGTGGGGATGTGCATTTCCTTGCACACAGTCTGCATCCACTTGCTGCCGCTGCGGCCTACGGAGACAATACACTGGTCGCAATCCATCTCCCCGGCAGCGGAGGTCACCCGGTAGCCTCCCTCCGGCAGGGCCGAAAGGTGCTGCACAGGGGTGTCGAAGTAAAAGGTCACTTTGTCCTTCAGGTGGTCATAGAGATTTTGCAGGACCACGAAATTGATGTCGGTGCCTAAATGGCGGACGGAGGCGTCCAGCAGGTTCAGCTTATGCTGGATACAGAGCTTCTTAAACTGGGTCCCGGCGGTGGAATAGAGCTTGGTGCCCTCGCCGCCGTAGCGCATATTGATGTCATCCACATAGCGCATCAGCTCCAGGGCCTTCTCCTTGCCGATATGCTGGTGAAGCGTGCCGCCGAAATCATTGGTGATGTTATACTTACCATCGGAAAAGGCGCCTGCGCCGCCGAAGCCGCTCATAATGGAGCAGCTCTTGCACTTGATGCAGGTCTTGACCTTATCACCGTCGATAGGACAGTGGCGCTTTTCCAGGCTGTGGCCCGCCTCGATAACAGCAATACGCAAAGAGGTATCCCGCTCTGTCAGCTCGTAGGCGGCAAAAATGCCGCCGGGGCCTGCGCCGATTATAATGACATCATACTTCATATTCGTTCCTCCTGATGAGCAATATCCAGCGTGCGGAATCCATCTGTTCGCCTCGCTGTTTTTGTTTTTTAAAGCCTTAAAAAACTCCAAAAACCATGGCTTTAGTGCCGCAGTGTTCCCTTTTTCAGGGCTCCCGCGCGCACTACTTCTTACCATTGCTGCAGTATTCCCGCTCTATGGGCAGCCCTATTATACCCCGCAACATTTTCTATAAAAAATACTTATGGTTTTCTTTTTTTTATAAGCCAACATTATTATAGCAGGTATTTTCTATCTGTCAAGGGAAAAAGCAGGGGCAGCCGTAAGGGATATAACCGTTGCCCGACAGCGGGGTGAAGTGCCCTCGCTCTACACATAGCTTGCGGGTTCACCGCAAGCCCGGGCGGGTCGATACAGCCCCTATATTTCTTCTCTCGGACCCGGGCGGAGGCCCTGGCCCAGGGACTGCAAGGTGACGGAGCCGGCGGAAAGCTCTGTGAGCCGCTGCTGCAGCCGCTGGGGGCCATCCCCGGGCAGAGATGCCGTAACCGTGACCCGGGCGGCATAAACTACGTCATCCAGGATACCATCCACGGCGGCGATCTCCAGCTTTACGCGCTCCAGCAGGCCATAGTCGCACTCCAGCTGCACCTGCTCCCACAGGCCCATGGCAGAGACGCCGGCGGCAGAGAGGGCGTCCCGGGCAGCCTTTCCATAGGCCCGGGTCAGCCCTCCGGCTCCCAGCAGTATACCGCCGAAATACCGGGTGACCACGCAGCACACATTGCCCACGCCCTCTCGCTGGAACACATTGAGCATGGGCTGGCCCGCCGTGCCCTGGGGCTCCCCATCGTCACTATAGCGCAGGATATTATCGCCCAGGATGTAGCACCAGCAGTTGTGGCGGGCATCGTGGTATTTCTTTTTAGCGGAGCGGATGCGCTCCTGAGCCTCCTCCTCGGAGGAGACGGGCCAGACTTGACCGATAAACCGGGAGCGCTTTTCGGTGAACTCGCTCTGGGCAGCAGAAAAGGGGATCTTCTGCACGGTCATTGCTCCCAATCCTCCTTTTCCTCCTGCCAGCCCTCGATGTAGTCCTTCAGCTGGCCCATAATGCGGGGTGTACACACCGCTGTAATATCCACGGTCTCGCCGTATTCCACGTTTTCCACCTTGGCCTCCCGGTATAGGCCGTCTAAGAGCCCTGCCTTGTCATATGGCAGATGGATGGTCACCCGGCGGGTTCCCTTGTCCAGCTTTTCATCCACAGCCTGCAAAAGCCGCTTGATGCCCTCGCCGGTTTTGGCGGAGATATACACACTGTCCTTCTCCCGGGGCAGAGCGCCGGAAAAAGCCAAATCGCACTTGTTATACACCCGTAGACAGGGAATGTGATCCGCCTTCAGCTCACGAATCAGGTCATCCACCACCTGAGCCTGCTGAGCCCACTGGGGATTGGATAGATCGATGACATGGAGCAGCAGGTCTGCATACTCCAGCTCCTCCAAGGTAGCCTTGAACGCCTCCACCAGCTGGTGGGGGAGCTTGCGGATAAAGCCCACGGTGTCGGAAATCACCACATCCAAGGTGTCGCTGACGGTGAGCAGCCGGGTGGTGGTATCCAGGGTATCGAATAGGCGGTTATTAGCCGGGATGCCCGCGCCGGTAATGGCGTTTAGGAGGGTGGATTTTCCGGCATTGGTGTAGCCCACAATAGCCACCACCGGGATCTCGTTTTTCATCCGACGCTGGCGCTGGGTATTGCGGACCCGGCGCACCTCCTCCAGCTCCTCCTTGAGCTTATCGATCTTACGGTGGATGTGGCGGCGGTCCGTCTCCAGCTGGGTCTCGCCCGGACCCTTGGAGCCGATAGGCCCCTTGCCGCTGGTGCCCGCCTGGCGCTCCAAATGCGTCCACATACCGATCAGCCTGGGCAGCAGATACTGGTACTGGGCCAGCTCCACCTGGAGGCATCCCTCCCTGGTCTTAGCCCGCTGGGCGAAAATATCCAGAATGAGTCCACTTCGGTCGATGACCTGCACACCCAAAAGCTCCGTAAGCACACGGATCTGCGACGGCGACAGGTCATTGTCAAAGATGACCAAAGTGGCACTCTCCAAAGCCACCATGGTCTTGACCTCCTCTACCTTGCCCTCGCCGATGAAGCTGTGGGGGTCGGGCTTATCCCGGCTTTGGAGGATGCTGCCCACCACCTGGCCCCCGGCTGTCTCCACCAGCGCGGCCAGCTCCTGCAGGCTCTCCTCGTCTGTGCTGTCCTCCCGGAGCACCGGGGAGCGCAGGCCCACCAGCACCGCCAAATCCCGTTTATTCTCTTGCAGTTGTGTGCGTTCCATAGCGTAACCTCATTTGAAGAAATGTCTTAGTATAGTTTATCATAAACGGTAAAAATGTACAACACTCGATAAAAAGCCCTGTGCCAAAAAAAATAGGGCCACGATTCACATTAGTCAAGTAAAAACGGTTTGAGAAATAAGGTCTCATGGTTTATAATTAAGCAGCGCTCACCGTCTGACATGTTTCAAAAAACCGCAAGGCACAGCAGTGTAGTCTGCTGTGCCTATTAGCTGCTGCTGCAGTGCTTTGATTTTTATAAGCCTCTTAAAAACTCGTCCTTCAGGCCACGACCGGCAAGGCCCTGACGCACCTGCTGCAGCAGACGCTCCCTGTCCTGGTTCAATGTACCCTTCAGTGTGAGATAGTTAGAAGCGTGGTTCATACGAAACACGCTGCCGGGGCTATCAATGTGCTGCAAAAAGAGCTCCATTTCCTGCATCACCTCTACGGGCTTTAGCACATAGAAGCTCCCCTCGCGCACCCATTTTTCCAAAGGCGTACCCGGCTCCACCATCAGCGTCAGCAGGCCAATATACTCCGGGTTCATGGCGTTAAATGCCTGAGCCGTTTCCACAGCGTGCTCCCGCCACAGCTCCCGGCTGCCCAGGCCGGATATAGCCGTCACCGACAGCTGCAGCCCGCTTCGGCGGGCCTTCTGTCCCGCCGCAATGATTTGGGCAGCCGTATGGCCCTTGTCCATCCGCTCCAGCACCGCATCACAGCCGGACTCCAGGCCCATATAGACCATCTTTAAGCCCTTTTCCCGCAACAGGCGCAGCTCCTCCTCGGACTTGATCTGCAGGCTGGTGGGTGACGCGTAGCAGGTCACCCGCTGGCACTCAGGAAACAAGCCGTATATAAGGCCCAGGATCTGCACCAGATCATCGGTCTTACGCATCAGGGCGTCCCCGTCGGCTAAAAACACCCGCTCCACACGCCGGTAAACCCGGCGGGCCAGCTCAAAATCCTCCCGGATCTCCTCCATCGGCCGCATGGCGAAATGCTTGTCATCGTACATATCGCAAAAGGCACAGCGATTGTGGCTGCAGCCATAGGTCGCCTGAATAATGAGGCTGTAGGCCTCGCTGGGCGGACGGTACACTTTTCCTTTATATCTCACAGTCATTTCTCCTTCCGTTTTCTGCGTGTAGTTTTTTATTTGACGGTTATTATACCGCATTTTTTCCAGATTGAAAAGAGTATATTCTCTGAAGCAAAGCCATATAGTGTTCCATGGAAATCTACCGTCAAAGCGAAAGGAATGGTCAATGCCATGGAGGATTGCTATAACCGCGTGGAGCTCTGCGGAGAGGTTCTTACACTCCCGGAACCGTCCCACACCAACCACGGGGAGACTTTTTACCGATTTATGTTGGCCGTGCCCCGTCTTTCCGGGCAAAGTGACGAGCTGCCTGTGCTGGTGCGGCAGAGCCTGTTGCCGGAGGAAATGCGAGAGGGGGATACTGTCTCCGTAACAGGACAGCTGCGATCCTTCAATAATCGCAGCGGCCAGGGACGGCGGCTCATTCTCTCTGTCTTTGCACGAAATCTGGCACTAACGCCCGGCGCCAGCCCAGTAAATCGCATCTGCCTATACGGCGCGGTATGCAAGCCACCCGTGCTGCGCAGCACCCCTTTGGGCCGGGAAATCTGTGACATCCTGCTGGCGGTAAATCGGCGGTGCGGCCGGTCGGACTACCTGCCGGTCATCTGCTGGGGCCTTTTGGCGCGGCAGGCCGCAGAGCTGGAGACCGGCGACGGCTTCTGCGCTGAGGGGCGGGTCCAGAGCCGGAGCTACATAAAGGTAGAAGGCGGCGCAGCCCAGCAGCGCACTGCCTATGAGGTATCCATCATGCATATGGCAAAGCGGGAGGATTTTCCTCCGGAATAAAAAAGATGCGCAGGGCTCTGCGCATCTTTTTATGGTATCAGTGCTGATATTCAAACTCCAGGTTGTACATGGACACAATATCCCCGTCCTGGATGCCCATCTGCTCCAGCCGGTCAAATAGCCCGCTTTGGCGCAGCATCTTGTCGAAATACATCCGGCTTTCATAGTCGGAGAAATTGATGTTGGCCATGAGCCGCTGCAGCCACGGCCCCTCCACCAGCCAAGTGTTGTCCTCCACATGGATAGTAAGCGGCTGGGAGGTGTCCACTTCCGGAGGCCGGGGCACATATTCCGGCTCGTACACCACCACCGGCGGCAGCTGTGAGAGCATCTGGCCGATGGTCTGTACCAGCTCCCTCGTCCCCTGGTGGGTTGCGGCGGACATCTCCAGAAAGCTGTAGCCCGCCTCCTCTACATGCTTTTTAAGGGTCTCCAGCTGCTCCGGATCCTGCAAAAGGTCCGTCTTGTTGCCCACCACGATCTGGGGCCGCCGGGCAAGCTCCGGAGAATAATTTTTCAGCTCGTCATTGATGGCGTCAAAATCTGCCACCGGGTCCCGGCCCTCGCTGCCGGAGACATCCACCAGATGGACCAGCAGCCGGCAGCGGTCGATATGCCGCAGGAAATCGTGACCCAGGCCGGCGCCCTCGCTGGCTCCCTCGATGATGCCGGGAATATCTGCCATGACGAAGCTGACGCCATCGTCTACATACACCACACCCAAATTAGGATACAGGGTGGTAAAATGATAATTGGCGATCTTGGGGTGTGCCTTACTCACTACGCTGAGCAGCGTGGATTTCCCCACATTGGGAAAGCCCACCAGACCCACATCCGCCAGCAGCTTCAGCTCCAGGACCACGTCGTGGCTCTCCCCTGGCAGACCCGCCTTGGCAAAGCGGGGCACCTGCCGGGTGGGGGTGGCAAAGTGCTGGTTGCCCCAGCCGCCCCGGCCGCCCTTGCAAAGGACAAAAGGCTCTTTATCCGACATATCCTTGATAATTTCACCGGTCTCCGCGTCCCGGATCAGGGTCCCCCGGGGCACCCGGATGGTCAGGCTCTCCCCGTCCTTGCCGCTCTTGCGGCCGCCCTGGCCGTCCACTCCGTTTCCGGCCACATATTTGCGCTTATAGCGAAAGTCCATCAGAGTGGACATATTGTCGTCCACCTGCACGATGATGCTCCCCCCGTTGCCGCCGTCTCCGCCGTCGGGTCCTCCCGCCGCAATGTATTTTTCTCTGTGAAAGGCCACCGCCCCGTTGCCGCCGTTTCCGGCCCGAACGGTAATGCGCGCCTTGTCAATAAATCCGTTAGCCATAGTTCTACCTCACAGCACAATTCAGCGTGTCGAAAAAGTCTTTTCGCCCCGCTGCCTAAGCTTTTGAAGCTCTGAAACAGCTTCAAAAGCGATTGATTTGAATGGCGAGGGACACCCTTCTTGGGTTTCCCTCACACTCCGGCGAGGCAAAAATGCTTTTTCCCTCGCCCTTTGCGTTTTTGAAGCTTTGAAAAAGCTTCAAAAACGATTGATTTGAATGGTGAGGGACACCCTTCTTGGGTTTCCCTCACACTCCCTTCCTTACCGCTATCACACCGTTATCACCGTAATCGCAAATCTTACCACTTTATCGGCAGACTCACAATCTACCCCATTCTACCGGAAAAAGCTATATCCGTCAAGGCTCCTCGGTGAAATGCACATGGGAGAAAATATGATCCTGGCAGAAGCAGTGATACCCGGCACACTTGCTGCAATAGCGGAACTGCAGGTCGGGATAGTCCGTATCCGTGCGGCCGCACACGGCGCACTTGTGGTGGTAAGGCGCAGTTTGCTGCTGCTTTTGGGCCTGGTGTACCGTCCGCCGGAAATTCACAGCCCCCGCCGAATGGCGGTACTGGGTCCGGCGGCGCATATAGTGTATATAGGGCGTGGCAAACAGGGCAAAGTTCAGCAGTGCCAGCACCGGCGTGATAGCACCCACCACATTGCCGGAGAGAATAGCGCCCACGATCTCAATGGCAAAGAACACCCCATCGATAATGGCCAGCCACTTGATTTTGATGGGAATGATAAAAAACAGCAGCACCGTCATATCCGGAAACAGCACGGCAAAGGCCAGGAACATGGACAGATTCACATACCCCGTCCCCGCCAGAGTCAGATAGTAGTTGCCGCTGATAAGGCTGGTAAGAATGACGCCCACCACTGTCAGCGCTGCACCGCCCAAATAGTATAAGGTAAACTTAGGTGTTCCCCATTCCCGCTCCAGGGTCGAGCCGATCCAGTAGTAAAAATACAGAGCAATGAGCAGGGCAAAGGGGCTGCTGTATTCCGGCACAAAGATGTAGGTCACGATCCGCCAGATTTCGCCGTGAAGCAGGCTGTTTAGATTAAAGGCCAAAAAGTCCAGCGCCGCCGCATCGGTATTGCGGCTGAGCATAGACAGAAAATACACCACCACATTGCCGATAACGATGTATCGCATCAAATTTGGGATGCCAAACCGGGGATGTCGCGCGCAAAAGCGCTCCACCGCATCATACATTTTCTTCAAAAGGAAGTCCTCCTATTCGATTCTTTCGCCTTATTGTAGCCGAACAGTAGAGAAAAGTCATTACTTTTCTTTGAATTTTTCCCGTTTTTTCAAAAAAATTGTAAATGGGGGCTTTCATCCGATTGACGAACTGCCCGGTCTGACCTATAATGCTGAAAATGGAAATTGTATGCACAAGGAGGCGCTGTGCCATGGGCGGAAAATGTGAAAGCTGCGTCTACTGCTCCTACGACGAGGAGTACGATGACTACATCTGCGAAATGGATCTGGACGAGGACGAGATGGTCCGGTTCCTCACCGCTCGGGCGGACAGCTGCCCCTATTGGCGACCCGGAGACGAGTACATCACCGCCCGGAAGCAATAAAAACAATACGGCACCGGCAAAGGCCGGTGCCGTATTGTTTTTATTGCGGCTTAATAGGATTCTCAATGTCAACGACGCCCAGCTTGGCTCGGTAGGCTCCGCCCACCATAATCTGTACACCTTCCACACCATCTATACTGCACAGGGACTTCACTAACCCCTGCACCAGGCTGTCCTGGCGCACCGACACATCACAGAGGGCCTTGTAGTCGGCAAAAGAGAAATTCAGGCAGCAGATGTCCCCGTCCATCCACACGCCGGCTGCTCTAATCCCCTCCGGCAGAAGCTTTTCCAGCCCTTCGGTCTGCGGCCCCTCCTCCAGAGCCTGCAGTAACCGCTGGCACCGATTCTCGCCCTCGTAGATTAGCAGCTCCCGCTTTTCCGGCTGCAGCGTACCTGCTTGATCCGGGAAATACAGCGTCACAGGCACCACCTTCACCACATCTTCTGAGCTGGTAAGCAGCACATCCTCCGTGGAAAAATATGAGTTTGTCCGTCCGGAAAGGGGCTTGCCCTCCACCAGAACCTGCAGCCACTTGACGCCGGGAATCTGGCAGGCCGACAAAGTAATACAGTAATCCGCCACCGTTAGAGAAAAGTCCGACAGGCGTCCATAGGCGGCGGAGAAATCCAGCACCGCTACGCCGCCGGACACGCTGCACTCCAGCAGCTCTGCATCCGAGGGAATAGGCGAGGTGAAATTCATACGGCCATCCCGGTTCTGCAGCAGCTGCACCATCATTTTTACCTGGTCCGCCGTGTCGGCGCTCTCCTGTTTCGACCAATCCACCGTCTGAGAGCAAAGCACATCTCCGCCGGCCTCATAGTTCGCCGCCGGGTAAAACAGATGCAGGCTATGGCCGCCGGACTTATCGGGGGCGCAGCCCGTCAATAAGAGCGCCATGACAAAAAGCACGGTCAAAATTCGTTTTACCCTCATGCCGTCACCTCCGGCTCCGCCTGGGGAAAAGAAACTGTGAACACGGTGCCTCCGCCCTCCCGGGGGGCGACACCGATCTCACCGCCCCGGCGCTGCACCGTATCGCCCACTATGCTTAATCCAAGCCCTGTGCCGCCAATCTGACGGGAGCGCGCCTTATCCACCCGATAAAAGCGCTCAAAAATATGGGGCATATCCTCCGCAGGGATGCCAATGCCGTTATCCGACACAGTAATCACCACCCGCCCCTCCTCCACGGAAACGGACGTATGTACAAAACCGCCGGGGGCAGTATATTTCACGCCGTTTTCCATGAGATTATACAGGATCTGATGGACATCCCCCTCTGTAGCCCGCACAGCGGCGGCTTCATCCGCCTGGCAGGTCAATTCAACCTCCCGCTGTCCAGCCACCGGCTGCAGCATACGGGCCGCCCGCTCCAACACCGGCTTCACCGGCACGCACACCGCCGGCTCCACGGCACCGCTGTCCAGCCGCGTCAAGCGCAGCAAATCCTCTGTGATGCGCTCCAGACGGCTGGCCTCAGCCCCGATGTCCGAGACAAATTCCCGGGTAGTTGCCGGGTCGATATTCTCCGTCTGAAGGATGGAATCCGTCAGCAGCTTAATGCCCGCCAGGGGCGTCTTCATTTCATGGGACGCATCGGACACAAAGCGGCGCCGAGCCTCCTCTGTTGTTTGCAGGCGGTCGGTGAGGCTGTTGAACTCGGCAGCGATTTGGCCGATTTCATCTGTGCCCCTAATCTGGGCGCGATGGCTGTAGGATCCCTCCCGCACCGTGCGGATGGCCTGGAGCAGGCGGCTGATCCGCCGGCCGAACATCCTGGAAAGCAGCAAGCTCACGCCCACCACCAGCACCGCCACCACTGCGGAAATGGTGATGAGATTCTTCTGCAGGTCCTTTAGCAGCACTCCCTGCTGGGCATCATACTGATAGGCGTAGACCACGCCGATAATCTGACTGCGGAACACCACCGGGGCCGCGCTCCGGCTTAAAAATGCGCTGCCGTCATACCCACAGTAGAAGGCATCATTCCCGTCCAGGGCCTGGGCGATCTCCGTGTAAAAGGCGTACTGTCCCCTGGCATTCTCCTGCTGACGGGTATCATAGAGCACACGGCCCGATGTATCCGTGACCATCACCCGGCTTACGCCGGTCTCCTCCAATCCGGAGAGGGCCTTCTCCACGTTGCTCTGCGTCAGCTCCGACAGGCCGGACAGAGCGGATTCGATGGCCTTAACACTGCCGGTGAGCAGGGTTTCCTTGGACCGAAACACCAGGTTCTGCGACTCAATGAGCGGGTATGTATTCAGGATGACCAGCACGGCAATGATAATGGCAAAATAGCTCAACCCGATTTTAAATTGCAGACTATTTTTCATCTTGAAAATAGTATCCAACCCCCCATTTTGTGAGTATATACTGGGGCTGTGCCGGGTCCGGCTCCAGCTTCTCCCGCAGGCGGCGGATATGCACGTCCACTGTACGGTAATCTCCTGCATAAGTATAGCCCCACACCTGGTCCATGAGCTTTTCCCGGCTGAATACACGGCGGGGGTTCTTCATGAGTACCTCCAGCAGGTCGTACTCCTTGGCCGTCAGGTCCACCACCCGGCCGCCGCACAGGGCCACCCGCTGCCCCATGTCCAGCACAAAGTCGCCGCAGGCAATGCGGCTGCTCTCCTGCTCCCGCCGCCGGGCGCCGGTGCTGCGCCGCAGCAGAGCGCGAATCCGGGCCTTCAGCTCCATGATATTAAAGGGCTTGGTCACATAATCATCCGCGCCGCAGGCAAAGCCCATGATCTTATCACTGTCCTCACTCTTAGCCGTGAGCATAATCACCGGCACATCCGAAAAGGTGCGGATTTCCATGCAGGCCTCACTGCCGGACTTGCCGGGCATCATCCAATCCAGAATGATGAGGTCAAAGCTCTCCCGTCGGGCCAGATCCACAGCGGTGACACCGTCATAGGCAGCCTCCACCTCGTAGCCCTCGTTCTGCAGGTTAAAGGTGATTCCCTTTACCAGCAATTTTTCATCGTCCACTACCAATATTTTCATTTCTTATCCTCCGTACAGACAAGATAGCGTATGTTCTCAATCAGGCTTGGGCCAATACCCTTGACATTATCCAGCTCATCGATGGTCTGAAAGGGTCCGTTCTCCTCCCGGTAGGCGATGATGCGCCGAGCCAGGGCAGGTCCGATGCCCTCCACCGCGATGAGCTCCTCCTCCGTTGCAGTATTGATGTTCACCGGTACGATCTCTTGCTGCTGCCGGTCCTCCCTCTCCGTGGTGATCTGCCAATCCCCCTTCTGAACCCGGGAGACCTTATATAGGAGCATGGACACCGCAAACAAGATTGTCAGCAGCAGGAGTGCTATTTCTGTCTTCGTCAAATGAATTCGTTTTTTCACTGTTGACTACACCCTATTTTGTGTTTATAATTTGATAAAAAGATTTGCATTTTTTATTATAACATAATCGGAGTTAAACGACCATGAAAATTCGCCGCATTTTTTCTGTTTTTTTGCTATCCGTCCTTTTGGCCGCCCTCTTTTTGACCCCTCAGGCCTATGCGCTGGAGGAGCCGACTCTGGACGCCCGGAACGCCCTGCTCATGGACGAGACCAATGGGCGAATGCTCTACGGTAAGGCAGAAAAAGAAAAGGCCTACCCCGCCAGCATCACTAAGATCATGACCGCGCTGCTGGTGCTGGAGGCTGTAGACCGGGGGGATCTGTCCGTTTCCCAGCCCATCACTGCCTCCTATGAGGCGGCCAACAGCATTGACGAGGACAGCAGCACCGCCGGCATTGAGGAGGGCGAAGTGCTGACCGTGGAGCAGCTTCTCTACTGCCTGCTCATTGTTTCCGCCAACGAGGCTGCCAACATTTTGGCCGAGGCGGTATCCGGCTCCGTTACGGACTTTGTGGCGCTGATGAACCAGCGGGCCGCAGAGCTGGGCTGCGAGGGGACCCATTTTGCAAACACCAACGGCTTGCCCGATCCCGACCACTATACCACCGCCTGGGATATTTACCTCATCGCCCGGGAGGCCATGAAGCACGACCTGTTCATGACCATCTGCGGCAGCAAATCCTATGACGTCCCCGCCACCAACAAATCCGATGTCCGGGAGCTGCACTCCACCAACGCCCTTATCTCCAACTGGCGTATGCTGGGCTACCTGTATGACTACGCCGATGGTCTGAAGACCGGCTTTACCGACGAGGCCGGCTACTGCCTGGCGGCCTCCGCCCTGAAGGACGGACGGCGGTTTATCTCCGTAGTCCTGGGCAGCGACACTAAGGTTATCGGCGGTGAAACAAAAATCATGAGCTTTGTGGACTCCGCCACGCTGCTGGATTGGGGCTACAACAGCTTCACCATGCAGACCGTATTCACCAAGGACGACTTGATTCAGGAGCTTCCCGTGTCCCTGAGCAAGCAGGCCAGCGCCGTTTTGGTCCACCCAGCTGAGGACGTGGAGGTACTGCTGCCCAACGATGTGACGCCGGATATGCTGGAACGGAAGGTCACGGTTTACGGCGGCACCGCCCTGGCCCCTATTGAGGCCGAGCAGGAATTGGGCGAAATGACCCTGTCCTATGACGGATATGATTACGCCACCTTTAAGCTCCTGGCTGCGGATAGCGTGAGCGTAAATCGTTTCCTGCAGGGAAAATATTATATCTCCTGGTTCTTCTCCAAGACCTTGGTGAAAATACTCACGGTGGTGGTGCTCCTGCTGGTGCTGCTGATCGTAATCTGGGCGAAGAAGCTCCGACCCCAGAGCCGCTACGGGTCCCGGCGGAATAAAAACAAGGGCTTCCGCAATTACCGCGGCAGACGCAGATGAAAAAACGCAAGGCAGACGCAAATAAAGCGTCTGCCTTGTTTAGAAAGGACGCATCATGCCCCACGACGATCTGACTATAGTATACGAGGACCACAGCCTGCTGCTGTGCGTGAAGCCGGTAGGCGTTCTCTCTGAGGACAGTGAAAACGGCGCCTCCATGCCCCATCTCTTGCGGCAGCACTATGCCGCAGCGCATCAGCCGGACTATATCGCCACTGTACACCGCCTGGACAAGGTCACCGGCGGACTAATGCTTTTTTCTCGGCAGAGGGCCGTTACCGGTCGGCTCAACGCCGCTGTGGCGGAGCATCGGGTGGAAAAGGAATATCTGGCCGTTCTCCGGGGACATCCTCCCGAAAAAGAGGGGGAGCTGATTGACCTGCTGTTCCGGGATGCGGCAAAGAACAAGAGCTATGTGGTCAAGCGGATGCGCAAGGGTGTGCGGGAAGCAAAGCTGTCCTACCGCACGCTGGCAGAGACCGATAAGCTGACCTTGGTGCGGGTGCGGCTTTTTACCGGGCGCACCCATCAGATCCGGGTGCAGTTCTCCTCCCGCGGACTGCCGCTGCTGGGCGACATACGTTACGGCAGCAAGGACGCAAACTGCTCGACCGCCCTGTGGTCCTACCGGTTAGCACTGATCCATCCCATCACGGGAGAGCGGATCGACGTCACCCAGCCGCCGCCGGAGCAATACCCCTGGAATCTGTTCAATTGTGACGAACTGAGGGGTTGATGGAGTAGTATACAAAAACGTGCGCCCTCTATGCAGAGAGCGCACGTTTTAAGACAAAAATTAGATATGAATTTTGATTATCTTTTTAGAAGTTCTTATATGCCGGTATAG
>ERZ827101.36-NODE-36-length-197482-cov-33.852903_pt1 | contig 197482 bp, 157 predicted proteins | sample MGYA00519869_ERZ827101 | MGnify/ENA primary metagenome ERZ827101 (study PRJEB31778, sample SAMEA3449256) | human gut metagenome | biome: human gut; feature: human-associated habitat; material: faeces | place: United Kingdom | collected 2010/2012 ...
AGCGAAGATTATTTATTCACAATAGAAGAAGTACCACCAAATTTGACGAAGAACCATTTTCAAACTTTATAGAGTCGATTAAGTTTTAATTATTTATTTGTCAGTTCACTATTCAGTAATTATAATTCAATCGCAGCCTTTAAAGGTAATTGATTGGAAGCCGGACCGACAAGAATCTCAAATACCCCCTTTTCTACTACAAAGCGGTGTTGATTCATATCGTAATAAGAAAATGCGTCTTCATTCAATACAATAGAAAGGCGTTGTGTCTCTCCTTTCTTCAAGAACACCTTATCATAGCCTTTCAGTTCTTTCAAAGGACGGGGAACGGAAGATTCTACATCATGCACATATACCTGGGCTATTTCCGAAGCATCCATTTTTCCTGTATTCTTTATATCAAAGCTAACCGTCACCTGATGTTCACCGGTTTTCTCCACAGCTAAATTACTATAAGCGAAAGTAGAATAAGACAACCCATAGCCAAATGGATAAAAAGGTTCTTTACCCGAACGGTCATATCCCCGATAGCCAACAAAAACACCCTCTGAATAATCGACACGTTTAATTTCCGCTTTCAGATTCTCATAATAGCTGTCATGCACCGGATTATCTTCCCATTTCTTTTCGATAGAAATCGGCAACTTACCACTCGGAGAAATCTTTCCAGTCAATATTTCGGCTATTGCCTGTCCACCCTCCTGTCCGGGATACCATGCCATCAAAATCGCTTTTGCAGCCTCATGCCAAGAGGTAAAGTCAACTCCACCGCCAGCATTTAACACTACTACCAGATTCGGATGCAGAGAAGCTACTTTCTGAATGAATAATTCCTGATAATGTAACAGAGCAAACGGGCGATCGAACCCCTCTCCTTCTGTATTGCTATTGAAACCAGTACAGAATACAACATTATCCACCTTTGCCAATCCTTGACGAAGTTTCTCTTCATTCAGCCTGGATGCTTTAAAACGGATAATTGCTGAAGAGATATTATCAAAAAACTCGATTCGGAAGCTGTATTCTTTACCTGCCTCAACCGGCAGTTCCACTTCACGGCTTGAATATGAATGATTACCCCAGTCGCCTGTAATATGCTTATCATTCACAAACAGGCGATAACCATCATCGCCACCAATGGATAGTTTTAATAATCCATCCTTTTGAGACATATAACTGGCTGTCCAACGGACAGAAAATCCATCTTCCGGAAAACCTTCCAGTGGTGCTCCATATTGCCAGTCATAATCAACTGATGCTTCTGTACGAATGACCTCCGGTTGTCCCGAAAGCGTTTTATTCTTAAAATATTCGGCTTTAAATCCTTTCGTCTGCCGAGCGGCATCCGCGTAAAATTCATGAAGAATATCCTCATAAATCACATCGTCCGTCAACAGAACGAGGTTCTTTTTTTTCAGTTTTTCCAGTCCCTCACTAACAGATACCGTAGAAAATGGAGTTACAAAACCACTTCCACCACCCGTAGGAATGCGGTCGGCATTGGGCCCCATCACAGCAGTCTTTCCTTTCAAGGGGAGTAGATTTCCTTCATTCTTCAGTAAGACTACACCTTCGCGTGCCAGTTCTAAAGCAGCCTGGCGGGAAAAAGGATTATCCTGCGCGATGTTACTGTCTTTCTGTTCCTTATCCAGCATGCCGTAAGCAATCAAGGTCTGCAAGATATGCTGCACTTTCAGATTGATGGTTTCTTCTGTCACCGTACCGTTTTTGATAGCAGGTATAAGATTGTCGACATTCATAAAACGTCCTTTCGGCATTTCAAGATCAAGTCCGGCATTAGCGGCTCCTACGGCAGAATATACGGAAGTCCAGTCCGACATTAAGATACCTTTAAATCCCCAGAGATTACGCAAGATATCAATATTCAACCATTTATGTTCGGTAGCATGGACACCGTTCAGAAGATTATAGCTGTTCATTACAGCACTTACATTCGCTTCCTGTACAGCTTTCCGAAAGGTCGGAAAATAAATCTCGTGCAAAGTACGTTCGTCTATGTCCGAACTGGCATGATGACGGCTCCATTCCTGATTATTAGCTGCAAAGTGCTTGATGGTGGCAATAACTCCTTCCGATTGCACGCCTAGGATATATTGTTTAGCCGTTTCACCCGTTAAATAAGGGTCTTCGCCAAAGTATTCAAAGTTACGTCCACACATAGGAGCACGGTAGATATTTACTCCCGGTCCGAGCAGTATATTCACTCCTCTGGCTTTGGCATCCTGTCCCAATCCTTGCCCCAGTTGATAAAGCAGACTCCGGTTCCAGGTAGAAGCGGAAAGTATTCCGGAAGGATAGAGAGTGCTCTTGGGGGCATGATTACGAATTCCCTGCGGTCCGTCCGCCAGTTTTATTTCAGGAATCCCCAGACGGGGGATTGCACGAAGCGAGAAGCTGGTATATCCGGAGATATACTCTATTTTCTCTTGCAAAGTCATTTTAGATACAATTTCCCTGGCACGTTGTTCGGCTTGGGGAGTGATTGTCTGCGCACAGGTTAATATGCTCCATGCAAGCATACATAAACCTATGCCTCCTATTTTCTTTTTCATGGTGATTTTGTATTAATATAGCATTGTTAAAAACCAACTAGTCTATCAGTTCTATTTTAACGGTCTGTCCCTGTACCAAAATATGATATTCTCCGGCTTCAAGGAACCGTTTACCATCCTCATTGACAAAACCGAAATCACGTTCCAGGTCTATGTCAAAACGGAAAGTCTTCGTTTCTCCGGCTCTAATCAACTGTTTTTCAAAGTGTTTCAGTTCTTTCACCGGGCGGGTAATCGAGCAATACGGATCGGATATAAACCAATGAACAGTCTCTGCTCCATCGCGAGCACCGACATTAGTGACAGTCACTTCTACAGACAATCGATCGCCGCGCTTCACTTTAGTAACAGAAGGGGTAACGGTGCCATACTTAAATTCGGTATAACTTAATCCATGCCCGAACGGATATAACGGATCGCTTGTTATATCTTTATAGAATCCTTGATGTCCACGTCCGCTCTTGCGGCGATTGTAATAAATAGGAATTTGTCCCGTTGAATAAGGGAATGTCATGGCAAGTTTACCGGATGGGTTGATACGTCCTGATAATATACCGGCCATCGGCAACGCGCCATTCACACCCGGTTGCCAGATTTCCAGTATAGCATCGGAAATTAGTTCCAGACGATTCAATTCCAACGGACGTCCATTCACCAATACCAGTACGATAGGCTTTCCGGCTTTCTTCAGTTCTGCGGCCAGTTCTTCCTGAATCTGCGGTAATGCGATAGAAGAACGGGAAGCATTCTCCCCACTCCAGGTCATCATCTCACCCAAACAAAGAACAACTACATCAGACCAGCGTGCAGCTTCCAATGCTTCTGCAAATCCTTCTTTGTTATCTCCTTTCGTAGCACAGCCTGCTGCATAACGCAATTCAGCTTTTCCTGCAAATTCAGTAGCCAGTCCATTATAGAGCATGGCAACATCCGTATCTTTTCCATGACCACACCAGGAACCCAACAAGTCCCAACCATTTTTTGCCATTGGTCCTATCACGGCAATCTTCTTTTTATCAGTCAGCGGTAATGTTTTGTTTTCATTTTTCAGCAAGACCATGGATTCCGCCGCAAGCCGGGCTGCAATATCCATACTTTGCGGACGGAAGAAACGTTCTTTCTCACTTGTTGCGGGAGTATAAGGACGTTCGAACAGGCCGAGACGGAATTTCAAAAGTAGAACACGACGTACAGCTTCATCTACTTGAGCTACCGATACTCTGCCCTCTTCTACCAACTCCTGCAAATGGCGGTCGTAAGCATGAGACATCATATCCATTTCAAGACCGGCAGTAAACGCATGCCAGGCTGCTTCTTTTTTGGTCGCTGCCAATCCCTGATTTTTCAACTGTTCGATGGCTCCCCAATCGGAAACAATAAATCCATCATGCCCCCAACGTTTCTTTAATATCTCGGTCATTATGTAAGGATTGGCCGAACCCGGCACACCGCTGATATCATTAAAGGAACTCATCAGTGTTGCCGCACCTGCTTTCACACCCATCTCGTAAGGGAGCAGATAAGTATCCCAAAGAGTTTGTTTGGATATCTCGGTATAGACATAGTCACGCCCGGCTTCGGATGCCCCGTAACCTACATAATGTTTCAGACAAGCTGCCATACGGTTTTCTGCTGACAAGTCATCTCCTTGATAACCTTTGACGGAAGCTGCACCGAATACCCCGTTTGTATAAGGATCTTCACCATAACCCTCTGCCACACGTCCCCAGCGGGGATCACGAGCCACATCAATCATCGGTGAGAAAGTCCAGTCCACTCCCGACATACGCGCTTCCTGTGCAGATACAGCACACGCCTGCTCTACCAAATCCGGATTCCAGGAACAAGCCTGTGCCAACGAAATAGGATACACGGTACGGAAACCATGAATTGCATCGTAGCCGAAAATAATAGGAATACCCAGACGAGACTCTTCCATTGCTTTTTTCTGCATACTATTACGCAGTGCGGGATTTGTTTCGAAGTAAATCAGAGAACCGATTTCTGCGGGCACTTTCTTCACTTCTTCACCTACATTATTCACATTGTTATTCCGTCCCAGGGTATATTGATTAAGCTGCATCACTTTCTCTTCCAAAGTCATGCGGGATAGGAGATCATTTACGCGTTTCTCTATCGGAGCCTTCGGATCTTTATATAGTGCAACATCTTTTTTATCTTTTGCCGAAAGGGTGCATATAGAACCTAGCAAACATAATCCGTAAACCAATACTTTCTTTCTCATCGGTGTTTTCGTCGGTTAATTAGTATATAAATATAGCTTTATCAGACAGCCACAACATGGCTTCTTTTTATCGTCTTTCAGATAAATCAGTCACCTTATACGGATGCTTCACTGCTGCATGAGCAGCTTTCTGGGCAACAGCTTTTCGAGCCTCATCCAGGCTCTCCGGGGCATAAGGATTTCCGATTACATTGCGTTTGAAGATACGTTCGAACCAAGTGCAGGCAGCAGTATAACGTCCGACTTTCACATCCAGATGATGTCCGTCCCGGTTCATATGATCGCCAATGAAAGAGGTACGGGCATTCTGTATGGCAGTGCCCGTAGGGATAATCATCTTAATCTTATATGCCTTACCTGCTTTTTTCACTGCATCTACAATTGCGTGATACATCGTCAGCTGATCGCGGTTGTAGTTTTTAAATCCACCGTGATTGGAAGTGGATGCATAGGCCCAAGTCTGGTGCAGCATCAACTTTGTTTTCTTGGGAAGACGGGCTTTTACATACTCTATGAGCTCGGGAAGAGAGGCTTCATACGTCTCATACATTCCGGAAAAAGTACTTGCCTGTTGCAGGCTGACATAATCCCAGTCTTCATCCGCCAACACCATTTCCAAAGACATCTTGCCTTTTTCCCGTTTCTTTCCATCCGTACCGATTTTCCGGTAGGCATAGGCAGGAGCATTTTCACGTGCATTCTTCACATGGCGTTCCAGAGAACAGCCACCAATAAACATATTGCCGATTATGGTTGAAATGCCTTCGGCTTCCGCAAGTTCATGCAGATATTGCTCAACGGCATCTTGGGAAAAGCTGTTGCCAATGGCAAGTATTCTGACCGTTTTTTGCTGGGCATATGCTCCTCCGGCAAGAAGGAGCAGTATGCACATACAAATCACTATATTTCTATATTGCTTCATTGTAATCAATATGATAAAAAACAAACCTTATTTCGCCAGGCTAATGCATAGTGCATTGATATGTCCTTCCGCGGCACTACCGGTATCAAGCCCTTTCACCTCGACAATGACCTTTCCCTCCGAATCCGGTTCTACATTCTCAAACTTGGCAATGTACTCCTCGAAGTTTGCGGCAGCAAACGAGGCAGCATCCTTGATACCTGTCTTCACTTCTTTAACCGCACTCTCCGTTTTACCTACCAATTTATAAGAAGAGATACGGGCGTCTTTGCTTCCATTGAAACGGATGGCTAAAATAGTGAAATTATATTTCCGGGCTACATCCAGTTGAGAGATTTCTATTCTTCCTGGACCTACATCACCCTGGTTTTTCTCTCCTTTCACTAACAAACCGTCTTTCCATGCAGTCAGAGGAAATTCCACGCCATCCACCGTCACTGGGCTAGCCGGTTCGGAACCGACTCCAGCATGAGTCGCAGTAAATCCGTCAAGCACTCTGACACCAATATTCGTATAATTGTTTTCCACATCTTTTATCCAGCTGGTGGTTGAACTTTCCTGATGAGAAGTTATATTATTCCACGGAGTGGCAGAAAGTGAAGTCGGACCGAAATCAATATAGATGGGGGCTTTCAAGTCGGTGTCAGATATCTCCGGTTGCTTGAAGTCAACCAAATCGGTCACTTCATCAGGTTTCTGCACAGCGTAATGGGCAGCATTTTGTGCAATCTTCACTACCTGCGGGTCAATCGTTTCGGGAGCATACGGGTTGCCAACAACGTTTTGTCCCGTAATCATCTCAAACCAGGTGCAGGCAGCAGTATATCGCCCGTAAGTAACCTCCAGATGATAACCGTCACGGTTGAATGCATCACCCAGGAATGAGGTGCGGCCGTTCTGTATGGCTGTCCCCGAAGGAATCAACAGGCTCAAATCCGTATGATTCGTCATAGCCTGTCGTGCAGCCGTTACGATAGAAGAATACATCGTCATCTGGTTGCTATCATAATCCGGGAAACTTTCATGAGTGGAACTGGAAGCGTATGCCCAAGTCTGATGCCACAGCAGTTTAGCTTTCGGACAACGTTCCTTTATTCCTGCAATCAAATCAGCCAATACCGTATATGTTTCGTATTTACCGGATTTACCGCTCGCCTGTTGCAGACTGATATAATCCCAGTTTTCATCCGCCAATCCCTGTGATAGTTTATAACCGGTTTTACCTACTTTCTCGCCTTTTACTATTTTACGATATTCATAAGCAGCGGCATCCGACTGGAAGTTAGCCCAATGCTTATCCAGGTCACAGCCGCCAATATACATATTTCCGATAATTAACTCATAGCCTGCCGCTTCTGCCAGTTCATACAGATATTGCTCAACGGCATCCTGCGAGAAACTATTGCCAATTGCCAGTATTCGTATAGCATTTTGCTTTACGGTCACCGGAATTGTAGCAACTAGCGGTTTTGTATTTGTAGGACATTCGATAGAAATCGCTGTGCTACCATCCGCAACACCCGTAATAATAATGCTATTATTATCTTCGCTGACAGCTACTGTAGCGATGTTTGCATCTTTGGAAGTACAGGTATATTCCGGTTTCAGCTCTTCTTCACCACCAACCGATACGTTCAGAGTGACAGATTCACCAGTCATGACAGTGACTTCCTTAGAAGCAACCACCATCCAGTTTCCATCTACATATACTATTTTTTCTTCTGTCTGGGTTACAATCTTCTCCGAGTCCGAGCAGGAAACCAACGAACTGCCAACAGAAAATAACGTTACTAAAAAGAATAATCCGCTCAACAGAAAATTATTCTTTATTCTGAAATGCTTTATCATAAGTACTTTTAGTTATTTCTTTTTTTCATGTAATAATCTCTCATCAGATACCATGCCTTCTTGCGCATTCCCTGATCGGATATTAACCCTTTGCGGTTCCAGCCATCCTGATTAGTGGGGTGGAAACGGAACGGAGAACGGAAGTCGAACAGAATCCAGGGAGATACTCCACGCAGGTTAGGGATATTGTCGAACATACGGATATTGTCTCTATACAGACGTGCCTGATACTCTTCACTCCAGGAGCTGACTACATTCTCATCGCCGGACTGACCGTACAGTGCTTCACCACCAAATTCAGAAATAATCAACGGTTTGTCCGTCACTACTTCCCAGATTGCATCTTTCGGTTCAACAGGCCATGGATGATACCAGCCCATATATTTATTGATTGCTACGACATCCAATTGGGAAGTAAAGGAATCTTCCATTACAAAACGCTGTTTCTCACTGTTAAAGCGCACAAGGTCAAAAGCGGCGACATACAGACGGGTAGTATCCAGTTGTTTGCCTGTTTCAAGCAGGGAAGTCAAAAAATCATTCCGTTCTTTGGAAGGCTGTGTTTCATTGGCAACACCCCAGTAACCTACTGCACAACGATTCTGATCGCGCTTTATCATTTCAGAAAGCATCTTCTGTGCTTTCTTACGGGTATCTTTGTCTGTAAAGTCAATGCCTTGCCAAATAGGAATTTCCTGCCAGAGAAGGAAACCCATCTTTTCTGCCAAGCGTACCGTGTATTCATTCTGCGGATAATGTGCCAGACGAATCATGTTCACACCAAGCGCCTTAGCTTCATTCAGCAACATAGCTGCATCGGCTTCCGAGAAAGCACGTCCCATGCGCTGCGGAATCTCCTCATGGAAAGAGATGCAACACATAAATGTCGGTTTCCCGTTCAGGTAAATATCCGTTCCTTTCACTGTGATGTTACGGAAGCCTATTTGTTCCTCCACGCGGTCGGTACTTGAAGAAATGGCCACACCATAGAGTTTCGGTTCTTCGGGCGACCAGCGTTGCAGTTTCTTTGCATTCAATACGGTTTCCGCTTTTCCTTCCGCATCAGTGGTAAGTTCCGCATTGATTTTAAGTTCGGGGATGGCGACTGTCACCTTTTCACCTGCCTTTTTATCAGAAAGACGTACACGGGCAATGATCCGGTCGGGAGCATTTTTATCCAGTTGGATGAAGTAATCTTCTATAAATGTGCGGGGAGTTTTCACCAGCAACACATCTCTTGTGATGCCGCCATAATTCCACCAATCGAACGCCATAGCAGGAATGGCGTCCTTGGTACGACGATTGTTCACTTCTATTGCCAGGAAGTTATCGCCATCTTTCAACAGGTCCGTCACTTCTACTTGGAAAGGGGTGAAGCCACCTTCATGTTCTGCTATTTCTTTTCCGTTCAGGTAGACTTTGCAACGATAGCTGACAGCACCAAAATAAAGAAACTGACGCTTGTCTGCCAGACGTTTGGCATCAAAATGACGCGCATACCATACAGTACCCTCATAATATTTCAGTTCGGGCGACTGCGAGTTCCAGTCTCTCGGGACATTAAGACGCAAGCCGCCTTCGAATGCATATTCGTAGAAATCAGTATTTCCTTTCGGTTGCTGATTTTCATAGATTTTCATTCGTTGTCCCTGATCGTACAGGTCGATAATGGCATTCCATTTACCATTCAGTGAATGAATGTCACGACCGTAGACATTCGTTATCAGTTCTTGTGCCGCAACGCTTCCTGCAAAAGCGATCAGCAACAACAGACATAGATTTAATTTCTTACCTATTTTCATTTATCTATTAGTTTGTGGTATTTATACATTATTCGTTTCTCGATTCATTCTTCAGGAAATTCATCACCCAGTTCCAGGCAGCATTCCACTGCTCTGCATAGGCATAATGGGCAGTCGTTTCGGCCACGAACAACTCTTTCGGAGCATTAATCATGTTGTAAGCCGAATAAGTGGTGGTAGGCGGACAGACCATATCATTATAACCGAAAGTATAGAATCCCGGTACTTTAACCTGCCGGGCAAAGTTGACTACATCAAAGTACTGAATGGTTTTAATCTTCTCCGGTGTCCGGTTCCTTTCATCCTTAAACATGTGCGGCCAACCTCCTGCGCGACCATGAGCATAGCCTGCAATATCACACAAAGCCGGATAGAAAGAAACTAATCCTTTGACACGGTTATCCAGTCCGGCAATCACTATGGAAAGTGCTCCGCCCTGACTTCCACCGAAAGTTGCCAGATTACCATTAAATTCGGGAAGTGTGTAAATGAAATCAATGGCTCTTACACAGCCTGTATAAACCCGTTTATAATAATACTTATCCCGATCGTCCGTATTGAATGAATGGTAATTCTTCAAGGCCCCGTTATAAAGTCGGTGATATACATCCCCCGTCAGGTTGACCGGAATGCCGTGAATACCGATCTCCAAAATGATAAAACCATTTCCGGCACGTTCGGGCTCCCCGTTATATGCGCGGATACCCGCACCCGGTACTTTCAAGATGGCCGGATATTTTCCGGGAGCTTTCGGCACACAAAGGATGCCATACATGCGGGATGCATAGTCATTATTCGCAAAAGAAACATGATATACATTCACTTTGTCCGTACACTTTTCCGGCAATAAAGTCATTATAGGTTCCAGCGCCCACTTTTCAGCGGCTTCTTTGGTGCTCTTCCAGAATTCAAGAAAATCGGCGGGCAACGGAGTAGTCGGTTGTAGCTTCTCCGGATCAAAGCCGACGGTAGCTACACCTTCATATTCACGCCCTTGATAACTGACAAAAGCACGGCAACGCAGGAAACCCTCTTTTTTCATTGTACCTGCATTAATTTCGAGCTTTTCATTCTTCAAAGGTTGTTTACCTGTCTGATGAGGTTTCATCATATCTTCCGAAATCTCATAACGCACTTCCAGATGATCCTGTGGAATATTGCATTTCAGTACAGCTACTTTGAATTTCACTTTTTCTCCCGGTTGATACAACCAATTGGTGTGGTCGGGAGTGACCAGCACTTGAATCAGCCTTTCCGCCGGTTGCCCGTACACAACGAATTGCACGGCAACAAACAAAGCAAGAAAAACAGAACGCAAACTTTTTATCATAATTCCATTATTGTTTATAGTCTTTTCATGGTTTTACCTGGTATTGATAAAGAGTGAAAGAATTCTTATCATTCAACTCGAAACTTACTTTACCCTGTACACCGACTTCAGCAACAAACTTTTTGCCATTTCCCATCAAAGGAGTAAAAGTTACCTTCTTGCCCTCCGGAAGCCAAGTATCAATGGTTCTTTTGGCTATATCATTGTCTTCGCGGTAAATAATGAGATAACCTTGCGTGTCAGAGACTATTGATTGAAATCCTGTCCACGAGCGTCCCGAAGGTTCTTCACCAATGGGTAATATGATGCCTTGATGAAATTGAAGTTGCAAGGGTTGATATTCCTTGAGCAGAGTTGCCGTAGCATAAGCCTCTTCGGGCAGGTTCGAAGCCTCCATCCAAGCCAATGGCTGTGCCGCCAGGGTGATGGCAAAGAGGTAGTCGAAACTATAACGAGCGGGAGCAAATGGATCGGTAGTGCTGTACTTATCGGCATTACGCCATTTATTAAGGAATTCTATCTGCATCTTCTCGGCCGGTACATAGCGAGACAGCATCCAAAGATTACGCAAGGTGCGATAGGGATAATAGTTGCCCCAATCGGTATAACGGTTTTCCAGGAAGATATTGCCATACTCATTCATATAATGATATCCACCGCGACGACCGGCAGTGGCATCGAGGTTGAAAATCACCTCATGGTTGGTTTGTGCTAACACGGCATCAAACAACCGGCGCAAATTCTGTTCGGCTGTTTTAGTAGGTATTTGTAAGCCATCTATCTTGAAACAGCAGATGCCATACTCCTTGTAAAGCCCGATAATGACTTGCGCGTCTTTTTGCCAATCGGCAAAATCATTCTGTATACTAGGATTGAACCATAATCCGATACGAATACCCAATTTCTTTCCTTTCTCTACAATGCGTTTCAGTCCATGAGGGAATTTCGTGGGGTTGGGCGTCCAGTAATCGGCATTTTTCCAAATATCTTTAAAGCTGCCTCCGGCTGTCTTTGAGTTGGGACTTTTTCCGCTCTGCCAACCATCGTCCAGTTGAAAGAGGGTGACACCCAGACGTGCGGCACGATCCAGCTCAGCCAGACAGAAAGCCTCATCTATTTTGGCATCCTGACTACGGTCACCCCAGGTATTGAGCATAATCATCTCATCCTGTGCGGCAGTGTGGTGGCGCAGTTGTTTTTGATAAAGGCGCAATGCTGTTAGTGCTTCTTGTTCATCTCCGGTATAGACACCGGTAACGCATCCATAAACACGAGTCCAGCTATCCGGTTTCACATCATCAGATGCAATGCCCAGACCCACTACCATAAAATCGCTAAAGTCGGCCACGAAGTCGGAACCATTATAATGTAATTGGGTACTGCTGCAAGGAGCCTCTTTCAAGAAAAAGAAACCTTGCCGGGTAGCCACATCGTGAGCAAAAAGCAGATTACCACGATAGGTATTGCGACGGTAAGGAAGCCAGGTACGTTCTGTCACCAGATTGTCGTTCCAATCAGTATAGTCGAAGAACTCTACCGTACGGGCACGCCAATGATTACCGGAGAGTTGCAATCTGTCAATCGTCGGAGTTTTCACCCCCGTAGTCATATCGGCTGTGTGCTCTATATTTTTACGATCGGCATTAGAACGATTGTCATCTTTATTCTGGTAAAGTTCTACTTGTCCTTTCAGATAGGTATCGCAGGCAATGGCGGGACAGTCTGCATAAATGCGATAGCGACGTTCTATACTTAGAGAACCGATGGTGCAAGCCACAGTGGCTTGCAGATAGCTGGCATGTATACCATTCGTTGGAATCTCATTCACAGTGAAAGTAGCAGCTGTAGAGATGCCTTTCACAATCGAGAAGTCGGGCTCTTTGCCTTGAGCCGGGATTATTTTTCCACATAGCTTATCGGTGAGGCTAATGGTGACAGGTGTACCATTATTCCACAGCATGGTACGCTCCATGTAGTTATTGCCCATACGTAGTGTATCACCTTTCAGGAAAGCATAATAGTGTTGTCCCCCCCAAAGCGGCAATCCCAATATGGTTGAGAGAAATATCGTGATAATACTTTTTTTACTCATAGTTTGTCTGCGGTTTGATGTAAGCCGGAGCCTCCAACAATTTGTTGGGTTCGTTGAAACGTTGGTTATCGGGTACATTGTGTTTGCCCAAGCCTGCCTGCATAAGCTGCTTTAATTCGGGCAGATGATGATGATAGATATCACGCGGTTCTACGCCATGCTTATGACAGAGTCCGGCTGCCATACCTACTACTTCGCCCATCATACCAGTAGTACGCATCACACGCACCGTACCCAAGGCTACGTGTGTGCAACTCATATTACGACCTGCCATAAAGAGGTTATCCACATTGCGCGAATAAAGACAACGATAAGGGACAGCATAAGGATGAATCCAACGATGCACCGTTGCCGACTTGAATTCATTATCAGGAAAACGCACACTGTTCACGCTATCGGGGAAGTGGAGGTCGATACTCCAAGTGGTAGTAAACGAAGCATCCTCGTGCGCCACATTTTTGTCTATATCGTCTTGTGCTAACACATAGTCGCCCAGAAGGCGGCGAGATTCACGTTTACCGGAAACATACGCCACCCAATCGAGTGAACGGTTGGCATACTTTTTACGATCCGCATAGTGATTCTTCAGATAGCTCCAATTGGAATATACCACCAAAAGTCCATAGTCGCGTATGCGTTCAGCCTCGGTGATTTGATTACGGTTCATTCCTGTTTCCCATTTCCATTCGCCCATAGTTACAGGCTCGCAATTATCAGCGCCAAAGCGCATACCATATTCGAAGCGGGGGAAAGAGGTCTTCTTCTTCATGTCCTTGCTATACCATTGTACCGATGCGCCCATCACTAGCGAGTCGGGCTGCTCGGGAGCGAGACTTTCGCCATATTCATCGCGGCCTTCACGTCCCATAGTCCAATCGGCACCGGCTAAGTAGCCTATGGTAGCATCGCCAGTGCAGTCACTAAAAAGAGGAGCGGTAAGTTCCGTTTGTTCACCTGTCTCAATGTGTTGAATAGTGACTGATGCTATGCGATCACCCTGCATCTTTACGGCCACAGCACGTTGCGAAGCATAAAGGGTGATATTCTTTTCGGCAGCTATAAAGTCTTCCTTTTTCTGATCTTCATAATAGTCACCCGGTTGGGCATTACCGGAACGTTCATGACCGAATTCGCGTATCATACGACCTAACCCCTCGTTGGGTCCCTTTTCGATAATACCACCCAGGTGTACACGTATCTCCGACGAGTTATTACCACCCAGTACAGGACGATCGTTCACTAATGCCACCCTACAACCTAACCGGGCAGCAGCCGTAGCGGCACACATGCCGGCTACGCCTCCTCCCACTACCACAAAGTCGTACTGATGGGTGGGCACCGTTTGTTGTTGTTGCAAGCGGGCACGAAGTGCAGCTGTCTCTGCCTCGCCCCATGCAGTGGGTTGCGCATTCATATCAGTCGTGAGATAGATGGCATCACAACGACCATTAAAACCTGTAAGGTCTTTCAAAGCAAGGGTAATAGTACCTGCCTTCAATACGACCTTACCGGCGGACTGCCATTGCCAGGAATTACCGGTGTGTCCCAACGTAGTTTTCAGTAACTTACCACCTAAAGCCAGACGAAACTTTCCGGGTCCTTCGGCATCGGTCCAAGGTGAAGTCCAGTTGTAGGTGCGGGCATATACATAGTAAGTGCCCGCCTGGGGAATATTGATTTCTGCCGTAGCATCGGCCACAGGAATACCCATGCCATGTGCCATGAGATAGGGTGAACCCATTTGATCCATGAACTGCTGGTCGAGCACCCAGCCGCCTCGCTGGCTGAAGCTTTCTGCTTCGATGAGCAGTTCTCCGGCTACAGCCACAAGGCTACAGGCTACGGCTATGCATGTCAGTAAGATTTTTTTCATCATAGCACAGCGTTTTTTAATTATTGAATAGTTATATCACCCACTTTCACCCAACCTTTGGAGGTTTGATACTCATCGCGGGCTGAAATTAAGATACCAATGGCATTCTCTTTGGTAGTATCTACCAATCCTACTGCCCAAATGTAATTCCCTGCGGCTACATCAGTGAGTTTGATATTAGTAGTGTAAGTCTTGGGAGCTCCCTTCATCCAAGTGGCAATGTTTGCTTTGTCTTCTATATAGATGCGGACGGGCTCCTCTGTATTCTTATCGAGCAGAGCGATAGCAAGTTTGTACTTGTCACCATACTGCGGCAAATTGGTAGGACAGTAACCCCAACCCAAGTTCGACCAGCGGTGAGTAAGTGATACACTACTGCCACTACGAGCTATAGTAGGAATAGACAGACGGTCGGGATAGAGACGGTAACCACCTTCGGCAATAAACTCCTTCACCAAATGGAAAGCTGTATTGAACCAAGAATGAGTTTCACCTTTGTTCACGTTGGTATCAAAGCGGAGGTCCATCATGTTGACATAACCACCCTTGGCTTCATCATATTCTCCCTGGCGCACCTCGGCAAAATTCTTGTAACCATCGCCGGCAATAGAACCACCGTGTGATGATTCTACCCAACCACCTTCCATAGTAATAGGTACGATACCATGATAGGTAGTACTGATGCCACGCTCCCAATCCTTATAATATTGCTTCATGCCGAAAGCATCGTGACGCAAACAGAAGCCTTTAGCTACGGCACGTTTCACCATATCGGCAGCTACATCGGTATCGGTATCACTAAACTCTTTGCCACTAAGCAAACAGCGATGATAATTAATCATGATAGGCACTTTAGTGAAAAGGCGTGACATTACGTCTGTAATCCATTCAAATACTGCTTGTCTAGGAGCTTCATCACCTGTAGAGTATTTCAGGGTGTGAGTCTCGCCCCATTTGCCTAATCCAAAACCACTCACAAATTGAGTGACATCAGGATCATTGTATTTGGCTGCAAAAGCAGTAAGAAACTCTTCATACTCCCTCTGGAAAATGGGATCGTCCGGATAAGGTGTCCATACGTTTACACTACCGGTAGTAGTGGTAAATCCTTCAGCACCGGCCTCTTTTACATAATCGGGACAGGCATCTTCATGTTTGTCACGACTATCACACACAAAGGTAAAGGCGAGCTTCAAGTTTCGTTCTTTAGCTCCTTCCACCAGCATACGAAAACGCTTGGCAGGTTCGGTCTGTACACTTTCATCCCATACATATTTGCCTTTTTCAGGATTAAAGTTACTCCAAAGACCACGTACGTAGAGCGTATTGCCATAGTCAGATACCTTCACAGTACCTTCTGACGACTCGAAGTTATCATAAAGATCCCAGAAATCCATCATCATACCACTTCCAATACCCGCGTAAATGACCCATCCACTCATAGGGTTACGCTGCAGTTGGTAGCGTTCGGGCATGATATTGACGGTCGTGTTGCCTTCAATGTTCCAACTATAATCGGTTATAGGGGCATCATCGTCTGAACAAGCAGTGCCAATGAAAGACGTAGTAGCCAGCAGACACATCGACAAGGTCTTGATGCTGTTTTTTATTATTTTGTTCATAAAATATATCTCGTTTATTGTTATCATTTAAAGGTAGAATAAGAAGTGAAGTGATAAAAGCTCCACCTCTTATTCTTTCATTTTGGATTTATTTAATATCAAAGAGTACAGTGTTGTTCTCCAGGTCCACTACCACATAGTTACAGCCCTCCGGGATGAGGAAATAAGCATAGCGGTTATTGCCCTGACCTGTTACGGCTCCTTCTATCTTACCCGCTGTTACTGTGGTGTATCCATTGTAGCTATTACGAACAGCATCAGCAGTAGAACCAACGAACCATCCGTTATTAGCATATCGCAGCGTGCTGAAGTTCACCCAACCGGCATTTGTCTTCCCATAATTATCCTTATATTCATTACGTGGCAATACATCACCTTTATAAACGAATACTTTCGGATTGGCAACACTCTGAATAAGATTATACTTCACTTGACAGTACTTGAAGCTTTTTCCGGTTTCTTCATCAATACCCGAATCGTAAGCAAAACTATTGAAACCACCATACATGTGCAGTACATTGACTTCCTGACTCCATGGGTTTTTCCCCAGTTCGGTATTGTTGAACGATACGGTGAGTGGTTTCAGATCGGTAGCGGTCGAATAGATGGTAATAGATTTCTCCTCCTTATTCAATACAATGCGGTAAGTTCCATCGGCCGGAATTGTCCAATATTGTTTATCCACTTTGCTAATGAGTACTTGTCCGAATGTTGACAATTGACCATCTTCGATGTCATGACTATCAGCTATTTCCGGTACAATGGCCATCGCTTGTTCACCTTCGAAGGTGAGCGGGATGTAAAGGTTACCAGCTTTCAGTGCACCACGCCAAGCATAAATCTGGTCATTTTCGAGGACTTGAGCCATCTCAATCTGTTCCCCACCTACGGCACTACCAGCCAGGAATATCTGATCGGCTTCAACTACAGCACCAGCTTCTACTATCTTCACCGTCTGTTTACTCATATTCACAGTGATACGATAGGTAGCTGCAGATGGAATTAACCACGAATTGGCTTCAGCGCGATCGGATATGACGCCTGCCATTTCACCTGTGGTGATAGGGGCATCGGCGGTTTCCGGGCCAATGGCATTCAATTCGTCGGCATAGTCAACGGGGAAGTTTATCTTACCGGCAACCAAAGCTCCTTCGTAACTATAAATTCTGTTTGTCTCGTCTTTCAACGTCATCTTAATATTATCATCGCCTACGGCAGTACCTCCCACATAAAGGTTATCAGCTTTATACTGTTTGGGGCCATAAGTTTTGAACTTCACCGTTGCAGTAGCAATATCGGGCACCATAAGACGGGGACCTTCAAAGTTGGCTGTAACAGTAAAAAGGACTTCGCCAATGGTACTGGTGGTTAGACCGAAGTAATCGACCAATATATCCTGCATCTCTTTGTTGGTGTACGAGCGAAGAAATTCACCATCATCATCAAATTCCTTGATATTTGCAACATCGCTACCGATAAGCTGCATCTCATATTTATAAGTTGTGATATAATCTTCACCAAAATTGTGAGCGGTGCTCCACTTCAGCGTAAAAGCTGTCTCGTTGGGTTTACTTTCATCGAGCTTAATATATTCGCCCGAAGGAGTCAACTCAATCTCCGACTGGTTGCGTGAGGCAGTATTGTCTATCTCCTCTTCGCACGAGGTGGCAAGCATGCTCATCATTCCCACAGCCACCATTCCAAGGTTTCTATATAAATGCATTGTTTTCATGTTCGTAATAGTTTATAGGATTAATAACCCGGATTGTTGGGTAACAAGTTGGGACACAACTCCACATCATGTGTAGGCAGCGGCCACAAATATTCGCGTTCGGGGAAGATGCGTTTAGCACCCTGCGAACAATAACCGGCATTAAAGAGAGCTGCAAAGTCTGCTAAACCATCTTCGTCGATTTGCGGAGTCATTCCCCAGAACCAGAGGTTCTTGTTCACGATATTGTTCAGCAATTCTGTGGGGTCAATAAGCATGATGTAATTGTAACCATTCAATGCTTTTCCTGCCAATTTCCAACGCATCAAGTCTTGCAGGCGTTGGTTCTCCATAGCAAACTCCATGCGGCGCTCTATACGCAGGGCACGTCGCAGTTCGGTTTGGTTGGTAGTGGTCACGGCAGGATAACTATCAGTAGCTGTTACATTCACACCATAAGCACGAGCACGTACCATATTAATGGCTTTCAGCACGCTGTCGTCAATCAGGTTCTGTTCTATCATGGCTTCAGCATAAATCAACAGTACGTCAGCATAGCGCATTATGATATAGTCTTGTTCTACCTTTTGGTCTACTGTCCACGTAGCATCAATACCTTTCTTCCACAACAATCCTGTATATGAACTATATTGATTCACGATACGGGTATCTTGGTTGCTTTGTGTCTTACCTGTGGTATAGTTCATTACAGTTTTAGCTGCAGGACTGGGGTCGTATTCGAAACCACAGTGCTCGGTATTGAATTCAACGATGGTCATTGTACAACGCGGGTCACGGTTCTTGAAAGGCTTGCGAGGATCAAACAACGGTGATTCGTCAATAGGTAGCCCGTCAGTACAGAGATATGAGGCCAAGAGGTCCCATGAGGGATTGTATGAGCCATATCCTCCGGCATTACGAGGAAGACCGTTCTTCACAATCCAGGAATCGAGCATCACTTCGTTTTCAATGGAGCGAGGTATCACGAACACTTTCTCGTCATTCAGTTTGGTGCTCTGCTTGAAAAGTTTAGCATAGTCAGGTTCCAAAGAATAGAGTTTAAGATCCATACAAGCTTTGGCGGCTTGTGCAGCTATCTCATAATCACCCATATAGAGGGCAAAGCGCGCTTTCATAGCCAGGGCTGCTCCTTTGGTAGGATGGATATTTTCGTCTTTTCCATAGCTTTCAGGCAAACCGGCAATGGCTTTATCGAAATCAGCATACACCAAAGGAATCACTTCCGCTTTAGGTCTGCGACCACGTTGCAAAGCTTCGGAAATGGTTATAGTCTCTTCCTGATAGGGCACATCACCATAAAAGAAGATCAGTTCAGCATATTTGCAGGCACGACAGAAATAAGCCTCACCGGCATAACGATTATAAACTTCCTCGGTCACAGCACCCTTTGCCTTGTGAATATTTTCGAGCATTGTGTTGGTGCGGGCAATAAGTTTGAATGATTGCTGCCACAAAGCATATACTTCATACTGCTGGCCGTTCAGGGTTCCATCAAGCACGGTTCCACCACTTCCCGGGTTACGGTTCGTCTGACGATAGGTTGTGTTGTCCGACCATTGTTCGGATGAGCTAAGAGGTTCTTGCCAATAACCTAAAATATAGAAATCATTGGAAGCCAAACGCAATTCTGTTTCGGATGTGTACCAAGACTCGGTATTACCTTGCGATTTGGGTACCAAGTCCATGCTCTCGCAAGCAGCAAGACTCAGGCACATTCCGGCTAATAATATCTTTGTTTTCATATTCTATTCCTATTTATTTAAAAGTTAACTTGTATGCCCATTACTAAAGAGGTGGTAATAGGATAATCCGATGTACCCATTTCAGGATCCCAACCACTAGGGAAATTGCTCAAACAGAAGAGGTCACTACCACTCACATAGAAGCGGGCACGGTTTATACCGGCTTTTTGTGTCCAACTCTTAGGCAGGGTATAGCCTAATGTGATATTCTTCAAACGGAAGTATGAACCGTTGAACATCCAGAAGTTAGAGGTAGCATAGTTATTGCTCTTCGACACATTCGAAAGGCGGGGATACTTGGCTGCTAAATTCTCTTCAGTAGTATTGAAAGGACTCCAATATTTACCCTCGAGAATGGCTGGTACGTTACCATAGTTATCACGCAAAGGTTGTACCATAGAAGTAGAGAGGTAAGAATTTTGCTTGCCGATGCCTTGGAAAGCAAGACTGAAGTCAATGCCTTTGTACGAAGCGTTAAGGCTACCACCATACTGGAAACGAGGCAGTGAGTTACCCAAAGGTACACGGTCGTATTCGGGACTGATTACGCCATCGGGTACACCATCGGGACCACTGATGTCACGATACTTCAAGTCACCAACTGTAACGGTAGTACTAGTGCGAGCCGAGTTGTTCACTTCTTCTTGAGTTTGATAGATGCCCTCGCACACATAACCATAGAATTCATTGAAGAGCACGCCGGCACGTTTAATCTTACCACCACTGATTTGCTCACCATCATTCATATAATCAATCTTTGAAAGGAAGTCGGAGAAATTCACATTTACACCATACTTAAAATCTCCTATCTGGTCGTTCCATGCCACTTCAATATCATAACCATGAGTGGACATCTTACCTGCATTCGTACTAGGGTTGTTATATCCCATAAAATAAGGGATTTCGATATTCAGCAACATGTCCTTGGTCTCTTTCCAATAGTAATCGAAATGAAACTGCAGACGGTTGTTCAAAAAGTTGACATCCAGACCTAAGTCAGTACTGGTAGTCGTTTCCCAAGTAATATCTTCTACAGCCAACACAGCAGGACGAGCAGTTTTATCAGAAACTACACTTCCATCAGCCATATAGAAAAGTGAATTACCAAAACTCATCAAAGCAATGTAGGGGAAGTAGTTGCTGCCGATACGTTCGTTACCTAACATACCCCATGAACCACGCAACTTCAAGAATGAAAGCCAATCCCATTTGAGGTTCTTCATGAACTTCTCTTCACTCGCTACCCAACCAGCTGAAAATGAAGGGAAAGTACCCCAACGATAACCTTTGGCAAAACGTGAACTACCATCGTGACGCACGTTAGCCTGGAACAGGTAACGATCGGCATACGAATAAATAACACGGCCAAAAACAGAGTTTGAAGTATACTCTGAACCTGTACCGCTATTGGTTTGGAAATCTTCCGAACCGATATTGAGGTAAGGATAACCGGTCAGTTCATATTTATCGCGCGCAGCACCGAGACTTTCGCTCTTCATATAGTAGTTTTCGAAACCGGCCATTACTGTGAGATTATGACTGCCAAAGGTTCCCATATAGTTGGCAATTGCCTGGCTAGTGACATTATAATCATCGTTACGAGTTTCTGTGAGCGAATTGGTAGTCCAAGTGCTCCCGGAGTCGAAATAACCGCCAAAGGTTTCGGGATCATCGGGCAAGGTGTATCCACATGAATTTTTAAACGCTTTCTTCTTTTGATAGTTGATAAAAGGAGATACGATACCCGAGATGCTTAGCCCCTTGATAGGCTTGAAGGTTAGCGAACCTTTACCTGCCACCTGCGTACTGTGAGCTACCGAATTACCACCGGCTACAAGCAATCCATAAGGATTTGCACCACTCTTACCCGAAGCTAAACGACCATCATCCCAGGTTGCGGGGTAAATGGCGGGCATTTTACGCATGGTATCAAAAGGGTCATAGTTTGTGGCAGTACTCTTAGCATGACGGATATTTACGTCTATTTGAGCACTAAGTTTATCATTGATATTAAAGTCGTTGTTCGAACGGAACATGTAGCGTTGGAAACCACGACCGTCATAAAGACCGTCTACTTCGTCATACGAAAGGGTAGCTACCGACTTTACCGCTTTGTTACCGCCTGATACAGAGAGAGTATGAGTCATACGGGGAGCACTTGACTTCAAAATCAGATCAGTCCAATCGGTAATGGGGTAGTTGTTCGGATCAGTAGCATTATACTTCACCCAATTCTTGGTTTTGTCAGCCGTATATTCTTGGAAAAAACCACCAGTAGGGTTATCGTTGTATTTCAACTCGTTGCTCATCTCCAAGTAGCGAGTGACTCCCACCATACTAGGTTGTTTAGTAGGAATTTCCCAACCAAATTCAGCATTATATTTCAGATTGATTTTACCGGTATCGTTACCGCGCTTGGTAGTAACTAAGATAACACCAGCAGCAGCTTTCGAACCATAGATACTGGCAGCCGCAGCATCTTTCAATACAGATATGCTCTCTACATCATTAGAATTCACATAGTCGAGCGAACTCTGCACACCGTCTACAATCACTAACGGGCTCGATTCACCCATAGTGGTAATACCACGCACACGAATAGAGGCGGCTCCTGCACCGGGAGCAGAGCTATTACGCGTCACCATCACACCAGAGAGTGATCCTTGCAATGCATTGGAAAGCATGGCTGTACGCTTGTTCACCAGCTCTTCTCCCTTCACGGCTGCCACCGCACCGGTAAGGTCTTTCTTCTTTACCACACCGTAACCGATAACAACTACTTCGTTGAGCGCTCTGCTAGCTTCTTCCATTACTATGGCATACATATTTTTGCTATCTATCCGCACGATTTTATCCACAAAGCCCACATAGCTAATGAGCAATTCGCTACCCTCGGGAACGTCTATCTGAAACTTACCATCAAGGTCGGTGATAGTAGCTGCATCACTACCTTTCACACGAACCGTAGCACCAATCATCGGAAGATCAGTTGCATCGACTACCTGACCAGAGATGCGCTTCGCCTTTTTCACTTGAGTAGTAGCCTTTTTAGAAGGATTAGCAGTGATGGTTACTTGACGGTTCTGAATGGTATATTTCAAATCGGCTAGCCGACATACTTCCGTCAAAATAGCATCGATCGACTTTCCTTTCAACTCGATGTTCACTTTGTTGTTGAGACGATCTTTTACAGGTTGATCATAGACAAAAACATATTGGCTATGTTTTTCAATGTAGTCGAACACTTGTTTCACTGTCGAATCTTCGGCTTTAAGGATATACATCCCATTTACCTTTTCGAACGAAACAGTCGACGCACTAGAATAAGCGGGCACAGACAGTAGTCCAGCCAAACAGAAAGCTTTTGCCAAGCTTACCACCGTAGTTGTGATTGTTTTTCGATTCATAATATAAGATTAATAATTAATATTTATTGCATAACGATTTATGAGTAATCTACCAGTTAATTGTTGATTTTAAGTTTACCGACTTTGCACCATCCCTCAAATAGAAGATTCTTGTCGACCGCCATTTTCAAGCCCGGCTGGCATGCTTTGGTTGTATCAACCAAACCAATAAGCCAAGTGTAGTTTCCCTTTTGAAGTCCATCCAATTTGACAGTTGTGGTATAATGACCATCACGCCCTTGTACCCAAGTTGAGAGATCAGCCTCATCTGCAAGCTGTTTTTTCACAATGTTATGATTGTCATCCATCAAAGCGATGCAGACTTTATATTTTCCTTTCCATTGAGGAATATTGGTAGGACAGTATCCCCAACCCAGATTGCGCCAATTGTGTTGCACGCTCACACGCTCGCCTGAACGGGCTTTATTTACAAAACTGACCTCTGTGGGATAGAGCCGGTATCCTCCCTCACGTTCGAAACGCTTCACCAAATCGAAAGAGCGATTAAACCACGAGGCTACTTCATCACCAATGCGAAGATCCATCATATTGACATGGGCATTACGGCTTTCTTCGTACTCGCCCCAGCGCACATCTTCCGAATGCCCCTGGCGATACTTGCCACTAGGATCAATCCAGTAACGGTGGTGCGCTCCGGTAATCCATCCTCCCTCCATAATGATGGGCAAGCGAAAGCGGTAAGCACGGGCAAAATCTTTTTCCCACTGTTCGTAGTAACCAGTCATGCCAAAAGCGTCGTGACGAATGGTGTATCCTTTGGCAATGGCTCTTTCGAGCAATCTTTTACTATCAGGGTGTGGTTCTGCCCAGCTGATGGTATCTCCCACCAAACGATGGTAGTTTATCACCAATGGTACACGTTTGAAAGCTTTTGCATAGGTATCGGTAATCCATTCGAATACTTCTACTTTATTTGAGTAGTTATTATACTTCACGCCATGTGCTTCTCCCCATTTACCAAGCCCATAAGCATCAATAAAATCTACTTTATCGGGATCGTCAAAAGCAACAGCAAAGGCTTGAAGAAACTTTTCGTATTTCTGTTGAAACACGGCATCGTCAGGATAAGGCGACCATATTTGGGGATTATTAGGATCTTGAAAACCTTTCGCACCGGCTTCCTTTACATAAAGAGGTGTGTTCTGTCCTTGGTCGCGGCTGTCTACATTGATACGGAAAGCCAGTCGCATACCACGTTCACGCACCGAAGCAAGCAATTTATAGATACGTGAGTCCGGATCGTTCCATACATAATCTCCCTCTTTACTCTCAAGCATATTCCAATTGATGCGAATGTAACATGTACCGGCGTAATCGCTCACGCGAACAGTGGAATCCCCACCATTTACGGGCATAGCATCATAATGGTGAGTTTGCCAAAAGTTTTCATCCCATACACGTCCCAAATACATCACCCAACCTGTAAGGGGATTTTTGAGTACAGAGGTAGTATCAGGCTCAAAACATACTGTTTGTTCGGGCGCTTTTAGTCCTTTAGTTATAGATATTTGTGTATGTGCCGAAGACCATCCACAGAGTATCAGAGCTGCTATAAAAAGCATAAATGTGCGTAACAAAGTGTATCTTTTCATATTTTTCACTGGTATTAATAAAGCATAGCTTCTCCTTACGAGAAGGCGTATAAGTTTCCTCTACCTTGCTATGAAGGCATTATAAATTGGTTAATAATAAGTTTCTATGTAATTATTTTATTCAGGAATAATCAATAACAAATATAATTACTCCTTCACTAAGTAGATCGTATCACCATGAATTTTCATTCGGGTTTGCGTCATGGTTTCAATGGCTTTCAATACATCCTTTACCTGATCGTCAAGTACTAGTTTGCCATAAAGTTTATTAGCCGACATCTTATCATCAAACAGAATAGTCACTCCGTAATAATGACTGAGCCGTTGGGCTACAGACTCTACACTTTCACCGGCAAGGTTTATCATCCCTTGCATCCAGCAAGTATATTCATCGGTATTCACTAACCGTTTCTCAGCAAAACCACCCTCCTGCAAATTTACCAGTTCATTCGGTTTCATGCGAACCCTGTCATTGTTGGACGTTTTGAGTTCTACCGAACCTTGTACCAACACAACCTGCGAATCCGAAGCATCGTAATTGTTCACATTAAATTTAGTTCCAAGCACCTTCACTCTAAAATTATCAGAATTAACTAAAAAAGGATGCTCCGCATCGTGTGCCACATCAAAGTAGGCTTCACCTTTCACGTATACCTCACGATACTCGCCATTAAAACGTTTGGGATAGCGGACAACGGTACGCGAATTGGCTATGATTCTGGTACCATCTGCCAACATCAACGTCATCTTTTCGCCAACAGGCACTTCGACCTCTTCATCGTAAACATCAGCCATCATTTCCATAACTTCCGCACGGTACAAACCGTCCGTTGTATTCTCCCCGATTATATATTTAATACCTATTAAAAGAAGCAGCGTCGCAGCCACCGAGCCAACATACATCATAATGCGTCTCTGCCTAGATTTACGCTCTTGTTGGTGCATTTTCAAAAAAGCTCTTTTCTTAATGGCGGAGATATCTATCTCAGCCGGAGTGCTATGTTGTATGAACGACTTCAACTTGATGTCGTCCAGCAAATCACCATATTTATAATCATTTATATCTTTATCCATCTTCAATTCTTTTTATCCTTTCAATTTCTTTTTCCTGCAAACAATCTTTTCACCTAAAACTTCTTTCTATTTATAAAGACGCAGAGGTTGAATTTATCTATAGGTTTAATTTCCACTTTTTTTCTTTCAGTGCTGTTTTTTTCTGAATCACCCGCCTACAAGTCTCTTTCGCAAAGCATTCATAGCATACCCTATATGGTAGTTCACTGTAGGAAGTGAAATTTGCAACATACGCGCAATTTCCGCATAAGGCATTTGTTCCAGTTTTGCCAGGAAGAATACATGCTTGCACTTGGGCGGCAAACTATTGATTGCTTCATTCAAACACTGTATCTCTTCACGCGAAAGCATATCATCCATCGGAGTCTGCATATCAGGGAAAGAGAAATTCTGAAGTTCCTCAAAAGAGATCTCCTGATTACTCTTCACCTCTTTACGCAAATAAGAGATTGATTTACGATAAACAATCGTATTCAACCAACTCGACATACTGGCAATTTCCAAAAGCGTACTACGTAGTTTCCACACTTCAAAGAAAACATCGCCTACCACTTCTTCCGCCATTTCCTTATTACTAAGGATACCAAAAGCGTGATAGTATAACCTCTTCGAATATCGGTTCATAAAACTGTTAAAAGCCAGTTCATCCCCTTTGGAAATCAACAAAAGTTCTCTTTCCAGGTCTTCCATTTAATTAGATTACTATTTTATATATTGACAGGCGCAGAATTCTTATGTATTATATAGGTCAAGTCTCATAATATTAACTTTCTTTATCAATTAGCCTATTTTCCCCCAACAATGAGAAAAGCTATATCATCACTCGGAAAACGGAGTTTGATATAGCTCTTCCACACTTAACAGCTACCATCTGGACCTTACAGAACGAGCTTTTTAGTTTTGCTACAGTTCTTCTCCATAAAGACACAAATTATCTTGCCATTTTATAGATTTCATTGCCCGCCATCAAGAAAGCGCCGACTCCATAAACTTCCGTCATATCACGAGTCACTTTCTTCGGATCAGCACCGATTTGCTGCACATAGCCTAGTTTCCCATCCGGTTCCACTGCCGATAACAATGCCTTCCATCCCTTTATCATCACAGGAAGATAAGTCACCTTATCCAACAACCCTTCGTTAATACCATAGGCTATGGAATAAACTATAAAAGTAGTGCAACTGGTTTCCGGTGACGGATAAGAAGCAGGGTCTAACAGACTTGCGTGCCAGAAGCCATCAGGATGCTGCAATCCGGCAATCCGTGTAGCCAGTTTCACAAACAGTTCCTCATAGAATTTGCGGTTCTTGTCTTTTCGAGGTAACTCTTTCAATATTTCAACCAGACCACCAAGCACCCAACCATTACCACGACCCCAAAAGACTTTCTTGCCATTAGCTTCACGCTTATCAAAATAGCGCCAGTCACGGTAGAATAAATTTTCTTCCTTATCGAACAAGTAATCATAAGTCGCTTTATACTCACGGTTCATAAACTTGATGTATTTCTTGTCTCCGGTCAGCATATACAGTTTGGCATATACAGGGGGAGCCATGAAGAGGGCGTCACACCAAGTCCACCGTTCCAAAGTTTTCAAGTCACCTTCCACTAATTTGAAACTGCCTTTAGAAGGATGATTGATAATCCATTCCGTACGAGCCAATGTTGGTACAATCATCTCTTCATCCTTATATTTGCGATATAAATCCAAAAAGGATTGTGACACGGCAATATCATCAGCATGATAAAACCGTTTGTCCGGCTGCCAGCAATTCCGGCGACCTATACGGGTCAACCATTTATAGTAAGTATCATCACCGTCTTCTTTCTCTGCCAATTCAGCCCAATCGACCATACCGACATAGAGAGCACCTTGCGGCCAGTTCAGGTCGTCATGTTCAGGAGCCGGATGTGGATTGGCAATTTGCCAATCCGCAACCTTTCTCATGATAGACTTAACTTCGGACTTTTGGAAAGGGATTTCTACCGCTCTCACGAAAACACTGCATAAAAGGTATGCGCTTAACAAGAATATCTTTCTCATATTATCAATTCTTTACTTTCAGTCTATCAATTCCAATTTCACCTTTTTATCCTTCACTTGTACATAATAAGTACCTTTTTCCAAAAAGCGTTTACCGTCTCCATCAATAAAGCCCAAGTCACGTAATAAATCCACTTCAAATCTGAAAGTTCTGGTTTCACCGGCCCTAATCGTTTGCTTCTCAAAATATTTCAATTCTTTTACCGGACGGGTAATCGTTGAATAAGGGTCTGTAATGAACCAATAGACAGTTTCCGCACCATCCCTGTCGCCTGTGTTGGTCACCGCAACTTCTACTGACAGTTTATCTCCCCTTTTTAGTTGAGTAGCAGATGCCTTGAGGTCGCCATACTCAAAAGTAGTGTAGCTCAATCCATGTCCGAACTCATAGAGCGGTTCTATCGTCAGGTCTTGATACTTGCCCTGATGAGGACGGGCACTCTGCCGCCGATTATAATAGATGGGAATCTGTCCGGTTGCATACGGAAAAGTAATGGGCAACTTGCCGGAAGGATTGATTCTTCCTGTCAAAATGCCCGCAAGCGGTTTGCCTCCGGCAATGCCCGGTTGCCAGATTTCAACAATGGCGTCACAAACCGGCTCCAGACGGCAAAGTTCCAACGGACGTCCGTTGGAGAGAATCAGCACAATCGGTTTGCCGGTCTTCTTCAGTTCCATCGCTAATTTCTCCTGTATCTTCGGCAAGGCAATGGAAGCACGCGAAGCATTCTCCCCGCTCCAGTTCCGCTTTTCACCTAGACAAAGCAGGATGACATCCGCCTTCCCGGCCGTAGCGACAGCTTCGGCAAAGCCCGATTCATCCTTACCGTCAAAGTCGCATCCTTTGGCATACAGCAGTTGTGACAAGTCTTTCAGTTCCAGTTTCAGCCCGTCATAAATTCCTACCACATCACCGTCCTTGCCGTGAGCAGTCCAGGAGCCTAACAAGTTCCAGCGATTTTTACCTAACGGACCTATGACCGCCACCTTTGTATCCGCCGCCAATGGCAAACGTTTCTCCTTGTTCTTTAACAGCACAAAAGACTCTTCCGCCAATTTCTCTGCTATTTTTATATCTTCCGGCTGCAAGAAGCGCTCCTTTTCTGTCGTCTCTCTTATGTAAGGATTCTCAAACAAGCCCAGGCGGAACTTCAAACGAAGGATGCGGCGAACGGCATCGTCCACAATCTCCACCGGCACCTTGCCCTCCCCTACTAGTTCTTTCAGGTATTTGTCATATCCGCGGGACATCATGTCCATATCCACGCCTGCCATGATTGCTTTTTCGCTGGCTTCCTTCAGGTCTTCCGCCGCTCCCTGGGAAATCAACTGTACAATGGAACCCCAATCCGAAACTACAAATCCGTCATGACTCCAACGACCTTTCAATACCTCTCTCATCGTATAATGATTGGCAGAGGCGGGTACACCGCTTATATCATGAAAGCCACTCATCAGGGTAACGGCACCCGCCTTCACTCCCATTTCATAGGGAAGCATATAGGTATCCCAAAGAGTCTGCGGAGAGATTTCCGTATATACGTAGTCACGTCCCGCTTCCGAAGCTCCATAACCGATATAATGTTTCAGGCAAGCGGCAATATGCTCCCCGTCCGCCAAATTATTACCTTGATATCCTTTCACTGAAGCGACAGCAAAAACTCCGTTCGTATACGGGTCTTCCCCATATCCTTCGGAAACGCGCCCCCAGCGAGGATCGCGTGCCACATCAATCATCGGCGAGAACGTCCAGTCCAGTCCTGCCAGACGCGCTTCCCTGGCAGCCATGGCGCAAGCTTTCTCCACCAAAGCCGGATTCCACGAACAAGCCTGCGCAATGGAAATCGGGTAAACAGTACGGAATCCGTGAATCACATCGTGCCCGAACAGTACAGGTATCCCCAACCGCGACTCTTCCATAGCTTTCTTCTGTATGTTGTTACGCAGGTGGGGACTAGTGCTATAATAAAGAAGCGCACCGATTTCCGCAGGGATATTCTTCACCTCCTCACCAATATTGTTCGCGTTCGTATTCCGTCCCGCAACATACTGGCTCAGTTGAAGCACTTTCTCTTCCATTGTCATGCGCAAGAGTAAATCCTCCACACGCTTCTCCGTCGGAGCTTTCGCGTCTTTATATACGGCAGGCTTCTCATTCCTCGCCTCAAGCATGCAAAACGCCGTCCAAAGGCACACCCCACACGCTATCAACCTTTTTTTCATCATGGTTTCTTTCATTTAATTAAATATAGCTTTATCTGACAGGCGCATGGTGCGCTTGCCGTTACTTTTCAGTTCAAAAACGGTCAGGGAATTTGCTCCCTTTTGCAATGTTTCTGCTGGAAGTTGTATAGATTGCTGCGCATTCTGTTCCCAGTAAGAGCCCGCATAATGTCCGTTCACCCATACTTCTCCCATTCCCCAACCGGAGACATCCAGATAAGTATCAGCGGGGATTTCTACTGTAAAAGTCCCTTTATAGAAACAAGGGCGACCACCGTCCGTTTGTGGTGCGAAAGTCAGTTCACCGACTGCACAATCGCGTACCGCCAAAGGAATCATTCTCCAATTCCCTATTTCCGTATCCGACAAGGTGATACTGCCAAAAAGCCCTTTGGAATTATCCAATATCTCCGGCCCATAGGTGATACGGCCGATATTTTCCGCATATAATTGCAAGGTGTGCTTGCCTGCAAGCACCTGTAAGGGGATTGCTTTCTTCTCTTCCGTCATCCATCCCTGTAACTTTCCATCTACATATACGGCGGCATAGTCTCTTACATTTTCCACCGTCAATACCGGGTTCTCCTCCTCTGCCGTGATTGTGGCCTCATAAAGGGCGTATCCGAACTCAAGTCCCAACTCATTCATCGGCAGCAATTCCTCTGCCTCCTGCACTTCTCCGTAAATTTGCTCCAAAGAAGCCGTCTCCGACATCTGTATTTCCTGTGCCGATACAGATGTCAGAAACAAAAGACTTAGAATAAAACTAAAACTTCTCATTCTTTCCCTATTTTCTTAAGAACGATTCTATAAACGACGCTTCTACATCTACTTGCGGGTTGAAGCGGTCACTCTTCACATAGCGGTCGATACTAACCAGCAGTTGTTGAGTGGCAGGCCGTTTCTCCATTTCTTTCTTTGTATCCAGTGCCAACACCATCAGCTTCCCATTTCCTATTCTGGCTTCAAAACCGATTCCCAGTTTGTGGTTAGTTTCATAACTGTCTATCACCTGAATGAACGGACGCAACTGACGTGGCGCCTCATCCATTTCGATTACTTTGGCATGCGTTAAGATGTCCCACCATTGCCAGTCAAGGTGTTTTTCCGTAATGAAATCGTCGAACATCGCCTTGTCTGTATGAATCAGACAACCCAGTGTCATCGGTTTCCATTTGAACATGATAGGATTCCAGAAATGATTATGGAAATTGGAACTACGCCCTATAACCTTAGCCGGCATGGGGCATAGGACAACTTTCCTTCCTTCTTTAAGGAATTGTTTAGCCCTGTCGTCAAATACCGTCGTATAGAGAACATCCGCCGTAGACTGCATCAGTTCTTTCAGTTCCCGACGAGGATATACCCAAATATCCCAGCTATTATTGATTGTATTATTCACCGATAAATGAACAGTCAGCTTTTGAGGAGCGGTGATACCGTTAAGTGCATAACTAAATTCTCCTGCGGAAAAAACACCATGATTACCGATATTTTGTGTTTTTAGCTTTCCACTTTTCAGCACCTTGCCGTCCGCATCTGTCACCCACCACTTAAACTTAGCGTTTTTCAGGGCAGAGGGACTATAATTATAGATTTCCGCTTTTCCTGTGAATACGTCGTCGTTATAGTACGAACGTTTCGAAAAACGCAGCAGAGCCACAGTCGGAGCACAGAATTCCCGGAACTTCTCCGGTGTAATCAGTCCTTTAGAGTTCCAGAAAGGATCGAGGATACCGACAGGCGCATATCCTTGCCCCGTAAAGTCATTAATAGACAAAAGCTGGAAACCGGATTTCAGATAAGTACGCAGTTGAGCTTCAATCACGTCTTTATATTCGAGTACGGTTTGCGCACCGGAAACCTGATAGAAATCATCTGCCTGATCCAACATGCCATGTGCTTTCAAGGAATCACGATACACTTCAAAATTGCGTGCTTGTACAGGGCCGGTAAAGTTAGGAATCTCCTTAAAATTAGGATAGATACAGCGTTGTCCCGATTCATGGGAAATGACAGGTACGTCAATACCCAACTCTTTGTTTTTATCCCAGTCGGTAGATGGTCGTCCTTCATAAATAGCCATGTGACCTTTGGTAGTCTGGTGAGTGATATAGAATTGGTCGGACTTGACACGGGTACGGGCCGTCGAACCGCTGTACAGTCTGCGGCTGTCAGTGGTACGTCCATAATGAGTAAGTTCTTCGATAAAATCAAAATTACCGGTAATCTCATTACCATTGCAATAGAGAACAAAGGAAGGATGATTGCCATACTCTTTCAGAATGGCTTTCTGCTCGCGACGGAAGAAATTATAACGGGCTTCGTCCGGTTCAGCATCTTTTCCCCACATCGGCATTTCCACTTCAAGATATACTCCCAATTTATCAGCCACCCGAAATGCAGCCGCAGGCGGACACCAAGAATGAAAACGCATGTGATTCATTCCATAGTCTTTCAGGATAGTCAGCACACGTTCCCAAGACGCATCATCCACCGGCGCATAGCCTGTTTTAGGGAAGACAGCGTTCTCTACTGTTCCACGTAAGTGTATCCGGTTACCATTGAGATAGATTTTATCCTTATCCGCCGTTATCTCACGCATTCCGAAAGTAGTAGAACGGCTATGTTGATAGTTTGCATTGTCAGCACGGATAGTCAGGTCACATTGCAATGTATAAAGATTGGGAGTAAATTCATCCCACAACCGGACATTCTTTCCTAATGCGATAACATCTTCTACATAAAAGACAGAATCATTTCCACTGACGGTTATCTCTTTATTCAAATCATACGAATTGCCTGATATTGTAAAAGCCGCTTTTCCGGTAACCGGTTTATGAGTATGATTCAGTATTTTCATTTTCACTTTTACCGAACGGCCTGACACATCCGGATATAACTGCATATCATCAATGTACACAGGGTCTACAGCCATTAACTTCATTTCACCCAATATGCCATTCCAGTTGATTTGCGTAAATTCGGAATGAGCATGATCCCATTTGTGGGTATCATACTGATAACGATTGTCAATACATACGGTAATAACGTGTGTCTTACCCGGTTTCACAAAATCTGTCAGTTCATGATTATGAGGAACACTGACATAATCAATCTTACTAACCTCTTTCGTATCCACATAAATGGAACTTAGCCAATGTGTCCGTTCAAAATACACGAAGATACGTTTCCCTTTCCACTCCTTCGGAATAGCAATCTCACGTTGATACCAAGCCGGCCCCATGTATTCATATACACGGGTCAGACGGTCAATATGCCGATACGGAGATTTGTAACCTATCTTGTAATCATCCGTAATGGCCGGCAGGACAATCGATTCTTGCAAACGATGTATATAACGCACATCTAACGAACCACGCCGGAAATCCATCACATCCGTCTGAAATCCCCACTTACCGGATAAATCTATTTCCTGCGTCTGCGCTTTCAAAGGTGATAATTGGGTTATCAGCGCAAATGCAACAAAAACTAACTTTATAAACTTGTTCTTCATATAAATATCTATTAGTGATCTTACTTCAAATGTTTATCGGCAAACTTCACAAACTGCGTCCAGTCATACAGATTAATATCATGTTTTCCCGAACGGATATGATAACCTATAGTGCCTGACAATACAGGCTGATTAACAGCCGGCATTTCTTTTACCGGCAATCCCGGCAGCCCGAACAACTCATAAACAGGAGAGGCATATACACCGGAAAGAAATTCCCCTTTCGGGTCAGCCCAGCGGTCTTCTTCCGCACTGGCAATATAGACCGGACGGGGAGCCATCAGAGCAATCAATTCATGCTGGTCGACAGGAAGAGTGTCTTCTTTATCATTGTATTGCCAGAAATTCCGGCAAAACCAATGTGTAAACTGACAGTTCACAGCCCGTACAGTCTCTCCGAACTTTCTCCGCGACAATGCCGCACCACCACAACCGGAATCATTAGAAATAACCAAAGCAAAACGTGGGTCTATCGCACCGGCCCATAAAGTCGTTTTTCCGAGACGTGAATGTCCGAAGATGGCTATACGTTTGGCGTCAATGTCTTTATCCGTTTCAAAATAATCCATCGCACAACTCATTCCCCATGCCCAGGCAGCCAGAGTTCCCCACTCATCTTCAGCAGGCCGTGTCTGTCCCTTTTTGTAGTACAACGGATGAACTCCGTTCTGAAAACCATCATCAAAATCCGGATCAATGTCCCCACGGTAGAAAGTGGCCAGTCCATATCCATGTTCCATCAACATCTCTACCGGCCATCTGGAAGCTGCACTACCCCGGGGAAACATACGTTTTCTGCCATAAGCAATCATTCTCTCTTCTGACGGGAAAGTGATGCCCTCATCCGGGTGAATGGCATGATTACCTTTGAAATTTATTCCGAAAAACATGGGAACAGTCCCTTTTCGCCGATTAGGCAGATACATAAGTACTGTCAGATAATGCTTCTCATCTTTTGTGAGATAAACGGCTACTTCCTTACGGGTAGCCAAACCGCCCAAAGCTTCTCTATCTTCGTTCAGTAGCCGGAAATGCAAGTCCTTCGAGCGAACTGGAGCTTTACCATATATTTGAGTTTCGAACAGGCGGAGCAGTTCCGGACGCCGCTTTTCCACCCATTCTTTTTTAGTCGTCACTTTTCTGCCATTAGTCAGGGTCAGGACATCAGGAAGCGTATAGACAGGCACCTTACTCTCATCATAATTTACTTTTGTGATAACTTGTTCCAGTTCCGCAAGTTCTGATGTAGACTTGGAGCGAAGCCCTGTTTCATGGGCCGATTTCTGTTGGGCTTTCATTTCTCCTCCAAGAAATGAAAGCCCAAAAAGCAAACATACAAACCGAAAGCTATTTTGTCTCATGGATATTTAAGATTACATCCTAATTAATTTCTACTCACCAAACTTTGTTTTATAATACTCCCTCATCAAGTACCACGCCTTTTTGCGTATTCCCTGATCCGAGACTAATCCCTTACGATTTCAGCCATCCTGATTGGTCGGATGAAAACGGAACGGAGAACGGAAATCAAATAAAATCCATGGAGATACCCCCCGAAGATTCGGTATATTGTCGAACATACGGATATTGTCTCTGTAAAGCCGGGCTTGGTATTCTTCACTCCAGGAGCTTGCTACATTTTCATCTCCCGACTGCCCGTATAATGCCTCACCGCCAAACTCCGATATAATCAGCGGTTTATCCGGTATTACTTCCCATACCGCATTTTCCGGCTCGATGGGCCACGGATGATACCAACCCATGTATTTGTTGACCGCTACAACATCCAGTTGTGAGGTAAATGAATCTTCCATCACAAAACGTTTCTTCTCACGATTAAAACGTACCAAATCGAAAGCAGCCACATACAAACGGGTCGTATCCAATTGTTTGCCTGTTTCCAGCAAAGAGGTAAGAAATTCATTCCGTGCTTTGGAAGGCTGCGTTTCATTGGCAATTCCCCAATATCCGACTGCACAGCGATTCTGGTCACGCTTTATCATTTCAGACAACATCCTTTGCGCTTTCTTACGGGTATTGTTGTTCGTAAAGTCAATACCCTGCCAGACAGGTATCTCCTGCCAAAGGATAAAGCCCATCTTTTCTGCCAGTCGCACCGTATATTCGTTTTGCGGATAATGTGCCAGCCGAATCATATTTACGCCAAGCGCTTTTGCCTCATTCAGCAGCATCGCCGCATCTGCTTCCGAGAAAGCACGCCCCATGCGCTGAGGGATTTCTTCATGAAAGGAAATGCTGCACATAAATGTCGGCTTGCCATTCAGATAAATATCCGTTCCTTTCACCGTGATATTGCGGAAGCCGATTTGTTCTTCTACACGATCATTGGCTGAGGAAACGATTACTTCATAAAGTTTAGGATTCTCCGACGACCAACGTTCTAACTTCTTTATATTGAATACCGTTTCAGCCTTTCCTTCGGCATCAGTCAGCATATCAATGCTTGTTTTCAGTTCAGGGATAGAAACCGTAATCTTCTCACCTGCCTTTTTGTCCGAGAGAGCGACTTTGGCAATCATCCGGTTGGGAGATTCCTTATCCAGTTGGATGAAATAGTCTTCCAGATAAGTTTGTGGGGTAGTGACCAATAATACATCACGTGTGATACCGCCATAATTCCACCAGTCAAATGACATGGCAGGTATGGCATCTTTGGTACGACGGTTGTTTACTTCAATGGCAATAAAATTTTCTCCCTCATTCAGCAAGTCCGTCACTTCTATCTGGAAGGGAGTAAATCCTCCTTCATGACTTCCGATCTCTGCCCCATTCAAATAAACACGGCAACGATAGCTGACAGCTCCGAAATAAAGGAACTGACGTTTATGTGTCAAACGCTTTGCATCAAAATGACGTGCATACCATACTGTGCCTTCATAGTATTTAAGCTCCGGCGTTTGTGAATTCCAGTCACCAGGAACATTCAGCCGCAATCCTCCTTGAAAAGAATATTCATAGAAATCAGTGTTTCCTTTAGGACTTTGATTTCTATATACCTTCATTCCCCGACCTTGGTCATACAAGTCAATGATAGCATTCCATTTGCCGTTTAAAGAACGGATATCCCGACCATATACATTAGTTATCAGGTTTTGAGCTACTGCATTCCCTACAAAAAGGATAAACAGCAACATACACACGATTGTCTTTTTTCTGATTTGCATTAAATTATCTATTTATAAGATTAATATTCTTAACTATCAACGATTTACGCTCACGTTACTGAGTATATATATCCAGCATGGTGAGTATATATATCCAGCGTGGTGTATCTATATACCCACCACGCTGTATATATATGGCCTGTAAACAGGATAATTATCTTATTTCATAGCGATATAGCATAAAGTCATTCTTCTCAGGTAGAGAGACTTTTATTGTTCCTTTTCTGCCGACAGTCGTTGCCATCAGTTTCCCATTCCCCAGTATCGGCGTACACATAACTTCTGCACCTTCGGGCAACCATGTTTCCACCCATGTCTCCTCCCGTGCATTATCTTCCCTGTAAATAAGGAGATAACCGTTTTTTGAATGACAAAGAGACTGAAATCCAGTCCACGAGCGCCCCGAAGGCTCTTCACCAATCGGTAAAATAGTTCCTTGATGGAAATCATACTGCACTTTCTTATACTTCTCCATTAAGTCTCTAATGCCAAATGCTTCTTCCGGCAAGTTGGAAGCCTCAAACCATGCCAATGGTTGCCCCGCCATAGTGGTCGCAAACAAATATTCAAAAGAATATCGGTGCGGGGCAAACGGATCATCTCCATATTTCTCCGTATTTCTCCATTTATTCAGAAACTCGATTTGTAATTTCTCTGCCGGAACATATTTGGACAGCATCCACAGGTTGCGAAGCGTCCAGTACGGATAGTAATTCTGCCAATCCGTATAACGGTTCTCTAAAAAGATGTTTCCATATTCGTTGAACATATGATAACCTCCCCGCCGACTGGCTGTCGCATCCAAATTGAACATGACTTTATTATCCGTTTCCGCCAATACTTTATCAAACAAGTTCCGGAGATTAATCTCCGCTTTCTTGGTAGGAATAGTCAATCCGTCAATCTTAAAAATACGGATACCATATTCACGATACAATCCTATCAGTGTTTCGGCATCTTTCTCCCAGTCGACAAAATCATTCTGCACACTCGGATTAAACCACAAACCAATTTCAATGCCCAGTTTCTTTCCTTTCTTTACTATCGGAGCCAATCCGCGGGGATATTTGACAGGATCCGGTTTCCAATAGTCCTTATTGTCCCAGATATTCTTAAAAGAACCTTTAGCTACCGCTGAGTTCGGGCTCTTGCCCACCTGCCATCCATCATCTATTTGAAAATGAGTGATTCCCAGTTTTGCGGCACGTTCCAACTCTTGCAGGCAAAATGCCTCATTGACTTTTGTGTCCTGACTACGGTCGCCCCAAGTGTTCATCATAACCATTTCATCACGATTCCGGAAATGACGACGAATATTCTTCTGGTAACTGCGGAGCGCTGTCAGTGCCTGCAATTCACCATCGCCATATACCCCTGTGACGCAACTATATGTTCTTGTCCATGTATCTTCCTGAATATTCTTTTCAGTAATTCCCAGTCCTGTAATCATGAATTTTCCGAATTCTGCGATGAAATCAGCACCTTTATAGGCTAACTGGACACTGGAACAAGGGGATTCTTTCAGAAAGAAAAAGCCGGTGCCTTCTTCCCCGTTTCGAACAAAGAGCAAATTCCCCCGATAACTGTTTTTACGATAGGCTATAACATCCCTCTCTGCCAACAAATTGTTGTTCCAATCTGTCACATCCCAAAATTCAACAGCCTTGGCATGCCAATGCTGCCCTTTAAGATATAATTGATCCAAAATAGCCGTAACGGATTTGGATTTCATGTCTTCAACGAACTCGATGTTTTTCCGGTCAGCCGCATTTTCTTCCCGTCCGCCAAAAACGCTGTTAACACTCCCTTTCAGATAAGTGTCACATGCTATGGCCGGACAACCGTCATATATACGATAAATCCGTTGTATATCCAATGTTCCCAAAGAGAATGTAACTATCGTCTTCAAGTAGGCCGGATGAATATCAGTCGCAGCCACCTTTTCTACCCGACAAGCTCCTTTGGAAGCTTCCCGGGTATCTTTGGAGATAAAGAAGTCCGGTGCCTGCTTTACCGTGAAAGTTGTTTTCCGGTTTGCCTTATCGCTCAGACTATAAGTGACAAGATTACCGTCATTCCAAATGAATTTTCGTTCAATACACTCATTTCCAATCACTAATGTATCTCCCTTCAACTCACTATAGCAGGTTTTCTGTGCATAAAGAGAAGACAGAGTACAGGCCAAGGCCAATACTATCAATAGTTTTTTCATGGTTAAAAAGTTATTATTATTTCTTCAAGGTACACGAATCCTGTAACCTTTCGTTAACCCCATCAAGTAGCTGATTGCCTGTTACCTTACGGTTACTTCCTGTAATTTAGCCCATCCGGCATTCAACATGTTCTCCGGCACAGCCATTTCCAAGCCGATCGCATTATCCTTGGTAGTATCAACAAGCCCCACTGCCCAATAATAACTCCCCGGAGTTACTCCTTTGAGACGTAAATCAAAAGTGTAAACTGCAGGGATGCCTTGCATCCATTTGGATAAGTCTGTCTGTTTGTCCACAAACACCTTCTGCACCCTATTCCGACTGTCCATCAGCGCGAAAGCCACTTTATATTTTTGGTTCCATTGCGGAATATTGGTGGGGCAATATCCCCAGCCAAGATTATTCCAACGGTGTATAATCCGAAGTTTCTGATTTTTTGCCACATCTGTAGGTAAAGAAATCATATCCGGATAGAGACGATAGCCGCCTTCCGAAATAAACCGTTGCACAAGAGGGAATGTATTGTGAAACCACGATTCCGTTTCACCCACACGGAAGTCCATCATATTGACACGCGCCTCTTTACTATCATCGAATTCTCCCTGACGCACATCTTCGGGATGTCCCTTCCGATAATTGCGGGGATCCACCCAAAAGCTGTGGATTTTGCCTGTAATCCATCCGCCTTCCATCAGTATGGGGCGAACGCCGAAATATTTCTTGGCAAAGTCACGTTCCCATTCACCATAATACAGCCTCATACCGAATGCGTCATGACGCAAAGAATATCCTTTTTCAACTACTTCATCAAGCAAGAACTCACTGTCAAGGTCATACTTATTATCGTCCCAGTCCTTACCGGCACCCACAAAACGATGATAGTTGATGACAACCGGAACGTCTCTGAATGCTTTCAGATACAAGTCTGCCAGCCAGTCAAGTACAGGTTTACGGGGCTTTTCATCTCCCGTAGAATAAAGCGTAGTGTGATACTCGCCCCACTTTCCCAGACCTGTTCCGTCGATAAAGTCCACCTCGTCAGGATTGCCAAAGTCTTTGGCTAAAGCCCAAACGAATTTTTCATAATACTTTTGAAAAATAGGGTCATCAGGATAAGGTGACCATCTTCCTCTCCACACGAAGCCCTTCGTACCAGCCTCCCGCACAAAGTCGGGCGTAAAGTCATAGCCTTTATCACGGCTGTCGACCACCACCCGGAAAGCAAGACGCATTTTTCTTGCACGTGCTCCCTCAATCAGCATTTTCAGCATGGGATCCGTATTCCAGCCATAAACGTTTTCTTCAGGATTCAACTTCCTCCAACTGGTACGGATATAAAGAGTATGGGCATAATCGGACACCTTTACCGTTCCCACACCGGGTACCTGCATATTGTCACACTTCTCCCAGAAATCTTCCTTCACACCGGGGGTGGCATAAAGCACCCAGCCGGTTTGTGGGTTACGCAACAAGCGCTGCCTGTCTGGTTCTATTCTTATTATCTTGTTATCCCGTGCCAAGTTCTGTTTCAAGGTTCCGGCATCCGACCCGCCGCTTATGGCAGCGGCTTGAAGCGCAAACGACCCTAAAAATATAGGCATCAAAAGTCCTGATCTCATTTTACCTTTAATCATACAACTCATTATACGTATTTACTTATTTTACCGTAAGTGTCTGTAATTTCAACCAACCGGAATCCAGTAGGTTGGCATCCTTGTTCACGGCCATTTCGAGTCCGATTTCATTGTCTTTGGTAACGTCCACCAAACCTACCGCCCATGAATAGGCACCAACAGAAACGCCTTTCAGATTCAACTTGGTGGTATAAGTAGTCGGGGCTTCCTTCAGCCAAGTCGACAGGTCGGTTTGCTCGTCCACAAATATCTTTTTCACTTCATTATTATCATTCAGCAATGCAAAAGCCACTTTATATTTCTGATTCCAAGTTCTGATATTAGTAGGACAATATCCCCAACCCATATTGCGCCAGCGGTGAACAACAGTAACATCCTGACCACCATTTGCCGAAACAGGCAAAGAAACCATGTCCGGATAGAGACGGTAACCGCCTTCCGCTATAAAACGCTGTACATAAGAGAACGTTTTTTCAAACCATGATTCCGTTTCACCCAAACGGAAGTCCATCGTATTGACACATGCCAGCATGGAATCTTCAAACTCTCCCTTGCGGACATCTTCGGGATGACCTTCCCGATAACGATAAGCATCATCGAAATACCAATAACGGTGCGTGTCGGTCACCCATCCACCTTCCATAATGATAGGAAGCTTATATCTGTATTTCAAGGCAATATTTTTCTCCCAATCTTTATAATAGCCACTCATACCAAAAGCGTCGTGACGCAGGATGTATCCGTTATTGAGGGCTATGTTCAGCAACGGCTCCGCATCAGGCGGCACTGTTTCCTGCCAAGAATCCTGATAAGTATCGCCCAACATACGGTGATAGTTGATCACCAGAGGCACTTTCGTGAAATGACGTGCATACAACGCTGTAATCCACTCCATTACCTGAAACTTATTTCCATCGTTAGCATAAATCATAGCGTGCGACTCTCCCCATTTACCCAATCCGTAACCGTCAATAAAATCTACCTTATCGGGGTCATTGTATTGGCGGGCAAAAGCCTCGATAAACTCTCCATAGTGCTTTTGGAACACTTGGTCATCAGGATAAGGACACTTATTGTTTGCTGTATTATACCATTTACAGCCTTCATCGAATACGAACTCAGGAGTATTCTGTTTTTGGTCGCGCCCATCCACCAGTACACGCAAGGCGATACGTAATCCTCTATCATGTACACTTTTAATGATACGTGAGATATCGGAGCTAGGGTCATCCCAAGCATATTTTCCCTTTTGGGGCTCCAATGTCTTCCAATTCGTACGCAAGTAGCAGGAAGAAGCGTAATCGGAGACTTTTACGTATTTTGCCAGATCGGGTACATACATGTGGTCATAGCCTCTTTCTTCCCAAAATGTCTCGTTTTTCTCACGCGCCAGATACAGTACCCAGCCATTCAGAGGATTCCGAAGAACACGTGTCTTATTAGGGTTAATCCGCACCGTTACATTCTCGGCAGGCAAATCCCCATCACCGGTATTTCCCGTTTCACTTTCACTATCCGAGCAGGCAATTGCTACCATAGCCCCGAAGAGCAACACTCCCAAAGGCATCATTATTCGTTTCCAGTTCATTCTCATATAATTATTCTTTAAAAAGAAGGATATGCCGCCCTAAAAACAGGGCAGGCACACCCTCTTCAGTAAATGACTTTAATATTCGCTCATGTATATCCGCATATTTCTTAAGTCGACGATGGTGAGCAACGGTCTCATGTACCATGTGAACATAGCTTCACGATACTGTTCACGAGCTTCGCTTTCCGCATGGATAGGTGTCCAGGTGTTCAGTTTCAACTCTTGCTTGTATTTCCATCGGCTATCACTCTTGTCCAGCGCAAGTATATCGTCAGGAATTACAGGAACAAGACACCATGAGAAATGGGGACCACCGGGATAACCGCCTTCGAAATGCGGAACATCAAGAACAAACTTACCGTTTTCTTTCTTATCCGAACCGCCTCCCCAAGCGGAAGTCCATGAAATCTTGCCGACAAGCAGTTGCGGATCGACCAAACTCGGCTTGAAGCCGCCGCCCTTCAGATCATTCCCCCACTTGGTAATGTCGCCATATGCCCAAAGGTTGGTAACATCTACATCATGCCATCCATTAAGTTTATCCTTAAAATGCGCCTTATATGGTTCCAGCTTCTTATCCGGTGAGTAAATTTTCAGTTTCCGGGTTTCCGTGTTCAATATTACACGATATTCTCCGTCTTTAGGCAAATTCAGCATCGCAGGCTCATCTCCCAATACAACATCTACCTCTTCACCGTCTACCCAGTTGTTAACGCCTTCTGCCAGTTGGATATAAGATTCACCCTGTTCTGTTTCCAAAGCAATCCCCATCTCACCCTGCACTAAATCTTGTACAAACGCATATTGGAACTCATTCTCCATGGTTTTGCTCATTACCAGCTTATCATTGTCGGTAGAAGTTCCGGAAAGAACAATGCGATTGGCTTCCCATACCAATGGACGGTAAGGACGCACATTTACAGTAACAGTACGCACTTCGGGCATAGCATAACGGGGACCACCCTCCCATTTTGCAATGACACGAAACTGCACGGGCACCACTTTGGAGTAGTTCTGTCCCCACTTATCCACCAGCAACATTTGCAGCTCTTCAGTGGTATAACTCTTATTAAATACTCCATAGTCCTCATCAACACGTACACAGCTTTCAAACTCGTGTCCTTCAATATCTATTTTAGTCACATAAGAGATAGCATAGTCTTCGGGCATCTCACGAGCCGGTGTCCACTCAAAACTCACCGCCACTTCATTCGGTCTGTCCCTATCTAATTCTATATCGGTAGCCGAAACAGTCAGTTCCATCTTCTCACCGGGGTTGGTGAGCCATGTCAAATCAGCTTCTTTATCATCTTTACATCCGCCAAGGATAAACAGTACTACCAATGGCAGATATGCATAAAATAGTTTGTTTCTCATATTTCTTATTGATTTTATAGTGTTAATCAATTCATCCAACCCGGCATCTGTTTCAAGTTCGGATTCTTGTCTATCTCATCCTGAGGTATCGGCCACCAATAACTTTTGAACTTACGAGTTTGATAACGCACACGTTTATAAAACTCATCTCTATTCCCCTTTTCAGCCAGCATGTTCATACCATAGAAGTTACCATTCAGCACATTCTCCGCCTCTTTCCAGCGACGCAGGTCGAACCAGCGCAAACCACCTTCGCAGTTCATCTCAACTCTTCTCTCACGACGAATCAGTTTACGCATCTCTTCCGGGTCGGTAGGAATTCCGAGCTTTTTTTCTCCTGCTGCATATTGCGGAATGCCGGCTCTTTCACGAATTTTATCAATGTATTTCACAATATCTGTCTTGTCGGCATCATAAGTACCTTTAGCAATACTATACTCGAGTGCTGATTCTGCATAGCTCAGATAGGCTTCAGCAAGGCGATAAAGAATACCTTGACGCGACTTATAGCTACCGGTATTCGTTGAATGAACGAAAGTAGGATCAACATGCTTCCGAATCAGGTAACCGGCTGACGGGTTATCGTGCGACGGCTGCCCATCTTCACCATTAAAAAAGAAGTTGGTCGCTTTCCCTTTCCCCCAATGGTACTGTTCGTTGTAGACCACCGAAATATAGAAACGAGGTTCACGATTACAATACATATTGAACGTATTCTTTGGAGCAACGACATGACGGTCTCCACTAGCTTTGGAACCGGCTACGGCATAATGCCAATTAGTAGCACGCACATCATCTTCTGTAGAATAACCTGTTTCACTATATCCGGACTCCAAATCAACAATGGCTGTTTGTGTTTCACCACTATTGTTGTATCCTAAGATAGGCATTTTACCGTCTTTCATAAAGAAATCGTCCACCAGCAACTGAGTAACACCTAGCGAACCAGACCCACCAGCACCACGAGGAAGAGCTTGGTCGTCAAACCAACCTGCATTATCCTTAGTACGCGGGAAAATAATTTCCGTATTGCCTTCCTTATAACGAAGCATCATCATGTTCTGATAAGAAAGGAACGGATCAATAGTTACTCCATCAGACAAATATTCCTTATATAAAGCGTGTCCCGCTTTCTCGGCTTCTTCAATCAGCAGTTTATTGGCGTCTTTTGCCCGTTTCCAATGATTTTCATTGAAAGTGGAATTAAAGATTTTCACTCCATCTACATTAGTCATAGCCTGCATTTCAGGATCCATATCTTTCCCAGGACTAGGATTCACCAAATCACTGGCAGCAAACGTCAGCAAACGGGCACGCATAGCAAGACAAATCAGTGAAGTGATACGACCGTATTTATTGGCTTCGTCATAAGAAGCGGGTAACTGTCGGGAAGCTTCCAACAACTCGTTAGCCGCCCAGTCTACAACAACATCAAAAGGTTCTTGTTTCAGTAATAAAGATTCCCCCGATAGTTCTACAGCCGCTTCCCGAATAATAGGAACTGCTCCGTACGTCATCGCCATCATAGCGTGGTAGTAAGCAATGAAAAAACGACACTCCGCTTTCATATAATTAATCTCCTTTTCAGATACATCGGACAAAGGATGCGCATATTTAATCAAAGTGTATGCTTGACGAATTGCCTTTGGATACTTATCCCAATAAGTCACTACTCCCGGACTGATAGGCGTCCAGTTTCCATTCTGATACTGAATCGCCTTAAATCCCTGTGACTCCCACCCTACAGAAGGTGCAAGTTCGTCACCAATGGCGTCCGGACCGTCATAAATATAAAACTCCGGCATTACAGAATAGAGATAGGAAAGCCAACGTTCCAGATTGCCCCTGTTGGAAAATACATTCTCCAATGTCAGCTGGTCATCCGGCATTTTGTCCAGATAATCAGAGCATGAAGTTAAAGGCAATACACCCAAAACGCCCAATAATATATATGTAATAATTCTGTTTTTCATATCATATTTATTTTAGAAAGTAATGTCAAAACCTACTGATACTGATTTCATAGCCGGATATTTAGCACCGTCACCGGTTGCCAGCTCCGGATCCCACAGATTGAACTTGGAGAAGGTTAGCAGGTTCGTTCCACGCACGAAAACACGGGCATTGGAAATCACAAACCCCTGCAACCATTTCTTCGGACAGGAGTATCCTAATTCTAAATTTTTCAGACGCAGGAAACTCATATTGCGCAACCACCAGGTAGACTTCTGGCTATTATTGGCATTCGGTCCGTAATCGGCACGCGGATAGAATACATCCTGGCTTTGGTTATCCACCGTCCAACGGTCTTGATAGTTATCAAAGATATTATACATGGAGCCTTTATTGGATGCCGGCATAATATTTGAAGAAAGGATACGCCAAGTACGTCCAATACCCTGAAACATTGCTCCAAAGTCAAGCTCTTTCCAGCGTAAATTCACTCCGAATCCGTAAACTATCTCCGGATTCTCGGTACCTCCGATAGCCATTTGGTCATAAGTATCGATAAATCCGTTCTTGTCCAGATCCACATACTTGATATCACCCGGGCGAACTTTTGCTGTAAAAGTTTGTTTCGGAACACCATCTTTCAAAACTCCGTTCTCCACATCTTTAAAATCATCTTCTGTAAACAAACGGTCGTGGACATAGCCGAAAATCTGCCCTACCGGATGACCGGTTTCAGCACGAGTTGTTCCAATGGTTCCCAAAGGTTCATCTTTGTCGATGATTTCATTATGGGCATAAGTGAAGCTACCCATCAGACCGATAAAGAAATCTTTGCCGATTTGCTTGTTGACATTCAACGTTACTTCCGCTCCCTGATTCTTCACTTTACCACGGTTGCCCCATGGGTTCCTATAGAAACCGGAGGTAGCAGGAATAGAGTTCAACTCTACAAGGATGTTGTTACGGCGTTCGTCGAAAAAATCTACCTGAAGGTCTACCATACCATTGAACAGACCCAGTTCCAAGCCAACGTTGGCTTTGTTTACAATTTCCCAAGTCAAGTCAGGAATACCGAAGTCGCCCTCTACCATGTTATTACGTCCATAATCTCCGTCCAACCCCCAACGGTATAAGTCAGGCACATCATTCCATTGATCAAGGATAGTGGATATATAGGCGAAACGACGTCCTTTCAGATTAGCATTACCTACCTGTCCGTAGGAAGCACGCAACTTCAATTTAGAAATCGTGTTGCGAAAAGGCTGCATGAAAGGTTCTTCCGAAACAATCCAGCCAACAGCAGCCGACGGAAAGAAACCATAGCGTTTTCCTTTGGCGAAGTTTTCAGTACCGTTGTACCCAAAATTGAATTCGGCTACATACTTTCCACTGTAGGTATATGAAGCACGTCCGGCCAATCCCTGATTACGGTAAGGCAGCGATTCCCCCTTATCGTAATGGCGACGGTTGAAGAGTAGCATGGCAGATACGGCATGTTTGTCAGCAAAGGTACGGTCATAATTCAGGCTGGCTTCCATATAGATACTCTTGTCACCATATTCTGCCGATTTGGAAGTACCCAAGAAGTTACCACCTTGTTGTTTTTGGGCCAGAATCAATTCGCCCTCTTCGTTTCTGCCGCTAGCGGCATTCCAATATTCTATTTTCTTGGAACGAGTCACTTTGCCGGTAGAATAACGGTCAAATGAGAAAGTTCCTTTTATTTTCAAACCGGGAGTCAAAAATTTCAGGTCTTGCTCCAGAGAAAACAGCGTCTCAATCTTACTGGCAGTGGAACGGGCGAAACCGCTCTGAGTAGCCATTGCCCAAGGATTACCCTCTTCCTGCCAAGCAGGAATCTCACCGGATGAATAGCGGATGGGAAACATGAAGGGAGTGAAACGGAACGCACGGCTGAAAATTTGGTCCGTACTTTCAGGTGAAGAGTTACGATCCTGAAGATATCCCCCGATATTAAAACGAACTTGAGTGGTGGGAGAGAGTTTCAAGTCAACATTGGAACGTACATTGTAACGTTGCAATTTGATAGTAGGATCCCAATCCAGGCTCTTGTCGCGTGTAAGAATGCCACGTTCGTTGTAAACCGCAGCCACAAACGAATAACGCAAATTTTCCGAACCACCGGATACATCTACTGTAATACGTTGGTTGGCAGCATGGTCTCTAGAAATAGCATCAATCCAGTTTACATCAGGATACAAATCGGGGTCATATCCCGCACGTGTTTTGGCAATCCGGTCGGCATACATCGGAGACTGTCCGGTATCATCCAATACATCATCCAGCAACTGCATATAATCGGCAGCCCCGATATAGCTGGGAAGTTTTATCGGTTGCGTGAACGCAAATTCCGATTTCACCACTACCCGAGGCTTACCCACATGTCCGCGCTTGGTATTAATCAAAATCACACCATTCGCACCACGTACACCATACACTGCACTGGCAGCCGCATCTTTCAATACGGAGAACGACTCGATTTCTTCTACATCAATATTATTCAGGCTACGTTCAATACCATCTACCAGCACCAATGGGTCTTTACCCACATCCTGAAAGGTACTGATACCACGGATCCAAAACGAAGAGTTATCGTATCCCGGTTCTCCGGAACGCTGCACACCAATCACACCTGTCACTGTGCCAGCCAAATTGTTACTCAATGAACGGGAAGTAGAAACATTCAATTTTGCCGGTTCAACAGTTGTGATAGAACCCACTACAGACTCTTTCTTTTGTGCGCCATAAGCCACAACAACAACTTCATCTAACTGACCAACATCTTCTACCATTATCACATTCAGTACTCTACGATTATTGACCTTTTCATCTTTCGGGACAAAGCCGATATAGCGGAAGGAAAGTTCAGCATATTTATCCGGCACAGCAATGCTATATGCACCATTCATATCTGTTATCGCATTCACCGTAGAGTCTTTTTTCATAAAGATTGAAACACCAATCAAAGGTTCACCCTTCTCATCGGTAACGTTACCCACAATCTTAAAACCTCGAACTTGCTTTATCGCAGGAGCCTGTTCCGGCACTGAAATCGTAATCTGTCTTCCCGACATTTTATAATTCAACCCCGTTTTTGAGAACAGCTCATTTAATACAGCATCTATTTTCTTATTGGAAACTGAAATGGAGACTTTGTTATTCAGATTCTTTTTCACATTCTCTGAATAAATAAATATGTACTTACTATGTTTCTCGATATAATCTAAGATATCTTTAACTGTAGCATTCTCATACTGTACTGAGAATAGATCTTCTTCGGAATTCCAACTAATAGAATTAGCACCGAATGAAGAAAATGGAATCATAAAAAAGACGTTTATAATGCAAAAAAGCTTAAGTCTTTTCTTTAAGTGTAAAAAAATACTTTTCTTTACCATAAAAATTTCTTTTTAGGTTAACAATTTTGGATTTATTGATTTAACGAAGGAATTAATATCGGGTAAATACGCCAATATTTATCCGATTTTTTTGTGTATCATGAATAGTATTATCTGTTTCTCATAGGCTATATTGGTTTTATAAGATTAATTAAATTGTCATTATTTACTCAAGTATATACTAGTATCACTTTTTTCTACTTCAATAGGGATTGTCTGCCGGATACATTCAATCACCTCATCAATATCATCTTTCAAATCCAGTTTTCCATAAACCTTTTCTTTACCTACCATCGGATCGCATTGAATAGGAATGCCATAATAAATACTCAACTTCTGAATGATATGAGATAAATCATTACCATTTAACAACATGACACCATCCACCCAGCTAATATATTCGGCTACGTCCACTTGCTTCTGATAGGCAATTGCGCCATTGGCTATATTCAGCAAATCACTAGGTACCAGTTGCGCTTTTCTCTCATTCCTATCGGTCACCTCAACAGAACCTTCCACCAATACAATATTAGTTGCCCTCCCCTTGTAGTTTGAAATATTAAACTTCGTACCTAATACCCGTAATTTGAAATCTTCAGATTCTACAATGAAAGGGTGTTGCTTATCATGAGCAACTTCCAGAAACACCTCTCCCTGGGCATATATTTTACGAATATCTCCATTAAAACGACAAGGATAAATCACCTTTGATTGAGAGTTGACAACCAATCGGGTTCCGTCAGACAGTTCAACCCGCACTCTTTTCCCTGCAGGAACAAGTAACTGGTTATATTCCGGTTCGGCCTTTACTTTCTTTTCCTCTTTTTCTCTTATTACTTTAGAATTAACAGTAACCTTTCCTTCTTTTGAATAGGTAACAAAAGCATCCTCATCCAAATTGAGCTGTTCTTTAGCAGTGATAAGAGTCACTTCTTCAACAGACTGGCTGTCCATCTGTTCGGCAATAGCCTGAAAATCTAAATTAGTGTTTTCACTATGAGTTAAGAAGTGGATGGTTGAAATACAAATTAAAATAGAAGCTGCGACAGAAGCAGAAGCTACTAAGAAATAATTTCTTCGACGCCTCATTACATCTCTCCGGATCTTTTGTTTGGTTCGCTCTATTATAGAAGAAGCATCAATCTTTTCATGCCCGCATTTTTCCCAAAAGAATTTCAGTTTCCCGCCTTCAGGTATAGTAGTAAAATCATCCTCAAGCTTTTCTTGAGAATTCAGTTTACCAAATAAATCAGCAAGGCAATGGTATCCTTTTAAGTCCATAATCTTCTTTAATGTTGTTTTATAAATAAAGACGCAACATTAAAAAAAATCTCCTAGTTAAAAATGAACTTTTTTTATTTTTCTCGAAAAGTAAAAATAGCAAGAAGCTCTTTTAAACAATTAAGCCATTAAAATACAGACAATTAACAGTATACCTTCTATCATTTCTTACGCAAAACCAGATTCAGATTTTTAGCAATTTCTTCTAAAGCAAAAGCAATATGATTATTGATAGTCTTCACAGATATATTTAATATGTCTGCAATCTCTTTATAAGGTAACCCTTCTATCTTCGCCAAGAAAAAGACATGTTTACATTTAGGTGGTAGCTGTTGGATAGCATTGTTTATTTTCTCCATCTCCTCTTTACTAATCATCGCCTCGTCAGGTGACTGGATAGGAGCAAATATAAAATCCCCTATACCGTCAAGCGATAATTCAGTTTTTCCCGTTTCCTTCCTCAAATAAGAAATAGCTTTCCGATAAGTAATCGTCTGTATCCAGGCATTCATATTTTCTATACCACCCAAGGTTTTTCTGTTTTTCCAAACCTCATAGAAAACATCACTTACAACCTCTTCAGCCGGTTCCTTTTGACCAATCAAAGCAAAAACATAATGATATAGACGTGAAGAATAACGTTCCATAAAACGGCAAAAAGCCGCTTCATCACTGTTTATAATTCTGTCTATGTCATTACTTTCAGGTTTCACGGAAGTGTTTTACAGATTATTTCTAATTAACAAAATTGTGCCAAATATAGTAGTATATTAGCAATTATAAAAATAAAAAACCACAAAAACGAATTAAAAGTTATCAATTACGAAAGATTAAAAAGTAACTTGGTAGGACGTGCCATCAGAGACAGATTCTTTTACGCCTCACGCAATAAGTTTTCAAACATGGGGTTCACCTTTCACCTTTTCGTCGAAACCCTTTATTCATCGATGGTAGCGGGTGAAGGCTCTTCTTTTCACCGAATTTTTCTCTCTGAATGCTGTATCGTCCTTACTCTAGTGGTTCTTTTTCAATTTAGTTGACTAGTCATTGTAACCCACTACTTCATCTCCAATCTATTAATAGATAAGTTCTGTTTCATTAGGAGTAAAGTTACTTTCGTCTAATAGTAAAGTTATTTCCGATAGTACGGAAACTATAAACGCAAATTCTGATCATATAAATGCAAGCTTTGTTTTTATAAACGCAAGTTTCATTTATAAAAACAAAACTTGCATTTATAGTTTGCATCCATTGAAAAACAACTTTACTCCTAGACCAAAAGAAGTTTGCATAGGAGCAAAAGCAACTTATCCAGTAATAGACTACATGTAAGCTATTACTAAATTACATAAAAGAATGACTCAATCATCATTCATGCATTTGCATCCGGTACAATTCATTTTTCTAATTAAATACGAGGTGAAGGAGTGCCCCTTCACCCGCTATCGCTGATGAATAAAGGATTTCGAAGAAAAGGTGAAGAGTGAAGGGTATGTTCTCAACATTTCCTGTATGGTCACTTAAAGTGATGCTTTTAGCAATCAGAAAGCATCGGGACTTTTGAAAGACCCAAATATTGATTTATAAAAGCCTCTTACTTAAATAACGTACAGGATACCACACAGAAAGGAATCCGACTGCCAAAACGGTGATAAAAATAAGTACCACATCCCAAGCATGAACGCTGACAGGATAGGCGTCTACAACAAAAGTACCACCACCGCCTCCCAATGAAATTATACCAAATTTCTGTTGGATAAAACATAGGATTAAGCCCAGGGCAATACCGGAGATAGCGCCAAAAAGAGAAATGAGACGTCCTTCAAAGAGGAATATTCGGGAGATGAGTTTATCACTAGCTCCAAGACTCCGCAAAGTTACTACATCATCCTTCTTATCCAAGATCAACATAGAAAGAGAGCCTATCACATTAAAACAGGCTATCATTAAAATAAAAGTGAGGAACAAATAAGAGATTAGTTTCTCTATCTCCATAATACGGAAAACATCTGCCTGTTGCTGATAACGATTCTGAACAACAAAATCATCACCTAGTATGTTTTCTATTTTAGATTGTACCGATGAAGTATTTACATTAGGTTTCAATTTCAATTCCATCGCAGAGACTTCTGTTGTATAATCCAGAAGCTGACGAAGAAAATCGAGAGAAGTCAGAATATATTTTCCATCATATTCTTGCTGATTCACCACAAATACGACACCTGGAGAATACAGATAATCACGGTTAAAAGAAGCGCCGGGATTTGCCATGTTCACTTTGACATTTCGCTTGGGAAGATATACCTGAAGAGGATCGACAAACTCCAAACCAGTTCCCAAGGTCGCAACCAATTCCACTCCCATGACGCCATAATTCACGATCGAATCATGAAGAACGAATTCTCCCGCGCCATAAAGTATGCTGTCTATGGCCGTCAACTCTTCAAAATTATCTTCCACCCCTTTTAGTACAACCATAGCCTGACGGTCCTTGTATTGCACCATTGCATTCTCTTCGAGCGTCTCTGTAAACACCTCCACTTCAGGAAGCGCACAAACGGCACGAATCCGTTCATCTTGTGCATCAAAAACCTTTCCTTCACGGACCGTAATTTTCAACTGCGGATCAAAAGCCGTAAAAAAGCTGGCCACCATATCCTGAAAACCATTAAAAACAGAAAGAGTGCAAACCAAAGCAAGCGTAGCAAGAGCCACCCCACATACGGAAATGCCGGATATGATATTAATAGCATTATGCTTTTTCTTTGAAAAAAGATAACGCCTGGCTATATAAAAAGGGAAGTTCACCTCTGCAATGAGTTATTTCACTTCAGCAATGAATCTATTTTCTCAATATAATCCAATGAATCATCCACGAAGAATTTCAGTTCAGGAATGATACGTAGCTGGTGACGTACACGAGTCCCAAGCTCATAACGAATGGATTTCATATTGTTATTGATATTCTTCACCATCTCTTCTGCTTTCTCTGAAGGGAAAACACTGAGGTAGACACGGGCAATACTCATATCAGGACTAATGCGAACTGCGCTAACAGAGACCAATGTACCCGGCATGGACTTTGTTTGAAGCAGGAATATCTCACTTAGCTCTTTCTGCAACAGGCGAGATATCTTATTCTGTCTGGTTGTTTCCATAAGTTATTTACTGTTTTACGATTTACTACTTACTATTTTCTTCCTTATGATCGTTAATCCGTCACGCAAAGGAAGTATTACTTTTTCCACTCGCACATCTTGTGCTACCAAATCATTAAAGGCTTTAATACCAATTGTTTGAGCGTCCGTATTACGAGGCTGTTCAAGCACATGTCCGTCCCACAAAGTATTATCAGCAATGATATATCCGCCTTCGGAAAGATACGCCAATGTCATCTCGTAGTATTCAATATACTTACGTTTATCGCCATCAATAAAAGCCATATCAAAAGTAACACCTAAACGCGGAACAAGTTCTAAAGCATCACCTATATAAAAACGAATTTTATCGGCAAACGGTGATTTCTCCAACCATGGACGGGTAAAGTCCTCTTGTTCATCATTGATCTCAAACGTATGCAACAGTCCACCTTCCGGCAGACCTTCCGCCAAACAAAGGGCAGAATAGCCGCTATACGTTCCGATTTCCAATATCTGACGAGGCTGAATCATTTCTACAAACATCTTCAGCATCCGTCCCTGCAAATGCCCGGAAGCCATACGAGGACGAAGGAGCTTTACATGCGTATCCCGATAGAGCGATTTCAAGTAATCGCTCTCGGGATCAATATGCTGCAAAATATATTCGTCTATCGATTCGGTTTCCTGCATAAAACTTACCTCTTTAAAAATTAAAGATAACGGTTGTTGTTAGGTAATACAGTCTCCTCTGCATGCTTCAAAGCATCTTCCACTACATTAATTTCGAGGAATGAGGTCTTTGTTCCTGCCTTACCACTACTCAAATATCCTACCATATCGGAAGGCTGCAAACGGCCTTCTTTCAACAGACGGCGCAATGCCGCAAAGTAATATTGCTGTCCGTTAGCCAATTCCGGCATATAGATAGCTTCCACACCATAAGACAAAGCCAAATGACGCATTGTCTTTTCTTTATAGCAGATAGCCAGCACTGGATACTTTCCACGGAAAGCAGCCAGGTTACGAGCAGTGCGTCCGCTATAACTATCAGTGATAATAGCACGTATTTTTAGCTTAGAAGTAGCTTTTACTGCTTGTTTAGCAAGGAACGCCGTAACATCATTACTATTCTCATCTAACGGAATACGGATATCATTTTCTTCCAGTTTATCTTTTTCTGCCTGAGCCGCAACTTTAGTCATTGTTTTCACCGCTTCTACCGGATACTTACCATAAGCGGTTTCTCCGCTCAACATCAAAGCATCTGTACGATAGTAGATTGCATTGGCAATATCAGTCACTTCCGCACGAGTCGGACGAGGATTATTTATCATTGTATGGAGCATTTGAGTAGCAACGATTACCGGCTTCTTTGCCAGAATACACTTGCGAATCAATACACGCTGGATTCCCGGAATACGTTCTTGAGGCACTTCGATACCCAAGTCACCACGGGCAACCATTACGCCATCTGCCACTTCCAGAATTTCATCGATATTATCCACCCCTTCCTGATTCTCAATCTTAGCAATAATCTTAATATCACTATTATGTGCATCCAGAATTTCACGTATGTCAAGTACATCCTGACGGTTGCGCACGAAAGAGTGAGCGATAAAATCAATATCCTTTTCGATAGCATAAAGAATATTGTTACGGTCTTTTTCCGTTAATGAAGGAAGATTGATGCGAACACCCGGGACATTTACGCTTTTACGGCTTCCCAAAGTAGCATCGTTCTTAACTTCACACAGCAAATAACCATCCGTCTTATCAATAACTTCCAGTTCCAGATCGCCATCATCAATCAGAATCGTACCACCGATATTCAGGTCAGACACAAAGTTCGGATATGAAACAGCAATACATTCACGAGTTGTTTCCAAATCCGGATTACCTACAATCTTTACTTTCTCTCCTATTTTATATGGAATCGGCTCTGCATTAGCCGTCGTACGAACTTCCGGACCTTTTGTATCCATCAAAATCGCAATACGGTTGGACACAGCACGTACATTTGCAATCAAAGCTTCAAAACCTTCACGGCTAGCATGCGCTGTATTCATACGCACTACATTCATCCCAGCTTCAAACAACTGTTTTATAAAATCCACATCACAACGTCTATCCGAGATGGAAGCCACAATCTTAGTCTGTTTCAATAACATAGTCTTTCTACCTATTATATATTATTACCTTATTTATTATCTATCCAATAAAGCCTCCAAAGCCAAACGGTACGAATTTAGCCCAAAGCCACAAATCACTCCTTTACAAGCACAAGCAATCATCGATACGTGCCGGAAAGACTCGCGACTATGCACATTGGAAATATGCACCTCAATCACCGGAGATGTCACAGAACGAATAGCATCCTGCAAAGCTATGGAAGTATGTGTATACGCACCTGCATTCAAGATTATACCATCCACATCAAATCCCACCTGCTGTATGCAGTCTATCATTTCTCCCTCGATGTTCGATTGAAAATAGTCGATCTCCACGTCAACGTATCTTTTGCGAAGATCAGCCAAGTAATCTTCAAATGTAACGCTTCCGTAAATGGAAGGTTCACGCTTACCCAACAGATTAATATTCGGGCCATTAATAATTTGTATCTTCATCGCGCAATCCTGTTTTTTTATACCTTTGTATCTGAAAGAATGTGCAAAGGTAGAAAAAAGAAATGGAAATCAACGAAAAAAAGCATAAGAAGGAACAACAAGAGCTGATAATCAGGAAGTATCAGCAGTATCTCAAACTGGAAAAGTCCTTATCTCTTAATACGCTGGATGCCTATCTGACGGATCTGGACAAACTGATGAGCTTTCTGACATTGGAAGGGATTAACGTATTGGACGTATGCCTGTCCGATCTTCAACGTTTTGCGGCCGGATTACATGACATCGGTATTCATCCCCGTTCACAAGCCCGCATCTTATCAGGAATCAAATCATTTTTCCGTTTTCTCATCCTCGAAAACTATCTGGAAGCAGACCCCAGTGAACTATTAGAAGGCCCTAAAATAGGTTTCAAACTTCCTGAAGTACTGACTGTGGAGGACATTGACCGGATTATCTCCGCCGTCGACCGCAGCAAAGCTGAAGGACAGCGAAACAGAGCTATTTTAGAAACACTATACAGCTGCGGACTTCGGGTATCAGAACTTATCACCCTTAAACTATCCGACCTCTATTTTGATGAAGGCTTTATCAAAGTAGAAGGAAAAGGAAGCAAACAACGACTCGTACCAATCTCCCCCCGGGCTATTAATGAAATAAAACTTTACATACCAGACCGTAACCAAATTGAAGTAAAAAAAGGGCATGAGGATTTCGTTTTCGTCAGCCAACGGAGAGGCAAAGGCCTTTCCCGGATTATGATCTTTCACATGATAAAAGAATTAGCGGAAAAAGCAGGCATTACCAAAAACATCAGTCCGCACACTTTCCGGCATTCCTTCGCCACTCATTTACTGGAAGGTGGAGCCAATTTGCGAGCCATTCAATGCATGCTCGGACATGAATCTATTGCGACAACGGAAATCTATACACACATTGACCGCAACATGCTTCGTAGTGAGATTATTGAGCATCACCCGCGAAATATCAAGTACCGGAAAGAAAAAGAGGAGTTATTTCATTAAATTATGATAAAATCGCCCCCTTATCTATATAATTATATTAAGAATTAATATCTTTGCGTTACTTTTTCTGTGTGAGCAGAAGGAGGTTGGCAAATAGACGATATTTCAATTACAAACATTTAATTTATACCTAAAATGACTAAGAAGTTGTACTTGCCTTTACTCATGGCAATGGTTGTTGCATTATTCTCTTCTTGCAGCAAAAAAATGGGTGAATTATCAGCTGATTACTTCACTGTTACTCCGCAAGTGCTGGAGGCAGTAGGTGGTAAAGTTCCTGCGACCATCAATGGTAAATTTCCTGAAAAGTATTTCAACAAGAAAGCGGTTGTAGAAGTTACTCCGGTTTTGAAATGGAATGGCGGCGAAGCTAAAGGCCAACCAGCTACTTTCCAAGGTGAAAAAGTGGAAGGTAACGACCAGACTATCTCTTACAAGATGGGCGGTAGCTACACTATGAAAACTTCTTTTGACTATGTTCCGGAAATGGCTAAGTCTGAATTGTACCTGGAATTCAAAGCTACTATCGGTAAGAAAGTAGTTACTATTCCTGCTGTGAAAATTGCTGATGGTGTAATCTCTACTTCTGAATTAGTAAACAATACATTAGGTAACGCCAACCCTGCATTGGGCGAAGACGCTTTCCAACGTATTATCAAAGAAAAACACGATGCTAACATCATGTTCTTGATCCAACAAGCTAACATTCGTTCCAGCGAGTTGAAGACTGCTAAAGAATTCAACAAAGAAGTAGCTAACGTAAACGAAGCTGCTAACAAGAAGATCAGCAACATCGAAGTTTCTGCATACGCTTCTCCTGATGGTGGTGTAAGCTTGAATACTACTCTTGCTGAAAACCGCGAAAACAACACAACCAAGCTGTTGAGCAAAGACCTGAAGAAAGCAAAAATCGACGCTCCGATCGATGCTAAATATACTGCACAGGACTGGGAAGGTTTCCAAGAACTGGTTTCTAAATCTAACATCCAAGACAAAGAGTTGATCCTCCGCGTTATTGCAATGTATCAAGACCCTGCTCAAAGAGAAAGCGAAATCAAAAACATCTCTGCTGTATACAAAGAATTGGCTAACACTATTCTTCCTCAGTTGCGTCGTTCTCGTTTGACTTTGAACTATGAAATCATCGGTAAGTCTGACGAAGAAATCACTAAACTGGCTTCTTCTAATCCTTCTGAACTGAATGTAGAAGAATTGCTGTATGCTGCTACACTGACTAGCGATCCTGCTAAACAAGAAGCTATCTATACTCAAGCTACCAAACAATTCCCGAACGATTACCGTGGTTACAACAACTTGGGTAAATTAGCTTACCAGGCTGGTAACATTGACAAAGCTGAATCTTACTTCAAGAAAGCTGCCAGTGTTAATGCTACTCCTGAAGTTAACATGAACTTAGGTTTGGTTTCTTTGATGAAGGGTGACAAAACTGCTGCAGAAGCATACTTCGGTAAAGCTGCCGGAACAAAAGAACTTGGCGAATCTATGGGTAACCTGTACATCGCTCAAGGTCAATATGAAAGAGCAGTTAACTCATTCGGTGACTCTAAGACTAACAGTGCTGCTTTGGCTCAAATCCTTGCTAAGGACTACAACAAAGCTAAAAACACATTGGCTAACGTAACAAGACCGGATGCTTACACTGACTACCTGATGGCAGTTTTAGGTGCTAGAACTAACAATTCTTCTATGGTAACAAGCAGCTTAAAGAGCGCAGTTGCTAAAGATTCGTCATTAGCTAAGAAAGCAGCTACTGACTTGGAATTTGCAAAATACTTCACAAATGCAGATTTCATGAACATCATTAAATAAGAGAATTACCACTCTATTTTAAATATTAAGAATTGCCTGTCATTATAAATGACGGGCAATTCTTTTTTTTTATCTGTAAAAACCGTACTTTCGCAGAAAAGAAATCAAAGCAATGAAAAAGAGTAGCATTTTAATCCTCATAATCATTTGTCTATGCAGTTGTGGTAAATCTTCAAAGAAGGTTAGCATAACCGGGGAAATCAAAGGCCTGGGCACAGATACGCTTTATCTGTATGGAATGGACGAATCATTCGACCGGATAGATACCATTTTCGCGAAGAACGATAAATTCTCTTATACAGCTTCAATAGACACCATTACTTCTGCCTTTTTACTTATTGACAATCAGACAGAATATCCAATCTTCCTTGACAAAGGAAATCAGATCAAAATAAAAGGAGATATCAATCACCCGGAATATCTGGATATCAATGGTAATATATATAATGAAGAGTTTACAAACTTTCAGAAAGAACTAAATAGCCTGCCTACCCCATCCGAGAAAGATTTAGAGCAAAAAGCAGAAGAATTCATCACGGCACATCATTCTTCTTTTGTCAGTCTTTACCTGTTGGATAAATACTTTGTGCAGAAAGACTCTCCTGATTTCAACAAGATAAAGAAATTAATTGAAGTCATGACAGGAATACTGCAAGACAAGCTATACATCGAGCAACTGAATGAAGCCATTTCCTTGTCCGAAAAGACAGAGATAGGCAAATATGCTCCGTTTTTCAGCCTTCCTAACATAAAAGGAGAGAAAATTACCCGGTCATCAGAAGATTTCAAGAAAAAGAACTTGTTAATCAACTTTTGGGCTTCATGGGGAGATAGCATTTCCAATCACCAAAGCAATACCGAGTTAAAAGAGATCTATCAGAAATATAAGAAGAACAAACATATAGCCATGCTCGGTATCTCCCTTGATATGGATAAACAAGAATGGCAGGATGCTATAAAACGTGATACGCTCAATTGGGAGCAAGTCTGTGATTTTGGCGGACTAAATTCCGAAGTAGCCAAACAATACGCCATCAAGCAAGTTCCCAGCAACATTCTTCTGTCGGCAGACGGTAAGATTCTCGCGAAAAACCTCAAAGGAGAACAATTGAAGAAGAAAATTGAGGAAGTAGTCACTGCTGCTGAAGAAAAGGAAAAACAAGACAATAAGAAGAAAAAATAATCAATAATCAAACGTGTTAATTAAAGTATTCGGAGCGGCTGTTCAAGGGATTGATGCAACACTCATAACAATCGAAGTCAACAGCTCGCGCGGCTGTATGTTCTATCTCGTCGGCCTTCCGGATTCTGCGGTCAAAGAAAGCCATCAACGTATTATCTCCGCATTGCTGGTAAATGGCTATAAAATGCCCACTAGCAATATAGTAGTCAATATGGCACCAGCCGACATCCGAAAAGAGGGTTCAGCTTATGACTTGCCTCTTGCCATCGGATTGTTAGGGGCTAACGAAACAATCTCTTCCGAGAAGTTTTCCCGCTATTTGTTAATGGGCGAACTAAGTCTGGACGGAAGTATACAACCTATCAAAGGTGCGCTTCCCATTGCTATCAAAGCGCGCGAAGATGGTTTCGAAGGACTAATCATCCCCCAACAAAACGCACGGGAAGCTGCCGTTGTCAATCAATTAAAAGTATACGGAGTCAGTAATATCAAGGAGGTCATCGAATTCTTCAATAATGAACGCGAATTAGAGCCGACTGTTGTTAATACACGGGAAGAATTCTATCAACAACAGACAAACTGTGACTTGGATTTTGCAGACGTTAAAGGGCAAGAGAATGTAAAAAGGGCACTAGAAGTTGCAGCAGCCGGAGGGCATAATTTAATAATGGTAGGTGCTCCGGGTAGCGGTAAATCGATGATGGCCAAACGCCTTCCTTCCATTCTTCCTCCTCTTTCTCTGGGTGAAAGTCTGGAAACCACCAAGATACATTCAGTTGCCGGACAACTGAAACGCGGTTCATCATTGATTTCCCAACGCCCATTCCGCGACCCTCACCACACAATTTCCCAGGTAGTACTAATTAACCATTAGGTGACTGCTTACACTTTTTATTCAAGAAAGAAATTTATTATCATTTTCCCTTTAATAACCTAATGGCTATTACAGCTATAATTATACAGTCTAAAGATATTATTAATTCTTTCAATAATTAATATCAAGCGTAAGCCCCCGATAAAGTACCCGTATAAAAAAGAATCGCTATAGCAAATCGAACAAAGCTATAGTGATTCTGTATTTATATTCTTGTTTTTCGTTAGAGTATTATTAGAGTTCTTTGGAGTTTCCCGATTCCCAGCAATGGGGTAGCAGCTCTTTTAGGTCTTTCTCCTTGTTGGCTGCATAATACGGCAATAGTGCAATCACCTCCGTGAGCCATTCCCGGGGGTTAATGTTGGAGGCTTTGCATGATGCCAAGAGCGAACAGATTATGGCAGTGTTCTGCGCGGCTTCATGGTTTCCACAAAATAAGAAGTTTTTTCTTGATAAGGCTATCGGACGAATCGCATTTTCGGCCAGATTATTATCTATTTTAAGCCTGCCGTCTTTCAGATAATTCCTCATACGTGGCCAAAGTTGATACGCGTAAGCGATAGCTTGCCCCATCCGGCTTTTAGGAAGCACTTTCGGATAGGCTGTTTCCATCCATTTTTCCAGTTGCTCAAGTATGGGAAGTGCCTGTTCCTGTCTTCTAAGCATGCGTTGCTCATAAGTGAGTTCCTCCTGGTCGGCAATCTGTTCGATCCGATAGAGTTGCTGTATTTGAGCCAGAACATATCCGGCCAGGGATTCATTCTCTTCTTTGGCAACCTCGTAATGTCGCCTTATGTGGGCAAGGCATCCGACAAGGCACACCTCTTTCTTACCCTCAAAGATGTTGTAGGCCGCATAGCCGTCACTTTGAAGATATCCTTTGAAGGTTTGTAATAATTTCCAGGCTGTTTCCTGTGAGCGGGAACCGTCATCATAATGAAAGAAGACCAATCCATCCATAACCGCCCTGACTATCCACAAGTATTCCTTAACCGCTTTATGATTCTGTTTGTTGATAACCGGTAATGTCGTTTCGTCCACCTGGATATAGTCGGCCTTCAATACCTGTTCCTTCAACTCTTCATAGAGAGGTTTAAGTAATTCACAGGCAGGTTTGAACCACCCCTGAAGCGTGTTTTCCGAGATCTTCAGGCCTAAATGGTGAAACTCACGCACCTGACGATAGAATGGTACATGATATTCATATTTTTGCAAGAGGATTTCAGTGAGCAGGCTGGCACCGGGAAGTCCCTTGTAGATAGGCAATAGCGGAAGAGGGGCTATAATAACACTGCCCTGATGCCCCTGAGGCAAACTTATATTGTCTTTCAGGCCATACTTGGGACGTATGATCTCTTTTACGTATAATTTGCCCGGTTCAAATTCAAGTGTACGTGTGCGTTCCTCGCCTATGCGCTTGTATTTATCCGGATCGACTCCTTCGGGTTCTATGACAATCTCCACTACAGGAAGGCCATCCAACATGTTGCGGTTCTGACGCACTTTCTTTTTGGGAGTCGTCGAGCAGACAGGTTCTTGGGCTGCGGCTTCTTCCGGTATTTCGTGTTCCAACGGCTGAACAGGTGGATCGAACAGTGATAGCTGGTTCGGATCCAGATGGGCTAATTTCTCGCTCTTACGGCCGAATAACTGACGATTTAACCAGGCTACCTGAGCCAGCAGTTCCTGAAGCTTATTTTGCAGCTGTTCGTTCTGCCGGGTCAGACGCTCGATTGACTCAGACTGGGAGCTATTAGCCTGCTGGAGTGTGGCCACCAAAAGTTCTAATGTTTCTGTCTGAGTCATTCGTCATACCTGTTTTGAACAATACAAAAATACAGAAAAGCAACCGTATAATCAAGGTTTCACCTGCTGTTTTTCAGTACTGCATGTCACTTTTTCGTAACGCTTTCAGACGTTTGAGCCTTTTGGAAGGTTCGTCGTTGATTCCCTCTACCATCAGAACCAGGTCACGCCACTGCATAGGGTACGACTTGCTTTCTTTGTCATAAGAGGGAAGGCGGAAAGTGCCTTCTTCAAGTCGTTTTATGTACAAAACCAGTCCGCCATCTTCCGCGTGTAGCAGTTTCATTGTAGTGCGCTGGCGGTTGATAAAGATAAACACATCACCTAAACGGACATCATATCCCATTTTATCATGAACAACCCCGCATAATGAGTTCATACCTTTACGCATATCTGTCTTACCCGGACAGAGAAAGTAGCGCATCGTGTCATTCAGGCAAAACATGGCGATTGCAGAGTTGAGTGAGCAATTGCATGGCCGCCTGGGATTCAGCCATACCACTGAAGTGGGCGATAATACCACCGGGGAACTCTATCCGGATCTCACCCGTTTGTATAGCGCCACTATCACAGGCAGAGTGGGAAGCAGGTGAAGAGGTGAGGCTAACCGGTGCAAACTCCTCTAAAGAGGAAGAATGCCTATCCATATGATAACGCCTCGATAGGCCAAACTTTCCTTTCCAATAGTAAAAGCTTGATTCGGTATAGGCTTCATTTATACAGAAGTCTTTTATCGTCAAACCGCTACGCTGTTGACGAGACAGGATTTCAATGAATTCTTCTTTACTCATTTTTTGCATAGTCTTTTTTCTGGCAAAGATCGAGACTTAAAGATACAAAGACAACGGGTACTTTATCGGGGGCTTACTATCAAGCTAACCTTGTTGTTAAACTAATATTCAAATTCTCCTCACCTTCATTAATGTTCTCTAAATCAATAAGAATAGGTTCTGTAATATGATAGTACGTCTTTGCTTTTCTACAATATCCCTCTGCTGCCATTTCACGGGCAGGTATAACTATATTACAATATGTTACCCCCACTAATGCATGATCTTTGGTTGATGAGTATATTATACCATCAAGCATGTCCTGCTTTTTAATATACTGTAATAGAAGTTGTGAGATAATGTATTCTGGTTTGAATGGCTCGTCAGGATGCGCAACTTTCATTAAACAAGATAAATAAAATGGGTAAGTAGATAAAAAACTAAATGCAAAATGGGCATCTGTTTCTATAATAGTTTCCAAACATTCATCTGGAATTACTAAGTTTATCAGTGATAAAAGTTTATGATTCTCGACCCTACATGCAAATACTTGTTCTTCAGACTCCAATGATCGTTTAATTTCATTCCAACAAACTTCTAATGATGTTCCTAAATATAAACATGGGAATCCGGGAATACTAAATCTTGCTGACGAAACCTTTTCTCTCATATTAAAAGGAACATGAAACATTTTCTCCTTAGATAAAGTTTCTTTAGATATTCGCATTCTATACAAATTAATAAGCTCTTCTCTCCATTCTAATAAGAAAAAATTGCCCAACTGATCATTAAGATAATTATTTGCATATGCACAACGGACACTACTTCTACTTGGAGCAAATTTATTTCTCATTAACAAATTCTCTAAAAGTTTATATGCTTCATCCGGATATCCTTCGTAATAAATACTAATTATCGAGCTGATTGTCTGTTGGACTTTCTTAATAAAGGAGATAAACTTTCTTTTTGTTAGATCTATAATTATTGGTGAACCTTCATTTCTAAATAAAGCATTAAAATCAACATCATCAATATCATTTAGCAATGATATATATTCACTGAATTCATATTGCAATGTTTCGATATAAGAGCTACCTGTCCTTTCAAGAGGTAGCTGATTTCTCATTTGATTTAATGCTTCAAAGACTCTCATACTTTATTATAATTAATGCCAGTTAGGCAATTATATTTAACTTTATATTGAATAACAGCAACACAAAAAAAAGAGTTTAAATTTTCCACTTTCTTATTGTTAACCTCATAAAAACAAAAATACAAAAAGATTCTATTTGACAAATCATTTTTGAGTTAATAATGCTTTTGAAATAATTTACATTTCTCTAAAATGGATAAATATCGCTGTCTGTATCACTATTTGAGAATTGAAACTCACCTTTAGATAAGCATTTTAAATATTGCTGCAAACGAATCCTATTACTTCTTGAAACTTGATAATTTTCTTTATGTCGCTTATCAATCTCAGAATGACATCTAATACAAAGACATTTCAAATTATACTCTCGGTTATCCAGTTTATTACCATTTATATGGTGTACCTCTAAAAATCGCTTATTAAATCCATTCAGAATAACACCACAATTCTCACATACATATTGATGTTTCTCTCTTATATATTCACTAATCTTCTGCCACTCCTTAACATATCCGAACATATCAATATCAACTTGTTCGGGCATTTCGTTTTGTTCACTTCCTCCTAAAGCATCATAGAATCCCTGAGTATTAGATACCGAATTTACCAACAATGCCTTTATTCCAACCATATCTTCACCGAAAAGTTCTTCCGCTTGCATGTTATGTAGCATATGCCTACAATATCCACATAAAGATAAAGATACATTTTTAAATTCTTTACCAGTCTTACGTTCTATAATATCATTGGTGTTAGCTGTAGAAAAAGAATAATATTGATCAAAGACTCCCTTATCTAAAAAATTCCGAATAGTCTCACATTCAAATATATGAAATTTAGGAAGACCATACTTATCCACTAAATATCGTGTTTGATACATATACCCTTGACGCTTAAAGCCATTCTCATCTAAATAGAATATTCCTGTTGATTTAAAATCAATTTTACCATTAGTATAAGCTTCTTCAAAATCAACCCGAATAAGTTTATACCCTTTCGAATCCCCCACAATGCAGCCATTGTTTTTCAGGAATTTCTTTAGAGCATCAAAAGTATATAATTCACTCATACCAATTATTTCTGCATATCATTAACAATATTCTCAATAAGTTCTTCACTTGTGGTAATTATACGAAATTCAACTCTACGTGAGTAATTAGCATTTATTGGTTCATGCGATAAAAAACTTTCTTGCTTATTATCATCAAGAGTACGCCCATAGGATAGTCCATTAGCTGTAATCCAGTATTGTAATTGCTCTTTTTGTTTTTCAGATAGGTTCTTATAATATTCCATCTGTCTAAAATATTCAAGAACTTTAGCAGATCTCTCTTGTGACAATAAAACATTCCCGATATAAGGGTCACTTGATTTACTATAAATAGCCAATGTATCTGTATGACCTTCGATCCGAATTTCTTTAATCCTCGTTCGATATTCTTCTTTCAAAAGAATATTAAAATATCTAGGTAAAAAGTCATTTAATATTTTCTGAAAGGTTGGAGTAACATCTGATTTACCTAGAGCAAATATAACTTGGGGATTTGTAAAACGAATCGATAAATCTTTTCCTATCTCCATCTCCCATTCTTTTTTCTCTTCATCAAAAGCAGAACGTAAATCCTTATATATAGCTGATTTAGAATCTTGAAAGTCTGTAACAACCTTCTGACGCTGTTGCTCGGCTTTTTGCACTTCAAGAATATACGAGATCGCAACAAACATAAAAATAACCATAAGTCCGGTCATTAAGTCAGAGAATGACATCCAACTATTATTCTTACTTCCCATTAGCTACGTCTTTTATTATCATACATGGCTTGAATACAAGCATCTAAGTTTGCCAATGTATTATTTAATCTTTCGTAGAATTCCTCGTTGAGCGTGGACACACTACTATTTAAAGATTTAGAAGCATTAACAATTATGCTAACTCCCTCATTCATGTTTTTTCTAGTTTCTCGCCAGAACTCTTCATTATAATCTTTTATTTTATTTATTTCATCTAACTTCTTCACTAATAGACGAACTCCATCTCCCATATCTTTGTGATTGCGAATCCAAGTGTTTAGTTCCTTCGTAGCCTCGTCAAAAGCTTCTGTACCTTCATGGACTTTAGATATTGTATCATTCAACTTTACCGTTATTTCTTCAAACTTAGTATCGTCAATCAATACTCTTTGGAGTTCTTCTATCAATCGTTTTAGGTGGCTATCATCAGCTATTAAAGAATGAGTGTTATCGGCTACTTCTTCAAGTACTGTAGATGTGGCTTTAAATTCACTTGTCATATTATTATATTGAGAAGTCAATTCACTAATCATATCTTTATTCTCAACCTGCCATACATTTAATTGTTCTACGCTCTTATTCAATTGCTCAAAGTTTTCTTGAACAAGTTTATTGATTAGTTCTTTGAGAGACTTATTAAATTCTTTAGTAACCCCTTCCATTACTTTAACTAAAGACTCAACATTATTCTTACGCATTAATGCAGAGAATTCGTCAAATTTGGTTTGCATTAACTTGTTGCCTTTTTCCATAGCATCTGTTATGACAACGATCTCACCTCTGACTGTTGTAGACAAGTTTTTAGTTTCTTGTAGATTTTCCTCCTGAATACCTACCTGAGTACTCATTATGTCTAAGACCTCTCCTAATTGACTATACGTAGCTCTGGCTTCTTCTTCTATCTTCGTTGAAATGTTATGAATACCTACAATTTCTGTATGAACATCCATTAATTTGGAATTACTCATTACTATTTCTTCCACTTTGTCATTAAGACTGCCTAAACAGTCTGTTTGGGAACTCAACAATTCTATTACTCCATTTTGTGATTCTACTATTTTTCCAATTCCTGTAGTTTGCTGATCCAGCAAATTTATCATTCTTGTTTGCAGTGTATTCGATTGATTTACCATTTTCTCAATTGTCGCATTCAGACGATTCTGATCTTGACTCATATTCTGAATTGCAACACATATTCTATTTAAAGCATCTTGCTCTGTAGAAGGTGTTGTTGCTTCTATATCATCCGATATGCTATTAATCCATCTACTAACCACAATAGAGCAAACCATCCCCACAATAGATGTCAAAAAAGCCATTTTTAATCCACTTAATAGAACTGAAATACTAGCTGATATATTTGTTGTATTAAAATCCAAAAGTCCATAAGTAATACCAATAAATGTTCCTAATACACCAAAGGTAGTAAGCACAGATGGCATGTATTCTATAATATTTTTCTCTTGCCTAAACGTATTATTCTTGACTGCTTTCTTGATGCGATAACAACAATAAAAAAATACTAAAAAAATAATAGCTATGGAAACGATTGTAATAGTCATGTCTTTTTATTCTATTTTACGTAAGTTTTTTGCAAAAATAAGTTATTTATTTGACTATAAGGTTGATCTTCTGTAAAATAATCACGATTTTACAGAAAAAATCCCCCATTATTAATCCCCAAAACATATAAGTCATTATTTTTGAAAATTCCCTCTCTCATCACCCGAAATTCTTATAGATGAGAATAAATTGAAGCGCAGAGATTGCACCGCTACTAAATGGTGCACATAGCTTCAAACAAGATTAAACAATTTCCGGGTTGATCCCAATACTTAGAAGATCATTGGGCGATTCAATTCGAAGGATAGCAGCGGTACCAGTAATTACCACAGCTACAGTCTGGGTAATGAAAGTATGACGCCTATCAAAGAGTCAAGTCAGGACGAAGAGTCTTGATAACGGCTCTTTATTTTTTTCTTCTCCTTCCCTCTTCACCTTAAACCCTTATATATGACAAGAATAAGAAATAAGAATAAAAGACAAGAGAACAAGAAAATATTATTAACCAACAACAAAAAACAAGAGAAAAATGAAACATTTAATGAAAGGAATCAGAATCGCAGCATACATTGCTGAGATCATTGTGGCAGGTTCAACTATTGTGGAACTTGTAGAGAAGTATAGTGGCAGGAGTAAACGTAAACCTGCCGCAAGTAAAGTTGATACAGGCAATGTAGCAACTGAAAACCCATAGAACGTCTAGTGAATGGATTATGATAAGGCACAGGACGTAATTATAACCATCCTTGAGGTAACCACATCCATACTCAAGGGAATCAAGAAGCTAAGAGGAATATTTGTAAAAGCAAAGAAATAAACCTCTTGGCTTTTTCTTTTATCGGATTTTATTAACTAATTAAAAACTATAAAAATATGGAAACAACCAATTTATTATTATCATCCACAAGGATGACAAGAATGAGCATGATCAACCCAACCTTTATCGAAGATGCAGTAATCATATCAGAAAAGGAACAGGAGAAGGAACATCCCAATTTTATTGAATCAAACACTTCAGGCATTACACTTGAAGAACTGGAAACGAACTGTATTGTACCCAGCTTTGGAGACAATCAGCTTACAATCAGCCACCAGACTTTTATACATCGTATCGAGGAGGCGGCAAGCATGTTTTTTGCAGGAGAAGTTTTCGGTAATACGGAAATCAGAGTCTCACACAAGATTTTAGGCAGACATCCTTCCGCACTGACAAAAAGGAAGGAAGAACTCAAACCTGAAGACGAAACCATCTATTATCAGAGAATGGCATTCTGTTTTCATATCCGAACCATATGTCGGGAAATGAACGGTGAGGAAGTACATCTTTGTATCGGCGGCGTAAGAAGCCTGAACGAAGAGAACCTGTACGGAAAAAAATCCCCTGAAAAATTTAAAATTTTTATCGGATGGAGAGTCAGGGTATGCAGTAATCTTATGCTGACATGTGACGGCTTGACAGGACGTCTGGAAGTGATGGGCGATACGGATATCTATATAGCCGCCCTAAAACTGTTTCAGACATTCAATCCCGAACAAAATTTGAGACTTCTTGAAGACCTGGGAAGAACGATGATTTCACAGGAACAATTCTGCCAGATAATCGGACGTTTACGGCTTTACCAGGTTTTACCGGTATCACAGATGAAAGAATTGCCGAAAGTTATCCTGGGTGATTCAAACATCAATGCAGCCACTAAAGGCTATATTGATAACCCTAACTTCGGCTTACGCGGAAGAACAAAAATTTCATGTTGGGACCTGATGCAACTTCTTAACGAGGCGGCCAAACAGTCCTATATTGACAAATTCCTCGAAAGAAATCAGAACGCCACAGATTTTGCAGTGGGCATTCAGAAAGCCTTGAGAGGAGAAGACACTGAAAATTACGGATGGTTCTTGGGATAAACCGGGACATCTAAAAATCCTATGAAGGGAGAAAGATCTAAAAATAACAAACAAGATCTTTCTCCCTTCTTTTTTTAAATTAAAATCAGAAAGGAGAAAATCGTATGAAAACAGCATGTGTACAGGATATATACCAATGTGACACCTGTAAATCAGCATCGGACGAAAACGGAAGGAATTGCAGGCACGGGATGTTATTCCCCCTGCTTCTTTTAATGGGAAATTTTAAGAAGTGCATGAATTATGAATTTGATGCGGAGAAGGTAAAACTTCAACTGCAAAGAAAAAACAAATGGATAGAATACTCTGATAATAATTCTGAATAAATTATTTTATCAAAACGAGAAATATCATGGTACGAGAATTAATGCAGGATTTAAAAACATATTTCAACAATATTAAGAATCCATCAGAAAGAGAAAGGCAACTTTTAAAACAACTTAACGCCGGGTACTTTGTAATTACGTCTGTACATAGGAATGATTTGGCGAGAACAGGATTTGATGTTGAAAAGATCAGTGACAATGACATGGATAAACTCGCAGAAAAGATGGCAGATGATTATTGCAACCAATTATTTTGGGAAAGCATGGAAACAATAGCTTCCGAAATTCTTGGTTTTCCCAAAATAGAAGAGTCAAACGAAAATCGAACGGACTAATACAAAAACATTATGGAAAGATTTGAACTTGAAAACAGTAAGGAGTTCAAGGTGGCACAGGAACTGGAAGACGCCTTGAACAATATGTCATGGAACAGCGAGAAGTTTGCAGAGTCAGTGGTGTATTATCACAGGACACTCCAACAAAAACTGTTCGGCACTATGGTAAAGGTCATAGAGATGATAGGAAGAGAGGACTATGGATATGACCCGAGAAACGAGGCTTCACACAGGATAGCCCGAAAAATAGTTGAATCAGGAATACTTGACGAAACTATACCGGTCATTTGAGAGACGGTTGAAACATACCGGAATTATATCTGAGGAGGATATCACAATCAACGTGGTGTCCTCCTTTTTTTATTTACCAACATTTTAAAACAAGAAAGATTATGTTATACTACAAATTTAAAAATTACGAAGAATTCAAGGACATGTTTGGAATTGTCAAGCATGGAAACGGGGTATGCAGCAGAAAAAACAAGATACTGCTGGCATATATCAGGAACAGGAGATTACTACATGAAGCAATAGAGACAAACAATTATATACTGCTTCATATTTCCTCAATGGCGGAACTGAAGAAGACCATTACCCGGACAATAATTATAAGCGGGCACTCAGATATGTCATTACGTTATGTTATGGAGCTGGACGGAGAATTCTTTTACTCCAGGAACTTTGAAACGGACGATCTGAAAGGGCTGTGTGAAGACGGGGATACCAGGTCAATCCGCTACATTAACCATGAGAACGGAGGGAAAACGTTTAAAATGAAAGCGGGGAAACTCTACCGTTCCCTCATACTGGATACAGAATTCGGTAAAACCCTCCCAGAGCAGGTAGTGACCTATCTGTGTGAGGAGTTCTCAGCGGACTGGCAGACTTATACAACGGGGCGGCTCCCTAAAAACAGGTTATGCGTAGACAAGAATTTCGAGAAGATATACTCATCCTCCTGTTGTGCGGGAGATTTTCATTCCTGCATGGTGGACAGGAAACTGCATGATTTCTATACGGAATCGGTCGATGCAAGCGCGGCATACCTGACCAATGAAAAAGAAAAGGTGATTGCAAGATGTGTCATCTACAACAGGGTTACGGACCAGGACGGAAAAATATGGAGATTGGCGGAAAGACAATACGCTACGGATGAAAGCAATACCCTCAAACGTGCTCTGATAGATGCCCTGATTAAGGGAGGACACATTGACGGTTATAAAAAAGTCGGTGCCGGATGTGGTGATGCAAGAGCTTTTGTTGACCTGGAGGAGAATTCATTGTCAGACAGGAAATTCAGGATAGAATGTGACCTGGACTATGACGATACTCTAAGCTATCAGGATTCATTCAAATGGTACAATCAATCCGAGGAGACAGCAGATAATTACGGAAATGGTGACATTGCGCTTGATATTACAGACGGTTCTCTGAATGGTGAGGAGGAATACGATGATTTCCACGAATACCATTGTCACGAAACCACCACCGTATATTATCACGGACACGAGTATTACTGTGACGTGGAAAATCTGGACGAATTCATATGGATAGAAAATCTCGAGGAATACCATCATGAGTCGGATGTTACGGAATGTCCGGAATGTAGCGGGCATTTTCTGGAAGAGGATAATTTCTATTCGAACATAACGGAAGAGTACTATTGCTGTGAAGAATGCCGGAAAAAAGCGGAACAGACATACAAAAAGGAAAACTGGCATTATTCCGATTATGATGAGGAATACTATGAGCATACAGAAAGCATAACCATATACCAGGTATGGAACAATATCCTCTGTGAATATGAAAGAAAGACAATATCCGTAGAATCATCACAAAGACTACTGGAAGCGGGAGAACTTCATAAATTGAATGACATGCTTTATGACGGGATAGATGAGGAAACCGGACTGCCTTATACATACGAGATGAATGAAATAAATGTTTAACCCACAAAAAATAAGAATTATGGAATTGCTTAAGAAATTATACAAGGTTTATAGCCCGAGCGGAAAAGAACGGACGATGATTAAGTTTATATGGAATTATACCAAGAGAATTACCGGTACCAAAGTTGAAACAGACGCAGCCGGGAACTTATATATAACAAAGGGGGAAGCGGAATCATATCCCTGTATCGTAGCGCATCTTGACCAGGTACAGAGGTTACATTCAAAGGATTTCCTGCCTATTGAAACGGGAGAAATCATATTCGGTTACAGTTCCCGGAATAAAAGACAGGAAGGACTCGGAGCCGATGACAAGAACGGAATCTGGATAGCACTCAAATGCCTGAGAAAGTATGACTCCTTAAAACTGGCGTTCTTTGTCAGTGAAGAGGTGGGATGTGTCGGTTCAGGAAAAGCGGTGATGGATTTTTTCAATGACTGCCGCTTTGTTATACAACCTGACAGACGAGGATACCAGGATATTATTAATAAAATAGGTTGGACATCACTATGTTCTCCCGAGTTCCTTCAAGCTGCCGGATATAAGAGGTTCGGATACAGGGAAACACATGGGATGATGACGGACGTGCAGGAACTAAAGGAACGGGGGCTTCAGGTCAGTTGCATCAATCTTAGCTGTGGATATTACGAACCACATACGGACCATGAATTTACGATAAAGAAAGACCTCATGAACTGTCTGTCACTGGTAGAGCATATTATTGAGAATTGCACTGAACCTTATCCTCACCAGACAGAAATATTGGACGGACGATGGAGGAGTTATGATGAATTTGACGAAGCTGTAGACGAAATATTTGCACTGCTCGATCAGGGGGAATTATGGAGCATAGAAGACCTCTATTATATGTACCACTCCGTTTTTCCGAAACTGGATATGGAGGATTACCGGAGAATTTACACTGAATATTACAACTTAAATAAAATCGAATATGGAAAACAAAAATTATGATCTGAAACTGGCAGGATATATATGGTCAATCCTAAAGACACAACCCGTTATAGTAATGTCATGGGGAGTAGATATGGATACGATAAAACCGGTCAAAGGCGGACTGGAATTTCATGTGCAGGGATTCAAGCATACGGGAATGGTACAAATCATTCTCGATGAAGGAAAGGACCTGTTTGAAATACATCTTATCCCTGACTCTGAAGGAGAAAAAAATGTAATAGAAGACGTTTATCTGGACATGCTCGTTTCTATAATAGACGAGAATGTGAAGCAAACGGATGATTATGAAAAAAGGATTTCTGATACATACGATATTATAAGGTATTAGGGAATCTCTGAGAAATTCAGAATCTAAAAATACGGCTTTCTGTGAAAAAGTAGAGTTTATAGGAACCTGAAATCTCACGGAAAGCCTTTTTTATGTAATAATATGAATGGTTCCATAGATTAGACGACCATCTAGTCAGCGGAACCACTGTTAAAACTATTAAAATTTAAATTCAATGAACAATCAATATGTAGCTTATCTTCGGGTAAGCACACAGAAACAAGGATATTCAGGACTGGGACTTGAAGCACAAAGGGAAATAATACAGAAATATCTTCGTGACAAAACTCCGGTTGCTGAATTTGTTGAAATTGAATCAGGCCGAAAAAAGGACAGGCCTAAACTTAAAGAAGCATTGAGTCTTTGCAGAAAAACAGAAGCGACACTGATCGTTGCCAAACTGGACCGGTTGGCAAGAAATGTTTCCTTTCTGTCAAATCTTCTGGAGAATGATGTGGAGATCGTGTTTTGTGATTTCCCACAAGCCAATAAAATGGTGTTGCATATCCTGTCGGCAATCTCACAATACGAAGCGGAACTTATAGCAGCGAGAACAAAATCCGCTCTGAAGGCAAAGAAGGCAAGAGGATTCAGGCTGGGTAATCCAGAACACTTAATGGATAAACATGAACAGGCAATTCAGAACAGTATCAGAACTTGCAGGGAGAAAGCGGACAATAACCCCAATAACAGGAGAGCTGTCGCCATGCTGCGTACATTAGTAAAAGAGGAACATACCCTGCAGGAGATAGCGGATATTCTTAATAAAGAAGGATTCGTAACATCTAAAGGAGGCAGGTTTTACAAATCAACCGTTTATAAATTAATTAGAAGGTATAATCTGAAATGAGAAAGTTTATGATCTGTCATATGATAATCAATGGTAACATGAGTTTTGGATAACAGAAAATCTTTATAAAGAGAGAGGCTAAGGAATGACTTAGCTTCTTTTTTTTCTTCATCGGGTAAGTCAGAGACAGAGAGTATACGATAGTAAATACATAGCCAGCAGGGACAGTGTAGATGTTATAAAATATTCTTCAAAAAATGTACTTCTATTATAAAAAGTACACGATTTGCACACTTTTTTATAACACTTTCATCTCCTCACAGGAGTTATGTATATCACTTCACTACGTTCCTTTACTTTCCGCATCCTGCTAACCCGGCTATATCACTTAACCACTAAAACTATAAACCACAATACGAATAAAATTATAGTTTTAATCTTTAATAAGTTAACTAATATGATTGCTGGGATTTTGATATTCAAATAGTTCTAAAAAGAATTGCTTTTAGCACTTAGAAAACATTCGGTAACTTTTGTTTTAAATATTTAACTCGTGGTAATTCGCTATCCATCAATAAGTTACAAGCATATAGCATACAAACAAGCGTATCAATCCAATTCTTTTTTTTCGTATTTTCGCTATAGAAATTAACTCTAAAAACAAATGAAAAATGGAAAAGATGAAACAACTTGTGAGAAATCTTTTATTAGATTCAAGTAATACTGTATCCTGTTTGCAACAAATAAACGAAGCACTGTTAAAAGAATATGAGTTGCATTATAACAATTACCTGTCCATACAACCTCTCCAGGTGGAAATCTTCTACGTGAACTTTCAGGCAAATCCGCCTTTTATTGATACAAACATGCAGTGTGTATCTTCTGTAAATTCTAAGATAGACCCTGAAATCTGGAAACTGCAATCAGATAACTTTGGAAGGTTATATTTCCATTTACGCGGTCATGGCGGTATTGACATCTGCTTGTCTGACAGCGAACAATATGCGCTTTGTTCTACTATAAAATCAGCCAGAATCAATGGGGAGGAAATATGGGGACAATCCAAGGTCTGTGAACAAGTCATGCAAATAGTCAGCGAGCATGAGGGGATTTCAGGAAAAAAAGAGATTGCATATCAAATAAACAATCTGGATGTACAAACCATTTCGCGTAGAACAAAAGCTGAAACGGGATATATATACCATATGAAACGCAGATTAAGGCATACGGACAAGAACAATTCATTATTGCTACATTCACTAATGGATATTTGGAATAAAAATCTGGCTCTCAGCAACATACAGAGAATTAATATCTTTATGGCAGCTCATCCTACAGAAGATCCTCTGGAAGTAATACGTAGACAAGGATTCCGTACTATACCTGTAGAAGTCAGAATTAAGTATGGAATATCACACAAAATGCATCTATAAGGTGTAATAGAAAAATCTACAGTGTCATGCAAGGGACACAAAAAACTTGCTTATTTTAATTAATAATAGAAATGTCAAAGACGTATTCAGAACAGATAAACAAAGCCAGGATTTTGATTGCCGGATTAGGGAAGAACCATGAACTGGTTAAGAACTATGGCATCAGCCTTGAGGAAGTATCCCAATTGGAGGAGGTTATTAGTGAAGCAGAAAAATTGAACGAAGAAGTAGAACGCTTACGTTCGGAAATAAGCCAGACATCCATGTCGGCTAACAAAAGATTGATTATAATCAAAGACAAGGTACTGGAGTTTAAACGCATAGTCAAACGCCATATCGATATAAACCGATGGAATGATTTGGGAGTAATGGACAAGCGTTAACCAGACAGGAAAAGGGTGCCAGAATCGGATAAGCGGATTATTCTGTTATTAAATGAATTATTGTTATTGAAAACACTTTTCATTAATACAATAACAAATGATAGCTGTATTCCTCCTGACACCCTGTCTACTGTGTTGTTATTGGAACAATACTTAGTCTGGCAAGAATAGACTCAAGTCTTTTTTAATTTATAAACAAAGAAAGAAAAAGCTGAAACATGTTCTCCACTAAAATATAGACAACAAAATGGAGTGGTTATGAAAGTATGAGGAAATTAAATTATTATTTTTGTGGTAATGAAATAATCCAATACGATGAAACCTTCCGTTATTCTTATGAACTTCACCCATGTCTATGAACAGGAAAGATTTATTAAAAATCTCCGGTTCCAATGGATAGACTGTACAGACCTGCATGGAGTAGACTGTTATTGTGATGAGGAAGCCGCCCGAACAATAGCAGAAAGAATCGGGCCCTATTCTCCCGAGGGAATACACTTCATTGATTCCGGGAACTATCATTACGTCAGCAAATTATGGACGGATAAGATAGAGGAGCCTTTTTCACTGATTGTTTTTGATCACCACCCTGACATGCAACCCTCCTTATTCGATAACCTGATGTCATGCGGATGCTGGGTAAAAAGTGTGCTGGACACGAATCCTTACCTGAGGAAAGTATGTATTGTCGGTGCCGAGGATAAGTTGATCAGGACACTGCATCCTAACTATGGGAAAAGACTGAAGTTTTATAGCGGGACAGAACTCTCTCATAAAGAAGGATGGAAGAAGTTTTCCGGTGAACATCTGGACGAACCTGTATATATATCGGTAGACAAGGATATTTTGAACGCAGAATCAGCAACGACAAACTGGGATCAGGGCCCGCTCTCATTACCCGAGCTGGAGGAACTCCTTGCCATTATTTTGAAAAAAGAAGAAATTATAGGAGTGGATATTTGTGGAGAATGTGCCAGATCACTGGACATATTCGAAGAGAAGAGAGCAATCTCACTCAATAGTAAAGCCAATAAGGAACTGTTGGAGTTATTCTTCTCATACATATGAAAGCAACTGATCCCCGCTGAAAAAACGCCTATTCTGTAAACCGAATCTATCCGCATCCCCATAGACCAGTTCACTAATGAACAGACATCATCAGCGATAAGAAAAAATCAATGAACAACAACCGGACGCAGCAACACTTTGTGTTATCCGACAGCACAAAATCAATATTCAACCAGAACATATGAGCAGGGAGTCTGTTTATAATCTTTTGGTCATCAAAAGGTAAATCTGTATATTTGTGTTGTAATCAGCGGAATGATAAGAACAAATATGAAACGATACAATTACATATACCACTTCTGGTGGATTTTTCCCGTTTTGCAAGGAATTATGTGGCTGTATCCTCTCAGGTGTATGTTTATTAGCGACACTATTCCAACGGCACATCTGTTGATAATACTTTTAAATATCCTTCTGATAGGCATTCAGGCGACCAATGTCATTACAGCGTACAGGAAAGAATCGACAAGATTGGAAATTATTATGCTGGCATTTGTACTGTCGACATGTATTACATGGATTACGTATCTATTAGGTTACATAGACTTTATTGTAGGAGGATGAAAATAATAATAGTGAATAAGCAAATATAGGCCAATTTACAGAAATCTTTCCCCTGATAAACATATAAAAACGTTTCTTTCATAGAGAAAGTCATCCTTTGAATAAAAACTGTAATAACGTCATTGGGTTTCATCATAAAAACAATATTATATCTTGCCGTTTTTCTCATAGGACCATATCAACCTCTAAATTATTAGATAACCTGAAACATCATTGGCATTACCTAAAACACGAAAAGAGCCCCATAACCCTCCGCTGAAGTAGAAGCCCTTTCTTAACACAAAAACTTAACTTTGACTTTACTAACTATTCCATTTATTGAGTTTCACAACCCACATGTTTACGTCCTACAAAATTATAATGGAAATTTATATATCGCAAATTATTAACACAAAAAACATCATATACATCTCAAATTCTGAAGTATACCGCTCAATAAAACATCATTAATATTTTATGGAGTATTTATTGAACCAAAGAAAAAATAAAGCGACAAGAATCCGCTGACTCTCATCGCACAATAAAACACGACAAATACTGGAACGCTTTTCACAAAGGGTACAATATTTAGAGATTCTAAAAACAATAGACAAATCTCTTATTTCTAAAATAAACAAAAAACAAAATCCATTGGTTTACTTAAAAAATCATTATTTACAGAAAGCCTTAATTTTAAGCAATAGATAACCACAAAGACATTATCAAACAAATCAATCTGCAAATTTCTCCACTATATTATTCTTCCTCTTCATATAGACAACCTCTCCTCTTAAAAATAATTACTATTCAAATAAGAGAAAATAAATAAAGCGATGATAATCCAACGACTAACACCGCTTGTAAACAATCTAATGCATGAGACCCTTTTCACAAAGAGCATGCTACAGAAAGAAAATGAATCACTTTCTACTTTATTTTTAGGACAAGCAAAAATACAACTTCTTCCTGAATTTAAGAAACAACATAAACTTTATCCTACTCAAAAATCCAATGGAATAAATCTATTTATGTATGAATCATTTGCAAATAATTAAAATATTGAATATTTTTGTTACAGGATATCTTAAATCACAATACTCTCATGGAAACCTTTTTACTTATCGGCATTACCATTGTAACTGCCATATGGATTATACGAAAAGAAAACAAGAAACTCAAGAACACCTGTAGACTGCACAGAGCCAATAAAACTTTCAGCGAAGAATGTGTCAAGCTACTTAAGTATGAAAAATACGGATGTTACAAACTTACCGGGATGCAATACAAGTGCTTGAAACAGGCTGATTATGGAGTACATCACGGATATGCAATAGCAGAGGGAAATAATCAATATGACAATGCCGTTATTATAAAGAAGAAAGACAATGGGAAGATTATAGCTTGTGTGGAAAATGATGAAAACAGGCAACTACATGATTTTATCATTCAAAACGAAGGCAAGGTACATGCACTATATTACATCTGGAAATATGGTAAAAATAGAATCTACGGATGTGCTTACATTAAGGATAGGGACAAACATCGATAATTGATATTCTTTATGATTGAATATTATTTCGTGCTACTAAGCCGTGAAACTTGTGAAAGGTAATACGACTTTTCAAAAGTATCTAATAAAAAACAAAGCGATGAAAGTTCTTTAGGGGAGCTCACATCGCTTTAACATAAAAAATACTAGTGTGCAATGATCACCTTCTCACAAAGATGTATTATTGCAATATACAACAATTAAAATGATACAACAGCGTACATAAATTAAACAAAAATACAAAACTTCTCAGACTTTAAAAAATATTGTGACCCCCAAATCAAAAAACTAAAGGTTATTATAATCACCCAAACAAAGTCTTATCAGCACCTCGCAATAATCGTGAATGCGTATCATCATTCAAATGAAAAATGCACAATTAATAAACAAAGCATTTGTATTGGATAACAGTGAGATGATATACAGAAAAACTGTCGTAGACATAATTCTTCTTCAATTACTCATCAGACACAACACCAACTGGGACGGAACGATTGTTACATCATTAAAGCATAATACACCGTAAACAACAAACAAAGCGATGAAAGTATTAACTCGCACCGCTTAAAGAAACTATAACAAGTCGTAACTCTTTTCACAAAGAGTAGCTACGACGGAAGATTCACACTGATACTAAACCGAGAACAAAAATAATTATTCCCCAGGTATCTACAAAGAAATAACGCCCTAAAAATGCGACTTATAACAAGCTGCTATCAAAAACAGAATCAGAAGAATATCTCATCACTAACTATCAAATATAAAATATCCCCACTACAGATAAAATAATGCACCTCCGGAAGAACAATATTAGAAATAAATTGCTATTTTTGTCACGATCAATAGTACGAAAAACACACCCTAATGCCATTCATGACATCCTCGGAATAAGTACTAATCTGATATATGATACTGCACTGTATGAAATCTAAAGAATCAGCCCCGGTATCATCCACCAAAAACAAACAATCTGTGAATTGGAATACAAAGAAGAGAATCAACCCCAATACGAAAGCATGATTGTCCTCAGATCTATTTCAGTAGCAGAACTTATTAGAAATACTTTAATCATTTAATAAACAATTCTATTTTATAAATACACTCTTTTAGGCTTTAAGTCTCCTTAATGAAAAAAACGTAATGCCCCTGTCAGTTACGATAGGGGTTTTGTCTTTTATAGCATTAAAGTTTCAATACTAACAGACAGACTTATTAAACGAGATTTATTTAAAACTAAACAAGAAGCAAAAGCAACAATTAGAAACATAAAAAAACACTTAAAAGAAAGATAAAAAACTTTCAGGTATTAAGTTAGTGAAAACAAGACTTTCTTCTATTCCCGTTTATTTCGATTGAAGTTTGTAAGTAAGAGAACAATTTACTTGTTGCTTTTTCATTTTTCTTAATCAGTAATACGATTATTTATAAACAAATAAATCTGCATATTAAAAAGATATGTGACATAAAACATATATTAATATTTATCTCAAGTATCAAAATTGCAAACATAAATAATGAAAAGCTATAAACAACATATGTACAAAACATTTTTATCCTACTACTAAAAGCATTTTACTAACGAGCTTATATTTTTTAACAAAAAAAATAGTCACTGTACTTTAGAGGTTTATTATATGAAAATATTTAATTCTATTATTTAATGTAATTATTATAAAATCTATCATCACAATAGTTTTGTTCGTTTTTGGATTTCATAATAAAATTGGTTATTTTTGCATTCAATATATTAAGCAATAATTACAATTTATATGATTAGTATTCTAAGAAAATATATCAATACATCTTGAATAACAAGCCTGTAAACAATTTATTATCTACAGTAAATGGTTATAGAAATAATACTGCAGTTGAGTTGATACATTTAAACTAACAGCAAGGCTAAACAAGCATCATGTATCATCATAAATGTTAAGTCTTTATTTTCTATTACTTTTATGCAGCCACCTAAAAAGCGAAAGTACAACTCAATATAGAAACAATTATCATCTTATATTTTTATTAATTACAAAATATCGTATGAAAATTTCACATTTCCCCATCTTGTTGCTTTGTGTTATCACTATTATTTCCTGTAAATCTCCTCAACAAAAATCCGTTCCACAGAATATTTATTCTGTAGACAGTATATTAACCCAACAAGATATACTCATTGGAGACACATTTATATTGGAAGGGTTCTGTGTTGATATTTGTGCTCACGGAAGCAATCACATCACTTTGTTAGGAAGCGATACAACCCAAATTATAAATGTAGAAGCAAATGACAAACTAGTATCTTTTGATAAAGGAATATTAAATAATAATGTAAAGATAAAAGCCACAATTGTTGAAGAACGGGTAGATGAAGTTTTTTTAGCTGATTGGGAGCAACGTCTAGATGAGAGTCTAAAAGCACCGGATGGAGGTAACCCCAAAGCGGTAGCTATGTTAAAGCAACAGATTGAACAGATAAGAAATGCAATCGCAGAGCGTATTCTGAAAGAAAACAAAAACTATTATAGTCAATATCACATTATTGCTTCAGAGTATGAAATCAGCAAATAAATTCTCTTTTATCACACGTAAATGGTTACGGATTATCCATCGTGATCTTTCATTCTTATTCACAGGTGTCATAATTATATACTCTGTGTCAGGTATTGCATTAAATCATAAACGAACTTTTAATGCAGACTATAATATTACTAAATCAGAGTTATGTATACAAGGGAATTTTCCACTAACTCAGAAAGTAAATAAAGAACAGGCCCTTGAATTTCTGAATTTAATTAATGAGAAAGATGCATATGTGAAACATTACTACTCGGGTGAACAACAACTGAAAATTTTTATAAAAGGAGGCTCATCCTTAGTAGTAAACCTGAATAATGGAAAAGCTGTATATGAGTCCGTTAAAAGACGTCCAATACTCAGTTGGTTCAGTCGCCTGCATTATAATCCAACCAATTGGTGGACCTGGTTCTCTGATATTTTTGCAATATCACTACTTATTATTGCCTTTACCGGCTTGTTCATAAATAAAGGTAAAAATGGTATTATGGGACGTGGAGGTATTGAATTAATAATAGGAATGTCAATACCTGTAATATTCTTATTCTTATAATAGCAGGAATATGTTTAAAGACATTAATATGCAAATGAAAATACGGAATTCTAGATGAGTTCCGTATTTTCCATTTATACACAATATATTTTATAGCGCCTTAACTAGTTTGCTTTTTGAACTATAGGAATCCGAAAAAGTTCAGCATCCCAATTAGAATCCATAATCACCACATCTAATTTACGTTCTGCACCTGTAGTATTATTTGTCTTCACATTTATACGTAACTCGTTCAAATCACCACCTGCACCCAGCCAGGAATTTTCATCATCAACCTCATCCTCACTGCCTGATTCACATATGAGCGCTACATACCCCCCATTGGTTTCTACATAAAGAGTCTTTATACGTTCTTTTGCTTCCGCACTATAAGTAGCATCAAAACTCAAAGCCGTACCGTTCTTAAATTCCTGTGTTTTTTTATCATCTGTAAAGAGTTTATAAGAAGTGGCTGCATCCATTCCCATTTGATTAATATAAATAGTAATTTCTTCTGCATCACCAGCTGAAATGGTTATACTTCCAGATTGAATATCACCAGCTACATTCGGTGCCAAAGCAAACTCCATTGTTTCTCCACTCTTACCACGTGAATTCTTTATAAGAATCCAATCAGAACCATCTCCTTCACCCATCATATCGGCAGTTACTGCTTTCCAACGACTCGCTGTCGTATTTATTTTAACAGAAAGAGTTTGTCCTGAATTGTCACCCGTATACATATAAGAGCCATACAGTTCTTCAATATCCCTTGAGTCTATAGATAAGGTACATCCTTCCGAGTTTTTTCCCGCCTGAACAACTGAAAATAAGACAGAAGAAGCACCAGCTACCAGTTTAAACTTTGCCTCACGGTCAGCAACATTAGGATTAGCCCCCGCTCTTACGGCAATCTCTGTCACACTTTTCACACTGGCAGTACACCATGCCTGTTCGTTCTCCTTCTCCAAATAGAGGTCTTTTTGTTCTGCATTTGTTTGAATCTTAATGATTTGTTCAGTCAAAGCTTCCGGATCAACATCCAATTTAGCATCTGCTTCATTCACTATACTTAACTCATAAACAGGGAGTTGCTCACCTTCTTCTTCGTCATCACTAGAACAACTGCTTACTCCAATTGATATTGCCATTACAGCAAGAATCCAATAATTCATTAATCTTTTCATAACTTTTCTTTTAACATTAAAATCAATAATTACTTCTTATAAAGCAGGTTAATAACCGATATCTGATAATCATAAAAAGCATGTGTACGAGCATCACTTGTTCCCAGCCTTACCTTATACAAGTTTAATACTCTTTTCAATGTAGCTGTGATAACCGGACGTCCTACCCCCGCCGACAACTTAGCAGGAGTCATATTATGACGTGCATATGAGGTTTCCATATCCAGATGTCCATGTCTACATGAAGGAACACTACAGAATTTCCGTGACTGTTCTGCGACATGCATTACCATCTCCTTCCAGGCACTTTCCGAATCTACCAGTCCGTCAGACGCACCACCAAGTCCTTTATTCATAGAAGGATCCAAATTGGAGTATTTCATCAAAGCAGCTACAGCTGCATTTTGGAGATTCATATCCTCTTGAGTCAACGACTTTCCTTTAATGGTATTGGCAAAGACAATCTGATAAACGTCATCAAAATAACTGTCCAAAGTATAAAGATTAGCCTGTCCGGAGCGTTCTCCTTCGTAAATCATCCCCATCGTACCCGGACTGAGAATTTTGCCAACAATAGAATATTGAAAATTATCAAAAGTATTAGACTCTGCTCCTGTAATGCGCATAATATTTTCAGGCAATAACCACTTACGGCAATTTAAAGCCTGATCTACCAACCATTCCATTGCCTTTCTCTGTTTATCTTTTGTAATATAACGAGTATCATACTTTTTACTTCCATCTTGTACCAAATCAGAGAACTCAACCCCACCTAAATACGGCATCACATGGGTCAAATAACGCATATATTGACTCACACAAGCCAGATACATATCATTAATATCATTATAAGTCTTATTCTCCTCCTTCAACCATTCTTCCAAATTGGCTATAATATATTTCAGATTTTTAATGCCATAATTACTTGCCTTGATATGGTCATTTCCCAAATCTTCTGTCTGATCAGTGGGATCCTCATTCAGAAATAGCTGTTGCGCTCCAAACTCATACATTGGATCCCCTTTCTTTTCTTCAATCAATTTACATAAATATTCATATTCCGACTCTGGAGTGGAAATATCTTTAAACACACGATACCCCCAGTTAATCGCATATTTATCGTACACCCCAATCAATGGAGGAACCATCCGAACCCCCTTTTCAAAATCACCCGGCTGAGCTATATAATTATTACGGGCATAATCCATAATACTGGGAGTAGTGCCATATTGCTGTGTAAATGAGGGACTACGCAACGAATCCACAGGAAAAGCATAGCTAGCTCCCATATTATGTTCCAGTCCTAATGTATGTCCTATCTCATGAGATGCCACATAACGTAGCGATTCATTCATCACATCATCGTCAAAAACCAGCTTACGCACTCGTGGATCTACTGCTCCCGTCTGTGCAAAACGCCAATTATGCACCAATGATACAACATTGTGATACCACATCACTTCACCTACCAAAATTTCTCCTGTACGAGGATCAATATAACTAGGACCAGAAGCATTGGCCACATTATTTGTCAAATAACGTACACAGTTGTAACGGATATCATCCGGATCGAAATTCGGATCATCTGTAGGATAATCTTTAGCGACTACCACATTCTTGAATCCAGCAGCCTCAAAAGCGCTATTCCAGTCTTCAATTCCTGCTTTTACCGCCTCTCTCCATTTCGCAGGAAATGCCGAATCGACGTAATAAACAATTTGCTTTTTCGGTTCCACCAACTCTCCATTATAATATTTCTCAAGGTCTTCTTCTTTAGGTTCGACTCTCCATCGATGTACAAACTCTTTTGTCTGGATTTTATCCTTATCTGAAGTATAATAATAATAAAATGTACTGAAAAATCCTACACGATTGTCTTGCAAACGCATTTTCATCGGCTCCTTAGGTAACTCCACTATAGAACGACGCATATTTACCGTATATGCTCCCGATTCCGATGTATAATTCAAACGGCTTGTTATTTCTACATTCTTCTCAAATCCTTTAACTTCCAATAACCTTGAACCTGAAGAATCAAAAGAGGCAGATTTGGTAGCGCGTGTGCGTACACTTTGTTGGAGAGGAGTTATACATTTCTCGTTAGATACAAAGAAAGAAGTCATGTCAATCAACAAAGTATCATTACGCGAAGCTGTAATTTTGAATGTTTTCATAATAGGATCAGAGAAGTTCCTTTTAAAAGAAGACTCAATGGGGTCACCAGGCTTCACCCGCTCAAAAGTCTGAACTGTATGCATATACACATTGGCGGTATCCGCCGAGAAACAGAACATGAAAGGCTCGCCAATCATCTCACCTGCTGTAAAATTAGAACTTTCACTGATGGAGGAAACACGATTAGCCAACAAATAAAGCTTGCCCAAATTATCTTTATGGATTTCAAATAAAAGCTCATTCTTAGGTGTCACCCAAGTTTTAATAGTTCCTTCATGTGAAATCGCCTTATCAATCGCCTTATCATATTTATCTGTGGGTTTTATTGAATCTGTCTGCTCCGTTTTCTTTTTCGTCTTTTTTTTAAAGAACCCAGCTTCAGCTTGTACGCCGGAACAAATTGTCGCTAGTGCGACACATAAAATAAACACTTTGTTTTTCATACTTTTGTCCTTTTATTTTTAGTTTTCTTTTTAAAATTGCTTGTAACATAAATTTATAACACGCGGAAATTCTTTCCATACAAGTTCTTCCGTTATTTTAATTTGCTCTGGAGTGTCTTCTACTGAATACTTCCGTACAGTACCTCCACGTCCATTCTTTGCCTCTCTTTTATAGGTTGCAACATAAAAGTAATCCTCCATCTGCTGTTCAGAAACTATATCATTATAGATAGCAGTAATTTCTTCATCCAAGAAAGTCGCAAGTATTACCGGAGAAGAGTTTTTACGGAAATCATATCCATAAAGCGTACCGTTTACAGCATAAATCAAATATCCCTGCCGAGTAGTCATAGAAAATAGATTCGACTCCCTTAGACCAATAACAGATGCAGGAATCTCATAACGCGCGCCTTTTGTCACTGTACCTCCTTGGCGAGTAATCGCATAAGTATAAATATAAAATTTCCCACTCCCCGGGTCTTTCAGGATAGTAGCAGACTGCCCACTTCCAAACATGGAATTGATTGTTGTCACAAACTCCAAGCCATTAGGAGGGAAATCTTTTGAAGTATCCCAACTAAAAGGCTCTTCAGAGTCCTTGTCCAGCAAATCATACATGTTACTCGCCAATTGTCGCAAATAACAAAACTTCTTATCTGAAACATTATAAAAGACATATTGGTCAATGGCTGCAGCTGACTTGTCCTCCCCAATACGATTACAAGCAGTTTTACTTCCTACTGAAAAATAATCATACCCTGTATTAGTAATATAATAGTTTACAGGATTGCCAAATTCACCTTCATTCAAGGTAGTATTTGCATATGCATATCCATCAGCTAAAAATACTGTTCTCTTTTCTTTGACCCGTTGAATATCAGACATTACAATATTATTCCTATATCCTTTGGAGTCCGGATCAAAGATTCTCAATTCTTCCGCCTTATCCAATCCTTCCCGATCATATCTGTACGTGTCATGCTCTGTACATACATAAACGTAATTTTCATACGATTCCGGACTATTATCTACCCAGACAAATGTAGGGTCAAGATGAATAAGCCCGGCTTTCAATATATCCTTCAGATGCAAGGTATCCTTGCTGATCGATATCATATCCAGTACAAGTTGTCCGGTATTATCCTCACCTACGACCATCCACCCCCGGGTATATGAACCATTTACAGTCAAAGCGACTTTATTACTAAATACAAGTCCAGTATTGACATCTGTCACCTTAAAGAATAAATTATACTCATCAGCCGGTATCTTTACAGCATAATCCAATACACGTTCAGTACTCAATGTATATCGTGTACCCGGGAGTTTTTGAGTACTGACAGCAACCCACTCATATGTATACGTCCCGCTGAGATCAGGATCTATAGTACTACTTATTATCGGTTCGATTACCAATTCATCTACATCCGTTCGCACCACATAAGGCACAACAAAACCTTCACTCCCTATTATTATATCATTAACAGCAGAATAACTATAATTCCCCTTATCCTTAAAACAGGAAGAGAATATTAAGCATCCTCCTAATAAAACCATCAAATATTTTTTTCCCATAGTTGCACTTTTAATAGTTAATGCCATCCCCAACAGTCATCTTTACCGGATTTCCTTCCTCATCCCGATAATCCTCATAAACAGGTGTACCCTGAGCATCCTGTTCTTTCAAGTATTGATCAAGCTTAATAGCAAGCGTACGGCATTTTACCGTAGTCATCGTTTTTTCGAAATCCTTCAATTTCATATCAAATAACTCACACATCAACCTGTTTTTCTTTTCTGAATAAGTACCAAAATAATATTCGTTAAATCCTGGTAGTTTAATCCACTTATCACTAATGGTAATAGTATGATGCAAAATATCCACACCTGTTTTATCAGAATTTCCCGGTCGCAACCATTCAATCATAGGAGTACTAAAATCTTTACTTGGCAACAGTTCTAATACCAACACACGCTCCTTGTCTTTCAGATTGCTTCTTCTATAAAAATGAATGGGAATATTGGCATAAGCCTCGTTAGCCTTTACATAATAAGTATCAAGTATCGGATCGAAATCAAAACCTTCCTTTGCTTCTGTTTCAGTATCTTCCTGCGATACAATCCTAATAGATACTATGCGGTCATAATTAGCTATACTGCCAATAATTTTCGCACGAACCTGTAATACAGTATCTTCACGTTCGTCCACAGCAAAAGGGATTTCTGATGTACTGGTGTAGTCCAACTCACTGTCATTCCAACCTCCATATTTAATAGACATGGCAAAATAAATACCGGCTGTCCCCGAATACAATTCAATATCCTCACGACATCCTGCTTGCAGAATTCCGAGTAAAACCCAATAAATGATATATATCCTTTTCATAATAAACGATTATTATTGCCGAAGTTTTTGTTCATCATCCGGTAAATCAAATTGATAATTAGAGATAGTAACTTTCATATCATCCAAAATTGGATCATATATCCGACGAAGTTGTGTAGCCCCCCTTCGTTTATAATACCAAAATAACTGCCCTTCTCCTATAAATTCGCGCACATACTCATCCTCAATATATGCATCCAGACCTATTGTTGTATGCAGTTGAGAAACTTTCCTTGCTGCACGAAGTTCATTCAACCGATCTATTTTCCTATCACATTCGGCTGCAATCAAATACATTTCCGACATCCGCAATACTGGCATAAGATTGGCATATTCATTTCCCAAATCAGCCACTTCGCCATATTTCACAAAAAAACGTCCATCATTCGCCTCAATATCCCGCATCGTCTGCCACTGACAAGTACGCAAGTCACCTTCTTCGTCATACATCTGGGCAGCTCCCGTATCAGTCATTCTTAACACATTTTTAGGCTCCAACTTATTGGAGAACAATTTATCAAATGTATCGGTCAACCGTTTGGAGTTATACAATCCAAACAATATCTCCGATGAAAAGATACGATTCTCTGAAGATTGACTTACAGCACCCGAGGCTGCCTGTCCGTTTACTTGTTCACGGGTAGCAAAAGGAAAAAAGACTGCTGCTTCCCGAATCACCTGATTAGCATAAATACCAGCGTTGGAGGTGTCATCTATATAAAGGTAAACACGTGCAATCAAAGCCTTTACAGCATAATAATTCAAGCGCTGTCCCCGATAACGAAAACGGTTATCTCCTTTAACATTATCTGTTGCCACGCTTCCTTCTGTAATCACCGGATCTACCTCCTTCAACAAATTTTCCGCATCTTTCAGATCATCTAAAACAGATTCGGCTATTGCCGTGGCTGTCAATAACGGTTTCACTTCCTTATTGGTATCCTTGTGATAAGGTATACACACCTTCCCCGGCTCATATTTATAAATCGGGCCGAAAATACGAAATACCTCAAAATGAAGCATTGCCCTCAATGCTAAAGCTTCCCCTTTTATCAGATGATAACTTTTATCAGATAATACATCGCGCTCTGTTTCACAGTGCTCCAAAATAGTATTCAAATTACCAATCATTGTATATGCTTGTGACCATATATCCTTCACCGCATCCTTCATCGTCTGATAATCGTAATTCGCCAAATTACGATAAACGTGAGTATTCAAGGGCTTTGAAGTATCATAGTATTGGGCTAGAATATCGAAAGTGCTCGTAGTCAGTTTCTGACCATACAGATTTGTGTTCAACAAGCCAATATATACACCATTCAATGCTGTGTAGAAACCTGCCTCATTACTAAACAAGGCGTCTTCCATGATCCGGTCTTCCGAATCAGTCCGTAGCCATTCTTTACAGGAAGAAGTACTCAAAAGAAATAGCAAAAAAGAAAATATTACTGTATATTGTTTCATAATCCTGTCTTTTTAGAATCTGATATCCACTGATAATGACACACTTCTAGAAAAAGGGTATTCAATTCCTCTTTCTTCCTTAAAAGAAGCAAGCCTGAATATATCATTCATATACAAATGAATAGAAGCACCTTCCGCTTTAATACTACGTAACCACTTTGCTGCCGTTTCATATCCTAAACTAATCGATTCACCGCTAATCACATTGTCATCCACTACAAAACGAGACGACATCGGAGTACTTTCAAAATTGTCTATGGCCTTAAACCTGACCATATCTCCCGGTTGCTTCCAACGATCATATAATGCACGCTTATCCAAATTATAGTACATGGACTCTTCAGATATATTTTCAACCTTGTTATATAAAGCAGAAGCAAATACCTTTCTACCAAGTGCATACCGTAAATTAAGGCTTGCAGAGAACTGCTTGTAGTACATGGAAACCCCGAATACTCCCTCCAGCTTACTGGCCGTAGAACCAACGACCACTTCATCATTTGCATCATATTGGAATGTATATGTACCATCTTTCTTTATAAATATTTCACGTCCGGTCGCCGGGTCAATGCCAGCAGAACGCACTGCCCATATGTCATCAGGACTCCCGCCATCATAATAACGACGATAAGAATTCCCACTGCCTTTCTCATTCAAAAAGTCCAGTTTATTACCTATATTACGGTACTCGGTAGTGCCATGACGAAAATTTAAATTAAGGTTCAATCGTAAATCACTGCGTTTAATAGCATTGAACATAATAGTCCCATTAACCCCCTTCGATACTTGACCACCAAAATTAGTATAAAGACTACTAAGACCGACAGAAGGAGGCATTGATACCGAAACAAGCAAAGGATCCGTCACTTTATGGTAGTAATCCCCCGACAAACGTAAACGACTATCAAAGAACTCAAGATCAAGTCCAAAGTTTTTATCGATTGTTTTTTGCCATGCCAAATTCTTATTAGCAAACTTCTCAATAATGGCACTTGTTCCAAAATGATTCGTATAATCCGTATTATAAATATATGTACCAGAAGAAAGATAAGCATCAAAGTTTTGATTACCTGGATTACCTATAGAAAAGCGGAATTTTAGTAAATTAACCCATTCAGCACGAAACCAGCGTTCATTGTTTACATTCCATCCCAAACCAACCGCCCATGTACCGGTAAACATCTTTTGTGCCCCAAATACAGAAGAGCCATCCCAACGAAAATTTGCATCAAACATATATCTGTTCCTGAATGAATAATTGCCATTCATATAAAAACTGGTAGAACGGCTGACCGTATTGCGGTAAACAGGTTTATCACCTTGGTTGAAACCGGCGGAAAACTGTGGATTTTGATGTAAATCGCTGGTAAATCCCGACACCATGAAGCCATTCTCCTGCGTTTTTTTTTGGTTAAAGGTCCAACCACCAACCAAATTTACCAAATGAACATCCCTAAAAATTTTGCCATATGTCAATGTCAAATCACCGTTATAAGAGAAATTGTCATCATCCTCACGACTATATGTACCCTTACGAGTCTCACTTAAAAAATCCGGATGTGAAGGTGATTTGAACATTTCATTCTTAGAAATACTTTTATTGACACCTACTCTACCACGCAATTGAAAGGCATTCAGAAAGCGCCATACAATACTGAAATTGTTCCGTAAGCTCATCTCACCCGTTTTATTGGTATTCACAATATTATACAGGTAAAGAGGATTATAGATTGTAGTACCTGCAACGTTCATATCCTCTAACAATTCAGGCACCGTACCATCATCGTTATACTTACGATAGTAAGGGTTCGCCTGTGCAAATGTAAAGAAATCAACAGGTTCCCGATCCCAATTGGTCACATCAATATTGAAATCATTTGTAAATATAAGAGACTTAGCACGGTAACTCAACTTAATATTGCCACTCATGGTTTCTCTGTCTGATCCTTTCATTACACCGTCATCATTGCTATAAGCAACCCCAATACCATATACCATGGCATTATCACCACCATCTATATATAAATTATGCGAATGGTTCAAGACTGCACGCAAAGGTTCGGATAACCAATAAGTGTTCACACCACGTCTAACTTCTTTTAAACGACTATAATACAAAGCATCCAGTTCATCTTGACTATCATAAATAGATTTTGCCGTATAACGTCCGGCAAGGCGCTCAAAATTCAGCTTCTCCGAAGCATTCATCAGATTATAATCGGTCAGATCAGGAGTTTGATAAGTAAAATTACCAGAATACGAAACGCGAAGACGTCCCGGCTCAGGGCGAACAGTTTCCACAACAATCACTCCATTGGCAGATTTTGAACCATAAATGGCTGTAGAAGCGGCATCTTTTAAGACTGTAACACTGGCGATACGATCTATAGGAAGTTTCATGATATCTTCAATAGTTACTTCTACTCCATCCAAAATAAATAAAGGCTGGTTGGCTGTATTATCGTAATCGGAGGACAGCTCTCCCACAATACTGGTTTTTCCTCGAATCTCCATATCAGGCATGCGGTTAGGATCTGATCCCCAACTTGTATTCTCTATAACATTCAAGGCTGGTTCTAGAGTTTTCAAACTCTGAATGATATTTTTAGTACCGATCCTTTTCAAGTCATCCTTTGAATATGTAGTAGCAGAGCCTGTAAAACTATTCTTCTTACGCACATAAATGCCTGTTACCACAACATCTTGTACTTCTGTAACCTTTTCCTGAAGAATTATTTTCATGGATTTCTGCCCGGTATAAGCAAATTCCTTTGTTTCCATTCCTATACAGGAAACAACAATCGTCTGTTTCCCTGAAGGTAAGCCTTTTAAAACAAAATTGCCATTTAAATCTGTCGCAGTTCCAATCTGTGCATTCCCTTTTAAATAAACTGTCGCTCCCGGTAGAGGTTCCCCTGAAGGCTCTTTCACAACCCCCATCAATTCATGCACATTTTTTTGCCTCACTGCTCTTTGGTTAGTGCTGGTCTCCTGACCTAAAACTGGAAACAACCACACTGATAAAGAAAGAGCAATACATAATAATCGTAATAGCCTAAACATAAAAAATTGTCCTTCTTTATTCAATATATAAATGATTAACTTCAAGCTTATATAAAATAAGCTCTTCCTCATGATTGATATATTAATGCGCACAAAGTTAATCTAATAACATTAAATAACAAAATGATAAATAAAAAAACATATAAACAATATCTAAAATGGGTATCAATCAAAAATATTATTACGTGCATACAAAAATGCAAAATATGCATACAAATAAATACTATTATAAACCATTTTATATAAGTCGCAAAAATATCTCTAGAAAGTAAAAAGTAACAGAAGAAATAACATTGAGACTTCCGAAATAGAGGTCTGAAGTTCCTGGAGTCCTTAAACAAAAGATCCCCTGCACCTTCGAAGATCAGTACATGCGTATTTATAAAGTAGCTTGATAAAAAGAGATTTTGATATCTCTCCCAAGAATAAGCCAGACTGTTTACTCTTTTACCCTTCCTCAAAAAAGTCTGTTTCGCCGTTCAAATCCCTCGAAAGCTTGATATATGTATGAAAGCAAATATAATATTGTCTGGTAAGAACGATAGTTTTATATCAGACCGTCAGGTAAGGGATTGTCCTGATGTCAACGAAAAAACAGTTCCACAGAGAATACCCAGAAGATACAAAGAGGATATGAAGGGATTACAGGAGAAATACGATCTGCATGAAGGATTGGTCATTAATGTGTCCCTCAAAGAATTCCGAGGCATATGTGAAAGGGATTATCCAAAGATTGAAGCTTACTTGGGATTAAAGAAATACCTGTTGTGCACTTTCGGAGTAACCCTGAATATCCACTCACAAAAAACAAAGGGTGATTTGAATAAAGATAAAAATACAGCAATAACACAAAAATAATAGATACACAGATGGATGCAATAGTAATTAAGAAATCGGAACTCATAGAACAGATCAGAGAGGATTTTAAACTTTGGGAAGAAATGTCACCGGATATCGATGAAGGCTATTTTGACGAAGAGGACGTACAGTCTTATCTAAATTTCCTGATAGAAAGATATCATGACGAATGGATTGTCATAGATGATACACAGGAAGGAGGTGATGTATGAAAGAGCTTTTTAATATAATTCCTAATTCGACTGGTGACGGATTCAGAATGAAACTCAGTACGGGAGTAATCGATGTCCCGGATGATAACGGAGGCTATATCATTTCCTCAGGTTGTGGTAGCGGTAAGACTGAAAGCATAAAGAGTCTGATCCGACAGAAATATAACTCGGGGATTCTGTATTGTGTTGATACCCGTGACGAACTGGGCAAGATGTATGACTGGATTCTGGCTAACCTGGTGAACAGGGAATTGGGGTATGGTGATATATTGAGAGAAAGTGACGTTATGATCATATCCAGTGATAAGGAGCGTTCATCCTTTCTGAATCAATACAGGGACAATCCCGAGATCCTTATGGATAAAAAGATTATCCTGATCACCCATGTACGATTCTGGACTGACCTGATCAATTATTTCCTCATTTATCGTCCCCAAATGCCAGTAGATTCATTTGACGGGGATTTCAAGAAACTAATGATACGACCGGATCTTAGACGGTATATCCTGTTTGACGAGACTCCCACCTTTATCAGACCTTTCGTGGAATTCGACCGGACGATACTGGGAGTATTCAGTAAAACCGATGATACGGGTAATATCATTTGTATGTCACCGGAAGAGATAACCCGGTATTACAACCGTTTTATGAGAAATACCAGGAATGATCTTTTCAATCAGGCGTATAAGATCAACAGAATAAAAAGGGACGTTGTGCTAAATCTGATTCCGAAGTATTATGACTCATGGATGTTGGATGATAACGAAAAATCGGGTATCACATTCTACCCCGTTGATCTGTGTCCTCTTGGAGTAACCATAGGTACCCATATTCTTGTCTTCGAAGGGGCAGGAGATATTCTACTTAGAGAATCTAAACACTTCACCCTACTTGATGTCGGACAGAAATACAATTCCGTGACTGAGTTCAAGAAGATGGGGTTCAACCTGTCACGTAAGGAGGAGTTTGATGAAAACAGATTCACAGATTTTATAGACGCCATAGCCGGGGTGATCAATAAAAAGACACTGATCGTATGCTGGAAAGGCATAAATGGGGAGAATAGTGTTGCCGGACAATCGGAATATGCAGATAAAATTAAGGAAGCGTTATTAAAGAAAGGTATTGCCCAAGAATTACCATATGTTACCTATTATGGTTCTTCGGATAACAAGAGTACCAATGAATACAGGGATATAGACCAGATTATACTATGTGGGAATTGGTCCCTGCCTAATACCGAAGCAGCCAAAATACGACGGGCTTATGGTACAACGACTGACCCGCAGAAGCATAAGGATTGGTTCTTCAGTCAACTGATCACAAGGATTGGCATAAGAAAGCATCAGCCGGGTACATATACGGTATATTACACGGAAGATTTTGATGATGACTTTATAGAAAGAATGAAAGTATACCTGAATGAAAGCAGGATATTAAAGCCATACAACAAGAAACAGCCGGATTGGAAAAACAGGCTGGACACAATGAGTATACGGGGGAACCTTAAAAATGAAATTGTGCTATTGGCTATGGATGATGAGAATATGAGGAATGCTATCGGTATGGATCGGGAATACACTAAAGAGGTCAGTTTTGATTATCTGGAGAATTTGGGGGTAAAGAGATATGTGAGGGAAAGGCGTAAATATAATAAACTGATAGAGACATTAGGTAAAATAAAAATAACCCTGATAATAAAATAAGAAGGATTGGGTATGGTGTTTTAGCCTGCCCACTCTTCTCTAAAACCATACTATACTTTACCCGCCTTTTTTTGATGGTCTAGCTATATATATATGAGAAGTAAAAAAAAGCGGGTAGATATAAATAAAAACATATAATAGATTGAGATAGATAAACAGATAAAAAGTGTATATGCAAATTATGACAAATGTATATAGTATAAAGAGAGAAGACATGCTACGCTGTCTCTCAAAGTGATACAGAGAAAAACTTTAAACATTTTATCTCCCCTTCTCTTATCACTTAAGAAAGAGCACGAAGTGGTCTCTCTCTTGTTTATCTTGCTATGTATCTACATTACTTTTATTTCCAGTCTATTACCATAAATACTGAACATAGCACCTACAATAAAAAAGAGTGGTTATGTGTAGAGAGAATAACAATAATAAAAATCCAAAATATGATGATTAACAGAACAGTTAGTTACTACAATAATGCGGATGATTCAAAAAGTAAAATCCGTTATAACCTTGATTATGTCCTGGGTATGATTAAGGATAATCAAGAATTATTCCAGCAAACGGTAAGACTCAGATCTATGCCGACAGAAAAAGAATACAAGCAGGCGAAGAAGTTGTTACCAATGATTGCTCCATCGGGCGTATTTGATTACCGGAATGATGATCCGGAAAACCTTAGAGAGTATTCCAATGTGTTGGTTCTGGATTTTGACCATTTCCAAAGCCACCTTGATGCCGGTGAATTCAAGAGAAACCTGATCGCTAATGCAGACCGTCTTTATATCTATGCACTTTGGTTTTCACCGAGTGGATTAGGAGTAAAAGTGGCAATGATTCATGATAACACAAACCCGATGTATCATAATGAACTCTTCAGATGTATTAGAGAACAACTCTATGCTGGAATACCAGAGTTTGATGATAAATGCGGTAATCTTAGCCGTACATTTTTCTTAAGTTCAGATCCGGAGATTTATATCAATCCGCAACGGGATTATCTTACCCCTTATCATTTTGAGCATTCCCCGTCTATCAGAGCAACTCCTATGAAAAGCTATAATCAGGGTTACATAAGCAATTGTTTCACACATACCACGGCAGAAATAATCCAGAATAATTGTTTTCAGGCACGATGGAAAGACAAGACACTGATCAATTACATAGATAAGAAGTGGCGCCTGGAATATCCTGAATCTTATGAGGACGGTCACAGGCATCAGTCAATCCTGTCAAGAGCTAAATGGTTATGCAGGTATGGTGTGCTCTATGAAAATGCATTGGCATATCTCACCGGGACATTTGGATTGCATGGGATTGATAAAGCTGATATAAAAGGAATGGTTATCAATAATTATAATGCCAACAGGGGAGACTTCGGAAAGGACAGAATGAGGTTATACCTGAAAAAAGAATCCGGTAGGAATTATAGGAATCAAAAGCTGAAAGGAAACGGATAACAGCAAAAAAGAAACTAAGAAAAGAAGTAAACTACAACTGGGCTCTCAATACGCTATCGCGGAAGCGTATACCTGCAGACCTATTCCCTTTAAATTATCAATGCTCCATATACCTTCATATGTGTCAACTCTTCAACGTAAACTCAGATAATTTTATAGCATACCCCAAAGAATCCCACTCAACATATATCTCAGAATCATCTTTATGTTCAGTGATCATAATACTATAAGATGGATTGATATCTGATAAAAAAGAATAGGTGCTAATAGGCAATTGATATGTTTTATCCACTCCAGCCTCTGTTAGAATAAGCAGGAAATCTGACCTGGTTATAATAACATCTTTTATTGTATATTCATTATTACGATTACTAATACCTAAAAAATTCTCTAAAGCATTTTTATAAATGGTTTCCCCTATACCTTTGTCAAACTTAGTAAATATACGACTCCAGATTTTTTCGTTTATTCCCTTAGGCTCGGACAAGTTTACTTGATACATTGATAATGGAAGTTTATGAAGATTTCCTGTATCCGGATTGGGAGTAATTTTTAATATTCGGTCATCAGAGTCGTAGTCATAAAGATAATGGCAAAATTCCTTTTTTTTATTAACCATTTTGCTAGTCTGTAAAATTGGGTAATCTTCCTCTGTATCTATTGTCCAAAACTGAAAGACACACATATCTTGGGCTTTAAACGTGTTTGTATCTTTTCCTGCTTCAAGTTGAAGTAATATGTAATATCCATTGGTAGCAGTATTAAAGTTGTTTTCAACCAGCAACCATGCCTGGACTCCTTCTTGATAGCTTGTCTTAGGGATTATCCAGTAGCTTCTGGCAGGCCAATTTAAAAGTTGAAAGCATTTTATGGCAGTATTGATAAATTTTGGATCTGTATAATAACGCAATATCAAGGTCCCATTATATAACAACCACCATATGTTTTTATTATCTTTATTTCGCTCCGCTAATGATTTTAGATTACAAACTGCTTGATGTGCCATATTATTCTCAGGATATAGCGTATACAAGAAACTGTCCAAACGATCCAAAAACTTATATAGTATTTGTTCCGTAGCCCTCCCATATGGATCATAGCCCTTCGCTTTTATATAAAACAATACTGCCATCCCCCAATAAACATCCGGTTCGTCCCTTCTCAAATCTTTAAGTATTGGCACAAATTCCTTGTTAAACTTATCGGAATTATAGACATATATATCATCTATCAAAGATATAAGCACATTTTCTATCCACTCCGGATGTTTGGTATTCATTTCGGGGAGGATGGCATTATGGAAAAGTTTAGTGATATAGCAAACCCGTCCAATAAAATAAGGTATATCATCTGTGATATGGAACTCTTTTAACAGTTTTCTCCAGACATCATGTACCACCCTAAAAGAAACCTTTCCTTCCATGACACGATAAATGGTCATTTTCCCTTTGTATGCAAGTCTTTTTGCCAGAGCAGAAGGAGACGGAGCAAATATTCTATTCTCTATCAAACATTGTAGTATTTCAAGTTCGTCATTCATAAAACAGTATCATTTTAGGGTGATTTTGAGACTTTCTTATCTTCTCCATAAAAAACGTTCTCAAAATCCTTTTATAAGAAAACATATAACTTTATGTTTGCATCAAACAATTGGTAAAGGTAAAAAAATACTCAAATAAGAGCGTCATGTTCAAAACAAAAATGTATATTTGCAACATCTGGTTAGAGAAATGACCAGTGTAGTGAAAGCGTTTTTGCCACACATCCTGAAAAACGAAATCGCCAATTTCAAAATCAGAAGGATTACGGACATGACGCTCATCTGTTTTGTATATGTTGTTTAGCTTGTGCTATATCTTCATACCAGAACGGCGTGAGAGTATTGTTTTTATTCATTTCTGATTAGGCGTTTGGCGATGCCTGTTTTTCGATGAATAGCAGACAAGTCCTCACGCCTTTGCTTTTATACGAATCTAATGCTGAATTCCGGGGACTTATAAGCGTATAATAGTTGATATATTATGGCTTTACAATCACTTACCTCTATCTTTAAAAGCAATCAGTCGGTGTTAGGAACAAAGTTACAAGGATTAAAATTACCTTCTGATTCTTCACGCATTCAGGGTATTATCAATGATTATCTGAATGAAATGTTTAACAATGAGGGAGATTTTAGACAGGGGCTTACACAGTCAGAAGATTATATACTACAAGCTGCCCTTTCTTTGTTAAATGCTCAGCAGTCTATTACAAAAGAAATAACTCCGGATATTATTCTTCAAGAACCTAAGCCTAAAACACAATCACCAATAATTCAAACAGGCTTGAAGAAAGAACAATATCCCGTGACCTTGACTGGTACTGCCATAGGTGGCGGAATTGGCGGTATATTACTGGGTACATGGGGAGCAGTATTCGGAGCAATAGCAGGTACGGCGATTGTATTATATTATGCCTCTTCTGGATCGCAATCTATTTCTAAGATGCTTCCTGAGACCCTTGAAAAAACTAAAGTAGTAGAGTCTCAACTGAATGTTGACTTGTTTCTCTCCATTATAAAAAGCATTTGTGAGAGCGTTGACTCTTTGATTGATACATTCAGAGCACAAATTAATAAAGTGGTATATAAATATGAAAACCAGGAGAAACCGACATTGGAAAAAGAATACCGTTTTTTACTGGAAAGCGTGCAATCCTTGATCGGGTATAAACGTGCCCATAACGAAGATGAAAAATTCTTGCGAAAAATTCAAGAACGCATTGAAGATATAGCGGAGGTACTGGATAATTATAATTTGACTGTTGAGGACTATACAGAAGAACATAAAAACTGGTTTGATCTAATAGAAAATCCTAATACAACAAAACTTACCCAAATATTGCCTGCTATTGTAAAAGAGAATAATGTTGTATTGAAAGGAAGAATTTTTATACCGGAAATTTTAAAATAAATATGGAAACTTATGTACAATGCCCTTATTTAATGACAATTGTGGACTACTACTTGATGTTAATCAGAACGATATCTGTATCGGAGATTTATTAATAAAGTCAAATAAAAAAGATCAGGAGATATAATAATGAATACTTCAAATCAAAATATAAGAACGCACATCCTGCAAATGATAAAACAATGTTCTTCTTTTTCAAATTTAGAAGAAAGTAATAGTGTGGGATATGCTGGATTGAATCAGGATGAACTCAAAGAATTATTATACGAGACTTTTCATTCCCACTGCGGATTGGATAAAGTGGAATTTTTATCTTCAACCCCTATTAGCCAAGTAATAAATATAATAATTAGGAAAATGCCTGTTGGCATAATTAATGATAGAACATATCAAATTTCTGATGAAACCAGTTGTTCTTATTCACAATCATGTGATTTTTCTGAACCAGCCAGTCCTTTTTCCACTTCCACTACGGACAACAACATAAATATGGATAAAAGACAAATTGAATATATAGTCGGTATTGACTTGGGACATGGTGAAACTTCTGCAGCTATTTGCCCATTACAATGGGATACACCTGTTGAACAATTAGATCCAGCCAAAGACCTTGAGATGGGTGGAAATAAAAAAGTAATACCTTCTGCCATTACGGTTTTGGATAGCGGAGCAGCCTATATCGGAGACTCGGCTTTTAATCCCGAAATTCTAAAACAGGCAAATGTCAATGTTTGCTTTAAAAAGGCTCCCAAGGATATAAATGGAAAAGCAGAAAAGTTGATGATACGCTATATGCAAGAAGTATATCGTCGTATTCGTGAAAACAATTCCGCCATGTTGACTGACAATAATCATCTGATCTATATTGCAACTCCTTCCGGCTGGGATAAAACCACACAGGATTTATACCTGCAAATGGCCAAACGGGCAGGATTACCTATTGATGGACTGACTAAAGAATCCAGGGCCGCATTTGTCCGGGCCCATCATGATGTAACATCCGGAATAGGAAAAAGTATAGAAAAAGGAGCGGTTGTATTTGATATGGGATCAAGTACCTTAGATTTTACCTATATGGGGTCGGACGGGAACATAATAGACCATGGCTATGATTGCGGAGCATCATTCATCGAAAAAACGATTTTTAAGGAATGCGAAGATAAATATCCTGTTATCCACCGCTTCGAAGACAGTTACCCCCGTTTAGTACCATTTCTTCTCTTCGAGGCGCGAAAGGTTAAGGAGCAGGTCTATTTTGACCCGTCTTTAAAAGTTAAAAAGACGATAAATTTTGAGGATTTCATTGATGACGAAACCTTTGAAGACGACCGTTTCAAGATCATGTTTCAACCGGGAGAACTCAATTCCCTCCTGGAACAAACAGGCTATATAAAAGATATAGAGAACGCAGCTTATGATTTTGTTACTAACCATATCAATAACGCTCCCATTCATGGCGTTTTTTTAACCGGAGGAGCATCACGAATGGACTTTATCAAACCGCTTGTGAGCAGGTGTTGGAACATACCGGAATCGCAAATATATAAAGACCAGGATCCTTCTTTGACAATTTCCCAGGGGGTAGCCGAAGTTGCCCGTATGGATTTACGGACAGAAGGAATAGACGATGGGTTGGAAGAAACGATAGACAGACTTCAAAACAGTGATATTATTTATGATTCTTTCATGGAAAAATTTGCTTATGCCCTTTGGGACCGTATAACAGATGAAATAGGTGCTACAGCTACCGCATTTAAAGACTCGGAAGAAGACTATTCACTTTATGATTTACAAACTTCTATAACTGACAACGTTCAACAGGGAATAAAGGAAGTAACTCCTAATATCATTTCGTTTATGCAAGAAACAATATTGGAAAATACAGGCGAGATACAACGAAAAGTGGAAAATATCATTGCTCATTACTCGAATCAGGGAATAAATATTCCCAAACCAAATCTGAATATCAGAACATTTGATGCTGGTAATATTAACTTAAATGATATTTTAAATTCTATTTCAGAAAAAATTGCTTCTGAAAGTGCCAATTGGGCGGGTGCTATTACCGGAGCAGCTATTGGTGGAGCCATTGCTATCTTGTTGGGCGGACCTCTGGCATGGCTTGTAGGCGGAGCGGCATTCCTCGGAGAGATATTTTTTGGCAAATCCGACGAAGAGAAAAAACAGGCAGCTATGCAAAAGAAGCTGGGACAGAAAGATAGGCTTAATGTTTACAATTCAATTAGTGAAGAATGGGAGAATATTCAAGAAAATATCCGCCAGTCAATTTATAAATCCATTTCACGAAATAAAGCAATAAGGCAATCTGTCAGTCAGACTACTTTTCAACTATTACAGGGCTATAAAGAGAGTTTAAAAAAGGCACGAATTTTAATTGATTAGGAATATGGAAAATCAAATGCAAACATTAGAACCGGCTGCTAAAGTATTAGCTGCCACAGCATTGTCCCAATCACTGTCTTTTTGTACAGAGCGTAAATATTTGGAGAAGATTGGAGATAAAAGTTTGAATGATATCTTTTCATTGGAAGCGATTCCTGGTACATTGAGGGAAGAAGCAGCTTGGATTGAAATCAGACAAATAGGCAAACCATTGGAAGAGTCGGCTGAAAGTTGTTTTACTGCCATACAAAAGATTCTGTACTCATGCTTTTTACCCAAAGAGACACAATTATTGTTTTTGATTGTGGGCAATGGAGTCGAAACTAAATTATATCTGGGATTACGTGCCACAGGAGAGAATATACATTCCAAAAGCATAGTCAAATACTTAAATGAGTTTATAAAAGGTACATGGCCGGGATTGCAGACTTTAATTATATCAGAAACAGATGCAAACTTGGCAAGGTTTAAGCAAGATGTATCAAATGATATTTTCGAAAATATTTATGCCTTGACCGGAATTCCATCTATGGAAGGTCAATATAAAAACCTGTACCCGGCTACGATAGACAAACTCATGGCTGGAATGAGTAAAAGTAAACATTATGCGTATCTGGTTGTTGCAGACCCTATTGAGTCAAACGATGCCGATTTCATGCTTTATCAATGCAGAGAGATGAATGGTCAAGCGGAATCATTAAAATCCATGAATGTGACAGAAAGTTTATCCAGAGGGACATCCGATTCCCATTCGACTTCCAACAGTTATACACATGGAACAAGCGAAAGTGTTCAGAAGCGGGATTTCTCAAAACTTGGAAAACTGGCATTGAAAGCTACAGGATTAGGCCTGGCCGCATCCGTGTTTCCGGCAGCAGGATCTTTACTCGACGGATTGTCCGATGCAACCGGAGCATTGTTACCTACAGCTGCAAATATGTTGGGAGCAACTGTAGGTCTGGCAGGAATAGGCAACATATTAACAGGAACAGCACCAACTAAAACGGCGGGCACATCAGAATCCACTACAAAAGGGACTACAGATACTTACGGCACCAATAAGAGTCAATCCCAAAGTCTGAGTCGAAATATAGTAAATAAGCATATTGAAGCTGTATCAGAACATTTATTCTATCATTCCAAACGATTGGAAACGGGAAAAGCCATCGGTTTATGGAAAGTTGGAACGTATCTGATGGCAGAAAAAAAATCTGATATACAAGGTGCTGCTTTGCAGTTACGTTCTATATTGAGCGGGCAAGAATCCATTTTTGAACCAATCAGGATTCACGATATATCAAATATATTGGACGAGGAAGATGACATCAGCGACAAGACCTTGAGAGAAATGAGCTTGGGGCATTTAAGCGCACCAACTTTAATGATAAACACCCGAAATGGAAAGCGTTTTGATCATCCGTTGGGAGAACACTATAAAGAGTTAAAAACTGTCCTTACAACGAAAGAATTATCTTATCTTATTAATTTCCCGCTTCGTTCTGTACCCGGAATCAGTGTGATTGACAGTTCACCGGAGTTTAGTCTGAATCAACTTGAAATAATACCAGAAGAAAATAGCATTGATTTTGGAAAGTTATTGTATGGAGGTTCTGAAACAGAAATTACTTATAAACTCCCGGTAAATTTACTGTCTAAGCATACTTTACTATCGGGAATTAATGGAACAGGTAAAACAAATACAGTACAGGCCATCTTAAACAAACTTTCCGAGAAAGTTCCTTTTTTGGTTATTGAACCTGCAAAGACAGAATATATAGATTGGGCTATTGAATATAACAAGCGTCATCCGGATAATGTTATATCCATATTCATTCCCGGATGTAAATCTTATAAGGATAAAACGAATAGGCAAGATATAAAAATAGCTCCATTGAAACTTAATCCTTTCGATATTGTTTGGCTGGAAAAAGAACAGGAATCTAACGTATTGACCCATATAGATCGACTGAAATCAACTTTTGCCGCAGCATTTCCCATGTACGACATTTTACCCGTACTTATGGAAGATCTGATCTATACAGTATATCAGAACAATACAACGGACTGGTTGACTAAAGAACCTGTATTTGGCAGAACACTTCCTCCGACATTAAACAGTATGAGTCTTGCCGTGAATGAGGTTATTGCTAACCGACAGTACGAGGAACGGGTGGAACGCAATATGAAAGCTTGCCTTAACACGCGTATTGACAGTTTGAAACGTGGTTGGAAGGGGGAGATGCTGAATACCATATATTCTACTCCTTGGAGTGAACTGTTTGAAAAGCCATGTGTCATAAACCTTTCGTATGTGGGAGATGATACAGATAAGTCATTCTTTATGGCGTTGATTCTGCAATTCCTGTATGAATATTGTACAGCCAAAGCTGAATTGGGATTAATAGACTTCAATGACAATGGCTGTAAGCATCTGACTGTGGTCGAAGAAGCCCATCGCGTTATGATGAAATGCGATAATCCGGAGCTACCTCAATATAAATCAGCCATGATGTTCAGCAACATGCTTTCAGAAATACGTGCTTATGGTGAAGGAATGTTACTTGTCGACCAAGTTCCGACCCGTCTGATTCCCGATGCTATAAAGAATACCAATATCAAGATTACTCACCGCCTTGTTGCAGAAGATGACTGCAAGGCTATAGGTGAAGCAATGGGAATAAATAAGGAGCAACGTAAAATTATTCCTAAGCTTTTAGTGGGACAGTGTATCATTTCAACTGCTCTGTCAACAGACGAACATTGGATTAAAGTTAAAAAAGTCAAGTAATTGAATATGATAGAAGAATATGATGAGATAAGAGAGGTTACCAATCCGGCTAAAAAGGAGGACTTGTCTGAATTGACTAAACTACAAACCGAATATCTGAAAGAGCTAAATATTCCTTCAGATGTTTGGGAAGGTATGTCTAAAGAAGCACAATCCCAACAATTAGGCTTTATATTGGAACGTTTCAATGAAATTGATATTTTTCAACAGATTGATAGAGAAGCCATTTTTTCAGAAATATATTCCTCAAAAATAGTAGAGGCATATAAACTGTTGGAAGCACCACAGGATTATATCCAAATAGAACAGATTGCTGATATGTTTTCTGAATGCGAGGAGCTCAGATATGAGAACTGGCGAAACCTAGATTTGTCAGAGAAAGTAAATATATTGAATAATTTAGAGATAGAGATCGCAGGGATAGAACATAGGCAACCATGTCCAATTAGAGCTTTGAAAATGCCTTCGCACCAATTCGGTGGATACAGTCCCGATTCCAAAAGTATTGATATAAATGCATCTTACATAGAACAATCGGGATATGATCACAATATGTTCATGGAAGTTTTGGACACATTGGTTCATGAAGGAAGACATGCTTATCAAGATTATAATGTGAATGTCTATGAAATACATCCGCGTCATAGTGAAGTTGCAAGTTGGGCAGAGACAATGGAGGGTGGTAAATGGGGGTATCATGGTGATACAAGTACTGTACTCGGACAACGTTTGTATGAACAGCAATCTATTGAAATAGATGCACGTAACTTCGCTATGGACATATTGGACAAGTTTGAACAAAAACAAATAGCATGATGGAAAAGGATTATATATATAATGTATTGCTGGAAAGAGGATATAATACTTATACAGCCCGTTTGGTTACCGAAGAATTATTAAAATTACACAAACCTCTTAGTGAGTATCTGACATACTGGCTTGGCAATGAATCACATAGAAAAGATTTTATAATCAATGGCTATTCTATTTTTCAATTACAAATGGAACGTCAAATGACTTATCCAGCGGCCTTATTGACAATGGAATGGCTGATTAATGAACCGAAAATAGCTCTCAAAAGTCTAAAACGTAAAATCAGATAATTAACAATAAAATTGAAGTAACTATGGCGACTTTTGTTTTAACAGCCCGACATGATATTGACAGATTGGGAGGGTTACATATTGACAGGGGACAACAATACACGATCAACATTAATATGATGGGAATAACTCCTTATAATTTATTCAACAATAGCAGATGTAGGGACGCCCTCATACAACAATTCCGTATGAATGGGATAGACGTACCAAGTAGTGACACCGGAATATATAGCAAAGGAACTTGGGATATCAAAATGCTATGACACCCCTGTTCATTGAGAATAAACTACCAAAGTAATCACTCCAGTTTCTGCGAATATCATGTTCAGAGGAAAAACATTTTTTAGGTGTACCCAATGTGGTAAAATTTTCGTAGCAACAGATATTGAGTATGGTGCTACTATCTATTCTTGTCCTCAACCTTGTAAACGTTGTGGTGGTATAAGAACTTTGCCGGTTTTGCATACCATATTCATTTCTGTTTATGAAAAGCTTTGGGAAAACATGAAAAAAAAGAATTAGATACGCATTCTTGAGATATTCATAAGCCGTAAACAAAAAAGAAACAATGGTCAGAAAAAAAACGATTTATAAGGTAATTAAATATGGCATGATTATTATTGCATGCATTATTGCGTTTAAAACAATATTTCATGATTTTAAACTGGAATATCTTATATCCTGGAATGCTTTCAGCAACTGGTGGATAGACACGTATGTCGGTCTTTTTAAAATGATACTCTCTATTATTTTAGGTATAACTCTCATTTGGGGTATTGGATGGCTTTTTGGAAATGGTTGCATGCATTTTTCATTTTTATTTTCAGACATAATCCAGAATCATAGATACTTTCATGAACTATGGAGGAGCGAGAATACAATTACTCAATTTGAAGAAGTGTGAATTGAAGAATATCGTTAAGAGTGTGCTGGAAACATGATTGGTAAAAAACTGGATTATTATAACCGGAAGTTTAATAAAAAACAATTATGAAAATAGACAAGGATGATCTTTATATATATGGTTTGATAAGTGGTTTGATAATATGCAGTCCATTTTTGGGTGTTTATTATGGTGCCAAATGGATTTATAGTCATACTCCTCAAAAAGTTAAAGAAAAGAAAGAACGAGATCTAAAAATTCATGAACTGGAAGAAAAATTAGGTCTTATAGGAAGAGACAATAAGGCTCTTTATTATGATCCTCATTATTATAGAAATCGGAACGAGAATAGAAATGATTATTTAGTAGATTTGAAGAGGAAAGTGGATTGTAATTATAATAGTCCTGATATAATAACTGTTATAGTAGAGAGTACATTTGGCTATTCTAGTTTTGATGAGGATTCTGAATGTAGCACCTTAATCATGGTACATGAAGATTATTATAATGTACCCCAAAAGAAAAATTGGAGAGCCGACATTTATTTTAGCTTTAATGTTTTGAGTAGTATATTCAATATATTAAGCACATTATCCGAATGTGGCAAATACAGTAACTACTATGTTATTTCTGTTCCTGGTAAATATCAACGTAAAGAAGTTATATGCGGGACTGGTAAATTTGCAAAAGTCATAAATGATTTCAAAAAGGTCAATAAAAAATAGAACAAAGAATTAAATCAAAATACCATTTCATGTCTGATATATGAATTGCGTTATTCATCAGGATAATATCATATTTTACTTTATAACGTATTAAGAGATAAAAAATCTTGGTGCGTTTTTCTTTTTCTTCCCACTCAAAAAATGACAAAACGCTCTTGGTATCCCGCCAATTCCTAACTAATGATGAAAAAAAGCATATTTGATATGTGGAGTATTATGAATTTATTCTTTGGTGGTCCCCCAGAGGAATCACTGAAGCGTCAGGTTGGAGAAAAGGCTTCTGGTCCTGATGTTAGCGAAAAAACGGGAAGCAGGCATAATGAGAAGTACGAACAGGATATTACAGCACTCAAGGAGAAGTTCGGAAACTCTTTTATAACCGGACTCTGTATCAAGATTACACTGAAGGAAGCACTGGGGATGATGCCACGTAACCGAAAAAGGGTTGACGCATATGACGGGCTGACTAAGTATCTACAAGAAGAGTACGGAATTACACTAACTATTTATTCACAGAAAACTAAACCAAACGGCCATGAAGAAGATAATTTATAAAGGTACAATAGAAGAGAGTGATTATAACCGTGTGAAGGATATAGACAGTGAGAACTATATAACCCCGGACGGGAAAACGGTACTGCCTAAATTAGCGCAGATGCCATTACGGGACCTCGCTATCTTAAGTTTCACCAGTGAGAACGAACTGAAGAAATACTATACCGGCAATGAGGAGTACTTTTCATATTCCGTTGTAGAACTGATGCTCGATACAAGAATACAAACCAGCAATTTGAGCAGGCATAAAGTCAGCAGTTTTGAGGATGCACTGTATCTGCTTTATAACTATTCAGAGGAGATACCACAAGCGGACGATCCCAAATATCTGTCCATTCTTATTGCAGCCGACATATTGAATGTAGAGGAGGAGGATATCATAGAAGAGGCAAGAAGGGATAATAAGTTGTATTCGGATGAAGACAAGAAACTGTTTGTACCGGTCCGGTGGATTGGGGATTGGTATAATGATGCTCTGGCTACTTTGGGGGTATCGAGTGTCATCTATATACAGACCGAAGGAACGGGGAAAGTTAAAATATTAATTGAAAGAGATCTGGAGTAACATGAAAAAGAAAATATTTACAATGGGCAAAGTGTATGATTTGGGTACACTGGGAGTCTATGAAGTTGAAAATACTGTTCAAGCGGATCTGGATAAGGTCTTTAATGCTGGTGGAGTCAGATTCCTATTAAGAGAAGTATCAGGGAAAACATTGGAACTAACATTTTTCCGTAAGTACAAGGCTGGTGAAATAGACTGGCTAAATTATGATCCAAAGATGATCTATAATATTGATGCCAATATAATCACCGGGCATAGTTTTAACAGTTTCAGAGTTCCGGATTACTGGGGAGGCGTTCCATTCGGGTACACGTTTTTCATGCCGAAGAAAGAATTTATAAAGTGCTATAAAAATTCGGCTGTAATGCTTGGGGCGGATCAAGTAAAGAGAGTTAAGATTACAGCACAACCGGAAAAAGTAGTTATGAAGTTGATGTTTTAAGAGTAAGAGAGAAGATCGTTAGAGGCTGTCTTCTCTATATTTTTGTTTTATAGAGGTACTAAGAAACATAAAATCATTAACAAATATACCGTGGTAAATAGCAAACGCTTAAAAGTCATAGTGGCAGCTTTCATAACAGTTTATGACTAGAAATAAATTAAATCAACCTTAAATTCTCTTTATTGCAAATGAAATATTGCAAAATAGAAATCTAAACAATAAACTAGTAGAAATGAGTATTACAAACTTTTCTTAACTTCAATATATTTACTAACTTTGTATAGACTGTGAATATTATGTATACTGGTATATAGTGTTATGGAAAAATGCACAATAACAGGATACATCGTTTTTATGAATTTTATCCATGTAGGTATAACTTTGCAACATAATAAGGAACGTGAATATGACAGAAAAAAGAACTATTGGAAAACTTATCGAAAAAGAGGTTCGCAAGCAACAACTTTCAATTGTTGAATTTGCAGATAGAATTTGCTGTAAAAGGAATAACGTGTATAATTTGTTCACTCGTAATAATATGGATATTCAACAACTTGCATTAATATCCAAAGTATTAGGACGTAATTTTTTCAAAGAATTAGCTGAAGACTTAGAGCTTGCCAATGAGACGGATGAGTCAGAAGAAGATATTCAAAGCAGAAAAGCCGTCTCTCAGTTTATGGAAGTAGCCCCAAGAGTATTACGAAAATTGAATGCCTCCCCCATCATTGTATTTAGTGTCAGTGAGAATGGAAAATACGAAGGATGTCCCGTCCCAGACTTTATGCTTCCCGATTATGCTATCTCTTTTACAATTGGAGAGACCTTTCAAGAACGTGCAAAAGATTTCTATCATCCAAGACTTATCTCTATTGAAAGTCTCCAAAATAAGGAAGGCATTGCAATTGAGATCTCGACAAATCATCTGCATGACTCCCGTATCATAAACATAAAGTTAGACTATAAATCAAAAGATGAATGGTATGATACTTTAAAATTTGCTCTTGAAGTCTATAATTCATTTAGAAAATAAAGTTAGAACTGTTATGAAAGTAGATATTGATATATACACAGAGGTCAAAGATTGTACCTATAAAGATGAGCACTATTCTGTTCGTGATAATGGAGCAGTCTTTCGTCACGCCAAAGATGGACACAAGCCAAGGAAACTGGATGAACAATGGCTCTTTGGTACTAAGAATGAAAAAACAGGATATATGACTATAGGAGGGCATCGAGTCCACATAATTGTTGCAACAGCGTTCCATGGTAGTCATGATTCAAAAAGAGACATAGTAGACCATATTGATACTAACAGATGTAACAACCGACCAGAAAATTTGAGATGGCTCACAAGGTTAGAGAATGCATTGAACAACCCCGCTACACGAAAAAAAATAGAATACCTATGTGGCGGTGATATTCAAAAATTCATCGATAATCCAAGTTGCTTGAGAGATCTTACAGGTACAAATCAAGATGTAATGTGGATGAGAACGGTTACACAGGAAGAGGCCAAAACAGCTTATGAACGGGTTATGAAATGGGCTGAAAAACCGAGCAAGCCGTATTCCAGTGCAGGTAATATGGGAGAATGGATATTTGCCCAACCTGATTCTCCGATAATTCAAGATACATATAGGCAAGTTCTGTTCCCCGCTCTTTCACCTGATACAGCCTTGCAACGTGAATGGAAAACACCCACTGAATTCCCACTTTGCCCTATCCAAATCAGTGAGACTCCACTTACTTCATATATTGATAACCTTTGTGTTGGGAAAGTTATAACGAGAAATCAATATACTACTCAAATTATAGATGATTTTGCTCTATGTAATGAAAATCTAATAATGGTAATATGTCATAGCCTGTCAGAGGATATAAAGAAATACACCTCTGTTTCTATAACTTTTGAGGATGGTAAATATATCCATGAAGGGCGTACATATTTTGAAGAACGTGGAGCACAAAAGGCTCTCACAATAGCCAAAGGCTTGGAGTGGGATGGACCGGACGGAATTGACGATTATTGCTAATATTTATTGTATACATTATGATTGTACCATCAATGACGGAGCAAGAAATCCGTGAAGAACTATTGAAAGATTTAGCAGACTTAGATAAACCAATGGAACGATTTCGTAAGAATTTCAGATCTAAAGTTTTGAAGTCTTATAAGTTTCCAGTAAAAACTTCGTATGACTGTAAGAGTGTCAAAAGAAAAAATCTTTTTGTCGTAACTTTTACCGCTGATAAAAGAGGACAGCATGATAATCCCAACATAAGTATGTACTGTATATATGAACGTAAGGAAGGGAAATACGCAGCTGTTTATCAACCTATGACACATAAAATAACAATATATGCCCCCCATTTCTTCAGGAGATACCAAGAGCGTATCCTTAAAGATTATAATTTACCAATGCTTGAAATTATCAAAGAATACTTCAGAAACTGTTGGGGATTAACCAGTGTTGAGATTGATGAGAATTTGGAAGCAACCTACCAATGTTTTGAAGGACATTACAATGATGAAGTGATTGATTTTGTATCAGTAACGGCAGGAGGTTACTGTTTTGGAGAGAAGCATGGAAATGTCTCTATTATAAAGACTATTATTTCGGAAGAGATGCTATCTGAAAAACAAAAGACATTCTTCTATGATTTAAAAAAAATATGTGATAATATTCAGATAGATTACAGTAGCAAAGGAATAAAGTATACAATATCTCCAATTGATAAATGAAATCACTATGGTTGGAAGGAGATAGTTGCAGTAGGTAATTCTATAAGTAACTGGACTTTAATAGAATACGTGCATAAAATTCCTCTGCTTAGTGGTAGAGGATTATTTATTGATACTAACATCATAACTGGGCATGGATTCGATGGTTTTAAAGTTCCCGTCTATTAGGGAGGAGTTCCGTAATGGCTATCCATTCTTTATGCCAAAGGAGGAATTTATTAATTGCTACAAGAAGTCAGCGATTAAACTTGGAGGAAGCAGGTTGAAATTTGCAGAAGTTGGAATAATGCCAGATAAAATCATATTGGGGTTGGTATTTTAAGTGAATGAAGAAAGGAGGATAGTTTAAAAGCGATCTTTCTTTTTTTATCTTTGTAGGCAGTACTATATGTAGTTTTCAATAATGAGAATAATAACAGTACTATTCAACAGACAATACAATATAACAATATGAATACCGATAGATTGATACCGATGGATTATATTGAGTTGCAGTTTAATCAGTATCTAAAATTATCCAATAACAAAAGAATTATATTTTCAGGTAGAAATCCTCATATTTATTGTAGAAAAACTATTATCGAATAAAAAGTTGCATAAAGAAAAAATCACATATTTAATGGTTTACACGAATAATTAGTCACTCCACACAGGACGAATAGGGTTTAATGAATAAGCACCTCCATGACAATGGGCAAATGAACAATAATCATTAGCAAAACTAAACCATATAGCCATGTTGCTACCTTTGTCAGAAATATCTCCAGTCCAATAAAATCCTATCGGTTCTTCAATATATATTACCTTATTATTTAGCGCACAATAATGACTGGATTCTGTATAAGGCAAAAAGATACTGTTACCATTAGCCCCGGTAAACAGCATACCATAAACACCATTTTTTATAATTTCCTTTCGGGTACATTTATGCTCCAATTCACTTACTTCAGCATCTGTTGGCATGCGCCAATGCCCTCCTTTTCTCACAGTAGCAGCATCATAAGACGTTCCACTTATATGTTGAAGTGGAAGATTATTGTCATATATATAATCAAATATATCATAATGTTCGGGATTACGTGGAGCTGTTTCTGCCCATGCAAAAAAGTCACCTATTTCTTCCGGAACTGATGCTCCTAAATTCTGTGGTGCCCACTTCACACTTAATCCTAAATCCACAGCATCATTACCGCCCCAAACAGCCTCTTTGATAACTTTACCTGCCTCATTATATAAAACAGCTTTCAACATATCATTATCCATCGACGGTGTCCATGTTACTGTTACTATTCCGTTCTCTGCTATCCCGTATTTTGATGATAACCTACCTTCTGACTCAAAAGTCACAAACTGCGGCAATATCGTTGGAGAAGACTTACCTAACAAATAATCAGTATCATATACTTCAAACGAAACAGTAATGGGACAGTCTTTCACAATTTCATTAGAACTGGCTTTATATATATGAATATCAGTAGGAGAACAAAACAGGTCTTTCTCAAAAACATTAAGAGAACCGGTCGTTAAATGTTCCACTTCATAATTCATAAACATTAAACTAAGCCCGGATTCAATATCCATTCCCGTAAAATTTCTCAATGCCCATGCACAATAATCGTTTGAAGGATCAAGCAGTGTCTTTCTGAAACCTCCTTTCAATTGACTTCCAATGTAAGGTTTTATGTCGAATGAAGGACCAAGCAAATCATATAAGGTAACGTGAATTCTCGGATAAAGCCATGCCTTTGCCGTAATACTTCCTTTTCCTTCAATAGTTGGATAAATGGCTTTTTCATCGGATGTTATCTCTTTAACAGGTGAAATCCCATCGTTCTGTGACCATTTAATGCCTACATTTGCAGTGCCTGTATTTTGTACTCCCATATAAGCTGATATTTCCCCATTGGCTTCAATAGAAGCCCCTCTGTATAAATCCGCACTAAGAGTTACACAAATCGGTACACCATTGACATTGAACCATACAAGAATCGGGCGAAACACATTATGCTTACATAATTCATCTTCATTTTCTTGATATTGGATCTTACCAGCAATATCTGCGCGAAGTATAAAATTAGAATAAACATTTCCTTCTACCATTGCACTGACTTCAAGAGCTTTACTTTTATATTGTTTATAAGCATTATTTATTACTTCATTGACAGTCCGTCCACCAAAACTCAAATACATTGTCAAATCTATATTAATACCATAATTTGCTTTCTGCATATATACTTTTGAATTTTCGTCTTTATAAAATGTCATTCCGTCAAAATCTTTTTCCCAATCCCATAAATCGCCAGTTATATGACTTCCCTCACGTGAGACTGTGCGTGTTTGTGCCTTTCCATTTTCGTCACGATATACTATTTTAACCGGAGTATATACATTGTTTGAGGGGTATGCCCTGCTCTTTCCATGGTCAGATGTGGTCAATACAAAATCTGTATTAGCAAATATATCACACATGCTTCCAGGAGTAGCTGTTATAGAAATGTTTTCTCCCTTTTTTTCTACACTTTGAACTATAACTATGTATCCGATAGTATCCGCATCAACAGTCAGAATACTTCCCGGGCGTATTTTTTCTGTAGACATATTTGAGGTGAATGTATACCTTCCCTTATCGGGATCACACTCTACAAGTCGGGTTGTTTCCTGATCAATATTAACATAATCAGGATTTACCAATTCTGTTTCATACTCTTCTTCTGAAGGTAGTGACATATTATCAGGCAAATTATCCTCTTCACTACACGCTATAAACAATATAATTAATAATGTATAGTATACTTTTTTCATATAAATATCGATTAAAATCAAATAAACTACATCTGAATAATCAACATGACAAAATTGAAAACCGTGCCAAGTTATCAAAATAATTTTTATTTTGCAAGAAATTATTTAAGATATTCCACGGCTTCATTTAAGAAATCTTGTTCATTGCTTGTTATTGCATTAAAAAATTTTATATTTCTGTCAGCTCCCCAATACTTCAAATGCAACTTTGCTAATTGATTAGCGGTTTCTTGCCATGCTTCCTTAAAACTATCTGACCTTAATTCATTTCCACACAAATATTGTTCAAATAAGAAAATTTTGCGAGGTTCAGCATTATTAATAAGGTATAAAATAGGATTGGGAACAGGAAAACCGTCCTTTTTTAATAGTTCTAAAATTAAGTATTCTGTTCTATTAATAATCTTTGCAACCATAATATCTTTATCTCGCTCTACTTTAAAGCACTGATAATCGTTTGCAAAAATCGTTCCTTGAAATTGAGATATACGAAAACTTTTTTTTCAACTAAACTTTCATCATCTCATTCCGTCCCTGTTATATTTTTTTACAATCGATGTATAATCTTCACGAGTAAACATCTTTAAGCCTCCTTTTTGTATTCATTTATAACGCGAATAATTTATATTGAATTATATATTGCAGGGACACAATTCCCTTTTATTAGCTATTATAACATTGTAGCAATCTGATTTTCCAAAGCCTTCTTAATAAAAGCATTAATGGAAACACCCGTCTGTTTAGCTAATGTAGCAATACGACTATGAATCTCCGGTGTAATACGGATATTAAGCGATCCGGAATAGCTTTTATGTGGTTCAATACCCTCTGCCTTGCAATATTCCAAATAATCATCTACCGCTTCATGGAAAGCCGAAGTTAATTCCTTAACACTTTCTCCTTCAAAATTAACTAGTCCGTCAATTCCCTCTATCTTTCCAAAGAAAACACTATCCTTTTCGCTAAAATTGACTGACCCCATATAGCCTTTGTAAGTTAATGTATTCATAATCATCCTCCTTTATTTAATAAATCCAGCTTCTTTCAGATCATTATACACTTGTTTCATTGCGTAACCTTTGATGATATTTCCCGGATGTGGTTTATGTATCATAATGGGACGCCCCAATTGATTTTTGAATATTACCCTTGATCCGGAAGTTTTACCCTTATTGGATCTTTCATAGCCGAAACAACCAAGCAGCTTCTCCATTTCATCAAAGGTAAAATCCGTAGGCAATGAGCTAAAAACGCTCTATTAGTTCCTGAGGTACCGGAGCGTTCCTCATTATATCCGGATAAAAACGGTTCGTCTCAATGGTGGTGCAAAGGACGGACTTCCTCATGACTGGATGATCCAGATATTCCAGAAAACGGGCGGGATTCTTGGATTGGAAGAGATACCAGTTATCAAAACCGTCACAATAGTCCAGTACCTGCTCAATCCACTCTGCCGGGACATTAGCTGCCCATTCATCCGTACTGCTGCCTACAAAGATAAAGTTGCCTTCACCCAGATTCACTTTCAGTTCCTTCTGCTCCAGACGCAAAGGAGAAAGAGGACGGTTACGTTTCATAAAACAATAAGGACAGGAGTGTTTGCACATTATGCTTTTTTAAGAAAACACTCATTTTAAGACACTCATTGGATTCTAGTAACGCACTTTTATTGTGCTCTTATTTAATTGTATTATTAAAATAATTATATTTGTCACGAGTTCTTTGAGGCTGATGAAGAACCGTAGTAAATAACAAAGAACGTAAATCCTTGATAATCATATATGGATGAAAATTTACGTGATATATCAGCAAATGCTTTATGTAGTATAGAACAAGGAGAATCATTTCCTGAAAAGAATACAATTATCAGAATATGTAAAGCTTTGGAAATTCCAGAATCCTATCTGTTATTGTTCAGTATTTCAGCAGAAGATATTCCCGAAAATAAGTGGATTCTTTACAATGCTATTAAGGAAGATTTAATTCATGATTTGTAATAAAAAGAGAAAAGGAGGCTGAGCAATTAAGTTCAGTCTCTCCTTTTTGTGAAGTGTGGATGTAACGTAATGAGTTGTCTGTCCTCAAACAGAGATTAAACAAGCTCTATGATTATTCTGGATCTATGTTATTGATAAATCTAGCAGCCATAGATGAAAACTGTCAACTTCTGCATATTGCCCCACTATATCTATGTAGTTGATAGCATAAGATAAATCAACTTCATATCCATAAAAATCTATTAAATCTTGTATTAGTTCTTCTGGTGTCATCATAAAATAGATATTCACTTAATTTATTGGTCAACACATTATGGAGGTTTCAGTTTTGTAAGGGTTGAAATAAGTATTACAGGTTAGAAAGTTGATTATAAATTTCATCAATTACACTACTTTCTGCTCCACTGATACTTTTCCCTTTTTGTTCGGCATATTGTTTTTTCAGGCATTGTTTGTCTACAACCATCAATTTTTTTACTTCTTTTATGGCTTGAGCATGGTGCTGCTCAATGAAGATTTCAATTCGTTCAATGGCATTGTAGCGTACTCTTGACTTTAAATTTCGACTGTCATACTCTGCTATAATTGTTTTTTTCAATTCTGTCCAAGTCATATCTCTTGTTTTTTAGAAAATAAACTGGTTACAAGATGTGTTACTAACTCTATAAAATGATTAGATTACGTATAAATTAACTGTTAAGACTGGTTCTATTTCGCAATCTTTTCAATAGTGCTCTATATTCTTTATTAATTGGATTATTGTTTCCTAATATATTTAATGGTGGATTATAGTCGTTGATAAGTTTCTTTTCAAGATTTTCGATTTGTTCTTGTTCTCTGTTTTCTACACTATAAAATAATAATAGATTTTCTCTCATCCATTGTGACAATCTTTCTTCATCGTTTTCATTGAATTTAGTTTTCCCATTATCAGGATTGTTCTTATCTCTTGGAATTTTAGGAAATCCCATTAAACTGCCAAGAGATTTACGAAGAGTGGATTTTCCGGCATTATTGCCTATGAAATGCTGCTGATAGTCACGTTTTCTAATACTTACAGTGCTAATTCCAGTGTAGATTATTGGGTAATGGTTGTTATTATAATCTATATAGTGGAATTCGGGAGCCACCTCTATTTGAGGAAGTAGCGAAGAAGTCCGTAGAACAACCAAATAATTTCCAGGAATATCAGGAAGAATAGAGCTGTAATCCCTTATAGGATCAAAAAGTTTGAATGAATTTTTCATGGTTTTGATGTTTGTTTAAATAGTTTCTTTTAGTATTTCTAATTCTTTTAAAATTAAAATGTCATTTTCATAATATGGATTCTTGATATTTTTCCCAAGAGGAGTGGGCGTATTGTATATCAATCGTTTAGGTAGTCGGTCAATGTGCTCGGAGGATATCAAAAAATATTCAGTAGAATCAACATTGGTACCTACAACTTGGTTTCCTTTTAAACCTAATGATAAATGTTCTGAGATATATTCTGTGGAATATAATTTTACAAATACATCATTATTATATAATGAAAGAGTTGCAATGTATGTTTCTTCACTAATAACATATATATCTTTTAAGCAGTCTTGTGAATAGCATCCATTGAGGTATTTTCTTTCCCTCTTTTTTTCTTGCAATATTCTGACAGGCACTTTATTGACACTTCCATGTGCATAACATTGTAGTATGAATTTGTCTATATTGGGATTTATGGAAATACTTTTAATAATATTGTTTTCAAAAAGTTGTTTGTTTGTAATAATATACATGCCATCTTTATATAAGTTTAGAAAGAAAATATTTTCGTTTGATCTTGTTCTGATTTTATTGGAAATAGATTCGGATGAATAGATATTCTTTTCCGTCTCTTCTTCTATATCTTCAATTTCAAAATATTCATCTTCAACTCTACCCTTTTCATATTTTTCCGAAAAATAAAACATTTTATTGATGTCACTTAGCAACCTTTTGGAGTCTTCCTTTTTCTCAAGTAGTTTGTAGCCATAAATGATGCAAGCAATCGCACTTAATGTTTGCGGTTGCATATCAATGTATGAATGTATGTTTTTACTATTTATGCATTCAGGATTCTTTAGTAAAGAATATAGAAGACTAAAGATATTGCTGCTTGTTGTTTCTTCTGTTCCAAGCGAAAGATCATATATTTGTATGATTTTGTTTGCAATTTGTTTTCGTTCTGCTTTTATTCTGTAAGCTAATATCCCTTGAAATGCTTTTAGACACTTTTCTTTTTTATCTTGAAGTGCTTCAATTGGCGAACTGATTGTTAAAATATTATCATATAGCATTTTACAGACTTCTCTATAGAAAGAGAAGTTTTCGCTAAAAAAGCAAGGATCAATTTCAAATAAGCTAAATAAGGTTGACATTTCAGAAATAATATTTTCAGTGCAAATAAGGGTCTCTTTATAGTTACCCAGTGAATTTGTCTGAAGAATTTTAATTGCTTTTTGTAGCCCTTCGTATTTTTTTAATTGGGGAATTTTTTTTATCTTACTGATTTTAAATGTACGTGTCCAGTTGATTAAACAAATCATTAGATCTGCAAATTCTGCTAATTCATATAAATTCCCTTTCTGAATTAATATGTATTTGTGTGTTTTATCAAAATAATTAATATAGTGCACAATCCATTTGTTGTTTTTACTTTGGTATAAGTTTATTACATTTTTTAAATGTATGTCCTCGGAAAGGTGGATTATATCGTAGAAATAATTGTCTATAAGTTCTTCCTTATTGATAGACTTAAATAAAGTTGTTTCGTCTATCCATGCAATAGTTGTTACATCATTAGTATTTTGAATATTAGTTTCCACACAGTTGCCATTGATATTTTCTATTACTTGTAATATAAGTGTCTTTTGTGTTTTATCAATAGAATTTATCTTACATCTTATTGGAGTTTCTTTATTTTTCTGATTAGATGAAAGTTTTTCATATAGACGATGAACTAGTCCATACTTATCTTTTAATACAGAAAAATGAGTTCCTTCCATATCTATACCTTCCTTTACATAGTTAAAATCATATTCTTCTTTTTCCTTGTACAATTCATACAAAATAGAAAGCTTGTCTTCTATAAATATATGAGAACCATATGAATCAACACCTCTATACTCACATCTTATGATATTTTTCTTCGTGTTTTGATATATTTCAAAAGGGAGCATTTTTATCCAACATTCTTTATTATCAATTACTATTACATAGTAGTAATTACCTTTTGCTTCGGCAATTCTTTCTACCATGAAGTTGTAACTTAATCCTTTTTCAAATATTGCCATAATGGTTTGGGTATTCCGGTTTAATAATTATAAAAGAAAGTGTGGAGTTCATTATCTATCTTGCTAAAGGCGTCTGGTAAAGCCTGAATACGGATAAACAATATCCCCACACTTGTGATGTATATAACTCAAATAAGCATATACAAACAAGTGATGAGTGTGATTGCCATCCTTCGTACTCTTTAAAGTTTACCAGACTTTTTAGCAAAGGATAAAAACTACACTTTCATCAATAAACTATGTATGTCCTAACTAGTCATGTCAGGACTTTGCAAAGCTATAAAAAAGTTTATTGATTATCAAACTCAAAGGGGATATTGTTATTCACTTCTGGCAAAACTATGGTATATATACAATGTCAAAATGCCGTTCTATGAAAGTAGCCCAACAAATGAACAATAGAATGCCAATCAGGAAAAATGGATAATACCAATTGCTGCGTCTTTGCAGTAGCCATAAGAGAAGAATCCCCAATATAGGACAAATAACAGTAAATGAGGTAAGAATGGTCGCATCTTTAAATAAAAATGCTTCTTTTGTACGGGATGTTCTGAAATGATTCATATTATTATATTTTGTATTAATCAATTTATTCTGTCATCAACTCTTCTGTATCGTCTATCAGTGCATTATAGATTTCAGGAGGATAAGTGACTTCATCTTCCGGGTCTTCAAGATATTCATCCAGATGTTCGTTGAAGGTGTCGTAATTGTTTAAGTCCCTAGATTCTGCATTCTGAGTTTTTCCAGCCACATCCTTGTAACCCGTATTTCCATGTATAGTACGTCGTAATTGAGAAGATTTATGGCTAAAATCACGTTGCAGTGGGGCAGCGTTTTCGTTCAGGCTTCTTTCCAGCATGTTTCTGTTCATGGGTCTTGATAAGCGTAATATCCAAAGATGATAAGGACACAAAGAGTCCCTGTGCCTTTCAGAAGATTACTTCTGCTCCAGTAAGAATTGTCGTTCATATTCTTTGGTTTTTAGAGGGTTATGTTCAGGAAACGACTTTTGTCATCTGTTTCTTTTCAGTGCCTCTTCATAGACAGCCTTCACCTGCTCCCTCAAATGTAGAGGTTTGATGACTGTCAGCGAACGGCTTCTTGAAAGCAGGGCCATCACAAAATCATTGGTAATACGGAGATGCAGCCTAATTCGGAATTCTTTCTCATCATCTACAATGATCTCTTGGGAATGATGCAATGGAACAGACTTCAGGAAACTGCCATCCAAAGGGCTATAACTCAATTCGATCTCTTCTATAGGAATATTCGTCTGGTTCCAAATGCCATAACAATCTTTAAAAAGGCTGTTTATGTCTATGTCCATATTGCGCTTGAATGTTTTTCCATACAATATCTGAGGGGCAATAATACAGTCCACACTGAAAGTTTTCAATACGTTTTCTTCATAAGCAAGAAGATACCATCGGTATTGGTCTTCTTTCAAATAGTGTGGCAGTACTTCTTTTTCACGCACCTTTCCATTCTCCCGGACATACATATATTTAAAAGTTATGGGATGTGAGAATTTAATAGCCTTGATTAGAAGTGGCAGATATTCATTATTTACCGGACGATGATGTTCTGCAATTACATAAGTATGAAGGCCTGAAGAGGTATCCAAAGCATTCAGTATATCAAAGTTGAGAAGGAGCCTTTCATATTGTTCTTTTTTCGTGCCATCCTCTTCATTGATATAATATCCGTTTCGTTTCTTGTCAAAACAGATGCGAATGCCGAACATCTCTTCTATTGCATTAAAGTCCCGTTGCAATGTTCTGAGGTCTACAGGCATTCCACCACGTTCTTCCATGCGGTGTGTCACATAATTTTCCAGTTCTTCACGGGGTACATACCGTTGAAGCCCTTTCAATTTATTGATGATAACCAGCATACGCTGTAATCTTTCCAGCTTTTTCCCCATATGATTATGAATTTGATTTTATTATGGGCAAAGATATTGAAGGTAAGCGACAAAACGTGTCGTTGAACAAATTTTATTCCGGACATTTTCTCTTTAATAAACTCTCGGTATCTTTGCAGCCCTAAAAATAGATAAAAAACGACTAAGGCAGAAATTGTAAATGAGATATCCTTGAAAAGAGAATGGACAGAAAAGAAGTGCTTCAGATAGTGGAAGGACTCATGAACAGTGTTAAAAGAACATTGACTAAAGGTGAGATGTGTACCTGAGAGGGTTCGGCAGTTTCGTAGTAAAACACCGTGCTGAGAAGGTGGTCCGTAATATTGGGAAGAATATGAGTATAATTATTCCGGCCTATGATATTCCTCACTTCAAACCATCTAAAAATTTTGGATTGGATTGAAAAAAATCGAAGGAGGCCGAGCAATTAAGTTCAGTCTCCTTTTTTCTTCTATAATTTGAATCCTTCAGGCAGAATGAGTTCTATTTTCTTCCGTACTCCACTACCATACCGATATTCCTCCAATTGTTTCTGGCATAGGGAAGACTCAGTAAAGCCCGATTGAGTGATTAACCGTTTCCTTCCTTCAAGCACCCAGTTCATAATTCCGGGTAACTCTGTAGAAACAATCTTCTCGGCCAGTTTCGGATCCACTTCCGACTTGGGTATCTGAACTTTAAAGGGAACAATCTGAAATCTCCTGAAATATCCGTTAGATTTGTCGTTGGTCCTTGGAAGCTCATTCAGGCAGAAAAGCATCTTGGCATAATCAGTCAGTGTCGCCACATCCTTGTACAACTGTCTTGTGCTGATAGGTTCTCCACTGGCGATACGTTTGAAAATATCTCCAGAGAAAGCATTCGGAGCAACATCAGAACAGGTATTCAGCAATTTTCCTGATAAGTTAGCCCTGCTTCTGTCCCCATTCTCACCACACATGTCCGACAAAGATTCATGGGAGATATTCTCCTTGCCTAAAAGAGCCTCGACAATATCCACGAACACCGATTTCCCATTTTTCCCGGAGCCATAGAGGAACAGGCACTTCTCCAGTTTCAATGGAGTAAAGATCCAACCGATATATTCAGCCAACACCTTCTGGGCGTCCTTGTCCGGTAATACTCTGTCCAGATACTTCATGAACATCGGGCACGTCGCATTTGGGGCGTAGGGATAAGGAAGAACATACCTGAAATAATCCAGAGAAGAATGTTGCCCCAGACTTTCGTTTTTAAGATCAAGCGTACCGTTCAGAAAATTAATTTTCTCCTTGTTCTGTTCTACCGTCAATCCCATAACCGTGTATGGAAACTGCTTGAACAACCCTTCCACCACTTCCCTTTGCGATGCCTCTACCATATTATTTGTCATCATTCCCAAAGCTTCCCTGAGAAATATTTTCAAATCAAAGTCATCAATACTAACCCAATGGTTTCCGGTGTAACAATAGACACACTGGTCCCTGAAAGTTTGGAAAGGATGACCGATACTGATTGCCGTCTGCTGTATCTTGTCACAGATTTCAGCATTCGTCCCCTTCTTATTGGTTGGAGTAATTGATTGGGGAATGGCATTGAGTATATCCCCAAATAGTTTTCTATAGTCCATAATCTTAAAATTTTCTATATTTAGTACCGATTTTACCTCTGTCATCAACCCACTTATAAGCTTTCCAGATTTCACGTTTCAGTTCAGGTTCAGAGAAATCCGGAGCTATATATTTTGAGAGATTCGCATAAGCTGCTGTTTCAGGAATTCCCCATTCGGCCAATTCTCTGGCCCTTTTAAAAGTTGAGTCATGTCTGCTGCCAGGTATCATCGGAAATTTACCAAATCCGCCTTCAAGGAACTTTATAATCTTAGAGACTTCATCACTGGAATATATTGGAATATGCGGTTGTGTGATTGTATGAATGACAACCGGAGTTGAAATAACAGGCTTTCGTCGGGTCCATATCCTGCTACCACGGTTCATATAAAGATTGGGGTCACTGCTAAGATAACAGGCACGGCATATACCCTTACAGTTATCATCCCAAAACGGAGAATCATAATATTCCTTCAGGGCTTCAAGATACTCATTGTAGCTTGTATTATCGATATTATCAGCGACACGCACAAGAGTCTTATATCCCCTGCCACCCGGAGACAGGAAAGACGCATAGGTATACTCATCCTGTACAATCATATTCCGGACATCAGACATGGCATGAACCGGGATTTTATCAAAATCAACAGTGACAAGACCGGAAGGGGTGATAAAGGCTGCATTACTGAACCTCCCGAATGTTCCGGCAAAAAGGCAGACGGGCAGTTTTCCCTTAAGTTCCGAATACATTTGCGTATCAGTATCATAGAAAGATCTTATCGTATCAATCCCGGGCTTCAACTTTTCCTGCCTGATTATATCGAGAACCAGTTCAACATCAACATGATTGGGAGGGTACTCCATAGTTCTGAATGTCTTTACACCAAGGGGATTAGTATATTCCTCACTGTAAGGTTTCTGTTTGAATACGGTTACTTTCATCATTAGAATTATAGTTTATAAGGATATGTATGTTATTATTATGTTTTTTATCTTCATTCTTTCCTGCCTCAAAAGGGGAAAAGGGGGAAATGGTGGGGAAAACAAGGGGGAAAAGGGTATTTTTATAACTTTTTTCAATTTTACCTATTCAAAAATTAGTCAAAAAACAGGTTTTATAGTTTCCCCTTTCCGCTTTCCCCCCTCTTGTTTCTTGAGGAAGGAAAAGAGATAAATGATTTAGAAGAATGGTAAAGGATCAATAATAGAACCATTTATGCCTATCCTGACTCCTTTCTTGTTATCCTCTTCCACCACATAACCTTCATTCTTCAGTTTCATCTTGAAATTCTCCCGGGTTTCGGCCTTTAAACCATTATCCTTGCAATACTCCCGATACGTATTGAACAAGGAAGTCAATCCTATTTTATTATCATTATCAGGATTACATTTCCGGGCACTCAGAAACATTACCACTGTATCCGTATCTTCCTTGTACGCTTGTTCAAGGGTTTCAAGAGTGGAAGACCTGCTGAGTTTTTTCCCGTTCCTGATAAACCTTCCCAATCCCTCTATAGCCCAGACCAGGATACCGGGTAATTCGGTTTTCAGTCTCTTTGCCAGGTCAGGGTCAGCCTTACCCTTGTCTATCTTCTTGTTAAACAGGATAATCAGCAGTCTTCTTCTGAATCCGAAAGAAGTGTCGGCACTGGAAGGCATGGAATTACAGTTGAAGGCCAGCCGTGCATAGTTCCTTACAATCTCAGGTTCTTTGTATAACCGTCTTGCTTCAACCGGTTCGCCACTCGTAAGCTGCTTGAAGATACCATTGGCAAATATTTTACCGTTAAAGTCACTGCTGTAATTCAAAAGCTTGTTCTTTATCATTATTCGGGAATAACCTTTATCATCGCACAGGGAATTTATATTATAAGAAGTGACATTATTCTCACCAAGCATTGCAAGCATCGTTTCAAAAAACACACTTTTACCATTGAAACCGGAACCGACACAACATAACGCCTTTTCCAGTTTGATATTGGGATTAAGACAGCAACCGATGAACTCCTGCAATACCAGCCGGACATCCTTTTCCGGGAGGACTTCATCAAGAAACTTCTGAAACATCGGTGATGACGCCTTCGGATCATAATCATAAGGAAGAGCATAGAAAAAATAGTCATCGGGAGAATGCTGCTGTTCCTGTACACATCCGTCATTGCCTATGACAAGAGTCAGGTTGTTCAGATTTATCCTGGTCACAGTTTCATCCTGTTCAGTCTGTTTATATAAGGAATAACACGCCTGTTCATAAATCCTGTTCGCTATCCTCACATTTCTGGCCATATACCTGTCCGCTCCCATTTTTTGAAAAGCTTTGCCCAGAAAATGTTTCAGGTCAAGTTCGTTTATTTGTTCCCAACAGACCTTATTATACAGATACGCAACCTTTCCCTCATTGATCACCAGGCCATACCCCAGTCCGTATGCAACTTCCCTGACTCTCTCAGAAACCAGGACAGCCTTGATCTCATCGGTAATCTGAATGGAATAGAGTCTGTCCTGAAGCAGTTTTTTCATATCAGAATCTGTCTCTTTTGCCAGTCTTTGGTACAGTTCCTTAGCGTAGATTTCTTTAAAATCCACTTTCGGGAGATTATCCAGTATTTCTTTTAGAATATCTTTCTGCCTCATATTTTTAAAGATTACATATTTCCCGGTTTGCACCAGCTGATACTGTCACCACATTACCAGTGCTGTCATACAGTTCGATGCTCCGGCCTAATTCCTTCTCAATATGCTGTTTCAATTTTTCAGGGTTGATGATAGGGGAATTCACATGGAACCTGATATTTTCTGGACATCCCTTGAAAGCATTTGCTGCTATATTACCAATACAAAGCGGTAGATAAATGTCGGTCAAAGATACACATCCTTCAAATGCAGACTCGCTAATATCCGAATCAGCAGGAAGGGTGACTTCTTTCAATTTTGTACATCCTTTAAATAAATTTCTCGGTACAGTCTCAGTCCATTCAGGAAGAACCACCCTTTCAATGTGTCTGTTTCCATAGAAAGCACCGGGGAACAAATAGGTTTCACTCCCCGACAAATCAATGCTTGTACTTTTGTAACGCATCCAATTAGGGATGCCACGATTCTCTTCATTCGTTTTCATTCTGTTATTAATTTAATTATTTATAATTTCATCTGTCACAATCATGTGGGAAAGGGTATATAAACCGCATCTTTCCCGGTTTGAATTCAATCCACCCATAATATAATTGAGATTAAGGGGGAAGCCCCTTTATTCGAGACTTCCCATGAGTATTATCCTCAGCCGAACATATTGTAGTTACTCTCTACAAAATTCTCAGGCAGTATCTTTCTATCCACACCAAGAAATCTGACCAGAGAATTCTTCAGGTAGATTTTAGGTTGACCGGGCAATTGCTGTAGTTCCGATAAAAAGGTTTGTGCTTCAACCGAATCATACGTTACCCCATTACCTGACATCAATCCTATTTTATAGAGATCACAAGAAGGAAGGGAGCCTTTAATCATCTGCATAGAAGACGGAAAGTCTACAATCGGTTCTATACTGGCGAATATTCGATACCCCCTGTTATGCAGTTCCTCCATAGCACCGATACGTTCTATATTGGATGATGCCCCCCGTTCCAGTTCATCATGTCCGGTCAGGGTGAATCCGAATGCCATATGTTCCCTGTATTGGTCCTCATCAAAGTTCCCATAGCTAGCCAGCAATCCAAAGAAATTGTCTATGAAATCGGCACGCTTGGTCAGAACTTTTACATTCACACCATTCTCCACACAAGTCTTTACTCCCTGTGCTGTCAGTTCCATTGTTTCAGGAAGTAGCGGATCGGTGGTGAAACTGAAAAATAATCCGGCCCCACGTAAGGACTGTAGATTTTGGGAGAATTCCTTCCCAAATACCGCAATAGCATCCTGTTCATCCTTGAAGGCCTTTTTCAAGGTTACTGTAGAACTCCACAAACCAGGCTGCAAAGCTTTTGAGCAGTAACAATAGTCGCACCAATTTGAACAGCCAATATGAAAATTACAAGCCCATTCGCCATATTCGGCAGCTTTGCCGGAAGGCTGATAAATTGCCTTGCCATGATATTCCTTTTTCATTTCTTTTTTTAGTTAGAATTAATAATATCCACTTTTATTAAACCCTTTATCTCCTTCATACCCGGGATATTTTCAGGCATAAGAGGGGTTGTGACAGGAAGTTCATGTCCTCCTGCCCATCTTAAAAATGTTGTCATAACTTTAATTAATTTAAGTGGAGAACGGCAAGTTGGTACCTGTACCTGCCATATACTCCTTTATCTATGAAAAATATTATAATATTCTATCCGGAAACAATATACACCGCAATTAATCATAGTTCAATTGAGGGGAATATGAGTTCCGGTCTTTTAGAAATCTTCCGACCACACTCTTTGAGAGCCCCAGCATCTCCGCTATCGAACGTATGCTGAAACCTTCAGAGTTCAATCTTACAATATTCTCTCCCATGAAGTCAGTAATCGTGCTGCGACTTTTCTGACTGTTGACAAGGTGATTGAATTCATCATCAAACCGTATAAAATCAAAATGAAGCCAGGGAACATCCTCCAGACACATAACAGCAACCTCCGACATCTTTTGGGCACTGCGGGTCTTCAGTTGTTTCAGGTATTTTATTTCAGTACCTTCCACTGAACTGCCAATGGCAACTATACTGTCGGTATAGTTACAGATAACGGAACTTCCCTCTATATCACTGATTTCAATAGGATTTCTACCGTTACGTTTACGAAAATGTGCAACCAGTATCATAGTAAGTTCGAATGACTCCCTGATATGGTTCAGACCTTCCATCGTCTTTTTTACAACAGACACTGATACAGCATTGCCTGTCAGAGCCCCCAAGTCATCAATAATAACAAGCTCGGGACGGTTTTCCTCTACCAGCTTCTCTATGTTTCTTATTGTATCTTCCGGAGAACAGCCGTGTGCAGAAGAAACCGGATGTGCCCTTCTTACACTACAAGAGACAAAGTCGGGAACATTGGCGTATCGACGGGCTATTTGAGAATCTGACAGTTCAAAGTCAACACAAAGTGTTTTCCTTATTTTATCACTGACCGGTTCTTCCCAATGGCACAGGCCTGATGCATTGGCAAAGGCGACATCGTAACAAAAAGCTGTTTCCGAACTATTAGCTGCAACCCCGATAACCGAAAGTTCGCCTTCCTTGATGAAATCTCCCAGAACCGCTCCCGGCTCCTTGAAATTATTTTTATCGGCAATCACCTCTTTGAATGTCCGTACTTTAAAAGCATTATCCATATATCTATATTTTTAGAGAGGGGCAATAATTACTACTGCCCCAAAGACATAATCAATCCTTAAGAATATTGTCAAACAATTCTCCCAAAACGATTTCAGTGGTCCGGGTCCTGTCACCCTTGACACCTCTGGCCTCCTGCAATACGGCAACATATTGGGGAGTAAGAACAGAGAATTTCTGGGTGATAATCTTTAGCAGTTTCTCCTTGTCAGTCTCCTGCTTAAGCCGATTATAAGTCCAGCGGGCAAGAGGGACACCATTCAGAAGCTTTGATGATGCTTTCCCCGTAAATATTTTCCGATATACCGCCAAGGCCCGTTTCATCGCATCGACCATCGGACGGTCAACACTTACAGACGTCCCTTCGTTGATCTTCTTCATGTCATCCCGGGAAGGTTCCTTGGCATACGCATAATATGCAGCGGCTTTGGCAACATAACCGGTCTTGAGCAAGTCATTGTAATATTGTGTATCCGCATTCTTATATACCGCAGCAGCATAACCCGCAAGTTCGGCATTGGTCGTCTTCTTCGTGTCGAAGTTAATGGAGACAAACTGTTTCCGGAATATATCCGGATCATGAATATCCTCAAAAAAGAAGATGAAATCGAAAGGCTGATAAGCCGGATTTTTCATAGCCTCGGCTAATTCCAGGTCATGTCCCGCAGCACGTCCGTGACCGTCCATTCGACAATAATACCGGTCCAATAAATCTCCGGAAACCCTTTCCCATTCTCCTTTTTCCTTGTTGAATAGCGCAGGAGTATATCCAGCCTGTTTGACAATCCGGGCTCTGACATACTTGCCCGGTTGGGCCATACCTACTTCACGGCACTTATTCTGCCATTCTTCCGCACGTCCCAAAAAGTCACGGTTTTCCATGATGGAACATTCAGGCAAACCTATCATTTCATTGCGGTGATACAACTTTCCTTCAGACAAAGGCTCCCCGTCCCACATCTTAAGATAGGAATTCTGCAGAACTGTCCCACTTAGGAGTGTCCCACTTGATGCTGTCCCATTTGGCACAACAGCATTTATGCTACTGTTACTATCAGGCGTAGCACTACCCTGAGGTATCATACCATTATTAACATTCTCTACCGTTGCTTGAACGGCTCCCTGCTCTGATAATTCAGTCACAGGATTTTGATTGTTTTCTAACATACTACTATTATTATTTTTCTGTTCAGCCTCCTTATCAGCTTTGAGAGACCCTACTAAGGCATTATTCTCTTTACGAGAAGCTGTGCCTGATTCATTCAAGTGTACCAGTGCTGGTCCAAAACCAGCAGAGGGGATTTGACCTATACCCTCTATTTTTTCATAATCCTCTGACATCTTAGTCTGGTTTTAAATAATAATATGCAACACTTCATCAGGTCGTTGCTTAACCCCGTAACCAACCTTCATTTTTAATATCAGACAGAAGGGTAATTACTCCTTATTATATAAAGAACGTTCTTTCTCTGTTATAATCCGAAGTTCACCGGCCAACTTCCTCACTAGATCCATACGGTCCAATGTGATGGCGACTTTTATTCCGAGAAGGAGTTTCTGTTTCTTCTCCAATAACTGCAGCATTTCTACGTTGTCTATACTTTGTTTCATACTTCATTGTTATTTGAACGCTGCAAAGGAAAGTGTTTTATATTTAATACACTAATAATCAACTTGTTATAGCAAAAGAAAAGAAAACCAAATTTTGCTATAGCAAAAGGAATATATACTATTAAGTTACTGATACAAAGTTGTATAATAGCAAGCTTGTAAAAAAGAGTTGGAAGGAAATTAGAAAAGTTAGCTATAACAAAAAAGCTACTCCTTATCATAAGGAATAGCTTTCACATGCAACAAAATCACAATTTAAGTTATGTCATATCAGACAAAAAAAATCCCAAATGTTGTCAGGGCTAAAAGATAAATAATCTCTATTGCTGATTCATTTATCTTTCATTATTTGATCAGTGAATAAGGATTTCATATAACTTGCAAATTTTTCAGTTACTGGATGATCTGCATACTTACAATAATCATTTTCATGTTTTTGTTCTTTACAGATGAAGAACAGTACCATCCTTCCATATTTACTTGTTACCATATTGGAATCTTTTTGTTTTCCCATTCTTCCATTTGACCTCAAATAAAAATATCGCATAATGCAATAAAGACAATAAGACTGGGGATCCTTATCAGTTTTCCACTCAATCCGTTCAATAAGGTCATCGGGTCTACATCTGCCTGTCAAACGGTAAGCAAAACTTCTTTTTGTCTGAGCATTGTTTTCTATATATCCTTCATTGGCAATGTAATTAATAAATTCTTTAAAAACTTCCACACCCTGTTGTTTTATGACAGTTTTGACATCAGCTGTACAAAGACGATCATTCACATTGGGCTCCGACTCGAAATAATCATCGGGCAATGTAAATTCTTGATTCGCATCACTGTCAGAGTCAGTACTTTCGGTTTCCACCGGCTTATCAGACAAGCTGGCCTGTCGTAAATCATTAAGCAAACCATGAATTCCTTCTACAAAGGAACTCTGAATGATATCGTCAATCATATTCAATTCTCTGGGGGTAAACTCCCTTTCAAGCATGGACAGAATTGTCTGGGTCTCCTGGTCAATGAATTCCAACAACTCCCAAATCTCCAGTTCTTTCCTCTTTATCTTCTGTTGCATCTCCGCATACTCTTCGTCTTGAGGAAACGAAACCTCTATATCTTTCAGCTGACAGAAAAGTAGGTCATAAACCTCCTCCTGTGTCTTTTTATCCTGACAGAATTGTGAATTACTGATAATAAAACGGCACATTTGCAGCAAGGAAACAAGCAAATCCTGTACATGGCAGACAGATGATATTGGGCGGAGATTACAATCATTAGCACGGACTGTCTCTACAAACATTTCTTCATCATTATTTCTCAAACCCGCAACCAGGGAATCAAAGGCGGAAGAAGAACAGGGCAGCATTTGTAACAGGAGCAGAGCCCTTTCTTCCGGATATGTTTTCAATCTCCTGTATAGATCGTCGCTTGTCATTCTGTAATCAACGGAAAGGCAGGTATTGTTTCTCACTAATTGCCAGAGAATTCTGTTCTCAAATGCATATAAAGCTATAGTAGCTACAGGCAGACTGACTCCGGTAACATAAAGGATGGACCATAGATGTAAATTTCCATAGGCCAGATTTACCTGTAATCCATTGTTATCTTCCAACAGAATATTTTTTTCTTTCAGCATATCATAAATAACCTGCAGATTCTCCGTCTCAATCAGCTCTCCTAACATTTCTGCCTTCAAATCGTCTGCTACTTCCAGCTTTAATTCATCAAACAATGATACAAGATATTCACGAAGGAAATTGGTGGCGATCCCTTGCGAATTCTTTTTTTCTTCAGAAAGACATTTCTCTAATTTTACATAATACTCGGATTGCCGCTTGTGTAAACTTTGCAGGCTAGTTGTTAAACTTTTTTCTTTCATGATTATAATATAATTTAAAGATTATCTGTCGTTGTTCTATTTTCCTCCCTCACTTTACGTTTTCTGAAGATTCTTTCCATATAAACCATAGGCACGCAATTCTGCATATCTTTATCCCAGTAGGCCTTCTTATGGTAAGTATCGACATAGAAAACGTTGGTGAGTGTAATGGCCACATCGCTCAAACCCTGTTCGTGAAGACGATTTATTTCAGCCTGTTTCTCTGCATCATGAGGGGTATGAATTATAACCTTTTTCCAAAAAACAGTCCTCCTGCCTTCCACTGGCTCTACATTTATTTCTGTAATATAACGATGGATTATTTTTCTCATAGTTTCGGGGGTAGTACCGTTTTTCAAGTGCTCATAAGAATTGCCAAGGGCATCCAGCATATCATCAAAAGTTATATCAGCCTGAATCTGTTGCTGTAAACTATTGATAGCAGTCTCAAATTTCCTGATATTGCTTTGTTCTGTCTTTATGATGTCATTCTGTTTTTGAGTCAACTCTTCATATTTCTCTTTTGTGAAACGACCATGAACAAAATAGTTTTCATCCAGATCAGAGCGACGTTTCATAGTTGATTCCAGCAACTCACGTGAATGAGCTATTTTCTGATTATAAACTTTAATCTCTTCCTCATATGTTTTTTTAGCATCACTACGCTTACAGACCATGTCTTCATGTAATTCCTGAAGAGCAACGTACCACGCTAAAGATTCAATCATATTCACATTCACATCTGGAGAATGAGTCAACCCTTTTTCTACTGCATTATGTTTTACTCTACAAGAATAGGTTCCATCCATAAGATTAACAGAATAAGAAGCATTACAAATACAGCGAATTAAAGGTGTCAATAAGTGGGGAGTCTTTGTTTTCGATCGGGTCCTGTTTTCCTTTCTTTTCTTACAACATTGTTCCCATGTGTCATCATCTATAATCTGAGGATAGATATTGTTACTTGTCCTTATACCTCGATAAATAGGATTTTTCAACAAATGAGACATTTCTACTTTTATACTGGTAACAGATAGGTTTTTAAAATATCCTCTAGATTTTAATTCTTTTCCTAATCCGGTCAAGCTATATTCCCCAGAAATATACATATCAAATATAAGACGCACCAATTTGGATCCCTCTTCATCAATTTCCCAATAGCCATCTTCCGAAACCTTGTATCCAAGTGTAATTTTTCCACCCATATACTTGCCTTTATTGAAACCTTCTTTTTTGGCTCTAGCAAAACGAGCAATTTTATTTCTCATTTCAGATTCAGCAAGTTGAGCATAAAGGGTAAAGATGGTTTCAGCACCTTCATCAATCGTCTTGTCATCTTTAAGTAGACGAATTCTTGGCTCTTTGATGATTAACTGAATTCCTTTACTAGTCAAATATTCCAAAATACTGAACAGAATCTTTTTTCTTCTGGCGATACGTGAGATTTCCCAAGCGAACACGCAATCATATTCACCTGTTTCCAATAGTTCTTTCATACGATTAAGGCCAAATCTTTCCTCTTCATCCAACTTTATTGCACTTTCTTTGGTAGCTATCGAGGAAATATCCTTATCTTTATACCCGTAAAAATGAGCCAGATCATACAGTTCTTTCTCCTGTTCATCATAAGATTGAGCTTCTGTTGATACACGGACTAGAAGTATACATTTCATTGATAAAAAATATTAGTAATTTATATGAACGCAAAGGTAGAAAGAAATTTTTTATCCACCAAATAGTAAACTAATATCGTGGCGATGGTTGGCGGAGGTAGTTTTCCACAACCCGGAGAAATCAGTCTGGCACATAATGGGGTACTTTTCTTAGATGAATTGCCGGAATTCAACCGAGGAGTGCTGGAAGTGTTGCGTCAACCATTGGAAGACCGCCAGATCACTATTTCCCGCATCAAAAGTACTATCAGCTATCCGGCCAATCTGATACTGATTGCATCCATGAACCCATGCCCCTGTGGATATTACAACCATCCGACAAAAGCATGCGTATGCAGCCCCGGACAGGTTCAAAAGTACTTGAATAAGATATCCGGTCCATTATTAGATCGCATCGACATTCAGATAGAGATTGTACCTGTACCCTTTGATAAGATTTCCGATCAAAGACAGGGAGAATCGAGCAATATCATCAGACAGCGAGTGATAAAAGCCCGTCAAATGCAGGAAAGACGCTACACCGAATATACCGGAATTTATTGCAATGCACAAATGAACAGCAAACTGCTTGCAATGTACGCTCAACCGGATGCCAAAGGACTTGCATTGCTAAAAAATGCAATGGAACGACTCAATTTATCTGCCCGAGCCTACGACCGGATTTTAAAAGTTGCCCGTACAATCGCCGATTTGGAAGGAGCAGAACAAATACTCCCCAATCATTTGGCAGAGGCTATCAGTTATCGGAATCTCGACAGAGAGAACTGGGCTGGATAATAACAATGAATATAAACATAAGAGAATTATTTCATCGATAACACTATCTTTTTTCATATATTTGTTTTACATTTGTGACAAACAAATATGCAATCATATGAAAACATCAATAACAAGTCTTTTAATGATATTTTGTTTGAGCATATTGGCTTATGCGCAAACTCCCCAGGACAGAGCCACAGAACTAAAAAAACAAGCGCAAAGCAGTCTCAATCAAAAAGATTACATCAAAGCGCGTTACTTATTCAAAAAAGCATACGAAGCATTTGCAACCCGCGGAAACTATCCACAGGCGATAGAATGTGGTGTTCAGGCCAATGCTTTATACGTCAGAGAGAACTTTTACAAAGAAGGATTCGAACTTTGTCGTGACATGGACCAACTTATATGGACCGGAGAGCAAAATCAGAAGAAAGTCTTTTATGACCTCCGCTTCCTCGTAAACAAGGAGCGGTTGCAGATGTACACGGCACTTAAAAATCCAGCCCAAGCAAAAACACAGCTGAATAAATTGGAAGAAACCGCTAACCTTGCCAAGAATGACTCACTGACAGAGGTTTTACTGTATACAAAAGCCAACTATTACTATACATTTAACCAAAACACGCAAGGTGATGCCTGTTTCCGCAAACTGATTAATCAATATAAGGAAAAGAAAGACTATGCCAAAGTGAATGATTGCTACAAGAACCTTATCGGAATTGCCCGTAAAGCCAATAATGCCCCTTTAATGGAACGCACCTATGAAAGTTACATCGTTTGGACAGACTCCGTGAAAGCTCTGACAGCTCAAGACGAACTGAATGTACTGAAAAGGAAATATGACGAAAGCCAACTGACTATACAAGAAAAAGACGACACACTATCAGCCAAACAATACATCATTATAGGTCTGTGTGTTCTTGTAGTCATCCTCGTTGCCGGACTGGCAATACTGGCCGCCATATTACTGAAATTTATAGCCGGCAACCGCAAATTAAAGAAAAGTGTGAAGATTGCCAATGAACATAATGAATTAAAAACCAAATTCATTCAGAACATATCCTCACAGATGGAACCGACTTTGAATACGTTGGCTACCTCTGCGAATGAACTTTTACAGAAAGCCCCTCAAGAAGCGAGCCAAATGCAGAGCCAAGTCGCTGCTCTGAAGAAATTCAGCGATGATATCCAGGAACTGTCTTCATTAGAGAATTCATTAACCGAACTCTATGAATTGGGTGAAATCAACGTAGGTACTTTCTGCGAAAATGTAATGGATAAGGTTAAGGAGCATATAAAAATAGATGTTACTCCTTCAGTCAACGCTCCCAAACTTCAGGTAAAGACAAACAAGGAGCAACTGGAACGTATCCTTCTCTATTTACTGAAAAATGCAGCCTACTACACCGAACAAGGACGTATCAGCCTTGAGTTCAAGAAACGTGGTGCACATACTCATCAATTTATCGTGACGGATACGGGAATCGGTATTCCGGCAGAGCAACAGGAAAATATTTTCAAGCCTTTCACGGAAGTGAAAGACCTCACTACAGGAGATGGGCTAGGATTACCAATCTGCTCACTTATCGCCGCAAAAATGAATGGTAGCCTGACGCTAGATACCAGTTATACCAAAGGAACCCGTTTCATACTGGAACTTCACGTCTAAATTTTGCATAAAACGAATAACTTGTATCATTAGATTACTTTCTAATTTGTTTATTATAGTTACCTTTAGCAAAGAGTATTCCAAACGCAAACTTGAAAACATACAAAAATATGAACAATTTCCCATATAAACGGATATCACGTTTTAAATAAACCTTTGAGTAGTTTATTAAGAACAGTATTTGAGTTTATTAAAAACTTTGCAATCGGATTTCCGAGTTCTCAACTCTATCTATTACAACAAAAAGGCTGCAAATTTCATGAAATTTGTAGCCTTTTTGCCTATAGCCGATACACCATTTCTGATACTAATCAGGAAATAAAAAGCATTTGTCAAGAACCTATTGTTTTTTTGCTGAAAAAATAAAGAGAAAACTAACTTATATATAATAAGATAGCCTTCTCTCTATTTATAAACTGACTTTCCGCTTTATTCTACAGAATATCATCTCACGATATTTTGTATCAATAAATATCAGACAATAAGATCTTACTCTTGCGGCATATTTCCCATTTTTACCACTGAATAGCTTGGTCTGTATCAGGAATCAAGCTATTAACTTTTCGTTCCATCAACATACTACCTTCAGCACGACAAGGTACAACGATATCTTTATCTTCATACGTTGTCACATCATCATACGTATATGACATATAAATCGTCGTGAAATGATGTTCCAAATAAGGAGTTACTTCATCTAAAGACATGCTAGTCGTATAAGTAGGCGCATCTCCTATAAGTCGGAAGTTCATGGCATTAGTCGGATCGGCAGGTTCAGCTGTCAGTGTCCCATTTTCGTTAAAAGTCAACACAATCTTATATTTATCTCTATCCTTCAATTCTTCACTAATGACTCCGGCATAGAAGAAGCATTGATTCTCACTCACTACATGCAAGGTACGTGTACTTGAAACCATAGCACTCGTATTATCCATCATATATACAAACATATTGGTGGCCCCATAAGCTCCTGAATAATCATTAAACGGCATCACACGGAGAAGTGCTTTACGATAATTCTTGCGTGGATTCGGATCATACGAGTCACTATCCAAAATCGTCAATGGAAGTACCCATTTATCAACAAGATCCAGTCCGCTAAATTTGAATTTAATATCAAACAAACCTTGACATTCCCCAGCCGGAATATGACAAGTAGGAGAGGCAAACTCATAGTGTTTCTTATCCAGCAATTGAAAATACAAGTCTTCACGTTGTTTCCAGCGAGCTTCATTCAAACCAATCAATGTATCCGGATCCACATCAATAGCAACATCCAGATCTCTTTCATTCATAGTAGAGCCACCTACAATCACCGGTAGCCGATAAGTCACTTCACCGTTCGCTTGATAACGCAAATATACATCAGTCACTCCCTTACTATTGACAGGGGCTTTCAATCCGACATTTTGCACATACACTTCTTCCACCCATTCATTGTTACATGCACCAGTCAGAACAAGCGTTAATAACAATATAAAATATACGATATAATTTTTCATATTTTTCCATTTAATAAGGTTAATCATAATATGTCCATCCCGGGTTCTGAGTCAGACGCAAGTTTCTTCTCAACTGATCATGGGAAATCGGCCAGAAATACATTTTACGGCTAAAAGTAGTCGGCAAGTTCGAATTGATCACTTGAGTATGAAATAAGTCTCTTTCTGTTTTACTCATATATGCATTGCAACCATACATCTGCTGCGACTCCTCATATTCGGCATCCTTCCAACGGCGCAGATCAAAGTAACGACTGTTTTCTGCAAATAACTCTATCTGGCGCTCATGCTTCAAATGCTTGCGGAACTCATCAGCATTCTCATAAACATCTGATCCAAAATCGGGAACTCCTCCACGAATACGAACTCTGGAAATAGCATAACTCATTTCATTCTTATCACGTGAAATATCATAAGACTGAGTTCCATCCCATGAAGGAATCTGATAAGTACTCGCACCTAATTCATTTAATGCCTCTGCATACCATAACAACACGTCAGCATAACGAATACCAATCACAGGCTTTGAGATAACCCCTCCCTCTGTCTTAAAGTTGTCACGAGAACTAACAAATTTCCTGATCCCAATACCAGTAGCCAACCAACGATCACCTGAATTACTCCAGCCACTCTCTTCACCACGATAATACCATATGATTAGATTCCGGTCATACGACTGTACAGCATTAGTACCATTCCATAAGCAACCATTGTATGCTACCGTAGCATAAAAACGTGGTTCACGATGTCCATATTGTTTATTCACACCTTCCACCAATGGTGCCCAATCACCACTAGCTGCTTCCTCGGCACTCACATAATTTTCATCACCCGTCCAGTCTTTCGTCTTATCAAAAGGTTTTCCGGTATTCATCTGATAGGCATCGCATTGCTTACCTGTCATAGCATGACAATTATAACCTCCGAATGCTATTGGCATCTGATGTTGAATCATCGTATTGATATCTCCGTTGTTCTGTCCGGTTGTAAAAATCATCTCTTTGTTTTCCGAAGGAAAAATCACTCCATTAAAAAGTGTCTCGTAAGACTGTAACGGGTCAATATTCCGCCATCCTGCAGGAAAATCCGCATGAGAATATACCGCATGCGTAGGAGGAGCAATCGTTGCCGGATTATCAATTGTACCAGTAGAGTGAGCTGAGACCGTATGTAGCTCATACACACCCTTACGACCAAGTTCTACCACATCACGAGCAGCTGCTGCCGCCTTTGCCCACTTTTCTTCATTGTATTCTTGAGCCATCAGATAGCGTCCTTCATCATCCACCAAATCCGTGAAACGTTCAGTATCGGTTGGACGCGGATTATTGAGAGGGCTGGCAGCATAAAGCAATGCTTTTGCGCGAGTTGCCAAAGCTGCTCCGCGAGTAGGACGTGCCATATTACGTGTATCACGTTTCAATGGTAAGTCTTTCGCTGCAAGCTTCATTTCCTCTGCAATGTAGTTGACACAATCGTCATACGTGCTACGTGGGATATAAAGATCCTCATAAGCAGCATTATAGTCCATCACACCATCATTAGGTATAATTGGTATAGGCCCGTACTTTTGCAACAACTTCCAGTAGAAATAAGCGCGTACAAAACGAGCCTGTGCCTTATAATCAACAATTTCATCCGGAGTCATTTCTTTATTTCTGTCAATATTATGAATAAAAATCGAGGCATGACGGATACCATCATAAGCTTGTGCCCAGGAGTCTTGTTTCCAATTCTCATCATATTCACAATATTTGAATACACGATATTCAAGATTACGGTCGCTATAACACATATCGTCAGAAAAGTTAGTAATACAGTTATCTTTCGAACCAATATCGATGTTACTCCATGTCAGCCAAGCGTATGCAGTCGCCAACCATTGTTCCGACCATTCTTTATTTTCGAATATATTTTCCAAACTCTGGGTATTTTCTCCCAATTTCCCCTCCACGCTCAAATAATCTGAACAAGAGGAAACCATCATTCCCATACTGATAATGGTGGAAAACAATATATGTTTCTTTTTCATATTTCGTATTATATATTAACAGTTAAACCTAAAGTGAGCATTTTAGACAATGGATACTGCTGCCCGTTAGAGCTCCCCATTTCAGGATCCCATAATTTGAACTTAGAGAATGTTAACAGATTTGTCCCGATAAAGAAGATGCGTACATTATTCATCAAGATTGCACGACTGATGTTCTTTGGAAGTGTATAACCCACCTCTACCGTTTTCAGGCGCAGATATGAACCATCACGCAACCAATATGTCGATTCACGGTTATTGTTACTGTTATTCTGCCAGGTCAAACGAGGATATTTGGCATCAGGATTCTCATTCGTGCCAAGACTCCAGTAGTTTCCTACTACATCCGTAAGAATGTTACCCCAGTCACCACCACTAAATGGTCTGACTCCAAAACCATCAATAAAGAAAGAGGATTTACCAGCACCTTGGAAATGTAGATTCACATCGAACCCTTTCCATGTAGCAGACATACCAAAGCCGTAAATCAAATTCGGACGGGTTGTAGAACCAATAGGTACCCTATCACTATCATTAATCACGCCATCACTGTTCACATCTTTATATTTAATATCACCAGGCATTACTGTTCCCCATTCTGTTTGTTGAGGACTGTTACGTATATCATCATAATCCTTAAATAAGCCAAGAGCTATCAGACCTTTCGCTTGATTGACACGATACCCTGTATCACGTATATAAGGATATGCGCTATTTGCCTCGTCAGCAGCCAGAATCTTATTATTACTATAAGTGAAATTACCGCGTACAGTCAGACTGACATTGCCTATATCCTGTTTGAAAGCCACATTTCCATCAAAACCGGTAGAACGTACCTTACCTACATTCGCACTAGGTGTAAGATAACTCAAACCTAAAGTTCCTGGCAAACTTTGACGCTGCATAAAGATTCCATCACGTGTTTCATGAAAATAATCTACAGTACCAGTAAACCTGTCATCCCATAACGAGAAGTCAACACCTATATCATGCTTAGTAGCAATCTCCCATGTCACACCAGAAGAAGATATCTGCTTATAAATCTGTCCATTATCCACATTAGGAGTATTGTAATCTCCCCAATTATAAGGATTTCTACTTTCAAAAAGCTCCAGATAAGGGAAACGAGTTCCAATATTGTCACTACCTACCTTACCATAAGAATAACGAAGCTTAAACATATTCATCCATTTCAGATTCTTCTTAATAATAGGTTCTTCCGCAATATTCCATGCTACTGAGTATGCAGGAAAGAAGCCAAACTGGTTGCCTGGGGCAAAATTTTCTGAACCATTGTAACCAAAGTTGAAATCAACCATATAGCGATATTTCCATCCATAGGTAATACGACCAGCAAGTCCCATGTGTCTATTAGGTAGCCAATCATAGCCGGCTGTACTTTGTGTGTTGACATATTCATCCTGAGTATATTTCAACGTACCGCCCACCGAATGATCACCGAATCGACGATCATATTGCAAAATAGCCTCCAAAAACTGCCTACGGTTACCTGAAGCAGAAGACTCATGAAACATCAGCTGTTTCTCTGCCACTTTTTTGAAAACGATTTCCCCGTTAGAATCTCGCTGACGTTCGGCTTGCCATTGTTCAGGCCACTGCTTATGATTACGATAGTTATTGTTATAAGTATCAAATCCAAAACGTCCGGTAAACTTCAAACCTTTCGTTATAAAATCCAATTTCTGATCCAAAGTCGCATTCGTTTGAATTACGTTCTGCCACTCCTCATAATAACCGGTTTGTGTAGCAATTACCCATGGATTAGTACGTTCACTTGTTCCTGCAGCCGGAATTCTTCCGTTCGAAAAAATCACCGGCATATTAATAGGTGTTTGTCCCATTACGGACTTCCACAATGCATCAGAGCCAAGTCCCGGATCATTCTGAGTAGAAAGCCAGCCTGAAACACCTACCGTCACCATGGTGGTCTTTGTAACATCAAAATCTACATTCATACGATAGTTCCAACGCTGGTAATTGGCATTTGTATTATAATCTTTCAACTTACCGTCTGTCTTATACATACCTCCCTCGCTAACATAGCTTGCTGACACAAAGTAGCGTGCCACAGAACCACCGCCACTTATATCAAGATTAGCACGATAAGTCATTGCACCGTCTCTTAACAATACATCCATCCAGTCTACATTCGGATACAAATCCGGATCCAGTCCTGTCTGAATCAGTCTCAACTCATCTTGGGAATACATCGGCTGTTGAGAACGAGTTGTACGTGATTCGTTCAGCATGGTAGCGTAAGTATAACCATCTACAAAGTCAGGAGTCATGGTACGTGTATTATAAGAAGTTTCCACTTTCGCATTGATATTAATTTTACCAGCCTTACCTCTCTTAGTAGTAATCAACACTACGCCATTTGCACCACGACTACCATAAATTGCTGTAGCTGAAGCATCCTTCAATACAGAGAATGACTCAATATCTTCCACATTGACTTCATTCAGGCTACGTTCGAATCCATCTACTAAAACCAATGCTCCGGAACCTGCCCCAAAAGTAGAGATACCACGAATCCAGAATTCTGACATATTGGCTCCCGGTCTACCGGAAGTCTGCCTTGCTAACACACCAGGAACATTTCCAGCCAATGCATTTGCCAGACTTGAAGTAGGAGATGACTTCAACACATTCACATCTACCGTAGAAACTGCACCTGTCATTGTTATTTTCTTTTGAGCACCTGTACCGGTGATAACCACTTCATCAATCACACTAGCAGAAGATTCTCGCAATGTGACATCAATCTTACTCATATTATCCTTTATCAGGACTTCTTGTGTTTCAAATCCTATATAAGAAAAGATCAGCGTACTGTAAGGAGCTATTTTAATCTTATACTCACCATCAATGTTGGTGATAACTCCCAAACCTGCAACATTCTTTACCGAAATATTGACTCCAGCCAAAGGTATCTTTTCGGCATCTCTGACCATACCGGTTACCTCTATCGTCTGACTCTGGGCATACATATCAATGACGTAACCTGTTGTCAATAATAATATCAGAAATAAAAATTTCCTCATAAAATAAGAATTGTGTGTTAATCATCAATTTACTGTAATGCAATGGTACGAACACGGTGATTACCGTTGTCACCAACATAGAAAGTACCTGTAGACTCTTCATAACAAAGTCCTAAAGGATAGTTGAAACGTGCTGTTTCACGAGGATCACCGTCAATATATCCTGACACGATCTGATCTGTCGAATAACTTCCACGACCGGCAAACGTTGTAACAATACCATCAGGAGTGATCTTACGAATACAATGATTGGCAGCATCAGTAAGATAAAAATCATATATATCCGCACGTTGCTCTGCCACATATTCTTCGTTCAACACAAAACACCCTTGCATTGGATTATCAAAACGGGCAGAATTCTGGGATGCGTCCTTGTAACCATATGATCCGAACTCTCCAGCAAAAGTAATAGGAGTTTCCAGATATTTACCAGCCCAATTATATTCTGCTTTCATCACACATTGCTTGTCACGTGCTATTAAATAGGCAAAATTTCCACTTGGATGAAAAGTAACACATTGGAACCAGCCGCTTGGTCCCATCTTGGCAATCTGCTTCGGATCCCACATTTGTGTCTTCTCATTCCAAACCGCTTTATGAAGCGTAGCATCACGACCACGACACAAAAAGATAGTACCATCTATAGGATGCGTGAATAATGTATTGAAATCATCTCCATTTAAAGCCGGATAAGAGTTTTTAAAATTTTCTTTACGAAGTAGGTAATAAGCTCCTGCACGTTCTACATTCCCCTGCGGACAGTTCACAAACATAGTATCCCTGTCCACACTCCAGCCAAGTCCACTCGGAGCACTACTCCAACCAGCAGCACCATTAGTAATCACAGTAGCTATGGAATCCTTATCTAGATAAATTTTACGTAAACTATGTTCATTCTCGAAAAAATAAATGCAACGTTCGCCTGATGATTCGTCATAGTACATGGCAAGAGGAGTTTGAGTTCCTGCTTTATCAAAATTACCATCCGTAATAGAAGTATTGCCTTCACTATCTACTACACCGCACAACGTGCCGACAACTACATTATACTGATAAGAGAACTTTTGGTCAAATGTATAGGTAGCATTCAAACTTTTATCTTTATTCAATATATCCACCTGCACAGACCCTCCATCCGCACGGGAAGGAACAATACAATAAATCTGTGTACCGGAAGAGCTAACAACCTTCGCTTCCTTACCACCGACAACCACTCGTATCAGTGAGGGATCAGTCCCAAAATTACTACCATTGATAAACATGTTCGTGCGTACAGCACCTTCCAAAGGAGAATAGTCAGTAAAAACAACTTCAACATTAGGATCAGAAGCTACATAAGACGGAAGATTTACTTCCACATTTTTGTCCATGCAACTACCCAATCCACCCAAGCAAATCAAGGAAAACAATACAAACCTAACCTGTTTCCCTCCTTTTTTTGTTTTAAAAAGACTTTTCATTGTATTAAATTATTCGTTAAACAATAAATATAAAAATCAAAAGAAAAAATAACTATGCATTATTCCAATGTGCACTATTAACGAAATGCAAAATAAAACGCTATCCTATTAATAGAATAAAAATAACGGTTCAATAAATGACAAAAACAGGTCAAAAACCTATAAAACAGCTATCCTAGTATGTTTTGGAGCACTTTTACTATTTTAGCTTATGTTGTGTGCTTTTCTCTATTATCATCCAACCTATATCTCCCCCCCCCGAAAGTGATATTACATATAGCATAGTTGTATAAATGGTCATAAAAATACAAACTCTTTCTAAAATGGAGCAACATCAGAAAATATCAACTACAGTAGTATCTGGCTTGCCCTTCATTACTTATATAAAAAAATAGTGGGAGCTTTTATCACCCCACTATTACATTTCTCATACTATTGCTTGCTCCAGCAAATAGATTGCAAAAACCAAGCTTTATTTTCGTCATTCAAACCCTGACGCTTCAAAACCTCCGGGAGGTCAGTATAACTTTTCCAAAAATCGGAAACTAAAGAAGAGATCTTCTCCGGTGCATAGATTACCGCTTCACTCAGACTTCCCATTTTACCAAATTCTTCCTTAAAGCAAATATATGAATCACGGTATTTTAACTGCTCCATAGATTTAGCTATTCGTCTAGATACTCCCAACAAGCCGTTCATATCAGCTGTTTCCGTAGGATAAACTATTTTAATAACCTTTTCCTGATCACATGACAAAACAGGCAAATCAACCGAAAGAGCAAACTCTTCACCCAAATATTCATATTTGGCAGGTTGACCATTTACAGTGACAGACTGAGGAACAAGTGATGAGAGCACTTTCACTTTGAATGAACGAGATTCAGGCATATCTTTATATCGGCCATCACGTTTACCGATAACAATCGTTCGTTCCTGCCCTTGGCTGAAAGATGTTAATTTAGTCACAGCATATTCCGAAGCATAGTTCTTATCATTTCCATTATCTTCATAAAAATTAAAGGACGAAATTCCATTTCCACCAGGGAATACGGTAACAACAACCTCCTCATCATTACCGTTCAGGTTCATCACCTTTCTTGTATACATCGGCAATACCGCTCCCGCTTTTACATAAATCGGATATTCGTCAATAGCAAAAGGACGTTCCACTATTTGTCCTCCTTTCAGTAAGGTACCTGTATGCAACTCATACCATTCACCTTCGGGCAGCCACACACGCACTTGTACATAACCATCTTTTGCAGGAGCTGTGGCAGGAGCAACCAGAATATCATCTCCAAACATATATTCATTACGGAACTCATATGCTTCCTTATTATCCGGATGATCATAATACATCGGACGGCAAAGTGATAATCCTTCATCATAACCTTTACGAGCCATTGTATAAATATAAGGCGCCATCTCATAACGTTGCTGGATTGTCTTACGAAGAACATCACAATATTCTTTGTTGAATACCCATGGTTCCTTATTCAAACCGGCACTTTTTTGAGAATGTGTACGCATAATCGGGCTTAAGGCTCCGAATTGCAACCAACGAGTGTACATTTCCGGATCTATACTTTCACCGATATGTCCTCCTAGGTCATGACTCCAATAACCATATAATACATTGGAAGCTGTCGAGTTGAAGTAAGGCTGAAAATCTAATGATTTCCATGAAACAACTGCATCACCGGAGAACCCCACCTGATAGCGATGATTACCCAAACCTCCCCAACGGTGATATAGCATCGGACGTGTGTCCCTGTTCTTTTCCATATTACTAAAGAAAGCATAATTAATCCACCAAGTGTTGCTCAAATTCTTCACCTTCGGATCATATATCCTTTGTTGCCAGTCCAGCCACCAAAAATCAACACCATCTTTCTCCATTGGCGTCAATACATTCTTAAACATATTTTTAATAAACTTCTTATCTGAATTTATCCATGGAATAGTCTGTTTGGACTGAGGATCAACTCCCATATCTTTTGCTAATCCAGAATATTTTTCTTCATAAGAAGCTACTCCATCCGCCGGATGTAAGTTAAGGGTGATTTTCACATCATTCTGTTTCAAGTATCCCAAAAACTCCTTTGGGTTCGGGAATAAATCACGATTCCATGTCCAACCGGTCCAACCACCTTTTCCTTGTTCTGTATAATGCCAGTCCATATCTACCACCAATACATCCAAAGGAATCTGATAAGTATGGAAATTATCAATCAGATTACGGAACTCCCTGTCAGAATATAACCAATAGCGTGACCACCAATAACCAAATGCATACCGGGGAGGTAATGGTACTTTTCCCGCAAAGAGGGTATAATCTTTCAAGGCAGCTTTATAGTCATGTCCATATGCCATGAAATACCAATCCTGTCCGCCATTAGCCGGACGCTCTTTCACCCAATCCCAATCTTTATTATCATCAAACAAAAGTCCCTGAGAATCATCAATCAGAGTCCAACCGTCCGTAGCCAACAGGCCATCTTCCAGTTTCAGTTTATCACCTTTCTTTGTATCAGCCACCCATGTTTGTGTCTGTGTATCACCATCCATACCATCCAATGTACGATAGGTTCCTTTCAAGTTGCCCTTCTGTTGCATACCGGGTTTCCAAGTAAAAGGTAATATTTCTTTAGAGGCAGTGATAACCAAGTTCTTATCTGTAAACTGTCCACTCTTTTTCTTATAACGCATCTTCATTTTGGAAGTCGTTATTTCAACCCATCCTCCTCTTGTTTTTAGCTTGTAATCTACCTGGGGATAGTTACGATTCACAACGATGTGAGATCTATCGTCCACGAATTTCCCATCCGGTGCATATTCCAGACGGATTGCTCCATCAGAAATGACTGTAAATCTTACATTGCCATCTGTATAAGCAATATTTCGCTGTGTGTTTTGCGCATGCAATACAAATATAAAACTCTGCATGACACAGAGTAAAAGCAATAATCCTCTTTTCATGATAACATTTAAAAGCAATAAATTTATAATTCGAGAATAAAATAGGGTCGTTGCAGTTATCATAGCTACAACCACCCTATGTCAACTACTTACTCTTCTTGAAAGTCGGAGCTTCCGCCTTCACAACCGGTCCGTCCCCTACGAGATACGGCCAATCATCGTCATCCCAATAAACTCTATCAAGCAATACTACACGACCTAAAGATGGATCGGCAGTCCGGTAAGCATGATAGATAATCCAATCTTTACCTTCATCATCCTGCACTATTTCAGCATTGTGCCCTGTCCCCAGAAACGCATCATTTCTGTGTATCAGTACCTCATGTTTATTATCATTCATGTTGTCACCTGATTTATTCAAATAAGGACCAAAAAGCTCGGTGGAACGACATACAACTGTCTGGTATGTACTATTTGCACCGTCACAGCAAGTACCTGTAGAGCAGAACAAATAATAGTATTTACCTCTTTTCAAGATATATGATCCTTCATAAGCATTGGTACCTCCAGTATTGGCAGCAACCTGTATTTTTGTCGCTTTTGCATTTTCAATACCTCCTTTCAGTCCAAGACCGTCTTCAGTCAATTCAATACCCCAAATACCATACCAGCTTCCCCAGAAAAGATATTTTTTACCATTATCTTCAATATAGAAAGGGTCGATACTATTATGAACATCGATCTCATTGCTACGGAATAATTTGCCTTGATCGGTAAACGGTCCTTCCGGCTTGTCCGAAACAGAAACACCAATACCACAAGTTGCTCCACCTCCCCACTTGGACAAGGAGTAATACATCACATATTTTCCATTGATATAATTGATATCCGGCGCCCAAATACCTGCTTCCGGTTCCCATGACGGTTTTTTATCATCCTCGTAAGCACCGCCCACATAAGTCCAGTGAACCAAGTCTTTGGATTTGTGTATCCATGTATTTCCTCCGGTAGCATACAAATAGAAATATCCGTCTTCCGCTTTTATCACTGTCGGATCCGGATTATCGGAATCGATGACAGGATTTGAATACCACACTTTGTCTGCCAATGGAGCTTGTTCTGCTTCACCTTTCTGTTTATCGCTGTTACCACACCCCCATGTAAGCAGGGAAAATATTCCAAGCGTAATTGTATGTTGTAAGTATAACATAAGTTCTCAGTTTTTATTAATTTTACTAATCTATTCCATACTCGAATTCAATTCAACACCAGGTCCCAATACAATATGGATTATGGAAGTCTTTGATTCTTTGTCCGTTTCTGAAGTAATTGGCATACCATCCGACTGAAACGCTTCCAATGTAATGCTAAACTGAGCTTCTTTTTCGTCCACTCCAAAAGCTTTCATATATTCCATTATCTGTTGATTGGTAAAAAGCTGTTCGCGTACTCCGTTATAAGTAAGTATGCTTTTATCTTCCACACCCATTGTTTCAGTTATTTCTCCATCTACCTGCAGTCCTAAAGTCATAACATACTTCGATGCTGTTTCTATATCCAGCCAACGGTAGACAAAAGCAACCCCATCCATATTTTCCTGTGTAATCTGTACATAATAATCATCAGATTCCACTTCTACTCTCGGTACACGTGGTTGTGGGTCACCCTCACTTTCCACATCTCCACATGCTCCCAATACAAATATATTAGTAAGCAGATATAGTATTATAAACAGTTTTTTCATGATTTTCATATTTTAATTTACTTCTTATGGAGATTATTCAGTCGGCTCCAAATATATCTTCATCTCATTAAGGTCTACTGTCAAAATGTATTTACCATCAGCAGCAACAATCCATTTCAAGTCACCGCCATTATCCTGATACCTTGCTTCTCCGAGTTCATGTTCTACGCCCGGATTTGCTCCTTGTGAAGGAGCAAAAAAGAATTTTCCTGCAAAATCTGCTCCATTCGGCTCCAACGCCAACTTAAACTCTTTACCGCCATAAAAGTTACCTGTATACGTCCAACGTTCTGGATGGCGTGGATCATTATTCACAAATGCACCTTCCTTTTTCATTTTACCCCAATCCCATCCGATGGTACTGGCATCGCCAACAATCCAAATCCCACCTTGCGGTAAAGGGTAAATACTAACGATATTCACATCCAAACGATTTAAGTCCACAACTATTGTATAGGTACCGCTTTTTGTGTTTTCAAACATCTCACCATTCCCTGCTTCTGCCACATATTGCAAAGAATTATCTCCATTCTCAGCTTTCATGTAGCATGGATAATCAGAATCCGGACTAAGTGCAAAGAAGTACTCACATGGCTTCAATTCTGCTGTCGACTGATATACTCCTGAACCCACAACCTTCTCGGTCATTCGGCGAACAGTTTTCTCTCCAGCATCATCCACCATCACCATATATATCGCAGTAGCATTCTTATCATATCCGATCACATTCAATTGCGTCTTCGACAACTCCGGTTTCAAGTATTCTACAGATGAATTGACCTGTCCTATAACCTCTGCTTCAATAGTCACCTTATCCCCAGGAAGTATACTCCAAGAAGCCAGTATATCATTTAACTCCTTATGCGTGAAACTAATGGAACGCTCTTCCGATTCAATCTCATACAAATCTGTCACATTAGAGTGTAAGTCTGCCATATACATTCTGAAAAAATAGGTGATAGTAGCATCAGCTCCTCCACGTTGAGCTGCAGCATCCCATGTAAATATAACAGCTGCTTCATTCTCTTTTTCTTTCTCCAAAGTAATTTCAGAAGAAGAAGCCTTCAAAAGCATCTGATCTACAGGAGTTTCAAGCGTGTAATACTCCGGATCTTTATTACAGCTCGCTACTATCAACATAAGAAAGAGCAAGCATATTAGTTTCATTATCTTATTCATAATTATGCTTTTCATTTAATTAATTCCAGAAAGGCGCCTGAACCAAGTTCGTGTTCTTATTCATTTCATCTATATATACCGGGAACCAGTACATCGCCCTTTTCCACACACGTGTCTGGAATACGGTTCTCTTATAAAATTCCTGACTATTTGTTCCTGCGAAATTCATACCATAATCATCTCCACACATCTCCGGGAGCTGTTCCACAATTCTCCATCGACGGATATCCGACCAGCGTGATCCTTCACAGCAAAGTTCAACACGGCGTTCCATACGAACTGCCTCACGTACTGCCAGTTGATTGTCATCTACATGAATGTATTTTGCATCATCTGCCGCTACGGCATCCAACGTATATTGGCGCACGCCTGCACGTTCACGGACTTTATTCACATATTTTAATGCATCCTCACGAGATGCTCTATTATCATAAGCCTCATTAACAGCCTCAGCATAATCCAAATAGGAAGCAGCTAAACGATATAGGAACATTTGACGCCATTTGTAACTACCATTCTTCGGATTATCCTGTGAATATACTTTCTTACGAACCAAATAACCATTTTGGGGTGCATCATGTGTATAATCATTATCTTTCTGATTCTTAAAGAATTCGAATTTACGCTCTGCCAAAGCATACCAAGAACCATTATAACTTACTGTAGTATAAAAACGAGGTTCGCGATTACAATACATATTATATGTACCTTCGGCAGTTATTTCTCCCTTTTGCCCTGTACCACCAGTCCAATTAGTAGATCGGGTTTCTGTCTCCGTTGAAAAACCTTCTTCTACATATTTCGAATTATCATCGTCTTTCGGAAGCCCATTCTTCATGAAGAACGCGTCCACCAAACCTTGATATACACCTAAACCATTTCCACCACCATATTCTTTAGTTACAGCTTTATTCGTATAGAACTGGTAACTTTGATAAGCATCTTCTTTTGTATATGGGAACAATATCTCCTTATTTCCATCTTGAAATTTCGTAAACCAAAGATTTTCAAGCGAAGTAAACGGGTCTATTTCTCCCTCATCATTATATTCTACGTACAAACGATAACCGGCTTGCTCTGCTACATCAAGCAATCGTTTGCAGGCTTCTGCCGCTTTCACCCATTTTTCCTGGCTATAAGTAGAATTGAACAATTCCTCACCTTCTTTATTCTTATGTCCAATGTACCACTCATTTCCATTTACCAACGGACTTGCAGCAAATAATAACATCTTCGCACGAACAGTTAGACACATAACTGAAGTTATACGACCATATTTCTCCACACTCTGCCATACAGCAGGCAATTGTTTAGATGCTTCCAACATCTCATTATCCAAATGGCTGACAATCTCATCAAAAGGTCTTTGTCCGACCATTAAATCTGAAAGAGTAAAGTCAGTCGGAGCAATGTAATTCGGTCTAAATGGGATAGGACCGTATGTCTCCAATAATTGCCACCAATAATAGGCCGCAAGGAAACGTGCTTCCGCTTTCATATAATCCACTTCTCTCTGAGGAAGGTCGGAATCAGGTAATGCATGTACACGTTCTATAAAAATATAAGCCTGACGTATTTTTCTCGGAAGACCATCCCAGAAATTTCCTGCCCATTGTGTATTCGGTGTCCATCCACCAAAAATCTTGGTGATATTGGGCCAGTCCCATTGCTGCCAACGTGCAGAAGCAGTCAAGTCATCTGCAAACACTTCCCAACCATACGTATTTAACCAGTCATTACCCGGATTAGGGATACGGCTGTATACATTGGCCAGCCATGATTCTACTTTTGTCTTATTCTCAAAGACCATGTCTATATCAATTTCCGTATCCGGTTCTTTATCAAGATACGTACAGGAACCCAACGATACGATGCCTATTAAACCAGCAACTATATATTTCTTAAGTTTCATTATCGTCATTTTTTTTAATTAGAAATTCAGGTCAACTCCAAACATTACAGAACGCATAGCCGGGTAACGCAGACCGGTGTTCGTATTTAATTCCGGATCCCACAGTTTGAAAGGAGAGAAACAGAATAAATTATTACCACTCACGTAAAAACGAATAGCTTTAGAATGTATCTTATCAGTTACAGATTGCGGTAAAGTATATCCAAGTTCCAGCGTTTTCAAACGCATAAAACGCATATTCTTTTTCCACCATGTAGAATTCCGGTAGTTCTGTCTGTTAGGTTCCTCCGTCAATCTCGGCCAGAATACATCTTGGGAAGGATTCTCTTCTGTCCATCTGTCGTTATAATTAGAGTAGACATTGCCTTGTAATGTTTGTCCACTACCCGGAATGAAATACGTAGTTCCACCAATCACACGATAAGTATCACCTGTTCCCTGGAAGAAGAAATTCAAATCCCAGTTTTTGTAGCTCACATTACCTCCGAAACCATAAACAATACGCGGGTCTACCGTTCCACCAATGTATCCTTCATCCGCATCAGTGATAATGCCATCGCCATTCATATCTATATATTTGATATCACCGGGACGTACTTTTGAAGCTCCAACGTCCTGTGTCGGTATACCGAATTTCAAATTACCATTTGCATCGAAATCATCTTCTGTAAACAATCTTTCTGCCTGCAATCCATACAAAGTATTTAATGAACGGCCTGTCAATCCTCTGTATGTACCTTTCACAGTTTCTGGCTCATCGTATTCGTCCACCCTATTAATAGCATATGTGAAATTAGAACGGAAACCTACAAACCAATCTTTATTAATTTGTTTATTATAGTTTAAGGAGAATTCCACACCGCGGTTAGTCACTTCACCAAAATTGGCCCAAGGGTTAGTCAAGAATCCTGTCTGTGAAGGAATAATCTTACGCTGCATAAAGATATTGGTACGTTTTTCTTTGAAAACATCTACCTGTAATTCCAATTCATTCCATAATCCCAGTTCAAAACCAAGGTTCATTTTCAGAGCTGTTTCCCAGGTAAGATTTTCAACTCCAACTTCTCCTTCTGAAATACCGGTACGACCAATCTGTCCTGTATCACCCCAGTTATACTTATCTGCATTGGTATTCAATGTTGTTATATAGGCAAAACGGCGTCCTCCGATATCATCATTACCAACTTTTCCTATAGAACCTCTTAATTTCAATTTACTCAATGTATTTCTGAAACGATCCATGAAAGGTTCTTCAGACAATAACCATCCGACTGCCACAGAAGGGAAAAAGCCGAAACGTTTACCTTTAGCAAAATTCTCTGAACCATTATATCCAAAGTTGAACTCCGTCACATAACGGCTATCGAAAGTATAAGACAATCTACCCGCAATACCTTGTTTTCTATAAGGTTGTACACTACCATTATCATAACTTTGCTGATTATACAGAAACAATGCATCTACGTCATGCTTTCCGAAAGTGTGAGCATACGTTAATGTTCCTTCAAAATAAACCCTCGAATTTCCATATTCCCCTTTATTTCCATGTCCCAAAGAGTCATCTCCATATTTAAGTACAGAATGAATCAGATTACCTTCAATGTCACGTCCGGTAGCAATACTATGATAAGTAGCATCCTTTCCCCTTGTAATCGAACTCTGATTCCAACGGTCGAAAGAAAAGGTTACTTTCGCTTTTAATCCCGGCGTGATCATCTTCAGATTCTGTTCAATAGCAAAGAGTGACTGAATCTGTGAAGCTGTAACTACGTCGTAACCTTGCTGTGTCACCGCTGCCCAAGGGTTCACATCATTAATAGCCATAATTGGAATAGTCCCATCTGAATAGCGGGCAGGATACACGAAAGGAGAAGTTATAAACGCTCTATCAAAAGCATCGTCCGTACTAAATGCCTGTTTGCGGTGTGTTTGGAGGAACCCACCGACATTTAAACGCAGCACTGTTGTCTTAGTCACATCCAAGTCAACATTCGCACGCATATTATAACGAGTTAGTTTCGTTCCTGTATCATAAGGCAAAGACTTATCCGTCTCCATGATTCCCTTCTCACCGAAATAAGAACCAACCAACGAATAGCGCAGGAAATCGGAACCACCTGATACAGTCAGATTCGCACGAGTAGAATAAGCATAATCCTTTGTTATTTCATCCAGCCAATTTACATCCGGATACAAATCTCTGTCATAACCATATCTCGTTCTGTCAATCTGCTCCTGACTGAAAGGCAAACGCGACTTATTCTCTGTTATTTCATTTATCAATGCCATATGATCGGCTGCCCCAATAAAATCCGGAAGTTTTGTCGGCTCTGCAATAGAATGTTCCACACGCAAATTGACAGAAGGAGCTCCTACTTTACCACGCTTCGTATTGATAACAATGACACCATTTGCACCACGTACACCATACATAGCACTCGCCGATGCATCTTTCAATACTGAGAAAGATTCAATTTCAGCGGGGTCTATGTTATTCAAGTCGCGCTCGATACCATCTACCAACACTAACGGAGATTGTCCACCGGAGAAAGAAGCAATACCGCGAATCCAAAAATTCGAGGAATCGTAACCCGGTTCTCCCGAACGTTGAACCGCTATCACACCGGCAATCTGTCCTGCCAGATTATTAGACAAAGAGCGTGTGGCACCAACCTGTAACTTCTTAGGCTGTAATGTCTCGATAGAACCGATAACCGACATTTTCTTCTGACTACCATATCCAGTAACTACAACTTCATCCAAGGCTTCAATATCTTCTTCTAAAATTACATCAAAATTAATCTTACTTCCAACTTTTATTTGTTGAGTTTTGAAGCCAATATACGAAATCTCTATTACAGAATTCTTTCCGGGTACATTCAAATAAAAATGTCCGTCCATATCCGTAATCACTCCAGTCCCTGTCTGTTCCAGTACACGTACATTCACACCAGGAAGAGGATTCTTGTCCTTATCGGTTATCGTACCACTGATACGAATACCTTTCGCTTGCTCCGACATATTAGTCTTACCAGACATAGAAGAATGTTCCGGTAAAGCGGAGTTAGCGCTTGTTCCATAATAGAACAACAAGCAAACAAACAATGCTTTCTTCAAGTCCATAATATTAAATTTAAAAAACTCATAATAAATACTTTATCTCATATTGAGTGAGAGCAAAAGTAGACAACTAATACAAAATGTAATAAAATAGATAGACCAATAATTAAAAAAAATCGTTCAAAATGAAATTAAAATATAATTGAGATATCTTCTGACCTATTTCTGTCATTTTAAGAAATGTTCCGCACGCCCCGGAGTCAATAACTCCCACAAAGAAGCGACTGTCCATCCCGGTGCGAAGATATCGTTATAATACCCTTTCCCATTTTTGCCATAATCCCAGTTGGTATGTTGAACGACTTCCGGATAAAAACCGGATTTGGCAATTCCACATAGATGCCCTTCATGAGGTAACAATTGGCGCATGGAAGTAGAAATCACCTCCGCGAAATGGGCAAAACGTGGCTCCTTATATTCCTTTGACAACCATTGCAGTACCGAAGCAAATTCAAAAACAAACACATCAATATGGTTATTTTCTACAGAAACATTACCCCAACCACGAGTTTTTAGACCGATATCACCCAACATCTGACCTTGAGCAAAAGGAACGTCCCATACATAATACCATGACAATGCAAAATAAGCAGCCTTTCTTGTCAGGTCGGCATAATGACGATGCTCATCTCCTTTCGTTATCAACGAAAGATAATAAGTTGCCGTAGCAGCATAAAGAGAAGCCTCTTTATCTTCACAATTGGCATCGAGAGTAGATGAAAAATAGTCAGCTTTAGATATCAAGACTTTCTCCAAATAATCTGCTGTCCTTTTAGCACTAGCTAAATAACGTTTATCCTTAAAATATTTATATCCCATTATTAAAGGTAAAGTGGCCGAGGGTGTACTTCCTCCACTATTATCGACTATTGTAAAATCATCGTGGAATTTACGGGGGAAACTGCCATCTTCATGTTGCAACTGCAGAAGTATATCGAGCATATTTTTCATCTTTTGTTCCCATTCAGGATGACGACGGCCATTCTCCCTTTCATAAGCAAGAAAATGAAGCATAGCATAAACTCCTTCTGATTGACGACGAATACTATGTACAGGATCTTCATACCCTCTATCAAAGTTTACCGATTCTTTAAAGAAACCAGCCTGGGTAAAGCCATTCTTCAAATAACTATCGAATACTTTCATACTGTTTTCTTTCAGATCTTCTCTGCCACATTGCCAACTATATTCCCAAGCATTGAATGCATTAAGGAGTACACGGCCAATAAAACCAACTTCTGCCTGACCGTTACTCTGACAATCAGCAGTCCGCAAATGAATACCCGAATTAAAAGTCAACGAATTACCAGTCACCAGACTATTCACAAAAAAACGGCTCATAACTTCTTTCATATCCTCAATAGAATAAGGAGTATCAACCGGAACCGGAGCATAAGTGTCATAGCTATACTCCCACGCATTCCGAATAAAATCAGAATAATCATCAGCTTTATTCTCCAAGATCTCCCATGTCAGTAACATTGTTTCTCCTTTTCTCAGAGACTGAAAAGCCTCTACCGCCGGAGCCAATGTTAATTTTCGAATATAGCTTTTAGGTGCTTCACGGTAAGGAAAACCGAAAGAAAGTGTTGCCACTCCATTCTGATTTTCGAATCCAGTAAAACCTATTGAAGTTTTACCTGAAAGAATGATTTCTCCCTCTCGATGAGTAGACAAAACCTCATTAGCAAAATTGTCTATACGACTCACCGTCACAAAGCTTTTTTCCTTTTCTGAATAAATACCTGTAAGAGGAGCACTCAATCTATCCTCACGCACCAACCAGCTGTCTGATGTATGAAATGAAGGTGCTTCCTTAGGAGATCGCAGATTGCGACGATACCAGAACCCCGGCATATAGAACTGGCAATCATCATGATTAAAACCGGTTGACAACTGCTCGCTAAAATTAAAATAAACATCCTCTAATGCAGTTAGACTGACATTGATACGTAACTTACCATTCATATCCTCCATTCTCTGAGTTATTACCATCGGAATACCTTTGGAAGGTTCCAACAGATAAGATGAACAGTCATTCTTCAACTGCCGCATATCCAGCGAGTATTTTTCCGATTCATTTCCCGGTACTTTTAAGGAAATAGATGCTGAAATCTTTTCTGGAGTATAATTGACGGCTTCAACAGCCTCAACATATAACCCAATAAGTATTCCACAAAATAAGCATTTTAAATTCATGTAAATTCAATTAAATGAATCAGTAATAAAATAAATACTGGTTCTGTTAATACACTAATAATTCATTTTCAAACTTGAGCAACAGCTAATATTTTGTAGCCTGTGTGATACGCAACAAAAGTATGGAATTCTACCAGCTTAGGATATTAAAAACAGGTCAATAAATGAAATTCCAGTCTCAATTTCCCTCCCAAAGTATACATCTTCTGACTCTTATTTACGCAACCGAAAAAATTGAACTCATTTCTGAAGCCGGACATATGTTTTACCATCCGGTCCGACTCCTTTAACTACCAACTTCTTCCAATGTCCTGGCAATTTCGAAGGCAATTGTTTAATACCGCTATCTGTAATTTCCAAACCACAAAAGCCATTGATTACAGCCTGCAAAAGTCCTCCCGCACCAGTTGAGAAATAAGGATTAGTACCTCCTGCACCTTCAGAAAGTACACCGAACGGAGGTAGCTGGTTGGGACGGAAGCTTTGCACAAATAATTCATAAGCCTTATCCCCTTCACCAAGGCGTGCATATTGCAAAGCCAATACAGAGAATGACATTGCGGGGCCTCCTTTGTCAATCTTTCCCTCATAATACTCCAAATCCTTACGAATTTCTTCCGGACGGGTAATCAGGTTCAATGGATATACCAGTAAATTAGCATCCGCCTGCTTGATAACCTGTCCATTATAACCATCATACTCCATAGTCACTCCATTTTCAAATTTGGGGATGCGCAACTTTGCTGCTATTTCCTTCCAAATTACTGGAGCTTTAAGCCCACATATGGAAGCAGCTTTAGCAGCATCCTGTAATGCGCGTATAACAGTACCGTTCGTGAAGGCATTATCATCACCCTCTGCGTATTCATCGGCACAAACCACATTACGAATCGAATAAGAACCATCGTCATTCTTTTCTACACGACTTACCCAAAATTCTGCCACTTTCTCCATTAAAGGGAATCCTTCTTCACGCAACCATCGCTGATCGCCACTCATACAGTAATAATTCCAGGCCGCAATGGCGATATCAGCTGTGATATGATGTTCAAAAGGACCAGTCAACGCCCAAGTCGGACACGCTTCTTCTCCTGCATCATCACTTTCCCAAGGAAACATAGCCCCATCATATCCATAACTTAATGCTTTCTGGCAAGCAGCTTCCAGCCTATCTGTACGATAATCCATCATTGTTCGTGCAATGCCCTGATTCATAAAGAGCATAGGCGGATACATCCAAAATTCGGTATCCCAGAAAATATGCCCATTATATCCCTGTGAAGAAAGTCCAAAAGGAGGTATACTCAACCGACTTCCTTTGCGTGCATTGGAATACAGATTATAAAGTGCAAAACGCACAGTACGCTGTGCTTCATCATCCCCCTCAATCACAATATCACCTTTCCACATCTCGTTCCAGAGTTTCCGATGCCCATCCATCAGACGCGTCAATCCCTCTTTCGCACCATAAATCACTTCACGGTCTGACTCATTGTATGGATCTATAAAATCACGTCCGGTACAAACAGCACCTAATAAAGTAAAAAAGAATTTCTCTCCTTTCTTTAATGAAATAGAAATCTGACCACTCCCATTATATTGTTGCTGCACACTGGAATTCTTATCATAAATAAATGCGGAAGAAGCTGAAACTTTTTGTTCGCGGTATTTTGATAAAGCCCAAGTACGCACTATTTTTATATCATTCCCATTAACATTCACATTGACCAGTTTCGAACCTATGTTTTTATACTCATCAGGTATCTCAATAGGATTTGACACTGTCAAATACATATCCCCCAGTGCCACAACCTCCACACGAACCAGTCCTGCATAAGGTAAATTTCTTAGAGCACAGATGCTATAAGATACATCCGCTTTTCCATCACAAGTGAAGTGCGTATTATGGGTAGCCTCTTTCATATCTATACACTGTTCCCATCTCGAAATATTATCACCATTTACAGTCTGTCCATTAATTTGCATCTGCAAATTGAATGGATTGATTCCTCGTAAAACACGACTCACATCTTGAGGAGTAGCAGAATCAAAAACATGGTTTAGCATGACATGGCGAATAGAAAACGGTTCTTTCCACGGCAGGATACCAATCCCCCCATTGGCAACTGTTGCCCCGTAATAAGTTCCGTGATAATCAGTTGTCTGTATCTTCCACAAACTATCCTGTCCATTTGCCTTAATAGTAAGAGCTGATACCAGACAATAAAATACGATAAATAGATTTCTCATATAAAAAATAAGATATTTAATTTGTTAATGACATCCGACACAAAAATAGGGCGTATCTGCCAATCATTAGGAAATAACCTGACCAAATGATGTGACAAATAAACCAAAAGCGTACTAAAAATAATATTTAAGCCAATTTTGTTACCAAAATTGGCTTAAATCAAAAGACAGATTATTTTATCTTATTTAAATACGTACTTCAATCGGTTTTCCATTCGTAATCTTACTTCTTTTTACAATCTTATGATCCTTTTTTATCAGAACCAACAGTTTGTCATCTTTATCGCGCTTCACCTCAATATCGAATATGGAACCAAATGCACAGATACGTTTCAATGACATCGTATTCCAACTTTCCGGTAGCTGCGGTGTCATCATAAAAGCATCCAATGCAATGGGACGGATACCGAACAACCCCTCGGTCATAATGCGACAATACAAAGCACTTTCTGTGGATAAATGCCTTTGGTTTCCCTCCGGCCACGCTTCCACTGCGTAAGGAACATGATCACCCAACAAACGAGTAGCAGAGTATTTATCCAAATATTCAGTAGCTATATCTCTGGCACCACAAGAGTAAGCCCCCCGGAAAGCATAGAGTGTAGAACGATCCCAATAAGTAGAAGTACCCGATTGAGTTAACAACCCATTCTCCATCCACAGTTTATCAGAGAATAGAGCCTCCACAGTACCTTTCGCCTGATCATAAATACCCATAGTCAGAGGAATGCAAATCCATGAACGCAGCACTGTATTACCATCATAATAACGATAGGTGTCATACCCCTCTACATTACGGGCAAAATATGCATCAATATTCTTATAAAGTTCAGCAGCCCTATCCTGATAAGACTTTATCTGTTTATGTTCTTTTTTCAGTGCCTTTCCCAAATAAGCAGCTGAAACCAAGGCATCATAATATAATGAAGATGTACATAGATTGGCTTTTCCGGCAGGAAAACGATTTTCAAGTTCATCAGAATCAGATTTTACCACCCCATCCGCATTCAGCTGGCGATGACAATATTCCAGACACCATTCAATCAGCGGCCACAATTTTTCAGCCTCATTACAATTACCGGATGCCAAAGCATAACGTGCTGCGCCATAGCCAACCATTGCTACATCACCACGATCACCCGCAACACCAAAACAATCAATCCCTTCTGCAATTATAGATGAAGGTAAAGGTTTATACTCATCATTCATATAGCGCATAAACAACCCGAATGAATCCATAGCCGAACGGTTTCCGGCTTGATAACCTAAATATGGAAAAAATGGATTGATATATTCGGCCTGATCATTCGCCCAAACAGCAGCGTAATAAGCTTCTCCACCTGGGCTCTGCATATATCCGCCTTTAGTATCAAATATGCTTTCCGAACCACGTATCTTGGCAAAAGAAAACATAGTATTGATTACGTCACTCGGAGTCTCTAACACAAGGTTACCCTGTATCTGACTCAAAAATCTCCGACGTGCCAGAAGTTCATTATTAACATCCAACGCCAACTCCTGATCATGTTTCTTATATCCTGCATAGATTACCTGAAACCAGGCCTTTTCTCCGGCTTTCAGTAGATAAGTACCATCTTTTACCGGAGAAGAAAGGGTAGCCGTTAATGTATAACTGCCTTCCACTCCTTTTGCCTCATCAGTATAATAAGAAAGAGTGGTCGATGGGAGCTGAACTGTCTGTGGGTGATCTGTCGTATTCTCCAACTCATATTTCTCACAGAAGGCCGGTTGTGACGTGGAAGGAAAAAGTGTACGTGTCAACGAAATCCCTCTAGTAGCATATACACTCTTTACAGTCATAATTCCATTCAGCGATACAGTCTCTACCTTTTCACCTACTAACGGCTGGCCATTTACAAGGCATAAATGTGCCCAGTCTCCATTAAAATGATGCTGCAAACTACCATGGGTATCATTAGGGATAGTACGAAAAGTAGGTAAAACCATATTCCGGTCAATCACCCATTCACCAGCTTCATTAACACCATAGCGCAATACTGTTGAAACTTTCAGTCCACTCATTTCAATATGGTCATTATGCACACCATTCACTCTCCAGCAAATACTGTCAGGTGAAGTAATCACCCATCTCGTTATCTCACTGGCATTCAGAAAACTGGTATACAATCCAATTAGTAATAGTGTAAACCACAAAGTCTTTTGTCTGGTCATCATATCTTATCGTATTATTAAAATTTTCACACTTATAAATTATAAATCCTCAATATAACAGATGATATAGAGTGAAATACAACTCTATATATAATCTACTCTTCTTTCGAATTAACAAAATCCTTAGGCAATACCCCAAATTGCTTTTGGAAACATTTAGCAAAGTAAGACGGAGAATTAAATCCCACCATGTAGCAGATTTCATTCACCCGGTTTTCTCCCTCTTTCAACAATTGAGCTGCCTTTTTCAAACGCTCCAGGCGTAAGAACTCATTCGGACTCAAATCCAACACTCCCTTTATTTTCCGATAAAAGTTAGACCTGCTCATATTCAGGTTATCTGCCATGTCATCCATGCTAAATTCAGGATTGGCATAATTAATCTGAATTACTTCGTTCAACCTTTTGATAAATTCCTCATCAGCTTTTGTTAAAGCCATTGTATTAGCAGCTATAAAAGGAGACTCCGCAAAAGCTTGACGCAGTTTCTCTCTATTCTGAATAAGGTTAGAAGCACACGCTTGTAGATATTCTACAGAGAAAGGTTTTTCAATATAAGCATCTGCTCCCAGTTCCATCCCCTCTATCTTTGATTGTATATTGGTCTTGGCAGTCAGCAGGATAACCGGAATATGGCTGTAATTCAAATCCGACTTAATCGTCTTACACAATTCGAAACCATCCATCACGGGCATCACAACATCACTTATCACCAGATTCACATAGTTACCATCAAGCACCTTCAATGCTTCTGCACCATTAGTAGCTGTCAACACTGTATAATCTCTCGACAATTGACGAACAACAAAAGTAAGCATATCAGGATTATCTTCTACTACCAGCACAGTGGGACGGTTATCTTTCCTTCCCGCCTGTTCGGCAGGGATTTCGTTTACCCTATCAATTTCCACCTCCGCCTCTGGGGTTAAAGTGATTGTCATATCCTGAACGACCGGTAAAGTCAGACAGAAAATGTTACTTTCTTCTCCTGTCTCCATAGCCAAAGTTCCCTGATGTAATTCAGCCAACGAGCGAGAGAGTGCCAAACCGATTCCAGTGCCAGTAGTCACCTTTCCATCCTCTTGCTCATTGAAACGAACAAAAGGTTTAAAAATCTCCTCTTTCATTTCATCAGGAATGATTACTCCATCGTTTACTGTGCGAATACGGAATAGATTATCATCATCAGTTTCGGGTATTTCCAGCATTACATGTACATAACTCTCGGCATATTTCATTCCATTGTTCAACAAGTTGCTGATGATCTTCGTAAATGCTTCCTGATTAACATGGGCATAGAAATCTTTTTCTGGTACCTGTAAGGTAAATTCCAACCCTTTCTGTTTTGCAAGAGAAGTGAAACGTACATGAGTTTCCTTCAAGACCTCTGTTATATTGCATTTTGCAAAGTTCAACCGGAATCCCTGGCTTTCCGTCTTGCGGAAGTCAAGTAGCTGATTGGTCAGATTGAGTAATCGTTCCGTGTTCTGTTTCATGACGTTCAAGTCTTCACGGGTTTCAGCATCCACTTGTTTTTTCAGTATGATATTTTCCAACGGACCTTTAATCAATGTCAACGGTGTACGTATTTCATGAGCTACATTCGTAAAAAAGTCAATCTTTGCATGATAAACTTCACGTTCTTTCTCCTGCTCAAACTTCTCCATCTGCCTGCGATGCTTGTTGTTACTACGCCTCTTGAAATATATAATTACATACAAAGAACAACCTATAATCAACAAAGCATATACAAAATAAGCCCAAACAGAAAGATAGAAAGGAGGAAGAATATGTACTTTTAATGATATTCCATTTTCATTCCATACTCCATCACTATTAGAAACCTTCACTTTGAATGTATAATTGCCATATCGCAGATTGGAATAAGTAACAATAGGGCTTTCGCCAATTGTCAGCCAATCCGCATCAAAACCATCCAATTTATACATGATTTTACTCATTCTTGGAGCTTGAAAGTCCAATGCTGTTACCCGGAAAGAGAAAGAGTTCTGACTAGACTGAAGAATAAGTTCATCAGAGAAAGTGATACTCTTTTCCAATGGAGATCCCGGTTCACCGACATACACTTCTTTGCCAAACAATAGGAAATCCGTAATCACAATAGATGGGAGCGACCTATTCTCTGAAAAGGTCTTCGGATTGAAAGCGATAAAGCCGTCGATACTTCCCAGATAAATCGTACCATCTTCCGTCTCCAGGCTGGAGTGGTAATTAAACTGATCGCCCAGCAAACCATTGGAGGTAGTATATACTTTCATTGCTCCGGTAGTAGGTTGGAAACATACGAGACCATTATTCGTTGTCAGCCAGAAAAGTCCATCTTTATCTTCCACAATCTGATAAACGACATCATTTGGCAATCCGTCTGCCAGATTATAGCTGGTAAAGGTTTCCGTTTCCGGATGAAACAAACAGAACCCTCCACCTTGAGTTGTCAACCAAACTTGTCGGTGAGAATCTTCGAAGATACTTACCACTTTATCATAAGGAAGGCTTTTCGGATTATTTTCATTATGCAAATAATTCTTCCATTTCTTCTCACTTACATTATAACAGTAAGCACCGTTTGCGTAAGTGGCCAGCCAGAGGTTTCCTCCCGAATCTTCTTTTATATCATATACAAACCGGGCATTCAGTTCCGGTATCCGGTCAAAATCATCAGATTGTCTGTTGTAGCGCAACAAACCGAATAAAGTACCCAGATAAATATCCCCCGTCGTCGTTCGGCAAATGGAGAAAACGCTATTATCTATCAATGAACGGGGCGAGTCTGTCTTCTGATAGGTTTTCACAATAGCTCCTGTACGAGTATCCACCACTTTTACTCCTTTCGAGAAAGTTCCCACCCAAAGATTATCATCAACCAGGCACAGTCCGTGAACATTTGTAAAAGCATTACTTGGCGTAAAGAAAGAAAAAGTCTTGGTTTTAGGATTAAAACGATTCAAGCCACCATCTTCCGTACCAATCCATAGAATTCCCTGGTTATCTTGACAGAACTCACGCACTCGTTTCCCGTGCAGGCCATTCTCTATTCCTTTCGGATAATATTTCTCGAAGTTCGTATAAAAACGAGGATAGTAGTTTATACCGCCGAAGTAAGAGCCAATCCAAATGCCACCCTCACGATCTTTACACAATGAATAAATGGCATTATCGGATAAAGAATAAGGATCATTAATCGAACTGCGCAAATGAACGTACTTACCTAGCCGGAGATTATAGATATAAAGTCCCGACTCTGCACCAATCCATAGTTCATTGTCAGAAGCAACCAACAGTTCACGACAGAAAACAGACTCCCCGGATTCATCTTCGAAAAGTAAATCATGCAATTTGTTTGAAGTCAGATTCAATTCTTTCACTCCTCCTTTTAAAGAACTTATATACAAGCAGTTGTATGCACCTTTTACAATACAGGTCACTACGTCGTTCGCATAAATTTCCTTGTTATTCACAGGCGATAAATAAGGATGGAGAGTTTTCAGACGGTCTTTCGAATAGAAAAGTCCATCGCCATAACAGCCGATCCAAAGGGTTCCGCTATTGTCAAAAGCAAAAGTCTCAACATTGGTGGTAAGAAAGGAGAAGTTCTGTAAGGTATAGTTCTGAAGCTCTCCTTTTTCCAGATTATAACAGAACAATCCCTGTGATTCCACTGCCATCCAGACACACCCCTGATTATCTCCGGAGATAGCCGTCACAGTATGTTCTATCCTTGTATTCTCTACACTTTGTTTGGTAAAATGCTCGAAAGAATCTTTTTCCGGATAATAGATATAAAGCCCTACGTCCGTACCCACCCAGATACTTCCTTTTTCATCCTCGTAAAGTGCCGTGATGAAATTATTGCCTATGCTCCGCTGACTACGGTCATCATGCTTAAATTTACGGAATGACAGACCGTCATATCTGTTCAGTCCATCCTTGGTGCCGAACCACATAAAGCCCTGCTTATCCTGTAAAATTGTATTTACTGTATTCTGCGATAATCCATTCTGTACACTTAGATTTTTGAAATAATAGTGTTCGTCTGCCACTTGAGCGTGACAGAGTATCTGATAACAAATAAGACAGATTAAAAGAGTCAGGGTTTTCTTCATACTATGTGTTTTCTATCCTTTCGTTTTGAGTTACCAAATGTAGGCAAAATCATAGCGGAAAGATAGTAAATATGTCTCAATGAATGAAAGAATAGTCCTATTTTTCTATTCGGATACACGCATCAACTGTTATAACGGCTCTTTGCGCAGCTAAAAACGGATTTATATCCATTTCTTTGATTTCTGTAGCGAAATGTAGCAAGGCGGACAAACGAACAATAGTTTCAGCAAATTTATCTTCTTTGACTCTCTTTTGTCCACGTGTTCCCTGAATAATTATATAAGCACGCAGTGAATGAATCAGAAATCTGCACCGACGAACGAAAGCTACTAGCTCCTCTTTATTATCGGAAACAAACTCATCTACCAGCGGAGTACCGGCAGCATGCAGTAATGCTTGTACGTAATTGGAAGCAATATAACCATTCTCCGGAATAGAATCAATAATGCGACGAATCCTCAAAATGTCTACCCCGCACCTTCGGCATAGACGATAATGTTCCTACAAAGACAAAATAAATTCCGAATAATGAAAAAGGTATATCAAAAATTCCATAATGAAAGTTTTTTTTAACATACCTCACATTCTTTTTACCTATCTGTTTCAGTCTTTACAGCTGAACCGTTACCCAAAAGATTAGGCCAAGCTTTATCATCCCAGTAAACTCTATCAAGCAATACCACACGCCCTAAAAAAATACCTAGTAACCAATAAAGAAAAAACGGTTTAATACAGAAGAAGATTCAGCCAGCAAAGCCTTACGCTGTTCGCTGTCAGCAGCAAATAAACTGGTAGACAAGATTTCCCCTATTGATCCGTTAGTTGTTACTACAGCAATTTGTTTGACGCCCTCCACCAATTTTCCATTTTGGGGAGAAACAATGTGCCGACGGCTGGGAGAGTCATTGCCGGAGGTTGTAAGGCATTCGTTGTGAAGAAGTATATCATTAATTTTCCATCCCGAACCTACCGGATGATTACCCAAAGCAAGAATAGAACTGTTTCCCATATTTATCAATGCATTTTCTATCAGAGCCTCATTCAATATACCTCTGATTGTTTCCAAAGCATATCCCTTGAGAAAGCCGGACAAATTGATAGTTACTCCCGGCTGTGAAAAAGCGACACTACGATCTCCGGCAGATAAATGTACTGAATGTACAGTGTTCTGATTGTAATTTTCCGAATGAACTGTGATATCGAAGCATCCCAAAGTCCTACCATTATATTCCAGACATAAATCGATCATTGAATAAAGTTCTTCGCTAAGAACAACGGGAGAAACAGAGGCTGTCCGGTTGAGAATAGACAATTCGCTGGCCGGATCATAAAAGTTCGCCATCTTTTCCAGCCGACACAATGCATCATAAATACGATTGACCACAAGCAGCAACTCCCCTTCCGGTTTCCGGCTGCATAAGATAATATCCACCCGTGTATGCATGGAAAGGAACCAGGCATAAAACAAGGAGTTACCATCATTTGACGGTTTGTATAGATGTTGAATAGTGGTCTGCATCGTATAAAACACAAATTAGGCACGGATTACACAGATTACGCGGTTTTTATTTCATTAGAGTAACCGTGAAACCCGTGTAATCCGTGCCTGAATAAAAATCATAAAGGAGTTTTGACGTATCTCCTAATAACTAGAAAACGGAACTATTTCAGTTCTTTAATCTTCACGTTCTTGAACCATACTTCATCTCCGTGGTCCTGAAGAAGTATATTACCTTCCTCCGGATTTCCGAAATTAGGCCAGTTTTTATATTTACTGTATGCTACCAATGCATTCCACATATCATTGTTACGATCATACTCAATCAGCTTAACTCCGTTCAGCCAATGTTCTACATGATTGCCTTTTACAATGATAGTAGCAGTATTGAATTCTTTCTTGTTGAATGGTTTATCTTTAGGAGCCGGAATCAGGTCATACAACGAGCCCAGCTTTCTGTTGCCTTTCACACCCAGTTTTGCATCAGGATGCTTGTCATCGTCAAGAATCTGGAATTCGCAACCGATAGCAGAGCCTTCCCCTTTATTCAGCCCCGGATTCACAAAATATTTAACTCCGCTATTTGCACCTTCAGTAATCTTGAAGTCTACTTTCAGAATAAAGTTCTTGTATTTACGGGTAGTCACAATATCACCACCATTTGCAGATTCAGCTCCACCACTCTTCATTACTTTCAAAATACCATTTTCTATCTTCCAGCCTTTTGCAGGGAAAGTAGAAAGTTTAGCGCCTCTCCATCCGTCAGTAGTCTTACCATCCCATAATAGAGCCCAGCCTTCTTTTGCTTCGCTCGGAGAAATCGTGTTGGCAATCAGATTCACTTCCGGTGCAGCTTGCGCTTCCGGTGTCTGATAGCGTTCTACATCCGTCGTACAAATACGGATATCCTTCCAACGAACTGTTTTTCCTTCATCAGCCGCATTTCCAATAGCGTGCACTTGCAAAGCAATGAAACCTACAGGAGTCATATCATCCCAGATATTAGCACAAGGAACTCCGTTTATCCAGGTACGGATCGAATTACCAACAGCTTCAATACGGGCTTTATTCCATGCGTTATTCTTAAAAGCGGTTTTTGCCGACGGATTCAGTGTCAAAGGATAAAGCCAGTTTCTACGTGCCTCATCATAAATGCCACCCGACCAAGCGCGCTTCGAAGGATCAATCTCAAACTGATAACCGTGTACGCGGCCTTTCTTATAATCCTTCTTGCTTTCACTGCGAAGCTGTACGCCGGAATTTAAACCATCATCTATCTTGAAATCAAATTCAAGGATAAAGTCACCATAATTCTTTGTCGTTGCCAGGAATGTATTGGGAGTTCCCATCTTAGATACACCGACAATAGCGCCATCTACAATTTTATACTCGGCTTTGCCATTCAATTTCTTCCATCCTTTCAGGTTTTTCCCGTTGAAAAGAGGTTCCCAGTTTTGTGCGCCCAACGAAGCGGCACAAAATAAAAGTAAAGTTAATACAATATTTTTCATGATTATTTATTGGTCCTTCTCCATCCCCTTCTCCTAAAGAAAGGAATGGAAAAAGCTGTTTCTATTTATAATTTATAAAATTCATCCCAACCTTTACGCGGCGGAAGTCCCGCCAACATTGCATTAGCAAATTCATTATTTGTAATCTGTTTCGTGTGGCTGTCAAAGAATAGCTGTGTATTAAGCCGTTGAGCCATTACACCCAGTGAGAACACCTGACTCAAAACACCGTTGATTTCGAACGGTGAGCGCGTCTTTTCAATACCGTTACATGCCAATAAGAAGTTTTCGAAGTGATTGGAAGGACTTTTAGGAACCTTCGGTAATTTGCCAGCCATCTCTTTCGCTTTCTCTTCCGGAATAATAGACAAAGTGCTTCCATGACTCCCCCCTTTAAAGATTAAATCTTTCGTATAGATAATCTTTCCCGGATTCAATTTAGCCGCAGGAGTATCTCCCTGATTTGTCGCAGGAATGTTCGGGTCCAGTCCCGATACTCCATAACCGGCAGGAATAGGAGGAAGATTATCCAGACCGTCATACCAAGTAATGTCTACCGGTGGCATCCCTTTACGTTGCGGGAAGCGGAAGAGAATCGTGGAAGAATAAGGGAAGAAATAATCATTATGACCATTTGCGTATTGCATGGTAACTTCATAAGGCAATCCCAGTTCCAGAAACTCGTGAGCCGTATCGAGGATATGCGCCCCCCAGTCGCCCAATGCACCCATACCAAAATCATACCAGCAACGCCATTGTCCTAAATGATAATCTTTATTATATTCGTGATAAGGGGTAACTCCGAGCCAGGTATCCCAGTCCATATCTTTCGGCAGTTGCTGTCCCGAAGGAAGTTTATAGATATTAGTGTCCCATTTATGCCAACGGCGCGGGTTATTCATGTGGGCAGTGATAGCAGTTACGTCTTTGATAATTCCCGCATCCATCCAAGCTTTAAACTGGAAATAGTTTGCTTCAGAATGTCCCTGATTTCCTACCTGGGTAACCAAGTTAGGACGTTTAAGCGCAGCTTGCATCAACAATTCCGCTTCATAGAAAGTACGGGCCAGCGGTTTTTCTACATATACATGTTTTCCGGATGCCAATGCCAGCATACTGATCGGGAAATGTGAATGGTCGGGAGTAGCAATCGCCACAGCATCAAACTCATTACCGGCTTTATCAAACATCTGGCGGAAATCTCTAAACTGTTTTGCCTTCGGATATTTAGCCATAATCTTTTGCGTATGTTTGGCACCCATGTCCACATCACATAACGCTACCACTTCTACCATACCTGTCCGCGCAAAATCTTCAATAATCTGTTCACCGCGGTTACCAATGCCGATATAGGCTATCTTTACCTTGTCACCTCTTCCTTTCTTGGGTGAAATCGTTTGAGCATGCAGTAAGTCACCTGCCCCCAACGCCAATCCGGCAGAAGCCATTGACATCGTTTTCAGAAAATCTCTTCGTGTTACCATAAGTTATTTATTTTCATTGATATTGATTAAGTTCGTGAACGAGTAAACAATGCCCGTAGCCCATTAAACAAGAGACGCAAAATCCCCCAAAAAGCATAAAGCACAAAAGTAAATATGATGATATAAAAAATAGAAGTTATCATCTCCGTAAATGGCGCATGATAAGCTATAATTGCATAGAGGTGTATCAAATTGGATACTACGAAACAAACGAGTAAAGTAATTAACTCTATTTTCTTTCGTCGTGCGGTTACAATCGTGTCTTTCATACTGCTTCGGGTGTTTTTACAGATTGATGGTTCAGATAATCTATTTTATATTCATCGGGGAAGTAGAGCATCCGCTCTTCCTCCAGTGCCTGATGTCCCAGCAAACAAAGCATACTTGCATAGTATCCTTCTTCCGCTATTCTTTCCGGTTGTTTTTGTGTTATGACGGCTTCAACGAACGCTTCCAGCAACAAGGACGTACCGTCACTCTTAGGACGTTCTCCAATAATGAACTCTCCAGTGTTCTCATTTGCAGTTTCCGGAGCCCAACTCGTTCCGGCAAAAGGAAGAGAATCGAAAACTTTGTTTTCCCAATCATTCACCATCTGCAGGAAAGCCGGTGCAGGAGCCACATTCTCAAAGTAATATTTTCCCTTTTCCGGTTCTACCGTACCAAGGTTACCCATGATCTGTTCTTCCAGTCCATAGAATTTATTGGATATAACGGAGTCGAACGTCATCTTCACCCCATCATCAAAGACATATACACAACTCACATTATCATACACATCCCTGCCATCCTTCCAATAAGTAATGGCACCATGCCCCATCACCTTCTCGGGAATCTTACGCAAAGCCCAACTTCCGATCTGAAGCTGGTGGCAAGCGAGTTCCGTCATCAGTCCCTTCGAGAATTCCTTGTAAAGACGCCAGTTTATCAGGCGTTCCAGATTGGGTGAAGGTACCGAGCGTCTCCAATCGCCATTCCGGTTCCAAAAGGTACGGATTGCATTTATTTCACCAAAGGTACCCGCATGAATCATCTCCATCGCTTTGATGTAACGAGGGTCGAACAAACGTTGTTGACCAGTGAAGAAAATCTTTCCCGTGCTACGATGTTTCTGATACATACGGTAACACTCTTCCATCGTAAAACCTATCGACTTCTCACAAAATACATGCTTTCCTGCGTCGAAAGCATCCAAGACGATTTTACAATGCGAACTAAGAGGGGTAGCTACGAGTATGGCATCTATCGACTTATCTTCCAGCACTTCCCGGTAGTCACCATACACTTTGGCATTAGGCACAAGTTCCAATGCGCTCTCGATAGACGGTTTATAAATGTCGCACAATGCTACGATCTCGACTTTGGGGTTCTTAGCCAGAAATCCCATTAAAAAACGTCCCCGGGAACCAGGACCGATTATTGCCAGACGGCACTTTTGGTTTGAGGTGTTCGTCACCTCCGAAAAAGCAGAAAGCCAAGGGCTTGCTGCAAGAAGAGTGCCAGCCCCGGCTATGCCTAAATTCTTTAGAAAATCCCGCCTGCTAATAGGGGTATGTTTCATGCTTGTGGTATTTAAGATTATAATTAGTTTATTTGAAAATCAGTTATTAAATACAGGTGCTTTTTGTGTTTCGTAAGAAGGAGATTCTCCTTCTACATAAGGCCATCCTTCTTTATCCCATTTGATTTGGTCCAGCAACAGAATACGTCCGTTCTCCGGGATCGATCTTGAAAAACCATGATACAGAAGCCAGTCTTGTCCGGCATCATCCCGGATAATCTGCGAACCGTGCCCATTGCCTACAAAATGATCATTCGCACCTATCACCAAAGAATAACCATTCTTCAACATCGGTTTGCCCGACTTATCTTTGTAGGGTCCCCAGACTTTTTTAGAGCGGCCCACTACAACTTTATAAGTACTCCTAATCCCCTCGCAACAACTTCCGATAGAGGCAAACATATAATAATAATCGCCGTGCTTATGAATATAGGCAGCTTCAAAAGCAGTTCCTGCTATTCTCTTTTTTTCCGCTCCCGGCTTCAATGACAGACCATCTTCAGTCAGCTCAATAACATATATTCCCCGGAAGCTGCCCCAAACCAGATAGTTTCTCCCTTCATATTGCAGGAAGCTGGGATCAATCGAGTTCTGTACACCGATCTCATTACTACGGAACATCTTACCATGATCTGTAAAAGGTCCTTGTGGAGAGTCGGCCGTAGCTACTCCAATTCCGCACGTCTGTTCTCCTCCCCACACCGACATCGCATAATAAAGCACATATTTATTATTGATATAATTAATGTCAGGTGCCCAAATTCCGGCTTTGGGTTCAAATCTGGGACGAGTTTTATTTGTGAATGCCGTGTTGCAATAAGTCCATTGCACCAAGTCTTTCGACTTCATGATCGGAACGTTTCTGGTAGATTCGGTAGCATACATATAAAAATAACCATCCGCAGCCTTAATCACCGTAGGGTCGGGCATAGCAATATCTACAACCGGATTCTTATAGCTCACTGCAGATTTTGTCTGTGCTTTCCCCTGTGAAAAACAAGCACCTACCATGAAAACGAAAACGAACAAATTTACATACTTTTTCATTAAATCATTCTTTTAAGGTTCCTTTTTACCTTATCTTTATAGCTCTAAATTAATATTAACTTACAAAATCTTTTGGAAGCACTCCAAATTGTTTTTGGAAACACTTAGCAAAATAAGACGGAGAATAGTCCTATTTTTCTATCCTGATACGTGCATCGACTGCTATAACGGCTTTTTGCGTAGCTAAAAGCGGATTTATATCCATTTCTTTGATTTCTATGGCGAAGCGTAGTAAGGTGGACAAACGAACAATAATTTCAGCAAACTTATCTTCGTTGACTCCTTTTTGTCCCCGCGTTCCCTGAATGATTTTATAGGCACGCAGCGAATGAATCATTGAGTAAGCTTCTTCGTAGGAAAGCGGAGCCAGACCGGAAGACACATCTTTCAGCACCTCCACAAAAATACCTCCCAAACCGCAAAGTACCACATGACCGAACTTCTCTTCATACTTTGCACCGATAAACAGTTCCGTACCTTTCAGCATCGGCTGTACCATAATTGCCCTTGCATCAGGAATCTGCATCATACGATCGAATTCCAGTGCCAGATGTTGCTCGCTTTTGATGTTCAGAACTACACCACCGACATCCGATTTATGCACAGGACCAACGACTTTGGCAACTACCGGGAATCCGCACCGACGTGCAAAGGCTACTATCTCCTCTTTATTATCAGAAACAAACTCATCTACCAGCGGAATACCGGCAGCATGCAGTAATGCTTGTACGTAATTGGGAGCAATATAACCATTCTCCGGAATAGAATCGATAATGCGACGAATCCTCGGAACGTCTACTCCGAACAGTTCTATTTCAGGAACTGCAGGTTTAGGAACATTGACAATGCGGGAAAGGGCAGTACCCAGGGTCACTTCATCTGCAAAATTCACGTGTCCTTTTGCCAGGAAGGCGGCAACCTCCGCTCCGGCTGTATTAATCGAAGGAAGTATAGGGAAAATCGGTTTCTTGCAAGTTTGCATCTTCTCGTGAAGCACGTCATACATTTCAAACATGGTAACCAATCCCGGAGTTCCGAAGATGGCCATCATGGCGTCTATACTGTCGAGTTTCTCCTCGCAGTAGTCGATGCAAAGACGCAGATGCTCCGGTGTTCCGGTAGCCAGAATATCAATAGGATTCCCAACGGCAGCACCGGGGAACAGTCGGGCTTTTAGTTCTTCGGCTATTTCTCCTTCCAGTTTAGGAACATTCAGTCCGCCTTTACTCAAGGCGTCTGTCAGCATCACTCCCGGACCTCCGGCATGGGTGATAATAGCAAAATTCTTCCCTTTCAATTCGGGCAGAGTAAACACACAACCTACAGTAGTCAATTCTTCACGAGAGAAACAACGTACAATCCCCGCTTTACGGAACAATGCTTCCACTGCCGAATCGGAACTGGCGATTGCGCCTGTATGGGAAGACGCCGCCCGGCTTCCGCTCTCCGAACTTCCGGCTTTGATTGCCGCAATCTTACATCCTTTTCTAATCAAAGACGAAGCATGGAATAACAACCTGTCCGGATTCTGAATACTTTCAATATAAAGCAGTTTCAGATGAGAGTCCTTTTCGGGATCGAAGTTCTCATCCATAAATTGCAATACATCTTCTACGCCAATCTGCTTGGCATTTCCCACCGACCAGACTGAATTGAACTGCAAACCTTTTGTAACGGCACTTTCGAGAATAAATACCGCCGTAGCACCGGAGCTGGAAATCAAGTCCACCCCTTTCAGATTTAAATTGGGAATTGGCTGGCTGAACACGCTATGATGCCATGTGTTCATCAATCCGATGCAATTAGGACCAATCAATGAGGCTCCGTATTTATTGACTGTTTCCAGAATACGCTCTTCCAACAGTGCTCCTTCGTGGGTTTCTTCACCAAAACCTGCAGAAAGTATGATAAATGCCCTGGTTTGCTTCTTGCTGGCCAATGTTTCCACAATATCGGGACACATTACAGCAGGTATAGCCAACACTGCCAGATCCGTATCCGGCAGGTCGCTCACATCCGCAAAAGCAGGAACTCCCTGTACTTCCTTCTCCTTCGGATTCACCGCCCGAAGTTCTCCCCGATAACCTCCATTTATCAAATTCTTTAATATTGCGCCACCCGGCTTATGTACATTATTCGATGCCCCTACTACAACAATGCTTTCAGGACGAAGCAACTGGGTTGTTATCATATCATGCTTTGGTTTTCGTTTAACTTAGGTACAAATATATCCTTTCTTATGAGAAAAAAGAAAGAAAAAGGGAAGAATTGTATATAGAAACAAACTGTAAAAAAGAAAAAGATTAAGATTACAAATAGGTTATACTAACTTTTTGAAAAATGAAGCCGTCATCTCTTCATGAAATTCTGATCATCAGGGATGAAATTATTTTTATGCAGAAAAAACGGATATAAAACTAATAAAGAATCTGAAATATACGCCACAAAGACCAAGATGTATCAAGAAAGGGAAAGAAAGACCATTTGTAAATTTCAAATTCACACGAAATAGAGATTAAAACGAATTAAATTAATAGCTCAAAAAGACTATATATAAAAAAGGATCAATTATCTCAATTCCACATTTCAAATTAACACTATTAGTATCTCACTATTTCAGGAGCAACCAGAAGAAAATTTGTACCTAAAAAAAACTTTTATCTCTTTGTTTAAAAGCAAAGACATGTTTCTCTCTAACCAATGAATCGTTCCTTTAAAAGCAACAGAAGCTTCCTTTAAAAGGAACGGTGTTCAATTCTGCCAATAATTATACATATTTACTTATTTATATTCAAATTTATATAGTTATTTCTGCATATTCTTACAATACCTTATACATTATTTATTTTATTAGGACGAAGTTTAGATACTAATATTTTGTTTTAATCTTAAAAACAGAACATGCGAGAATAAATCCAACATATCAGTAAATAGCTTTATGTTAGAATAGCTATCAAATTTACATCATTCTTATGAGACACCCCCGACTATGAGAATGAAAAATCTGTGTTAATCCGTGTAATCTGTGGTGAAAAGTCATTATCTTTGCACATTGCAAAGTTGAAAACAACAAAAATCACACTATATAATGGAAAAGAAATTCAAAAGAACCACCGTCACATCGGCACTGCCGTATGCGAACGGTCCTGTCCATATCGGTCACCTGGCGGGTGTATACGTGCCGGCAGATATCTATGTACGCTATCTGCGTCTGAAAAAAGAAGATGTATTATTCATCGGAGGTTCGGACGAACACGGAGTGCCTATCACCATCCGTGCCAAGAAAGAAGGAATTACTCCACAGGATGTAGTAGACCGTTATCATTCGCTGATTAAGGAATCATTCAAAGAGTTCGGTATCTCATTCGACGTGTATAGTCGCACCACTTCACCGACGCATCACCAACTGGCTTCGGATTTCTTCAAAACATTATACAATAAAGGAGAATTCATCGAAAAAACATCCGAACAATATTACGACGAGGAAGCAAAAACATTCCTTGCCGACCGTTATATCACCGGAGAATGTCCTCACTGCCATTCGGAAGGCGCTTACGGCGACCAATGCGAAAAGTGCGGAACCTCACTTTCTCCTACAGATCTTATCAACCCGAAAAGCGCCATCAGCGGTAGCAAACCGGTAATGAAAGAAACCAAACACTGGTATCTTCCTCTCGACAAACACGAAGCATGGCTGCGCAAATGGATTCTGGAAGATCACAAAGAATGGCGTCCGAACGTATACGGTCAATGCAAAAGCTGGCTCGACATGGGTCTGCAACCACGTGCCGTGAGCCGTGACCTTGATTGGGGTATCCCTGTTCCCATAGAAGGAGCAGAAGGAAAAGTGCTCTATGTATGGTTTGACGCTCCGATCGGATACATCTCCAACACCAAAGAACTTCTTCCCGACAGCTGGGAAACATGGTGGAAAGATCCAGAAACGCGTCTGATTCACTTCATCGGAAAAGATAATATCGTATTCCATTGCATCGTATTCCCTGCCATGCTGAAAGCAGAAGGCAGCTATATCCTGCCGGACAATGTGCCGAGCAACGAATTCCTCAACCTCGAAGGAGACAAGATCTCTACTTCCCGCAATTGGGCCGTATGGTTGCACGAATATCTGGCTGATTTCCCCGGAAAGCAAGACGTACTCCGCTACGTACTGACCGCCAACGCACCGGAAACGAAAGACAACGACTTCACTTGGAAAGACTTCCAAGCACGCAATAACAACGAACTGGTAGCCGTATACGGCAACTTCGTAAACCGTGCAATGGTGCTGACTCAAAAATACTTCGACGGTCGCGTACCCGCACAGGGCAGCTTAACCGACTACGACAAGGAAACGCTGAAAGAATTCGCAGACGTGAAAGCAGAAGTAGAAAAACTGCTCGACGTATTCAAATTCCGCGATGCACAGAAAGAGGCCATGAATCTGGCACGTATCGGAAACAAATACCTGGCCGACACCGAACCGTGGAAACTGGCTAAGACAGATATGGAACGTGTAGGAACCATCCTCAACATTTCCCTGCAACTGGTTGCCAACCTTGCCATCGCCTTCGACCCATTCTTGCCGTTCAGCTCGGAAAAACTCCGCAAAATGCTGAACATGGATACTTTCGAATGGTCTGAACTGGGAAAAGATAACCTGCTTCCTGTAGGCCATCAGTTAAACAAACCGGAGTTATTGTTCGAGAAGATCGAAGATGCTACTATCGAAGCACAGGTACAAAAGCTGCTCGATACAAAGAAGGCAAATGAAGAAGCCAACTACAAAGCTAATCCTATCCGCCCGAACATCGAATTCGACGACTTCACGAAACTGGATATCCGTGTAGGTACCATTCTTGAATGTCAGAAAGTACCGAAAGCGGATAAATTGCTGCAATTCAAAATCGATGACGGACTGGAGACACGTACCATCGTATCAGGTATTGCCAAGCATTATCAACCGGAAGAGCTGGTAGGCAAACAGGTTTGCTTCATCGCCAACCTTGCTCCGCGCAAACTGAAAGGTATCGTCAGCGAAGGCATGATTCTAAGTGCCGAAAACAACGACGGCAGTCTGGCAGTTATTATGCCGGGACGTGAGGTGAAGCCGGGCAGCGAAGTAAAATAATAAAACTAGAATAGGGAATACATGAAAAGCTATCATCACGCATAGCCTTTTCATGTATTCTTTGCAAATAACATGAGCGAGAATCAGTCACTAAAAGAAAAGACGGCCAAAGGACTATTTTGGGGAGGATTCAGCAACGGCATACAGCAGTTGTTAAATCTGCTTTTCGGAATATTCCTCGCGCGGTTGCTCACTCCGTCAGATTATGGAATGGTGGGAATGTTGGCCATCTTCTCCCTCATTGCCAGTTCGATACAGGAAAGTGGTTTCACAGCTGCCCTTGTTAATAAGAAAGAAGTGACGCACAATGATTACAATGCCGTATTCTGGTTCAACGCGGCCATCAGTCTGTCGCTGTACCTGCTGTTATTCCTCTGTGCACCGCTTATCGCTGACTTTTACGATACTCCCGAACTGACACCACTGGCACGTTATTCTTTTATCGGCTTCTTCATTGCCAGTCTGGGAATATCCCACAGTGCCTATCTCCTGCGTAATCTGATGGTCAAACAGCGGGCATTGTCTTCGGTTATCGGACTCACCGTGTCCGGAATCACCGGAGTCACTCTTGCCTACTTTGGTTTCTCTTATTGGGGAATTGCTACGCAAAGCATCGTTTACGTAACCATCAACACAGCCTGTTACTGGTATTTCACCCGTTGGCGACCGAGCTTGCAGTTCAACTTCACCCCGATTAAGGAAATGTTCGGATTCAGTGGGAAACTACTGGTTACCAATGTATTCAATCACATCAATAACAATCTGTTTTCCGTGATACTGGGTAAATTCTACAGCGAAAAAGAAGTAGGATATTACAACCAAGCCAATAAATGGTGCGGCATGGGCCAACTCTTCATCTCCGGCATGATAAACGGAGTAGCGCAACCGGTACTCACCAAAGTGTCCGACGACCTTGAACGGCAAAAACGGGTATTTCGCAAAATGCTGCGTTTCACCGCTTTTGTCTCGTTTCCCGCCATGTTGGGATTGGGAATCGTATCGGAAGAGCTGATTATCATCACCATCACTGACAAGTGGTATTCCAGCATATTAATCATGCAAATACTGTGTATCAGCGGAGCCTTTGCTCCCATCGCATACCTCTATCAGCAGCTCATCATCAGCAAAGGGAAATCCCGCATCTATATGTGGAACACCATAGCGCTCGGCATAATTCTACTGTCAGGCGTTCTGTTAGTCCACTCACACGGTATCTATGCCATGCTCGCCGTCTATGTATCCACCAATATACTGTGGCTACTGACATGGCACTACTTTGTATGGCAGGAAATAGGATTGAAGCTTCGCCATGCCCTGATGGACATACTTCCTTATGCTGCCATTGCGGCTACGGTTATGGTAATCACCTATTACACCACCCGCTCCATCGAGAATATTTATCTCCGCCTGGCAAGCAAGATAGTGCTTGCTGCAGCACTCTACGTAGCAACCATGTGGGGCAGCCGATCGGTTACTTTTAAAGAAAGCATTCAATATTTCATCAAAAAGAAGACACATGAACCCAAATGACCTTGCCACCCGATACCATCTTCTGAATAGTTCTTTCAAAAAGACGATGATTTATCACATAGGTATAGATGCCGGTTTCTTCACCGAATATACCTATATGCTTCACGCAATGCTTTATTGCCTGCAACACAAAATACAGTTCAAGCTCTACTCCGACGACGCCAACTTCGGATGGGAAAAAGGTTGGGAAGATTGTTTCGCCCCCTTCTGCGAGCAAGTGCACGAACCGTTTCATCACACTTATAACACCCATCGCCTCCCCTCCTGGCAGGCATTGATGAAAGACAAAAAGCTGCCTAAGACGAAGTTACTGAAATGGAAACTGAAAGTAACCTGTAAGAACATCATCGGAAAAGCCCTTGCTTTCTTCACGTATGGCAAACCGGTCCGACTCAACTTCCAAGTGACGTTCAACCCCAACCAGCATTTCCATATCCCCGAACTGGGAATAGACGGTGACTACCTCCACACCTTCCAAAAGCTGACGGAAATCACCTGGAAACTCAACGACACCACCGCACAGGAATGTCTCCAATTTGCCGCCAGCCTGCAACTTCCGCCTCAATACGCAGGATGCCAAATACGCGGAGGAGACAAGATCACCGAAACCAACCTGCTTCCACCGGAACACTACATACGGCTTATTAAAGAAAAGACCGCCCTACGCGACGTCTTTGTATTAACGGACGATTACCGCCTTTTCGAACAAGTACAAACCCTTGCCCCGGACATACACTGGTACACCCTTTGCAGCCCCGACGAAAAAGGATATGTCAACAGCGCTTTCACGCAGACCACCAAAGAGCTGAAACAGAAACAAATGGCACGTTTCCTTTCCTCGATACAGATATTGATGGACGCCTCCGTCTTTATAGGAAGCATCACTACCGGCCCCAGCCTGTTCCTATTGAAGAAATTCTATCCGGACATCAATCCGGCAGACTGTCTGCTCAAGGACTTTCCGCAAGCATCCGTCCTTCCCATACCGGGACGAGGACAAGTGGCCATCGAATTTATGCAAGGAAACTCAACATGCAAGGGAACTTAAAATGATAGTAACTTAAAGTTATAGTAACTTAGCAATATAATTACTACTTTTGTAGCACAACGTGCATTAACCATTTCCGATGAACAAGAAATATACAGCCGAAGAGCTTGATTTATTACATGCCGAACTCTACGACATATTGGGAGAAACCATCCGGGTGTGTCAGAAGCACAACATTCCCTATTTTGTGATTGGCGGCACGGCAATCGGTGCACTCTACGACCAAGCGGTTCTCCCCTGGGATGATGATATTGACATAGGCATGACGCGGGAGAACTACAACAAATTTCTGAAAGTAGCTCCCGAGGAACTGGGTCCTTCCTACTTCCTTTCATGGATAGAGACAGACCCTCATACCCCGTATTATTTTGCCAAAGTCAAGAAAAACGACACCCTTTTTGTAGAAGAAATGTTCAAGAATGTCCCGATGCATCCGGGCATTTTTGTCGATATATTCCCATTCGACAAAATTCCCGACAACAAGCTGCTGCGAAGAATACAATCCGAAGCACTCGGCTTCCTCAAATGCTGCCTGATGGGAAAAGAGATATGGATGTGGAAACACTTCGGTACATGTGAAATAGAGAATCCCACGAACCGGGGAGCCTTCTCCTGCTTCCTGAACAGGGTAGTCGACCTGCTTTTCTCTAAAAAAGCAATCTACCGCATGCTGGTGTCAGTTCAAAGCTGTTTCAACTCACGAAACACCCGTTACTATAACAACGTAATGGCCACTGCCGACCACGTAACCGTAGAAAGCATCCGCCACCTGCAACCCGTGAAATTCGGTCCTCTCACAGTGACCGCCCCCGACGACCTGGAAGGATTTTTGCGTTACAACTATCCAACCCTGCATCGATTTACAGAAGAAGAGCAGGAAAAAGTGAACAACCACTATCCTGCCGCCCTGTCATTCAGTACAACCCCAAAACAAGAACTATGAATATGAAATCCGCTTTAGTAGACGTCCCGGTACTTATCCTGTTCTTCAACCGCCCGCAACAGTTGTCGCAAGTGTTCGAGCAAGTGAAGAAAGCGCGTCCGTCCCGCCTCTTCCTCTATCAGGACGGAGCACGAAACGAACGTGACCTGCCCGGAATAAAAGCCTGCCGTGAAATCGTATCACAGATAGACTGGGAATGTGAAGTAGAACGGCTTTATCAGGAAAAGAATTTCGGCTGCGACCCTTCGGAGTACATTTCGCAGAAATGGGCCTTTTCGAAAGTCGACAAGTGCATCGTATTGGAAGACGACGATGTGCCCGCCGTCTCCTTTTTCCAATTCTGCAAGGAGATGCTGGATAAATACGAATATGACACCCGCATCAGCATGATTGCCGGATTTAACCCCGAAGAAATCACCCAAGATATGCCCTATGACTATTTCTTTACCACCACCTTCTCTATCTGGGGATGGGCAAGCTGGAAACGGGTAGTCGACCAATGGGATGAGTTCTACAACTTCCTGGACGACTCCTTCAATATGCAACAACTGGAACAGCTTATCAAGGAACGCAAATTCCGGAGCGACTTTATCTACATGTGCCAGCGTCACCGGGAACAGCAGAAAGCCTTTTATGAAACGATCTTCCACGCCTCCATACTGTTCAACTCCGGGCTAAGCATCGTGCCTACCCGCAACATGATTAATAACTTGGGAGCAACGGCAGATTCCACCCATTTCGCCGGCTCGATTCATACCCTGCCCAAAGGTTACCGCCGCATCTTCACGATGAAGCGCTATGAGGTGGATTTTCCACTGAAACATCCCCGCTACGTCATCGAAAACGTTGCCTACAAAGAGAGCGTTTACCGCATCATGGGCTGGGATCATCCGTGGATCAAGATCGGACGTTCGTTCGAAGAACTGTTCCTCAACCTGAAATACGGCAATTTCTCCATCATTACGAAAGCTGTCAAAAACCGAATCAACAAATGGCTGAAAAGAAACAAGCACCACTAAATAAGTTGCTTACTATTTATTTTTACCATACCCGCCTCACACGGGAAAGCTACGAGGAATGGAAAGAATATAAATTCCCCGGACACATTTTATACGGACTTCCTTTACTGGAGAATTACGGAATACACTCCGTGATGCACAAATGCAAATATTTCTCCGGCCGTCTGAAACTCATGCTTTACGCCACCAAAGAGATTCTCTTCTGCAAGGAGAAATACGACGTCCTCTACGCCACCTCTTTCCGGGGTATAGAGCCCGTCATCTTCCTCCGTGCCCTGGGACTGTATCGCAAACCCATCGTGATCTGGCATCATACGGCAGTCGTGACCAATCCCAAACCGTGGCGCGAACAAATCTCCCGCCTTTTCTACAAAGGTATAGACCAAATGTTCCTGTTCAGTCGGAAACTGATTCAGGACTCGCAGAAAACCCGGAAAGCACCGTCCCACAAACTGAAACTCATCCATTGGGGACCGGATCTTCCTTTCTACGACCACCTGCTTGCAGAAATGCCCGACCGGAAGCCCGAAGGATTTATCTCCACCGGTAAAGAAAACCGGGACGTAGACACCTTGCTCCAGGCATTTGCCGCAACGAACGAGAAACTGGATTTGTACATTGCCGTCTCATGCGGTAACATCAACTATAAAAAGATCATCGACCCGTATGCATTGCCCGACTCCATTCGCATCCATTATACCGACGGAGTGATTCCCTACGAACTGGGGAAACTGGTGGCACGCAAAAGTTGCATCGTGATCTGCTGCCTGGACTTCCCCTATACCGTAGGACTGACCACGCTCGTGGAAGCATTCGCCCTCGGCATCCCCGTCATCTGTTCGCGCAACCCCAACTTCGAAATAGACATCGACAAGGAAGGAATAGGCATCACCGTAGAATATAACGACGTACAAGGCTGGATAGACGCTATCCGCTACATCGCCGACCACCCCGAAGAGGCACGGCGCATGGGAGAGAATGCCCGCAAACTGGCGGAAGAACGTTTCAACCTCGAAATCTTTTCACGCGAAATAGCAGAAAGCTTGCTGGAAATATCAAACATTTCCTCTAAAAACCGTACATTTGCATAAACTTTTGCCCATGAGAGTCCTGATTATAAATACATCTGAACGAATAGGAGGAGCAGCCATCGCAGCAAGCCGGTTGATGGAGTCACTGAAAAACAACGGCATCAAAGCCAAAATGCTGGTACGTGACAAACAGACCGACCAAATCAGTGTTGTCCGCTTAAAAAGTAACTGGTTGCAAGTGTGGAAGTTCATGTGGGAACGGATTGTGATCTGGAGTGCCAACCGTTTCCGGCGTTACCATTTGTTTGACGTAGACATCGCCAACACAGGTACAGACATCACCTCACTCCCGGAATTCCGCCAAGCCGACGTGATCCATCTGCATTGGATCAACCAGGGAATGCTCTCACTGAACGATATACGAAAGATACTGACCTCCGGCAAACCCGTAGTCTGGACCATGCACGATATGTGGCCATGCACCGGCATCTGCCATTACGCACGGGAGTGCAACAACTATCAGCGGGAATGTCACGACTGTCCGTACATCTACAAAGGCGGGGGACGAAAGGATTTATCCTATCGCACGTTCCGCAAAAAACAGAAGTTATACAGCTACGCTCCCATTCATTTCGTCACGTGCAGCCATTGGCTGAAGGAACAAGCCCAGACCAGTGCATTATTTGAAGGGAAAAGCGTGACCAATATTCCGAACGCTATTAATACCAACTTGTTCAAACCCATGAACAAGAAGGAAGCGCGTGCCAAATTCATGTTGCCGGAAGGTAAGAAACTAGTTTTGTTCGGCTCATTAAAGATCACCGATAAACGAAAAGGGGTCGACTATCTGATTGGGGCATGCAAACTGTTAGCAGAAAAGCATCCGGAATGGAAAGACTCACTGGGTGTAGTCGTATTCGGCAACCAGTCGCAGCAGTTACAGGAACAACTTCCTTTCCATGTATACCCGCTCCCTTATATCAAAAATGAGCATGAAGTAGTGAATATCTACAATGCCGTAGACCTCTTCGCCATCCCGTCTCTGGAAGAGAATCTTCCCAATATGATTATGGAAGCAATGGCCTGTGGAGTGCCTTGTGTCGGTTTTAATGTGGGAGGTATCCCCGAAATGATCGATCATCTGCACAACGGCTACGTGGCACAATACAAATCCTCGGAAGATTTTGCCAACGGCATACATTGGATATTGACGGAACCGGAATACAACGAACTCTCTGCACAGGCCTGCCGCAAGGTTCTGGGTAATTATTCGGAGAGTATCGTTGCAAAGAAATATACAGATGTCTACAATAAAATAACGGGGAAATATGCATAGTGTCCATCCTACTCCCAAGTTCTCTATCATTACGGTGACATACAATGCTGAAAAGGTATTGGAAGACACGATTCAAAGTGTTATTTCACAAACCTATCATCATATAGAATATATTATCGTGGATGGAGCTTCCAAGGATGGAACCCTCTCTATTATCAACCGCTACCGGTCACGCATACACACCGTCGTCAGCGAACCCGACAAAGGACTGTATGACGCTATGAATAAGGGCATCGCCCTTGCCAGCGGTGATTATCTCTGTTTCCTGAATGCAGGCGACTGTTTTCATGAGGATGATACGCTGCAACAAATGGTGCACACCATCAACGGCAATGAACTGCCCGATATACTTTACGGAGAAACCGCTATCGTAGACAAGGACAGGCATTTCCTGCGGATGCGCAGATTGTCCGCCCCTGAAACGCTCACCTGGAAAAGTTTCAAACAGGGAATGTTAGTCTGCCACCAGGCATTCTTCCCCCGCCACACGCTCGTAGAGCCATATAATCTGCAATATCGCTTTTCTGCAGATTTCGACTGGTGCATCCGCATCATGAAGAAAGCACGTACTTTGCACAATACCCACCTGACAATCATCGACTATCTGGAGGAGGGAATGACTACCCGGAATCAGAAAGCATCCCTCAAAGAAAGATTTCGGATCATGGCAAAGCATTACGGGCTGATTGGAACCGTGGCGCATCATGCATGGTTCGTGATCCGTGCAGTTACTCACCAGTAGGCGAAGGCATATAAAGCATCACCTGGTCTAATATCACTCCTTCGTCCAATGCCTTGATTACCAATTTGTGGGACTTCTTTCCGGATACCGGAAGTCGAACCGTTCGGATGGCTTGATTGCGCAGCACGTTCTCTTTCCATTCTTCACTCCGTCCTTTCGTTTCATAAGAGATCACTTCAGGCGCTGCATCGTCCAACGATATTGAGAAACGTAATTGATCTCCTCTCACAGGATGATTAGGCAACAAGCGGATGTCAACCTCTACCGAGTCTGTTTTCCAGTTGTCAAAAGAGAACATCAGTGCATCTCCCTTGTCAATGCCTGTCGCTTTGCTTTCATATCCCAGGCCCTCACAAATAGCAGAAGTTCCTTTCCGCGCATTCAAGGTCTTACTATTCGGGATATTCTTCCCATCCAAGCCGTTCCATTTATAGATAGCTACACGCTCTTTCATCATCGGAGAAGTAGCCGTTTTTCTTTCCACGCGATTGAATACGGGGAGTTTTCGGGGTTGGAAATCCATCATGCGGTTCCACTTTCCATCTTCCAGTGAGTTATACTGTTTTGTCAATACTACAATGCTGTCATAGGCAAGATCACTTTTCTCCCAGTCCGCTTTTCCGTGGCGGGCTAATTGGGCATATAGCAATTTCCGGTTCATCTGTGTAGCAGCTTGCACCGGGTATTTCACCAATTCAAAATAGGCACTTTGTCTGCCGGATGGGATTTTCAAAGCTGCCCGTTCCACTGTCTCCGACAATTTATCATAAGCCTGCAAACGTCCGTTGATTTCTTTTTCACTCCATGGGAGATCTTTGACAACACGATAAACAGGATCTTTCTCCTCTTCCCTCGTATTTCCCATAAATTCAGGTTTACGAATATGGGCCAGACGATAGTGTTCCTGCATCACAGGTAATACTGCCTTTGCGCACGAAGCTCCCAATTCCCGTTCCAGCCAGTGTTTCAGATGAGAGGTCACTCCTTCCGAGGCCACAGCTTCTATATTCCAGGCCATATCCATAAACAACTCTATCTGATACTCGGCAGGCTTGATATCTCCGACATTCAGTATCCACATCTTCTGTATGCCTCGATCGTAAGCCAGCTTCATTTGTTGGAAAATCAGATACGGGCTCATCGTACTCAACCAGAGATGGTCGTGCGGACGTCCCCAATAAGAAACATGATAATAGACTCCATTCCCTCCTTTACGTGCGCATTCTTCGGCCGTAGGAAAATGGCGGATATAGCCATAGTTATCGTCACACCACATCAATGTTACATCATCGGGCACCTGTAATCCGGCATGATAAATGTCGAGTACCTCTTTATAAGGGATAAAAACCTGCGGGACTTTAGTTACATCCTTATCAACATATTTTTCAATCAACCCGCGTTGATCTGCAAACACACGATCTATTACGGCCTTCTGTTCTTCCACCGTCTTCGCTCCCTGCATCTTGCCATCGTGTACACCACGCATACCCAACGTATAGAGTATTTCCTGATCTGCCACCTCTTTTACACGGTCTTCCCAGAATTTGTAAACAGCCGGAGCATTATTCACATAATCATAAGCCCCTTCCCCTCTTCGTTTCCACTCGCCGGCAGCGCTGCAAGCCATCGGTTCGCAATGGGAAGCACCGATGAAGATTCCATATTTCTTGGCAGCTTCCCGATTGCTTTTGGTCAGGAAGAAAGGAAGTGTACATTCGTGCATTGCAGGCCAATAGGTGTTGGCACGCAGACGAAGTAAGAGTTCAAAAATACGCTCGTTGGTACGCGGGCCTATCTCACCTTTCACTTTTGAAGGTTCATAGGTCCGACTGCTCCATGGCATCAAGCCCCAGTCTTCATCATTAATAAATATACCCCGATATTCCACCGAAGGAGCCTGAAGACTTTGGAATTTGGAAGATAGCTTAAAAAGTTTCTTCTTTTCCGGAGTTACGTCCGCCCACCATTCCCAGGGAGAGACACCTAACAAACGGGATATTTCGAGTATTCCATAAGCCGTACCATGTTTGTCACTGCCGGCTACGATCAATTTACCCTCCGGAGAAACAGATAATAGAAAAGCCTGCTTCTTGCCTTTTAGCGCAGAAACATCTATGCCGGTCCGGCTGATAAGCTCACTCTGCCCCACCGTTCCTATCACAATTTCACCTGTTTTCTCATTCGCTTGGGTAGTCGACGACAATACTGTCTGAATATCACGCCCCAGCATTTCCAATGCGGTTCGTACAACCAGTTCTTCAGAAGGGCTGCAAGCGATGACAACTGTTTGACCGGAAGTCAAAACAAAATCCTTACTACGAATCGGTAAAGCAACTATCAAAAAGATGAAAAAAGAAAACAGAAGTTTATGTCTCATAGGTTCTATTATTTATAGAAGACAAAATTACAGGTTTGCAGAAAATGTACTATAGAATAGTGTACAATTTCATAGAATTCTGTCCGACCTATTTAAAATGTAGCAGGCAACGCAAACAACTGATACATCAGCGTTCGTGCCATGCGTATCTGTCCTTTCGTGCTGGGATGCAAACGGTCATATCCCGCATCATAGAAATAAATCAGTTGTTCTTCCACCATCGGATTCAATCCGGTTACCGCATTAAAATCAATCACGGGGACTCCCCACACATTGCCGGCTTCTTTAACAGCCTGCACGTAGGCATCCACATATTCGCCACAACTATTCTGGTAGTTTTCATCCGGTTGCACATTCGTTTCTCCAAAATTGGCCAGTGAACGGTGCAACGGGGTCAGCAACACAATCTGCTTGTCCGGGAAGAGTTGTTTCAGTCTATTGATTCCTATGTTGATACGTCCCTTATACGTGCTTCCATCCATTATAGGAGTGCGTTTCTTACGGGTTTCCAGCTTTTGGGTTTGCCCACGGGCTGCCATCACTTGTTCTTCTGTTTCCGTAAACCATTCTCCAATAGGTACACCGTCATTAAAATCATTCGTACCCATCAAAATCACGATAGCATCTACTTCTCCACCGTGTTCTTTCTTCAGTTGCTCGGCTTGCCGGGGCACATCATTCCATTGCCTGCCACTGATACCATATACATAAGGAGTGATTCCCAGCCATTCCTGCAGAAAATCCCAGTATTTCTTTATCTTGTCACCATAACAGTTGGGATCTGTAATAGAGTCTCCCAAATATCCCACTCTTTTTCCTTGCCACGGGTGCCGGATGCATCCATTATTCGTTTCAACAGAGTTTGCCACTTTAGAAGATTGATTCTGTCCGCACAGAAAAGAGGAACAGAAAAACAGGATGGTACATGTGAGTAATAATTTGCTTTTCATCGGTATCATACATTAAATGAGAGATTTGTATTTAATATTCGACAAAAATAACTCAAAAAAATGTAGTTTCAATCAATTTGGACGATCAATCTCATCCATGCAACCGGATATATAAACATATTCCTATTTGACTATTCTTGCTAAAATACAGGTTTACAGTCTTTTTTCAATCAAGTTATCATTGAGTTTTGCAGCTAAAACCCTATCTTTGTCACAAACTAAAAGAAATAATTGGATGTTTAACTCATTTTCATTCCATAAGGATTCCGTTCTGTAAATAATCTGTAAGCCTTCCTCTCATTACAGATTATCCCTTATGTTTTCTGACATACTCTTGTCAGAGTTATTTTCTATATCTAAATTTTCAAACTATTTGTATGGTCAAATGGTTGCAAGCATCATTATATGCCTCCATTCGCCGTACAACTAAAACATTAAAACAATGAGTAACGATTTTAAATCAATCCACGAATTCGATTTTACACTGATATGTAATTACTTCAAGGCATTAAAACGTCAAGGTCCCGGAAGTCCTGAAATCACACAAAAAGCCGTAAGCTTCATCAACGAACTGTCCGACAAGGCACGAATAGCCGACATTGGCTGTGGCACAGGCGGTCAGACAATGGCATTAGCCAACTATACGAAAGGACAAATTACAGGTATCGACCTTTTCCCCGACTTTATCGAGCTATTCAACAAAAATGCAATAGAAGCCCATTGTGAAGACAGAGTAAAGGGTATCGTCGGTTCCATGGACGCTCTGCCATTTCAAGAGGAAGAACTCGATCTGATCTGGTCCGAAGGCGCTATCTATAACATAGGATTCGAACGCGGCATGAACGAATGGAACAAATTCCTGAAAAAGAACGGATTTATCGCTGTAACGGAAGCCTCCTGGTTCACCCCGGAACGTCCCTCCGAAATAGAAGACTTCTGGATGGCCAATTACCCGGAAATCGATACGATTCCAAGAAAGATAATGCAAATGGAAAAAGCAGGATATATCCCGACAGCCCATTTCATTTTACCGGAAAATTGCTGGCTTGAGCATTTTTACGCTCCCCAGTTCCCTGTTCAGGAAGCTTTTTTGAAGGAATATGCAGGAAATGACGCAGCCGCAGACCTCATCACCGGGCAACGGTATGAAGAGAGCCTATATAATAAGTATAAAGAATACTACGGCTACGTATTCTATATAGGACAAAAAAAAGATTGATTATCTGCCGGAGAAGTTAGCAAGATAGGACAACTCTCCGGCATTTATTATCCTTTACTTTGCAGAAAACATGGAGACGAAAGATATCAATAAACAGGAATATCAGTTACGGATCAATAAAGTGACCGACTATATTCACAATCACATAGACCAGCCGTTATCATTACAGAAAATGGCAGGTATCGCCTGCTTTTCTCCTTTCCACTTCCATCGCGTATTTACAATCCTGACGGGCGAAACGCCTACGGATTATATCAAACGCACTCGGATTGAAAAAGCAGCCCTATTATTAAAACGAAACAAGGAACTTTCCGCCACCGAAATCGCCCGTCTTTGCGGCTTTAGCAGCCTTTCACTTTTAAGTCGCAATTTCAGGTTACATTTCAGTATGACGATCCGGGAGTTCCGTTCATTAAAATAAAACCCTAAAGAATATGGAAAAAGAAAATAAGATTCTGATTTTTCGAACTTCTATCACCCAAAGGCGTGACATCAAGCGCATAGGAGAGCTTTTGGCAGAGTTCCCCCAAATAGACAAATGGAATGTGGACTTTGAGGACTGGGAGAAAATATTAAGAATCGAGTGCAGGGATATCTCTGCACTCGAAATATCGGAAGTACTCCGGAACAATCATATTTTTGCCACCGAACTGGAATAAAACCGGGAAAAGAAAACCTCTCAAACTCCCAACAACTGTTTCAATTCAGCCACTCCTTCAGAAGCTCCCTTCTGAATTACATGTATCGAACGGGAAGTATGCGTATCTACCGGTTTCGGATCAATCAGATACACCTCTGCTCCTCTCGGTACATAATGAAGCAGCCCCGCCGCAGGATATACGTTAAGCGACGTACCGATAATGACGAAAATATCCGCTTTCTCCACATATTGGATGGCGGTTTCAATTTCCGGCACAGCTTCTCCAAACCATACGATAAAAGGTCGCAATTGAGTGCCGTCGCCGGCCTTGTCTCCCATCTTCACTTCATATTCTTCCGGTTTCAGTTCTTTTATGTAGTGGGGATTATGAGGATCTCTGCTGGAACACACTTTCGTCAGTTCGCCATGCAGATGAATGATGTGGCTACTCCCGGCACGTTCGTGCAAGTTATCAATATTCTGTGTCACCACCGTCACATGGAAGCTTTTCTCCAGTTCCGCCAACAGTTCATGCCCACGGTTCGGTTTCACCTCCAACAACTGTTTCCGACGCTCATTATAGAAATTAATCACTAAAGCCGGGTCACGCTGATAACCTTCAGGAGTGGCCACCTGCTCCACAGGATACCTATCCCACAAACCGCCTGCATCGCGAAATGTACTAATCCCACTCTCGGCACTCATACCCGCACCCGTCAAAACTACCAGATTCTTCATTACTATTCCTCCTTCTTTTTTAATAGCCACACAAATGTAATCAGAATCATCGAATAAAAGAACACTTTCTCACGCTTAATATAATCCAATTTATGCAGAACTTTAAGATGAAAGATGCAGATAGTTAGCATCATTTATGGCAACAACTATTCGTCTGACTACTGTTATTCTTTCGTCTGACAGTTGTCAGACGAAAAAACAACAATTGTCAGACGCAAGTTCAACAGCTGTCAGACGATTAATTACCTGCATAAACAAATCTAAATTATAAGAATAAGCCGATTAAATCCTACGAACAAAAAAACTAATTCTTTAAAGAAAAGCGATTATCTTTCACAGATATAAGAATTTTTAAATAGCAAATGCTAAATCATTCAAATAAAACACGTACTTTTGCGATTCATAAATTTGCAATTGATTGAAAGCTAAAACCATGAAGGTGATACATTTCAATCGCCAACAAAAAACATTATATGGATAAATTCAGTTACTCTATTGGCCTCGGAATTGGTCAAAACTTATCAAGCATGGGAATCGGAAACCTTGCGGTAGATGATTTCGCACAAGCAATCAAAGACGTATTGGAAGGCAATCAGACGGCTATCAGCCACAATGAAGCCCGCGAAATAGTAAACAAGTATTTCGAAGAACTGGAAGCTAAAATGGGTGCCGTTGCTATCGAGCAAGGACAAGCTTTCCTCGAAGAAAACAAAAAAGGACCGGGCGTAGTTGTTCTTCCCAGCGGACTACAATATGAAATCATCAAAGAAGGTACAGGCAAAAAGCCGAAAGCTACCGACCAGGTAAGATGCCACTATGAAGGAACATTGATCGACGGTACACTGTTCGACAGCTCTATCCAACGCGGAGAACCGGCTGTATTCGGTGTCAACCAAGTAATCCCGGGATGGGTGGAAGCTTTACAGCTAATGCCGGAAGGTTCTAAATGGAAACTGTATATTCCGTCAGAACTCGCTTATGGCGCAAGAGGTGCCGGAGAAATGATTCCTCCTCACAGCACACTCATTTTTGAAGTAGAATTACTCGAAGTATTATAAATAAAAAATTTCAAAGCAAAATGAAAAAAGTTAGTATTTTTATGGCAATCGCCGCTGCTGCAAGCCTTGCTTCTTGTACAGCTCAAGCTCCTAAAGCAAATCTGAAATCAGACATCGACTCACTGTCTTATTCTATCGGTATGGCGCAGACTCAAGGTCTGAAAGGCTATCTGACAGGTCGTCTGGACGTTGATACTGCTTATATGGCAGACTTCATCAAAGGTTTGAATGAAGGTGCAAACAAGACTAGCAAAAAAGACATCGCTTACATGGCAGGTCTGCAAATCGGTCAGCAAATCAGCAACCAGATGATGAAAGGTATCAACCAGGAATTGTTTGGCACTGACTCTACTAAAACTATCAGCAAAGAAAACTTCATGGCAGGTTTCATCGCAGGTACTTTGGAAAAAGGCGGTGTAATGACTATGGAAGCAGCTCAAGAATATACTCGTACAGCTATGGAAACTATCAAAGCAAAAGCTTTGGAAGAAAAATATGCTGACTATAAAGCTGAAAACGAAAAATTCCTTGCTGAAAACAAGACTAAAGACGGCGTAAAAACAACTGCAAGCGGTCTGCAATACAAAGTAATCACTGAAGGCAAAGGTGAAATTCCTGCTGACACTTGCAAAGTGAAAGTGAACTACAAAGGTACTTTGATTGACGGAACAGAATTCGACAGCTCTTACAAACGTAACGAACCGTCTACTTTCCGTGCCAACCAAGTAATCAAAGGTTGGACAGAAGCATTGACTATGATGCCTGTAGGTTCTAAATGGGAACTTTACATCCCGCAAGAACTTGCTTACGGTGCTAGAGAATCTGGCAATCAAATCAAACCGTTCTCTACTTTGATTTTCGAAGTTGAACTGTTGGGCATCGAAAAAGATAAGAAATAAGAAAGTTCTTTTCTAAATAGAAAAAGGAAAGAGGTGCAAAACGTTTGTACCTCTTTTTTTTGCTTTTTCCTATTTTTTTTCTCCGAAAAGAAGAATAATTAAAATAAATCTCTATATTTGCTTACTATTTGATAACAACAGGAAATTACAATTTATTATTATGGAAAGAATAGACAACCTCGACAGGCAGATCCTAGAGATTATCTCCCAGAATGCCCGCATCCCTTTTAAAGACGTAGCAGCCGAATGTGGAGTGTCACGCGCAGCTATCCATCAGCGTGTGCAAAGACTGATTGACCTAGGTGTCATTGTAGGCTCTGGTTACCATGTGAACCCGAAATCATTGGGATACAGAACTTGTACCTACGTGGGTATCAAACTGGAAAAAGGCTCCATGTACAAATCTGTCGTAGCGGAACTACAAAAGATTCCCGAAATTGTGGAATGTCATTTCACTACAGGTCCGTACACAATGCTGACAAAGCTTTATGCATGCGACAACGAACATCTGATGGATTTGCTGAATAACAAAATGCAAGAAATACCGGGTGTGGTAGCTACCGAGACATTGATTTCTCTGGAACAGAGTATCAAGAAAGAAATCCCCATCCGCGTTGAAAAATAATTGTGATGGAATTTCTAAATGAATATCACCTTGCGGGGTTATTCATCGGAATATGTACCTTTTTGATTATCGGCCTTTTTCACCCCGTCGTGGTAAAGGCCGAATACTATTGGGGTACAAAATGCTGGTGGATATTTCTGGTACTCGGCATAGCCGGTGTGGTCGCCTCATTAAGCATCGATAATGTGATTTTATCTTCTTTGCTTGGCGTGTTTGCATTTTCTTCCTTCTGGACGATTAAAGAGGTCTTCGAACAGGAAGAACGGGTACAAAAAGGATGGTTCCCCAAGAACCCGAAGCGCAAATATAAGTTCTAAAAATAAAGTATCGTAGTTTTTTATCAAAAGGATTTGCATAATTCGAGGGAAAATACTACTTTTGTCACCGCATCCAACAAAGGATACATCGGACTTGTAGCTCAGTTGGTTAGAGCAACAGACTCATAATCTGGAGGTCCCTGGTTCAAGCCCAGGCTGGTCCACAAACTAAGAGGCTCATTCCTAAGGGAATAGAGCCTCTTTTAGTTTGTAAACCCACCAGATATAAGTCTGTTGCTTCGGTAATATTAGCCTTAATTTAGGTAGTTGTTGACCTATTGTTGACCCCAAATTAATAGGTTAAAATGCTAACAATTAAAGCAGAAGTCCAACAGGACAAACAGAGGAGTGATAAGACATACAATGTCAAGGTAAGGTTTACAATGAATAGAAAGGTAAGAAGATTATCTACAAACCTATTCATAACACCTAAAGAACTTACTAAAGACTTCAAATTCAAGGAAGGTACTCCTATTAAGAAGGAGATTGATAATCTGGTAGTATACTACAAAGAACGGTGTAACAAACTTCAAATAGACCAGAATAATTACACATTAGAGGACATATTGGAGTTATTAAACCATGAACATGAGAAGAACCAAGTAATAGATTTCATTAAATTCAGTCGTGAATGGATAGCCTCAACTACAATCAAAGGTGCACCCAATTATACAACTGCCATTAATGCTTTAGTGCGTTTCATAGGTAAGGAGGAGTTGGATATTAATCTAATTACTCTTGACTTCTTAGAAGACTTCAAATCATTCTTGAATAAAGAACGTGAGATACGGACTAAAAGATTAATGCAGCAAGGCAAACGTGTACCTTCTAATCGTTCACTCTCCCTTTATTTGATAAGTATCAAGAAGTTGTTCAATGAAGCCAAGAAGAGGTATAATAAGAAGGATAAGAATTTAATCTTAATTCCCAACTCACCCTTCATAGAACTTGAAATACCCAAACAAGAAGCTACCCGTAAAAGAGCTATATCTGCAGATATTATAAAGAAGGTATGGAAGTTACCATATAAGGACATGAAGAAAGGTTACAAAGCTACGTGCCGTTATAATTTGGCTAAAGATTGCTTCATTCTATCATTCTGCCTTATGGGGATGAATTCAGCAGACTTATACAATGCCACTGAAATGAAAGACAATACAATTATATATAATCGTACCAAGACTAAAGACCGCAGACTGGATAAAGCTCAAATGAAGGTTGATATACCTAAATTAGCCCAACCACTCATTGAGAAGTATAAGGATGAGACAGGTAAACGCCTCTTCAATTTCTATCAATATTACGTTGACGAGAAAGGTTTTAATAAAGCCATAAACTATGGTTTAAAGGAGATTGGAACATTATTAGAGATTGACGACTTGGAATATTATGCAGCAAGGCACTCATGGGCTACCATAGCACTCAATAAAGTGGGAATTGACAAATATACAGTCCATGCAGCGTTAAACCATGTTGATGAAACAATGAGGGTAACGGACATCTACATTGAGCGGGATTTCGCCAACGAGAACAGAGCTAATGCGAAGGTCGTGAAGTACGTATTTGGTAGAATGTAATTACATTCTGTAGTAATTTGTAATGCTGTTCTATTGTGTAATGGAGCAGCATTATTTATCTTTACAGCACTAATAAGAAGCGATATGAGAGATTACATACTACCAATTCCAGAA